>BNJV01002784.1_pt1 | contig 749605 bp, 910 predicted proteins | sample 8540591 | NCBI WGS metagenome assembly BNJV01 (sample SAMD00202457, study PRJDB9452) | human saliva metagenome | host: Homo sapiens
CATCTCTCCAAAAAGATTTTTTTGTATAGAATATATCTGAAAAAGCGGTGCAAAGGTAAAAAGAATTTATTTGAAGGAACAAATATTTTTATTAAGTTTTTTTAGAGATGTGGTTGTAAATTCTAGTAAGAAATGCTAAAAAGTTTCTTTTGTTAGAAGATTGTAAGTCCTAGTGAGGAAACAAAGTCCCTTTATTAAAAAGTAGCAATGAAAAAAATTATTAGGAGATGTGGTGTAGCTAAGGAACTGAAAAGACAGATGATGTCAGAAAACAAGTGTTATTCTCTAAAATATGTGCTCTATAATATGTCTGGAGTGGGGGATAGCGGAGCTGCCTTGTTGGGTATTATTCCCCAAAAATATGTATTCCATATATGTCTTTTGTTAATCTAAAGTGCATGAAAGCAAATAATTGTGTATGCAGAGAATGATTATTAAAAAGAGACAAATAATAATCTTCTGCAACAAAAAAATGTATACCTTTTGTAATGGTAATAGCAGGAGGAAACTCTATAGGGAATAATTAGAGTAGCCTGTTATGACTTAGTAGAATAGTTTTTTAATGATAGATAATAGATGTGTTGTCCATACTATAAGATTGCACGATATCAGAAAATCTTAATATTGTAACAATTAAATGATGAATGAAGAATGGAAAAATGTTGCGTGGTGAGCCCTATCATGCGCTCGACCCCGAAATATTATCGATGCTATTTAAAACAAAAGATGCAGTTTGGGCCTATAATCAGCTCAAACCCTCGCAGTTAGAAGCACGCGAAACCTGCATCAAACGCATTCTGGGACATTGCGGTGTGCAGCCTATGGTGAACTCTCCTTTTCATTGTGATTTCGGGTGTAATATTCATGTTGGCGACCATTTCTTCTCCAATTTCAATCTTACCATCCTCGATGAGGCGCGAGTGACCATTGGTAATCATGTACTTATTGGCCCCAATGTGAGCCTCTTTACGGCGTGTCACCCCACTGATCCTGTAGAAAGGCGTGTTGGAACAGAATGGGCTAAGCCCATAACGATAGGCGATGATGTTTGGATAGGGGGCAATGTGACAATTCTTCCAGGAGTGATCATCGGTCATCGATGTACCATTGGTGCTGGGTCTGTGATAACAAAAAGATATTCCAGACGATTCGATAGCTGTAGGAAATCCGTGTCGTGTCATCAAAAAGCTCCATTACAAAATGAAAACTATTGCGATTGACGCGTATTTTCAATCTGAGGTACAGCAAGTGGTGTGCTATTCCTCAAGGGTTTGTACTCACCTATGGTCACGTCGCACGTCTCATTGGACATCCACAACATGCACGACAAGTGGGATTGGTGCTTAAAAGGATAGGAGAGGCACAGGCTCCTTGCCATCGTGTAGTCAATAGTTCTGGGCGATTAGTGCACTCGTGGGACGAACAGGGAGAGTTGTTACATCAAGAAGGTGTGAAGTTTAAAGCTAATGGATGTGTGGATTTGCAGCAATCGCTGTGGCAACCCCTATGATATTCAGAACGAATAACCTTATTCGTCGTCAGGCGTTTGACCCATTTGGTAAATTCATCTGATTTTATTATCTTTGCAACGTTATTGATTCACGAGGCTAAGGACAATTCATTTATTTTCATGATATTAACAATTATCACGCTACTGGTAACCATTGCGTTTTTCATTTGGGGGCGTGTGCGCAGCGATATTGTTGCAATGATGGCACTCATGGTGCTCACTGCTTCGGGCGTTTTAACGACGCAAGAAGCCCTAAGTGGTTTCTCCTCGCCGATAGTCTTGATGATGATCGGGCTTTTTTTATTGTTGGGGGCGCCATCTTGCAAACAGGACTTGCACAATCAGTCGGTAATAGTATTGCACGCTTCTCGGGTGGTAATGAGACACGTGCTTTTGTGCTTGTAATGCTGACAACAGCTGTGATTGGTGCATTTGTGAGCAACACCGGCACCGTAGCCATTATGATGCCCATCATTATGAGCATGGCTGCGACGTCGAACATCCGTGCCTCTCGTTTGCTCATGCCTGTTGCTTTTGCTGGTAGTTTAGGTGGAATGCTCACACTTATTGGTACGCCTCCCAACCTTGTTATCAGTGAGACGCTGCAGCGAGCAGGTTTCAAACCGTTGGGCTTTTTCTCGTTTTTTTCCCTACAGGTGTAATTGTGATTGTTATCGGTGTGCTGGTGTTGTTGCCCTTGAGTCTGTGGCTTATTAAAAAGGCTGATGGTAAAAAGCGACGCAAAGGGCAATCACTTTCAGCCTTAGCAAAAGCAATATCATCTAACAGAAAAGATTTATAAATATCATGTGGGCAAAGATGCGCGTGGACTAAATGGTATGCGTGTGAAAGAACTCGATTTGCAACGCCGTTATGGTCTGACGTTACTTGAGATACGAAGCGAACGAAAGCGTGCGTTTGATAAGGTTATAAATCAACATATGGCTTGGGCGGATAGTGTGATTAGCCATGGCGATATCTTGTTTTTTTATGGCGATCATGCAGGTATGCAGCGATTAGCAGCCGACTATCAGCTACAGAATTTGCGCGGTTCTCACCTCGACTTCTATGACATCGGCATATCAGAAATTGTTGTGCTTCCCACTTCTCGTCTCATTGGTACGCGCATCAAAGACTCGCGTCTGCGTGAGGATTATGCCCTAAATATCTTAGGTATTCGTCGAGATGAAGAACATATCACAGAAGATTTGGGAACTATCGCTTGCACAATGGTGATATATTGTTGGTGCAAGGTAAATGGGATACTATTATTCAAATGAATCAAGAAAATGAGAATTGGGTAGTACTTGGGCGTCCCGACATGAAGGCTGCTAAGGTGATTTTTTTGATTATAAGTCGCCCGTTGCCGCCATCATCATGTTACTGATGGTACTCACAATGGTCTTTGATTTCATTCCCATTGCGCCCGTAACAGCAGTATTGATAGCTTCGCTCTTAGTAATTTTAACGGGTTGTTTCCGTAGTGTCGATGCGGCTTATAAAACAATTAATTGGGAAAGTGTGGTGCTTATTGGTGCGATGATGCCCATGTCTACGGCTTTAGAAAAGACGGGCGTGTCTCAAATTGTTTCTGAAACGTTGGTTAATAGTTTAGGTGCTTTTTGGACCTTATGCATTATTGGCAGGCATTTATTTCACCACTTCGCTGCTCACGATGTTCATCAGCAACACCGCAACGGCCGTGCTTATGGCTCCCATTGCTTTGGTTGCTGCCCAGCAAGTGGGTGTTAGTCCCTATGCATTCCTTTTTGCAGTGACGTTAGGTGCCAGCATGTGTTTTGCTTCTCCGTTCTCTACGCCACCCAATGCTTTGGTGATGAAAGCCGGGAACTACACTTTTATGGATTATGTGCGTGTGGGATTGCCCCTGCAACTCATCATCGGCATCGCAATGACCTTTGTGTTGCCGTTGCTATTCCCATTCTAAAGGAACAAAGAAAAACTTCATCTCACGGCTTGTTTGTTTTGATGCCACAATGTGGTTAATCCGCATGAGGTATAGGCTCTTTTATCCTTCTTCTCCGTTCTTCTGCCCGCTTGAGGAAGAGGGATAACCAAATGACTGTTGAGTGTTGTGTCTTATGATCGTGTGAAGTTTGGTATTCAAGTTGCTTTGGATGCGTATGTAAAAGGTAATTATTCAACAGGGAACCCAGTATCATGGTTTTTCCTTATAAACTTTTCAGCGAAATAATCTGTAACCCTTTTGTAGAAAATGATCTTAGACTATTTCTTTTTAGATTTAAAAGCGAACTTTCTTTTAGAAATTTTTTTATAAGCAAAAAGAATTCAATCTAAGTAAAAAAAGGTTATCTTTGCAAACGAGCATTCCTATTAGTTATTTATTCTTATAAAAAAAGATAAAATAGTTTTTTTAGGAGGACTTTCATCAATAAAAATCGCAGCACATCTAAATAAAGTGCTCTATTGATTACCCATTCAATGGTATGATGTTTATGAAATGGTATAAAAAGGTTTTCTTTTTGCTTGATAACTATTGTGGTGCTTGTGTCTTGTCAGAGTTGTCAAGGAAGATTGCAGCAACACTCGATGCAGAAAAAGTCTTTTTAGATAGTCTCAATCGGGTAGATACAACGCAAATGAAATCGGCTTTCTTGATGCGCATACATCAATATATTCAAACGAAACCAAATGTGAAAAGTTTCATATTGCAATGTTTTTATGTGTACGAAGATCGGGGAATACTATCGAACGGGGTAAACATCAACAATGATATATTCATGATTATGCCTGCTTACCAATATGCTTTCGAAGGTGGTGAGTGGTCAATCGACGATGTTTATCCCAATCATTATTTTCTGATGAATGATAAAAATTATTTTCGTATGCTCGCGATGGGATGCGTGCTTCCAGCAGCAAAAATGCTCGCAAGATTTATGAAAAGTTAGTGCCAACTCCTAAAATTCTATATGGTGATGAGGCAGCCTTTATTATGGTTGAGCATGAACAAGATTGTGCAAGTTTTTTAGCTGATTTCAAAAAATTTAATCTTGAACCGCTGACGAAACTCAGAACACCAGTAAAGTTTGATCCTCCAAAACCTTAGAAATAATCATATAGATAGACAATATAGGCTTCAAAGCAGAGCCATATATAAACAAGAAAATCGCCATAACTTCAATATGTTACGGCGATTTTTCTTTCTTTTGTGAAGCTATAAAAACGCTTGTTCAGAGTACATCGAGTGGAGCTGGTGGGATTCGAACCCACGTCCGCACAAGGAAATCATACGCTTTCTACACGCTTATTTCAGCCTTTGGTTTTTCGTTCTGTAGCAAGACCTGAACCACCAACTACAGACTTATCCTCTAAAAAGTGTCATCAAAGTTGCGAGGCCAACCTCAACTATTTCCGATTTACCTGCACCGCTGAGTCTTCAGATTCGGAAAAACATCCTTGAGCGGTGTCTCGTTGCATCACCTTGTGACGCAATTAAGCCAATAATCTACTATGCTTCGATTAGGCAGCGAGAGCGTAATTGTTTTCGCCAATTAATTCTCTGATTGCTTTGATTAGGGAGAAAACAACCGAATCTCCGCGTGCTTACATACTATTTCATCTCGCCGTCAAATCCAGTCAACCCCGAGATATAGTCGTGCAAAGTTACAATTATTTTTCTATAAAAAAATGTTTTGCCATGATTTTTGTCTTTTTTAGACAGCATAAGTCATCTTGTGCGATGAGTGAATGTATGGGCTTGCTTCATAAAATGGGCTATATTGCGTCCTAATTTCTATCAGTTTTGTTGCAAAAGTGGGTGATATTAGGTGGTAAACGCCACCATTTTGTAGAGCGGTGAGCTTTTTCATGCTGAAAGCAAGGTCTATGGACACTGTTTGATAAAACGAGTAAATCATGAGTCTTTTTTTCATTGTTTTTCGTTATCAGTTTTAGGCTATACCCGTCTAAAAAAATACTAATAAATGAGGATGAGTAGTGCAAAGAAAAGCTGCAAAATGTATAATAGAAGTTAATAAGTGCTATGAAAATCACTAAAAATGGGGATTGCATGGTGTTAGAATTAGTTTTATTTTTGCACAAAACTTTTAGACTTATGAATTTTAAATTTGTTTTTAAATCCTTTTTAGCACTTTGTGCTTTTGGTCTTGTTTTTCTTGCAGCGAGAAAGACAATGCACCATCTTTTTAGTTCGCAGGCATTGCAAAATGCTGAGTTAGTAAATGTTTTGAAAGCGAAGGGGTTCACCTTTTAATGAGAAGGGACAACTGGAACTTAACGACTTAGCTCAAAACACCCAGTCGCTTGATTTAAGTGGAACAAAGTTGAAAGACCTCACCGGGCTTGACGTGTTCCCAAACCTCCACGAGTTGAAACTCGCCAACAATGGCTATGGCCCCGTATTCGACTTTGACTCCATTCCGGCGAAAGTTATCGCCGTCGATCTTACAGGTAATGAGATTTATGACTTCCATCATTTGGTGAAGGTGGATGTGGCTGAGAACGGAGAGGAAACCGTTACGCCCCAACATTCCATCAATAAGCTCTTGTTACCTGCCACAGCACGTTTCAACAGCCGTGATTTAGTACCTTTCTATCGTCACAACCAAAATGATATTGCGAGTGGAAAGGTTGAAATGAAGATGGTCGATGAGCACGGAAAGGTACAGCCTTATAACACATTGCGCACCATACCTGATGTAGTTGTCCTAAAATATATCAAGGAAACGTTCCCATCAATTATGGCTTCTGACGGACAGCATGTTGACTTGAGCAAGCATTTGAGTTTAGCCGACAAATCAAAAACGTTCTATTTGATTGTAGGAGCTACGATAGCGCAACAACCAACTTCAGTCGAAGGGATGCAATATATTGTTTCCAATCCATCTTGGGAGGGCATAGATTGCAGAATTATACTCAAAGAAAAGTTGCCATTGCCTTATTTTTATGTGAGCAGTAAGCTACAGAAACTCTTTCTACAGAATGTAAAGACATCCATCATCAACACACAAGATGCACATGACTTGTACGAGATGGCTGTGAGAAAAGTTGATGGTCTGCGTGATATAGACCTTTCAGTAAGTACGCTGTTTGGCCAACGCGACAAGGATAAAGAAATGAGTGACATGGTAGGGATCTTTTGTAGAGATTATAGACTGTCCGGATGTTGAAAAATTTGAAGCTCCCTAATAAGACAGACTTACATGCTTTGCATCTGGGTGTCTTAGTCGCTCCAAAGCTAAGAGCCCTTGATTTTTCGAATTTTATAGGTATAAGTACCATTGAGTTAGGACACTTAAATCCTGCTTGTAAATTAACCTATCCCACAACCTTGAAGCATTGGTATGATTATGGAGGCTATGTGCCAGATGCCGATTTGAATACGACTTTTTGTGATTACTGAAGATGTTTTTCAACCGACAGGAAACAAAAAGTTTCATCAAGAAGTTCTATTTAGACCGCACGCCACAGCGCCTTTCTGATTACGATGCCTTTTTTTATATGGTGATTTGTTCAAACCTGAAATACGGGGGATTTTTGGACACATCAAAAATATATCTCACAAATTAAGAAATAAAGACTAAGGAAATGAAACAGAAATTTTTCTCAATACTTATTATCTTTACATGTTTATTTGGTTTTTATTGCTTCTGCAAATGCTGAAAATTATGTAGGAACGCTGTCAAATGTAACGATGAATGGTAAGCATTTTAATAATGTTACCAATACGGTTTTTTCATTGACTGATAATGGAGATGGAACTTATCTGTTGCAAGGAGAAATCCAAAAAATAGGGAAAATGCCAGGAACAATCTCTATCAATGTTCCCGTGTATATCATAAATGGCACTATTTCTCCAACAGCTAAAAATAGAGAAGCGGGGATTCTGAAGACTGCTTTTATGAAACAAAAAATCAAATTGCGTAATATTTCAGGAAGTTTGCAAGGAGGGTCATTACATTTTGTTATCGAAACTTATGCGGGATGGGACATTTTTCCAATGTTTCCAGCTTCTGTGACTTTTGATGGAACGAAGTAATAAAGATATGAAAAGAGAATTTAAATGTCTATTGTGGGGCGGCCTATTCATGGCCGTCTTCACCCTAATGGGGTGCAGCAGTGACCACAATCTTGACGAACGGCCTGTAGATGAGAGTAGCATTGAGACTGCACATCAGATACTTGATGGTGACATTATACTTTCAACAAAAGCAACACTCAACGGCGATGACAAGACTTTGTTGCCCGAAGGCTGTCCCACGAAATTCAGATTTGCGTGGGAGGATGCTAAAACTTTACGCTTGCAGTTACTTAACTTCACCGTAGGCAATATGCCACTAAAGATTACTTTCACCTGCTTGTGCAAGTTTATGCAACTTAATTCATGGGAGAAAGACGAGTACAGTGGTGACGGATGGTTGAAATTTAAAGGAGTTGATGGCGTGGTTTCTGCCGATGATAAGGGTACGGGTGCTGTTTCAAAGGGTAGCGGTGCCAAGGTTGATGGTTATCTCAACGTGAAAACTCATCAGATAAACTTCATCGTTAACTATAATATGATGAATGTGCGTTCAGAGTGCTTCCTGCAAACCATTGACAAAAATCGCATTAAAACCTACGAAAAGGACTTTAAGAAATATGAGGAAGACCTCAAGAAATATAAAGAAGAGCATGGATTGTAGCCCGCATAGCAAGGCCTTGTAACATTGAAATGCGGATTAAGTAAATGTTATCCGCATTTCTTTCCGCATAGAAAAAAACGTAGATGAAAAGAAAAAAGCTAATTCTCACCTTGTTGTTCTGTTGGGGTTGCATGGCGTTATGGGCGCAACAGCAACTGAAATTCAAGATTGAAGAGCAAGGAACGCAGCAACCTTTGGAAGGTATTTATATCTCTCTCACTCCAAATGGTAGCACAAAGGCGGCCTATACAGCCGTGACCAATGCTGCGGGCGAGGCTATTTTCAATCTTGAAAGACAGGGCATTTACCACTATCAGATTATTGCTGTGGGCTATGTTACAGCTTCAGGCGAGGTACAACTGCCTCAAAAAGAGACGGTAAAGATTGTCTTGCGCGAGGATGTGATGCATTTAAATGACGTGGTTGTGACGGGTTCACGCACCGAACGTCCTGTGAAACTCTCGCCCATCACGACACAAGTGTTAGGTGGAAAGGCTTTAGTTGATGCGGGATATAGCGACCTTCAACATGCGCTCCAGCAGGAAACACCCGGCATGAACATTCAAAAGGTGGGCTTTGGCAACGAGATTTCCATGCAAGGGTTGGATGCGCGGCATGTGCTTTTCCTGCAGGATGGTGAGCGAATGACGGGCGAAATGGCCGGTAACTTAGATTATGAGCGGTTTAATTTGCACGCCATCGACCGCATCGAGATTGTGAAAGGTGCCAGCAGCACGCTCTATGGCAGCCGGGCTTCGGGCGCAGTCATCAACCTCATCTCAAAGAAAGCGGCGAAACCTTTGGATATTCAGGCCGGCTTTCGCTGGGGACAGATGAACGAACGCAACTACAAACAGCCCTCAAAACGTGACTTTCTCTATATGTTTGAGAAGAATAGTGACCGTCCCAACCTGCAAGCGTGGGTGTCGGCAGGCATGAAATATAAGGCGATTACCTCGCAAACTGATGTTTGGTATAGCTCGAGTGATGCGTTTTATCTTTACCAGGCCACGCACGACCAAAAGGTTTATACGAAAGAAGCCAATCCGTTTTTGCCGCATGATATTGTTCTCAACAGCGTCGTTGCACGGCCACCTATGGGCATTGAGGGCACTGAGCATGTTTCGTTAGCACAAAAATTTTACTTCGACCCGGTGAAAAACCTCTCGATGCAGGTCTATGGCACACTGTTTTTTATGAATTCCTACGACCTCATTCAAGACCTTAATTTCACGCAGAGCCGTGATTTCATGACGGGCTTTAAAGCAAAGTATGATGTGAAGAATTGGTTTTCGGTGCAGTTGAGCTTGCATGGTGATTTCTATCAGCGATTTAAACGACACGAACGAATTGACGAACGCAAGGTGGTTTATAAGAGTCAGATTTTAGAACCGCGCCTCTCGCTGACGAGTAATTATTTCAATCATCACAGTTTCATCTTCGGAATAGAGCACACCAGCGACGATTTAACGAGTGACCGCTTTGTCAATCGCAAGATGACCACACGCGCGCTGCACGAAACCGAATATTTCTTGCAGGATGAATGGACGCCCACAACGCATTGGATGTTATCCTTGGGGGTGCGCACTAACTTTTCAAAAGCTTTTGGTTTTATGTGGATGCCCAAGCTCGCAGCCAAGTATTCGCTGAACGAGCAATGGGCCTTTCGTGCCAATTATTCCATGGGCTATCGGGCACCGAGCATCAAAGAGCTGTTCTTTAACTGGGATCATCTCGGCATGTTTCAAATCCGTGGTAATGAAGAGTTGCGTCCCGAGAAAAACCATTATGTATCGGTGGGCACAGAATACAGCACCGATCGTTTCTTTATGAACGTGAATGCGTATGGCAATTTCTTTCGAAAAAAGATTGAAGGCGTGTGGCACATCTACGACATGCAGTATAATTTTGAATACACCAATCTTCGCAATCAACGCATGTTGGGCGTTGAAGCAATTCTCAAATGGCATTTCATTGATGGATTTACACTCAACGGAACGTATAGCTATGTGAATGTAAGCAAGCAGCAAGGCATACAAGTTAACACCACATCGCCCCACGCTGCAACGGGAAGTTTGGACTATACGCTGAACCGAAAGAACTATCGTTTGAAGACTATTTTCAGTGCGTCGCTCATGGGGCAGAAGCAGTTTGACGTGCAAGACCGCGTTTGGGTGGACGAACACCGCAAGAGTTACGATGCCTATTTCCGTTGCACCCTGCCCACTTATGTGCTGTGCAATTTGGCTCTGGTGCAGACCTTCTATAACAAAGTGAAGGTAACGCTCGGCGTGGATAACCTCTTTAACTATGTGCCCCACACGTTGGGGTCGGGCATTACGATGTTCAACGTGCCGGCGACATGTGGCGCAAGGGGCTATGTTCAAGTAGAGTTTTTGATGGATGAAATCGTGAAATCCCTAAAACATAAGCGATGAAAGCAATACAATGTTTATGGCTGAGCTGCGCGATGGTGTTGGCTTCGTGTGTGCATTATGATGCTGAACCTTTCAATGGAAAGACCCTTCCGCGCATCACGGGCTATTTAACGGGCGTGAGCAACGACTGGTTGTATATCAATTTACGCACAGGCGAGGTGTTTAATCGCTATATGCCTGGCAGCGATATCAAGGAGGGTGAGCAACATCATCGTTTAGATTGGGATGTGGCTTTCTGTGGCTATCGGCTTCGAACCAACAGCGGTACGTCGGGCGAAGGGCAGGGCGGAGTTGCCGATTTGGGCTATGGCAACTACGATAAGTGGCAACATGTGGCGCAGTTGCCGGCCAGTTTACAATGGACTGTCGACGACCATTCGGTGTCAATTACCTATTCGCGCAACGATTGGAACAAGTATCTCATCGCCCATCATCTTGACTTCAACGAGAATCCTTGGTTTGACCCCAACCGCGGGCCAGCCACATTGAAGACCGATGCCAACCCCTTGTTGTCGCAAGCGCTCACCTTCTCGGGACCACCTCCCGTCTATGCGCCCTCGTTTCACACCTATGTTGTACGCACGGCCGATGGGCAGCGTTATTTTAAACTGCAAATCATCAGCTGGTTTAAGGGCGATGTTGAGTTGGGAGACACGGGTGGACAAATCAGTTATTATTGTGATGAATTAAAATAGCAGCGTGCAAACGCTGTTCTAAAACCATTTGAGTCATGAACAAAGAAAAAGAATCCTCCTCGCAATGGTATGTGAAACAAACCCTCGTGGCGTTTCTCTTGGTGCTTTTTGCCATGCCCTTAGGTCATGCCGCGATGATTTTAATGGAGAAGTTGATGAGCGAAGGCAGCGTGCATGTGGCTGGCTTCTTGCTCGGATTGTTAGGCTTTGTGCTCGTTATCATCGGCGTGTTTGCTCGGGGCGACACGCGACAAACGCTGTGGGGCCTGTTTGGTGGTCTGCTGTTTTGGACCGGCTGGGTTGAGTTTCTCTTTATGTATTATGCGCGGCGCTATGGTGTTCAGCCCGAGATAGAGCATGGTGTGGTGGTGACAAAACCCGAATATCTCATCCTGCCCGCCACGTTTGGCATGTGGATGATGACGATGTTGATGTATGTTTTTCAGCACGCGCAACGGCTGTTTGTTTATCACTTGGCTGCAAAAGGTGCTGTTCAGAGGACGAAGAAACCAAATCGTTGTGCGCCCGATGACGCGCCACACGTCCATCGTTACCTTTATGGAAGTCAATATGATGCTGTGGGCTTCCTATCTGCTGTTGATGTTCTGCTACGACAAAAACTTCTTAGGCGACCATCATCCCGTCACGTTCTTGGTGGGGTTGGGCTGTTTGGTGGGTTCTGTTTTCATGCTCAAACGTCAGTTACACCTTGCCGCTTGGGGTGCCAACATCCGCATGGCCATCGCCACAGTGATTGTGTTTTTGGACGCCGGTAGAAATTCTTGGGCGCATCAATTTCTTCAAAGAATTTTTGGGTGCAGCCTGAGAAATTTAGTGCTTCCCATGCTCATCATTCTGGTGGTTTTTATAACTTTGGGGCTCTATTTGTGGGTCACTAGCCGTTCTCGGCGTGCTAATTGAGCTTGCAGACGGCAACAGCAGCTCCCACGCTAACATTATCAACGCACACAAAATGAAAAAAATCCACTTGGCGGAAGCATCACAAATGGTTGGGCTTGATTTGCGCCTTCTTCCTCATCATGTTTGCCTTGTCGGGCTTTGGTGCTCAACCATCCCCGACTGTTTGCTTCGGTGAATGTGAGTCGAAGTTTGCTTCCCACTTCTTATCGCTATACACAATGGAACCGCGGACTGCTAAAAGGCACGCTGAAATGGCGTGGAAAGGTGCTCATCTATGGCAACAACGGCATTTGGATGGCCGACAGCATGGGCGCGGGCTTGAAAGATTTTAACCGCGGCTTGCCCACAGGTGCTGACTATCGGCAAATCAAACGCCTTTGTCTTACCCCACAACAGCAACTCTTTGCGCTGGGACAATATGGGCTCTATCGGTTGCAGGACGATGGCAACTGGCACGAGGTGGCATTGCAAAACGATGCCAATGAGCGGCTGGTGGATATGAGTATGCAAGGCGATAGCCTCGTGATTGCCAGCCGATCGATGCTCTTCTGTGCCGCGCCTCCCTACAAGCAGTTCCGCCCCATCACCTTGTTGCCGCCACAAGGTTATGATGGGCAGGTGTCATTGTTTCGTTTGGTGTGGCTGCTGCACAGCGGCGAACTCTTTGGGATGGTTGGCGTTTTGGTGGTCGATGCCATCGCCTTTGTGCTCATTTTCCTGTCGCTGACGGGCGTTGTCTATTTCTTTTTGCCGCGCATGCGTCGCAACAAGCATCCCAAAGTCATGCGCTGGCTGTTGCAATGGCACAATCATGTGGGCAGGCTCTCCATTGTTTGCACGCTGTTGTTGAGCTTCACGGGTTGGTTGTTGCGCCCACCCGCTTTGATAGCCATCGTCTCGTCGCGCGTGCATCCATTGCCTTTCTCGACCATGGACAGCGAAAATGCGTGGCACGACAAGCTGCGGTCGTTGCAATATGATGCTGCACAGGGCGATTGGTTGCTCTATTCGTCGGAAGGATTCTATGCTTTGAAGACCTTGAGGAGTACGCCGAAGCCCGAGCCAGTGCAACCTCCTGTGAGCGTGATGGGCATCAACGTTGAGGAGAAAGACGCGCAAGGCCGCTGGCTCATTGGCTCGTTTAGCGGCATGTATCGCTGGGATCGTGCGCAAGGCTATGCGACCGACTATTTTGATGGCGGCCCCATGCAGCCCGTTTCTGGTCCACCAATTGGGGCAAATGCCGTGGCGGGCTATTCGAACGACTTCAAAGTGGGCGCGCTTGTGGCCGATTATAATGTGGGAACCGCCCGTCTGCCTATGCCGCAGTGGATGCAAACGTTGCCCATGTCGCTGCGCAATGTGGCGTTAGAAGTGCACACCGGCCGCATCTACACCTTCCCTGTCGCTGCTCCAAGTGTTCTATGTTTTCCTCATCGGCCTAAGCGTGATGTGGTGTTTGTGGAGCGGGTGGAAGCTCCGCAAGCTGAGCAAGACGCCATCTTAATGCCCTCCGAGCAGGCATAACCTTATGCTTTCGTCAACCGAAATGGGGAAGCGCTGTCATAACCTTATGCTTTGCTCACCCGAAATAAGGAAGTGCTGTCATAACCTTATGCTTTGCTCACCCGAAATAAGGAAGTGCTGTCATAACCTTATGCTTTCGTCACCCGGAATAAGGAAGCGCTGTCATAACCTTATGCTTTTTGTCAACCGGAATGGGGAAGTGCTGTCATAACCTTATGCTTTGCTCAACCGGAATGGGAAGCACAGGCATAACCTTATGCTTTTGTCACCCGAAATGGGAAGGGCAGTCATAACCTTATGCTTTCGTCACCCGGAATGGGGAAGTGTTGTCATAACCTTATGCTCGGCTCAAGGCATAGCAGATGTTCTCATCTTGATTGCCTAATAGAACCAAACTAAAGGAAGTGGAGCCGTTAGAAATTGGTTTTTGTTTAAAAATTATAAAAGATAACAACAAACCCTTAACGGGGGGTAATTTTTAAGCGTTAAAAATAAATCAATACCTTTGCAACTCATTTTAAGGTATAGGTAGGCTTAGTGCGAAAGCGTTTTTTGAATGGGCGAACATCGCATGTGGCCTATCATTAGGATAACAATAAATAATGAGTGAAAGTTTTATGAATGATGCATTTAGTACGCCTTTACAGTGTGAGGGAATACAGGAAAATGAAATGAAGAAAAAGAAGTATGTTGCACCGATGTCGCTTATTGTCAGTATGCAGATGGAATATATTTTGGGTACGTCTGTGTCGCACAATGCTGCAGCCTCGCAAGAAGAGAACTGGAACGAGCAGGAGATAGATGGTGGTGAGATTGATTTATAAGCGGAAAGACATGAACAAAATTACACAAATCCTACAAAGCGTAGCCATGATGGCTGTGGTTGTGTTGGCTGGAGCATGTGCCAATCACGACGATATAGACAATGTTGAAGCCCGCATAGAGAAGGGCATCACCATTCAAGAAGAAAACTTTGCTGCGAACAGAGAACTTACACGCGCCGCATTGCCTGCACCACAACAAATTGATTTGGGTGATGGTGTGATGGCCGAAGTGACGTTTGAGCGCAACAACGATGAGGCTAAGAAGGGTGGTACGCGTGCGGCCATGTCTAATGAGCATTACACCATCTATGCTTTTGATGGCAGTGGGCATTTAAAAGGTAAACTCGCTGGTGTGGTGAGTGGTGGCGGTTTTATTCGTGATGCCAGCACACAGGTGTTGGAGTTGGAATCAGGCACCTATACGTTTGTTTGTGTGAATGACGCCGTTACCTATCAGAATGGGAAGTTTGAAGTGACTAAGCTCACCGAAAACCCAATGATAGATAAGGTGACCAAAACACTAACAACGCCCCATCTTGAACTCTCGTTCGTGATGAAGCATCAGGCCGCTCGCATTAAAACGAAGATAACGTCCTACACCAACGAGGGAAAGAACATTAAAGCTTGCGTGAGTGCCACGGCTGTTCAACCCAAAACCAATTTCTATGATGTGGATGGTACTACGCTGCTTAGCACCGACGACGAGGCTATAGCCGCCAATAGTAATGCGTTAACTGTGGCCGAATCGCCCGTAACAGCTTCGCCTTATGTGCAAACCTTTGTGCGCGAAAGTGGTTTCGAATATTTCTTACCGCAAACCAATGGTGCCCAACTGACCTTAGGCTTTGCAGCAGGTAGCAAGATTTATGGAAAGGACTTGTCGACTAAATCCATTAGCCTTGCAGGCTTGGGCATGCTCAACAAAAACGATTCCTACACGGTGAATCTGAAGCTTAAAACCTTCCCCTATTATCTTTATCAGGATGGAACTATCGGCGCTATTGGGGATAAAGGAACAAGAACGCCTATCGCACTTGTGATTTCAGAGAAAACACAAACAGAAAAAGGATTGGCTGTAGCGTTGAAAGATGCATTTAGCGAGACTGATGCTTATGATTTCTTTTTACCATTACGGAGGTGAACTATGGTTAGATGCGGGTCCTAGTTTCCTGACAATGGATGGTTATGAATCGACGTGGACGACGAAGGATTATAAACCTGGTGCTACTCCTCATGGACCTGGTGATTATGACGATATTTTCAACCTACATAAAGCTCCAGCTGATTTAGACTTAGATTTAAATATAGTGTTGGGGTCAGGAACTTCATTGGGTGCTTATATATATGTTGGACATTATGAACCAGGTGTGGAAATTACAGGTAGTAATATTAGTAAATGGTTCATGCCCAGTTTAAGAGCATGGGTATTATTTGCGAAAACATTGGGTAAGGCAGATGTATCAACATTCCCGACTATTTACGAATGTAGTAAGCAGCATGAAAAGAATTATGATTTTGGTGTAGCAAATACTATGGTATCTCATCCAGAGAGTGATGACCCATATCAGATTGTTTGGGATAGTTCAAAGTTGGTAGAATATTTTTACACAAGCAGGTGGTATATTTTTATTTAAACGAATCATATGCATCGACGGGTACGGCTACTGATTCTGGAAATATAAGATATGGTATTTTTTATGAATGCTTTTAAGTAATTGCATGTATTTTTTTCTGCGTCTAATATATCTTTCCACCCAACCAAATTACGCTCCTTCGTTTATTTCTAAATCATTTTTTTATCATTCATTATCTTTCAAGCGTTGCAAGGTGCCATGCTCGGCATCTTGCAACGCTTTTTTTGTATTTTCATCATGCGAAGTTAGGGAATATCCTCCACATGTATAGGGAAATGGTTGTAGGATTATTGTAGTGTGGTGTTTAATTTTGTGCGTGTTGGTGTGCAAGAAGTATTTTTTTATTCACAAGAAAAAAATGGAGGAATAGACGATGAAGAAATGGATATTATTTTTGGTAATGAGTTTCACTGCGACGTTTTTCTGCTGCGGCTATGAGCTATGAACAAGTGCGTCTGCAAGCACTTTTTCCTCACCGATAAGATGGCTTATGAACTGAATCTTACCGATGAACAGTATGAAGCTGCTTATGAAATAAACTTCGATTATTTGATGAATGTTCGCTATCGTGAAGATCTCTATGGACCTTATTGGACACAGCGCAATATGGATTTGAGTTATGTGCTGATGGACTGGCAGTATCGTAGCTATTGTGAAACGGAGTATTTTATGCGTCCCCTCTATTGGGATGCAGGCTATTGGCGCTTTAGAGTGTATGCACGCTATCCACGCCGTGACTATTATTATTTCGGTCGGCCAGCTTTTTATGATGTTTATAATGGCGGACACAGTTGGCGTTTGAATGGAGGTCGCAGTTGGTATAGTGGTCGTAGCTTTGGCCGATGTGACAGACGTGGATATTATGGAATGCGTGATAGCTTCAATCAAGGTCGTTATGGCAGGGGTATTGATGAACAACAATATATGGATGGTGTTCCCAATTGGCGTACGTATGGTGGCGCGTTTAATCGTCGTCCCAGCAGCACACGGATGTTATCACCATGTGAAGGGCACCGTTTAGAGACGTATCGTGGAGGTACTTTCGGAACTAACTCTGGCTCTATTCCCATGCGGGGTGGCGTTTTTGGCTGGCGTCGTTAGTCCATTCCAACTGCGAAATGCAGATAATCTTTTAAAGCATCTGTCTTTTAACAAAATCTTTGTACCTTTGTGGACGATAGTTGTTGCTTGTAATGCGAGTGGCACTGGCCTTTTAACAATGCTGCATGCTTGTATCAGCACAAACAAAATATCCAACCCTTAACAAAAGTAGATGAAGACAGACCTTGAAATTGCGCGCGAATGTCGGTTGAAAGACATCAACGACATTGCGCAAGGCTGTGGTATTCCCACAGAGAAACTCGAGTATTATGGGCGCCACATCGCCAAAGTCCCCGCCGAGTTGATAGATGAAAACCGCGTGAAACAAAACCATTTGATTTTGGTGACGGCCATGAGTCCCACGAAAGCGGGCATTGGTAAAACCACGGTGAGCGTGGGATTGTCGATGGCTTTGAATCGTTTAGGGATGAAGTCGGCCTTGGCTTTGCGCGAACCTTCACTCGGACCATGCTTTGGAATGAAGGGCGGTGCTACGGGAGGTGGCTATGCACAGGTGGTACCCATGCACAAAATTAATTTGCATTTCACGGGCGATTTCCATGCCATTACCGTGGCGCACAACATGATTGCAGCATTGTTGGACAATTATCTCTATCAGCATCACCGCGAGGGCTTTGCTTTGAAAGAAGTGGTGTGGCGGCGTGTGTTGGATGTAAACGATCGCAACCTGCGCAACATCATCACAGGTTTGGGTGGCAAGAGCAACGGACTGATGCGCGAAAGTGGCTTCGATATTACTCCTGCCAGCGAGCTGATGGCCATTCTTTGTCTGGCTACCGACATGAACGATTTGCAGCGTCGCATTGAAAACATCTTGTTAGGTGTAACTTTGGACGATAAACCCTTTTGCGTAAAAGATTTAGGTGTGGCGGGTGCCATCGCCGTATTGTTGCAAGATGCGCTGCAACCCAATTTGGTTCAGACGTTAGAAGGCACGCCTGCTTTCATTCATGGTGGGCCTTTTGCCAACATTGCGCATGGTTGTAATAGTATTATGGCCACGAAATTGGCCATGACGTTTAGCGATTATGCTGTGACAGAGGCTGGTTTTGGTGCCGATTTGGGTGCCGAGAAGTTCTTGGATATTAAATGTCGCAAGGCACATATCCATCCTGAACTCACCATTTTGGTTGCCACCATTCGTGGATTGAAAGAGCATGGGGGGCTCGCCATCGACACACCTACCAGCGAACAGTTGGCTTGCGTGGAGCGTGGGTTGGCTAATTTAGATCGCCATGTGAGCAATTTGCAGCGCATGGGGCAAACGGTTGTGGTGACGCTCAACCGATTTGAGAGCGACACTGCCGAAGAACTTGCACTTGTAGCAGCGCATTGTGCCGCGCAGAATATTGGCTTTGCCGTGAACGATGGCTTTGCTCACGGCGGTGAAGGCTGCGAGGATTTGGCGCGCTTGGTGGCCGAAACCATTGCCAAACAACCCTCTTCGGAAGTGAAATATGGTTATGATGAGGCTGACGATGTGCAAGAAAAGGTGGGTAAGATTGCTAAAGAAGTGTATGGTGCCGATGGTGTTGTGTTCACAAAGCAGGCTTTAAACATGGCACATCAGATAAGACAATGGGGCTATGACCACTTTCCTGTGTGTGTGGCCAAGACGCAATATTCTTTCAGTGATGACGCCTCGAGGCGTGGCGTTCCGACCGATTTTTCCATTACGATTCAAGATTTCGTGATCAATGCGGGAGCCGAAATGATTGTAGCTATTGCTGGAAATATCATGCGTATGCCGGGCTGCCACTTCATCCGCAAGCCGAAGCCATTCATTTTGAAGAGGGTGAGATCGTAGGTTTGTCCTAATGGGCAAGTGGCTTTCAGAGGATTGTAACATCAGAAAGCCACTTGTTTTGAATATTTTTCTTCAGAATACCTCAAGAGGAATCTCTTCTTGAGGTATTTTTGTTTGCTTATTCCAAGACCTTGTTTTTTTCATTGCAAGTATTCTTGGTTATATCTATAAGGCTCTAACCACGCGGATGCCTAATTGTGCACCGCGTTTGCGCAGATAATCGGCCAGCAGTTGCTTGTCTTCCACCACACGTTTTTGCAGCAAACTGGCATTGAGCAGATGGAGGCCATCCTTGTGCCACACGGCAATGCCCACGTGAGAAATGTCTAATCCCGACTTATTGGTGACCAATGCCAGGATGTCACCATCGTGAATTGCTTCGCGGCAAACGGGCGTATTGCTGATAACTTGCGTGGGAATGTAGCGTGGTGTGAGGGCGTTCACCTTTTGTTCGCGTTGTGCAATGGGGCTAATCCACTCGGGATGTTGCACGAGCATGGGATATTTTTCGGCATGCGTGCTCATAAAATCTACTTTTATTTGCTGTTGAGCTGTAAAAGGGGGATTGGGCGTTTGCACCTCTTTCACGAGGCCAATGCGCTCGTTGTCTGCAATCCATTCTGAGAAATAGTGCAGCCGATGCGTGTAGTGCACTTGATTGTCCTCATAACGAATCTTTTTGTAAATAGTGACAAAAGTCCTCAAAACGTTCTTCCCCATGCTTGGCACAGAGTGCGAGTGCCAACACATTTTTCAACGTATGTGGTGCAATCTAATTGGCGCAAATTGATGACAAGGCGTTCGTTGGCGTGGATTTCCAATGTCTGTGCCACGTAGGGCAGGCCTTTAAGTTGGCGTGCATAGAACAGCATGAAGTTGGTGTTAGCAGGTTGTTTGTGCCCCAACTTGAGCAGATGTACCACACGGAGGCTATCCGTTCGCGTGTAACTGATGGATTGTGCTTTTAGCTGTTGAGCCCATTAGGCAGCACACAAAGAAGAGTTTTTAAAAATTTCATAAGCTTGAGGATTATAGTCGGATGATTTGCTTCACACCCTTAACAGTTTTTGAGTTTTTTGATGAGTTGGTTGAGTTTGCTGTTGTCTTCGATAAACAGCACCACGTTACCACTGAAAAAGACCATCGTGGGAATCGATGTTGATGGAGCGCATGGTGAGCTTGTCCTCCTTGGAAATGATGTTGGTGATGTTACTCACAATGCCGATATCATCGTGGCCAATGATGCGCAGGGTAATGGCATATTGGCTTGTTCCCTGCCACTCCATTTGGCTTTCACCATGCGATAGCCGAAACGTTTGCGCAGTTCGGGCGCATTGGGGCAGGTGGTGCGATGGATGGTGATGCCGCCACTCACAGTAACGAAGCCAAAAACATCATCGCCATAGATGGGATGACAGCATTGTGCCAGCTTATAATCGATGCCTTTGAGGTTTTTATCAATCACGAGCACGTCGCTGTTGTTTTGCAGTAACTGCTCGTTAGGGTTTTCATATTCAAAGTTTTCGGCACTCTCTGTGGGCTTAGTATTGCTCTCGCCATTGCGCAATTCAAGATACTTCTCAATCACAGTGTTGGCATCTAATCGCTCGTCAGCAATGTCTTTATAAAAATCGGAGGTTTCTTTGTAGCCCATTTTCTTGATAAGCTGTGACATGAGACTTTCTTCCACCTCGATTTTCTTGTTCTTAAAACGTCGCTCCAACAATTCTTTGGCGTAGAGGCTATCTTTAGCTTGCGTTTCTTTCAATGCGAGACGAATTTTGGCTTTCGCCTTGCTTGTCTTCACAATGTTGAGCCAATCGCGCTTGGGGCATTGGTTGTTCTGAGTGAGTACCTCTACAGTGTCGCCCGAATGAAGCACCTCGCGGAAGCTCACGTTCTTACCATTGATGCGGCCTCCCACGCAACTGCTGCCTACATTGGAATGAATGTGATAGGCAAAGTCGAGTAGCGTGGCACCCTTTGGAAACTTCAGTAGGTCGCCTTTTGGTGTGAACACATAAACCTCATCTTCATAAAGATCGAGCTTAAATTGGTCCATAAGTTGCAAATCGTCGTTGTTTTCTAACGCCGATCGGATGTTGGCCAACCATTCATCAACGCCGCCTTCGCTCTTCACGCCCTTATAACGCCAGTGCGCAGCCAAGCCATGTTCGGCAATTTCATCCATGCGTTCTGTGCGAATTTGCACTTCCACCCATTTGTTCTCAGGCCCCAAAACGGTGATGTGCAGGCTCTCATACCCATTGCTTTTGGGCACACTGAGCCAGTCGCGCAACCGTTTTGGGTTAGGTTGATACATGTCGGTGATGATAGAATATACCTGCCAGCATTGCATTTTCTCTTTCTCCAATGGTGCATCTAAGATGATGCGGATAGCAAAGAGGTCATAGATGCCTTCGAATTTACAGTGCTGTTTTTCATCTTTTGCCAAATGGAGTGAATGCTCTTGGTGCGCCCTTTCATGTGAAATGAGAGGCCTGCGGCTTTGAGTTTCGCTTCAATCGGGTCGATAAAACGTTTAATATAGGCGTCTCTCGATGATTTTGTGGCATTCAGAGCATCTTTGATAGCATAGTAAGCATCATGCTCCAAATATTTTAGACTAAGGTCTTCGAGTTCGCTTTTTCAGCTTGTATAATCCCAACTTGTGAGCCAGTGGCGCATAGAGATAGCTGGCTTCCTCGCTCACTTTCAGCTTGGCTTCCACAGCATCGGTGTCGCGAATTTGCCGCATGATATTTACGCGGTCGGCTATCATGATGAGGATGACACGCATATCTTCAGAAAACGAGATAAGCAGGTTTCTGAAGTTCTCGCTCTCGATGATGGGATTCTTTTTGTAGAGTTCGTGAATCTTTACCAAACCATGGATGATGTGTGCCACGCCATCGCCATATTTTTTTGGCGAATATCCTCCAATGGTAGATGCCCATCAATCACTAAAGTAAAGAGGATGGTGGCCAGCACACCATCGCGCTTCAGCCCAATCTCGTCGACAGCTATCTGTGCTGTGCGTAGCGATTGCAGTACGGGATTAAGCCCAAACACATCGCGTTGGATTTGTCCATTAGCGATAGCTTGTGTTAATTGCTCCCGCAACAATTCCTCATCGTTGGTGTTAAGCGTCTCGCCAATAGCGTTTTTGAGTTGGCCGAGCAGCTGCTTGGTTTCTTCAATTTCTTCGAGTGTGAATTCAATCTTTTCTTTCTTCATTGATGTTCCTTCCGTAATAAATCGTTCACTGTTTTCACAGGATTAAAAGTTTCTAACGGCACTTCCACAAACATGGTGTTCCATTGGCTCATGGCACCATTCCAAAGGCCTGGCAATTCCAAGGCTTTTTAATTCGCGTCCATCTTTGCTTTTTGTGGCTAATGAAGCCTGTTTGTGGGTCGACATATTGTTGCAAATCAAAGGGGTGACCTTGGTAGTCGCGTAAAGCGCAAACCAAATCGACAGGATTGAAAATGCGTGCCTTGCTGAAACATAGCCACTGCTTCGGGGTTGTTGTCGTCGATTTGCGTGCGTTCTAAGATTTGCAAGCTCACGCTTCCATCGACGTTATAGCATAGGAAGGGGCCTCCGCCTGGTTCACCAACATTTCTCACCATGCCACAAACGCGCATCGGACGGTTGAGTTTCTTGTGCAGGTAGTGTGCCAAAGCCTTATCGTCTAAGTTGGCAGCGCCCTCCTTTTGACAGCACAAAGTTTGTTCTACAAAGCGCAGCATTTCGAGCATTTTAGGTCGTGTGAGCACGCCTTTGTCCAATTCTCGTAAGTAGGCGAAAGTTTGTTGCTGTTGTGTTACCAGGTAGCCAGCCAAAAGTTGTTTGTAGAGGGTGGTGGAGGCTTTCAACTTATCGGGCACCACATTGTCGATATTCTTAATAAACACGATGTCAGCTGCTAAGGCTTGCAGGTTTTTGAGCAATGCACCATGCCCACCAGGACGAAAGAGGAGTTTGCCATCGGCTGTTCGAAAGGGTGTGTTGTCTAACTGCACTGCGAGTGTGTCGGTGGCCAAACTTTGTTCCGAAAAGCTGATATCATAGTCCATATCTAATTGTTTGCTGAATTGCTGGGCTGCTTGTTCGGCCTCTTTTTGGAACAAATCGAGGTGTTGATGGCTCACCGTGAAATGTATTTTTGCACGTTTTCCGCAGGCAGCATATTGTGCCGCTTCAACCAAGTGTTCGGCCAATGGAGTGCGTGCTCCATCGGGGTAGCGATGAAATTGCAGCAAACCTTTGGGTAAAGTGCCATAGTTTAGTCCCTTATTCAGTAGCAAATTCTCAACAATAGCTTTGTGTTTTCCTGCCGCTATGAGTGCATCAATGTCTTGCCCTTCATTTTTGATGCAGGCCGCATTGAGTGCATCGTAGAAAGCAAACTGCTTGATTTGAGCAAAGAATTGCTGTTCATCGCTTGTTTGTGGTTGCGCATAGGAGGCTGAAAGAAAGGCAAAAAGCATTTTAAACATGCGACTGGCTGCACCGCTGGCCGGCACAAATTTCACGATGTCGTGTTGGTCTGCGCAGTAGTCTTGCCATTTCGACAGATAGATTTCCATCGCCGCGCCATGCAGTTGCATAATTCCTTTGCCAATGGCCGCGGCAGCTTTGAGTTTTAAGAAAGGAAAACCTTGTTGGAAGTGGTGCAACTGCTCGTTAACTTGTGCCTCGTTCATACCCTGCTGGGCTAATTGCTGTTGATCTTGTTCTGTAAATGCCATAGTTTCGTTTGCTTATATTTTTAAAAAGTAATGATAGGAAGTTTCTGTTGCTTTATTTTTATTTTTTTACGCTGCTCTGTTACTATTTTTTTAAGTAATTGGGCAGATTGATTTGTATGCAAATGTACGAAAAAAACTGATGCTCGCCGGCCTTTAAGCTTAATTAATGTTGTGGCAAGCATCGGCTTTTGTTCATAGTGTTAGCGTCACAACATAATCGATATCGGTGGGTATTTGGCCGAGATACAGGGTGATTCCGTCGCCTGTCGGTGTGAATTTCAGTGCCTCTCCGGTGACGAATGTCACAGCCCGTTTCACTTTTCGCCCACCGAGCGGAATGAAAAGGCTTTTGTCTTGGCAATCGAGAATGTGGATAAAGAGTTGGTTGCCGCGCTGCGTACTCACGCCCCAATCATGGGGTGCCACGAGTCCTCCGCGCGTGTTATAGATGGTTGTGCCATATTGTTTGAGCCATTCTCCGATGGCATGAAGGCGGTCGAGTGCCAAAGTGGGCAAGTCGCCATTGGGTTCAGGTCCGATGTTGAGCAACAGATTGGCATTTTTTCCGGCTGCACGTACCAGCATTTGGATAAGTGCTTTGGGCGTTTTATAATGGTTGTCGGTGATGGAATAGCCCCAATGGTCGTTGATGGTTTGGCACGATTCCAAGGGTAGTTGCCCAATGCTTTGCCCTGAAAGTCCCGCCTTATTTTTCGCCCGGAAGGTCGCGCTCGAAAAATCTGAATGTCCTCGCCTGCATAGGGTGTTTGATGGTGGTTGTTGCCGATGAGACATTGCGGTTGCAGCTGATGAATGAGCGCATATTGCTCGGGCAGTTGCCAATCGAAAGGTTTTGCATCGCTGTCGTGGTCCCACCAGCCATCAAACCAGATGGCACCCACAGGCCCATAGTGCGTGAGCAGTTCGGTGAGCTGCGTGTTCATAAATTGATAATAGCTGGGCCAGTTGGCTTTTGTCTTGTCGCGTCCCGTGCCATTGCCCGTGCGGCCTTGCGGATAGTCCTCGCGTCCCCAGTCTAAATGCGAATAATAAAGGTGGAGCTTCACGCCATATCGCGCACAGGCCTCGGCCAATTCTTTGATGATGTCGCGCTTGAACGGCGTTCCGTCCACACTATTATAAGTGCTGGTGGCGGTTTTGAAGAGCGAAAATCCATCGTGATGGCGCGTGGTGATGGTGATATATTTTGCACCACTATCGCGGATAGCCCTCACCCATGCGTCGGCATTGAAGCGAGAGGGATAGAATGCCTGCGCCAACTTGGCGTATTCCTTGAAGTTGATATCTTCGTTGTGCATCACCCATTCGCCTCGAGCAAGCATGGAATAGAGTCCCCAGTGGAGGAAGATGCCAAACTTCTCGTCTTGAAATTGTTCGCGTGCTTTTGCGATTTTCAACCGTGGGTTGATAGGATGTTTGTGCCCAACCTGTGTGGCTCAGCCATAGCAGGGTTAAAAGGAAAAATACTTTTTTCATTGCGTTATTGATTGGTTGTTATAGATAGATTGCAACATTGCTTTGTTAAAACATTGCCCTTCGATGGCGCAAGCCAATAGGGTGGTGCTTGAATTGCTGTGTGTAAAGGTAGTAAAAGTTGGGTAGGAAATCGCTCTTTGGTCCCAATATTTTGTCTTGTGGGCTTAGTTTTGCCATTTGCATAGGCTATGCAAGCGTTGTTTTTTGTGTTTTGTCATTTGCATAGGCTATGCAAGCGTTGTTTTTGTGTTTTGCCATTTGCATAGGCTATGCAAGCGTTGTTTTTTGTGTTTTGCCATTTGCATAGGCTATGCAAGCATTGTTTTTTGTGTTTTGCCATTTGCATAAGCTATGCAAACGTTGTTTTTTTGTGTTTTGCCATTTGCATAGGCTATGCAAGCGTTGTTTTTTGTGTTTTGCCATTTGCATAGGCTATGCAAGCGTTGTTTTTCGTGTTTTGCCATTTGCATAAGCTATGCAAGCGTTGTTTTTCGTGTTTTGCCATTTGCATAGGCTATGCAAGCGTTGTTTTTCGTGTTTTGCCATTTTGCATAAGCTATGCAAACGTTGTTTTTCGTGTTTTGCCATTTGCATAAGCTATGCAAGCGTTGTTTTCCGTGTTTTGCCATTTGCATAAGCTATGCAAACGTTGTTTTTTGTGTTTTGCCATTTGCATAAGCTATGCAAGCATTGTTTATCGGTGGAAGGGTTGGATAGCGCATTGCTGTTGGTATGTTTTTACAGCAACTTTAGCCTTACAAGCTCGATTTTTTGTGAGCGTGCTCTTTACAATTTTTAAATTGGAAGTGCTCGATGGTAATTACCTCGTTAAGTTTTGGGAAACTTTGGTAGTGGTGCAGAATAAAGCCGCCGATGGTCTTATATTCCTCACTTTCGGGCAAATCAATTCCAAACATCTCATTGACTTTGTCTATCTCTAAGCGCGCCGATAGCAGGTATTCGCTATCGCCCACGGCCTTCGCAATATATTTGTTGCTGTCGTGTTCGTCTTCAATATCACCGAAAATCTCTTCCACAATGTCTTCCAAAGCCACGATACCGCTGGTGCCACCAAATTCGTCGACCACCACACCGAGGCTCTTTTTGCTTTGCAGAAAACGCTTCATGAGCTTTTGTGCCGTCATCGTTTCGGGCACGAAAGGCATGGTTCGGATGGATTGATGCCAGTCGTCTCCGGTGTTTTTGAACATTTCGGAGGAGTGCACATAGCCCTCGATGTGGTCTATATCTTCGCGGTAAACAATGATTTTGCTATTGCCGCTTTCCACAAATTTCTGCATTAGTTCGTCCTTAGGGCAGTTCATTTCCACGGCATTAATTTCGGTGCGAGGCACCATGCAGTCGCGCACTTTGGTTTCAGAAAACTCCAATGCGTTTTGAAAAATCTTCACCTCGTCTTCAATCTCTTCGCCTTCTTTGGCATTGTTGATGCTGGTGTTCACTAAATAGTCGAGGTCTACTTTGGAGAATTCTTCATCGCCCACTTCTTTCTCAATGTGGATTCCCACAATGCGGAGCAGCATTTTTGAAAGGAAAGTGGCTATGCGGCTGATGGGCCACAGCACAATATAGAACAAAAAGGCTAACGGCGAGAACACAATCATGAGCCGATTGGGGTTGCGGCGGAAGAGCGTTTTGGGCAGAAATTCGCCTGTGAAGAGCATGATAATGGTTGAGATGATAGTGTCGGCTGGCACGGTGACGGTGGGGGAGAAGCCTTGAAAAATAGTGTTATCGAAGAAACGTGCGATGAGAATGCCATAGACAACGAGCACCGCATTGTTGCCCACCAACATGGTGCTCACAAAGTCGTTGCCTTGCCGATAGAAAAAAGTTAACGAGGTGGTTGGCTAAACCATTCTTCTCTTTGTCCATCTCAAACAGCATGCGGTTGCTGGTGACAAAGGCCATTTCCATGCCCGAGAAGAATGCCGAAAGCACCATGGTAGCCACAATGCCAATGATTAATGAAATATCTACAGTGTCATTCATCTTTGTTGTTCAATCTTAATGCATCAACGGAATGGAGGTATTGCGGCGTTGAGGTGTAGCCAAGGGTGCATGCTACGCATCATCGAGTCTTGCATTCGGCGCGCCGAATCGCTCACTATGGTGCCACTTTCATTGGGTGAACCATCTAAATCGCCGCGTATAAACGAGCCTTTCGTGTTGGATACATAATATTTTGTCATCTTTTCGTCGCTGCGGAAATAAGCTCCTTGCAGGGTGCGTTCTGGCGTAACCAAACGCGAAAAGACGTGTGAATAGAGTTCATGTTTATTCTCATCCCAAAACAATTGGTTGCTTGAAAAGTGCAAACCATCCTTCGTGAGAATGCGCACACGTGATCGAAGTTCCCACAATTTCAGTTGGTCATAATAGTAGGCCGTGTCGCATTGAATATAGGCTTGCACATGAAATTTCTCATCAAACTGTTGCAAGAAAATGCCTTTATTAAAAAGCCAGCGCGAAGGATTGAGGTTGGTGTTTACATCCCATTGCTCAGTTACGATGCGATATTTCGCTACACCCGAATCGGATATGAGTGTATTAACACCATAACTCACCATGACAGCTACCGAATCGCGTGCATGAATGGCTGGTGCTGTGTGTTCGTGCTGGTCTTCACAAGCCAGCAATAACATTGCCGTTAGCCATAGGATGCTGAAAATCTTGCTTTTCATTCGCCGAAATCGTTGCTGCAATATGGGGTCACAAAAGCGCTTATTTAAATTTCCATTTTGCGAACCACTGTTCGTTGAAAGTCAACCCAACGTGAGACGGAAGGTGTTTTCTTTCAATAAGTTTGTTGCCTCACGGCGAACCCACGATGCACTGATATTAAGTGCTGTACGATTTTCGATGGAATTGACAATTGGAATGCCTACTCCAGCACTCACACTATATTCTTTTGGACCATCCACCCCGTTCACCTTATAATAAGGAGTCACATAGGATGCCCCTAAACGATAGCGCAAACGATCGGTGAAGCGGCGCCCATATTCGTTCTTGCAAAACTCTCCACCAACAGTAAACTTGTGGCGATCTTGATAAACATCGTTGCGCAACGTGTATTGTTGTACATGATTCACCACCTGATAGTCGGCATAGCCCACCTTACTATACTGCATTAACGTGTAGTCGACACCCACACGCCATTTGTTGTGATGTTCGTACATCAATCCTACACCATAGGTGGTGGGTAGCTTAAATGCATCTTTAATAATCAATGTTTCTGTGTTCGAAACACCTGTTTGCGCATTTCTTGAAACCACTTCGCAGGTAGCATCGGCCCCCAATTTATGGCTCAAACCATAGGTTACCCCCAAGGTTAGCGCATCCTTTTTCGAGAATTCAGCTGTATATTGTGCACCAAGATCCAATTTATAGTTATTGATGGTGGCAGCATAGTATTTCGATAGCGTGTTAATGGATGCATCACTATAGGAATTAACCACAGAACGAGTCATGTTTCCCCATAGGTATCCAATATTTGCACCAATCGAAAAGTTGCGCAGAGGCGACCACCCCCCACCCAAATACACAGCATGCAAGCCGCCACTACCTTCATAAGTGTCGGTGGCTGTTTGATGGATAGGCGATGTGATTGCATTTAAATTGCGTGTGTAGGCATAGTTATAGCCAATGGTTGTGAGAGGAACGACACCGAAACTCACCCCCGCATGTTTGGCTACACGAAAACCTGCTGTGGCATAGTCAAACACAGCATTCTTCGCATTGCGCGAAACACCATTTGCTTTAAAAATTGGTAAGTTGCCCTGAAAAGCCTACATCGAAAAATAAAACGACAGAGAGTCTAATGCGGCATAAGACGCGGGGTTACCCACATTCACTTGGTTGTGGGTGTGAAACCCCAATCCTAAACCATTCATACCACGATTAAAGCCTGTCCCTTCGTCTGCGATTAAGCCCATGCCATATTGGCTATAGGGAGAGTTTGTTCCGCTTTGTGCCCACAGCATTGATGCAGGTAAAGCTAAGAAAACCATACTGAGTATTTGTTTCTTCATTTTGAAAAGTAATTGCGTGCAAATTTATTAAAAAAAGAGAAACACTTGTATCATAACTCAGAAATATAAGCTATTTTTTTGCATTGTGATACGGTTTCAAGAAACATTCAAAGCGAGTATATTGCTTTTTTTATTGTCTTTAACATCCCTCGTTAAAAGCTGCAGAAACGCCAGATACAATCTATGGCGATTCGCTTCAAATCAGTTTGCTCACTTGTGGCCCAGGCAAGGAGGTTTATTCGCTCTATGGTCACACGGCCATTCGCTTTCATGATGTGCGCAATCAGCAAGACTTGGTCATCAATTATGGCATGTTTTTCATTCGCACAAAAGAATTTTTATTTTGCGTTTTATCTTCGGACTTACCGATTATGAAATGGGTATCGTCCCCTTTGATGCTTTTATGGAAGAGTATAAACGTGAGCATCGCTGGGTGATTGAGCAGGTGCTTAACCTCTCTTCTGCCGACAAACGTAGCATAGCTATGGCCATTGATGCCAACTATTTACCCGAGAACAGGGTGTATCGTTATAATTATTTCTATGATAATTGTACTACACGCGCACGTGACTTGTTAGTAAATAATATTCAAGGAATAGTCATTTATAAAAAGTACGTCCAACACACAAGCCACATTTCGTAGTGAAATCCATCAATGGAATCAGCTACAACCATGGGCAAGGTTTGGAAATGACTTGCTATTAGGCATTGGAGCCGATCAAAAGCTCGCGCCCGAAGAACAGCAATTTTTACCCGATTCGCTCAGAAAAAGATTTCCAAACAGCCATCATCCGCTATCAAAATGGAAAGGAGCGTCCGTTGGTTGCTGCAATGCATCTTCTTTATAGTCCATGCGGGAAAACTGTTGATTTTTTTCGTTGACAAGTTTTCTTTGCTCGCCATTTGCGCTCATTGCTTTGCTTTTTCTTATCACAATGAGTGCGTGGCTGTTGCGGAAACGTGTACCAAAATCTTATTTCTGGGTGGTGCAGGCTGTGCGTTTGCTGACGGGCTTGTGTGGTATTCTGCTCACAATGATGCTCTTTAGTCAGCATCCCACCGTGCGTCTCAATCTGCAAATCCTCTTTCTCAACCCGCTTAATCTGCTTTTCTTTGTCCCCAAATTGCGGCAAAGCAAGCGTTTTAACCAAGTGATGGCAGGATGTTATGGCTTGGCTTGTGTGGGCGCTCTTTTTCAAACTTATGCCGAGAACGTCGTCCTTGTGGCATTCATTTTTGCTATTTATCCAAGTGACAACGATGAAAGAACGTAATCTTATTGCACGAACATAGCATGGCCAATAAATATATCGCCCTTCTCATTGCCGCATTAACGACGGCCGAAGTACAAGCTTCAACGCTTGTACCACGCTTAGTCGTGAATATTAATATTGATGAATGGCGCGGAGAGTATTTTGATTCTTTCCTTCCTTTATTTCAAGAAAACGGACTGAAAAAACTGTCTCGTGAAGGACATGTGTTCGATGTAGCCTCGGCTCCTTTCGATTTTGTCAATGCGCCGGCTGCGATTACAACGATTGCTACAGGCACAACACCTTTCTATCACGGCATCATTGGTGCACAATGGCTCAATCGTTCCACCTTGCATCCCATGCGTTGCACAGAGGATAAGCGTTACACTTATGCACCTTCTAACGTGAAATGTTCAACCGTTGGCGACGAGTTGAAGATTGTCACCCATGGGAAAAGTATTGTTTATAGTCTTGCTGCTCATGCAGATTATGCCATTTTGTCAGCAGGACATGCAGCTAATAATGCGATTTGGTATGATAAGCGCTATAGAAGATGGAACACAACAACCTATTATGGTGCTTCACCTCAGTGGCTCAACACACCGCTTGCACCATCAGCAATCACCAATGTTGATATCGGAAACAAGGCCATCGACATTGTCAACCAAGAGCAAATGGGTAAGGACGATATTCCCGATATGCTCACTATCACACTCTCTGCAGCGTTAGATGATAACGAATCGTTGCGGCAACAAGACCAGGCCGAACAGCTGATTTATCAGCAAATTGACCAAACTATTGCGAAGCTTGTTACAAGTATCGAACAGTTGGTGGGGAAGGAACATGTGCTTTTTGTCGTCACGGGCACTGGAACGAGCAATGATAGCGAAAACGATTATAGTCTTTATCGTGTGCCTACGGGCAATTTCTATATCAATCGCACGGCCAAACTGCTCAATGTTTATCTGAGTGCACTCTATGGACAGGGCACTTATGTTGATGCAACCTGGGGCAATCAGATTTATTTAGACCGCAAAACCATTGAGCAGAAGCATCTTCGTTTGCAGGATGTGTTGGTGCAGAGCCAAAATCTTTTGTTTCAAACTGCAGGTGTGAGTGATGTCTATACGTGTGAGCAATTGTTTGCTAATAATGCTGCCGTTTCTCGTGTGCGCAATGCTTTCCATCCCAATCTTAGTGGCGATTTGGTAATAAAGGTTGCACCAGGGTGGAAAATGACCAATGAAGACTCGCAAGAAAGCTATACGAGTCGTGTGGCTGTAGCCCATTTCCCTATTATTTTTTATGGAAATGGTGTGGAACCCAAGCACGATTTCACTCCCATAACGACCGATTATATTGCCCCAACGCTCTGTAAGAGCATCCGCATTAGGGCGCCCTAATGCTTGCGCTGTAAGTCCGCTTTTCTAACCCAAGAATGGTGCTGTAACGCCCTGATTGCCATCTATGCGAACAAGGGGTGTGGTTAAAACAAAAGAAGTTAGAAAAGGGTTGCGTTGTAAAGTGTTGCATTTTGTGTCATCATTCCATAGAAATTGGTCGCAAAAAGCAGCCCACTTTGTGTCATGATTTAATAGGTATCAATCCCCTCATTTATTGACATTGACAACGCAATATCGCAGGATAAGTCCGTCATGCACATGAAGTTTCAATCAAATTGCATGAGGGTTTCAATTAAAAAGTGTTACTTTTTGCACCACTATTCAATAAAAAAAATAACAACATAAGATAAAATGAATTTCAATAAAATTCTTAAGTCGCTTTTTGGAGATAAGTCCACACGCGACATGAAACTGATACAACCCCTCGTAGAAGAGGTGAAGAAAGTGTATCCCGAGATACAACAATTAAGCAACGATGCGTTGCGCGCAAAAACCAAAAGAGTTGCAACAATATGTCAGGAAAGCTGCTGAAGAACAAAAATAAACAGATTGAAGCGCTCAAGGAAGAGGTAGAGAAAACACCTATTGACCAGCGTGAAGAAATCTTTAATCATATTGATAAGTTGGAGAAAGAGGTGCTTGATCGTTATGAAGTAGCACTCAATGAGGTGATGCCAACCGCATTCAGCATCATCAAGGATACGGCCCGTCGCTTTGCTGAGAATGATGAAGTGGTGGTTGAAGCAACCGATTTCGATCGCGAGTTGGCCGCTAACCCAGCCAACGATTTTATTACAATTGATGGAGACAAGGCCATTTATCACAATGAATGGACAGCCGGTGGCAACAAAATCAAGTGGAACATGGTGCACTATGATGTGCAACTGTTTGGTGGTATTGCACTCCATCAGGGGAAAATCGCCGAGATGGCCACGGGTGAAGGTAAGACTTTGGTGGCAACCTTGCCGGTATTCCTCAACGCTTTAACAGGAAACGGTGTGCACATGGTCACGGTTAACGACTATTTGGCTAAGCGTGACTCGGAGTGGATGGGGCCACTTTATATGTTTAACGGCCTTTCTGTGGATTGCATCGATAAGCATCAGCCGAACTCTGAAGCGCGAAGAAAAGCCTATCGTGCCGATATTACTTTCGGAACAAACAATGAGTTTGGCTTCGATTACTTGCGCGATAACATGGCTTTGAATCCTGCCGACTTAGTACAACGCAAGCATAACTATGCTATTGTCGATGAGGTTGACTCGGTGTTGATTGACGATGCCCGCACACCTTTAATTATATCTGGACCTATTCCAAAAGGTGATGACCAGATGTTTGAAGAGTATCAGCCTTTAGTAGAGAAGCTCTATGAGGTACAACGTAAACAGGCTACGGAACTTTTGGCTGAAGCAAAGCAAAAGATTACTGAGGGACAAAGTAAAAATGATAAGAAGATTCTGGATGAAGGTTTCTTGGCTTTGTATCGCTCTTATAAAGCTCTACCGAAGAATAAACCGCTCATCAAGTATCTCTCTGAAGATGGAATCAAGGCAGGAATGTTGGCTACAGAAGAGGCTTATATGGCTAACAATAACAGAGAAATGCCGAAAGCCATTGCACCTTTGTACTTCGTTGTCGATGAAAAGCTCAATAGTGCCGACTTAACCGATAAGGGAGCAGCCTGGTTAGCAGGTCAAACTGGGCAGGAAGATCTTTTTGTGTTGCCCGACATCACAACCGAACTCTCGGAGTTGGATCAGCAAAAAAATCTCTCAGAAGAGGAGAAATTAAATAAAAAAGACCAACTCATGGCACACTATGGTGTGCAGAGTGAGCGTGTACATACGTTGCAACAATTGCTCAAAGCCTACACCATGTTCAATAAAGATGATGAATATGTGGTGATGGATGGTGAGGTAAAGATTGTCGATGAGCAAACAGGTCGCATCATGGAAGGCCGTCGTTGGAGTGACGGATTGCATCAAGCAATCGAAGCAAAAGAGCATGTTAAGGTGGAAGCAGCGACACAAACCTTCGCAACCATCACGCTTCAGAACTACTTCCGCATGTATCATAAGCTGTCAGGTATGACAGGTACGGCAAGTACTGAGGCGGGAGAGTTTTGGGATATCTATAAGTTAGATGTCGTAGAAATACCAACCAATCGCCCCATTGCACGCCATGACTTAGACGATCGCGTCTATAAAACGGCACGAGAAAAGTATGCTGCTGTCATCGACGAGATAGAAACGATGCGCAATGCGGGACGTCCTGTGCTTGTAGGTACGACCTCTGTGGAGATTAGTGAGCTGCTGAGCAAGATGCTTAAGATGCGTAGAATTCCGCATAATGTGCTTAATGCAAAGCAACACCAGCACGAAGCTCATATCGTTGCTGAAGCAGGTAAGTCGGAAAATGGATTGGGTGCTGTGACGATTGCTACCAACATGGCCGGTCGTGGTACTGATATTAAGCTTACTGATGAAGTGAAAGCGGCCGGAGGTTTGGCTATTATTGGTACCGAGCGCCATGAAAGTCGCCGCGTAGACCGTCAGCTTCGTGGTCGTGCAGGCCGTCAAGGTGACCCAGGTTCATCTGTATTCTATGTCTCACTTGAAGACAAACTTATGCGTCTTTTCGCCTCTGAACGCATTGCAAAGATTATGGATCGCTTAGGCTTCGAGGATGGAGAACGTATCGAAAGCCCCATGATTTCGCGTAGTATTGAGCGTGCACAGAAGAAAGTTGAAGAGAACAACTTCGGTATTCGTAAGCACTTGCTCGAATATGACGACGTGATGAACAAGCAACGCACGGTGATTTATGAGAAACGTCGTCACGCTTTGATGGGCGAACGCATTGGTATGGACATCACAAATGTGATTTGGGGATCGTGTGTTTAACATCATTGATAAGAACGATTACCAAGGTGCTAAGGAAGACTTCCTCAAGGTGTTAGCTATGGAATTGCCCTGCACACAGGACGAATTCGAGAATGGTAATCACGAAGAAATCAAAGAACGCGCCTTCGAAGCGGCTATGGATTCGTTCAAACGTCATACTCGATCGTATTCAAAGCGATGCCTATCCAGTCATTAAACGTGTACAAGAAGAGCAGGGAGCAATGTATGAACGCATCCTTGTTCCTATCACCGATGGCAAGGGAATCTATCAGATTCCAGCCAATTTGCAAGAGGCTTACAACACGGAAGCTGCCAGTGTGGTAAAGGAATTTGAGAAGACAGTCATGCTTCGCATCATTGATGAAAGTTGGAAAGAGAATCTTCGTCAGCTCGATGAATTGCGTCATAGTGTGCAAAATGCATCTTATGAGCAGAAAGATCCGCTGCTTATCTTCAAATTGAGAGCGTAAAGCTGTGGGATAACATGATTGATGAGATGTATAGTCGCATGGCTAGCGTGCTTATGCGTTGTCAAATTCCTGTTGTTCAGGAAGTACAAGAGGCTGCACCCGAGCAACATGCACAACGTTATCAAGAGCAAAAGGTCGATCTTGACGACGAACGCGATCGCCAATTGCAGCGACAAGCCATGCAACATGATACACGTGAGGGAGCGGATCAGGTAAATCATACGCCCTATGTAGCTGAGCATACTCCACGTCCCAATGACCCTTGTCCTTGTGGAAGTGGTAAGAAGTTTAAGAATTGCCACGGCAGGAATTTGTAATTTCCATTTAAAGTAGATTTAGTCTCGGTGCTCATCGTCTCCATTGGGTGGACGATGAGCACCTTTTTGATGTGTGTTTGCTAGCTCATCTCCTTGCTATTCTCATACATCAAGTTATGTTTAAAATGGGTATTTCTGTAAGATTTTGCTACTTCTCTATGGTTTATGGATAGCAAAACCACACTAAAAAATCGGAAATTTATTTGGTTGTTCTTTAAAAAAAATATACCTTTGCACACGCAATTCGCAACATGCCGGCCCCATGTATTTGTAAATGCACCCTTAGCTCAGTTGGTAGAGCAACTGACTCTTAATCAGTGGGTCTAGGGTTCGAATCCCTAAGGGTGTACAAACAGAGGTGGTTTTTGTGGCATTTGCATGCACCCTTAGCTCAGTTGGTAGAGCAACTGACTCTTAATCAGTGGGTCTAGGGTTCGAATCCCTAAGGGTGTACTTCTCAATTCATAGAAAGTGCTTTTGCCATATTGTGGTGAAAGCACTTTTTAATACTATAACATGCAAGAAGAGGAACAAAATTTCAGTAGAGAAGCATCGTCTTTGGTTGTAGATATTGCTGTGGTTGGTGCAGGGGCTGCAGGCTTCTTTGCTGCCATCACGGCGAAACAAATGCAGCCACAAGCACGTGTTTGCTTATTTGAGCGTGGCAATCATCCACTAAAAAAGGTTGGATTGACAGGTGGTGGACGCTGTAATCTCACGAATAGTTTTGCAGCAGTGACCGATTTAAAAACAGGTTTATCCGCGAGGGCATCAGTTGTTGAAACGTCTTTTTTAAAAAGTTTTAACCATGAAGATGCGATGGCCTGGTTTCAAAAAAAGCAGGTGTACCTTTGGTCACACAGGCCGATCATTGTATGTTTCCACAATCTCAAGATGCGCAAACTATCATGAAAACGCTCATGAAAGAAGCTGAGCGTGTGGGCGTGGAACTGTATTGTCGGCATACGTTTACAGGACTTTTCTCCAATGGATGGTGGCCAGTTGTTGCTTGCTTTTCGTGAAGCAAAAGTCCGTTATTTGTCGACAAGCCATCATCACAGTGGGAGGTTCTCCTACGCAGAAGGGGTTAGAACCCTTTCTCAAAATACAGCATCAGATAGAAGAACCAGTGCCTTCGCTCTTTACGTTCGCCTTAAATGAACCTGCACTCACGCAGTTGATGGGTGCAGTAATCCCTCATGTGCGCTTGGCTATTCCTGCAACAAAGCTGTGTAGTATAGGCATTTTGCTCGTTACCCACTGGGGTGTGAGCGGTCCTGCTACACTAAAAATTGTCATCCCTATGCGGCGCGTTTTCTGCACGAACACCATTACCATTGCCCGATTTCCATCAATTGGACAGGTGAGACCAATCAGCAAAAGGTGGCTGAAGATTTGCTCCATCAGCAACGTCTGCATCCACAAAAACAGATGAGTACTACCAAAGTTTTTGAGCTCCCCACGCGGGTGTGGCACTATTTGTTGCAGCGTTCCACACTCAATCCTGACACACGATGGTGTGATTTGAGTAAAAAGGCACTACATAAGCTCGTTGAGGTACTCACCAATGATGGTTATCTTGTGGAAGGGAAAGGAACTTTTAAGGAAGAGTTCGTTACTTGTGGCGGTGTGAGTTTGCAGAGTATTCATGCGAATACCTTGGAGAGTAAGGTTATTCCAGGCCTTTATTTTGCAGGTGAGATATTAGATGTTGATGGTCTTACGGGTGGATTTAACCTGCAAGCCGCGTGGACTACTGGTTATGTGGCAGGAAAAAGTGTCGCGAATGCTTTTAGTCGAGAGTGAGAATGGTAATACATTGTAAAACAAATGGTTAGAGGTGTGAAAGAAAAAGCTATCATTTGGCGAAGTAAAGTGGTGCAGATGAGGTGGGAAAATGCGCTATATTACCTACTAAAGTATACTATATTATGATGCGTAATTGCTGCGAATGATGGTGAAGAAAGAAAAAACTATTTTTTTTTGCTATTCCAGTGGTTTGCATTATCTTTGCAAAACAAATAAAAGCCAACAAAATGAATCTTAAAATCAGACTTTCTGTGATGAATTTCTTAGAGTTCGCCGTGTGGGGAGCTTATCTCACTTGCATGGGAATTTATTTAGGAAACATCGGCATGGGTGCACATATTGGGACTTTCTTCGCCATGCAGGGCATCGTATCTATATTTATGCCAGCTATCATGGGTATTGTTGCCGACCGCTGGATTCCTGCACAACGTCTTTTAGGCTATTGTCATTTGATAGCAGGGATGTTGATGTTTGCCGCAGCATGGTATGGACATCAAGCGGGCGATGCGGTGCAGTTTGCTCCTCTGTTCACGCTCTATTCGCTCAGTGTTGCTTTCTATATGCCTACGTTAGCTTTGAGCAATTCAACAGCTTATTCGGCATTAATTCAAGCAGGGCAAGATACTGTGAAGGATTTTCCTGCTATTCGTGTGTTTGGAACCATCGGGTTTATTTGCACGATGTGGTTTGTAGACATCATGGGTTATAAAAGCAATGAGTTGCAATTTGTAGTGAGTGGTGTGCTTAGTATTGTGCTTTTTCTCTATACATTCACATTGCCCAATTGTCCTGTCAAGCCTACAACGACGCATACCAACTTTGTAGAAGCATTTGGATTAAGAGCTTTCACCTTGTTTAGACAAAAGAAGATGGCTATCTTTTTCATCTTCTCAATGTTGTTGGGGGTGAGTCTTCAAATTACGAATAGTTTTGCAACGCCATTCATTGAGAGTTTTAAAAGCCTTCCCGAATATGCCGATACGTTTGGTGTGAAATATCCTGTTATTCTGTATTCTATCTCACAAATCAGCGAAACGCTTTGTATTTTGATGATACCTTTCTTTATGAAACGTTATGGCATCAAGAATGTAATGCTCATTGCTATGTTTGCTTGGGTGTTGCGTTTCGGTCTTTTGGGTGTAGGGAATCCCGGCAATGGGGTGTGGTTGTTTGTTGCTTCGATGATTATTTACGGGGTGGCATTCGACTTTTTCAATATCTCGGGTTCCTTGTTTGTCGATAAATCCACCGACCCAGGGCTACGTTCCAGTGCGCAAGGACTGTTTATGTTGATGACTAATGGTATTGGTGCTACAGTTGGTTCGTTTGCTGCACAGGCTGTAGTCAATGCGCATACCGAGGGAAATGTGACCGAATGGTCGTCGTGCTGGTATATTTTTTTGCCGGTTATGCGTTGTTGGTAGGGGTTAGTTTCGCGCTGATGTTCCAGCCTACAAATCAAGCAAAAGCTTCATGAATCGGGTTAAGTTGCGTTTCCATGCAATTTCACAAATTGTAGGTTCGATTGGTGTTGGGATTATCGTTTTTGACAGATGAGGCGAAAGAACGTCAGATTTCTGTTGTCTGTGATGCCGATATGACTGATGCGTTGTGTAAGCGTCTGCAGAAGAAAGATGATGAAGATGTGCATCTTGCAGGAGCCTTGAGTAGTTTTTTAAAGCAGAATGAAACGCAGGTAGAAGTGTTCATCTATGGTATTCAAGATGGGCAATATTGTGCGATGTTGCTGGATGCAGCTTCATTGGTATCGGTAAAACTCAAAGTTTGTGATGCTATTCTTTTTGCGTTGTCGGGTCATTGGCCAATTTATATTGATGAGCAGCTCATGCGAACACAATCGGCTTCTTTTGATTCGAAACAGGAAGATCGTGTGGCTATGCCTCTCAATGTGCTCAATAAGGATATGTTGAAGGAGGCTTTGGCGCGGAGTATAGCTCAGGAGGATTATAAGATGGCTGAATATTTGAATGCAGAATTGAAGCGGAGGGAAGAAAAATCATGAAGGAAGCAAGATTTTTTTATGCGCCCAATGCCGAGGATAACGACCATTTACTGCCAGAAGAAGCTGCCCATGCCTTGCGTGTTTTGCGTTTAAAGGCTGGCGATGAGATATTTTTAATGGATGGGAAGGGGCGTTTCTTTCAAGCAGAGGTGACACTCATCTCGCGGAAAGATTGCTGCTATCGCATCACAGAAGCATTGCCACAACAAAAGACTTGGAATGGATATATTCATTTGGCTATTGCGCCAACCAAGCATATCGACCGCATAGAATGGATGGTAGAAAAAGCTACTGAGATAGGTTTTGACGAGCTAACCTTTCTGCAAACGGCTTTCACCGAGCGGAAGAATATTCGTGTTGACCGTATAGAAAAGATTGTGGTTGCTGCCGCAAAACAAAGTAGGAAAGCGTGGCTGCCCGTCGTGAATGATTGCATGAGCATGACGGAATATTTAAATGTGCCGCATCGTGGCGCGAAGTTTATTGCCCATTGCTACGATGATTTTGAGAAAGTTGATTTGATGGCAGCGCTGCAACGAGATAGCAATGTGAACGAAGCTGTAGTTTTAGTGGGACCAGAGGGCGATTTTTCGCATGAGGAAGTGGCGCAAGCGTTGACGAAAGGTTTTCAAAGTGTGTCGTTGGGCAATAGTCGGTTGCGCACAGAGACCGCAGGACTCATGGCCGTAACGATGGCACAATTAACATACAGACGATGAAAAAGATTGGCATAGCACTTTGTTTTTGCTGTGTGATGGCGCTGTTTGCCGCCTGCACAGACAATAGTTATTTAAACGCAGTGCCGCGTGAGAGCACGGCATTGTTGTCCATTGACCCTGTGAAGATGAGTGGCTTGAATCATGTTTCTGTGCTTAGGACGCTGTTGCAGGCCACTAACATCAGTAAGAGTGGCATTGATGTGAGCCATAAGATTATGCTTTTTGAGGCACCTGATGGCAATTTGGGTGTTTGCGCAAAGGTGCAAGATGAGGATGAATTGACACAGACTTTTGCGCAGTTGGCCACAAAGAATGTTTGCCCAGCACCCATCAAACGGCGGGGCTTTCATTTCACGGTGTTGAAAGATGCGTGGGTTGTTGGGTGGAACAATACTGCGATGTTGGTGATGGGACCAGTAACCGTTGAGGCGCAAAGCAGTCTGCAACAGCAAATCGCACAATATCTGAAGCAAGACGAAGCGGCAGGTGTTACCCAAAGCAGACTGTATGAAAAATTGGATTCACTTGAGGGATCGATGACTTTAGTCGCACAAGCTACGGCCTTGCCCCAACAGTTTTTTTGGCACCACTCACCTTGGGTATGCCCAAAAAAGCTGATGGAAGCGAAGTGATTATTGCTGCTGAGATGGAGAAGGAACAGCAGGTGATGCACATCAAAGGCAGAGTGTTCTCTTTGAATGCCACGGTCAACCAGTCGTTGAAGCAGGCTTATCAGTTGTACCGACCCATTACAGACCGCTATCTTTCGGCGACGCCTCGTGATGCCATGTTGAGCATGTTCTTGAACGTAGATGGGCAAAAGTTCCTGCCAGTGATGCAGAACAATGCAGGTTTTCAAGCCTTGTTGACGGGCATTAACACGGCCATTGACATGGATAATATCCTGCGGAGCGTGGATGGAGATTTGGCTTTGGTCACACCTTATTATGACGAGCACCGGCTATCGATGCGGATGATGGCGCAATTAAAGCATAAGAACTGGGTGAAAGATGTAGACTATTGGAAAAAAAGTTGCCCTGCCGGTGGACGAATTGTGGATTGGAAGTCTGATGCATGGTATTATGCGAGTAAAGAAACCACATTTTATTTTGGGGTGACGCCCCAACTACAATTCTTTAGTGGCAGCACAGCCGAGGAAGCTTCACAAGCGTTTGCGCCAGCTAAGCAGCAACTATCGGCAACCGAAAAGAATTTGATTAAAGGACAGAAATTAGCGTTGGTCATCAATATGAATGCATTGCAGGGTGGAAAAACGGGTGCTGTGACGGCCATGCTCCAACCCATTTTTGGCGATGTTCACACGCTGATTTACACATTGAAATAATGAACATTGACAGGATAACATTTCAATCGGTGGTTCCACAGGTATTTGAAAGCCAAAAGGAAGCACTGCATTCTGAGGTTTGGAATCACGAACTTACCTTTGAAAGGGGTAAGCTCTACCTCATAGAGGCTGCATCTGGGCGCGGAAAAAGCACCTTTTGCAGCTATGTTTTTGGGCTATCGGCACGATTATAGTGGGCAAGTTTTGTTTAACGATGTGCCGACTTCTACGTTTAAAAGTGCGCGACTGGGTGGAGGCACGTCGCCTGCACATCAGTCATCTCTTTCAGGAGTTGCGCCTTTTTTTCCGGAGCTCACAGCATTCGAAAAACATCGTGATAAAAAAACAAGCTCACGAATTTTTAAATCGCAAGAGCAGATAGCGACGTGGTTTGAACAGTTGGGCATAGCCGACAAAATGCACGAGCGAATAGGGCGCATGTCGTTTGGACAACAGCAACGTGTGGCACTCATTCGTGCACTTGTGCAACCCTTCGACTTTCTGCTTGTAGACGAGCTTTATCAGCCATCTTGACGACAAAAATGCCGCAGTGATGGCCGAAATGATGATGAAAGAAGCGCGCGAACAGGGCGCAGGCGTATTGGTAACGAGTATAGGTAAGCACATGGATTTGCCATACGAAAGGGTTGTGAAGCTATGAATTTGGTTTGAAATTATTGCGTCAGCACCTCAGCATTCCGCAGATGGCGGGCTTTTTTTCTTTGCCAATCTCTTTGGCATGATCATCGTTTTGCTGAGCGTTCAGTTCTATCAAGATGTGATTCCGGTGTTCACGGCCGAGGATAGTTTCATGCGAAGCGACTTCTTGATTGTGAATAAAAAGATAGGAACGGCCAGCACGATTAGTGGGAGTTCAAACACTTTTAATCAGACCGAAGTAGACGATTTGGCGCAACAGCCCTTTGTTTCGCGTATGGGTAAGTTCACGAATGCCAATTACAAAGCCGATGTGAGCATGCGTGTGAATGGGGTGTCGGTGCTCAACAATGGCGAGATTAGCTTCGAGAGCATTCCCGATTCGTTCGTCGATACGCCGTTGCGCAATTGGAATTATCAGCCGGGTGAGAAGACGATTCCCATTATTCTGCCGCGCATTTATCTCACGATGTATAATTTTGGTTTTGCGCAGACCCACGCTTTGCCAAAGCTTAGCGATGGATTGGTGGGCATGATTGATTTCCATATCTTTGTGCACGGGAAGCATCAAGAAGCACAGTTCAAGGGGAAAGTGATTGGTTTTTCCAATCGTTTGAGCTCGATTTTAGTGCCACAGGCTTTCATGGATTGGAGCAATGACACCTTTGTACCCGGCGAAACGCATGCGCCCACGCGTTTAATTGTGCAGGTGAACAACCCCAGCGACCCGCAATTCACAAAAATATTTGGACCAGAAGGGCTATGAGATGGAAAACGACAAACTCAATACCGAGAAGACAACCTATTTTCTACGATTGTTGGTTACGATGGTCGTTGGCGTAGGGTTGGTGATTTCGGCCTTGAGTTTCTACATTTTGATGCTCAGCATCTATTTGTTGGTTCAAAAGAATACGCACAAGTTAGAAAAACCTATTGCTCATTGGTTATCGACCCGCGCAAGTAGCTTTGCCTTATCAAATGCTAACCATAGGGCTAAACTTGCTGATTTATGGGTTGGCGCTCCTCGCCATCTTCTTTGCCCGAAGCTATTATATGGATTTGATAGAAACACTCTTCCCCAACATCGAAGATGGTAATATGCTCCCTGCCATCGCTGTCGGAGCCTTGCTCTTTGTGTTGGTGAGTCTGAGCAATTATGCGATTATCGCGCGAAAAATAGTGCGCATTTGGAAGCGAAAAGATGCATAATGCTTGGTAAAGTGGATGGTATTCGGTGACAATATATGATAGTTTTATTCATCCAAGTAATTTTAGTGAGATATGAAAAATTTTTACAGCGAAATCTTTTATCCTATTTTTATTGGTTCTATTCTTAGTTTGGATGGCAATAGGTGTGTTCCCACTCTATTGTTATGAAACTGATAGTATGCATGTGCTTACAAGTTGTGGCATTGTCGTAAACCAAGGGATTCAGTTTCCACCACTATTGCATTACGAATATGATATGCAACTTCTCACTTATTTCGTGGTAGTGATTGTTGCAAAGATAGCATCGTTCTTAACAGTAGAGCATGTTTATTGTTTGTTGGCATGGATTTCAGCTGTAGCCTTTTATTTTTAGGCAGTCTCGACTTTGTGAATAAAGTCTATCGGCCAAGCAACAAGCTGCACTTGTTATTAGCTTTGGCGTTGTTGCCCGAGATGTATGCTGTAGGCATGTATCCCAATTCAGCCATTCCTGCAGCAGCCTCGTTTGTGTGGGCGTTATGTTTTTATTTGGAATCGCAAATATATTCCAGGATTGTTGCTAATGGTTATCGCACCCTTTGTTCCGTGTTGATGTAGTTATCGTCTACCCAGCTCTACTCCCTTTATTTTGGTTGCGTGGTGAAAGTTTCAAAAAGAGTTTTCTCTTTTCTGCGGCCTTTGCCTTGTCGATTATAGCACTTTTGACGCTATGTTTTTGGTTGCTGCATGCCAATCCACTTAAGAGTATAGGAGGTTATCAAAGTTGGAGCACGATAGTGAGTCGACATGAAGTTATCTTGGCGATATTAGGCTATTATTCTATTGTTTATTTGATTTTGCTTCCGTTGGGAGTTAGTTTTGCAGTTCGAAATCAAGTATTCAAGCATCTCTTTCTTTGTCTGTTGCCCATTTGCTTGTTGCATTTTTGTCTATCGGTCTATGGGTTGTGCGTCTAAACACTACCTGTATATAAGTCCTTTTGTGATTCTTTTTAGGTACGATAGCCATAGAGGGCATTAGCCGGCGGAGTCGTTTGGTTAAGTCTGTAGCCCTCGTGGCGTTGATATTTGTGTCGTGCTTTTCTGTGGCAAGAATCAATCGTCAGGATCTCTCGCTTAATTATCGTCTCCTAGTTCGGTATGCATTTAAGGAGATTCATAGAGGTGATTTTACATGGAGTTTTGGGCTTGGGACTGGTCAGCATGTTGTAACCAGGGATGAGCACATGTTAGCTACAGGCAATCTGCTCTACCCTTTTTATATCCATTATTTTAAAAAGGAGATGTTACAGCAGATGGAAGCGCAATTAAATTATTTGCAGGCTCAGCGAGGGAGATGTACACTCTATGCAGCTGATAATTATACAGACAATCTTGCTTTGCCATTGTATTTCATAGAGAAAGGCTACACAATTAGCAATGCCACATGGAATAGCGAAACGACGACAGGTATTGAAACCTATGATCTTCATAAAGACACAAGGCGTATACATGTTGCGTTAGTACATGTTGCTAAACATATTGTGATAACACCAGACATGCTACGTTCGATATTCATCGAGAATAGGAAAAGTCATACCCCTGTTTATATTACGGCTGGGACATACGAAACGGCTGCTTTATATAATCAAATGGCTAAAACTAATCCAAAACTTAAGAAAGTAGCTACGGGACTTTACCTGTTGGTTCTTGATGAGCGCTGACAGTAGGAGAGGGAGCCATATTCCCATTCATCAACTATCCCGAATGCTTATGCTTCAGGAATGTGCAATAATGTTATAGTCGCAAACAAGGCTTCGCCGGCGATATAAATTCTAATTGGGTGGCAAGCCAAGCAGGGTTACTTTCTTCTGCCGAAGTTGAAGCCTACATAGACATTGACATTGCCGAAGATGTTGTTGGTAGAGAACGTTTTTTTCGTGGTAGTTGTAGGCGTGGAAGATGGCACTTGCACCAGCATACCAACGCGAAGTGTTGTAGACAAGTCCCATGCGAGCGATGCCATCGATGGTGAATTTGTTGAAGTTAAAATCGTCGAAAGTAGAAACTTTTGTCTTTGCCGTCTCACTAATGGTATGCAAATAGGCGAGTGAAGCGGACAGCGACACGTTTAAAAGAAAGTTTTTTGCAAAAACCCAATTGTAGGCATAGCCTCCCGAGACGGAGAAGTTATCATATTTTACGTGGGTTCTTGACCAGCCTGTTGAGTCGCTTCCCAACACCTCTTTGAGCACGGTTCTCCCCATTTGTTGTGCGATGATGTTTTGCAATACGACCCAATCCATGTCGAGTTTTTGATGCATATAGCCAATGCCTAAGATGGGAGATCCCACACTTCTCAGTTGACGGGTGCTTTGGCTGTAGGCTGCAGGATAGGAGAAGCGTTTGTGGTTGGTGATATAATAGAGGTTGAAACCACGAATGTTGGCTTCGAGTCCGTTGTAGTTTAATCCACGCAGGGGTGCGAAGTCAATATTGGAGGCTGTGGTTGCTGTGAAGCGTTGTATGTGATAGTCGTCACCCGTTGTGCGATAGAAAAGGTCGATGCCCAACTGGTTGCTATATAGACTTAGGTCGAATTCTTTGCGTTTGTTGCCGCCTTTGAGATGGGTGACGTCGATGGTGTAGCCAAGGAAAATCCATCGCCAGCCAAAATAAGGTCCCACACGCCAGCCCATGCGCGGAGAGAGTTGTAGTGTTTGGTGTCGACGATTGGAAATGCGATACATCTCATAGGTGTTGGTATTTTGGAGCATAGCGGCATAGTTATAGCGTTGAGGTTCGATATATGCCGTGTCAATTTGTGAGAAGCGTTTCACAACCGTGTAGAGTTTGTCCCACAGGTTTTGATGCGTAGCAAGCGAGTCTCCTGCCCAACTCTCAATAGAAAGCAGTAGTAGAACGAGGGAAAAGAGGAACTTGCGTAGATTCATTATAACTTTCCTAAGATGCGATCCATTACCCAATTCACAGGAGTAGCACTCACCGACGTGCAAGTGCAAACACCAAAGCCTTGCAAATCGTGAATGACGGCTTTGATAATGGGCAGTTGCACGAATGAAGGATTGGGCACTTCAATTTCTGTGGCACCTTCGCTTGTGATGAGCTTGATAGGATCGTAGTTATAAACTGAGAACGACAATGAGCCTTTGTCGCCAATGATTTCAATGCAATCTTCTTTGGCACTTTGGTGGCCAACGAAACACCATGAGGCACTTCCGGGCAATCCGTTCTCAAACAAGAAGCAGGCACTGATAGTGTCTTCGGCTTGATAGAGGTGTGCACGATTGGCGCAATAGCCGTGGGCACGTGTGATGACGCCAAAGAGGTGTTGCAGAATGTCTAATTGATGGGGAGCCAAATCATAGAAATAACCACCGCCGGCGATGTCGGGTTGCAAGCGCCATGGCAATTGTTTAGCGCACGATGCATCTAAATCGCGTGGCGGAACTGAAAAGCGAATTTGCACATTGATGACTTCGCCAATGAGCTGTTGTGAAAGAATGTCTTTCACCTTTTGAAAATAAGGCAGATAACGCCGGTAATAAGCCACAAAGCATGGAACGCCTGTTTGCTCGCTGATGCGATTGATGCGCGCACAATCTTCATAGCTTGCCGCTAATGGTTTCTCCACATAAACAGGCTTTCCTGCCTTCATAGCCATGATGGCAAAAGTGGCATGGCTCGAGGGTGGTGTGGCAATGTAGATGGCATTGACCTCGGGATCGTCGATGAGTTCTTGCGCATCGGTATACCATTTCTTGATGTGATGTCGTTCCGCGTAGGAACGTACCTTCTCTTCGCTGCGACTCATCACAGCTTCCACATGCGAACCTTCAACCTCGTTGAAAGCCGGTCCCGATTTTTTCTCGGTCACTTCGCCGCAACCTATGAATCCCCAACTAATTAGTTTCATACGGATATATGCCAAATTTGGAATGCAAAGATAATATTTTTGTTGTATCTTTGCAAACAAAAATAAATTCAAGCATGGAGATAAAGAAGTCGGCATTTGTAGTCTCTGCCCCAACAGTGAGCAAATGTCCTAACGATGACAAGATAGAGTATGCCTTCATTGGACGTTCGAATGTGGGGAAATCGAGCCTCATCAATATGCTCTGCAACCATAAGGGACTGGCCAAGACGTCGGCCACACCGGGGAAAACCCTTCTGATTAATCATTTCATCATTAACGACGAATGGTATTTGGTGGATTTGCCGGGCTATGGATATGCCAAGCGTTCGAAAACCGTGCAGCAGAAGTTGGAGCAAATGATTTCGGGCTATATTTTGCAACGCAAACAGTTGGTGAATGTTTTTGTGCTGATTGACGTGCGCCACGACCCTCAGAAAATCGACCGCGAATTTATCGATTGGTTGGGCGAGAGCGGTGTGCCTTTTGCCATTATCTTCACCAAAGCCGACAAATTGGGGCCGGGGAAGGCCAAAATGAATGCCCAGCAGTGGATGAACACGTTGAAGGATCGATGGGAAACGCTGCCACCTTATTTTATCACGTCGTCGGAGAAGAAACTTGGGCGCGACGAAGTGCTCGACTATATCGACACCATTAACCACACTCTCTGATGGCACAAATTCCTTATTTAGACGTGCAAAATCTGTCGAAGCGTTTTGGTGCACAGGTTTTGTTTGAAAACATCTCGTTCTCTATTGCTGAAGGACAGCGTGTGGGGCTCATTGCACAGAATGGCACCGGAAAATCAACTTTGCTCGCCATGCTCACCGGACGCGAAGGCAAGGATGGTGGCGAAATCGTTTATCGCAATGGTTTGCGTGTGGGGTTTTTAGAGCAGTCGCCCCAATTCGAGCCTACCGAGAGCGTGTTGGATGCTTGTTTCAACCACGAAGGCAATCCCGACAAGATTTTGAAAGCCAAACAGGTGTTGACACAATTGCACATCACCAATCTGCAACAGCCTATGGGCGAGCTTAGCGGTGGGCAGCAAAAAGCGTGTGGCTTTGGCCAATGTGCTCATCACCGAGCCCGATTTCATCATTCTCGACGAGCCCACCAATCATCTTGATCTCGACATGATTGAGTGGTTGGAAGGCTATTTGAACCGCGGCAACAAAACGCTGTTGATGGTGACCCACGATCGGTTTTTCTTGGATCGCGTGTGCAACATCATCCTCGAGCTCGACAATCATACGCTCTACACCTATCGTGGCAATTATGCTTACTATTTGGAGAAGCGGCAGGCTCGCATCGACAATGCGCGAGCCGAGTTGGCGCGTGCCAATAATCTTTATCGTAAAGAATTAGAATGGATGCGCCGCATGCCACAAGCGCGTGGCCACAAGGCGCGCTATCGCGAAGAGGCCTTCTATGATTTAGAGGCCAAAGCCAAGCAGCGCATTGAGGAACGGCAGTTGCGACTCAAGGCCAGCAACGTTTACATTGGTTCGAAAATTTTTGAATGCCAATATGTCAGCAAGGCTTTCGCGCCCGATAAAATCATTCTCAAAGATTTCTATTACAACTTTGCGCGTTTCGAAAAAATGGGCATTGTGGGCAACAATGGCACTGGCAAATCAACGTTCATCAAGATGTTGCTGGGGCTTGTGCCGCCCGATAGCGGGCGTTTCGACATTGGCGAAACGGTGAGGTTTGGCTATTTCTCGCAAGACGGATTGCAATTTGATGTGCAGCAAAAGGTGATTGATGTCATCACCGACATCGCCGAAGAGATTGACTTGGGTGGCGGGCGACGGATGACAGCCAGCCAGTTTTTGCAATATTTTTCTCTTCACCCCCGAGCAACAGCACAATTTTTGTTTATAAGCTCAGCGGCGGCGAGCGGCGCAAACTCTATCTTTGCACCATTCTGATGCGCAATCCCAACTTCTTGGTGTTGGACGAGCCTACCAACGACCTCGATATTCAAACGTTGCAGGTGTTGGAGGAATATTTGCAAGATTTTCCCGGCTGTGTCATCATCGTGAGCCACGATCGCTATTTCATGAATAAGGTGGTCGACCATTTGTTGGTGTTCAAAGGGCAGGGCGAGGTGCAAGATTTTCCGGGCAACTATGAGCAGTATCATGAGTGGTTGGCGCTACAAAGCAATACCGATGCGCCTGCTGTGGAGGCCAACAAAGGCGCAAAACCCAAAAATGATTATCACAACGACACGCGCAAACGCCTTTCGTTTAATGAAAAACGGGAGTTTGAGCAGTTGGAAAAAGAGATTGAAGCGCTCGAAACCGAGCAGAAACAGCTTGAGGAAGCGCTTTTGCTCGGGGCAGCTCAGCGTGGACGAGCTGACGGAGAAGAGCAAGCGTTTGCCTGTCATTAAGGAGTTGCTCGATGAGAAAGGCATGCGTTGGTTGGAGCTTGCCGAGCGTACCTGATGTTTTTTAGTGTTTGCTCACGTTGAGCAAGCCTCAAAGAGTTTCGTTAGGCATTTGCTCAGTTGTTAGCAAGCCTCAAAAAATTATTTTGGCGTTTGTTCAGTTGTTAGCAAGTCTCAAAAAAATATTTTGGCGTTTGCTCAGTTGTTAGCAAGTCTCAAAAAAATTATTTTTGGCGTTTGCTCAGTTGTTAGCAAGCCTCAAAAAAATATTTTTGGCGTTTGCTCAGTTGTTAGCAAGTCTCAAAAAAATTATTTTTGGCGTTTGCTCAATCGTTAGCAAGTCTCAAGAAATTATTTTTATCGTTTGCTAAGTTGTTAGCAAGGCGTTTTTTTATTTTTCTTTAGCCCATGGTGTTGCTGCTGCGCACAAGGAAGGGGGCGGAACCTGCCGCCAATTTCGTTGGCGCAACACAAGAAAAAAAGCGAGGAAGACACAGCCAGTTGGCATATTTTTGCTAACTTTGCGGCTAAAGATTTTAAGCATATGAAGTTTTTACGCAATTTTATTTTCCGCGCCAGTTGTGCCATAGCCATTGGCGTGTTGCTCATTGAATATCGCGAAGAGATTGTGCGGTGGATTGTCATCACCATCGGCGTGTTGTTTTTTTCTTGCCGGCATCATCGCTTTGGTGGGCTATTACACCGCCTCGGCAGCTACACAACAAGTTTCCGACGAGGCAGAAATGTCGACCAGTGGCACGTCGAACACACTTCAGCTCACCCCTTTCGTGGCCGTGGGTAGCATCATCTTGGGAGCTGTGCTGGCTTTGCTGCCCGATACATTCATCACAACCTTGGTGTTTATTTTGGCCGCATTGCTCATCATTGGTTCTATCAATCAGTATGCCAACCTCGCTGCCATCGCCAAGGTGGTCAAGGTGGGATTGTTTTATTGGCTCATGCCATCCATCCTTCTCATCATTGGGGTGGTGGCCATTGCCTCATCCGTCGGCCGTGGCTTCGTCGCCCTTTTTTTCATCGTGGGATGGTGCTTGTTGCTCCATGGGGTGATTGAATTGATTGATGGATTGAAGATTTATCGTTGTCGCAAGGCCATGGCTGTTCGTCAAACCGATGAAGCCACAGCTCCCGAACAGACTTTGATTGAGGAGAAGCACGAGGACGACGAAGCATAACACCGCAGCGCATAGAGAACAATGGTTGATTTTTCACATTTCAATGCTACGGGTGAAGCGCGCCGCGAGGAACTGATTCGCAGCATTGAGCACGCTGTTGAGCAGTTGTCGCAAGGCGAATTAGAGGCGCTCTATTATGACATGCTCACCAAAGGTTTAATCGAGAATTAGAATGAAGCACGAGAATAAACACGTCATGCACGAGCTTAAAGACTATCTCTCCATTGCCTTAGCCATGGTCATCGGTAGTTTGGGATGGGTGGTGTTTCTCTTGCCCAACCACATCACCATCGGCGGTTTGCCAGGCATCTCGTCGGTAGTTTATTGGGGCTTTAACATTCCCGTGCAATACACCTATGTGGCCATCAACATTTTATTGCTGGCTGCTTCGTTGAAGACGCTGGGGTTTAAATTCTGTTTGAAAACCATTTATGGCGTGGGTTGCCTGACGCTTTTCACCACGTTTTGGCAGGCGTTGATTGGCGAGAAGATATTTTTTCAAAACGATCCGTTCTTGGCTTGCGTCGTGGGTGGCTTGCTCATGGGCATTGGCTCGGCTCTGAGTCTGTTGCACAATGGCAGCACGGGCGGCAGCGATGTCATTGCAGCCATGATCAACAAATATCGCGACATCTCTTTAGGCCACATCATCCTGGCTTGCGATTTGTGCGTCATCACGTCGAGCTATTTTGTCACCCACAGCTGGGAGAAAGTCATCTATGGCTACATTGTGCTCGTGGTGCTGTCCTACACGGTCGACAAGGTGGTGAATGGTTTGCGCCGGTCGGTGCAGTTTTTTGTCATTTCCGACAAGTATGAAGAGATTGGACGCTTGGTGAACAACGAGGCCGACCGTGGTTGCACCATCATCGATGCGCGAGGTTTTTTTATTCGGGCAAGCGCGTGGGCATGCTCTTCATCATTGCCAAACAGAACGAAAGTCACAACATTTTTAGCATCATCGAACATGTCGACCCGCAAGCATTTGTCAGCCAGAGTGCCGTTTCGGGCGTTTATGGTTTAGGTTTCGACCGCATGAAAGTGGGGCGGAAACGCATCAACAAACAAGCAGGAAACAATGACGCATACATCGAAAATCGATTATAACGCACTCGCTGCACAGCCCGTTGCACTGCTCCTCTCGGGCGGTGTCGACAGCAGTGTGGTGCTCCACGAGTTGGTGAGCCATGGTGTGAAGCCCGATTGTTTCTACATCAAGATTGGTCCCGAGGAGCAAAGCGAATGGAATTGCAACAGCGAAGAGGATGTGGAGATGGCGACAGCCGTTGCCCAACGCTATGGCTGCAAGCTCGAAATTGTGGATTGCCACCGCGAATATTGGAACCAGGTGACGCGCTACACCATGGAAAAGGTGCGCGCTGGCTACACACCCAATCCCGACGTGATGTGCAATAGGCTCATTAAATTTGGCGCTTTCGACGAGAAAATGGGCCACGATTATGCCTTCATCGCCACCGGACATTATGCGCAAACCGAATGGATCGACGGCTGCAAATGGCTCACGACAAGTCCTGACCCTGTGAAAGATCAAACCGATTTCCTCGCGCAAATTTATAGTTGGCAACTGCAAAAAGCCGTCTTTCCCATCGGGCATTTCGTGAAAGACGAAGTGCGCGAAGTGGCCGAACGCGAACATCTCATCAACGCGCGCCGCAAGGATAGCCAAGGCATTTGCTTCCTCGGCAACATCAATTACAACGAATACATCGAGCGCTATCTTGGCGAATCGCCTGGCGACATTGTGGAGTGGGAAACCCACCAGCGAATTGGGCAGCATCGTGGGCTGTGGTTTCACACCATTGGTCAGCGCAAAGGCTTGGGCTTGGGCGGCGGACCATGGTTTGTGGTGAAGAAAGATGTAGCGCAAAACATCCTCTATGTCAGCCACGGCTACGACCCCGAAACGGCCTATCAGCAGCAGTTCAAGGTGCACGATTTCCATGCCACCACCTATTGTCCACCAGGCATGGCGCAGCCCACATTGCCCACTCGCGTACGTTTCAAAAATACGCCACACACCCGACTATCTGCCGGCACGGTTAGAACCCATGGGCGAAGGCTCCTTCATCCTCCATGCCGATGCAAAGATTCATGGCGTAGCCCCCGGCCAATTCTGTGTCATCTACGACGAGCACCACCACCGCTGTTTCGGCTCGGGCGAGATTACATTATAGTCTCGGTGATGAAAAATGGGGCGACAAGGTTATTGTTTTTTTCAAAAAAAGTAAGTAACTTTGCAGCCGTTAAGATGCAAGTTTTTGAATATGACAAAGCAACAATTCCAGGTAGCAATTTCGGCACAAAAAGAATTTCACTTTTTGCCCCATTTTTTTATGCCTATTGATTTGGTCAATTCAAATAATTGTGTAAACACACACACACACACAGGGCGAGACCAATATAAAGGTACACGCAACGCGCGCGTAATATACAACAGAAACACTGATAACCAAAGGGTGTGCAAGAAGTTTTTTCAGAGCTTCGTGCACACCTTTTTCGTGTGGTAAAATAGGGAGTGAGTAACATTAATTTGATAGATATAAATATAAAAAGAAGTATGATGATGAAACAAATGCGGGCCTATAAAAACCCGAAATTAAAGTTCTAAATTTAGAGATAGAATATTTATTACAGGCCGTTAGCGGTCAGCATAAGCATATTGGCCAAGGCGGAACCTATGGCGATGCCAAGCACAGTAACATTGAATGGGACGAGTGGGTGGATGAAGACAATTCGGCTTCGGCTGGCAATAATGAGGATAACGAATAAGCAAAGAAGGAATAGGACGATGATGATTAAGGTAACTTTCAATGCCACGTTGCTTTTCATGGCAGTGGGACTGTTTGCAGCTTGTTCCAACGATAATTTTACAGAGGTCAACAAGAAAGAAGCAAAGAAAACATCACAGACGACACAAGGTGTTAAATTCGCCATCAACGACACCAAAGCAAGTGCAAAATCGCGCGTGGTGGTTAATGAAGATGGAACGAAAACGCGCACCATCTTTACTCACACACCAGGGCAGGGAGCCGATGCCTTTTGGGTAGCAAGTGATTTCATTTGGGTGCAAGACAAAACTGGAGCTTGGCAGAAAAGCACGCACACAGAGCTTCATGATGGTGGCGCGAGTGCCGAGTTCACGCTGCCGGGTATTATGTCCGATTATGCCGATGGCTGCGCCGTTCGTTATACAGGAACTTATGGAACTGGGACTGAATTACAAATCACCGATTATCAGGTGAATTACACGCCCAATGATTTTTAGCATGGGTGACATGAAGGGTGATTGTGGTGTTGGCGTGGCACGCGCCACAGGCAATCCCGTTAAATTTAATTTCACGTTGAATCATTTGGTGAGCTATCTTTGTTTCTTACCGCGATGCACGAATGCCGAATTAGGTAAAAAAACATCTTATTAAAAAAATATTAATATCATCGCCACTCCTGCAGTGAGTGGTGGAGCTTCAGCTTTAGCAGGCATATTCCATTTCTCTGCTGACGGACAGCATCTGGAGGGTGACCGGCAATTGCAAAAATAAAAACAGATCTTCCTATAACGGACTTCCGGCTTACCAACACAACTGATAATCAAGCGTTGAATGCGTGCTACGCCATGGTGCCTGCGGGCTATTATAACTTTACCATACGCTATTCTGTCAATGATGTGACGACTGGTGTTTATGGTACATTCATCAAGCAAATCAACAATGTGGTGTGCGACGAAGGGGTGATTAACGATTTTCGCATAGATATCGCGTCAGGCTTTAAAAATTATAGCTCAAAAATATTATATGTGGGATGTCAACACGGCTAATGATGATACTTGGCACAATTACGAAGCTTTCCAACCCACGGTTAGCGGGCAGCAAGAGACAGCTCACTATCCTTCGAATCCAGCCGACTGGCGTTGGCACAACACACTTCCTTATCCCGCGCAAGCAACGCGCCACAGTAGTTTGGCACCTTCTGTGAATGGCATTCGATGGATTGTTGAGCGTGCAGAAACATGGTATGATGAAGAAACTGCATGGACCACAATGGGACATTTATATAAAGGTGGCGTTTGGGTGAAATTGCCCACAGGCTATACGGATGCTGCTGCGCCTAACGGGCAAGATTACAGAAGCAATTCGCTCAATGGGCACATTTCCAATAGTTACACCCATCAGGTTCGACCCACCAGCACCACGGGGCTGCTTTATTTCCCGCTTTTAGGATGGTATGAGAATGGAAAGCTCATTGATGTCGGAAAACGCGTAGGCTATTGGACGAGTTCGTCACGACCAGAGGCGGGGTATTCCTATGTGCTTTATTTTACCAATCAAAACAATATGGACGTGAGCAACCCTTATTGGAAGCGAACTTACGCTTTGAAGAACCTCACATTGACGGGCAATATCGAATAGGTCACGGGCTAATGACCTTTGGATTTATAAACAGCGTGCGTTCCTATGGTTGGGATGCACGCTGCCTTTTGTAGTGGAACGCACTATCGCGCCGCTTTCGTTGTGCTTTTTTGAAAACCATCCCAACTACACCCTGTATCTGAGCGTCTTTTTTGAAAACCACCCCAACTACACCCTGTATCTGAGCGTCTTTTTTGAAAACCACCCCAACTACACCCTGTATTTGGGCGTCTTTTTTGAAAACCATCCCAACTACACCCTGTATCTGGGCGTCTTTTTGAAAAACCACCCCAACTACACCCTGTATCTGGGTGGCTTTTTTGAAAACCATCCCAACTACACCCTGTATCTGGGTGTCTTTTTTGAAAACCACCCCAACTACACCCTGTATATAGGCGTTTTTTTTGAAAAATCCCCCAACTACACCCCGTGCCGGCATAATTTTTTTGGCGTTAAGTTTGTTTTATTTACAGATAATGTGTATTTTCGTAAGCGATAAGTCTGAGGGCGGAAAACACTTTCCAACTGAAGAAATCTAATAATTAAAAGGTAAAAGTTATGGTAATTAAGCAATTTGGAAAACGGTACCTCCAAAACATGGAGCACCTTGAGTTTACAAACCACGTGTTGAACATGGCTAAGACGGCCAATTTGGAAAAAATGAATCCACTCATTGCGCCGTTGGAGGCGGCTTACAAGGCCGAGAACGAGGCGCTCAATCAGCCGCGGGCGTTGGATGGAACGGCGGATTTGGTGGAGCTCGATGAGGAGCGCGACAGGGCGTTTCGCATGTTCCAAACCATGCTGGATGCGCGGAAGTATGAAAAAAGCAAGGATTTGGTGAAGACGGCGCGCGCGGTGCAGAGCATTGTTGACCGCTATCCCAACTTAGCCGAGGCCAATTATGACAAGGAGTCGGCCATGATCGACAACCTCATCGACGATTTAAACGGAGCCGAGGCCAAGGCGTGGGTGACGACGCTGGGGCTGACCGAGGCCATCAAGCGGTTGGACGAGGGCAACAAGGCGTTTCGCGCTCGCACGCAACAGCGGCTGGCTAAGGGCGAGGCATCGGGCTCGGTGGATGTGAAGCAGCTGCGACAGATTACAGATGCGGCGCTCAATGCGGTGCTGCGGCGCATGGATTCGTTAGACGACCTCTTCCCATCGGCCGAGGTGACGGCGCTCATCAAGGCCTACAACGCGCTTGTCGACGGCAAACAGTTCTTGCTGGCCAAGCGCAAGGCGACGAATGAGGCAGCCACCGTGCGCAAAAAGGACGACTGGGGCAAGATGCTTGCCGAGCACTATGCGCTGTTTGAGGTGGAACACAAGTTGTCGCAGGGCAGTCTGTCGTTTACGGGCAACACCGTGGGCTCGAAGGAACAGCGGCTCTATGAACTGGCGGTTGCTGATAGCGAGAAAACAATTTGGGTGCGTCTGAAACGTAAAAAAATTGGTCGAGGCTACGGCCGACGAGGTGGCGAAGGCCAAGCAGGCGCAGAACAGCAAGCACAAGAGTAAGCACAAGAGCGGCGGTGCACAGGCCGGTGCGGGTGGCGAGCATTCGGGCGGCACGCAAGGGTCGGCCACGGTGACGCTCAAAAGAAATAGCTTACTTTAAAAACAGATGGGCATCATCTCGATGCCAGTTTGCATACACAACTTGTTTTAAAGAATGGGGGCGGGAGTGCGCGATGCATTTTCGCCCCCGATGTGTGTGGGGGGGGTAGAAGCTGTATTTTCAGCGAGCTTTACGTCAGCTTTTGCGGGCGAAAAACAAGGTTTTGTTTGGCCGAATAACCATTTTTTGCTAATTTTGTGGCTATCGCAAAAATAGCATTCCAAAAAAATCATTTCCACATGGACGACGAGATAAAAGACAAGGACCTCAACCTCGAGGACGAAACACTCACCACTGACACCCATTCTGACTATACGCCAGCCGATAAATTTGATGCTTCGGCCGTGCACCATTTGAGTGGCATGTATAAGAACTGGTTCTTAGACTATGCCAGCTATGTGATTTTGGAGCGTGCCGTTCCGCATATCGAGGATGGGTTGAAGCCTGTGCAACGCCGCATTTTGCACTCGATGAAGCGCATGGATGACGGACGATATAATAAGGTGGCCAACATTGTGGGGCACACGATGCAGTTCCATCCTCACGGCGATGCGTCGATAGGCGATGCGCTGGTGCAGATGGGGCAGAAGGATTTGCTCATCGATTGTCAGGGTAACTGGGGCAACATCCTGACGGGCGACCGTGCTGCGGCTCCACGTTATATTGAGGCGCGGTTGTCGAAATTCGCGTTAGACGTGGTGTTTAATGCCAAAACCACCGATTGGCAACTGAGCTATGACGGGCGCAATAAAGGAGCCCATCACGCTGCCTGTGAAGTTTCCTTTGCTGTTGGCACAGGGTGCAGAGGGCATTGCCGTGGGCTTGAGCAGCAAGCTGCTGCCCCACAATCTGACGGAGATTTGTGAGGCCGCCATCCACTATCTGCGTGGCGAGACGTTTGCTCTCTATCCCGATTTCCCCACAGGTGGTGCCATCGACGTGAGCAAATATAACGATGGGCAGCGCGGCGGTGTGCTGAAGGTGAGGGCGAAGATTGAGAAGTTGGATAGCAAGACGCTCGTTATTCGCGAAATTCCGTTCAGCAAAACCACCACGACGCTTATCGATAGCATTCTGAAAGCCGTTGATAAGGGGAAGATTAAGGCCAAACGTGTGGACGACAACACGGCGGCCGAGGTGGAAATTCAGGTGCATTTGGCACCAGGCGTGTCACCCGATAAAACCATTGATGCGCTCTATGCTTTCAGCGATTGCGAGATTAATATTTCGCCCAACTGCTGTGTGATTGAAGACAACAAACCTTGTTTCCTCACGGTGAGCGATGTGTTGCGCCACAGTGTGGACAGCACCATGGGCCTGTTGCGCAAGGAGCTGCAAATTCGGCGTGGCGAACTGCTCGAGCAACTCTTTTTCGCCAGCTTGGAACGCATCTTTATTGAGCAGCGCATCTATAAAGAAAAGAAATTCGAGACGGCCGACACGATGGATGAGGCCATTGCTTTTGTCGACGAAAAACTCACGCCGTTTAAGCCCGAATTCATTCGCGACGTGACGCGCGATGATATTCTGCGGCTCATGGAAATCAAAATGCAACGCATCTTGAAGTTCAACAAAGACAAGGCCGACGAGCTCATTGCACGCATCAAAGCTGAGGTGGCTGAGATTGAAAACGACCTTAATCACATGACCGACGTCACCATTAAATGGTTTAACTTCATCTTAGAAAAATACGGCAAGGCGCATCCGCGTCGCACCGAAATCCGCAGTTTCGACACCATCGACAGCGCCAAAGTGGTAGAAGCCAATCAAAAACTCTACATCAATCGTCAGGAAGGCTTCATCGGAACGGGGTTGAAGAAGGATGAGTTTGTGTGCAACTGTTCGGATATTGACGATGTGATTATTTTCTATCGCGACGGAAAATATAAGGTGTTGAAGGTGGCCGACAAGATTTTTGTGGGCAAAGGTATCATTTGGTTGCAGGTGTTCAAGAAAAACGACAAACGCACTATCTATAATGTGGTTTATCGCGATGGCAAACAGGGCTTTTACTATATGAAGCGTTTCAACGTGACGGCCATGACGCGCGACCGCGAATACGACTTGACCCTGGGTACTCCCGGCTCGAAGGTGGTTTATTTCACGGCCAATCCCAATGGCGAAGCCGAGCGCATAAAGATTACGTTGGACGTTGATCCCAAGAAAAAAACGACAGAATATTTTTCTTGGAACGCGACTTTAAAGATATCCTCATCAAGGGGCGTGCAGCCAAAGGTAATCTGCTCACCAAGCAGAGCATTCATCGCATCGGCCTGAAGAGTCATGGTCATTCAACGTTGGGCGGGCGCAAGGTGTGGTATGATGCCGACGTGAAACGCATCAACTACGAAGAGCATGGTCGCTTCTTGGGCGAGTTCTATGATGACGACCGCATCTTGGTAGTTTTAGACAATGCCGACTTCTATCTCACCACTTTCGATGCCAATAACCATTATCCCGACAACATTATGCGTTTGGAGAAATGGGATAGCGAGAAGGTGTGGACGGCGGTGTTGCGCGATGCCGATAATCAAGGCTACACCTATGTGAAACGCTTCACGATGGATGCCACGAAGAAAGAGCAGAATTTCGTGGGCGAAAATGCCGAAAGTCAGCTGCTGTTACTCACCGACACAGTTTATCCACGCTTGGAAGTGACTTATAGTGGAGCCGATGCTGTGCGCCCGAAGGAAGAGATTGATGCCGAAAGTTTCATCGGACAGAAGAGTTTTTAAAGCCAAAGGTAAGCGTCTTTCAACATGGGAAGTGGCTAACGTGCAAGAGTTGGAGCCGCTTCGTTTCCCAGAGAAGCCAACTGATGATGAAACTGATGACGAAGAAATAGAACCTGATGAAAATTTAGATCCCGATGCTGGTAAAAGCCAACAGCAGGTGATGGATGAGATGATAGGACAGCTAAACCTTTTCCCCGATGAAACAAACGATAAAACCTAAGTGGCTCAAAGTATTTGCTGTTTGTGGTATTTTTGAACGTCAGTAGCATTGCGTTGCATGCCCAAACCGATGGCCAGTCCATTCCGCAACGCATCACAACCAACAGTCGTATGGTGGGAGTTGGTACCACCAATATCTTAGACACTTATTTGAGTCCTGAGGAATATCACGGGACAGACATTCGTTATATCAGTCATACGTTGCGCCAACGCGAGGGTAAGCGCATGTTGCAGGAGATTGTCCATCAAGGCAACATTGCCTATGTCGACACGCGTTCGAGTAGCGGAAAAGAGTTGACGGGGAACTATCGCTTTCAATATGGTTGGCATTATGCTTGCCAGTCGTGGCAATGGGGACAGCAAGAATTGCGCTTAGAAGCGGGTGTCAATATGGAGTTGGCTTTGGGCTTTCTCTACAATACTCGTAATAGCAACAATCCTGCACAAGCCTATTCTTCATTGAGTGTGCTCCCTATGGCTGCAGCTGAATATCTCTTTCCTAATCCATTTCATAAAAATAGTCAGCAAAGGTGTTGTCTTCGTTATGCTTTGGCAGTGCCTATTGCAGGTGTAATGTTCTCGCCAAACTATGGACAAGCCTATTATGAAATCTTCTCGAAAGGGAACTACGATCACAACATCGTGCCTACTTATCCTGGCAATGCACCTTCTTTGACGCATCGGCTAACCTTTGATTTTCCACTGTTCCACACTACTTGCTGCATAGGCTATCAAGGGGAATATTTGCAATCACATGTCAATGAGCTGAAGCGGCATAGTTACACGCATACACTTTTGGTGGGCATTGTAAAAACATTCAAGCTAACTAAAGTCAACCGATGAACGCAAAACATTTTTTCTCTTTAGGTTTGCTCGCATTACTATGTGCCGTATTGCTGAATAGTTGCGTGAAGGAAGATACGTATGCCGATAATCCACAAGGCAATTTTGAAGCCCTATGGCATATCATTGACGAGCACTATTGCTTTTTAACTATCAAGCAACAAGAATATGGAGTGGATTGGAACGAAGTGCATGCGCGCTACCAACGACAGATCAATGCACAAATGACTGAAGCGCAGCTTTTTGAAGTATTGGGTAATATGCTTGCTGAGTTGCGTGACGGACATGTTAATTTGTATTCGAGTTTTGATGTTGCACGCAATTGGTCGTGGCATGAAAACTATCCTGTCAATATGTATGATACGCTTATAACACGATATTTAGGGCGTAATTTCCGCATTGCCAGTGGCCTGCGTTATTGTCTGTTAGACGATAATGTGGGCTATCTTCGTTATGCAACATTCAATCAAGCGTTGGGCGAAGGCAACTTAGATCAGATTTTTTTCCTATTTTTCTCCCTGCACGCGGATTGATTATTGACGTGCGGAGTAATCCTGGTGGACTCATCTCAAGTGCAGAGCAGTTGGCAGCACGTTTCACCAATGAGCCGCTGCTTGTGGGTTATATGCAGCATAAAACGGGCCGTAGGCATGATGACTTTTCTGCACTTCAAGAACAATGGTTAAAGCCCAGTCGAGGCATACGTTGGCAAAAGCCAGTCGTTATTCTTACCAATCGTGGTGTGTATAGTGCTGCAAATGAGTTCGTAAAATATATGAAATGCTGTCCCCAAGTGCATGTAATTGGTGACAAAACTGGTGGTGGTTCTGGACTACCTTTTCAGCAGTGAGCTTCCAAATGGCTGGAGTATTCGCTTTTTCGGCTTGTCCTGTGTTTGATAAAGAAAAAAACAAACAACCGAGTTTGGCATCATGCCCGATGTGCAAATGGGCTTGCAATTAAGTGATTTTTTTGAGTGGAAGAGACACACTTATAGAATACGCAAGAACTCTTTTTGAATAAAAAGAAGAAATTCAAAAATCATTACAGGTAGTGAAAATACTTTTTTTGTAACTTTGCGATATACATTAATTCGCCTTTCAAGAAGGTTATAAGTTTTTTTCACTATGAGTAATCACACAGTTGTCGCTGATTCTAATTTTTAGTAGGATTGGGAATGATGAGTTGAAAGACTATGCTGTCTATGCATTGTGTAAAGCGGGGTGTTGTACATTTATTTACAACACAGTGCAGTTTGAAATTAAAGCAAATGACCTCTTAGTCATTCGAGAACAACAACTCATGCAGCATATAAAAGCTGATGCAGCATTTGAGGTATTGGTGCTTTATATTCATTTTTCCATTTGTAGAGAAATCTACACCCGATGTTAATTTCGATGTCCGAAGTGAGCTCTTGCTTACAGCCAATCCAGCATTACAGCTCAATCCCAAGGAGTTTGAGCGTGTAACGGACGATATCCATGTTATTATAGAGCGGGGAACGACCATGAACACCATTTCCAAAAAGGATGTGCTTAGTGCTTGTTGTCTTCTTTTTTTCTCTTGGATATTTTCGATGTCCAAAATCGCATTTATGGCTCATCTCATGTATCAGTACGCTCATCTCATCTCGTAACAGCATTTATGGAAATGTTGAAAAGTGGTGAATATAAGCAGCATCGTGAAGTGTCTTATTATGCCGATAAATTGTTTGTTACAAGCAAACATCTGTCGGCAGTCTGCCGAATGGTGACTGGGAGGACGGCCAATTACTGGATAAATCATTTTGTAAAATTGGCTATCCATCAACAGCTTCGTAGTGAACGATTGTCCGTGGTTGAAGTGAGTGAAATGTTTAACTTCTCATCTCCTGCCCATTTTAGCCGATATGTGCAGGCTCAATTGGGAGAACCACCAACTGCAATCCGAGAAAAATAAAAGAAGAAAATATATTTTTCAATTTAGCCATTCAAGATAAAGGTGTAAATTCTTAATAGTTGATAATAAGAAATTGCACATCTATCTTGAATGCTATATGAGGGAACACAGATTTTTCTTTCGGATTTTTTTCATTGTATAGAGCAAGAAAAATAGGAACAAGATATTTTGTTTGGTTAAAAAAATTAAATTGTACCTTTGCAAACCATAAAGGCGCTTGTGGCGAAATTGGTAGACGCGCTAGACTTAGGATCTAGTGGTTATGCCGTGTAGGTTCGAGTCCCTATCAGGCGCACATTTTTAAAATGCTAAATAGTTTTTTTATAAGCTATTTAGCATTTTTTTGTTTATTGAAATTGCTACGTTTCTCGCTATAGGAAGGGGTGGAAAGACGGAAGTATGGTTTTTATGTAAGATAATTTATCTTACGGTGAGGTGAAAGCAACCTTGATGTACTTCGTATTTAATGTGACAGCGATTTTGTTGTCGTAAGTCATTGAGAACTTCACTGAGAACCCATTTTTAAGGTGTCGTTACGTACTTTTCGACGTGTTATTTTTGCTGTTTCGACTGTTTTGTAGCGATTGTAACACACATCAATGGTTGTACCATAGAGGTGACAACTATTTTGTGTTGCGTTGCGATTGTGATTGCGTAGCTTTTGAACATCCTCTTTTGAGCGCATCACACTCGTAACAATAATTTTTGTGCAATGGGATTCCTTTTATTTGTAATGAATCGAAAAAAATTGCGCCCAATGTCTTGTAGTAAGATGGCTGCACGTGGTACTAAATAGGGAATACTTGATTTCAAATTGTCAACATAGTAATAAGGATTACTCCCAATATAGGTGAGTTCACCTTTGCGATGTTCTGCTTCTTTACGGTTTTGTACAGGACGGACACCATATTTCTTTGCAGAAATGAGTTGCACATCATTCTGGTCTGGGAATGCCTTTCCAAAATTAGGTACACTATAAATGCGATTCTTCACTAAGCTGCCATCTGCACGAAAGAAATTAGAATAGGCTAATTGGTTTTGAGTATTTTTGGGTGTCAGTGCATTGTTTATCGGGAGATTGCTGATTAGAACCATCTTCTATCTCAATAGTTTTTTTGCGTGCGTCGGTTCTGTATTTTGTTGTTTAACAACATGTGGAGAAACGCAACGTATAACTCCCAATGATATAATGACAAATCCTGCTCCCAACAGAAATTTGTTTTTTGAAATCTTCATGCCTAAAAAAGGTTCTTTTTTCAGTAGACAAAGGTAGATTAAATATTTGGTACTCTCAAAAAAATAACATAAATTTGCAGCTAAATTTTTAGTAGCAACACTTTGATCGAGAAGCATATTGTTTTTAGAGGATATTGACCCTGTTATTTTCTATGGCGTTAATAATAGTCATCTGCAAATGATGAAGTCGTTGTTCCCCAAACTGCGTATTGTTGCACGCGATAATGTTATCCGTGTCTTGGGGGATGAGGATGAGATGGCTAAATTTGAAGAGTGTGTGGAAAGTATGCAACGTCATGTACTCAAATATAATGCGCTTACCGATGAAGATATCTTGGATATTGTTAAGGGTCGCAAAACAAAAAATGACGCCGTGAAGGGCGTCTTGGTTTACAGTATCTCTGGGCGTCCTATTAAGAGTAAGTCTGAAAATCAACAGAAATTGGTTGAGGCTTATGAGCATTGTGATATGGTGTTTGCTGTAGGTCCTGCTGGAACGGGAAAGACTTATCTGAGTATAGCTTTGGCTGTGCGTGCACTTAAAGATAAGGTCGTGAAGCGTATCATCTTAAGTCGTCCTGCTGTAGAAGCGGGAGAGAAGTTGGGCTTTTTACCGGGCGACATGAAAGATAAGATAGACCCCTATCTACAACCTCTCTACGATGCGTTGGAAGATATGATTCCTGCCGTGAAATTGCAAGATATGATGGAGAAGCATATCATTCAAATCGCCCCGTTAGCTTTTATGAGAGGGCGTACTTTGAGTGATGCTGTGGTAATTTTAGATGAAGCACAGAATACTACTCCACAACAAATTCGGATGTTCCTTACGCGTATGGGATGGAACACGAAGATGATTATTACAGGAGATATGACACAAATTGATTTGCCACGTGAACAGCGAAGTGGTCTGAGAGAAGCTCTCCATATCTTGCATGATGTAGAGGGAATAGGGGTGGTGAATTTAGATAAAAAGGATATTGTACGTCATAAGCTTGTTACACACATCGTTGATGCTTATGCAGCGTTCGATAAACAACATAATGCAACAGGGAGAGGCGACGCTAACAATAAGCAGAAGGAAAATTCTGATAGCGATGACGAACATTATACAACGTTCATAGAGCATTTAGATAACGATATAAATTGATCATCAAGATGAGAGCATTAACAACAACAGATTTCCATTTTAATGGACAAAAGAGTGTGTATCATGGGAAAGTGCGTGATGTCTACAACATTAACGACGATCTTATAGTGATGGTGGCAACCGACAGAATATCAGCATTCGATGTTGTGTTACCCAAAGGTATTCCTTTTAAAGGACAAGTGCTTAATCAAATTGCAGCGAAGTTCTTGGATGCTACAGCTGACATTTGCCCTAATTGGAAGCTTGCTACGCCTGACCCTATGGTCACAGTGGGCTTAAAGTGCGAGGGCTTCCGTGTGGAGATGATTATCCGTTCTATCCTAACAGGTAGTGCTTGGCGTGCCTACCAAGAAGGATGTCGTGAATTGTGCGGTGTAAAATTGCCCGACGGAATGCGCGAAAATGAGCGTTTCCCAGAGCCTATCGTAACACCAACGACTAAGGCTGATGAGGGGCATGATCTCAATATTTCGAAAGAAGAGATTATTCGTCAGGGACTTGTAAGCAAGGAAGATTACGAAGTGATAGAAGACTATACCCGACGTCTATTCAAACGCGGGCAAGAGATTGCAGCTAAGCAGGGATTGATTTTGGTTGATACAAAATATGAGTTTGGTAAACGTGATGGGAAAATCTATCTTATTGACGAGATTCATACACCCGACTCCAGCCGCTATTTCTATGCAGAAGGTTATGAAGAAAAGTTTAAAGCGGGGCAGCCACAACGGCAACTCTCGAAAGAATTTGTACGTCAGTGGCTCATAGAGCATAACTTTATGAATGAGCCTGGACAAAAAGATGCCTGAGATTACCGATGAATATGCTAATAGTGTGAGTGAACGTTATATAGAGCTTTACGAACATATCACGGGTGAAAAATTTGATAAGACGGCAGAAGAAGGCGATATTGCTGCGCGCATAGAACAGCATGTGACCGTTTATTTGCAGTCACGTTGATTTCGCCATATGAGAAATATCCCGCGAATGTATAAGCAAGAAGAGATAAAACCCTACGGGAAGGACACTGAAAAAGGAAAGTTGGTGGAAGAGATGTTTGATAACATCGCTCCCACCTACGATACCCTAAATCATCGTTTGTCATGGGATATAGACCGAGGCTGGCGGAAAAAGGCCATTCAAGAGCTCCAACCTTTCGCCCCTAAATGTATGTTAGACATTGCGACGGGTACGGGTGATTTTGCTATTTTATCCGTAAAGATGCTTCATCCGCAACAGTTATGGGCAGTGGATATCAGCGAAGGGATGATGAAAATAGGGGCACAGAAAGTGGCAAACGAAGGGCTTGGAAGTATCATCCAGTTTAAAAAGGAGGATTGTACAAAGCTTACTTTCCCCGATAATCATTTCGATGCTGTTACTGCTGCATTCGGTATTCGCAACTTTCAGGATTTAGATAAAGGATTGAGCGAGATGTGTCGTGTGCTTAAAGTAGGAGGACATTTATGTATTATAGAATTGACACAACCCATATCCTTTCCTATGAGGCAGCTTTTTACGATTTATTCGCATACCTTTTTGCCGCTTTATGGCAAACTGATTTCGAAGGATTCCAGTGCATATAGCTATCTCACACGCACCATAGAGGCTTTCCCACAGGCAGAAAAAATGGTTGAGATTCTTAAAAATGCAGGTTTCCAATCTGCATCTTTTTAAGCGCTTAACAGCCGGCATTTGTACACTTTATTTAGCAACAAAATAATTTTTTGCTCATAGTAATGGAAACATTTGGACTAATAGGCTACCCCTTGGGGCACTCGTTCTCTATAAGTTTCTTTAATGAGAAGTTTGCTAACGAAGGTATTGATGCACAATATTGTAATTTCCAAATAGAGAATATTGCTTCGTTACCCGAGATTTTAGCACAGAATCCTACCCTGAAAGGACTCAATGTCACATTGCCTTATAAGGAGGCAGTCATCGGTTTCTTGGATGATATAACCCCTGAAGCACGTGCCATTGGTGCTGTAAATGTTATCCGTGTGGAGCATAAAGGTGGTAAGACGCAGTTGAAAGGTTTCAATAGTGATGTAATCGGTTTCACAAAGAGTATAGAACCCATGCTCGAGCGCTTCCACAAAAAGGCACTTATCTTAGGTACTGGTGGATCGGCCAAGGCCATTTATTATGGTTTAAGGTCATTGGGCTTAGAAACTATGTTTGTAAGTCGGACGCCAAAGGAGGGTGTTATTACGTATGAAGAAGTGACGCCCGAACTCATTCGCGACTATCATGTTGTAGTTAATTGTACTCCCTGTGGCATGTATCCCTAAAGCAGATGAGTGCCCCCACTTCCTTATGACGCAATGGATAGTCATCATTTACTTTACGATTTAATTTATAATCCTGATGAAACGCGCTTCATGCAAAAAGGCATTGAGCGTGGTGCCTTGGTGAAGAATGGTTTAGAAATGCTGCTTTTGCAAGCTTTTGAGAGCTGGAACTTTTGGCATCAGTAATAACTTCATCCATTTAAACAACATTATCAATGGACAATCGTTATATGCAACGCGGTGTTAGTGCTGCGAAAGAAGATGTGCACAATGCCATTAAGCACATCGATAAAGGAATTTTTTTCCACAAGCTTTTTTTGTAAGATTCTGCCCGATATTTTGGGTAACGACCCTGCTTATTGCAACATTATGCACGCCGATGGGGCAGGCACAAAGTCGTCATTGGCTTATTTGTATTGGAAAGAGACGGGTGACTTGAGCGTCTGGAAAGGGATTGCGCAAGATGCTATTGTGATGAATACTGACGATTTGCTTTGCGTAGGTGCAGTAGACAATATCTTGGTTTCGAGCACTATTGGGCGTAACAAGTTGCTCGTTCCAGGCGAAGTGATTTCTGCAATTATCAATGGTACTGAGGAACTCTTGGCTGAGCTACGCGCTATGGGTATCGGTATCACGCTTACTGGTGGCGAAACGGCTGATGTGGGCGACTTGGTACGCACTATCATTGTCGACTCAACCGTCACATGTCGCATGCGTCGTGCTGATGTAATCGACAATCGAAACATCAAGCCTGGTGACGTTATCATTGGGTTGAGCTCCACAGGACAGGCGACTTATGAGCACCATTACAATGGTGGAATGGGAAGTAATGGCCTTACGAGTGCACGACATGATATGTTTGCTAAGTATTTGGCGGAGAAATATCCAGAGAGTTTCGACCACAATGTGCCCGAATCGCTGGTTTATAGTGGACAATATGCGCTCACAGATAGTGTCCCTGGTACATCACTTAACGCTGCTCAGTTGGTACTCTCGCCTACAAGAACCTATGCTCCTATTATCAAACGCATGTTAGATGTACAACGAAAAAGCATACATGGTATGGTGCATTGTACGGGGGGCGCACAGACTAAGGTGCTCCATTTTATAGGAGAAGGTTGTTATGTCATTAAAGATAACCTCTTTATTGTTCCACCCCTATTCCAGGCTATTCAAGAAAGTTCAAATACTTCGTGGCGTGAAATGTATCAGGTGTTTAACATGGGACATCGTATGGAACTTTATGTGGAGCCTGAGATAGCCGATGAACTCATCAATATTAGCAAGAGCTTTAATGTTGATGCACAGATTATAGGACGTGTGGAAGCAGGCAATAAGAAGGTTACAATAAAATCGCCTTATGGGATATTCGAGTACAAGTAGAAGAGAAAGATTAATAATAGAAAATGAAAGGTAAAAAGATATGCCCGATAACAATAACATACTTCAAAAAAATTAGATGGCTTAGAGAGTCGCTTCGAAGAAGTGAGCACGCTCATTACCGACCCCGATGTGATTGCCGACCAGCGCCGTTATGTAAAACTTACTAAGGAATGGAAGGATTTAGGTGACATCATGAATGCTCGCAAGCGCTATATAGCTTGCCTCAATGCCATTCGTGAAGCCAAGGATATTTTGGCGAATGAGAATGATAATGATATCAAAGATATGGCTCGTGAAGAGCTGAATGCCAATGAAGCTTTACAGCCACAATTAGAAGAAGAAATAAAATTGTTGCTCGTTCCGAAGGATCCTGAGGATGGTAAAAATGTGCAAATGGAAATTCGTGCGGGGACAGGAGGTGATGAAGCAGCACTCTTTGCAGGTGATTTGTTCAATATGTATAAGCGCTATTGCGATATAAAAGGATGGACACTCAGTGTGACAGATGTCTCTGAAGGTGCTGTGGGTGGTTATAAAGAGATTGATTTTGCGATTAGTGGTGTCGATGTCTATGGCACAATGAAATATGAAAGTGGTGTACATCGTGTACAACGTGTTCCTGTTACTGAATCGAATGGACGTATGCAGACCAGTGCAGCGACAGTAGCTGTGCTACCTGAGGCCGATAAGTTTGAGGTTAATATTAATGAAGGTGACATTAAATGGGATACTTTCCGCTCGAGTGGTGCTGGAGGACAAAACGTTAATAAGGTAGAATCGGGTGTGCGTTTGCGCTATCCCTGGCGGAATCCCAATACGGGTGAGGTGGAAGAGATACTCATTGAATGTACCGAAACACGTGACCAGCCTAAGAATAAAGAGCGTGCACTGAGTCGGCTTTATACGTTTATTCACGATCGCGAGCACCAGAAGTATGTAGATGATATTGCTAATCGTCGTAAAAGTTTGGTTTCGACAGGTGACCGTTCAGCTAAGATTCGCACGTATAATTTTCCACAAGGTCGTGTAACAGACCATCGTATAGGTTTCACAACTCACGATTTACAAGGCTTTCTCAATGGAAATATTCAAGAAATGATAGATGCACTCACTGTTGCTGAGAATGCAGAAAAATTGAAAGAAACAGAATTATCATAAGAAATTTAATCATAAAAATAGCATAAAAATGGATATGACACCTAAAAAACAAGATAGCAAGTTTAGTATTAATGAGCGTTATGACTTCTTATTTGCCACGGCTCTTTCCAAACCAGTACGCTGGCTTTTGGTTTTACCTGTTGCATTCTGTGCGATGGGCGCCATTCAGTTTTTGGGCAGTGCACTCATTAAGTTGCTTTGTAATCTCTTTGGAGATGGTGAAGCTGTTGCCGTTCTACTTAATAGTATACTGTGTACTATTAAGTATATGCTGTTTATTATAGCAGCTGTTGCTACTACTCCAGTGGTAAAAAGGCGTAAAGTAATGATGGCACTACTGGCTTTAGTCGTTGGATTATTGATTTTAGGAGCAAGTAATGCATTGCTCGTTGCTGTTGCAAGAGAGTTCGATATGACGATGCTCATAGCGACAACGGTATGTTGTGTCTTGGGAATGATTATAGGTGTAATTTCTGTTTATGTGAAAACGCGGGAAGGCTCTGTCACCAGTATACAGCAAAAGCAGAATGTAGGAGAATAGAAGTGTGTAACTATATCATAAGGTTATTGATTTATCACAATGAAAAAGAATATTTTAGCTACCCTTTCCTTAGTAGCTCTTACAGTGTTTTCTGCAGCAGCACAAACAGATGGACAACACTATCGCAGTGTCAATGCACAACTTTTTGGTCCACCCAATGCCATTAGTTTAAACTATGATGCTCGCTTCAAGCAAGGCTCTCAGTGGGGCTACTCTGCAGGTTTGGGCTTCGGTTATTATCAAACCAGCTATTTTCTTGCGGGCGAAGCTTCTACACGGATGTATTCGTTGCCACTGAACATCAATTACTTGGTCTTTAAACATCGACACACGATGGAATTGGGCGTCGGGGTTGTTCCAGGCATTCATAATGAACATACCTATGTTGGAGAGGTTTTACCTTCAGGACAGGTGCTGTTAACTCCTGTGCGTAACAATGTATTTAATGCGATGGCTACCTTCAATGCGGGCTATCGTTTCACGGCAACAAAAGGTTTTCAGTTTAGAATAGGAATAGCCTTAGGACACACGCTTACTCATGGTCATGAAGTAGATTACAAACTTTGCTTTGCCCCATATTTTAGTTTTGGTAAAGCTTTTTAAAGTTATATCGTCCATTGATGAGTATAACAACATAAAAAGCGCCGAATTCACAAGTTGAATTCGGCGCTTTGATGAATGTTGTAAATTTCTTTATTGATTAATAAACTGAACACGTTTGTTAAGTTTGTCGAGCTTGTTTTGAAGTTTTGCGATTTTTCTTTTCATACTTTTTGCAGGCACTTTTTGACTTTTAGCCAATTTCTTATTGGCTTTCTTTACATCTTTTAAGCTTCTTCATTGTTGCGCTGGCATCTTTCACTGTGTTCGAAGCATTCGAAGTGTTGAAGTCGGCTGTAGCTGCGTTGGCTTTCGCATTTAACTGGTCAACTTCTTTGATGAGATCGAGCATACTTCGCTTTTTCCTTTTTGATAGTCGAGCTGTGCTTCGTTCAGTTGTGTAGTGATTTTTCAGTACCTCTTGGCGCGCTTTTAGCGTGTCAATAACTGATTTCTGTGCATGGGCAGAGATGCCTAAAAAGCATCATCATAGCCACAAATAATAACTTTTTTTCATACGTTCTAATACTATTTTTAAATACAATCTAATTGATGTGGCAAAGATAGAGAAAGGGAAAAATAGCATGCAAAGAATTTTTATTTTTTTAATGGTTCTACTATCATAATTGATATAAACTTAGCCTTTATGCCCATCGTTTGTAGACACTTTTTGTATATTGTAGCTGGATTGTGTGAGTAGAATTTCGTTTGTCCACATTTTCTTATTACCTTTGAACAAAACTCGTAAGCGTATGAATAGACAAGAACTTATTACTCAGATTTTTCAAAAGAAGTCGTTTCTCTGTGTCGGTTTGGATACCGATGTAGAGAAGATTCCCCGCACATTTGCAGGCGTCTGACGACTCTATCTTCGAATTTAACAAGGCAATTATTGATGCAACAGCACCTTTTTTGTGGCCTACAAACCCAACTTGGCGTTTTTATGAGTGCTATGGACTGAAGGGATTGCAAGCTTTTGAACGCACCATCGACTATCTGAAGGAGCACTGTCCGCACCATTTCGTCATCGCCGATGCCAAACGCGGTGACATCGGTAACACCAGTATGCGCTATGCAAAGACATTTTTTTGAGACTTATGCTGTAGATGCGTTGACCGTGGCACCCTATATGGGCGAAGATAGTGTGAAACCTTTCTTGGGCTATCCTGAAAAGTGGGTGATTGTGCTGGCGCTCACCAGCAATCCTGGAAGTAAGGATTTCAATTTGCATCGCTTACCACGGGGCAGCGTTTGTTTGAAAAAAAGTATTGGAAACCAGTCGTTCATGGGGCTCGGATGAGCATATGATGTATGTTGTAGGGGCCACGCAAGGCAAGTTGTTCGAAGACATTCGTCGTGTTGTTCCCCATCATTTTCTGTTGGTTCCCGGCGTAGGTGCGCAGGGTGGAAGTCTGCAAGAGGTGTGCAAATATGGCATGACGAAGGATTGCGGCCTGCTGGTCAACTCCTCGCGTGGCATTCTTTATGCCAGCACTGGTCAAGATTTTTGCCGAAGCTGCAGCTGCTGCAGCCCAGCAATTGCAGCAAGAAATGGCGCAGGCATTAGCACTTGTGCAACGTTAATGCCCACTGCTTTTGTGCGGCTTGCCCTTCAATTCCAAACGAAATGGGTGAGCCACACAAAGGCTTCAAACATGAAAAACGCAACTAAGACGGCTTTATGGCTGAAAAACAATCGGAACCGCAGGTAGTTTCGCAGCACAAAACGGGTGTTGAAGCAGGCATCACTAAGGAGTGAAAACGTGTAGACCATCATTGCCGGAACGATGAAGAGCAGGTTGAGGTTGCTTTTTCAGTGCTGCCAGCGCATGTCCTTGTGCGAGCAAAAGCATGCCGCGTGTGGTGCCGCATGCCGGACAAGGGAGCGAGGTGATGAGCCGAAACGGGCACACCACCACATGAAAATGGCCTACCGCTTGTGCGATAAGCCATAAAAAAGCTGCGCAATACAGCATGAAGAGTATGCGCAGCTCTTGTTTGATATTAAGCCAATGCAAGGAGCTTTTGGAAATTCTTTTTCACGAACAGCGCCCATGATTAAGAACCAATCGATGATGCTCCAAATGCCTAATCCACCACAGGTGAGGAGTTTGGCAACGCCCAATCCTGTGTCGCCAATGTAGAAACGGTCAATTCCTAAACCGCCACCTAAAAAGCGAGATGATGAGAGTTATGGTGGGATCTTTTAAAAGCCTGCCATGGCAAGGGCAGCTTGTTTGTCCTCGCTCATGCTCTCAAGAATGGTTTTTACATCAGCGAAGCGCTCCTCGGGGAAGTACTTTCCGTAGGTCGATAATAATAAATTTGAATCCATATTACTTATAATTTAAATGTGAGTTATTATTAAAAGAACAGATAACGGTTGTCTACCACGTTGGCGTTGAGATAGAGTTCGTTCATAAAGTTGCCTGCGTTCTGCAATGCCTGTTGACGGAGTTTCTGCTCCATGACATTGTCGTTAAACTTGCCTGGGCGCATGGCTTTATTGGTTACTTGGAACACGTAAACGGCGGCATTGCCTTGCACAGGTTTTGTTGTGAATTTGCCTTTGGCCGTAGCATAAACGGCACCGCTCAAGGCTGGTTCGCTCACTCCTAACGCAGTAACGAAGACCGGTGCAGCGAAAGTGATTTGGTTGATGTCCATCACCTGACCGCCTTTTGCCTTAGCCGCAGCAATGCTATTCACACCTTGCAACTTTTGTTTGAGCATGTCGGCCTTCTTGTCCTTCAACACCTCGGCGCGCACCACGTCTTTCACTTGCGCGTCGTCTAAACCACGATAGCCCACAGGATTGATTTTCGTGAGCACTGCAATGAGCAAGTGGTCGTTGTCGCCGCATTCAAACATCTGTGAAGCATCGCCTTGTTTGGCTTCGAAGAGCCATTTCAAGGCATCACGTGTGCCGTGGATGTTAGCCAAATAGTGGGTCGATGTGGTGATGTCGCGTGCCTCTTGCACCCGATAGCCGCTCTTTGCCGCATTCTTCAACAGGTCGTCGGCCTTTGCGTTGGCACTCACGAATGCAGAGAACTTGTTGAAAGCCGCACTATAAGTGGCCTTCGAGAACTCAATCTGCTTCTTGATAACGGCTGCGGTATATTTCTCGATCATGCCTTTGCGTGTGAGCACCTGCACGATGATGTTGCCTTGTGGTCGGGCGATGTTCTTAATTTGGTTCACTCCCATGGTGTTGAGTGCCATGAGATAGTCGCGCGTGTCGTTGTCCATTGACGGCGCAGCTTGATATTGCTGGCTGGTCAACCAAGTCTTTTGCCCCGTTTGTCCGTATTTCTTCGCAATGACTTCGAAGTCGGCACCGGCCGAAAGCGCGGTGTAGATAGAGTCAGCCGTCTTACGTGCCGCGTCGATGTTGGCACCGCCCACTTGAATTTGGCGGTATTCAATGGAGTCGGGCAGTTGCTGTTTCGACAGCAAACGCACAAGGTTGAGCGTGTTGTCCATCTTGTTCTCGGTTACAGCCGTGGTCTGTCCGACCGACATGGAATCGAGCTTAGCCGCAATATCGGCAGGATAAGCCGCCTTGGTGAGGGGCAATCCCAAGTAGTTCACCAACGAAGCACTCTTGCGCACCACGTTGGCAGGGTCTTCAGCCGTAGCCAAATCGTGGGCATAGCCTGCAAATTCCTTTTGCAAAGCAGCGCGGTCAGCCTGTGAAGGAGTCACCTGAATGTCGATATATTTGATGTCGCGACTTTCCACATATTGGCGGAAACGGGGCTTCAACTCGTTGTATTTTTTCTTTCAAATCGCTGTCGCTGATCTTCACCTTATCGTCTTGAATGGTGCTATAAGGGAAGGCAGCCAATTGAATTTGGCTTTCCTGATTTTCTTCGTTGAATGCCATCTTCGCTGCCACAGGGTTCGACAAGATGCAATGTGCCAGCAGTGCCTGATATTTTTTGTGCCAAGAGTTGCTGGCGCAATGTCTTTTTCAATGAATGTCCAATATTTGTAGATGGTTTCATATTGTTGTGCCATCTGCGGATTGGCATTGCGTTGCGTGTCGTATTCAGCTAAGAACTTCTGCAATGCGTTGGCATCAAAACGACCTGTCTGTTGGTTCACAAATGGTGTCTGCATCAGCATGGGGTTGGTGCCTTGTTTTAGTACATTTTGCAACTCTTCATCGGTGACGCGTAAGCCCAATTTCTTTGCTTCGTTCTCCACAATTTTGGTTTGGATATAGGTGTTCCAAACCATGTCTTTTACTTGGTTTAGCTGTTGATCATTCAATGCATCTGTTCCCTGTTGCATTTTGATGACGTCGGTATATTCATCAACTAATTTCTGGAAATCGTTTACATTGATTTTTCTCACCTAAAACTTCGCCGATTTGCTGGCGTTCGTTATTGCGAGACGACTCGCACGAACGGAATGCTTCTTCGGCAATGAAGGAAAACAAGCCCAAGCCGATGATTCCCATCAGCAAGGCACCTTTACTTCTGATTTTTTTCCTAATGCTGCCATTTTAATTTATTCTTTTTTTAGTTATTTTTCTTTGTATGCTGTTCAAATTGGCTACAAAAAAATAGTAATAAAAAAATATTATTTCAGCCATCTTTCGTCAAAAAAACATGCTCGCGTACCTTTATCTATAAGAGATTTTCGTAGAATTTGCGCTTGTTTGTGTTGTTAACCAGTAGATATTGGCTTGTAAAAGCGCCCATTTTTGTAATTGCGGAATAGGCTTGTTGCTCTTTTTACAGCTCAATGTTTGCAGATAGTGCGTTTTCTATGAAAAAAACGAAAAAGGATTTGGATGTGGATGGGAGCGCAGATGTTCAGAGCAGCTTGCATCTATGCCTTGACAGGTTTGGAACTTCAAATATGCAGAAAGTGCTCTTCGAGCTTATCTTGAGGGATGTTGGTCGTGGGATGGTAATGCAATGTCTCGTTCACGCAAGCGATGTGCTTGGCATAGTGCACAGTTTCGGCAACGTCGTGACTTACCATTATGATGGCACATTGCTGATTGAGGTCGGCCAACATCTGGTACATCTGCTCTTGAAATCGCTTGTCGATATAGGTGTTTGGCTCATCAAGAATCAGCACATCGGGCTTTTCAACAATGGCACGTGCGAGTAACACGCGCTGCATTTGGCCGCCACTGAGCTGACCTATGGGGCGTTGTTGCAAGTCGGCAAGTTCCATTTGTTGCAGTGTTTGTAGGGCTTGCTGCCGTTGTTGTGCGGTATAGCTCTTGAAAAGTGGTTTTTGATGCCCGAAAGCACTACGTCATTCACAACAATGGGAAAGTGCTTGTCGATATTGGTGTATTGCGGTAGGTAGCCCATGCGAATTTGTTTGACGCACTTTCCTTGTTTGAAATAGGTGATGGTGCCACTCTGTGGTTTCATCATGCCCAAGATAAGCTTCATGAGCGTGGTCTTTCCACCGCCATTAGGGCCGATGATGCCTAAGTAATCGTCGTCGTAAATGGTGAGCGAGATATCGCGGAGCACGGTCTTTTGTGCATAGGCGGCCGTGAGTTTTTGGATTTGGATGATGGGCTGACTCATTGCAGGGCTTGTGCGATGTGGCGCATTTCTTTGCGGCCATTGGTAGGACAGCGGGTTGATTTCAACGATTTTTCGTGTGGGTGCTCTCTGCTACAACGTGAATATTTCGATTGGCAAACTCTTTTTGCATGAAGAGCACACGAGGCTTTTTCAAGTGCGCTGTCTTAATGAGTTGTTGTAGTTGCAGGGCGCTGGGCTCACGTCCTTCTTCTTCGATGGTGAGCTGTTGCAGACCATATTCGTGGGCAAAATAGGAGAGCGAAGGATGGTAGATGAGGAAGGTGGAGTGCTTGCCTTGCAGCGTTGCCACAAGGGTTTGTTGAGTTTGTGTAATCGTTTGCTGCAACTGTTGAAAGTTCTTCGCAAAATAGCTGCTGTCTTTAGGCGAGCACTGGATGAGTGCTTGTAGCATGTTGCGCGCAATGATGTTGGCGTTTTGACAACTCATCCACGTGTGGGGATCGCTGATGCCGTGTCCATGTGCTATCAGTTTGATGCCATTGGAGGTGTTGACAAACGTTGTTTGGGGAGCGTTTTGCTGCAATCGTTTCGACCAGGTACGTTCGAATCCAATCTCACCTACCATGAAAAATAGCCGACTCTCGTTGAGCGCAATCATTTGTTGTGCGGTGGGTTCATAGGTTTCGGGATTGCTGTTTTGAGGTACCATCGTGATTACCTGAAAACGATTACCAGCTATTTCTTCGGCGAAATAGCGTAGTGGTTCAATCGAAACCATCAGCGTTTGTGTAGACTTGGCTGTGGGACTTGTGCAAGCAGTGAGCGAAACTGTAGACATGGCCAACAGCACATAGCGCAGGAATTTTTCCTGCTGTGATACTGAGTGTCGATAGTAAAAGGTTGGCACGCATCAGTCCTAACGCAATGGTGATGGCACTTCCAATGAATGGAAGGAAAGCAAAAAAGCCCATCAGTGCACCCCGTTCACCCATGAATCGTTGTGCACGTTGCAACTTCTCGGGTTTCACGTGCAGGTATTTTTTTCAATCCAGTCCAATCGCCCTTGTCGCCCTATGGCATAATTAAAGAGGCCTCCAGCCACGTTTCCCACGGTGCCATAGAGGATGAGCGGCCATGGATGTACACCTGCAGCCAGCAGTCCTAACATGACTGCTTCACTGCTAAAAGGTAAGAAACTGCCTGCTAAGAAGGCTGAAAAGAGCATACCCCATGCTCCCCAATCAATTAAAAAAGTAATGATGGAATCCATAAATTATAAATTGTGAGGAGGAGGAGCAAGACTACAATGGCTTGGAATGCAATGTTGGTAAACCACGTGTGAGTTAAGCTTAGGAAGTGAGCTATGAGAATTGCTGCAGGAATCGTCATAAGTTTTAATCCTAATGTCACGTATTCGGGCAACAAGATAATGAAGCCGATACAGCCCAATTGGATTACCATGAAGGCTTCATAGAGCATGCGTGTTTTGATTTTGTCTAAATAACTGTTGCGCAAAAAAATGTATGGTTCCCACGATGCTCAAGAACGTAAGCACAGCAAGATTCACCCATTGGTGCTCGTTGATGAAGGCGTAATGGAAGAAATCTTTAGTTTGTACTATCGCTGTGATGTGTGATATAATCCGTGCAGGTGTACCTTCATAACAATAGTAGCCTGCAAGAAACCAATAAGGTAGTAGCAAACCTAAGATTGAAGCGATGAAAGTGCGGAAGCTAAAAGCCAGGATAAAGACGATGAGGATGAACCAAAATAGGGGTACAAAATAGAGAATTTGAGGACAGAAGATGCTTGAAACACCGATAAAAACTAAAGGCATAGAAGATGGTTCCGGCCTGTTGTCGGTCTTGGTAGGCATTGAAAAAGAATAAAGAAAAAGGCCGCGAAACACACAGGGATGATGCTCTCGGCTAAGCCGAATGGTTCTTGCAAGAGCATCATTGACAACACTAAATAGGCAATAGAAACCATACGACTATACACGCGTAGCAGTGCATAGCGGTTGTTGAGCGCGAGCATGAAAAGAGTTGTAGATGCAATACTGAGTCCTTGCATCCACATTTGTGGCTGGCTATTCCACATTAACGCCATGAGAAGGGCACTATAAATCAAGATGATGGGGAATAGCAGTCGGCTGTTAACGATCTTTTCTTGTCTTCTTTTCTTTACCATTTACAAGTCTTTTCCAATATCACTTCTGAAATATTTGCCTTCAAACGTTATTTTCTGTGCCGTTGCAAAGCTTTTTCTGAAGTGCCTCTTCTTTATCTTTACCATAGGAGGAAATGGCCAAAACGCGCCCACCATGGGTTACTATCTCGTTTTTTTGTTCGGCCGTTCCGCTGTGGAAGATGACACTTTCACGAGTGTCTTTAAGTCCGTGTATGGGAAATCCTTTTTGATAATGTCCTGGGTAACCACCACTTACAAGCATCACACAAACAGCTGCGCGCTCGTCAAAGGTGAGTGTTCGTGTATTTAAATTGCCTTCGGCCACACCATTAAACAAATCTACTAAGTCACTTTTGATGCGCAACATCACGCTTTCTGTCTCTGGATCACCCATGCGGCAGTTATATTCTATGACCATCGGATTGCCCTTTACATTGATGAGCCCAAAGAATATAAAGCCTTTATAGTCGATGTGTTCTTGCTGCAGGCCGACAATCGTTGGGCGAATGATGCGCTCTTCCACCTTTTGCATCCAGTCTTTTGTGGCGAAGGGAACTGGCGATATGCTGCCCATTCCTCCTGTGTTTAGTCCTGTGTCATGTTCGCCAATGCGTTTATAGTCTTTTGCTTCGGGCAGGATTTGATAGTCTTTTCCATCAGTGAGCACGAAAACACTGCATTCTATACCACTCAAAAACTCCTCAATCACCACGTGGGTGCTGGCGTTGCCAAACATGCCTTCGAGCATTTCGCGCAGTTCCTTTTGTGCTTCTTCTAATGTGGGCAAGATTAAAACGCCTTTCCCCGCGCACAAACCATCGGCCTTTAGCACGTAAGGTGCTTGCAACTCGGAGAGGAATTGTAGGCCTTCTTCAAGATTGGCTTTGCTGATGGTTTTATATTTTGCGGTGGGAATGTTGTGGCGTTGCATGAAAGCTTTTGCAAAATCCTTGCTACCTTCGAGCATTGCACCAGCTTTTGATGGTCCAATTACGGGAATGTTTTTTGTGCGTACATCGGCTTTGAAGTCATCATAGATGCCATTTACTAAAGGGTCTTCAGGGCCAACAACAACCATATCAACCTGATTGTTGACGCAAAAAGCTTTCAACTTTTCAAAGTCGTTGACGGAAATGGGTACGTTCTCTCCGCAATTCTTTGTGCCAGCATTGCCTGGTGCAATATAAAGTTTATCACATTGTGGGCTTTGAGCTATTTTCCAAGCTAAGGCATGCTCGCGGCCTCCTGCTCCTATTAATAACAACTTCATGATAGGGTTATTTTAAATAATCAAAGAAATATTGACTGATTCGCTCGTGGAGGTGCACACTTTGGTGCCCTCTCATGTTGTGGGGTTCACCTGGATAAACGAAGAAGTCGGGTTGTGTTCCGTCTTGAATACAAGCTTTTAAGAACGAGAACGCATGTTGAGGAACAACGACAGGGTCGTTCAAACCGATGATAATTTGTAGCTTTCCTTTTAAGTTCTTTGCCTTTGGCAACAGACTGCATTTAGCATAGCCTTCGGGATTGGTCTGTGGCGTGTCCATATAGCGCTCGCCATACATCACTTCATACCATTTCCAATCTATAACAGGACCGCCGGCTACGCCTACTTTAAATACATCGGGATAGGTGGTCATGAGGGTTGATGGTCATAAATCCACCGAAGCTCCAGCCATGAATACCCATGCGGTTGGTATCAACATAAGGCAGAGATTTTTAGGAATGCCACGCCCTGCATTTGGTCTTTTCATCTCTTCTTCGCCCAATTGTCGGAACGTAACTTGCTCGAATGCCTTTCCTCGATGTTCGCTTCCACGGTTGTCTAAGATGAATAAGAGGTAGCCTTTTTCGGCCATATAGGTCTCCCATCCACGGCTTCCATAGTGCCATCGTGCATCTACATTGTGGGCATGTGGACCGCCATAAACATAAACGATGGTGGGATATTTCTTATTGGGATCGAAGTTTAAGGGCTTCACCATGCGATAATACAAGTCGGTTACGCCATCGGCAGCCTTGATTTTACCCAGTTCATAGGTGGGAACGGTGTAGCCTTGCCACGGATTGCTAGCCGAAAAAAATAAGTTGTGTGTTGGCGAATTTCTGTATTAACAATCGCTATCTTGCGTGGAGTTGTTGGCGTTTGATAGTTGTCGACCAAGTAAGTTCCACTTGGAGAGAGTGCTCCTGAATGCCAGCCTGCACCATTTTCATCTATCATAGTGCGTTTTCCTGTGTTGATAGCAACGCTGAAAATATTCTTTTGTATGGGGCTTAGCTCGTTGCTTTCAATGATGATGGCTTTGCGTTTGGCATCAAAGCCCAAAAGATTGAGCACCACCCATTGTCCCTTGGTGATTTGTTTCAACGCCTCTCCTGCTGTGTTATATAAATAAAGGTGTGTGTAACCATCTTTCTGACTCCACAGAATAAATTTATCTTTATCCCAGGGTAGGAAAGTAATAGGGTGTTGTGGTTCTACATATTTGCTGTCGGTTTCGCGGTATACCTCTTGCAATTTCTGCCCTGTTGCTGCGTCGTAGCAAATGAGTTGACAATCGTTCTGGTCGCGATTGAGCTCAAAGAGATAGATATTTTTTCCATCAGGCGACCACGAAAGGTTGGTGAAATAGCGGTCAACAGGATTAGCTGTTTGTAAATAAACCACCTTTTGTGTCTTCGCGTCATACACCCCTACTGTCACTTGATGCGATGTTTCGCCAGCCATGGGGTAGGGATCTGGGTCTAATGTGGCCATTCTGCTCTCTCCATCCTTGGGCTTCCAATCGAGTTCGGGAATATCAACTTGCGGATAATCGGCCACCATGGATTGATCCATGCGATAGAAAGCCAATTTTGTTCCATCGCCATTCCAAAAGAGTCCGCCGTTGATACCAAACTCATTGCGATGTACCGACTGGCCATAAACGATGTTTTTGCTGCCATCTGTTGTCAGTTGCCGGTTGTTTCCTTGTGCATCCAACACATGCAATTGATGGTCTTTTACATAGGCTAAGCTCCGTGAAACAGCAGAAAAACTTTCGGCTTGCGCATGTTTTGCTTTTTTTCTAAATCGCTTTGCCAAAGTATCTTTTTCGCTTTCCAATCAAACAGGCGACGATGCTTTCCATCGTTTATCCACACCCATGTCTTGCTTTGTTCGGGGAATTGTAGGTTGTAAAGATGTCGGAGTTCCGAGCCACTCCAAGCATTGAGGTCGTTTAGAGAAAAGAGTTTTGTCTCTTTTCCTGTGGCTTTGTCGACCACAAAGCAGTCTTCAACATCTAAGCGCACCAGCACATCGCCCCACCAAGTGGTGTAGCGATTTTGCGGAATCATGCGGTAATAATTCTTTCCACCGAAGTTTAAATCTTCTAAGGTGAGCGGCTTTAAATCCTGTGCTTGCAATGGTGTAAACATCGATAGCAGGGTGAAAATAAAGGTAACAGCTTTTTTCATTTTACTCGTCTTCTTGAAAATGATTGTTTCTTTCATTGGCTCCGCCACGCTTTCGCTCCGTCTTTGTGCGTTTGCGATCGCGCTTTTCGTAGCGGTGGCCTAACAGTTTATATTTTTGATTGTTTTGTTCTTGCACATCAGCATGGTCCTCACCTTTATGCGAACGGAAGGGCTTTCGCGCACCTTCACTGCGCACATCCCGTTTCGCATGTTTGAAATGCGAGTGTTGGTTGTCGGCCTGTTCGCTGTCATCATCTAAGTGTTGTTTAAACTCTCGGTTCTTTTTGAAGCGATGTTTCTGCGCCATCTCACGCTTTTTCGCGCTCGCTTTTCACTATGCCTCCTTCAGCCCTGAAGGCTTTCATCTTTCCATCGAAGAGCGCATATTTGCGGAACTCACATTCTAAGCTGCCGTTGTAGAGTGGGATTTTTGATGCTGGGTTTCAGCCCGATTTGTTCGAAACATTCTTCGCGATAGCTCAAAAATCCAAGCTTCGTTACCGCCAAACTCATGCTTTAGACGTTCGCCAATCATCTTGTAGGTGCCTAAAAGGTCGGGCGTGGAGATGCGCTCGCCATAGGGAGGATTGGTCATGATGATACTCTTTTTCGGCAGGCTTTTTTAAAGTCTTTGAAGTCTTGTTGTTCCACCGTTATCGTTTGGCTGAGGCCAGCAGCTTTCACATTGAGCCGCGCAGTGTTCACGGCTTTCATGTCGACATCATAGCCATAGATGTGGTGGGCGAAGTCGCGTTCTTGCGAATCATCGTTGTAGATGGTGTCGAAGAGTTCTTGATTGAAGTCGGGCCATTTCTCGAATGCAAACGCTTTGCGAAACACACCGGGATTGATGTTGCGTGCGATGAGTGCAGCCTCGATGAGCAATGTGCCCGAGCCGCACATGGGATCGATGAAATCGGTGTCAGCTTTCCAGCCGCTCATCAAAATCATTCCTGCCGCCAATACCTCGTTCAGAGGCGCTTCAACGCTCTCTTGACGATAGCCACGACGATGCAAACTCTCGCCACTGGAGTCTAAACTCAGTGTGGCTTGGTCTTCGGCAATATGAATATTCAGACGGATGTCGGGATTGCTCACGCTGATATTAGGGCGGGTTCCGGTGGCTTCACGAAACTGATCGACGATGGCATCTTTCACTTTGTAGGTGACAAAGCGCGAGTTGCGAAACTCTTCAGAGTAGACCACCGAGTCGACACTGAATGTCTTTCCATGTTCAATATATTGGCTCCAGTCAATTTTTCTCACTTCATCGTACATGTCTTCAGCCGAGCGAGCTTTGAAATGCGCGATGGGTTTCAAGATTCTGATGGCTGTTCTGAGTTGGAAGTTCGCCCGATACATCATCTTTTGATTGCCTGTAAACGCCACCATGCGACGGCCTATCTGTATGTTGTTGGCTCCTAATTGCGTGAGCTCTTGTGCCAAAACGGCTTCAAGTCCCATAAATGTTTTGGCAATGAGTTCAAATTCCTGTTCCATTGTTGTATTGAATGTCTAAACTATCCTTTTTAATCTTTTTATATTTCTTCGTCTTTGGGCGCATGTCATCCTGCACCCATGTGTTGGCACCTATCACGCAATCGCTGCCAATGGTGATGCGCCCCAGCACCGTTGCATTGGAATAAATCACCACATTGTCGCCGATGATGGGATGGCGCGGAATGCCTTTTATGGGGTTTCCGGCTTTATCTAAGGGGAAACTTTTCGCGCCTAATGTCACACCTTGATAAAGTTTCACATTGTTGCCGATGATGCATGTGGCACCAATCACCACACCTGTGCCGTGGTCAATTGTGAAATATTCGCCAATCGTTGCACCGGGATGAATGTCGATACCTGTTTCGGAGTGGGCTTGTTCGCCTATCATGCGCGGAATGAGTGGCACTTCTAACAGATATAGTTCGTGTGCAAGGCGATAATTGATGAGTGCTTTGAGTGCTGGGTAACAGCAAATAATCTCCACCAAGCTCTCGGCCGCAGGGTCGCCGTTGTAGGCCGCTTCGATGTCTTTTCCCAACATTTCGCGAATGGCAGGCAGGCACATCATGAATTTTGTGGCAAGCATTTCAACCTTTTTTTGGCGTGCCAAGGTCACCTCGGCATCAATCTGTTCCGAGCAGTCGGCAATACAGAGTGCAGCGAAAATTTGTTCTTCGAGTAGCTTTTGCAGCCGTTCCATGTTCACGCCAATATGATAGGAAATGGTTTTAGCATTGATGGTCGACTCGCCATAATAGCCAGGAAAGAGGATGGCACGTGCCAAAGCAATCACTTCTTTGAGCGTTTCGCCCGAGGGGAGAGGATGACTATCGCGATGTTGCAAGCACAAACCATTGAGCGAGTCGCTTTGCGAAAGCACTTTAACGGTGTCGGTCAGCGTCTGTGTAAAATAGTCTTTCTCCATCTGGTGTCTATCCTCAATATATATAATGTGGTGCAAAGTTAATAAAAAAACTAAGGAAGGCGCGGGCTATCTCAATATTTTTCAATCGAAAAGTGACGCAAAACGTGTTCGGGCGCGCCCGAACACTTGCTGCAAGGATAAAAATGGCTTCGGGCGCGCCCGAAGCCGTTTTTGCAACGATGTAATGGTGATTCGGCGTGCCCGAACACTTGCTGCAAGAATGAAAGCCGCTTCGGGCGCGCCCGAAGCCATTTTTGCAAGGATGTAATGGATGATTCGGCGTGCCCGAAGCCGTTTTTACAAGGAAGAAACAGCCCTTTCTGCCCACCGAATGGAAACATGCGCGATGCAAAAGTCCCTTGCAGACCCTCTGATGGGGTGTCTAATTTTTGAAAACAACCCTCGCAGACCCTCTGATGGGTTATTTAATTCTGAAAACACCCCTATGCAAAAAGGGCATGGATTAAGGTGTAAAAGCGGCGCTGTTCGAATGCAAAGTGGTGTGGATTGCGTGGCAAAATGGCATGCTTTTCGGCACAAGGCTGCTGCGCATGACGTTTGAAGGCGGGCGAAAATAGCGTGAAAAAAGGTGTGCAATGCGTGGTGAGAGGCGGGATGAGCGCTCTGATGGAAAACAAAATATCACAAAAGGTTTTTCGTGATGTATTGATTAATGTGTACCTTTGTGCCGACAAACAGTATTTTCATTCCACGATATGAATTATGCAATTATTGCTGCGGGCGAAGGCTCGCGCTTAGCAAAAGAAGGTGTTCAGGCACCCAAACCTTTGGTGAGCATCCATGGTGAGCATCTGATAGACCGGCTCATCCGCATCTTTTATGGCCAACGATGCCGAGCAGGTTGCCATCATTTGCAACAACCTGCGTCCCGAGGTTGAACAGCATCTTGCTCGGCTTCGCCAGCAGGGGTTGGATGGCATGACGTTGCCTTTTGCACTATATCGTGCAAACCACGCCCAGCTCAATGCATAGTTTTTTTATGCTTTTGAGCCAGACGATGCCGCGTGCACCTTTCGTGCTGACCACTGTCGACACCCTGTTTCGTGAGGATGAATTTCGCGACTATATCGATGTTTTTTTCGGCAGCAGTTGGTGGCTGGTTATGATGGGGTGATGGGTGTGACCGATTATGTTGACGACGAAAGCCCGCTCTATGTGGGAACGGATGCCGATATGAATGTGACGGGCTTTTTTGATGCGAACACTGCCCATTTTCAATATATCTCGGGGGGCATTTATGGCTTGACGGCCGATGCCTTTCAAACCCTTCACGGCTGCATGCAGCGTGGGGAAAGCCGCATGCGCAATTTTCAACGTGCGCTGATTGCTGATGGAAAGCGGCTCAAAGCCCATGCCTTTTCAAAGGTGATGGACATCGATCGTGCCTCGGATATCACCAAAGCTGAAGCATTTTTGAAATGAAAATTGTTGCCATAGCTCGTGATAAGTGCTTTTCGCCCCATTCGGTTGAAAACGATTATGCCATTCTCCATGCCGTTGTCGATGGTTTGCAACAGCCCGTTGTGTGGATTGCTGAAGAACAGGTGCAAACAGAAGGTTTGCCCCCAGCCGACCTTTATCTCACGATGGCACGCAGCACAGCCGTGTTGCAACAGCTGGCCGAGGCAGAAAAGGCCGGCAAACGGGTGGTGAACGCGGCTGAGAGTGTGGCGAAGTGCGTGCGCAGTGTGTTGCATCGTGTGTTGCAAGCCCACGCCATTCCGCTTCCGCCAACCGAGGGCAATGCAGGCTATTGGCTGAAACGCGGCGATGCCTCAGCGCAAGAGCAAGGCGATGTGGTGTTTTGTCAAGATAAAGAAGTCTTGGCCATGCAGCAGCAGCTTTTTTTGTGCAACGCGGCGTAACCGATTGGGTGGTTGAAGCCCATCTTCCGGGCGACTTGTTGAAATTCTATGGTGTGGCAGGAGGCTTTTTTCAATATTTCTATCCGTCAGACGATGGTATTTCGAAGTTTGGCGACGAGCAACGCAATGGTTTGGCACATCATTATGCTTTTGATGCCACACAACTGCAAGCTATGGTCGAGCAGGTAGCTGCGCTGACGGGTATTGAGGTCTATGGTGGTGATGTGATTGTTGCCCTTCGGGCGAATTCTTTTTGATTGATTTTAACGACTGGCCCAGCTTTTCGCGTTGTCGGGAAGCAGCAGCAAAGGCTATTGTTGCGTGGGTGAAAGATAACTATTTAAACGAAACGAAATGAGCGAATTTAAAACCTTGTTGCAGGCATCTTTCAAATCAAACGATACCGAGGAGTGGTTGGATGTGCATTTTCACGCGTCCCATCGGCTTGGTGTTTGCACTGTTTTTGGAACAAGTTGGGCGTTCATCCCAACGCCATCACCATCCTTTCTATCTTCTTGGGTGTGGGTGCGGGCTGCATGTTCTATTATGAGGATGTGGCGCATAATGTCGTTGGTGTGGTGCTGTTGATGTTGGCAAATTTCTGCGATTCAACCGATGGTCAGATGGCACGTCTCACGGGTAAGAAAACATTGATTGGGCGGATGCTCGATGGTTTCTCGGGCGATGTGTGGTTTTTTGCCATTTATGTGGCTATCGCGTTGCGGTTGTATCACCAAGACATGCCTTTCACGCACGAGCCATGGGGCTGGTTGGGCTGGGTGTTGTGTTGCGTAGCCGGCTTCTTGATGCATGCTCCGCAAAGCTCATTGGCTGATTATTATCGGCAGATTCATCTCTTCTTTTTGAAAGGAAAAGCAGGCAGCGAGTTGGATCATTCTGCACAGCAACAAGCCGTGTTGAAAGGTTTGCCAGAGAAAGGTGCTTTTTGGGCGCACGTATTCTACCGCAACTATGCCAACTATTGCAAGAGCCAAGAGAAGCGCACGCCCGCTTTTCAGCAGTTCTTTCAAGCATGGCAGCAGAGCGATAAGCCCGAAGCCATTCGCGAAGCGTTTTTTTGCAAGGGTCGCGCCCCCTGATGAAATACACCAATTTGCTCACGTTTAATTTGCGCGCCATTGTGTGCTATGTGGCTTGTCTGACCAACGAAGTGTGGATTTATCCGCTGTTCGAAATCTCTGTTATGCAAGGCATGTATGTCTATATGCACCGCCGTCACGAGCTGCTTTGCCGTGCATTGACAATGCAATTGAATGCTTTGCAGCGAAACAATGGCGCAACAAAGGAATAGAAGGATGATAAAAGGATATATTTTTGATTATGGTGGCACGCTCGATACCGAGGGGCATCACTGGGGAAAGGTGTTGTGGCATGCTTATGAGCGGCAACAATTGCCCATCACCGAGGCTCAGTTTCGTGAGGCTTATGTGCATGGTGAGCGTACGTTGGGTAGCACGGCGCTGATAGAACCCAATTTCACGTTTCGGCAAACACTCTCGGTTAAACTGCAATTAGAACTCGATTTTCTGCGTGAAAAAGCCTATTGGAGTGTCGATGAGGCCGCTCTTCAACAGGCTCACGCGCAGTTGTTGAACGATGTTTATGCTGGCGTGTTGCACACCACGGCGCATAGTCGTGACGTGTTAACACAACTCCATGCGCACTATCCCATGGTGTTGGTGAGCAATTTCTATGGCAATGTGAACACCGTTTTGCGAGAGTTTCAGTTGGATCATCTCTTCAACGACGTGGTAGAGAGTGCCATGGTGGGCATTCGAAAGCCCGACCCGCGCATTTACAAGATGGGCGTTGACTGCTTAAACCTCTCGCCATCCGAAGTGGTAGTGGTGGGCGATAGTTTTTTATAAAGACATTGAGCCAGCGAAGAAAAATTGGTTGTCAAGCCGTTTGGTTCAAGGGCGAAAGCTGGACCAATGAACAGTATGATGAGACCTTTCCCGACCAGGTGATTACCGATTTGGCGCAATTATTATAAACCAAGGCACAACAAGTGTATGCACAACAAGTTATTCAGGATATACATTCTTTTATTATTTCTATGGCTTTCGGCAGGAGCTCGAGCCCAAATCACAGGCGTAGTGACCGATGCACTGACGGGTGATACGATTGCTTATCCCAGTGCTTCCTATAAAGGACACCACATGGCTGTGAGCGGCGATGCACAAGGACGTTTCTCCATCGAGCACCATGAAGGGTGGGTGCTCACCATTAGTGCGGTGGGTTATCAGAGCAAAGAGTTCACCATGAAGGCGAATTCTCCCCTTACGATGGCCGTGAAGCTCAAGCCCGACACGCGCACGTTGAAAGAAGTGGTGGTGAGAACCAAGCGCAATCGTTATAGCCGCAAGGATAATCCGGCGGTGGAGTTGATGAAACGGGTGATTGCTGCGAAGAAGAAAACGGATTTGTCTAACCATGATTTCTACCAATACAACAAGTATCAAAAGATTACGTTGGCGGTGAACGACATTCAAAAGGCCGACATCGACAGTGGTTTTTTTGCCAAAAAGCAGTGGCTCACCGACCAAATGGAGACGAGCCCCTATAATCATAAGCTCATTTTGCCAATCTCGGTAGACGAAACCGTCACGCAGCATATTTATAGAAAGAATCCCAAAAGCGAAAAGGATATTGTGTTGGGGCAGCAAAGCACAGGGCTCAACCAGTTGTTTGAGACGGGCGATATCCTCAACAACGTGTTGAAAGATGTGTTTACCGACGTCGATTTATACGACAATCAGGTGCGCCTGTTGCAATATCCTTTCACCAGCCCCATAGGCAAAGACGCTATTGCATTTTATCGTTATTACATCGAAGACACGGTGTATGTGGATCACGACCTTTGCTATCACCTGCAATTCCTGCCCAATAACCAGCAGGATTTTGGCTTCCGTGGCGAACTTTATATTTTGGCCGACTCGACTTTGCACTTGAAGCGCGCCGAACTTTCTATTCCCAAACGCAGCGATGTGAACTTCGTTGAGAACCTCAGCATCACGCAAGAATACACCCAGCTTTCCAATGGAGAATGGGCGTTGAGTGTGGATGACATGGTGGTGGAACTGAAAGTAACCAACTTTATGTCGAAGGCTTTTGGTGGTGCGCACCACGCGATTGAGCGACTATGCCTTTGACGAACTGCCCAAACAACTTTTTAAAGGGAAGGCGGCCACGCGACGCGAGGCCAATGCCATGATGCGTGACGACAGCTTTTGGAATCAATATCGCACGGTGGAACTCACGAAAAGTGAGAGCGAAATGGATGCCTTCATTCGGCGCGTGCAACAGCTGAAAGGCTTCAAATACATCATCTTTGGTGCCAAAGCTTTTATCGAAAACTTTGTTGAAACGGGTGGCCTTAACCATCCCAGCAAGGTGGACATCGGCCCCGTGAACACCATATTTACCTCCAATTTCATCGATGGTTTCCGCACACGCATCAGCGCTCAAACCACGGCCAACCTCAATAAACATTGGTTCTTCGCTGGCTATTACGCCCATGGCTGGCGCAGCCACAAGAACTATTACAATGCCGAAGTCACCTATTCCTTTAATAAGAAGGATTATCTGCCGCGCGAATTCCCCAAACGCACGCTCACCTTTAGCGCCACCTACGATATCATGTCGCCCTCCGACAAGTTTATGGGCACCGATAAAGACAATGTGTTCACGGCATTTAAATGGTCAAAAGTCGACAAGATGATGTTCTACAATCGGCAGAAAATCACTTTCGAATGGGAGTCGGAATGGGGACTTCGCACCATCGTAGGGCTGAAAACCGAAGCCAACGAGGCCGCCGGTGCCTTGTATTTCCCTGTTGGGACGTTGCGCACCACCGAATGGAGCTTGAATTTCCAGTTAGCACCCGGTCGCACTTATGTCAACACCAAACAGCGTCGTTACCCCATCAACATGGATGCACCCGTGTTTTCGTTGGGGCATACCATGGGAGTGAAGTTCCTGGGCGGCGACTATCGTTACAACTTCACCGAAGCCAGCATCTACAAACGCTTTTGGATGAACTCGTGGGGCAAGATTGATGCACGTGTGAAAGCTGGCGCACAATGGAACAAGGTGCCTTATCCGCTGCTCATCATGCCCGCAGCCAACCTCAGCTACATCAGACAAGACGAAACGTTTAACATGATTAACAACATGGAGTTTCTCAACGACCGTTACGCCTCGTTGGATGTGGCTTGGGACTTGAACGGCAAAATTCTCAACCGCATTCCGCTGCTGAAAAAGCTCAAATGGCGCGAATATATTGGCGTGAAGACGCTGTGGGGCAAGCTCACCGACCGCAACAATCCCACGCTTTTGGCCAACGCCGCCGACCCCATGCTGTGGGCTTTCCCCGTGGGCAGTTATGTGATGGATCCGAAGCACCCCTATGTGGAACTCATTGCCGGCGTGCACAACATTTTTTAAAAATTCTGCATGTGGAGTTTGTCCACCGTTGCAACTACACCCATTTGCCCACTGCCAAGCGCAATGGCGTGCGGTTTATGATGCGCGTCACGTTCTGATTTTTGGTCAATTTCAATGCAATGTGATATAAAATTGGACGCAAAGGTTTGCTACTTCCAACGAAAGTTTATACCTTTGCGCCCGATGTTCGTTACGAGCATGATTTAAATAACAACTCGTGTTGGTGTGAAAATGAAAAAAAGAGAATCAAAAATATTTCGATTTTTAACAACTTTTATTTGGTAGAACCAAATAAAAGTGTAACACACACACACACACACACACACACACATTCTGTCCGTCTAAGTCTTTGTGCAAAGGCGGTAGCGGTGCACGTGAGCTATCTGTAGTTCTTAGGCATCTGCAAGGCGTTTTCAACACGCTTCGCAGATGCTTTTTTTGTGTAATAAGAAAAAGTATAAATTATTAATAACTCTAAATGAGTCATTATATTAATCAAACAAAATGAAACAAAAGAAGCTGTATGAAATGCCGGTTTGCAGGGTCATTCCTTTGCCGGAAGAGTATTTGTTATTGACGAAAAGCCCCGTGGCACGTCCCGGTGGCGGTGGAGAAACAGGCCACAAGGGTAGTATCTCGGTGGGTGATTTTGATGATGGCGGCAGCGAAGAAATCGAAGATGAAGATTAATGGCTGTGGCAAACAAGTAGCGTAAAAAAATAAAAAGGAATAACAAAAAAATGAAGATAAAGAATAAGTTGAGCAACCTTGCATGGCGCAGACTTCGCAGTCGAGGTTTGCTCGTTGCCGTTGGTGCTGCTGCTCTTTTGGCAGCCGCTTGTGCCGACGATGATTTAGCAACCGACAAGTCCAACAAGCACACAGGTACCGCCTTAGCATTCAATGTGAGCGATATGCAGATGGATGCCTTGGCACAAAACGGTGCAGGGCAAACGCGCGGTTTGAGTATGCAGTCCATTCCAGCAAGCTATCTTGCTCCGCGCAAGATTGACGCCACAGGCAGTAATCCTCACGACTTTTGCTTGATAGAGTCGACCGTTGAGGGGCTTAACCCTGTGAAAGTAGATGCGAAGACACGCGGAACGATTCTCACCGCCAGCACACTTGGCACCTTCTCCTCGATTGGCTATCGTGCGGCAAGTCCCTACAGCTGCAGCTAATCCAAGCACGGCATTGTTGTGGTTTCATGGTGAGAAGACCAATCCTGATGGCACGTTGCAAAGTCGTTACGATTGGGACTGGCCAGTGAATGTTTATGGTCGCTTCTATGCAGTGTCGCCTGAGGCTACAGCAGCCAATGGCATCACGCTCTCACCAAGCAACTATGCACAGGTGCCTTATGTGGATTTTGAAGTAAAGAGCAATGTTGTTGACCAAGTAGACTTGATGACAGCTTGCTCGGGTGAGGTGCACTATGAGTATGGCAACGACCCCACGAGCAACCTCAAGTTCACGCATGCCTTGGCGGCTGTGAAGTTTTCCATCGGTAGCAACCTTTCACCCGTCATCATTAAGAAGATTGAAGTTTCGGGTGTGAAATACAAAGGTCGTTACGAATTGCCCAATGCGTTGAATGCAATGGGCACATGGAAGTCGGTTGACAATGCTACAACCACCGTAACGCTCGATGGTATCAACATGAATGCTGCAGAGATGCCCAACACGATGCTGGCCGGAGCACTCAATCCTGCGACAAATCTCAACAATCGTGCAGGACGCGATGCTTACACGTTCTTGATGATTCCGCAGATTTTGCCCGCTAAGACGGCGGCCAATCATGCTAAGGTTACGATCTATTACGAGGAAGGTGGTTCTACCAAGCATATTTCATTCCCATTGACGGGCGAATGGAAGGCCAACACTACACACGAATATAAGCTCTCGCAGAAGAACTCCTCATGGGACTATCAGTTCACCCTCACCGACAACGACAAGTACTTCAGCGATCAAGGCTACATTTGGGGAAGTACACAGTTCCAAGTGAAGAGCTATCGTCAGGCTCCCGATGGCACGAAACAGCCCGTAGCCTGGAAGGTCACCAAATATGAAGAATGGGACTATACGCTCAATGGTGGCACAGGAGGCTGGGTAGACCGCGGCACTACAAAGCCCGATTGGCTCGGCGACCCTCACCGACCATGGCAATGGCGGCACAGCAGCAGAAGCAGGCAACACCGCAGTGAAACCCTGCCACTGTTATTGATAAACTTGCCGCTTACAACCAAGTGCTCAAGGATGCTACGCCCAAAGGCACAGCTGCCAATCCCTACAACTTGGCCAATCCCGGTGGTAATGGTGCAAAAAGTCATATTGAAGAGACCGCTAATTGTTATCTTATCTCTGCCCCGGGACACTATTGCATCCCGCTGGTCTATGGCAATGCCATCAAGGGTGGTACAACCAACAGTCGTGCTTATCAGACCTCTAACAGTGGTACTGAAATCCTCCAGCATTTCAAGGACCACGCCGGTCAGGACATCACCAACCCTTGGATAGAGAAGACCAATAGTGGGGCCAACAATGGTGTGAACGATGCCAAGGTGGTTTGGGCAGATGAACCCGGATTGGTGCAGTTTGGCACCACCAAGATTGTGCACGATGCCGGCAATAATGCTTTCGTGCAGTTCGAAGTGCCTGCCGCAACCATTAAAAATGGCAATGCCGTCATTGCTGTGATGAAGAATGGCACAGTCGTTTGGTCGTGGCATCTGTGGTTCGCTCCGCAGGACGCGCTGGGTACTGTGGCCTGCACAAACTTCCAGAACAAGGTCTATAACTTCACCAACGAGACCTTAGGTTTCAAGTACACCACTTGGACTAGTGCCACCTATACCGCTCCCCGCCAAGTAAAAGTGAAAGTACAGCAAATGGCCAAGAATGGCACTAATTATGAGGAAGGAGTTATCACTATCGGGCAGAGTAACCCTGATGTGTTGCGTATGGGTTACTCCACCCTCTACCAGTTCGGCCGTAAAGACGCCTTTCCCGGCACCGATGCTACAGCCGAAGGCTCATTTACCAAGGATGGCGGTGACAACATGTCCATTCAGAACGGCATCCAACATCCCGAGACATTCTACACATGGGGCTCCAGTTGGATTAACGATTATAGTCAATACAACCTCTGGTCGATGGACAACACCAACACCGTTACAGGCTATAACGACAATGCCGTGGTCAAGACCGTCTACGATCCCTGCCCCGCAGGTTTCCACATGCCCGCCTCCAATGCTTTCACCGGCTTCACCACCACGGGGCAAAATGCAGAGACACGGTCAGAATTTAACATCAGCGGTGGTTGGGGGAACCACGGGTGGAACTTCAAAGCCGGCGGCAGTTCAACCGCCACCGTCTATTTCCCTGCGGCGGGTTGGCGCTACTACGGTTCGCTGGAAGGCGTGGGCGCGCTCTACTACGGCAAATATTGGTCGGCAGTTCCGCTCCTCAAGTACCGCGGTTGCTACCTGGGCTTCGACGTTCAAAGCGTGAACCTGTACCCGAAGTACAACTACTATCGGTCGTACGGGATGTCCGTCCGTCCCGTTGCCGAATAATCCGATTGATTGGCTTCGTTCGGTTTATTGCCTGCGGCCGAAGTGGCCGTTGATCGTGGGCGGATTGCACGGAAAAAGCGAAATCACGTTAGTGAGCGGCTCGCTGACCATTTTTTTAAGCGAAATCACGTTAGTGAGCGGCTCGCTGACCATTTTTTTAAGCAAAATCACGTTAGCGAGCGGCTCGCTGACCATTTTTAAAGCGAAATCACGTTAGCGAGCGGCTCGCTGACCATTTTTTTAAGCGAAATCATGTTAGCGAGCGGCTCGCTGACCATTTTTTTCAAGCGAAATCATGTTAGCGAGCGGCTCGCTGGCCATTTTTTAAGCGAAATCACGTTAGCGAGCGGCTCGCTGACCATTTTTTTAAGCGAAATCACGTTAGCGAGCGGCTCGCTGATGATTTTTTTAAACAGAGATTAACCGGCGGAAGTTTCCGCCACATCATTATATTTTTTTATATTTTTGTAACTAAAACGATTAAAAATGAAAGAAATCAACGGAATTGATTTGGCGCACATGAAAAGTGGTGCCCATTTTTTGTTCATCACCGACACGGTGGGGCTCGCCACGGCCGATGCCAAAGTAAAAACAAAGGTGACGGCCGAGTTGACGGCCCTGCAAACGGCGCTGAAGGCCGAGGACGATGCGCTGGCACTGTCGAAAGCCAACCTGCTGAGCAAGGAGATTAAGGCCATCGATACCGAGCGTGACAAGCACTACAAGGCGCTGCGCAAGGCCATCACGTTTTTTTCCTGAACCATCCCGATGCCGAGCTGGTGAAGGCCGCTCAGCGGTTAGAACGGTTGCTGAAGGATTACAACATCGATCCCAAGATGCAGCTGGACCGCGAGACGGGGCTGTTGCTCAACCTCATCAGCGATTTGGAAACGAAGTCGGCTGCCGACGTCACGGCCTTGTCTCTCACGCCCGTGGTGCAGGCCATGAAGCAAGCCAACGATAAGCTGCGCGAGGTGACGCGGGCGCGTGCCAACGATCGTGCAGTGCAGATTGTGGGTCAGTTGAGGCAGGCGCAACACGCCTCCGACGAGGCCTATCACACGTTGGTGCAAAAGGTGAATGCCTTGGCGGTGGTCGAGGGCGAGGCCGACTATGCCGATTTCATCAGCAAGATGAACGAGCAGGTGAAGCACTACAAGCAGGAGGTGCTGCCCAAGGCGAAGAAAAAGGGCGATGGCAAGCAGCCCGGCGACGGTGGAAAACCCGGAGAGGGGAAGAAACCCGGCGGCGGCGGGAATAAGCCCGATGGCAAAAAAAGCCGGGCGGTGATGCTGCAAAGCCGGGCGAGGGTGGCGATGGCAAAGATAAGTCGGGCGGCAAAGGTCAGGGCGATGCCACGGTGACGCCGAAAGAATAACTTCTTTAAAACAAAAGGGCATCATCTCGATGCCGATTTGCATACAAAACTTGTTTTAAAGAATGGGGGCGGGAGTGCGCGATGCATTTCCGCCCCCGATGTGTTGTGTGTATGGGAAGATATTAAAAAGCAATGTGTTGGAAAAAGTACAACCCCCAAGGGGTAGCCTCCTCGCTTGCATTGTTACCCAGGGTAGGCTGCGTTGCACTTGCCAACCCTGCGCTATCGAAAGTATAACCCCGATGGGGTAGGGGCACACCGCGTGGTTTGGAGCTATCGAATGTGCAATACGGTGGGGTATGAACACACCGCGTGGTTGGCGTGGGCTATCGAATGTACAATGTGATGAGGTAATGGCACACTGCGTAGTTTGGTGGAGGTTGGTAGGGGCGGTGCCTATGTGCCCGCCCGTGTCGCCCACAGGGGCGCATCCATCGTTCAATCCCCACATGATATGTGATTTTTTTGCATGGAAACGCCGCTACGCGGACGTTCGGGCGGGCACACAGGCACCGCCCCTACGGTTTCGTTTGGGTGGATTGCGCGATGCATTTCTGCCCCCGATGTGTTGTGTGGTAGGGGGTTATTCTTCGACAATATTGGCCTTATCGCCTTTCTCTTGTCAAACTCAAATGTGGGGTGGGGGTTATTTTTTTCCGTCTCACGTCGCGCCCTTCGTATTTGCAAATGGCTTCAATCCATTCTTGGGGCATGGGGATGGAATGGTTTTCGAGCAGGTCGTAGGCCACCATGACGGTGCGTCCCACGCATTTCACGTCTTTCGTTTGGCTGTCGATGAGTTGTTGTGTGAGCGTGAAACTCTTGTTTCCGATGGCTGTGATGGCTGTTTGCACTTCCACTTGGTCGGTGCTATAGACTTGTGCGATGAAATCGGCTTCGACGTGTGCTGCGAAGATGGCATAGCGCTCGTTGGGGATGTTGCACACTTTGCGCACGTAATCGATTTTTTGCGGTGTCGTAGTATTGGAAATACGCTGTGTTGTTGATGTGTCCGAATTGGTCGGCATCGGTAAATCTGAGCTGAATGGGTAGGCTGTGGTGAAATGTTATCTGTTCCATAGGGTTTTGTTTGCGCCTTTTGTTGATGAATAATGTTTGATGGGGTTGTTATTGTTTGACGAAGACGAGGCGGCGTGGCATCTTTTGCCATTTGCGGTTGATGGCAAATTTGATGGTGCTGCCTTTGCCTTGCTCGAAGACGAAAGTGCCGTCGGGCAGTGCCGTGAGTGTGGCTTCGAGGTCTTCGCTGCCATAATCGTTGGTCACTAAAAGCTCGGCGGTGTGGTTGTCTTTGAGTGTTACGTTGGTGAAAATCCATTTTCGGCTGTCTAAATCGGCGCCGAAAATAGCCCGCCACCCTGTCCGAAGAGCTCTTGTCCGGGGATGAGGATGTTGTTTTGATAGAAATTGATGTGGAGATAGACTTTGTACTCCTTATTATATAAGTGTCCTTTGAAAGGCTCGTTGTTGTTTTGTGCCCATGCCCATGTGCTGGCGAGGGTGATGAGGATTGATAAAAGCCATCGTTTCATTATGCGCTATATTATAGTTGCGTGCAAAGGTATAAAGTTTATGTCAAGGAATGAGCGGTTTTGGGCAAAATAGTGTGTGCTTCATTTGCTTTTTTTAGGAATTTTATGCTATCTTTGTCGCTCAAAAAAAGGTTTTTTTCGTATGGTTAAAGCGCAGTGTGTTCCAGATTATATTTTTTTGAATCGAGTTGGGAAGTGTGCCACATGGTGGGCGGCATTTACACGGTGTTGTCGACACGTGCCAAGACCATGCAAAAGCTGTTTGCTGACAGGGTGTTTTTCATTGGTCCCGATTTTGGCGACGAGGTCGATAATCCTTTGTTTACGGCCGATGAGAAGCTGTTTTCGGATTGGCGTGCGAAGGCGCAGCAGGAGGGATTGCATGTGCGTGTGGGTCGCTGGAATGTTCCGGGAGAGCCGATTGCGCTGTTGGTGGATTTCCGTCCGTTCTATGCGCAAAAGAATGAAATCTATGGTCAGATGTGGGCCGATTTCCAGGTGGATAGTCTGCATGGCTATGGCGATTATGACGAGGCCTCGATGTTTTCCTATGCTGCAGCAAAGGTGGTTGAGAGTTTCTATCGCCATGTGCTGCCAGCTTCGGCCAAAGTGGTTTATCAAGGCCATGAATGGATGACCTGCTTGGGCTTGCTCTATATTCATAAGCATGTGCCTCAGATAGGTACTATTTTCACGACGCATGCCACGAGCATCGGGCGCAGCATTGCTGGCAACATGAAGCCGCTCTACGAATATCTTTGGGCTTATCGTGGCGACCAGATGGCCGAAGAGCTCAACATGCAGAGCAAACATTCGGTGGAGAAGCAGGCGGCAAAATATGTGGATTGCTTCACCACCGTGAGCGACATCACAGCTGTGGAATGTCGCGAACTGTTGGATAAGCCTGTGGATGTGGTGCTGCCCAATGGTTTTGAAGACGATTTTGTGCCTCGCGGAAAGGCTTTCGATGCGCAGCGCATAGCCGCACGAAAAGTTTTGTTGCAGGTGGCCAATGCTTTGACAGGCGACCATTTCGACGACCAAACGTTGATTGTTTCGACGAGTGGGCGCTACGAGTTTCGCAACAAAGGCATTGATGTGTTTATTGAAGCCATTCATCAATTGCGCCGTGCTCCTCTGCCACAAAAGGTGGTTGCTTTTATCGAAGTGCCGGGCTGGGTGGCTGGTCCGCGCGAAGATTTGCAAGTGCGTTTGTGCAGCGGCCAAACCTTTGACACGCCTTTGGACAATCCCATTTGCACCCATTGCTTGCACGATGCTGCAAACGATCGCGTGTTGAGCATGATGAACTATTTGGGCATGCACAACGCTTTGGACGAGCGCGTGAAACTCATCTTTGTGCCTTGTTATCTGACGGGGCAGGATGGCATCTTCAATCAGCCTTATTATCAGTTAGTGTGTGGCAATGATCTCTGCGTTTACCCATCCTACTATGAGCCTTTGGGGCTACACGCCACTCGAAGCCATCGCTTTTCATGTGCCGTGTATCACAACCGATTTGGCCGGCTTTGGTTTGTGGGCCAACCACACTGTGGGGCATGTTGCGACGTTAGCAGATGGCGTGTGTGTGGTGCATCGTGATGACAACAACTATCAGCAAGTGGCTACAGCCATTAGCCAAGCCATAGCACACTATGCAAAGGCCGATGAAACGCAGCGCAAAGCTTGCCGAAAGGCGGCTTGGAACCTGTCGAAAGCAGCGTTGTGGAAACACTTCATTCCTTATTACGAAAAGGCTTATGCTCTTGCATTGCACAAAGCTGCTGCACGAGCGTAACAACAATATTTTAAAAACATTATCATTCAAGCGGTATGAAAATCAAAGCTGATTATGCAAATGCACCCCAATGGCGGGAGCTAAATGTGAAATCTCGTTTGCCTGAGCAATTGAAATGCTTGGACGAGTTGGCACACAATCTGTGGTGGGCCTGGAACTATGAGGCGCGCGACCTTTTTAGTAGTCTCGATGCCGACCTCTATGAGGCTGTTAATTACAATCCTGTGTTGTTGCTCGAGCGCTTGAGTTACGACCGTAAGGAAGCCATTGTGAAAGATAAGGCGCTCATGAAGCGTGTGAAGGATGTTTACACAAAGTTCCGCGATTACATGGCTGTGAAACCCAATAAGAAGCGTCCCTCAGTGGCCTATTTCTGTATGGAGTTTGGCTTGACGCAGGTATTAAAAATTTACTCGGGCGGTTTGGGCATGCTCGCTGGAGACTATCTGAAAGAGGCTTCCGATAGCAATGTCGATATGTGTGCAGTGGGGTTCCTTTATCGTTATGGCTATTTCACGCAGAGCCTCAGCATGGACGGACAGCAGATTGCAAAATATGATGCGCAGAATTTCAATTCTTTGCCCATTGAGCGTGTGCTCGATGCCAACGGAAATCAAATGGTGGTTGATGTGCCTTATATGAACTATCATGTGCATGCCTTGGTGTGGCGCGCCAATGTGGGGCGCATCAGCCTCTATTTGTTGGATACCGATAACGATATGAACTCCGAGTTCGATCGCCCCATCACCCATAGCCTCTATGGTGGCGACTGGGAAAATCGTCTCAAACAAGAAATTCTTTTGGGTATTGGCGGTATTTTGACGCTGAAGAAATTGGGCATTAAGAAGGATATTTATCATTGCAACGAGGGACATGCTGCGCTCTGCAACTTGCAACGTTTGTGCGATTATGTTGCTGAAGGACTCACCTTCAATCAAGCTATGGAATTGGTGCGTGCCTCTTCGCTCTACACCGTGCACACGCCCGTTCCAGCAGGTCATGACTATTTCGACGAGTCTCTTTTTGGGAAATATATGGGTGGTTACCCCGAAATGTTAGGCATTTCGTGGGACGAATTCATAGGAATGGGTCGCGAAAATCCTGATGATCACAACGAGCGTTTCTGCATGAGCACTTTTGCTTGCAACACCTGTCAGGAGGTGAATGGTGTGAGCAAGCTCCACGGATGGGTGAGCCAAAAGATGTTTGCACCTTTGTGGAGAGGCTATTTCCCTGAAGAAAACCATGTGGGCTACGTCACTAATGGTGTGCATTTACCCACATGGACAGCCACGGAATGGCGTCATATCTATGACAAGTATTTCGATTCAAATTTCATGCTCGATCAAAGCAATGAAACCATTTGGCATGCTATCGAAGATGTGCCCGATGCTGAAATCTGGGAAACACGCATGGCGCTGAAGCAAAAGCTCGTCGATTATATCCGCGAGAAGTTCAGCGAGACGTGGTTGCGCAACCAGGGCGACCCAGCACGTGTTGTGTCACTGTTGCAACGCATCACGCCCAATGCGCTGATGATTGGTTTCTGTCGGCGTTTCGCCACTTACAAACGCGCTCATTTGCTCTTCACGGATATCGACCGCTTGGCCAAGATTGTGAACAATCCCGAGCGTCCTGTGCTCTTCTTCTTCTCGGGAAAAGCCCATCCAGCCGATGGTGCAGGGCAGGGACTCATCAAGCGCATCTATGAAATTAGTCAGCGTCCCGAGTTCTTGGGAAAAATTATCTTCTTAGAAGATTACGATATGCAGTTGGCACGCCGCTTAGTGTCAGGCGTAGACATTTGGATGAATACCCCAACGCGCCCCTTAGAAGCCTCGGGAACATCGGGCGAGAAAGCCGAAATGAATGGTGTGGTCAACCTCTCGGTGCTCGATGGTTGGTGGGTTGAAGGCTATCGTGAAGGCGCTGGCTGGGCTTTGCCACAGAAGCGCACTTACGAGAACCAGGAATATCAAGACAAGTTGGATGCTGCCACCATCTATGGCCTGTTGGAAAACGATATCATCCCGCTCTACTATAATCGCGGTAAGAAAGCCTATAGCGAAGCATGGATTAAGGTGGTGAAGCGCTCTATCGCAACCATTGCGCCTCATTACACCATGAAGCGTCAGTTGGACGATTACTTCGATAAGTTCTACAATCGGCAGGCATTGCGTTTCCACGAATTGAGCAAAGACAATGACAAGTTGGCGCGTGGACTGGCGCAGTGGAAGGAGTGTGTGGCCGAGCGTTGGGATGCCATCCGCGTGGTGAGCCGCGACACCTCGCTCTTAGACGAAGGTGGCGAAACGGGTAAGAAGCACACCATGACCTATGTCATCGATGAGCAAGGGCTTGATGATGCTGTGGGTTTGGAACTTGTGGTGCTCAACAATCAGGCCGATGCCGACGGGCGCGAAGTTTATCAGGTGCACCCATTCAGGGTGAAACATCATGAAGGCAATCTTTATACCTTCGAGGCTGTGATAGAGCCCGACGAGGCCGGTGCCTTCAAGAGTTGTGTGCGCATGTATCCCAAGAATGCCAATCTGCCCCATCGTCAGGATTTCTGCTATGTGAAATGGTTAGATTAAACGCCGATAGGTCGTCTATGTAAAGGCAGGCTGTTGTGGAACGCGTTTCCCGGCAGCCTGCTTTTTGTTGCATGCCGTGCGGGGATGAAGCGGAGTCGAAAAGCCAGAATGATTTTCGTCGTTTTTCGTGAAAAACCTGCTTCCGAGCCGTCTGCGAGGGATGTTTTCCGAAAAAGATGCCCAATCAGAGGGTCTGCAAGGGCGTTTTTCCGAAAAAGATGCCCAATCAGAGGGTCTGCGAGGGTTGTTTTCCGAAAAAGATGCCCATTCGGAGGGTCTGCAAGGGATGTTTGGGAAAAAAACATACTTCCAACGTCTTTTTTTGGGGAGGCTTTTTTTCCAAATCACCCTTTCGCGCGTTGTTTCTCGGAGGCTTTTTCTCCAAATCACCCCTTCGCGCGTTGTTTTTTCGGAGGCTTTTTCCCAAATCACCCTTTTCGCGCGTTGTTTTTTTGGGAGGTTTTTTTCCCAAACCACCCCTTCGCGCGTTGTTTCTCGGAGGTTTTTTTCTTCAAATCACCCCTTCGCGCGTTGTTTCTCGGGGTGTTTTTTTCTCGAAATCACCCTTTCGCGCGTTGTTTTTTTCGGAGGTTTTTTTCTTCAAATCACCCCTTCGCGCGTTGTTTTTTTGGGAGGCTTTTTTTCCAAACCACCCCTTCGCGCGTTGTTTTTTTCGGAGGTTTTTTTCTTCAAAAACAGCATTCCCATGTGCTTGGAAATGCTGTTTTTCGTTGGGTGGTAGCTCGTTTGGATGTAAAAACGGCAAGGCTCACCGCGACTTATTCTTCTTGTGTGGTCTTTTTCAAAGCTTCGCGTCTCAGCTTTTCAGCCATGTAGCGTGCTTTCACATTCACGTCATTGATGTCTTTTTTGCGATAGTAGCTGCGCGACGAACCTTCGCTACTCAGCACCAAAGAGTCGGTGCCTAAATAAACGATGTCGCATGTGTCGATGCGTGGATTGATAGTTTGGATGGTGTTATCGTTTTTAAAGATTGGTGTAGCACTGAGGATAATCACCTTACCATTCCAAATGCGCCAGCCTGTGAAATAGCCCAATTGTGGATAAACCACGGGACTTTCTTGCTCTAAGGCCGATTGCTCGCTGACGTAGCCTACACTCTGTGCACCCCACTGCCGGCGCAACCAGAAACCATATTCGCGCGGGATGAGGTAGGTGCGTTTCACCGAGTCGGGCATGTCGCGCATCATGCGCAGCTGAAGCTTTTTGCTCATATACTCATAATCGCGCATCTTGGGCATCACCACGTAGCACCAAATGCCTTTCAACTGATCGAGGTTCACTACCTCGTCGGCAATGCGCTTGTCGTTAGGGTTGGCCACAACGCCAATCCAGTCGCCAATCTGTATGTCGCCCAAAATGCGCTTGTTCCTTCGTGCATCCACCACATCGTAGGTTATGGGGTCGCTACCATCGTTAGGCAACAACACGATTACCGAGTCGTTACATCCTTCGCACGCCAGTCCATAAATGGTGCTGTCGCCAATGGATTGATAATCGTCTTTAGTCTTTTGTTGTGCTGTTGATTTTTTGTTGGTTTGCTGCCCACACGCTACAATACACGCGATAGATAAGCCAAGCACTGCGATTGATTTGAACTTCATGTGCGTTTTATTTTGTGCAAATATAAGAGAATAATCACAAAAAAAGGGGATGAGGCGGGCGTTTTTTTGATTTTTTTATCTAATTTTGCAAGCCGACGAGTTGCCGTTCTCGCACTATTTTTACGCATTCCAACAACGCTGCTCGTTTGCTTTTTAAGGATATCAATACAATAAAAATAATGGGAAAGAAAATTCAGTTCAGTCTCGTATATCGAGATATGTGGCAGAGCTCAGGAAAGTTTCAGCCACGCAAGGATCAACTGGTGCGCATAGCTCCCGTCTTCGTGGAAATGGGTTGCTTCGCCCGTGTAGAAACCAATGGTGGTGCTTTTGAGCAGGTGTGCCTCTTGGCCGGCGAAAATCCAAATGAGGCCGTTCGTGCATATTGCAAGCCTTTGCACGAGGCTGGCATCAAAACCCACATGTTGGATCGCGGCTTGAATGCGCTTCGCATGTATCCTGTGCCCGACGATGTGCGTCAATTGATGTACAAGGTAAAGCACGCGCAAGGCACCGACATCACGCGTATTTTTGATGGGTTGAACGATGTGCGCAACATCATTCCCTCGATTAAATGGGCCAAAGAGGCCGGCATGACCGCACAAACGGCGCTCTGCATCACCAATTCGCCCATTCACACGTTGGAATATTACACAAAGATTGCCGACGAGCTGATAGCTGCTGGTGCCGACGAGATTTGTTTGAAAGATATGGCTGGCATAGGGCAGCCTGCCTTGTTGGGCAAGCTCACCAAAGCCATCAAAGATAAGCACCCCGATATCATCATCGAATACCACGGCCACTCAGGTCCAGGTCTTTCGATGGCTTCAATCTTAGAGGTGTGCAACAATGGCGCCGATATCATCGATACCGCCATCGAACCATTGTCATGGGGTAAAGTGCATCCCGACATCATTTCGGTGCTCAGCATGCTGAAGAACGAAGGCTTCGATGTGCCCGAAATCAATATGAATGCCTACATGAAGGCGCGTGCGCTGACGCAAGAGTTTATCGACGAGTGGTTGGGCTATTTCATCAATCCTTCCAACAAAATTATGTCGTCGTTGCTGCTCGGTTGCGGTTTGCCCGGCGGCATGATGGGCTCGATGATGGCCGATTTGGGCGGCATTCGCCAAACCATCAACAACCTGCGCAAGAAGAAGGGCGAAGACGAACTCACGATGGACGACATGCTCGTGAAGCTCTTCAGCGAGGTGGAATATGTTTGGCCGCGCGTGGGCTATCCTCCATTGGTTACGCCCTTCAGCCAATACACCAAGAACATCGCCTTGATGAATCTGCTCACGATGGAGCAAGGCAAAGGCCGCTTCGTGATGATGGACGAATCGATGTGGGGCATGATCCTCGGAAAGAGCGGTAAGGTGCCCGGCGCCATCGATCCCGAATTGGTTGAATTGGCCAAGAAACAAGGACGCGAATTCACCGATGCCGACCCCCACACGCTGCTCACCAATGCGCTGGATGACTTCCGCAAAGAGATGGACGAGAACGGTTGGGAATATGGGCAAGACGACGAGGAACTCTTCGAATTGGCCATGCACCCCGAGCAATATCGCAACTATCGCAGCGGACAGGCGAAGAAAAATTTCCTGGCCGACTTGCAGGCTGCCAAAGATGCCAAGCTCGGAGCCAAGGTGAGCCCCGAAGAGGCTGCGGCCTTTAAGCACGCCAAGGCCGACGCCATTGTTTCGCCCGTGAAGGGACAAATCTTCTGGGAGTTCCAAGGCGACGGCGAAGCGCTCACGGCGACCGAACCCTTCATTGGCAAGGAATACAAAGAGGGCGATGCGTTCTGCTACATCTGCACACCGTGGGGCGAGTTCGAAACCATTCCGGCCGCGCTCGGCGGACAGTTGGTTGAGATCAATGCCAAGCAGGGCACGAAGGTGAATAAAGGCGATGTGATTGCCTATATTCAGCGCCCCGAGGCTTAATCCTCAGCACATGGATTATCAACAGATTATCGACAAATATTATCCCGAAGCCAATCGACTTCGGGATATTCTTATCACCCACAGCACGCTCGTCATGAAGCGTGCTGTGTTGGTTTGTGAGCGCCATCCCGAGTTGCAGCTCAACCGGCCGTTCCTCATCGAAGCCGCCATGCTCCACGACATCGGCATCTTTCGCTGCCATGCGCCCGGAATAGCATGTTTCGGCACCGAGCCATACATCTGCCATGGCCGCATTGGCGCCGAGATACTGCGCAGCGAAGGCTATCCGCAGCATGCCCGCGTTTGCGAACGCCATACCGGTGCGGGCCTCACGAAGCAAGAGATTATCGCGCAGCATTTGCCTTTGCCCCACGAAGACTTCCTGCCCGAGACGCTCGAAGAGCAAGTCATCTGCTACGCCGACAAGTTCTATTCGAAGAGCCATCCCACCGACGAAAAACCGCTTGCTGCCGTTGAGGCCACCATGGCTCGCTTTGGCGCTGACAGCTTGCAGCGCTTCCGTGCTTGGGACGCTCGCTTCCGTTAAACCCCAATCGGTCGGCAAGTTACCGGAAGAGGCTCCACCGACGGACAAAAAAACAAGAAATGATTGCCGGAAGAGGGGTTTGATGGAGGCTGGTAGGGGCGGTGCCTGTGTGCCCGCCCGTGTCGCCCTGCAGGGGCGCATCCATCGGTAACGGGTGTGCATCATGCGTGATGCACAAACATTTCAACGCATGGAAACGTCGCTTTTGTGGATGTGGATGTGTCTTTTGCAGATGGAAACGCATCCTTTATGGGTGGGGGATGTGTCCTTTACGGATGGAAACGCCGCTGCGCGGACGTTCGGGCGGGCACACAGGCACCGCCCCTACCATTTCTCATGTGGCTCCGTGTCCTAAGGTTGCCAGCGAACAGTTTGCCGACGGACTAAAACGAGAAAAGGTTGCCGGCGAATAGTTCGCCGACGGACTAAATCGAGAAAAGGTTGCTGGCGAACAGTTTGCCGACGGACTAAATCAAAAAGGTTGCTGGCGAATAGTTCGCCGACGGACTAAATCGAGAAAAGGTTGCCGGCGAATAGTTCGCCGACGGACTAAATCGAGAAAAAGGTTGCTGGCGAACAGTTTGCCGACGGACTAAATCAAAAAGGTTGCTGGCGAATAGTTCGCCGACGGACTAAATCGAAAAAGGTTGCTGGCGAACAGTTTGCCGATGGACTAAAACGAAAAAAAGGTTGGCGGCAAAGGCTTGAACGGCGGCATAACGCGCTGCTGCCCACGTGGGGATTAATCATCTTTTAACGCCGTGGGTTGGACAATCTACAGATTAATTGCTAACTTTGCAAACCCAATGAGAAGATTTTCGTTTATTGCAGTTTTTCTCCTTGCCGTGCTAATGGTCATGGCCGGCGTCAACTATCCCTTGCTCAAAAAGCGCAAGAAGGGTGGGGCGCAGACGGCTGCAATGAAAGATAGTCTTCAGGGAGATAGTGTTGCGCACATGGCTGTGGACACCACCAAGATGGACTCACTGCAACTTGCCATCTATCGCCACAACCAAGCCATCGACGATTCTATCCATCTCGATTCGCTCAACCGACAAAAGAAGAACGGCATCGAAGCACCCATCGACTTCTCGGCCAACGACTCGATGGTTTATGATGCACGCAATCGGACGGCCTATCTTTATGGTTCGTCGAATGTGAAATATGAGAACATGAACCTCAAGAGCGAGCGCATTCATGTCAACATGGATAGCAGCGTCATTCATGCAACGGGGGTGCGCGACACGGCTTCGAAGAAACTCACGGGGACGCCTGTCTTTGCCATGGGGAAAGACAATTATGAGAGCGACACCATTGCGTTTAACTTCAAAAGCAAAAAGGGGCTCATCCGCAACACCTACACGCAGCAGGAGGAGGGCTATCTGCGCAGCGAATTGGCGAAGCGTGACTCTTTGGGCAATGTTTATCTGCAACACGGACGCTACACCACCTGCGACCTCGACCATCCCGACTTCTACATAGCCCTCTCGCGCGCCAAAGTGCGGCCCGGCAAGGATGTTGTCTTTGGTCCCGCCTATCTCGTGGTGGCCGATGTACCCTTGCCTTTGGCTATTCCTTATGGTTTCTTTCCCTTTACCAAGAAATATTCGAGCGGCTTCATCATGCCCACCTATGGCGACGAAAGCACCCGTGGCTTCTATTTGCGCGACGGCGGATATTATTTTGCCATGAGCGATAAATGGGATCTCAAGCTCCTCGGCGAAATCTATACGCGCGGCTCATGGGGACTCAGCGCCGCCACCAACTATCGCAAACGCTATCGTTATAGTGGTAGCTTCTATGCTAGTTATCAAGATACAAAGACGGGCGATAAAGGCATGCCCGACTATACCAATCAGCAAAGCTTCAAAATACAATGGAGCCATCGGCAGGATGCTAAGGCCAACCCCTATAGCACCTTCTCGGCCAGCGTGAACTTTGCCACGAGCAGTTACGAGCGCAACAATCTCGGAAGCCTCTACAATCCGCAGACGATGACGCAATCGACGCGCACCTCATCTGTGAGCTGGAGCACATCGTTCTCGAGCATTGGACTCACACTCAGCACCACCGCCAATCTTAATCAGAATATGCGCTACGAAACCATTGCACTAACGTTGCCCGACCTCAACCTCAATCTTGCCCGCTTCTATCCGTTCAAGCGGCGGCATGTTGTGGGTGCCGAGCGGTGGTATGAGAAAATCTCCGTCAGTTATACCGGGCAACTCAGCAACTCTATTGACACGAAAGAAAGTGAATTGTTTCACTCTAATCTGGTCAAGGATTGGCGTAATGGAATGCAACACCGCATCCCCATCAGCGGCAGCTTCACCTTATTTAATTATGTCAACATCAATCCCTCGTTCAATTTCACCGACCGCATGTATAGCAACAAGACACTTCATTCTTGGAATGTAGCCACGCAGAAAGAAGAAAGCGAACAGGTGAATGGCTTCTATAACGTCTACAACTGGGACTTGAGCCTCAGCGCCAGCACAAAGCTCTATGGCATGTTCTTGCCCAATCGCAAAATATTTGGCGACAAAATACAGGCTGTGCGCCATGTGCTTTCCCCGCAAGTGAGCTTCAGCTATGCGCCCGACTTTGGAACCTCGCGCTATGGCTACTACGCCACCTATCAACGCACCGACCCTTCAGGTGCGGTGAGTTTAGTGGAATATTCGCCATTCCAAAACAATTTGTATAGCGCACCAGGGCGAGGAAAGACGGAAGCGTTAGTTTCTCGTTGGATAACAACATCGAAATGAAAATTAAGTCGGATAAGGATTCTACGGGCATCAAGAAGATTAGCATCATCGACAACCTGGGTTTCCGCATGTCCTACAACATGGCCGAGAAAGAACGTCCATGGAGCGACCTCGGTGTCAACCTTCGTTTAAAGTGGTGGAAGAATTACACATTCAACCTCGATGCCGTCTTTGCGTCCTATGCCTATGAGCTTGATGCTGCAGGGCGTCCTTATGTTGGCACACATACCTATTGGGGAATGGGCAAGATAGGACGCTTTCAAGGCATGTCGCAAAACATTTCTTTTCACCCTCACGCCCGAGAAGCTCAAGCATCTCTTCGGAGGAGGACCAAAGGACGAAGACGGTGGCCTGCGCAAGCATAAAGACGCTGAAGGTGTCGACACCGACATCGAATCGAATGTCGACGACACGATGATTGAAGGGCAGCGTAATGCACGTCAAGATAAGACTGCAGCAAAGGCCAAGACCGACGATGACGGCTACATGTCGTTCTCCATGCCGTGGTCAATCACCTTTGGCTACGGCATCACCATGCGCGAGAACACCGACATCGCCAAGTTCAATTACAACACCATGCGCTATCCCTACATGTTCACGCAGACCCTCAACGTCAGCGGCAACGTGAGGCTTAGCGAAGGGTGGAACATCAGCTTCACCTCGGGCTACGACTTCAACAATCACGCTATCAGCATGACCACTGCCAGCCTGCAACGCGATTTGCATTGCTTCAACATGAGCTGCTCGGTGGTCATCGCTCCCTACACCAGCTACAATTTCTCTTTCCGTTGCAACGCCAGCACCCTGACCGATGCACTCAAATATGACAAACGAAGCGGCTACACCAATGCCGTGCAATGGTATTAAGCATAGACAATGAGCATCGACCAAGTTTCATCACAGAGCATTGCCTCAGCCTATTGCTTCTTCCATCAGAAATGGCAGGTTTATGCTTTCTCGCATAGCGAACGCCAGCGCGACGACATCGAATATGCCATTAGTGGCTATGTCAACGAGATGGATTCGCAGCTCTACGAAGCATTGGCCCGGGGCAGAGAGGGCTTTCTGCTCACGCATGCCTCCTTTGCCGCCGACATGCAAGAGGCCATCGCAACGTTGGATGCCCATCTGCAACCTTAGCATCACTTTTAATTCCAATCATATAAAATGAAAAAAGCATCATTCCTGTTCCTCTTTGCCATCATGGCGGTTACAGCCGTTGCACAAAACATTCAAGTGCATTATGATTTAGGCCACTCGCTCTGCAAAAGATCTCACCAATCGCCCTTCGCTCACCACCACACTCGAGCTGTTTAAGCCCGACAAATGGGGAAGCACATTCACCTTCACCGACATCGACTATCAGCGCGATGGTGTGGCAGGCGCCTATTGGGAGATTGCACGCGAGTTTAATGTCTCGCGCAACAAGCAATGGGCTGCGCATGTAGAATATAATGGCGGCTTGGCAAGCGATGAAGACACGTGGCAAGCCAATCGATTTCAACATGCCGTGCTCCTCGGCGGTGCGTGGAACTGGCATAGTGCCGACTTCTCGAAAACCTTTTCGGTGCAGGCACTCTATAAATATTATTTCAAAAATCGCCACTATGGTGCCCATCCGTTCAGCGGCTTTCAGCTCACCGAGGTATGGGGCATCACCTTTGCAAAAGGCCTCTGCACGTTCAGCGGCTTTTGCGATGTGTGGTATAATCCCGATGTCAATGGCAAACTCATCGTCATGTCCGAACCGCAGTTTTGGGTAAACCTCAACACCTTGCGCGGCATGCAAGGCGTCAACCTGAGCCTTGGCAGCGAGGTGGAGCTGAGCAACAACTTCGTGTGGAACAAGCGCGGCGAGCACAATCGTTTCTATGCGCTCCCGACGCTTGCTGCCAAATGGACATTCTGATGGCTTAACGAGCCTCGCTGAATAGCAGCGCTCACGTTACTCTTTTTGATGATGGTCAACATAAAAAAAGCCAAGAGCAATGCTCACTATCAGCAAAGGATGCGCCAACACCAACCTGTCGGCGCATCCTTTGTCTTTCTCTATGCTTTCCACCCTTCTTTGTTTTTAAAAGTTTTAGTGCTCGCAGTTGGCCTGCAAGGCTTAAAATAAACATTTTAGTGCTCGCGGAGCTTCCGCAAATGTCAAACCAAACATTTTAGTGCTTGCGGAGCTTCCGCAAAGGCCAAACCAAAAGTTTTAGCGCTTGCGGAGCTTCCGCAAATGGCAAATCAAACATTTTAATGCTTGCGGAGCTTCCGCAAATGTCAAAACAAACGTTTTAGTGCTTGCGGAGCTTCCGCAAAGGCCAAAGCAAACATTTTAGCGCTTGCGGAGCTTCCGCAAGCGTCCCGGAAAAAGAATTAAACGGAAAAACGGAGCTACGTACTCACTTTTTGTCTATCAAATAGAACAAAATAACGACTGTCATCGATACTTCTTAATTTACGCATTAGCCATTTTAAAACATATTTGGTTTTTCCTCTTTTTTTCTTACCATGAAATTAACTTTATCTCTAAATTCTTTATTTATTTCATATACCTTTCCGTTATGATACATATAAAACTTTCCCCAATAGTATGAATCCCAGAATTGGTCATTTAAATAGATTATAATTTTTTTGCTCGAACGTTTATCGATGGAGGCGTTTCATTTACTTCCTTAAGGGATGTTATTATACTCAAAAAAATTCAACACATTCAGGATTGGATACCACCATTACACTATCAAGTGAACTTTTGATCGAAAGCCTTTATCAAACAATTGTGGTGTAATACTAAAAAAACGGTGCTAAGATAGGCATCGGAATAAATAATTTTGAACTTCATTTTGCAAGCTGCAAATGTATTAAAACTAAGTAGCCATATTCCAAATACTGCAATATATTTAATGCGAATCATTGTCTTTCTTATTATCATTTGTTGTTACATTTTTTAGAGGAAGGTGCAGATATAACTATTTCATCTAAAGTATAAGGATTCTTGGGCCTTTCCAATCGTCCCCATTTTTGTAGAATTTGCTTTCCAATTTTTGTTATATCTTCTAAGTAATCATAATAAAACGATGCTATTACTCACCATGCATCAAATTTAATACACATCCATTATGCTTATTAATGGTCATAAATACAACACCTCCTTTCGCCGTATGCAATGTTCCTTCTATCGTCCAGTATTTATCATTGACAAGCGTTATTTGAAGTGGCAATTCAGAGCTTAACTGTTGCTCTCCATACACTGCTTTTAATAATGGGAATGGCTACTTTACATGCTGTTTCGGCATCGGGTATAATATCCTTTTTAAACCTGTTTCCTGTATTTTTAGAATTTGTCGAATCGGGGAGATTTATACCCTGAAACAGATCTTTAGGCTCCTTTTCTATTGCCGTTCCTTTGTTAACAAATAGAGTTAGTTCTTTATGATTATAGGTGCTATAATAATTTCCTCCAAGGAAACATAGTATTGCTAATATCAATGCAAAAAAATATTCTTTCTTCATTATCTACCGTTATGTCTGTAATTATTAATTTATATTCCGTTATCTGTTTCCATGTTTGTTTTTATAGAATCTTCTAAGTTTCTTTTTCCACTTTTTTTCTCAGAAAAATATGTTTCTGGTATGTTAGGTAGGAAAATGAGGTAATTGTTTATATAGTCTATAAGGCTATAGACAAGGAAAAAGAATAGTGCAGATTATAGATGCGATAATATCTAAGAAATATTTTTTTCATTTTTTTGTACGTTGTCAAACAAAAATGTACAACTGCAAATGTAGTTATTTATGCTGATACTTCTTTCTGTTATTCTCATAAATTCTTTTTGTTGATTGAATTTTTGCTTTTATAGCGTAGCGTCAACCGACAAGTGCAAATATACCTGATATTTTTGAAAAACATTTCCATGGGTATCATGAATTTTAATTTAGTGCGCAACCTCCTTATGTGTCCGTTCTATCCCTTTGGATATGCCTTTTCTTCAATACAGTTTTCCGACACCTTGGAACGAATGCCTTTTTCAAGAATGCTTGTTCCCCAAATTCTTAAAATATAGCTCATACAAACACATGCTTAGTTTTTACCATTTCATACTTATGTGAAGTTATAAGACTACTCACTCTGTTGAAGCCAATTTTTTTGAACCTTGGTGAGTGGTTCGATTAGTAGGCCAAAGTTTTTTCATCATTTTATATGATTCATATCCTTGTAGTTCCATATTTTAACATTACCCTCTCTTGCATCAATACTTAGATAGGGATACATAGAACGATGCTCATTCCATAACTTAAGCCATTGCTTACTTTTTTCTAACTCTTCAATCCCATTACTTGCAGTATATGTATAATATTTAGAATTTTCTATATGATATTCAATATCTGCATAACCATCTCTATGAGGGTCGGCAAAAAAATAGACAAAAGTACTATCATTAAGAACAAAAAAATGTCAATGGCTCCAATGTTCGATAACCCTAAGATAGTTTTTTTATTAGGTTTGCTGAGACCCCAATATCGAAAGGGCATTATATAACAACCGTCATATGTTTTTCCATATAGTGAAGTCCCTTTTGTTTATAGAATAAAAAGATCTTCCTTCATAAAAATACATACAATATACTACTGAAGAAAAGAATAATACCTAAATATAAAGTAACTTTTAACTTTCTTCCATTGATAGCTGCGCTTATGGCTGCATAAACAATTATAATAATTATAATAAGATAAAAATATATCCATCGTTATCTAAATAGTGATTTAAGCCAGTTCTTAATTCTGCTCAATGTGTATTGCTGTCTTCGTACTTATATAGGTGAAGTCGTAAGACTGTGCTGTGGAGGTGCGGCTCACCCCTTGCGCCGTTGCGGCAATCGTGCGGATAATAATCTTTACCAAGAAGGCGGGAATGGCCACACCAACGTTGCCAAAGCGTGACACCGACATAGACACACTCTCTCCTAATGGCGCATTGTTCATGAAGCGAACTTGTGGCAAGAAGCCATCGCCCGTGTTATAAGCCACATCAAGATGGCCGCCCGAGGCCGTTATGATGCCGGGGAGTCCATCGCCATTGATATCTATCATTATGTCGTTTTGGCTTAATCACCAACATAATCAATGTTGTCATGCGGAAAACCTTCCTTTAAAACATATCCATTCCTATAGTCTTTATTCTCATAGGATACCATGATGGATATCCCATCTTCTGTAAAGAAATTCCAGCGCCCAATCCTATTAAAGCTCCCTTTGCTCTTTTTTTATAAAACCTTCTTCAGCGATATTCTCATTTATATAATATTTTTCGAACGAAGTAGACTGCACCCGTATCTGCGATATAGAATTCTTTGAATTTCCATAGCTGACTCTTAGGAATTAGTCTTACTACTTGTTTCATCTTATTTTTGCTTCTCTATCTTATTTACCTCTTTATAGATTTTTATCTCTAATAACATTTAAAGTATCTAAGTCTAAATTCTTGCTCCATTTTCTTAATAGCGAGCAATAGGTATAGGATGACGAACCATAGTAAAATGATAAGCGGAAATCCCTATTCCAACGTTAGAATAGCTATACAAAAGACTCTTATATTTGAAACTTTCTCCTATTTTTATATTTCTTAATTCCTATTGATGCTAACGAAATGGGATAAACGCGGCTTTCCATCTTGTTTTTTTCAATCTTATAAATTAATTCTTCCCCATAATTGTAATATGAATTAAGTATAAAGCTATCATAAGCTATTTTTGAGAATAACTATTATAAAGATAGACAACAAACAGATACTTATCTTTTTTTCTCATATCATTACTTTGGAATTATAAAATTAAACTTATTTTTGTATGTTGTCAGACAAAAAGTGCACAACTGCGAATATAGTTATTTATGCTGATACTTCTTTCTTTTATTCTCAATTTTTTTTGTTGATTGAATTTTGCTTTATAGCGTAGCGTCAACCGACAAGTGCAAATATACCTGATATTTTTGAAAAACACTTCCATGGGTATCATGGATTTTAATTTAGCGCGCAATCTCCTAATGTATCAGTTCTCTCCCTTTGGATATGCCTTTTCTTCAATACAGTTTTTCGACTCCTTGGAACGAATGCCTTTTTTTCAGAAACGGTTGTTCCCCAAATTCTTAAAATATAGCTCATGCCAACACATGCTTAGTTTTACCACATTTGTCGAACCCAAATGGTTTAAATCGTCGTAAGCATAGCTATGCTTGAATGCGCCACCAAGCTTTTTATCGCCATTAGTGTTGTCCCGTGTCGGGTCTATGGCATTGGTAATACCTAAAATATTATCCACAGCATTGTATTGATACTTGTTGGTCATCATCGCCGTGCCTGCTACCGTGAGGTTCACTCTTGCAGAAGATAAGATCACACGGCCTATCGTAGGTATAGACTATTCTATTTATAATGTCCTAACTTAAGTATTGCTCCATTGACCTTACTTACTTCCATATAAAAATCCTCCACCTTGCAAAAGAATTCACAGATCCAGTAATATCCCATACATCTTTCTTCTCATATATATTTAAAGGCATTTGCCTATATATTTCTTTCCCATATAATGCCTTTGCAATTAAATAACCGAACTGAGCAGCAGTCTCTTCTGTTGAGATAATATTTCCTTTAGGTAAGAAAGCAGCATTATGAGGAATCCGATCGTCTGTAATTTTTATATAAGACAACACTGTATCTTCTTGTATGGTTTTAACTTCATTTTGTATTTTCTTAAAATCATCGATATTATAACTGTCCTGAGATTTATGAATCATATACCCTGATAGGAAAGAGGTCATGATTAATATAAAAACTAATAGAAATTTGATTACTTTCATTGTTTTGACGCTTTTTTTCTATTGGATGCAAAGTTGATGATATGTGTCTATTGTGCCGTTGTCAAACAAAAAGTGCACGATTGCAAAATGTAGTTATTTATGCTGATACTTCTTTCTTTTTATTCTCAAAAAAATTCTTTTGTTGATTGAATTTTTGCTTTATAGTCTTTCAACTGACGGCTATTCACATAACTTTGCAGCCCCGTGGGCCTGTTTTCGGATAAATGTTGTATCTTTGCAGCAAAGTAAAAATAAACAGAAGAATTATGGCACAAGAAGATGTTTTCAAGAAAATTGTGAGCCACTGCAAGGAGTATGGCTTCGTTTTTTTCCCAGCAGTGATATTTATGATGGTTTGGCAGCCGTTTACGATTATGGTCAGAATGGCGTTGAACTGAAAAACAATATTAAGGAGTATTGGTGGAAGAGCATGGTGTTGTTGCACAGCAACATTGTGGGTATCGATGCCAGTATCTTTATGCATCCCACCGTGTGGAAGGCCAGTGGTCACGTGGATGCTTTCAACGATCCCTTGATAGACAACCGCGATTCGAAGAAGCGCTATCGTGCAGATGTGCTCATTGAAGACCAAATTGCGAAATATGAGGAGAAGATTGCGAAGGAAATAGCTAAAGCAAAAGAAGCGCTTTGGCGATAGCTTCGACGAGGCAAAAATTTCGCGAAACCAATCCACGTGTGCTCGAAAATCAGCAGAAACGCGATGCTTTGCACGAGCGTTACACTGCGGCTATGCAGAGGCCTAACCTTGAAGAACTGAAACAGATTATTCTCGATGAAGAGATTGTCGACCCCATTAGTGGTACGAAAAACTGGACCGATGTGCGCCAGTTCAATCTGATGTTCTCCACAGAGGTAGGCTCATTGAGCGACCAAACCAATAAAATTTATCTGCGCCCGGAGACTGCGCAAGGCATATTTGTAAACTATTTGAATGTGCAAAAGACTGGTCGCATGAAACTTCCTTTCGGTATTTGTCAAATAGGTAAGGCCTTTCGCAACGAGATTGTGGCACGACAATTTGTGTTCCGAATGCGCGAATTTGAGCAAATGGAAATGCAATTCTTCTGTCAGCCCGGTACGGAAATGAAATGGTTTGAGTATTGGAAAAAGCATCGTTTGGCATGGCACGAGGCATTGGGTATGGGCAATGACAACTATCGTTTCCACGACCATGAGAAGCTGGCTCACTATGCTAACGCGGCAACCGACATCGAATTTAAGATGCCATTTGGTTTCAAAGAGGTGGAAGGCATTCACTCGCGCACCAATTTCGACCTGTCGCAACACGAGAAATACAGCGGACGGCAGATTAAATATTTCGATCCCGACTGCAACGAGAACTATACTCCCTATGATGTTGAAACCTCTATCGGTGTCGACCGCATGTTCCTTTCGGTGATGTGTCATAGCTACACCGAGGAGCAACTCGAAAACGGTGAGACGCGTGTCGTGCTGAAATTGCCCGAGGCTTTGGCACCTGTGAAATGCGCAGTCTTCCCCTTAGACAAGAAGGATGGGCTGCCCGAGTTGGCGCAGCAGATTGTTGACGACCTCAAATTTCATTTCAACACGCATTATGGCGATCCGAAAGACTCGATTGGTAAGCGCTATCGTCGCCAAGATGCAGTGGGAACACCATTCTGCGTGACTGTTGACCACGATACGCCCAACGACCATAAAGTGACCTTGCGCTATCGTGACACGATGAAGCAAGAGCGCGTTGACATCGACGATTTGCGCAAAATCATGGAAGATCGCGTGAGCATCACCAGTTTGTTGAAGAAAATAAATGTTGACTAATGAAACGCATTGCATATTTTTTCTTGCCCCTCGCGCTGGCGCTCCTTGGCTTATCGGCTTGCAAGGAGGACGATAATACAGTAGAAGAGTTCCCTAATTGGCAGGCGCGCAATGAAACTTATTTCACACAAGCCTATCAGCAAGCGCTGACAGCGTCGGCCACCAATCCCAACGTCAAAGTGCTTCATGCGTGGTCGTTGCCTGCAAGTCGCAATCAGCCCACCGACTTTGTGGTGGTGAAAGTGCTTGAGACAGGTACGGGAACCATCGCTCCGCTTTACACTGACACGGCGATGGTGCATCTGCAGGGGCGTCTTATTCCGTCGACCACCCTACACAAAAAGGAAAAGTTTTTTTGTGCAGACCTGGCAGACCGAGACATTCAGCCCCACGAGCAATGCACCACAAAAAAAGTAAGCAATAGTCAGTGGGGTGTGGGGCTCGGAACGGCTTTAATGCACATGCATAAAGGCGACCGATGGCAAATCACTGTGCCTGCTGCGCTCGCTACGGGCATTGACAGTCGTTATGGTATTCCCGCAAATTCCACGCTCGTTTTCGATGTAACGTTGGCCGGAAGCTATCATGCAGGCAAAACGAGTGCGCAGCTCCAAGCCAAGAAACTGATTGGAGCGGCCGAATAGCGCAGTTGAGGCCATGTAAAGGCTCTGCCGATAGGGCAGGTAAAAGCATATAAATTGCAAAAAGCATGTGACGCAGTTTGATGACTGTTTCACATGCTTTTTCTTCTTTAAAGTGGGGCAAATTGGCAGCAAGTGTTTTGATGTAAATCAAAAATTAAACCTCATACGCCAATTTCTCCATCGTACATGATGTTTCATTCAGCTTTCTTTTTACCTTTGCATCGTCTTAAAACGAAAGACAAATAAGAATGATGGGATATCATTTTTCGTAAGTTAAAAAAAATAGATTTTTCATTAATATAAATCATAGGTAGAAGCTTTTTGGTAAAAGATTTATTCGGATAATAAGGTGTTAGTTAAGGTAGAAGATGTAGAAGGGTAACACACTCTTTTGAGTGATTCTTAAAAAAGAAAGGTTTAGTTTCATAAGGTAAGTAAATAGATTGTTCAGGACAACATTATTGTCAAAACGAAAGTATAGATTTGAAAGTTTGAGAGAATAGACGGTTTTGCGTGAGCAGAATCGTTTTTTTATGTGCCTTGTTTTCTTGAAGTGCTGTTGTGTTGTGCTTTTTCTTATGGTCGTTTTTTTGGAAATCATTTTAATTGTATTAATTTTTGTAAACTCATTTAAACAGATATGTTAGGAAGCAAAAGTAGCGAAAGATTATTGGCCAACATTCGCAACGGATTGCCCATGACACGAGGCGAGAAACTGCGGCTCATTGTGAGTTTGAGTATTCCGTCGATGTTGGCTCAGCTAACCACCGTGATGATGTTTTTTTCATTGATGCCAGCATGGTGGGGCATCTTGGTACGGCTGCTTCTGCGAGTATAGGTCTCATCGAGCCAACGATTTGGTTGTTGGGTAGTGTGTTGATGGCTGCTTCCACAGGTTTTTCGGTGCAAGTGGCGCATTTTATTGGAGCCAACGACTTTCCCAAGGCACGTCAGGTGTATCGGCAAGCCCTTGTTTGCGGCATGGTGTTTAGTTTGTTCATCACTTTAGTTGGCGTGCTGCTCCATCGGTCCATTCCACTGTGGTTGGGTGGTGGTGCCGATATTGTTGACGGTGCTTCGCAATATTTTCTCATCTTTTCGTGTGCAATGCCATTCATTTTGCTGTTTGATTTGTCGGGTGCCATGCTCAAGTCGGCCGGCAACATGCACTGCCCAGCATCATGAGTGTGTTGCTGTGTGTGTTGGATGTGTTTTTCAACTACATCTTCATTTATACATTGCATTTGGGGGTGATGGGCGCAGCTTTAGGCACTGCTGTGGCCTATCTTTGCGTTTCGCTGCCCATTACATGGTTGGCTGCGCGTCGAAATAAAATTTTGGCTTTGCACTTGGACGTGTTACCCACACCATGGCAGTGGGGCTACGTGCACAAAGCCCTTAAAATTAGTCTGCCAATAGCCATTCAGTCGGCGCTTATGAGCGGTGCACAAGTGGTGAGCACCATCATCGTGGCACCGCTGGGCAACGTGGCCATCGCCGCCCATTCGTTTGCCATCACAGCCGAGAGTCTGTGTTACATGCCAGGTTATGGCATTGGCGATGCGGCCGCAACGCTCATAGGGCAGACCTTTGGCGCCGGACGCAGCGCCTTATGCCGCAGTTTTGCGCATCTTACGGTGGGTTTGGGCATGAGCGTTATGGCGGCGATGGGCGCCATCATGTATGTGTTTGCGCCCGAGATGATAGCCCTGCTCAGTCCCATTGCCGATATTCAGGCGCTCGGAGCAAGCGTGTTGCGCATCGAAGCCTTCGCCGAACCTTTCTTTGCGGCCTCCATTGTCACCTATAGCATCTGCGTAGGTGCGGGCGACACCTTGCGTCCAGCCATCATGAATCTGGCCTCAATGTGGTGTGTGCGCCTCACGCTGGCTGCCTATTTGGCGCGCGATTACGGGCTGCGTGGCGTGTGGATAGCTATGGCCATCGAGCTCACTTTCCGCGGCCTGCTCTTTCTCTATCGTTTGTTTCGTGGCAACTGGCTCAAGGAATTGGAAGAAAAAGCTCCTGCAGTACTAGCCTAAAGCACCCCTTCCTGTCACATCGTTTGAGGTTGCGGAGAACTCCGACGCCCTGTTTTTGCTTCGTTTTGGCTTGCGGAGAACTCCGACGCCTCGTTTTTTTACTTCGTTTGAGGTTGCGGAGAACTCCGAAGCCCTGTTTTTGCTTCGTTTTTGGCTTGCGGAGAACTCCGACGCCTCGTTTTTACTTCGTTTGAGGTTGCGGAGAACCCGAAGCCCTGTTTTTTTGCTTCTGTTTTGGCTTTCGGAAAATTCCGACGCCTCGTTTTTTTACTTCGTTTGAGGTTGCGGAGAACTCCGAAGCCCTGTTTTTGCTTCGTTTTTGGCTTTCGAAAAATTCCGACGCCTCATTTTTTTACTTCGTTTGAGGTTGCTGAGTATTCCGACGCCTCGTTTTTGCTTTTTTGCCGTTGCTAATTTGTTAGCAGGCCTGTTTTTTTGATTTTTGCCCTTGCTAATTTGTTAGCAACTCCATTTTTTTGTTTTTTGGGGGCTTGCTAATTTGTTAGCAGCCCTGTTTTTTTGCTTTTTTTGGGCTTGCTAATTTTTTTAGCAGCCCCATTTTTGCTTTTTGCCGTTGCTAATTTTTTTAGCAAGCCTGTTTTTGCTTTTTTTGCCCTTGCTAATTTGTTAGCAGCCCCATTTTTTTGATTTTTTTCGGGCTTGCTAACGCGTTAGCAGCGGCGTATGAACATGGAACGGGCGCTCATTCGAAAAACAAATGAACGCCCGTTGATGGTTGGCTTTCGCACTTGGCGCGCAAGCCGTTAAACCAAATATTGCGACGAGATGCTCTCGTTGTCGACAACGCGGCGGATGGTTTCGGCAAACATGTCGGCTACGGAGAGCTGTTTCACCTTTGCGCTGCGGTTAGCGTAGGGGATAGAGTCGGTGAAAATCATCTCTTCGAGGGCCGAGTTTTGCACCCGTTCTGATGCCGGTCCGCTCATCACGCAATGCGAGGCGCAAGCACGCACCGACAGCGCGCCGGCCTCTTTCATGATGTCTGCCGCCATGGTGATGGTGCCCTGCCGTGTCGACCATATCATCAATAATCACTACGTTTTTTTGTCTTTCACGTCGCCAATGATTTGCATGCTGGAGACAACGTTGGCACGTGCGCGCGTTTTGTTGCATAGCACCAGTGGGCAACCCAAATATTTGGCATAGGTGTTGGCACGTTTTGAACCGCCGACATCGGGCGACGCAATCACCATGTCTTTGAGGTGGAGACCTTGCAGATAGGGCAAAATCACGCCCGAAGCATAGAGGTGGTCGACGGGAACATCGAAGAAACCTTGAATTTGGTCGGCGTGCAGGTCCATCGTGATGAGACGGTCGATGCCTGCAACGCTCAATAGGTCGGCCACTAACTTTGCCCCCGATGCTCACGCGTGGCTTGTCTTTGCGGTCTTGTCGTGCCCAGCCAAAATAGGGGACTACGGCAATGATGTTGCGTGCTGAGGCGCGCTTAGCGGCATCGATCATGAGCAGCAGTTCCATGAGGTTGTCCGAATTGGGGAACGTGCTCTGAACCAAGAACACGTCGCGGCCACGAATAGACTCTTCATAAGAAACGGCAAACTCGCCATCGGAGAAGCGCGTCACCACTAAGTTTCCTAAAGGACAATTTAAACTTGCACAAATCTTTTTCAGCGAGGTAGCGTGTGCTCGTACCCGAAAAAAACTAAAAAGGAGTTATTTTCACTCATTCTTATTCGTGTTTATGTTGATGAAGTTGATTGCGTGGGGCGCTAACTTTTCTTCAACGTGCAGAAAGCGGTTGGCCTTCGGCGCGCGGGCATAGAAACGGATCTGGGGTTGCCTCTTCATTATGTTAGCGTTGAAAAACGTTGCAAATGTAGGAAATTTCTATTAAACCCGCAATTATCTCATTGCAAAAAGTTACCTTTGCACGACAAAAAAGAGGAGGAGCAGACAAATGAAAGTGGATATCGAAACATTTCAAGGCATCGTGCGTCCGATGTATGTGCTCGAGGAAGTGCGCCTGCGTCGCAATCTAAGTCTTGTTGCGCAGGTGGCTCGTGAGACGGGGGTAGAGGTGATTTTTGGCTTTTAAGGCCTTTTGCGCTGTGGAAAACCTTTCCCATTTTCAAGGAGTATATCCGTGCTACAACCGCCAGTTCCTTGAACGAGGCTCGTTTGGCCTTCGAGGAGTTTGGCAGTGCAGCCCACACGTTTTTCTCCCGCTTATACTGATGACGAGATCGACGCGATAGCCCGTTGTTCGAGCCATCTGCAATTCAATTCGCTCACGCAATATGCACGTTTCCACGAGCGGGCGAAGCAAGCTAATCCGGCCATCAGTTTCGGCTTGCGCATCAATCCCGAATATTCTGAGGTGGGCACTGCGCTTTATAATCCCTGCGCGCCCGGCACACGCTTTGGCATCACGGCCGACAAGTTGCCCCAGCAGTTGCCTAAAGACATCGAAGGTCTTGTCATTGTCATTGTGAGAGCGGCGCCGACACGTTTGCGCGCACCTTGCAGCACATAGAGGCGAAGTTTGCGAAGTGGTTTCCGCAGCTGAAATGGATTAACTTCGGTGGCGGACATCTGATGACACGTGCCGATTACGACGTGATGTTGCTTGTCGATCTGCTGCAACGCTTCCGCCAACGCTATCCCTGGCTCCACGTTATTCTTGAGCCGGGCAGTGCCTTTGCCTGGCAAACGGGGCCGTTGGTGAGCCAAGTGGTCGATGTGGTGGAGGACAGAGGCATCAAAACGGCCATCCTCAATGTGAGCTTCACGTGCCACATGCCCGATTGTTTGGAAATGCCTTATTTCCCCACTGTGCGCCATGCCGGGCATATCGACCCGGCAGCTGAGCAGCCACAGCATGCCTATCGGCTGGGCGGTAACTCCTGCTTGAGCGGCGATTTCATGGGCGATTGGCTGTTTGACCACGCGTTGCAAGTGGGCGAGAACATCATTTTCGAAGATATGTTGCATTACACCACCGTAAAAACCAACATGTTTAATGGCATTTCGCATCCTGCCATCGCCTTAGCTAAGGCCGACGGAACATTGCAGATGTTGCGCGAGTTTGGCTACGAAGATTATCGCAGCCGCATGGATTAATCTTCCATAACGTGGGCGTTTTGCCAAATTATTTGTAACTTTGCGCCCACGTTTAAACAGAACCGAGTGCTTGACAAACCTCGTAAAAAAACAAGAAATGAAACAAGAAAAGAACATGGTGAGTGTGCTGTTCATGCTTTTCAGCATCCTCTTTTGCGTTTGCCTCATTGCGGCCAACGTGCTTGAAACAAAGCAAATCTCAGTATTTAACATCAGTCTCACGGGCGGCTTAATCGTTTTCCCTGTCTCTTACATCATCAACGACTGCGTGTGTGAGGTGTGGGGCTATCAAAAAGCGCGACTGCTTATTTGGACAGGTTTTTTGATGAACTTCTTCTTTGTGACGATGGGTGCAATTTGTGATGCCATTCCCGGTGCGCCTTATTGGACCAATGAAGCGGGATTTCACGCCATTTTTGGTTTGGCTCCGCGCATTGCAGCCGCCTCGTTTGTGGCTTTCTTAGCTGGAAGTTTTGTCAATGCCTATGTCATGAGTCGCATGAAACTGCGCGATCGTGGGCGCCATTTCTCAGCACGTGCCATCTGGAGCACAGTCTTTGGCGAGAGCATCGACTCCATCATCTTCTTCCCCTTGGCATTAGGCGGCGTAGTGCCTTGGGCCGAATTGCCCAAACTCATGTTGTGGCAAGTGGTGCTGAAAACCGTTTATGAAATCATTGCGTTGCCGCTCACCATTCGTGTCGTGGGCTATCTCAAGCAGCATGAGGGCGAAGATGCCTATGATGAAGGCATCAGTTACAACGTTTGGAAAATATTTAATCTGAAAAATAATGGATAGAAAAGATGAAGGCCTGCAGGCTTTGGGCCGCACCACACGCTATGCGACCGACTATGCGCCCGAGGTGTTGGAAACATTTGACAACAAACATCCCGACAACGATTATTGGGTACAATTCAACTGCCCCGAGTTCACGTCGCTTTGCCCCATCACCGGACAACCCGACTTTGCCGAAATCTGCATCCGCTACATTCCCGGAGCGAAGATGGTGGAGAGCAAAAGCCTCAAACTCTATCTCTTCAGCTTTCGCAATCACGGTGATTTTCACGAAGATTGCATCAACATCATCATGAAGGATTTGGTGCGTCTGATGCAGCCCAAATACATCGAAGTGGTGGGCTATTTCACGCCTCGTGGCGGCATCAGCATCTATCCGTTCGCCAATTTCGGCCAACCCGGAACGAAATATGCGCAGCTGGCCGAGCATCGGTTGGTGAACTTTCAGATGGATGGAGCGCCGTTGCACGTGAAGTAATCCTTTTTGTCTATCATTGTGGTACTAACAAAAAGCTGTTCCGCAGTTGCTGAACAAAGAAAAAAATCAAAAAAACAGGCGTTCCGCAGTTGCTGAACAAAGAAAAAAATCAAAAAAATAGGTGTTCCGCAGTTGCTGAACAAAGGAAAAATTCAAAAAACAGATGTTTAGCAGTTGCTGGACAAAGAAAAAATCAAAAAGCAGGCGTTCAGCAGTTGCTGAACGCCTGTTTTTGATTTAAATGGTGTATTTTCACCTGCTTTCAGTGCAGTGTGATGATTGGTGATGACGGGATGTTTTCATCAAAGTGGGCTGCAGAAGCCGTGTGATAGCCGGCAGCATCGCACGTGTTTATGGGGCGATTTATGCGATGTAGGTGAGCACAAAGTCCTTGTTGGCGCGGTGAACGATGGTGAAGCAGCGGCCTTGGCGTAGGTTTTCGATGGATCGGATGCCAGGCTTTTCGTCATGATGAGCCACGCGCATGTCGAAAAATTGCAAATCTTCTGCTGAGCAATATTTGTAAAGTGTCTCTTTGGCACACCATATCAACAAACGCTCTTCGGTAGTCAGAGCTTGCTCATCGGGTCGTATAAATCGGTCGGCAATGCGGTTGATACGCGGGCTGATGTATTCGATGTCAATGGCAACCTCGTGCGTCTTTGACAGGATGACCGCAGCATAGCCTTTCGTGTGGCTGATGCTGATGTGAGAGCCGGCGATGAAAGGCTTTCCAGCTGCGTTGTGCATGATGCGGAGGGGCTGCTGCGTGAGCTGTTCAACAAGCGCATAAACGGCTAAACGTTCCACTTGTCGGCTGCTGCTGTGGCACGCCGTCAGTTCGCTTTGGAAAATGGTTTGCAGGAAGGGGGATGATGTGCAGAAGTCGGCGGCCGTCTCTTCTATTTTTCCAAACGCCCAATAGCGTGTCGGGAGTGACATCTTCGCAGGATAGTAATGGCATATTATCCCACTTTTGGATGGATAGACACTTTTATTTTGCTGATGCGGCGACCTTCGATGCTGAGAATCTCAAAGGTGAATTGTTGATAATTTATTTTCTCGTGTATGACAGGGAAATCGCCTTTGAGCTCTAACAACAATCCAGCTAAAGAGTCGGCATCGCCCTCAACATTGTCAAAAAAAATATCGTCGTCGAGTGCAAGGATTTTGCAGAAATCACTCAAAAAGCACTTTACCTTCGAAGATATAGGTGCTGGCATCAATCTTGGTGTAGCTTTTTGACATCGTCGTCGTATTCATCGTTAATCTCACCTACGATTTCTTCTAAAATGTCTTCCAAAGTGATGAGCCCACTGGTGCCGCCAAACTCGTCAACGACGATAGCAATATGGATTTTTGTTTTCTTGGAATTCGCGCAGCAAGTCGTCGATTTTTCTTCGTTTCGGGCACAAAATAGGGTGGGCGAATGAGGCTCTGCCAGCGGAAAGTTGCCGACTTCGAGAGGTGGGGCAGCAAATCTTTGATGTAGAGAATGCCGCGGATGTGGTCGGTATTGTCTTGATAGACGGGAATGCGGCTATAGTTATTCTCGATAATACATTGCAACACTTCGGTGAAATTGCTGTGAATATCTAAGTTAACGATGTCCTGTCGGGTGGTCATTACTTCTTTTGCGGTTTCATCGCCAAAGCGAATGATTCCTTGGAGCATGCTTTGTTCGTCTTTGATGTCTTCTTTGTCGGTGAGTTCTAAGGCTTGTTCTAAATCATCGACGCTAAGTTGGCGATTTTTTTCTTTTGCCAGACTTTTTCGGCAATGACACCACTTTTGGTGAGAAGGGTTTCTAAGATCCAGAAAAACTTGCGAAAGAAGAGGATGCCATTTACTGCAAAACGGCAGAAAGTGAGTGGATTCTGGCGGCTATAAACCTTGGGCATGATTTCTCCAAAGAGCAGCAAAAGAAAGGTGAGTAGCACCGTGAGCACCAAAAACTCAAGCCATTCCGCCCTTGGTCCAAAGTGGATGAGAGAGCCGAAGATGAAGTTGCAAAAGCATGATGACGGTGACATTCACAAAATTGTTGGTGATGAGAATGGTGGCCAACGTGCGTTCGCTGTCTTGGCGGAGCATTTCTATTTTACGGTCTTTTGCATTGTGCTCGACATCTAAATCAGCAATGTCGGTGGGAGAAAGACTAAAAAAGGAAATCTCTGATGCACTGGCAAATCCCGAGAGTAGTAGTAGAAAAACTACTAAAAAGAATGAGATGACTACGCCAAGGGTGGGCGTCTGGAGTGTGATATCGGAAAAAGCTTCCGTAAACGATGATATGTCCAAGAGCTTTGTTATTTTTTTAAACTTAGAATGGCAGAGTCTTATTGTCGTCAGTTGTGTCGTCTACTGGCGATGTGTTCTGCTTTTTCTGTAGCTTGTTGTGAGGAGATAGGCTGAGCGGTTGTTGGTTGCGCAGCATTTTGTAAAGCATTCTCCTCTCTTTCCATGGGTTTGGGATTGAGTAGTTCCATGTTCTCAACAAGGATTTCAGTAACATAGCGTCGCTGTCCTTTTTGATCGTCATAGCTGCGGTAACGAATACGCCCTTCAACATAGAGTTTGTCACCTTTATGTACATGTTTCTCTACCACTTTAGCCAATCCGCGCCATACAACGAGATTGTGCCAGTCGGTGTGGTCGGGCACTTTGGTCCCATTTTTGCAAAAGTGTAGCCGCGCTCTGTTGTTGCAAGTGGGAACTGTGCTACAGCTTGATCGGTGTCATAGTAGCGCACATCGGGCTCTTTCCCGACGTTACCAATCAACATCACTTTATTCATTATGAAAACTTTAAAATGAGACAGATTAGAAAAGGCCTATTTCCACATGCCTAAATAGCGGAATTGAAAATTCTTTCCTTTTGCCGATGGGAATTGCGAACGATTATCAACACGTGTGCGTAAGTATTCAACAATGCGATCATAGCAATCTTGTCCTGAATTGGCTTTGCATTGTACCACGAACTGTGTGTCACGATATTCATGCTTGCCTGTAGTAGGGATAAGCACTACGCGTTTGAAATTTAATGCACCTTCATACCAGCCTGGCTGCATCTCCGTGAGCCGTGTTATGGTCGAAGCAGCTAAAGCATGTTTTTTTCTATTAAAGGAGTGTTGGTTTGCATAGCTTTCTTTTCTTTAAAATCTGTCATTGTTGTTGCTGTCGTCTTGATAATGATGAAATAGGCGCGTTGATGCACTTTGTAGCGTTTAGGATAAGAAACATCACTGGCTACATAGGCACGAATATCACCCTCTAAAGCATGAGTCAGTACTATATCAGGAATAGAACTTAGAAAATCGAGAGCTTCTTCAACAGAAGAAACCAAAACCTCACGATTGAAATATCTTAAATATAGATTCATGAACTTGTATGTTTCTCGATAAAAGAGCGGAAAACGGGACTCGAACCCGCGACCCCGACCTTGGCAAGGTCGTGCTCTACCAACTGAGCTATTTCCGCGTAGAGATAATTCTTTGCCTTTTTCTATATGTGAAGAGGAGGAGACTCGAACTCCCACGTCACAATTGACACTACCCCCTCAAAGTAGCGCGTCTACCATTCCGCCACCTCTCCAGCATATTTGTAATACTAAATAAAATGTGCCCAGAACAGGACTCGAACCTGCACGCCGTTAAACACACGCACCTGAAACGTGCGCGTCTACCATTCCGCCACCTGGGCTTATGAGAAGAGATAAATCTCTGCGCATCTTATTCAGCATTAGAGCGGAAAACGGGACTCGAACCCGCGACCCCGACCTTGGCAAGGTCGTGCTCTACCAACTGAGCTATTTCCGCATAAAATGATTATTCTAAAGGCATTTCGCTAAATGCGGTTGCAAAGATAAGGCTTTTTTTAAGACACCACAAACTTTTGCTCATTTTTTTTGGAAAAAGTTTGTGAGCATCTTTTTCATAAGTATCATTATGACACCTTAATAATATAATGAGTTGCACAGTGGAGGGAGTGTATTTATAAAGATTCCCTTATAAATCTTTCCGTTTAAATATGTGTGAGGAGAACGCATAAGGAAGTACAATCCATAAGAGAAGCAGTAAGGATGAAACGATGATTCCACCGGTAGCTCCTAAAAAAACTCTTTGAAGGCTGCACCACCATATCCCATCATAGCTGAGACATCCATCTTAAGAATTACCTGAAAGCGAGCTAAATCGAGTGGATTGAGCATTAAGAATGAGAGTAAAGGAGTCTCAATTGGCCACTCACTAAACAAGAAAACGAAATAAAGTAGGACGGCATCATAAATCATTGTCAGGAGCAACCAGATGAGGATTGAGATACCAATGCCTCGTGTCTTTTCGCTTGTAAGCATCGTCGTTAAGAAGGCTAACGAAACGAAAATCTGTGTGGTTACACAGCCCATGAGTATTAGAACGATTGCAGTTTCCCAGTCTGTATAGAGCAACATGGGAATTCCCGCTCCGAGTAGAAATGAAATTTGGAGGCTGAAAGAGATGCCAGCGTAAAAACTTTTCCAAATTTGTTGCCGTTTGAGTGGCTGACTTAATAGGAGAACAATAAAGTCGTGCGAATCGTAGAGATAGGTTACAGTATAAAGCAGCGACATGAGTGGGGTTATGGACAGAATGATATTCAGTTCTGTGAGTGCTCCTTTTGATGCATTATCTTGTAGTAAAAAGCGATGTCCATGAAAGGAGTGCTAATAATATAAGATATATAATGACAACCTTATCTTTTTATATTATCTGTAAAAAAATAATTTTCGTAATCTTTCCCATAACGTTTTATTGTTTCTTGTGTTTTTTTCTAATAATGACATGACACCTTGTGAAACATTTTTCTTGTCCAGTTTCTTCTAAAAAGTTGTTGAACCGATTTAAAAAAATAGTACTCTGCCTTCATCCATAAAGATGATGTGGGTGACAATACCTTCTAATTCGCTGAGGATATGTGAAGTAATAAAAACCAATTTATTCTTCTCTTTAGCAATTTTTATTTTTTTAAAATATTAGCAGCAATGGGATCTAAACTGGCTGTTGGCTCATCGAGGATTAGTATGTCTGGATTGAAGAGAAATGCTAAAGCTGCATTCACCTTTTGGCTCGTCCCCCGATAGTGCCTTTGTTTTCTTATTTGCAATATCTTCAATTCGAAACGCTTTATATAATTCGTCATCGCATTCACCGTTGTTCCCGCGTATCTCTCGGATGGTTTTTGAACGTTTCTGCCACGCTCATGTTCTCAGGGAAACAGCTACTTTGTGGCATAAACCCAATATGTTGGCGATAGGAGGGGCGTGTGTTAATGTCCACGCCATCTACTAAAAATTTGACCAGATTGGGGAGTTACTAAACCAAGGATACATTTCATGAGAGTTGTCTTTCCACATCCATTAGGTCCAACAAAGCCAATACACTGCCCCTTCTCTAACTGCAAATTAACATCGTGGAGTACATGTAGTTTGCCATAAAAACTTATTGAGGTTGCTTATTGTTATCATATTTTAATGGGTTTCATATAGGGGTGGTTGTCAACATAATTATCAGGGGTGATAGAGGGTAGCAGCTTCTCGGTGCTATCAAGTAAATCCATTAAGAAACTGTGAAAAAAGAATAATACATTCTCATTTTGTTCAGCGAGCATAGAAAAAAGACTTAGTGGATGGAAGGGAACATCACCTCTACCATCTTTATTCAGGTCATAACCTTCATACTTATCCCAATAGTTACCATTCACAATATTGCGATTATAGCTCACGTTGGTCGTCATATCGAATGTATTTCCGAGAAAGTTATTCTCGCAGATAGTGTCATTTGTGCTAGCCGAAATCAATCGCATGCCCCAACCATTTCCTTTAATTTCATTACGTTTTATGAATAAATCCGATCCGCCATCAACAAGGAGTCCTACGGTGTTATTGAGGAAACGATTTCCTTTAATAGAGCTGTATTGAAGCTCTTTAATAAGTAATCCATAAGACGAAGTGCCTCGATTGAATGTAAAAACATTATTCAACATTGTTACATGGTGTGCAAACATAACTGCCACACCAGCTTGGTTGTGGCTAAAAAAATTTGCACGGTAGACGTTAAAATGCGAAAACATGAAATGGAGTCCATAGCGTGCACATCCGCTGACTTTATTGTGTTCGATGCGTGAAGCATTTACAAATTCAAGGTAAATACCATCTCGATTATGTCCAATTACATTTTCGGCAATATGCATGTCGTCACATTTCCAGCAATGTATTGCATTTCCCATGATTGCGTTTTGCACTATATTGCTCGAAATATTGTTGCGAATTACCGTGCAATGTCTACTGTTTTTGGAACATAATACTGAATTGATTTGCTCGAAACACACAATTGCGGATAATGACGAAACTCGCGTTTTCAATGTGTAGGCCACTGTAATCAATTCGTGAAGAGCGTGCGGAATGTTGTATTTGGAAGCCGTCAATTACCACATTATTGGTTTTTACTTGAATAACGTTGCCTTGCAGACTTCCGTCAATAATGGGCAAACCAACACCTTTCAGAGTGATAGGTTTGTCGATTAGTAAGTGCTCTTTATAGACTTTTTCCTGCATAGACTACAATTTCATCATGTGGCTGAGCTGATTTCAAGGCATCATGAATCGTAGGAAAAGTTTTTTTCCTTTCCCTACGTCAATCGTGCGTCCTAAACTTGGAATCGTGCACAACAAGCTGAAAAAAACAGCATTAATCTACACCATGTTGTATTTTTTTAATCTTTCCCATGAATCGAGTAGGATGGAACGCGTTTTTTTGTTGCAAACGTGCGTGCATGATTCTTATTTTTTTAAAAGGCAGCTACACCACCATTCATCGGACTTTTTAATGTCTTGACCGAGCACAAGATTGGCTGTTTTGATATCAATTAAAGAATCGGGATGCTCATAATCAGCTACATATATTTTAGTAACGATGCTATCAGAGAGTTTCTTTTCATTGATGTGATGAAACAGGCATGATAAATCGTCAAACTTGAAGCATTTTTCCTTTATCAGTAATAATCTCGCAAGCGAATTGAGGCTCTTCGATGGTCATGCCACACTTTTCACAATTATCTTTACCCAGATTAACGGGTTGTGGCTTGTCATTCACCGTGCAGGCAACAACACAAAGAAGGGTCAGCAGCAACACAAAGGTTGCTGCTGACCCTTTTATAAGCTCCTTATAGAAGTTTCCTTTCATACAAATTAGTTTTGTTTTGCTTTATTCCCAAAGATGACAACCTCTTTGACAACCACATATAAGAGGATAACACCTGCAAGCATAAGCAGGTATCCACCAACATTAGGTTGTGAAAGGGCATCAAAACTCAGGAGTTGTTTCTCACCAAGGATTGGTGGTTGGTAGGACATGCCTGGCACTTTAATTGGGGCATCGGGCGAAAGGTTATGTCCATAAACATAGGTCCAGTGATAGAAGTCAACAAATCCCAGGACACCAAAAATACCAAATGCTACTAAAGAGGCAATGCTGAGCTTTTTGTTTTTGATGAATGCTGTGACTAAAAAGAGCACAGCAAAGGCACCAAGGATAATGGGCAAAAGCTGTGAACTCCCAGAAATCTCCAGGGTGAATTTGTGCCATTCCCACGTAGTGATTTAACTCATTGATTTTTGTAAAGGTCATTGCCTTCGTCACCACCTGAAACACCATCGAGGCCACCAATGTAGAGAACCATTCCTTCAGGATATTGTGGTGCAGTAAGATCAATTCGCCATACAGAGGTAAATGCACTTATTGCAGTGAAGATGCCTGCAACAATGAGCAATATCATGCTTGATTTGGATAGCTTACCTGTAAAATTAAATTTCATATACTTTCATCTATGATGAACCTGTCGTCGGCGCAAGTCTTTGATGTCGATCTTAACACGCGACAGGTTCATGATTGTTTCCTTTTATTTTTATTCTTTGATTATCGTTTGTGTGTCGTAGGAGCAGCACCTGATTGTGTGGTAGGTTTCGTCACAGTGAATTGTGATGGTAACTTATCGTCAATCGTAAAGCTCAAAGGTGTATTGCTTCCTTTTGGAGAAACGCGAGCGTAACCTTGCATTTCTTGGTGCAAAGCACTACAGAAATCTGTGCAATAGAAAGGTAAAAATGCCAACACGATTAGGAATCCATTTTATAGTTCCTGTTTCTCCAGGCATAACCAACAACTCAGCATTGTTGTTACCTTTGATAGCAAAACCGTGTGGAATATCCCATTCTTGTTCGATGTTTGTTACATGGAAGTAAACCTCATCGCCGATCTTAATACCTTCAATGTTATCGGGGACAAGACGCGAACGGATGGCTGCCATGTAGACATCAACGCGGTTGCCATGGCGTTCAACGCGAGCTTCTTGTGCCGTGCTAATCTTATAAGGGTTGTGGTTGTTCTTCAATAATGTGAAGTTCACCATGTTGGGTCTTAGCATGTCTGCAGCGATTGCACTGGCATAGTGTGGTTCACCAACCAAGGGGAACTCGAGGAGCAGCTTCATCTTATTACCACTAATATCATAGAGTTGTGCAGCTTGACAAAGTTCTGGTCCCGTTGGGAGGAAGCAATCCTTTGTAATCTTGTTGTAAGCAATCATATATTTGCCATAAGGCTTCTTGGTGTCGGCACCAAAGACAGAGAGATGGCCTACTGAATAATAAGTTGGGATACGGTCTTCAATCTGACAATCCTTAAGTCTCCATTTCACAATTTCTGAAGAAATGAAGAAGCTGGTATAAGCGTTACCATCGGCATCAAACTCGGTGTGGAGCGAGCCTAAACCTGGAGCTTGTACTTCGCCGTGCAAAGCATCTTCGTATTTGATGACGTTGATACCTTCAACTTTGCCATCAAACTTGTGGTTCTTGATGGCTTCTTGAATCTTTTTGAAGCTGAACACAGGGAGATTAGCACTTAACTTACCATTACCCACAATATATTCGCCCGTTGGGTCGACATCTACGCCGTGAGGAGACTTAGGACAAGGAATCAGGTAGAGGAAGTCATTAAATTTGCGTGTGTCAATCACCTTTACCTTGTTTAAGATCTCAGACGTTGCCTGCTCGGTGTTTTCGTTCATCACGTTGTGTGCATATTTACAAGCTTTCCAGTCGAAATCGCCTTTTGCAGCATGCTCTGCGGCTTTCTTCCAGTTGATAGCAAGGATATAGTCCTTATCGTTTTGCGAAGCATTCACTTCTAAGAGCGAGTGTGCTTGTTCGGTGTTATAGCAAGTGAAGAACGACCAATCGGCTGATTCATTCTTGCCGCTATGACTTAAATCATAGTTGAACGGAGGCAGGTTTAATTGGAAATCTAAATTCAAATGTCCTGTCTTTTGGTCTACCTTGATATAAGAAACGCAACCGCGGAACTTTGTCTTGTAGTCTTTAATGGATACATCGCCATTTTCATAGTCTGCAGGAACACTGAATCGAGAGCCTGCAACAATATATTCGGTGTTGCTTGTGATGAAAGGCGAAGCGTGGTTACCACTCGTGTTAGGCAACTCGATAATTTCTGCTGTGCGGAATGTTTTTAAGTCGACGCGCGCAATACGTGGTGTGTTGTTGGCATTGATGAAGAGCCAACGGCCATCGTACATGGCGTTTGTCTCAGACAGCTGGGTGTGGTGTGAGTCATCCCATGGCACAAAAGCCGAATGAGGTGTTCAGCAGAGGTTTGGTGTTTTCGTCATAGCCATAACCATTTTCTCCATTTTGAGAGAATACAGGGATGACTTTCAAAAGGCGTCCGGAGGGAATGCCATAGACGGAAACTTGGCCGCTAAAGCCACCAGAAACAAAGTCATAATACTCGTCGTAGTGTCCTGGAGCCACATAAACTTGCTTAGCAGCGTCGTCGTCGACGGCGATGTGGCCAGCCTTTTTGGGCTTACAAGCATGGAATACGCCGCCTAAGAGGCAGAGTGATGCCAATGCGTAAATTGAGGATTTCTTCATAAAAAAATATCTAATTAAAATTTGTTATCTGGTCGTAAAAATTATATTATTTTTCTTAATTAGTGCAAGTCTTGCTTGTAGATGTATGGTTTCTTTATGAAAAAAATTAAACTTTTTAGTTTCCTTTTTGTATTGAAATTTCATGCGCAAAAGGGTGATGGAATTCAAGAAAGGTATTAGCAAAAAGAACTTGCGGCACACTCAGATGGAGCATGCCGCAAGTATAATAAGGTGGGAATGGCGCTCGGCCATTAGCCTTTGATGGCTGCAATGCCGGGAAGTTCCTTTCCTTCGATGGCTTCTAACAAGGCGCCGCCACCGGTAGAGATATAAGAAACCTGGTCGGCCAAGCCAAAACTTGTTGATGCAAGCCACAGAGTCGCCGCCACCAATGAGCGAGAATGCACCGTTCTTTGTGGCTTTGGCGATGGCTTCGGCGATGGCTTTTTGAGCCGCCTGCGAAGTTGTCGAATTCGAACACGCCTGCAGGACCATTCCAGAGGATGGTTTTTTTGAGTTTTTCAATCACCCTCGGCAAATGCCTTGCGCGATTCGGGACCTGCGTCCATACCTTCCCATCCGTCGGGGATATCATTCGAAGATGCAACGGCTTGTTTGGCGTCGTTCTTGAAGTCGTCGGCGATGATTGAATCGGTGCCGAGCACCAAGTTCACATGGTTTTTCCTTGGCCTTCTTCATCACATCCAATGCCACGTCCAATTTATCTTCTTCGCAGATGCTCTTGCCAATCTTTCCGCCTTGCGCTTTAGCGAAAGTGTAGGTCATGCCGCCGCAGAGAATCAGGTTGTCGACCTTGCCCAGCAAGTTTTCGATGATACCAATCTTTGTCGACACCTTCGAGCCACCCATGATAGCGGTGAAGGGGCGTTTGATGTTGTTGAGCACGGCATCAACGGCCTTCACTTCTTTCTCCATGAGATAGCCCAACATCTTGTGGTCGGCATCGAAATAATCGGCGATGACTGCCGTAGAAGCATGTTTGCGGTGAGCCGTACCGAAAGCGTCCATCACGTAGCAGTCGGCATACGAAGCCAATTTCTTCGCGAAATCCTTCTGGCGCGCTTTCATCTCCTTCTTCGCCTCGTCATATTCGGGCGTGCCTTTCTCAACGCCCACGGGCTTGCCCTCTTCTTCAGGATAGAAACGGAGGTTCTCCAACAGCAGCGCTTCGCCGGGCTTCAGTGCAGCAGCTTCGGCTTCGGCATGGCCACAATCTTTGGCGAATTTCACCTCAACGCCCAATGCGTCCGACACATTTTTCACGATTTGCGAGAGCGAAAGCTCAGCCTTCACCTTACCTTTGGGCTTGCCCATGTGGCTCATCATGATGAGCGCGCCACCATCGGCGAGCACCTTCTTCAACGTTGGCAATGCACCGCGAATGCGGGTGTCGTCAGTCACTTTTTCCATTTTCGTCCAAGGGAACATTGAAGTCCACGCGAACGATTGCCTTCTTACCAGCAAAATTAAATTGTTCGATAGTCATTTTACAGTTATTTTTTTGATGTTAAAAATTCTTTCTTCTTATGCTCGGCAAAGATACGGCTTTTTTTCATTGAAACAGGGAAACCTTTACCGAGATTTCATTGCTTTTTTTCTATGCAATCAACGTGTTTTGGCACATCAAGTTGGCAATATATTGGGCGCATGGTGCTCCATCGAAATGGGTTGCCGGCGAAGAGTTTGCCGATAAACAAACGCGCGGAATGGTTGGCGGCAAATGGTTTGCCGACGGACAAACACACGAAATGATTGCCGGTAGAGGGGTTTGATGGAGGTTGGTAGGGGCGGTGCCTGTGTGCCCGCCCGTGTCGCCCTTGCAGGGGCGCATCCATCGTTAGCAGGTGTGCATCATGCGTGATGTAGAAACATTTCAACGCATAGAAACGCCTCCTTTGCGGCCGGGGGACGTACCCTTTGCGGATGGAAACGCCGCTGCGCGGACGTTCGGGCGGGCACAGGCGCCGCCCCTACCATTTCTCGTGTGGTTCGTGTTATAAGATTGCTGGAGAATAGTTCGTCGCGTTACAAACATAAGTGTATAGTCGCGGCGAATAGTTTGCCGCTGCACAAAAAAAGAGTTTATAGTCGCGGCGAGGGGCTTTCCGCTGCACTAAAATGAATTATAGTCGCGGCGAGGGGCTTTCCGCTGCATTAAAATGAATTTATAGTCGCGGCGAGGGGCTTTCCGCTGCACTAAAATGAATTTATAGTCGCGGCGAGGGGCTTTCCGCTGCATTAAAATGAGTTTATAGTCGCGGCGAATAGTTTGCCGCTGCACAAACATGCGTTTATAGTCGCGGTGAGGGGCTTTCCGCTGCACTGAAAACTTTAAAAAGTAGAAGAGATGCGCAATTTTTTTGTGCTTATATTCTGGTTTGATGCGCAAAAAGTGTATTGCCACGATGCTGCTCAAAGCATAATCATCTGTCGTGCCCTGTGCGAAAGGGGCTATGCGTCGTATGGGGTAGGGTCGTCGATTCCGGCGGCTTGCAAGGCTTCTTTGCGCTCGATGCAGGTGCCGCATTTGCCACAATGGTGCGCGCCGCCTTTGTAGCAGCTCCATGTTTCGGCATAGTTGAGGCCGAGCCGTTTGCCAATGCGCGCGATGTCGGCTTTGGAAATGTTGGTATAGGGCGCCACAACATGCGCTTTTACGTAGGTTCCGGCTGTGGCTGCGGCGTCGATGGCGCGGATGAATTGCGGCGTGCAATCGGGATAGATGGTGTGGTCGCCGCCGTGGTTGGCAATGAAAACCTGGGTGAGGCCGTGACTTTCGGCCACGCCAATGGCAATGGCGAGCATGATGCCGTTGCGGAAGGGCACCACGGTGGATTGCATGTTGTCGGCGGCATAGTGGCCTTCGGGGATGGCGTCGGCACCCTGGAGCAACGAACTTTCGAAGTAGCGTTGCATGAAATCTAAGTTGATGACGATGTGGGGAATGCCCAAACGCTTGCAGTGCATGGCGGCGAGGGGAAGCTCGCGGGCGTTGTGGTTGCTGCCATAATCGAAGCTGATGCCCAAGGCGATGTCATCTTGCCGGTCGTAGAGCAGCGTGATGCTGTCCATGCCGCCGCTCACAATAATCACAGAGTTTTTCTTTGCCATGTTTTATCCAAATAAAGTTCGTAGTGCCTCTTCAACCTTTTTCACGGGGTGGAGTTCAATGTTATATTTTCGTTTGTCGAAGCCTTTGAGGTTGTAGGCGGGGATAATCATGTGGCTGAAGCCCAACTTTTCGGCTTCGGCAATGCGCTGTTCGATGCGATTTACGGGTCGCACTTCGCCGCTCAATCCCACTTCGCCTGCCATGCACCAACCTGCTTCGATGGCCGTGTCGACGTTGCTCGAGAGCACAGCCGCAATGACGCTGAGGTCCATGGCCAAGTCGGTTACACGCAGTCCGCCGGCAATGTTGATGAACACGTCTTTCTGCATGAGTTTAAAGCCCACGCGCTTTTCGAGCACGGCCAGCAACATGTTGAGGCGGCGTTGGTCGAAGCCTGTGGCCGTGCGCTGCGGCGTGCCGTATGCAGCCGACGAAACCAAGGCTTGTGTTTCGACCAAGAAGGGGCGCACGCCCTCGATGGCGGCAGAGATGGCCACGCCCGAAAGGCCTTCGTGGTCTTGCGTGAGCAGCAATTCTGAGGGATTGGAAACGGGGCGCAGGCCATCTTGTCGCATTTCGTAGATGCCGAGTTCCGACGTGCTTCCGAACCGATTTTTGATGGCGCGCAGAATGCGATACATGTAGTGCTGGTCGCCTTCGAATTGGATAACGGTGTCGACAATGTGTTCTAAAATCTTCGGTCCGGCCAACGTTCCTTCCTTATTGATGTGGCCAATGAGGGATGACGGGAATGCCGCTCGTCTTGGCAAAGCGCAGTAAGGCCGAAGCACATTCGCGCACCTGCGTGATGCTGCCGGGCGAACTCTCTACCTCTGAAGTGGAAATCGTTTGGATGGAATCGATGATGACGAGCTCGGGTTTGGCCTCTTTGATGCTGTCGAAGATATTCTCTAACGACGTTTCGCACAACACCTGCACGGCAGCGTTGCCCCGATGCGCTCGGCGCGCATCTTGATTTGGTGGGCGCTCTCTTCGCCGCTCACATAAAGGATGTCGCGGTTTTGCATGCGCAGAATGGTTTGCAGCGTGAGGGTGCTTTTGCCAATGCCGGGCTCGCCGCCTAAAAGCACGATGCTACCCGGCACCAATCCGCCGCCCAACACGCGGTTGAGCTCGGCATCTTGCATGTCGATGCGTGGCTCGTCTTGTGACGAAATTTCGTGTAGGAATTGCGGTTTGTTGTGGTGTTCCAACTTGTTGCGCACGGCATGGGCTGCCGATTTTGCCGCCATCGACCCCGAGTCGGCTGCAATTCTGATTTCCTTGTAGGTGTTCCATTGTCCGCAAGCGGGGCATTTGCCAATCCATTTGGCCGACTCTTGTCCGCAGTTGCTGCACACGTAGGCTATCTTGTCTTTTGCCATTGCTTTTTGAGTTTTTAAAGAAGTTGACTTCGAATTTGTCCGAGCAGCATTTTTCATGAAGCACAAATGCTGTTCTTACGGCCTTTGAAAGCCACACAAAAGTAAGCATAATATTCGATGTTACAAAATTATTTATTACTTTTGCAGGGTATCGAAACGAAGCAAAATGAAGAGACAATCCCTATTTTTTGGTTGGAATATAAGCGCTTTGTTGGGCGCTGTTTTGTTGCTGGCAGCCTGTGGCTTGTCAGAACACGAGCGCCAACGTTTGTCGCAAGCCGAGCGCATGCGTCTGCAACGCGAAGACTCGTTGGCACTGAAGATTGCCGTGTTGCCCACCTTAGATTGTTTGCCGTTGTATGTGATGAAGGCGCATCTGTTGTATGACACGACGCAGTTGGATTTGCGCTTAAAACCCTATTTGGCGCAGATGGATTGCGACACAGCCTTTCGTAATCGGCGTGTGGAGGGCATGGTGAGCGATCTTGTGCGCACAGAACGACTGAAGCGACAAGGCATCGGCGTAGATTATCTCACTGCCACCAATGCTTATTGGCAACTCTACACCAATCGGTTGGCGCGTTTGCGGCGGCTCAATCAGTTGGGCGATAAGATGGTGGCGATGACGCGCTTCTCGGCAACCGATTATTTAACCAATCGCACCCTCGACACGGTGAAGACTCGTGCGCAGGTGTTTCGCGTGCAATTCAATAATGTGTTGATACGGTTGGATATGTTGCTCAACAACGAGATTGATGCTCTTTGGCTGCCCGAGCCACAAGCTACAAAGGCGCGAATCTTGGGAAATCCCATGTTGCGCGATAGCCGCGACTTCAAAGTGGCGTTGGGTGTGTTGGCTTTGCGCACGGCTGGTGTGAGCGATGCTCGGCGTAAAGCGCAACTGGCTGCTTTCGTAAAAAGGATATAATCGGGCGTGCGATTCGTTGAATCAGCGCGGCTTGCAGGCCCTATGCCGATGTGATAGCGCGGCGTTGCAAGGCCGATAAAGCCACGCTCCAAGCATTGCCTAAATTGTATTATTCACACATCGCGCCACCGCGTCAGCAGGATATTGCCGTGGCGGCGCACGCATTTAAAGATTAAATGATGGAGCTCGAACATACTTATTTGGGATTGGTGCATTCGGCTATCTTTTTCTGATCGGGATGTGGCCAAGGCTTTAAAATTATTTTTCTGAGGAGTTCGCTTCGGGTGATTATCCCCAATTCGAAGCGAGGTTGCAGACCATTTCGTCGAATTATGATTTGATGAAAGATTACATGCGGCGCGGTTTCCAGGACCCCATGCGCAATCAACTCTACACCGATATGTTGCATCAGCTCTACAGCCTTTATTTCGATGTGGCACTGGATGAGGAAATCTACGCAACGAGCTATTATCAGTTGGCGGCGCAACATGCGAAGCAAATTGATTTGGGCGACGGCGAATGGGTGGATGATTTAGAGCGTTATGTGCAAGATGTAGCTATGCTCTCGTTGGAACAGAACGACGAAAAAGGCTTCTGCCACGCGGCAGTTGCGCCATGCGCACGAGCAACAGTTGGCCAAGATTTTTCGATGCCATCATCGTATCGCCTTTTTGGAGCGAAAGCATTTGCGCGCAGATGAAGCGCCTGTTCTCAAGTCCGTTGATAGATGTTTACGATGCCCAGACGTTGGTTTCGGCCGTGATGCTGAGCGGACTCAATCGCATCGATCCCTCGCGCTTCACCTTGCTTTTGGGAGGTGTGGCAGCGGGCCGACGACGACGAGTTGCGGCAACGTGCGCTGGTGGGCTGGCGCTTGATGTTGACCCACAAAGATTTTTCACCGCATAGAAAGCTGCGATGCGCATTTTACGGCAGCACTCAAAGGAGCCGAGGGCGAAAAGCTCAAAGCCTTGTTGCTGTCGATTGACGAGCAGCTCATTTATTGCTGCAATGCGCGCAACGACATGCAAATCATTCAGCGCGACATTTTGCCCGACATGATGAAACAGGCTAATACCGATTTGCTGCACGATGAAATCTCGCCGAATAACGATGCCGATCTCAACGATATTCTTTATCCCGACAAGGCCGAAAAGGACATGGAGCGCATGGAGCAGCACATGAAAGAGTTGGCCGACATGCAGCAGCAAGGCATGGATGTTTATTTCGGAGGCTTTGCACAAATGAAACGCTTTCCTTTCTTCGCGACGTTGAGCAACTGGTTTGTGCCATTCTCGCCTTCGAATGCCGCCTTAGACGAGCCATTGGAAACGTTGGGGCAGCAAGGTTTGTAGGGTCACTCTTTCAGATAGGACCTTTTTGCGACTCCGACAAATATTCGTTCCTCTTTGCCGTGAAGAGCATTTACAACCAGATGCCACCCCAGCTGCGCGACATGTTGGGCCATGCCAAGGTGACCATGGGCGAGGAGCATTTGCCAAAAGACCTCTCAGCCTTTCGGCGTCGGCAATATCTGCAAAGTCTTTACCGCTTCTTTGCGCTCAGCAATTGGCGACAAGATTTTCGCAACCCCATGCCCGATTTGGATGACCAGTACAATCATAATTTAGCTTTCTTGACCAGCTATTTCAACATCGGCAATGCGCTTCAAGAGGCTGTTACGCTCATTGCGCTGGCCGAGCGGCGTGCCCATTGGCCAATGGCTTATGCCTTGTTTGAACATTACAAAGTTCCTTTCTACAGGTGGGATGGCATTCTCCCCGATAAACTCGATAGCATGCTGACCTATCTGCGTTTGCGCATACGTTATGAAAGATATGGAAAGACACACGACGGCGAGTTGTCGTTTTTTTGGGAAGACTTGGGAACGCACGCCAGCCAGTTGATTTATCTCTCGGCGCTAAGCAATCCCGAAAGCGGGCTCAGATATGAAGAATTGTTTGACCGCACCAACCCGCCGACCAGCGTATCTATGCAGGTGGAACGCAATGTGCGCTTCACATCCGACGTGGATTTGCGTCGCTGTGCCGCAGCCTATTATTGCGATCATGAGTGGCAGGATGCGGCGTTGGTTTATCGCGAGCTCTTGCGACGCGAAGAACGCACGGAGTATAAAATTTATTTGGGCTTGGCCTTGGCGCAGCAACGGCTGTTCGATGAGGCGTTGAAGGTGCTCTATCCCCTTTATTTCGACACCCCTCGTTGCCGGTGACGCGCGCCATTGCATGGATTTTGCTCAACCAGGCGCAGCTCGAACGCGCCGAACGCCTCTATGACGAACTTTTCGAACAGCCCAACTTGTTGCCTAACGACTATCTCAACGCAGCCTATGCCAAATGGTTCTTGCGGAAGATGGATGCCGCCATCCAGTTGCTCTTTGCAATGGCAGGAGTATAAGCTGGAACCTGTCGGAGGGACTACTCCCGAGAACGATGCGCAACATGATAGGCCGGGCAAGTTGAGAGGCATGTTGATGGATGCTTTCAAACAAGATTGGAGCACGTTGAAGGCAAATGGCATCTCAAAAATTGAATTGCGCTTGATGGCCGACCTTGTGGCCGACGCCCTATCACGCTCTTGAATGAACCTGTGTTCAAACCATCGAGAAATTTTTTTCTCGTTGGAACGACCCTCTGAACCATCGGGAATTTTTTTCTCGTTGGAACGACCCTCCGAACCATCGGGATCTCGTTGGAACGACCCTCCGAACCATCGGGAATTTTTTTCTCGTTGGAACGACCCTCCGAACCATCGGGAAATTTTATTTTCTCGTTGGAACGACCCTCTGAACCATCGGGAAATTTTTTTTCTCGTTGGAACGACCCTCCGAACCATCGGGAAATTTTTTTTCTCGTTGGAACGACCCTCCGAACCATCGAGAAATTTTATTTTTCGCGTTGGAACGACCCTCCGAACCATCGAGAAATTTTTATTTTTCTTGACGTATGCAAGCCTGCGGCAACGGAGCAAGAAAAAAATCCGCAAACATCGTGTGTTTGCGGATTCTTTTTAGGTGTGGTTCACGAGCCTACGAATTCATCGAGAGCAAAAACTCGTCGTTGTCGCGCGTGTGCGCCATTCGGCTGTGAATAGCGTTCATGGCTTCGATGGGATTCATGTCGCTGATGAATTTGCGCAATATCCACATGCGGTCGAGCGTGGTCTTGTCTTGCAGCAAATCGTCGCGGCGGGTGCTCGAAGCCACGAGGTTGACAGCTGGGAAGATGCGCTTGTTGCTGAGCGAGCGGTCGAGCTGCAGTTCCATGTTACCCGTGCCTTTGAATTCCTCGAAAATCACCTCGTCCATCTTGCTGCCCGTGTCGATGAGGGCTGTTGCGATGATGGTGAGCGAGCCGCCACCCTCGATGTTGCGCGCTGCACCAAAGAAGCGTTTGGGCTTTTGCAATGCGTTGGCATCCACACCACCTGTGAGCACCTTGCCGCTGGCGGGGCTCACCGTGTTGTAGGCGCGTGCCAAGCGGGTGATGGAGTCGAGGAATATCACCACGTCGTGGCCACATTCCACCATACGTTTGGCCTTTTCGAGCACGATGCCTGCAATTTTCACGTGGCGTTCGGCTGGCTCATCGAAAGTCGATGCAATAACTTCGGCATTCACCGTGCGAGCCATGTCGGTCACCTCCTCAGGGCGTTCGTCGATGAGCAACATCATCAGGTAGGCCTCGGGGTGATTGGCTGCGATGGCGTTGGCAATGTCTTTCATCAAGATGGTCTTACCCGTCTTGGGCTGTGCCACGATGAGGGCACGCTGACCTTTTCCGATGGGCGAGAACAGGTCGACGATGCGTGTAGAGAGATTGGTGGTGCGGCGGTCGCCACAGAGCGTGAATTTCTCTTCGGGGAAGAGTGGGGTGAGGTGTTCGAAAGGCATGCGATCGCGCATTTCAGCAGGGTCGCGGCCATTGATTTTGTCGATGCTGGTAAGTGGAAAATATTTCTCGCCCTCGTGGGGTGGACGCACATGGCATTCAATGACATCGCCCGTCTTCAGCCCATGTTTCTTAATGATGTTGGCTGCGATATAAACATCGTCGGGCGATGAGAGATAGTTGTAATCGCTGGAACGCAAGAAGCCATAGCCATCAGACATCACTTCGAGCACGCCGTTGGCGCTGATGAGGTTGTCGAAATTATATTTTTTTCTTGAGTTGGACGTACAGGAGCCAGCCGTTGATAGCTCTGCTGATTGGTGATGCCAATGGTGGGATTGTCAAACATATCGTAGTTGGGCACCGCTCCTTGGTCCTCAATGGGGATATCAACGGCAATGATAAAGTCTGTGCCATCGCCAGGATCGCCTTCCCAAACACCATTGAGCGTCTCTGCCGGTGTGGCATTTTGCTCCTTGCTACGGTCTTTAATCTTGGCCTGCAGTTGTGCCAGCAAGTCCTCCTTCTCGTGATCTTCTTCTCCGTTGGGAGGCATGTTGAATTGTGCTTCAGGAATGGCAAACTCAGGAATGTCTGCATGGCTCTGCGTTGCGGCAGTTGCTTCAGGAACGTCATCCGTTGCCTCCTTGGTTGCCTCCTGCTCAGCAGTAACATTGGTGTTTGTCTCTACCACATTTTCTTCTGGCGCAACACTCGGAGTCGTCTTCTCAGCTTCAGGTGTTTCGGGTGTAGCTTCTGCTGTAGCAACGGCTTCCACTTCTTTTTTTCGTTTTCCGCCCTCTGCGCTTAGGGGCAGCTTCCAAAGCCTCCTCTGGATTTTTCTGCCTTGATGTTTTCTTCAGCTGTTTTTTTGCTTCCATATCCGTTTCATTAAAGAGCGATTTCTGCTCCATTTTAGTTGTTTTTCTTCTTTGTGTCGAGATTTTTCTCCAGCTTTTTCCTTTCACGCTATAAACGTGATTGGTCTCTTTTTAGCTATGCGTGTGCGTTTTCTTTTTGTTGTCAAAGGATTTTTTTGTTTCCTTCTTCAATCGCTTGCTTGTCGAGTATCGCATAAATGATATCCTCCTGGCTATCATTGGCATGAATTGTTGCACCTAAGCCTTCTGCGATTACTTTTTAAATCCGAAATGCTTTTTAGGTAATAGTTCATCTTTACTATACATATCTAATTGTATGTGAAAATATTTTTGTTGATGGAATAACGTTTCACGGATGGAAACGCCTTGTTTTTTTACTGTTGCAAAGGTAATTAAAATATTTGTATGCGTAAAAAGAGCCTGCTTTTTTCAAAGCAGACTCCTTAATATGAAGTGAAAAAGAATGATTATTCGCCTTTTTCCATCTTAGCTTTCAAATCAGCCAACACATCTAAGTCACCTAAAGAGGTTCCTGCAGTTACGTTGTTGATTTGAGCAGTTGCATCGCCCTTGTGTGCATTATTATGTTTGCGTGCAGGCTTCGTTGCAACGGCATCGTCTTTACCTTCTTCGAATGTACGGCTATGAGAAAGGATGATACGTTTGGTATCTTTCACAAACTCAATCACCTTGAAGGGAAGTTCCTCACCAAGTTGTGCCTGTGAACCATCTTCCTTGACAAGGTGTTTGGGTGTTGCGAAACCTTCGCCACCTTCGTTCAATGTAATGACAGCACCCTTATCCATGAGCTGTGTAATCTTACCTACGTGTACAGAACCTGGGGTATAGAGTGTCTCATAAGTGTCCCAAGGATTGTCTTCGAGCTGCTTGTGACCAAGGCTCAAACGGCGGTTTTCCTTGTCGATGTCTAAAACAACAACTTCAATCTCATCACCTACATTGGTGAATTCAGAAGGATGCTTTACCTTCTTCGTCCATGACAAATCGCTGATGTGGATTAAGCCATCAACACCCTCTTCGAGTTCAACGAAGATACCAAAGTTAGTGAAGTTACGAACCTTCGCGGTGTGCTTGCTACCTACAGGGTATTTCACCTCGATAGCCTCCCAAGGATCTTCCTTGAGCTGCTTAATACCTAAGCTCATCTTGCGCTCATCACGATCGAGGGTTAAGATGACAGCCTCGACTTCGTCGCCAACATGTAAGAATTCTTGTGCTGAACGGAGGTGTTGACTCCATGACATTTCGCTCACGTGGATTAAGCCTTCTACGCCAGGTTGAATTTCAACAAATGCGCCATAGTCTGCAATCACAACAACTTTACCTTTTACATGGTCGCCCACTTTGAGGTCGGGGCTCAATGCATCCCATGGGTGTGGAGTGAGTTGTTTCAAGCCAAGTGCAATGCGCTTCTTACCTTCATCGAAGTCTAAGATAACGACATTAATCTTTTCATCGAGAGCAACAACCTCATGTGGATCGCTTACACGGCCCCAAGAGAGATCGGTGATATGAATCAATCCGTCTACACCGCCAAGGTCAACGAATACACCATATGAAGTGATGTTTTTCACTGTGCCTTCAAGCACTTGACCCTTCTCAAGGTGAGAGATAATTTCTTTCTTCTGTGCTTCTAATTCAGCTTCAATCAAAAGCCTTGTGAGAAACAACTACATTGCGGAACTCTTGGTTGATTTTAACAACCTTGAACTCCATAGTTTTTGCCTACGAATACATCGTAGTCGCGTATAGGATGAACGTCAATCTGGCTACCAGGCAAGAATGCTTCAAGACCAAATACATCAACTATCATACCACCCTTTGTGCGGCACTTGATATAACCCTGAACAATATCTTCGTTTTCGAGGGCAGCATTAACTTCATCCCAGCTCTTGTTGAGACGAGCTTTCCTGTGAGAAAGCATCAACTGACCTTTCTTGTCTTCTTGGTTTTCTACAAAAACTTCAACTTTGTCACCTACTTTTAAGTCGGGGTTATAGCGGAATTCTGAAGCTGGGATAATGCCATCGCTCTTATAACCGATGTTTACAACAACTTCTTTTTTGTCGAGTGCAATTACTGTGCCCTCTACTACTTGATGCTCTTGAATCTTGTTCAAGGTCTCATCATAGGCCTTTTCAAGGTCTTGCTTGCTGACATTTGCTTGGGAGCCATTCTCAAACTCTTCCCAATCAAAGTCGGCCAATGGTTGTACGTTCTTTAAATCTGACATAAATAAATAAAAAAATTAATTAATAAAGTTAGACTTTATGTGAATTGTGGCACACTATATTATAATAGGTGTGCTCGAAAACGCCTGCAAAAGGTACATGAATTCGTAAGAATGCTATGCTTTTGCACTTTATTTTTTTCTTAATGAAAGCAGTTATTTAACTTTTTTTATTTCTATTCTGTGCTTATTCTTTCTGAATAGTTCGCCTATTCCATTGAAATCTTTTTTTCAGAATAAAACCAATGCCTTGTGTGTTTAAGCTGTTTCGAGTGAAGTAACGATCGTTGGTTTGATTGTACATTCTGATAGCGAAATTACCATTTGGAAACAGCAAGTAGCGCAAATCAAAATCGCCAATGAAACTGGTTGTTGCGTTGGCATTGTCGCGATAGCCAAATTGACCATTGAATAGAAGACGATTATTTAAGAGCCGACCACTGAGGATTCCTTCATACTCAGCATTATTCCATCCTTCATCACCTGTTGATATGTTGGCTCCAAAATTCCAATTGGTATTGTTGATGACACTACTCAATACATTGTTGATTTGCTGACTTACTGTTCCGCTGAGGATACTCTGCATGGCCAAACTGGTTTTGCTTTGGCTTGTCTCTGTAGCAGCATTGTTCGATGCTTGGGTGTAAAATCTACCTATGGCCAGCAAGTATAATACTTGTTGATTCATTTCTTCTTCACTATTGATGAGACTAAGCACCATCTGTTTTGCATCACTATTGAGCGTTGGCAAGTCAAGATTAAAGTCTAATTTTGGTGCTGCAGGTGTCCCTGTGATATTCATTAAGCAGTTTACGCGGATGTTGTTATTAGCAAAACTGCGACCAATGTTTAAATCGGATAAGCTAACTCCTTGTACAGTATATTGTGCTTTGAGGTTTAATGCAGCATGATAAGGATCACCTCCAAAGCTAATGGTTCCTCCAGGCATGAAGGTGAAATCCCGTTTTATTGCATTTTGTATGGTCAGTTTATACATGCCGTTATCGACAAGATAATTCCCATACATGTCAAAACCACCTTTATTATAATAGGTGGCACGGATGCCTCCTGAACCATGTAAGATGATATGGTCATCTGTAGCTTTATCCATGAGCAGTTTTATGGTCGCCTCTGGCGTCATATTGACGAGGAAATTGATGTGCATATCCGAAGGGATATCAGGCTCTTCATCTGTATCTTCTTGCGGCTTATCTTGCACAGTTGGTAGGGATTTTTGTCCTCTATCGCTCCAATGGATAAAGTTTTGATCTGTGATAGTGGTTGGGCTGGCTACATTATATACAATCTGCGTGCCCTGATTAGGACGTGCATCAATGTTGATATCCACGTTCCCAGGCTTACCTTTTATATCGCATCGTCCAGTTGCATAGGCAGTCCCATAAAATGTATTATTGCCAAACTCATGGGTATCATAAGCTAAAAGGTTGTGTGCTTCAATGGTACAATCATAGCTCATTTGTGTGAGATGTTGATGGTGGAGCACACCATAGAGCACACCATGATGGCCATCTTTATCATAGAGCGTATCATTCATGAGATAAATTTCATCAGGAATGGCATGCACATGCGCATCTCTAAGTGTATATTCTGTATTCAATGCACTCAGGTGCACCTTACCATTAGCGATTGCATCGCCCGATAAATTAATGTTACTCAGAGGTCCTGCGACTTTAATATCACCAGAGGCATAGCCTTCTACATGGTCAATGAAACTACCACAAAAGCTCTTTAAAAATTCTATTCGAGTGTTGTTGGCCGCAATGTTGAGGTCAATGTAACTTTTTAGTTGGCGATACGTAGCCCTGAATATTCGTTTGTGCGAGTATCGGTGTAGGATGATTCCTTTGTATAAGTGTGTCGTGAGCTATGGCATCAATATCTATTTGTTCAGCCTTCTCATTCCATGTCGCATTCGCAGTGAGTGTACCCATACGTCCATCTTGGAATTTAAAATCACTGATTTTAAGTGTTCCTGCAGCCTGAGGTTTTGCGAAAACATTAGAGATATGCGCGTGTCCTGTAGCCTTTCCGCTAAAGTCTACTGCGTGAAAGTTTACTAAATTAAGGATGTAGGCTACATCGATATTCTTTAATTCGGCTGTGATAGAATCATTTGAGTGAGGAGTCGCTTCACCCGAAATAACAATGTGTCGATCATCATGTACTACTGCAAAATGGTCGATAGTCAGGTGCTTTGCTTGATAGATAATGTCACTTGGTTGCACTTCCCATGCAGTATTGTCAATCCATATGTTGGAAGGATGAATACAAATATGTGCTGTCGCTAACTTTTGATGAGTGAAAAACGTAGTTTCACTACGTAGAGTTCCCCATATACTTTTCCCTTTAAGATTCTTCCAAGTGAGGGTAGAATTCAATTTGTTATCCGAGGCATTGGCTTGCACGTGAAGATAAATGCCTTGGCCATTTTCATCGATTTTCTTGGTATGAATATTAGCTTTCAATGTATCTTGCACTGTAGCTATGTGCAAGTATCCTCTTTCAAAGTGTTGCCCAGCATAGGTAAAAGGGGGCATTTGAGCAAAGATATCCATTAGATGGTGCCTATCGTTGACCATCATATTGAGTCGAAGAGGTCGTTGTAAGTCTAAATCAATATTCAATACCTGTTGTAACCAGTCACTTTTTTGAATTTCAGCTTCAAAAGAAAAATCATTTGTTTTTATCTTTTTGTAGCGTGGAAGGCCTGGAAGTGTGGGTAGTTTTGTAGCAATGATATTGGTGATGCTGTTGGAAAGTGTGGCATAGTCATAGTTTCCTTTTAGGCGCATCTGTCCAAAGTCACTATCTAAACAAATTGTATGTATGCCCTTCGTTGTGTCTGCTTGTAAGCTCAAGGTGTTGAGGTGATAATGTTTATCGGGTGCTTGCATATCAAAGTCTTTGATACGTATGCTACCTAATGCAGTGTTGAGGTTGTGCCCTTTGATATTAGCCTCTATTTGCATGCCGAAAAAAGCTGCAGGAATTTGTGTCGAAAGTCGTAGAGATTTGGGATTAAAATGTGCTACATTAGCTTGTAATTTGGCATTAAAAAGTTTGCCCATGTTACTCAATGAACCATTTAGGTGTATTTCTCCGTTAGGGTCATCCATATCAAATTTGCCATTGAAATCTATCTGACGGTTCTTTTTCTTTATGGCTGCATTTAGGGAAATGTTGTGATAGGTGTATTGGTTATAATCGAATAGGTCGATCGCACCTTTTGCTTTCATGCTTAGTACATTGTTAAGCCAATAACCTTCAGCGTTGAGCTTCGCTTTGAAATTACCAAATTGCGCGTTGTCTATAATTCTTCCTAAGGCTATACCCGCAGTTTCAATGTTTCCTTTAAAATGGTTATTTTGTAGGTTTACTGCTAAAGTGGCATTTCCTGCATCAGTGTGAAGTTTACCTTTTAAAGCAATATCTTTTCGGCGACCACTACAATCTCCTTTAAAATAAATATTTCCTAATCGGGTAATCTCTATTGGGATATGAAATTGTTGCCCTAAATTGTCAACAATAAATTGAATCCCGTTGGCATGTAAGTTAAGAGTATTGATATGTCCTTTCCATTGCAGATCATTTTGCCAATTGCTTATTTCTCCGTTCGCAGAAAAGTAAATGTTAGAACCGGAGAGGTGTAAATCGTGCATACGAAGTGAGGAGATTGTCCCACTAATCTTTGTTGATAGGTCTATTTTCTTTACGAAAGGGCGTAGTGCGGGTAATAAAAAGGCAAAGTCGCAAGGGCGAATGTAGGATGGCGAGAAAGTGAGGTTGTAAGTCAATGTTGATAGCGCCAGCTGTTTGTTTTCAAACTGATAATGTGCGCTACCATCCTTTATACGGATGCAGGTGCCAGGCATGTCTATGTTGAGATAGTTCAAATGGGCATCTCTTTTGTTGGCTTGTAGCTTTGTTGTCAGTGCATTGAGGTGCACACCACTGGCCTCATCAAGTGCTAAACGCTTGATTTGTAAGTTTAAACTATCGTTGGTTAGAGTATTAATCAAGATGTGAGCGCTGAGATTTGTAATGTGAAGGTGCTTTAAATTGAGTTGACCAATGGTCTTTGGTGCATCATTTTGGTGGTAAATGAGCGTACCATTTCGAATGATTAATGAGCCAATGGTGACATCAAGTTTCGATTCTTTTTGAGGCTCTTTTGATGCAAGTGAATCGAGAACAAATTGATAATTGGGCTTACTTTGTGCTGTTTGCCGATAGGTGTTGGCTGTGGCGCCAAATAATTGTGCGGAAGAAATAGAGACTTTTTCCTTGTAGAAGTGATAAAAGGTTTACCTTGATGGAGGCGCGTGAAGAAGTCAATAACTTCTGTTGTTGCTGGTCGTAAATGGTTATTCCGTCGAGGATGATTCGATTGAGAAAACCTAAATTAATCTCTTGAATTTCGACTTTTGTACCTAATTTTTGTGCAAGCGCATTGCTTGCCGTATTGCCTATACAAGTTTTTACAGCAGGGATATGCAGCAATATAACCAGTAGTAAATATAGACCCGCAAAAATCCATATTACGCTATTGACAATATGTTTAAGTCGTTTCAGATGCTTCCTCCCTAATTTTTTTGTGACGTTGCAAAAAAATACATGAAAAAAAGGAATATACAGGAATAATTTGACTTTTTTCTTTTCTTTATGCTTATTTTTTTCCTTAATTTTTGCATCGGTTATTTCGACTGATTTGAGGAAATGAAATATAATATTATATAAAATAGTTATGGCAAATGTAATTAAGTTGCGTAAGGGCTTAGACATTCACCTAACGGGTAAAGTTGAAAGTACTCAGGTAACATCACTCAAGAGCAAAAAGTATGCAGTGGTTCCTGATAGTTTTGGCGGTGTTATTCCGAAGGTTCTTGTGCGCGAAGGCGATCATGTTAAGGCTGGAGATGCATTGTTTGTGAATAAAAGATATCCAGAAGAGAAATTTGCTTCTCCTGTAAGTGGTGAGGTTACGGCTGTTGTTCGTGGAGATCGGCGTAAAGTTTTATCCATTGTAATAGAGGCAGATGAGAAGCAAGAATATATAGATTTTGGGCAGCGTAATGTAGAAACGCTAACAGGAGATGAAGTGAAACAGGCCTTATTGGAAGCAGGCTTGTTTGGCTTTATTCAACAATTGCCTTATGCTGTAGCAACGACACCCTGATACTTTTGCCACGTGATATTTTTGTATCAGCCTTTCGTGATATGCCTTTGGCTGCCGATTTTGAGGTGGAATTAAAGGGGCATGAAGCAGAATTCCAGGCAGGTCTAACAGCCTTGTCAAAAATGCAAACGACTCATTTGAGTGTGCATAAGCGTCAAACGGCTACGGCTTTGCTCCAGGCAAAAGGTGTAGAATTACATGTTATAGATGGTAAATGCCCTGCAGGAAATGTTGGTGTTCAGATTAATCATATTGCACCAGTAAATAAAGGTGAGGTTGTTTGGACGGTTGATCCTGCAGTAGTTATTATAATTGGTCGTTTGTTTTTGACAGGGAAGGTAGACCTTCGTCGTGTGATAGCCGTAGCAGGAAGTGAGGTTAATCATCCAACCTATGTTGAAGCGTTGGTGGGTACGCCTTTGGCTGTTGTTTTAGATGGGCAACTTAAGCATACTGCACATGTGCGTGTCATCAATGGTAATCCGCTAACGGGAACAAAGACGACACTTGATGGTGTTGTTGGTGCACATACATCGGAGATTACAGTTATTCCAGAAGGTGACAATTTGCACGAGATGTTGGGATGGATTTTTCCTCGTTTTCAACAATTTTCTACCTCACGAAGTTACTTCTCTTGGCTGTTAGGTAAGCGCGAATACAACCTTGATGCACGTGTAAAGGGGGGTGAACGCCACATGATCATGAGTGGTGAATATGATAAGGTGCTGCCGATGGACATCTATGGTGAGTATTTGATTAAAGCAATTCTCGCTGAAGATATTGATAAAATGGAACAATTGGGCATTTATGAAGTGAGCCCTGAAGACTTTGCTTTAGCGGAATTTGTTGATTCTTCGAAGTTGGAACTCCAGGCCATTGTGCGTCGTGGACTTGACATGTTGCGCAAAGAGAATGCTTAACGTAAACGAATATAAATCATGATGAGTTTAAGAAAATATCTCGATAAGATTAAACCCAACTTTGAAGCGGGTGGAAAAATTGCACGCTTTCCAAAGTGTTTTTCGAGGGGCTTGAGACCTTTTTGTTTGTCCCTAACACGACTGCAACGACAGGAACGAATATTCATGACGCCATTGATTCAAAGCGAATTATGAGCTTTGTGGTGATAGCTTTGCTTCCGGCGTTGCTTTTCGGAATGTATAATGTGGGCTATCAGAATTATCTCCTTGCAGGGAAATTGGCGGAAGCATCGTTCTGGAGTATCTTTTTCTATGGTGCATTAGCTGTTCTTCCAAAGGTTGTTGTGAGCTATGTTGTCGGTCTTGGAATCGAATTTGCGTGGGCACAATGGAAGCATGAAGAGATACAAGAGGGCTATTTGGTGTCGGGTATAATCATTCCTTTAATTGTTCCAGTAAGCTGTCCGTTATGGATGTTGGCGTTAGCCTGTGCTTTTGCCGTTATTTTTGTAAAAGAAATATTTGGCGGAACAGGTATGAACATATTCAATGTAGCTGTGGCTGCACGTATGTTCTTATTCTTTTCTTATTCTAATGCTATGACAGGCGATTGTGTTTGGGTCGCTAATCATTCTATATTAGGTTTCGGGAATGACTTGCCTGATGCTTTTAACGGCAGCAACACCATTAGGAGAGTTGGCTGTAGGGGCACTTCCACACGCTTCTATTGCCGATATGCTTATCGGTTTTTATTCCAGGCTCTATAGGGTGAAACGAGGTGTTATTGCAATCGCTATAGGCGCCGTTATTCTTTTGTGGACAGGTATTGCAAGCTGGAAAACTATGGGCTCAGTATTCTGCGGAGGTATTGTGATGGCGTTGTTATTCCATGCGTTAGGCATGACGCCAGTGCAGTGGTATGAGCATATTATTTTTAGGTGGTTTCTGCTTTGGAGCAGTGTTTATGGCTACCGATCCTGTGACTTCTGCACGCACTGAAAGTGGAAAAATATATCTATGGATTTCTTATTGGTGCCATGGCCATCATTGTTCGTGTGATGAATCCAGGTTTCCCCGAGGGCATGATGTTAGCGATATTCTTTGGAAATATGGTAGCTCCGTTGATTGATTATTGTGTAGTGCAACGCAATATCTCACAGCGTGCAAAAACGACTAATGAATAAATAAAGACAATGAAGACAAATTCTAATTCATATACAATTATCTATTCTGCCGTAATTGTTGTTATTGTGGCTTTTTCTCCTGGCCTTTGTTTTTTTCAGGGATTGAAGCCACAACAGGATGCCAATGTGGCGTTGGACAAGAAAAAAAGCAGATACTCAATGCGCTCAATATTCGTGATTTGAGTAATGAAGCTGCCGATAAAACCTATAAGGATGTGGTTGAGGCTGATGAGATTATTGACGCACAAGGCCATATCTTAAATGCTGGTAAGCCTGGTGGTGAAACGGCAGGTTTTAAACTGGAAAGCAAGGATTATAAAGAGGGGCGCCTCGCTTTATATGTTTGCAAGGTGAATGGGCAGCGCAAATATGTCATTCCTGTTTATGGAATGGGCCTTTGGGGACCTATAAGTGGTTATATTGCTTTGAATGAAGATAAGGCTACGGTTTATGGTGTTTATTTCAACCATGAGAGTGAGACTGCTGGATTGGGTGCAGAAATTAAGGATAATGCGGCATGGCAAGCCAAGTTCCAAGGCAAGAAATTGTTTGCTAATGGTAATGATAAGACTATCGCTTTAGGTGTTGAGAAAAAGGTTGATGACCCTGCAACACAGGTCGATGCGGTCACGGGCGCAACGCTTACCAGCAATGGAGTGCGTGACATGTTGCACGAAGGGCTGAGCAAATATTTGGTATTTTTGAATGAACATTCCTCTAATCAATAGTAAAACAAATGAGCTTATTTAGTAAACAAAATAAAGAGGCCTTTATCAATCCCCTGAATTTGGATAATCCCATCATGGTTCAGGTGCTTGGTATTTGTAGTGCTTTAGCTGTAACGTCGCAATTGAAACCCGCTATCGTGATGGGGCTTGCCGTTACCATTATCACTGCTTTTTCGAACGTCATCATCTCATTGATTCGTAAAACCATTCCATTGCGCATCCGCATTATTGTGCAATTGGTAGTAGTGGCAGCCTTAGTGACTATCGTGAGCCAGATATTAAAGGCTTTTGCCTATGATGTGAGCGTACAATTGTCAGTTTATGTTGGTTTGATTATCACCAACTGCATTCTGATGGGTCGTTTGGAAGCTTTTGCTATGATGAACAAACCTTGGCCGAGTTTCTTAGATGGTTTGGGCAATGGTTTGGGCTATGCGATGATTTTTAGTTATCGTGGGTGCCGTTCGTGAATTCTTAGGTCGTGGCAGTCTGTTGGGATTCCAACTTATTCCGCAATCTGTTTACGATGCAGGATATATGAATAATGGTATGATGACGATGCCTGCCATGGCGCTCATTCTGTTGGGTTGTGTCATTTGGGTGCATCGTGCTTATATCTATAAAGAGAAATAAAAACAAGAAAAAAAGATGGAACATATCATATCATTATTTTTCCGTTCGATATTTGTCGACAACATGATTTTTGCATTCTTCCTCGGCATGTGCTCGTTCCTTGCCGTGAGTAAGAACGTGAAAACCTCTTTCGGTTTGGGCATGGCCGTTACCTTTGTGCTGTTGGTTACCGTGCCTGTAGACTATTTGTTGCAAACCAAAGTCTTAGGTCCCGATTGTCTCATTGAGGGAGTTGATTTGTCGTATCTGAGTTTCATTCTCTTTATTGCAGTAATTGCTGGTATCACACAATTGGTTGAAATGAGTGTTGAGAAATATTCTCCTTCGCTCTATTCAGCTTTGGGTATCTTCCTTCCGCTGATTGCTGTGAACTGTGCTATCATGGGAGCGTCGCTGTTTATGCAGCAGCGCATCAACCTTGACCCAAACAATACACAGTATATTGGCAATGTTGTTGATGCCATCGTCTATGCTATTGGTTCAGGCTTTGGTTGGACCTTAGCCATTGTGCTCATGGGAGCCATTCGCGAGAAGATGCAATATAGTGATGTGCCCAAGCCGCTTCAAGGGCTTGGTATCACCTTCATCACCGTGGGACTAATGGCTATGGCTATGATGGTATTCAGTGGCTTAAAAATTTAATTCAGAACTATGGGAGAATTTATACTATATAGCATAGGAGTATTTTTTTAATCATCATACTCCTGTTAGTTATCATCCTGCTCATCGCGAAGAAATATCTCAGCCCCAGTGGCGATGTGGATATTGTTATCAATGGTGATAAGAAAATCAACGTTCCTCAGGGCAGTAGTGTGATGACGACGCTCAATGAAAATGGAATCTTTTGCCCTCTGCCTGCGGTGGAAAAGCAAGTTGTGGGCAATGCAAAGTGCAAGTGTTAGAAGGTGGTGGCGAAATCCTCGACTCGGAGCGCCCCCACTTCTCGCGCAAGGAAATTAAAGATCATTGGCGGTTGGGCTGCCAGTGCAAAGTGAAAGGAAACCTTTCGTTGAAAGTGCCCGAGAGTGTCATGGGAGTGAAAGAATGGGAATGCACCGTCATCTCCAATAAGAACGTCAGCTCGTTCATCAAAGAATTCAAGGTGGCTTTACCCAAGGGCGAACATATGGACTTCATTCCAGGCTCATATGCGCAGATTAAGATTCCTGCTTACGACTGCATCGACTATGACAAGGACTTTGATAAGGCGCTTATCGGCGATGATTACATTGGTACGTGGGAGAAATTCAATCTCTTTTCACTCAAGGCACATAATCCCGAACCCACCGTGCGCGCCTATTCGATGGCTAACTATCCAGCCGAAGGCGACATTATCACACTCACCGTGCGCATCGCTTCAACACCTTTCTTGCCTCGTCCACAAGTGGGATTCCAGAATGTGCCGACAGGCATAGGCTCGTCTTATATCTTCTCTCTCAAACCAGGTGACAAGGTAATGATGAGCGGACCTTATGGCGATTTCCATCCTAACTTCACCTCGGGTAAAGAGATGATATGGATTGGTGGCGGTGCTGGTATGGCACCTTTGCGAGCTCAAATCATGCACATGACGAAGACCCTCCACACTACCGACCGCGAAATGCACTTCTTCTATGGTGCACGTGCGCTGGTTGAAGCTTTCTTCTTGGAAGATTTCTGGGAATTGGAGAAAGAGTTTCCCAACTTCCATTTCCACCTTTCGTTAGACCAGCCCGATCCGAAGGCTGACGCTGCAGGGGTGAAATATTATGCTGGCTTTGCCGTGAATTGCATTCGCGACACCTATCTGAAGAATCATGAGGCACCCGAAGATTGTGAATATTATCTATGTGGTCCTCCCTATGCTCATCAAGACGGTTACCGACTATCTCGATAGTCTTGGCGTAGAGCAAGATGCCATTATGTATGATAATTTTTGGATAAATAGTTATATGTATGGAGGCGGTCAACAAGTGGAAGTTTGTTGGCCGCCTTTCTTTTGTCTGCCAAATGGCTGCTATAACGATGCAATAGCTATGAACGGCTGTTTTTCTCAAAAACGAATGATTGTTATTCCCCGAACGAGTGTTTTTCTCAAAAATGGTTGATTGTTATCCCCCGAACGAGTGGTTACCACAATGATGCAACAGCCCTAATCACTGAATAGGTTATTGCAATGATGCAACTGGTATTCATCTGAAGCATGTGATATGAATGGCAGTATTTTTGCACTGTTTACTCTACTTTTAGCAGACAATAAACTTTAGTTACAAAGTTTTAAACGCCATTTTTACACCCTATTTATATTATTATTATCTTTGCAAAAATTTTAAAAGAGGTTTATGAAGAGCGTATTCAGTTTAACATGTTTCGTGGCTTTATTAACGTTGTGGGGCTGTCATTCTAAGAAGAATGAGGAAGTGGTTCCTGTTTATACTGCTACTACACCATTAGTAGACAATGTTTCGTTGCCGCAGTCTTATGTGGGTAACATTGCTTCGCTACGCAACATCGATGTGCGGTCGCAGCAAGATGGCATCTTGCAAGATGTTTATGTTAGAGAAGGGCAAGCGGTGAAAGCAGGTCAATTGCTATTTCGCATTGCCATTTTGGGTGCTAACGAAGAGATTGCGAAGGCCAAGGCTGAGGCTGAGCAAGCGAAGATTGAATTGCAAAATACCACGAAGCTTACAGAAAATAAAATTGTCTCGAATAATGCACAGCGCATGGCTCAAGCCAAATATCATAGTGCTGAGGCCGACTACCAGTTGGCTTTGTTGCACAAGCGGCCTTCGTTCGTGCGTGCACCTTTTGCTGGTGTGCTGGGGCGTATCCCCAACAAGCCAGGCAGTTTGGTGGAGCAGGGGACATTGCTCACCAACTTATCTGATAACAGCAAGATGTTGGTTTATTTTAATATCTCTGAAACCGATTATTTAGATTATCGGCTCCATCCCGAGCGTTATACGCAGTCGCCGCTTCAGTTGGTGTTAGCCAATGGCGATGTGTTTCCTGCTCGTGGCAAGGTGATGGATATCTCGGGCCAATTCGACCGCTCTACTGGCACCATTTCGTTGTGTGCTCTCTTTGGCAATCCACAAAAATTTGTTGCGCGATGGTGAGACTGGTACCGTGAAACTCTTTGTAGAAAAAGAAACAAGCCTTGATGATACCCCAGATAGCCGTTTATGAACAGCAGGACCGAAAATATGTGTTTGTGGTAGACCAGCATAATGTGGTGCACCAACGCGCCATCAAAATTGCAGCCGAGGCTACAGGTTTCTGTATTGTTTCGTCAGGACTACGCCCCACGGATCGTTTTCTTGTGGATGGCATTCAGAAGGTGAACGAAGGCGATAAGGTGCGCCTGCGAGTGGTATCGCCAAAGGAAGCGATGAAGTTGGATCAATTAAACGCAGATTAGAATGTTTAAAAATCTTTATACGCCGGCCAGTACTTTCGATTGTTGTCTCGCTGGTCATTGCTTTTGTCGGTGTGCTGTCGCTGTTCAATCTTCCCTATCACACAATTTCCGTCAATATCGCCTCCAAAGGTGAATGTGGTGGCCAATTATCCCGGTGCCAATAACGAATTATTGGTGAAATCGGTCATCATTCCGTTGGAGCAGGCTTTGAATGGCGTTCCCGGCATGAAATATATTGAGAGTGATGCGGGCAACGATGGCGAGGCCGAGATTAATGTGGTGTTTAAATTGGGCACTGATCCCAACGTGGATGCCGTGAATGTGCAAAACCGTGTGTCGGCAGCCACCAACAAATTGCCACCCGAAGTGATTCGTGAGGGGGTGAAGATTTCGCGTGAGGAGCCCAATATTCTCATGTATATTAACCTCTACAGCGACGATCCCAAGGTTGATCAAGAGTTTCTTTACAACTATTTCGACATCAATATCTCACCCGAATTGCTACGCGTTGATGGTGTGGGCGATCTCGATATTCTTGGTACGCGTGATTATGCCATGCGTGTTTGGCTACATCCCGACAAAATGGTAGCCTATGGTTTGTCGACCGACGACGTGAGCGACGCTTTAGAAGACCAAAATATTGAGGTTTCTCCCGGAAAGTTGGGTGAGAGTGGAGGCTTACGCCCGCAGGCAAAGGAATTTGTGTTGAAGTATCCAGGACGTTACACTACTGAGGCCGAATATGGCAATATCATTATCAAGAGCAATGGCAATGGGCAGGTAGTGCGTTTAAAAGACATTGCTGACGTGCATTTAGGCAGCGAGGTCTATGATATTTATTCCACGCTCAATCGGCGTCCGTCGGCGGCTGTGACGTTGAAGCAAGCCTATGGCAGCAATGCTCGCAATGTCATCACGCAAGTGAAAGCAGCCATGGCGCGTTTACAAAAAGATATGCCCAAAGGTATGCACTATGAGATTAGTTATGATATCAGTCGCTTCTTAGATGCCAGTATTGAAAAGGTGGTGCATACGCTGTTCGAAGCCTTTGTGCTGGTAGCCATTGTAGTGTTCATCTTCTTGGGCGACTGGCGCGCATCCATCATTCCCGTTATGGCCGTTCCTGTGTCGTTGCTGGGCAGTTTCATCGCCATGTTAGCCTTCAATATCACGCTCAATATGATTTCGCTCTTTGCATTGGTCATGGCCATTGGTATTGTGGTCGACGACGCCATTGTGGTGATTGAGGCCGTGAATGTAGAGATGTCGCGCAACAAGCTGTCGCCGGTCGAGGCTACAGAAAAGGCAATGAAAGAGATTAGTGGTGCCATCATAGCCATCTCGCTGGTTATGGCTTCGGTATTCATCCCCGTAGCGTTCATGGGTGGTCCTGAAGGTATGTTCTATCGCCAGTTCTCTATTACGATGGCTTCGAGCATCCTGTTTTCAGGCTTCGTAGCACTGACGCTGACGCCCGCACTCTGCGCACTTATTCTCACCAAAGAGCAAGAGAATCATGTACAAAAGGGCTTCGTAGGGCGTGCACTGCAACGTTTCAACGCGCAGTTTAATTTGGGCAGTCTCAAATACGAGCGGCTCATTCGTCGCACCGTCACACACAAAGCCTTTACCATGGGTGCCATTTTGCTGTTTTGTATATTGGCCTATTGGGTGAATATGGGGCTCCCTTCGGGTTTTATTCCGCAGGAAGATCAAGGCATGATCTACGCTGTGATTGAAACGCCACCAGGTGCAACCATCGAGCGCACCAACAAAGTGGCACAGCAGCTGTTGAAGATAGCCGAACAAGAGGATGGTGTGGAGAGTGTTTCATCGTTGGCAGGCTTTGAGATTCTTTCAGAAGGAACGAGTGCCAACTCGGGCAGCTGCTTGATTAACCTGAAAGATTGGAAACATCGCAAGCGCACTGCCAAGCAGATTATTGCCGATTTGGAGGAGAAATGCAAACGCATCACGCAAGCCAATATCGACTTCTTCGAGCCACCTTCGATACCGGGTTATGGTGCGGCCAGCGGCTTTGAGTTGCGCCTGTTGGACAAGACCGGCAACAACGATTATCATGAGATGGAGCGCGTGAGCAAAAACTTTGTGGCAGCGCTCAACAAACGTCCCGAAATAGGCAATGCTTTCACGTTCTATTCGGCCAGCTATCCGCAATATATGCTCCATGTCGACGACGCTTTGGCACTGCAAAAAGGGGTGGAGCCTGGCAAGGCGCTCAACAACCTTTCAGTGCTGGTGGGCTCGGATTATCAAACGGGCTTCATTCGTTTTGGTAAACCCCTATAAAGTGATTGTGCAAGCCGCGCCGCAATATCGCGCCTTCCCGGCAGATTTGCTCAACCTCTATGCCAAGAACAACGATGGACAGATGGTGCCCTACGCCGCTTTCATGTCGCTGAATAAGGTTTATGGCATGAGCGAAATCACGCGCCACAACCTCTACAATTCATCAGAAGTGACGGGTGCACCAGCTGCAGGTTATTCCAGTGGGCAGGCCATGCGCGCCATACAAGAAGTGGCGCAGCAGAACTTGCCGAAAAGGATTTGACTACGACTGGGCGGGTATCTCAAAGGACGAAGCCGATCGAGGCAATACTGCAATTATCATCTTCATCGTTTGCTTGGTGTTTGTCTACCCTCATTTTGGCTGCACAATACGAGAACTTCCTCCTCCCGTTGCCCGTCATCATCTTCTTGCCCGTGGGCATCTTCGGTGCCTTCCTGCTGCTCAAGCTCTGTGGCTTAGAGAACAACATCTATGCGCAAATTGCCTTGGTGATGCTCATCGGCCTGCTGGGTAAAAATGCGGTGCTGATGGTTGAATATGCGGTGCAGCGCAAAAACCTCGGCACACCGATTGCCGAAGCCGCCATTGCTGCTGCTGTCGCACGTTTCCGCCCCATCCTCATGACGAGCATCGCCTTCATCGCAGGCCTCATTCCCTTGGTGTTGGCCTCTGGAGCCGGCGCCATTGGCAACCGCACGATTGGCACAGCTGCCGTGGGTGGTATGGTAATAGGCACTTTGGGTGGATTGTTGCTCATACCTGGTCTCTATTATATTTTTGCTAACATGGCCGACAAATTGGTAAATTACCAAAAGGAGAAGCCATTGAGTGAAGAGAAAGATAAGCGTTATACAAAAATTTTAGAACAAAAGTAGTTCCCATGACTTTTCACAATAGTCCCCGCATCGCAACGATGCTTATAGCCTTGTTGATGTTGGCAGTCACATCTTGTAAGACGCCACAAGCTACGCAACCTAAGGACACATTGGTTTCGTTGCCACCAACATCCACAGATACGCTCTCGCCCTTACCAGCCTGGCGCGATTTCTTTCAAGATGCCACGCTGCGCAACCTTATCGACACGGCACTGCATAATAACCGAGATCTCAAAATTATGCTGCAAGAGTTGGTTATTGCCAAGAGTGCTCTTGCCGCCAAGCGTGGTACTATGCTGCCTTCCGTAACGGCAAATATCGGCGCTGGTGTATCTAAAGTGGGGCGTTATACGGCTGAGGGAGCAGGTAATGTGGGCACAGAACTCACGCCTGGGCACAATATCCCCACGGTCATTCCCGACTTGGCGCCATCGCTTCAGGTAAATTGGACTATCGACCTGTGGCAGAAACTCAATAGCAGCAAGAAAGCTACAGTAGAACGCTTCTTGGCTTCGCAGGCAGGACAACGGGCGTTACGTGGACAATTGGTGGCCGATGTGGCTGAAAACTACTATACACTTTTTAGCCTTAGACAGCAAGTTGGCTGTCGTGGCGCAATACATTGCCCCTGCAGCAAAAGGCTGTTAAGCTGGCGCGCATACAGAAAGAGGCTGATGCAGAAACGCAGTTGGGTGTGGATAAGTTCGAGGCAGAACTGGCTAAAGCACAGGCAGACGAATGGCTGTTGCGGCAGGCCGTGATAGAGACTGAAACCAATCTTAACTTGCTTCTTGGGCGCTTCCCTGCACCTATTGTACACCATGCCGATAACTTTTTGCAGCTTTCGTTGCCCAATATCGTGCGTACTATACCCACGCAATTGTTGCTGCAGCGTGCCGATGTAAAGCAGGCTGAGCACCAATTGCGTGCAGCCAAATGGGATGTAGAAGCGGCACGTAAAGCTTTTTTACCCTCGCTCAATCTCTCAGCAGCCTTGGGTTTAGACGCTTTCAATCCAAAATATCTGGTGCGTACGCCCGAGTCGGTGGCTTTCAGTGTGCTGGGGGCTTTCACGGCACCGCTCATCAATAGGCGTGCCATTCAGGCCGATTTCGACCAAGCTAATGCTTTGCAAATAGAAGCACTTTACAATTACGACAAGACCTTGCTTACAGCGTGTGGCGAAGCTCATACATTGCAGGCCAAATTGCAGAATTTGGCGCACTATGCTCAGCTGAAACAGCAGCAGGATTCGGCGTTGCAGCGTGCCGTTTCGGCTGCACAACAGCTCTATTTCAACAATCGTGCCACTTATCTCGACGTGTTGGATAGCGAGCGCGATCAACTTGATTGCCAAATGGAACGTATAGACACACAATTGCAGCAACTCTCAGCTGCAGTTGAGATTTATCGCGGCTTCTACTAACAGGTCTGCCCGGTCTTAGATAAATAGGGTGTAAACGAATGCACAAACCACTATACTGCTGTTGAAAGGTTGTGGTTTTGTGCAGCCGATTCGCCAACTTTTAAATCAGGGACTATCTGTTGTGTGTCGAAAAATAAAATGCTCCTTGTCCATAACCACTAAAAATTTAATAAAAACAAAGGGGTAAAGGAGTGTCAAATTCCAGAATTTCTTTCTACCTTTGCCACCCATTAAAGAGGACTGCAAAAACTGCGTTTTCACAAATCCATTGGGTGAAAGAACAGTTTGGCTACTGGGCAAAGCGTGGGCTCGGTAGTTTCTTTTGAGCAGGATAGCACACGTGCATACTATTTTTTGTATAAGAGAAAGAGGGAGAGAACGAATGAATCAGTCCGTAAGAACTTTTACACTGACGGGATTGGTGGCTGCAGGGTTGCTGTTGATGCACGAACTGCCACCGCTGAGCATTGGAAGCACGGCATTGCGCCATGTGAATATCTTAAGCCAGTTGCTGCCCGAACATATGAGCGAGCAGCCTGATGTGGTGCCTGCCCCCAAAATACCTAAGCCTCTTATGGCTGTGAACAGGCAGGGCAAGGCTGTGGCATTTAAAGAAGTATGGCCCAAAGGTGTAGAGCCGATTGCCGATTTTTTTCAGCTGGCAAAGCGGGCGGCATGGATGCTTTCTATGCTAAGCTCAGCGAGGTAAAGCAGCTCAACCGCCCTGTGCGTATTGCCTATTTCGGCGATTCGTTCATCGAAGGTGACATTCTGACGAGCAACCTGCGAGAGCTATTTCAACAACACTTTGGCGGTTCGGGCGTGGGCTGGGTCGATTGTGGAACACCCTTGTCGGCTTTCCGACGCACGGTGAAGCAGCAATATCGTGGCGTGAAGGAGTTCACTGTGGTGAAAAACCCTTCGACAAGCAGCGGCAGGGTATTGCACAGCGCTATTATGTGCCCGCAGAGGGCGCACAGGTTACCACACAAGGTTCGGGCGCGCTACCTTATGTAGCCTCATGGCAGTGTGCACAATTGTTTCTGCGCAGTCCGCAACCCATTCGAGTTACCATAGAAGCCAATGATCAGCCTACATCTGTGCATTTGACACAGCCATCGGATGGGGTACAGATGATTGAGACACGTGGCCTGATGCGCAGTGTGCGTTATGCTTTTGCTGATGTCACACCGCACACCACACTCTTTGGCATGGCGTTGGAATCAAACAAAGGTGTCATCCTCGATAATTTCTCTGTGCGTGGTTCTTCGGGTGTACAGTTGGGGCAGATCCCGCAGCCCACGCTCTCTGCTTTTGCTCGCTTGCGCCCATACGACCTCATCGTTGTGCACTATGGCATCAATGCGGCTGTGCAGGGCAATACGATGCCACTGATGCGAAGCTATATGAAACGCATGAAGCACGCCATTGAACACTTGCGAGCATCCTATCCCATGGCCAGCATCTTGGTGGTGAGTGTGCCCGATCGCGATCAACGCACAGCCGACGGAATCGCTACAATGAAGGAAGTAAAAGAGTTGGTGGGGTTGCAAGCACAATTGGCTGCTGATTGTGGAGTGGGCTTTCTCAATCTCTATCAAGCTATGGGAGGTGAAAACAGCATGAAACGACTTGTTGATAGAAACTTGGCCAATAAAGACTACACCCATCTGAGTTTTTGGCGGTGGCAAGCAGGGTGGCAGGTAAAGTGTTCCCTTCATTCATGGCTGGATTTGAAAACTATAAACGCCGCAAGGCATTAGAATTGTAATGATAGATCGTTTGATTCATTTGCTTGCGTATCATCCGCAAGAGCCGCTCATCTTCTCGAGCGGGTTGTTTCTGTTTCTTTTTTCTGGGCTTCTCGTTCATCTATATGTTACTGCAACAGCGGCTGAATGCGCGCCTGGTGTTTGTGACACTCTTCTCCTATTATTTTTATTACAAGAGTAGTGGTCTCTATTTCTGGCTGTTGGCTTTGGTCACCGTGAGCGATTTCTTCATTGCACGTGGCATACAGCGCTTGGCCGAAGTCTCTGCAGCCGATGCAACACGCACAAGCCATGCACGGCATTGGCGCAAAGCCTTGGTGGCACTGAGTCTGCTCATCGATTTGGGGCTGTTGGGTTATTTCAAATACACCAACTTCTTCGCAGGCATGGTGAGCCAGATGTTGGAGCACAATTTCCAACCATGGGATATCTTCCTGCCAGTGGGAATCAGCTTTTTCACGTTCCAAAGTATGAGCTATACCATTGATGTCTATCGAGGCGATTTAAAACCATTGCCCCATCTACTCGACTATGCTTTCTATGTATCGTTCTTTCCGCAATTGGTAGCAGGACCTATTGTGCGTGCTGCCGATTTCGCGCCACAGATTCGCCGTCCTCTTGTCATTACCAACGACATGTTTGCACGTGGCGTTTATTTCATTCTCATCGGGTTGTTTAAGAAGGCTGTCATCAGCGATTATATCAGTCTGAACTTCGTCGACCGCATCTTTGACAACCCCACACTCTATAGCGGATTAGAAAATTTGCTCGGTATTTATGGCTATGCGCTGCAAATCTATTGCGATTTCAGTGGCTATAGCGATATGGCCATTGGCATAGCCTTGCTGCTGGGTTTCCATTTCCCCATCAACTTCAACGCCCCTTATCGCTCGGTGAGCATCACCGACTTTTGGCGGCGCTGGCACATCTCGCTCTCCACATGGATTCGCGACTACATTTATATCTCCTTGGGCGGCAACCGCAAAGGCAAGCTGCGGCAATATGTCAATCTCGTCATCACAATGCTCTTGGGTGGGTTGTGGCATGGTGCAAGTCTAAACTTTGTGGCATGGGGCGGGGCACATGGCCTCGCACTTGCCGTGCATAAATTCTTCCGTCAGGAGGTGCTACATCATGGGCGCAGCTTTCAATCCCATGGCTTACGCAAGTGGATTGCCATTGTGCTCACCTTTCATTTTGTGTGCTTTACGTGGATTTTCTTTCGGCAAAAAACATTCATGGCAGGCTGGATGATGTTGCGGCAAATCTTCTTCAACTTTCACGCCGAGTTGTGGCAGCAGGTGTGTGCGGGCTATCAATATGTATTGGCCTTCATGGCCTTTGGCTATCTCACCCATTTCTTGCCCGATACTTGGCAGGAATGGTTCATTTCACTGTTGCGCCGGTGCAATGTGGTAGTCTATGCGCTGTTGCTCATCACAGCCATTTACGTGGTCATTCAGGTGAAGAGCTCCACCATTCAACCCTTCATCTATTTTCAATTCTAATGACAATTTTCCAGCTATCATTTGCCTTTCTCCCGAAAAGTTTATAACTTTGCCGAAAGTTAAACTGAAAGTGTTTGTATGCAAGCGAAAAATAGTTTTTCAAGCAGTGTGATTTTTAACATCAATTATTTGGTTGAGCCAAATAATTGTGTAAAGCTACACACACACACACACATACATTCGCGCGACCGCTCTTAAACAGCCATCACGCGCGCGTAATATACAACATAAACGCTTACACACAAAGGGTGTGCACGAAGTTTTTTCATAACTTCATGCACACCTTTTGTGCGTGCATAAATGAATGGATTGTGTGTGCAAAACAAGGATTCAATAACGTTTAATAAAAATAGTTTTAACGAGATGAAGCAGACAAAGAAACGGGCATATGCGAAGCCCGAAAGCAAGATTGTAAGCATGCAGATGGAGCATTTGTTGCAGGCCGTGAGCGGTCAGCACAAACACATTGGCCAAGGCGGAACCTATGGCGATGCCAAGCGCAACAACATGGAATGGGGCGAATGGGACGACGAAGACCAAACTGCGCCCACAGTAACGAATGAGGGTAACGAATAACAAGGAGGAACAACAATGAAACTCAAAACATATTTCAACGCCGCCCTGCTCTGCCTCGCTGCAGGCCTGCTGGCAGCTTGCGCAGACGATATCATGGGCGATGGTAACAAAGACAAGCAAGGTAAGGAAGAAGTGAAAGGCGTGCAGTTTTCCACCGAGAATGCTAAAATGGATGCACCTACACGTGTTGCCGTGAGCGAAGACGGCACAACACATCCGCAAACGCGCACTTATATCCAACACACCGCTGGTGGTGGTGCAGATGCCTACTGGAGCGATAACGATAAAATTTGGGTAAAGAATAAGAATGGCCAGTGGAAGCAAAGCATCTCCACAGATGTTTATGACAACGGACGTCGCGCGGTATTCGTTTTGCCTGGCGATGCAAGCGATTATAACGACAACTGCGCCGTGGTTTATGCCAATGCTGACTATAATCAGTATTATGTCCAAACGATTTGGCCTACGGGTGCTACAGCTACTTATCCATTGACCCATGTTGATTACATTCAAGACCAAACCACGCCCAACGACTTTAGCAAAGCGGGAGAAAGAGGTGACTGCGGTGTGGGAAAAGCAAAAACCAAGGATGGCCGAAAATTTGATTTCACCCTTGAGCACTGTGTCAGCTACCTTTGCCTGCAACCACGCACTAATGATTTCAATCCATATGATGTCAAGCTGACCAAAATACTTATAGATGCAGGTACGACCCATCTTACAAGCGATATCATGGAAATGCACGAGGATGGTACCATTCATTATGTGAATGACACTCCAGGTATCTATGACTATGCCAACCCTGTAGTCTGGGGAACAGTTAGCGATTTCCTCTCCGCAAGGATGGTGGTCGTCCTTATAGTCCCGAGATTAATGCCTGCTATTTTGTGGTGTTGCCTGGCACCCATGACATCAAGATTAGCTACACCATTCACGATTCAAAATCTAATCTCGACTACACCTTTAAAAAGAATATTGGAAGCATTGTTTGTAAGCCAGGTGAAATCTACGACATCACGTCAAATTTGGCGATGCAATGGCCTACATATTACTATTGGGATGCCCAGGGACCAATACCAGGATACATTATATGGTATTCATCATACTTTGACGGAGTTTACTTAGGAGAAGATGGAATGAACAGTAGTCCTCAGGCTAATCCAAACTATAACCCAAGTGGTCGCTATGATGCACAAACAGAGGTCTTTAAAAGGTTGCCCAATGTGAACGAAATGATGTGGTATGCCTACAAAGGCGACGCCCATTGGGTTGACGAAGGGCAAGGTGGCATTTGCAACTGGGGCGGACACTTGTATCGCCCAGCAGGTATATGGCTGAAAAAGAAAGCTGCAATATTAAGAGATGAACACATCACCGAAGCATATATGCGCGATGGCTATCCCAATAAAAATGGTGTGTATACCGATTTTATAGAGACCTATGTACACGGAGAAATGCCTCAACCAATAGCACCAAAGACAGGTACGCCCACGAATGTGGATGATTATTTCTTTTTGTCAGCAGCAGGCGACTATTTAAATTGGGGAAATTTAAATGGTATTGGTACGATGGGATCATACTGGACATCAAGTTCCGTACCTAAAGAGAGTAACGTGATATATGAGTTCTATTTTTAATAGTTCTCTCCTATCTGTCCGAGGTGATTATCAAAATAAATACTATGCTTATGTAGCCATGCCTTTCGAATAGTTCCAAAAAAATAGCTATTCAGCACTGCAAAATGCTATATCGGGCAGAAGAAAAGTTGCTGCACGGATGTAAAAACGTGTTCGGGCGCGCCCGAACACCTGTTGCAACGATGTAAAATGGCTTCGGGCGCGCCCGAACACGTTTTGCGTGATGCATTAAGGCTTCGGGCGCGCCCGAAGCACAATTACAACTGAAACCTAATCGCCGGGCTGTTCTGGCGACTACTAATTTTATAATTATAATGAACAAACTGAGAACTGTTGACCGTAGCAAGCTCCAAGGAATGGAGCACTACCAGTATGCCAGATGGGATAATGCACGATGCAAAAGCTCAATCGGAGGGTCTGCAAGGGTTGTTTTCGAAATTTGATGCCCAATCAGAGGGTCTGCGAGGGTTGTTTTCGAAATTTGATGCCCAATCAGAGGGTCTGCGAGGGTTGTTTTCGAAATTTGACACCCCATCAGAGGGTCTGCAAGGGTTGTTTTCAAAATTTGGCACCCAATCGGAGGGTCTGCAAGGGATTTTCCTATGTTTTGTAGATGATTCTGAAACGAAATTCATTTAGAGTTGAGGGGCGGGAGTGCGCGATGCATTTCCGCCCCCGATTGTGTAGTGGGGAGCATCGTTAGTGTGTGGCGAAGCATCGTTAGCGTGTGTCGAAGCATCACATTAGGGTGGGCGAAAGAAAGTACAACCCACGTTGTGGGTAGCCCCCTCGCTTACATTGTTACCCAGGGTAGGCTGCGTTGCACTTGCCAACCCTGCGCTATCGAAAGTATAACCGCGATGCGGTAAGGGCACACCACGTGTGGTTTGATGGAGATGGGTAGGGGCGGTGCCTGTGTGCCCGCCCGTGTCGCCCTGCAAGGGCGCATTCGTCGTTCATCCCCCGCGCACAATGCGTGTATTTTTTTGGTATGGAAACGCCGCTGCGCGGACGTTCGGGCGGGCACACAGGCACCGCCCCTACGGTTTCGTTTGGGTGGATTGCGTGTGGGTGTTTGATGCCGTTGGGGTGGATTGCACGTAAATGGTTATTTTGTTTGTGTGGGATGTGTGGAAAAATATTACGGGGCGTGGTAGGGGCGGTGCCTATGTGCCCGCCCGTGTCGCCCTACAAGGGCGCATTCGTCGTTCATCCCCCGCGCACAATGCGTGTATTTTGGTATGGAAACGCCGCTGCCCGCCCGTGTCGCCCCGTCAAGGGCGCATTCGTCGTTCATACCCTCGCGCATGATGCGTGTATTTTGGGTATGGAAACGCCGCTGCGCGGACGTTCGGGCGGGCACACAGGCGCCGCCCCTACGTGTTTCGTTTGGGTGGATTGTGTGTAGATGGTTGATTTCATTTGGGTGGATTACGTGTAAATGGTTATTTTGTTTGGGCAGATTGTATGTGGAATGGTTGGTGTCGTTTGGGGAATGGATTGTGCATGGGCTACGTGTTTCGTTTGGGTGCCTGCGTGCAAATGCCGTTAATCCGCGTGGGCGAAAGGTTGTGGGAGAATCAAGCCTGTGGGGCTTGTACTTTTGATAGCCCAGGGTTGGCGACGATAGGGAGCCTACCCTGGGGGAAGGCGTGGAGGGGAACCTATGCCATCGGCATTGTACTTTCTTTAAATTCATTTTGAACAAAAAGGAATAGCATTCGTGAGCAAATGTTTTCTGCCAAGTTGTCAGTTGGCATGGGCTTTGCATATATGTGGGGCAAAACGAATTAAATAAATTAAGCAATATGCAAAAAGGTAATATTGGGGTTACGACAGAGGATATCTTCCCCGTGATTAAAAAGTTCCTCTATTCGGATCGTGAGATATTTTTTTGCGCGAGTTGGTGAGCAACGCTGTCGATGCCACGCAGAAGTTGAAGACGTTGGCCGAGAAGGGCGATTATAAAGGCGAATTGGGCGATTTGGCGGTGCGCATCACGTTGGATGAGGCGGCAAAGACCATCACGATTAGCGATAATGGTATTGGTATGACGGCCGAGGAGATTGAGAAATATATCAATCAGATTGCGTTCTCGGGTGTGTCGGATTTCTTGGATAAATATAAGGATAATGCCAATGCCATCATTGGGCATTTTGGTTTGGGTTTCTATTCGAGCTTTATGGTGAGCGATCGTGTGGACATCATCACGAAGTCTTACCAGGAGGATGCCAAGGCGGTGAAATGGACGTGCGATGGTACGCCGGCTTATGAGCTTGAAGAGACCGAGAAGGCTGGGCGTGGCACGGATGTGGTGCTGCACGTGAGCGAGGATTGCAAGGAGTTTTTGGATAAGGGCAAGCTGACCGAGCTGCTCAATAAATATTGCAAGTTCATGGCTGTGCCCGTGATTTTTGGCAAGGAAACCGAGTGGAAAGACGGCAAGCAGGTGGAAACCGACAAGGACCACGTGATTAACAGTGTGGAGCCGCTGTGGGTGAAGACGCCTTCGACGCTGAAGGATGAGGATTATGAGAAGTTCTATCGTGAGCTTTATCCCATGCAGGATGAGCCGCTGTTTTGGATTCATCTGAATGTGGATTATCCGTTCCACTTGACGGGTATTTTGTATTTCCCTCGTATTAAGAACAGCATTGAGCTGCAGCGCAATAAAATTCAGTTGTATTGCAATCAAGTGTTTGTGACCGACCAGGTGGAAGGCATTGTGCCCGAGTTCCTGACGTTGCTGCATGGTGTGATCGACTCGCCCGATATTCCGCTGAATGTGAGCCGCAGCTATTTGCAGAGCGATGCGAATGTGAAGAAGATTTCGACCTACATCACCAAGAAGGTGGCCGATCGTTTGCAAAGCATCTTCAAGGAAGACCGCAAGGCTTATGAGGAGAAATGGGATAGCCTGAAGCTGTTTATTCATTATGGCATGCTGTCGCAGGAGGATTTCTATGAGCGGGCGAAGGACTTTACACTGCTGAAAGATGTCGATGGTAAATATTACACGTTTGAGGAGTATAAGACGCTTATCAAGGATAGCCAGACCGATAAAGACGGCAACTTGATTTATTTGTATGCCAACAATGTGGAGGAACAATATTCCTACATTGAGGCTGCTAAGAATAAAGGTTATAGCGTGTTGTTGTTCGATGGGCAGCTCGATACGCCGTTGGTGGGCTTGCTGGAGCAGAAATTCGAGAAGTCGCGCTTCACTCGTGTGGATGCCGATATTGTTGAGCGGCTCATTGTGAAAGATGAGGCGAAGAAGACCGAGCTCAATGCCGACCAGACAGAGCAGCTTTCTCAAGTGTTCCGCTCGCAGATGCCACATCTAAATCAGGTGGAGTTTATGGTTGAGGTGCAGGCCTTGGGTGCGGATAATCAACCCGTTGTCATCACACAGAATGAATATATGCGGCGCATGAAGCAGATGAGCCAATTCCAACCCGGTATGGCTTTCTATCAGCAAATGCCCGATAGTTACACTTTGGTGCTCAACAGCGACCATGCTTTGGTGAAGAAAGTGCTGGGCGATTGCGATGCAGCTACGGGCGAAGCACTCAAGCCCATTCAAAGTGAACTGAAAGGATTGCAGGCGCGTCTCTCGGCTTTGCAGCAGGCGCAGAGCGCAAAGAAGCCCGAAGAACTGACGCAGGAAGAAAAAGATGATGTGCAGAACACACAAAAGGAAATCACTGCGCAACAAGATAAGCAAAAAGAGGTGATTGCAAACTATGCAAAAGAAAATAGCATTGTTCATCAACTAATTGACCTTGCTTTGTTGCAAAATAGCATGCTAAAAGGTAAAGAATTAGATGCATTTTTGAAGCGCTCGATAGATTTAATCCAATAATTCTGTGAGCGATTGTAGAAAAGGAAGTGAGAAACATGTGGTAGCATGTTTCTCGCTTTCCTTTTATTATTTCAGACACAATCTTGTTAATAAACATTAATCATCGGGCATTTCTCTTGTGCTGTGTTTTTGAGTTTAGCCAAAAACTATTACCTTTGCACCGCATTCAAGAAATGAGGCTTCGTAGCTCAACTGAATAGAGCATCTGACTACGGATCAGAAGGTTCCGGGTTTGAATCCCAGCGAAGTCACAATAGTAAGAATGTTTAAAACGGATGGCTTCGTAGCTCAACTGAATAGAGCATCTGACTACGGATCGAGAAGGTTCCGGGTTTGAATCCCAGCGAAGTCACAACATGAAGAGGAGTTCTCAAATGGAGCTCCTCTTTTTGTGTTCTTTACGAAATAAAAACATGCAATTCCTTTGTCTCTCGCTCATTTTATTTTATTTTTTGCATGAAAAAAATAGGAAATATGAAACAAAGGAATATGGTAAAGAAAATTAAATATGGTTTGGTAGCCCTTGCGGGCGTTTTTTTATCTTTAGTGCATGTGGAACGACGCAGACAGTGCCCATCACGGGGCGTAAACATTCGTTGTTGGTGAGCGATGCCGAGGTGTTGAGTTTGAGCAAGTCGGAATATGCGAAATACATGCAGACGGCCAAGCGCTCGACAGATGCTGCGAGCACGGCGATGGTGCAGCGTGTTGGACGGCGTTTGGCGAATGCTGTTGAAGATTATTTGCGCACGCATGGTGCCGCTGATGAAGTGAACAACTTCGATTGGGAGTTTAATTTGGTGGCCGACAAGAACGTGAATGCGTTTTGTATGCCCGGCGGAAAGATAGTTGTTTACGAAGGGTTGTTGCCCGTCACACAAACCGAGTCGGCTTTGGCCATCGTGTTGGGGCACGAAATTGCGCACGCAGTGGCTAAAGCATAGCGCCGAGCAGATGTCGAAGAAGATACGTCAGAGCTACGGCACACAAATCGGAAGTCAGATTGTTGGCGCCATCGCAGGCTCTTCCGTTGGCGAACTTGCCGGTGCCATTGCACAGCAAGGATTTAGCTTTGCCAACCTTCGTTACAGTCGCGACAACGAAACCGAGGCCGACCACATGGGACTTATCTTTGCAGCAATGGCAGGCTATGATCCCTGCTGTAGCCATTCCTTTTTGGCAACGCATGGCCGAGAAGAGCGGTGGCGGCAACAGCAGCGACATGTTTAGCGACCACCCGAGCGATGCCAAACGCATAGCCGCTATTCGTGAGTGGTTGCCCACGGCAGAGAAATATTATGAGGCTTCGGGTGCCAAGACTTCTACATTGCAGATTTCTTCGGGGAAAGCATCAAAGAAAACCAAAGCTACGCGCCGACGCAAGAAATAGTCGGCCCCTGCTTTTTACTTTAACCTCTTTCTATTATGATAGCTTATTTAGTCACCCATTTATGGCTCATTTGGACCTTCATCTTCTTGCTGTGTCTGATTTTAGAGCTGAGTTCAGGCGATTTCTACGTCATTTGCCTTGCTGTCGGCGCTGTTGTTCCGATAGTTGTTTCGTTTTTTCACGCCCTTGTGGCTTCAGATTCTGCTTTGGGCGCTGTCTTCGGTGTTTAGCATTTGGTTGGTGCGACCGTGGTTGGTGCGGCATTTGCGCACGGCGGGCGATGCACGTTTGAGCAATGCCGACGCTTTAATTGGCCGCATCGGCGTTGTCATAGCCGATATTCCGGCTGGCGCGAGCGGTTATGTGAAAGTTGATGGCGACGAATGGAGAGCTGTAAGCCAAAATGGAATGGCCATCACGAGTGGCAACAAAGTTGAAATCGTCTCGCGCGAATCCATCATCGTAACAGTGAAATTAATATAGTTTATTCATTTTAAAAGTTCTAAATCATGAACATTGGCATTTATGTGTTAGTGGCAATCGTTGCATTAGCCATCATTTTTCTTGAAGATGACCGTTGTCATCATTCCACAGAGTGAAACCAAGATTATTGAGCGTTTAGGGAAAGTATTACGCCACGCTCAAGCCCGGCATCAATTTAGTGATACCTTTCATCGACCGGGCGAAGAGCATCGTCACGCTCATCAATGGTCGTTACGCCTATTCAACGAGCATTGATTTGCGCGAACAAGTGTATGATTTCGCGCGTCAGAATGTGATTACCAAAGACAACATTCAGATGCAAATCAATGCGTTGCTCTATTTTTCAGATTGTCGACCCGTTCAAGGCTGTTTACGAGATTAACAACCCTGCCCAACGCCATCGAGAAGCTCACGCAAACCACCTTGCGTAACATCATTGGCGAAATGGAGCTCGACCAAACGCTCACCAGCCGCGACATCATCAACACCAAGCTGCGTGGCGTGCTCGACGATGCCACCAACAAATGGGGCATCAAGGTGAACCGCGTAGAGCTGCAAGACATCACGCCGCCACAGAGCGTGCTGCAAGCCATGGAGAAGCAGATGCAAGCCGAGCGCAACAAGCGCGCGACCATCCTCACCAGCGAGGGGCGACAAGCAGGCGCAAATCTTGCAGAGTGAAGGCGACAAGGCGGCCACGATCGACAAGGCCGAAGCAGCCAAGCAGCGCGCCATCCTCAATGCCGAGGGCGAAGCCACAGCACGCATACGCAAAGCCGAAGCCGAAGCCGTGGCCATTGAAAAGATTACCGAGGCTGTGGGCAAATCGACCAACCCGGCCAACTATCTTTTGGCGCAGAAATACATTCAGATGATGCAGCAGTTGGCCGAAGGCGACAAGACTAAGACCGTTTTCCTGCCCTACGAGGCCACCAATCTCTTGGGCAGCGTGGGCGGCATCAAAGAACTTTTTAAAGGCGAGTGAAATGCGCCGGGCTTGCGCTTTGTAAGCCTCAAAAAGTTGCCTTTTTGACGCAGGCGGAGCGGTGGCACCATTCAGCACCGCTCTTCTGCCATCTCATAAAAATAAACACGAAACAATGAACATAGCTATTGTTTGCGGAGCGCGTCCCAACCTCATCAAGGTGGCGCCGCTGCTCCGCACCATTCATGGAAACAAAAATTATCAATCCATCCACGCCGAGTTGATTTATGTGGGCACGGCGGCCGACGCCACCTTGGATGCTACCATCTTTAGCGACTTGGCCATTGCGCCGCCCAGCGTTTATTTGGGCGTGGAATGTGAGAACCTCAACGAGCTCACCGGCCGCGTGATGTCGGCTTTCGAACACTATCTGCAAACCCATCCCACCGACGTGGTTCTCGTGGTCGACGACTTAGCCAGCACCATGGCCGTGGCCATTGTCACGAAGAAAGCGGGCGTGCGCTTGGCGCATATCGCTGCCGGAACCCGCAGCTTCGACATCACGATGCCCAAGGAAATCAACCGACTGGTGATCGACGGCCTGAGCGACGTGCTTTTTCACCGCCGGAGCCAGCAACAACAGCATCGCCAATCGCGAGGGCGCCGAGCTGAGCAAGGTTTACATGGTGGGCAACATTTTGATGGACAACCTGCGATTTATCCACCAGTCGCTTCAGCGCCCGCCCATCTTCGACGATTTGCAGCTCGATGCCGAGCGTTACATCCTCTTCACGCTCAACCGCAAGCTGCTCATCGAGCAAACGCAGCATCTGCAGCAATTGTTGCAGGCCATCGCGCGCAGCGTGGAAGGAACGGGCATCCGCGTGATTGCACCGCTGCGCCTGCGCGCTGCCCGCGTGGTTGAGGCCTTGCTGGCCGACGAACCGCAAGCCTCGTCCATCACGCTCGTGCCGCCGCAGGGCTATCTGGCCTTCGCCTATCTCGCAGCCCACGCCCGCGGCATCATCACCGACAGCGGCAACGTGGCCGAGGAAGCCACCTTCAACCAGGTGCCGTGCATCACGCTCAACAGCTACACCGAGCACATCGAAACCGTGAAGCAGGGAACCAACGTCCTCGTGGGCGAAAATCCCGACTTGCTCCACGCTGCCGTCGACGACATGGTGGCCGGCCGATGGAAAACATCGAGCCTGCCCGAGCGCTGGGACGGCCGCACCGCCGAGCGCATCCTGCAAATTCTTTATTGAACACATTACTCACGCGCACAATTTTTTTCTGCAACGGCGCGCCACATTTCGGTGACGAAGCTTTGGCCGCCGGCCAGTTTTTTTCTAAATTTGTGCGTTAAACAAATTCATAACACAGATGAAAAAACTTATTTTCCCCGCCGCAGTGGCACTCATGATGGGCCTCGCGGCATGTTCGCAACAAAAACAACCCCAACAGCAGCAGGCCCCGCAGCCCGCCGCTCAAGTGCAAGTCGACAGTGCAGCCATGCGCGCCAATGCTGGCGAATATCGCAGTTACGACGGCTCGAAATCGTTGAAGTTGGAGGCCAACGGACAGGGTGACGAGCAAGAAACTCAAGTTTGACTACACCTCGTGGCGGGTCATCAGCACGGGCGAAGGCTATGCCGACATCGTGCTCGTGCGCGCCGGCTTGGACCACGAGATTGAGCAAAACTTCCGCATCGACACCAGCGACCATTCGCTCGTCATCGACCAGGAGACGTTCCGCTTGCCCGCCAAGCCCAAGAAATAATCGCTCCATGCTGCACGAAAGGGGCGGCGGAACCCTCTGCCCCTTTTCGTGCCAGTAAATGCGACGGATGAAGAAAGGGTGAGGCTGCTTACGCGTAAGTCGCGGTAAAAAAACAAAAAAACGAGGCTGCTTACGCGTAAGTCACGGCAAAAAAACAAAAAAACGAGGCTGCTTACGCGTAAGTCACGGCAAAAACAAAAAAACGAGGCTGCTTACGCGTAAGTCGCGGCAAAAAAACAAAAAAACAGGGCTGCTTACGCGTAAGTCGTGGCAAAAAAACAAAAAAACGAGGGCTGCTTACGCGTAAGTCGCGGCAAAAAAAGCAAAAAAACGAGGCTGCTTACGCGTAAGTCGCGGCAAAAAAACAAAAAAACAGGGCTGCTTACGCGTAAGTCGCGGCAAAAAAACAAAAAGCAAGGCTGCTTACGCGTAAGTCGCGCCGCTTGGCATAGTTTATGCTAATACAAAAAAATATTAAGGTTAAACGCCATGGCATTTGTGGACACCTTAAACCAATCTATAACCCCTTGTATATGCCACAAGGTAACTTTTTTTAAAAAAATAATATCGCTATGAGAAGAAAAAAGAAAGTTGATTATTTAAATCGCTCAAAGCTCCAAAATCTGGAGCATTCTCAGTATGCCAACTACGTGTTGGCGCAGTTTAAAACCCTCAATTTGGATAAGCTCAATGAGGTGCTGCCGCCCTTGGTGACGGCCATCAAAAAAACGAGGATGCTGTGCTCAATTTGCCAGCGAGTGCCGCGGAGACGGTCGATGTGCGACAGTTGGACGACGTGCGCGACAAGGCTTTCCGCTCGCTGTCTTTGAAAGTTCAGACGGCCTTGGTGAGCGACGATGCCGACGAGCGAGCTGCCGCAAAGAAGATTGAAAGGGTGCTCGATTGCTATCCCGGTTTGCCGTCGATGAACTATGAAAAGGAAACGGGAGCCCTGCTCAACCTCATTGTCGACCTGAAAGATGCCAAATTGGCGGCTGAGGTGACAAAATTGGCACTCACATCTGCCATTGCGCGCTTGGAGACGGCCAACACTGAGTTTAGCAAGACGTATTATGGGCGTTATGCGAGCAACACCGATGCGCCCAAACGTGGCGCACGTGCCTTGCGCGAACGCACCGACGAGGTGTTGGACGATGTGCTCTGGCGCGCCGAATGTCTGTATGAGGTGACGCGCGACGCCAATCTCTTGCGCACCATCGAGCTCCACAACACCTATGTGGCCGACCGCGAGAAGGTGTTTGCCGACCGCGAACGCACCAATGCCGCCGCCGAAGAGGCCGAGCGCAAACGCACGGGCGAAATGCTCGCTCCGCTGTTTCTGGCCTTAGAAGCTGCACGCCATTTGCCACAAGGCAGCCTCTCGTTCACGGGCAACACCTCGGGCAGCGACAAAAAGAAGCAATATGAGTTGCACGTTGAGGGCAGCGATGAGCCGCTCTGGGTGGTGCTGAAAAATCATCGCTTAGAAGTGGTGAAGCACGAAGAAAAGGCTGATGCCAGAAGCCCGCATCGAAAAAAATCGGGCAAGAAAAAAAGCCTGCCGACGACGGCAATAACAAAAAGCCGGGCGAAGGCGAGCATGGCACGGTTGAAGTGACGCCCAAGTCATAGGGTCAACGCGCATGAAATGGGGCAGGGGCAACGAGGGTTGTTCTGCCCTTTTTTTCGTGAGCGCTCCAAAATCTTAAATAAACCCTAAAACTAAGTGCCTTTTTTTAAAGGAAATAGTTTTTTTCACTAATTTTGCCGCCAAGTTTAGTGGCTTATGCGTAGAAAGAGAGTATTCTCACTGATAACATTGCTTTGTTTTGCGCTGGCTGTGGTTGCAGCTGGCAAACGCTTCACCCTCGTCATCGATGCGGGGCATGGCGGCGGCGATAATGGTGCGCCGGGGGCCTATTCCAACGAAAAGGATTTGACGTTGAAGTATGCCCTCGCCTTTGGACGCTATGTGGAGCGAAATTGCCCCGACGTGAAGGTGATTTACACGCGCACAACCGACATATTCGTCACCCTCGCCGGTCGCGCCGACATCGCCAATCGCAACAAGGCCGACCTCTTTCTCTCGTTCCATATCAACGCCATCACAGGCTCGAAATCGGCTCATGGATTTCAAAGTTGGACACTTGGCCGGGGCGCACAGTCGGGCGATCGCGGCATCAAAAGCCAATGTCGACGTGGCCAAGCGTGAGAACTCGGTGATGTTTTTAGAAAAGGATTACAAGAAGGTGTATAAGGAACTCGATTCCAATGTCGCCGAAAGCGATATCATGTATGAATTTATTGCCGACAAAAATCGCGAACGCAGCGTGGAGCTCTCGCGCCTGATGCAGCAATATGTCTGCGCTTCCACGGGGCGCGTGAATGGGGGTTCGCATCAGAATAATCTGGCCGTGTTGCGCCTCACATCGATGCCGAGCTGCCTGCTCGAGCTGGGTTTCATCTCTACGCCCGACGAAGAAGATTTCCTCAATGCCGACAGCTCAGTGCCGCTCTATGTGCAGGGGCGTCTTCAACGCATTCATGAAATATCGCGAGCACTATGACAGCAACATCAGCGTGCCCTATAAACCTATCAAGGATGAACCGGTTATTCCGCAGGTAGTGCCGCCTTCTTATCAAAACGAAGCGCCTGCGCCCACGCCTGCACGCAAGAAAAAAGTGGCGGTGGCAGCGCCCGAAGTGAAAGCGCAGCCCGATGTCACACCCGATAAGGACGCGGCCGCGCAGCCGGTGTTTAAAGTGCAGCTGTTTGTGGCCAGCCAGACTTTGCGCAACGATGACAGCCGCTTGAAAGGGCTCGACGGCGTGGATTTTTATCGTGAAGGTGCGCTGTTTAAATACACCTGTGGCGCTTCGACTGATTATAACGAAATTTACAAACTGCGCAAACAGCTTTTAGAGCGTTTCCCCGATGCCTTTATCGTGGCGTTTGTCGCAGGGCAGAAATGCAACGTCAATGAGGCGATACGCACGTTTAAAGCCCATAAAAATAAATAAATCACAAGTGCGAACCGACAAAAAAATAGAATATGAAACTGACAAACGAAATCAAAATTGCGCTCGTTGCCATCGTCGGCATCCTGGTGCTGTTCTTTGGACTCAATTTCTTGAAGGGCATGTCGCTCTTCTCCTCAGATACCACCTATTACGTGGCGTTTAAAGATATTAGCGGCCTCTCGTCGTCCAATCCCATCTATGCCGATGGCTACAAGGTGGGCGTGGTGAAAAGCATTCAGTATAATTATGCTAAGAAAGGCGATGTGCTCGTGCAAATCGACATTAATCCCGATTTGCGTATCCCAAAAGGAAGCTCGGCCGAGATTGAAAGCGATCTCATGGGCAACGTGAAGATGAATTTGCTCTTGGCTAACAATCCTCGCGAGCGGGTGAACAAAGGCGACACAATTATTGGCTCAAAGAACAGCGGAATGTTGGGAAATGTGGCAAAATTGTTGCCCACCGTGCAGCAAATGTTGCCCAAGCTCGATAGTATTCTCAATAGTGTCAACACTTTGTTGGCCGACCCAGCTTTGGCACATTCACTCCACAACATCGAAGGCATCACGGCCAACCTCAACACCACTTCGCAGCAACTCAACACGCTCGTTGCAGGAGTGAACAAACAAGTGCCGGGCCTTTTTGCGCCACGCTGATGGTGTGATGGTGAATGCCAACACCTTCACGGGTAATCTTGCACAGGTGGATGTTGCCGGAACGATGGCTCAAGTGAACCAAACCATTGCGCAGCTCAATGCATTTACCCAGCAGCTAAACAGCAAAGAAGGTAGCTTAGGTTTGCTCATGCACGATCCGGCACTTTATAACAACCTCAATAAAACGATGGTGAGCGCCGACTCGCTGCTCATTAATGTGCGGCAACACCCCAAGCGGTATGTGCACTTCTCCTTGTTTGGCCGAAAAAGATAAAGTAGGCTCAGGCAAACAAAAAGTTTGGCGCACGATACTACGGATTGTAGCGCCTTCGTTTTTGGAATTTGCATTAGTTTTTTTGTAATTTTTGTGTCGCACTTAGCAAACACGTCTAACGACATTTAATCATTTTTAGTAGCATAAATTTTCATGAAAGGAAGTCCTGCAAGCTGTTGGGACAAGGCACTTGCGCTCGTCAAGCAACATGTCACGCCACAGCAGTTTGATACTTGGTTTAAGCCCATTGGCTTTGAGCATTTTAACGAAGAAGAGAAAACCATCCTCGTTCAAGTGCCCAGTCCTTTCGTCTATGAATATTTAGAAGAGAATTTCTTAGGCTTGTTGCGTGCGGTGCTCTATCGCACTTTTTGGCGAGGGCGTGCAACTCACCCTATCGCATTGTCACCGACAAAGAGCATAAGCTGACGCAAGATATTGCTTCAGATGAGAGCAATGCCGATACAGACGCGGTGCAGAATGTCCTTAAACAGGTTGAAAAACAGGCTGCGGCGGTTGAATTTGATTCGCAACTCGACCCGCATCTTACGTTCAAGAACTATATCGAAGGCATGAGCAATAAGCTGCCACGCAGCGTGGGACTTTCAATTGCCGAACATCCTGCTACGCCGCAATTCAACCCCATGTTTATTTATGGTCCGTCGGGCTGCGGAAAGACGCATCTTATCAACGCCATTGGGCTGCATTGTAAGCAACTTTACCCCGAGAAACGTGTGCTTTATATCAGCGCACGCCTTTTCCAGTCTCAGTTTGTTGATGCCAATCTCAAACACGTGGTCAACGATTTCATTCGATTTTATCAAACCATCGATATGCTCATCGTGGATGATGTTCAAGAATGGATGACAGCCGCTAAGACGCAAGACTCCTTTTTCCACATCTTTAATCATCTCTTTCGCAATGGTAAGCGCATCATTTTAGCCAGTGATCGTCCACCTGTCGAGCTTAAAGGCATGAACGAACGCTTACTGACGCGTTTCTCTTGTGGTTTGATTGCCGAGATGGAGAAACCGAATGTGGAGTTGTGCGTAGATATCTTACACAATAAAATCCGTCGCGATGGGCTGCATATTCCTGAAGAAGTGGTGCAGTTTATTGCCTCGACAGCCAATGGCAGTGTGCGCGATTTAGAAGGCGTAGTGAGCTCTCTGTTGGCTTATAGCGTGGTATATAATTGCAAAATTGACATGCGTTTAGCCGAACGAGTGATTAAGCGGGCGGTGAAAATCGACGATAAGCCGCTCACCATTGACGATATTATGGAGGCAGTTTGTGCGCATTTCAATGTTACGGCCACAGCCGTAAACAGCAAAAGCCGCAAGCGCGATTTGGTTGTTGCACGTCAGGTTTCGATGTTTCTGGCTCAGAAATATACCAAGATTCCAGCCTCGCGCATTGGACGCCTGGTGGGAAATCGCGACCATTCCACCGTTATTCATAGTTGCTCGCAAGTGGAGCAGCGCCTCAAAGTGGACCAGGATTTTAAGGATGACGTGATGCGCATCGAGGCCTCATTCCAGTTGAAAGGATAAGGCGTACGCACATGGGTGCGCGCAAATTTTAAAACCCACATCAGCAGTCGATGCTGATTTCTTAAAAACAAGTGTTCGCCACCCGCCGAACGAACATTTTTCTCAAAAACAAGCGTTCGCCACTCGCCGAGCGAACATTTTTCTCAAAAACAAGTGTTCGTCACCCGCCGAACGAGTATTTTTTTCCTAAAAACGATTGTTCCGCACTTGCTGAACGAGCATTTGACTTGGGTTTATCGCAACAGCTAAGGTGAAGTTATTGGTCGGGGTTGCGTTCATAGCCTTGATATGCCGGCACAAGCCCACTCATAACCGCGTCATAGCTTTGTTGCATTTGTTGTTTGATGTTCTCAGCGCCTTGTCCCGCAGGAGGAATAGGCTGATGAATGGTTAGTTTCAGCGGATGCCAAAACACCCAAAAAAAATCGCGTGTCCGCGGCTTCACGTCGAAACTGCCATTGATGGTGATGGGAACGACGGGTAATTGCAGTTCGTCGGCCAACATAAATGCACCACGAAAGAACACACCCATGTGGCCTGAGAAGGAGCGTGCGCCTTCGGGAAAGACGACAACCGACATCCCTTCTTTCAAAATGTTGCGTGCGTTGTCATAGGTGGCTTTGATTTTCGAAGGGCCACTGCGGTCAACGAAAAATGTGGTGTGCGGCGGCACATGCAGCTCCCACTAAAGGAATGCGGCGAAGTCCCTTTTTCATCATCCATTTGAAGTTGCGTCCCAAGAAACCATAAATGAGGAAGATGTCGAAGGCTCCTTGATGATTGGCAACAAACACATAGCTTTGGTGTGGGTCGAGATGTTCGCGCCCTTCAACTTTTATGGGTAGGAGCAGAAGTTTTATCCATAGCCATCCCCAGCATTTCCCAGGATAATAACCCCAGAAATGTCCGTTGCCAAGGTGGCATCCCACGATGGTAACAAGGGCTGTGATGATAGTTGCTACAAGTAACAGGGGCAAACAAATGAAGAGCTGATAAAGACGATAGAGGTATTTCATCATTGAAATTATTGAGTTATTATTGTGCGTGTAGGGTGATGACAGCGATTTCGGGCTCAACACCAATGCGCATCGGGATGAGGCCGCCTATTCCGCAAGTGACATAAAGATAGCGACCATGGCTTTCGGCCAATCCGTAGTCATCTTTATAAGTGAATAATGTGGTGCGTAGTCCAAAGAGGCTCACTTGCCCACCATGCGTGTGCCCTGCTAATGTGAGTTGTGCATGGCTATCGGGCAGAATGCGTGTGCGCCACGTTTTGGGGTCGTGTTGCAGGAGCAGGGTGAAGGTGTTCGCATCAATTCCTGCTGTGGCACGTTGGATATTTGATTTATCAAAGCTGTGAGAGCCTACACCGCAATATTCTTCGCCTACAATGGCTATTGAATCCTTATGATTGCTGCTGTAGAAAAACCGATGTTCATTGCGCAGCAGTTGCCAGCCTATTTCTTTTTGAGTGGCAATCATCTGCGCCTCAATCTTTTGTTTTTCAGCGGCAGTTCCATAATAATAGCCGCTATAATCGTGGTTGCCCAGCACACTATAGACGGGAATGCCCTGCTTGGCAAGGCGAGCGAGTAGGGGAATGAGCGGTTGAAGTTCAGAAGGGTTGGTGTTCTGCAAATCGCCAGCGAAGCAAATCATGTCGGGGCGTTGCGCCAAGATGGTATCGATATCGCGTGCTAAAAACTGCTCCCAACCATGATTGAATGTGCCTACGTGCGCATCGCTAAATAGCACAATTTTTAGACCATCAAACGCTTTGGGGAGCGTTTTAAATGTGAGCGATAGGCGCGTCACACGCAATTCTTTGGGGCCAATGAGCACGCCATGAAGCGTCGTGCATAAGATGAGCACACTCACGAGTGTGGCTATCGCGTAGGTGCTGCGGCTGAACTTTAAGCTCTGTTTGCCCCATTTTCGTGTGATGAGTACCGCGATAGCAAACATCATCTTGGGGGTGACGCATAATACAAATGCGAGAATAAACAGTTTTATCCAACACGAATTATCGGGAGCAAACTGTTTTTGTAGCGCCAAAACGATGGAAAATACCACCATAGCGATGCTGGGAATCCACCAAAGCAGGCGTAACCATGGTTTTGTAAGTGTTCGCCTGTGCCAAAAAGCTGTATACACTACAGCATCGGGCAGAAGGATAAGTGGAATTAAAAGATATATTATCCTGACAATCATGAAAAGTAATGTGTTTAAAGTTGTTTTAAAAATTTGCGTATGCGTTCAGTTGGAATCCCACGCCTTTTTAGCATAATCAGCAATTTGGTCGTCTCCAATGCGCCCTAAATCAAAAATAACGGCTTTGCGGATGGGCAAACATTAAACCGCTGACACTGGCATGCGGATTCATCATGCCTGTTTCGGTGAGTTGAATGCCAATACTTTTTAAAGGGAAGCAGTTGGTTGAGCAGAAAGTTCACGCTCGTGTCGAGGGGAGCGATGGATAGCCCACAGCTGGTCGAATGCCTTGATAGGCCTCAGCATGAGTCTCCTCCATAGTGAGTTGCTCATTTGGCGCATATCCCCAATACACGCGACGCACATATTCGTGCATCTTTTCAGCTGTCCCTTCGGCCAAGCGGTCGGCCAACACTTGTGAAAGCATGCGCAGATAGTCATCTTTTGCATAAGTAGCGGTCAATGCCGCATCTACCGAGGTCGCAAAAAAATACCTACGCGGTCGGCAATCCCTTGCGCCTTTGGGCGAACAAAATCTGCTAACGAAAGGTTGGGTGTGCCATCTTGTTGCGCTTTTTGTTGGCGCAACATGGGTATGCGTATGTCGGCAATAATCAAGTCGTCGCCATCGCTGTTAGCCGGAAATAAATCGAATGTTGCATGTGTGAAGTAGTGCCCTTCCCATTCTTTGAGCAAAGCTTCGGCATCGGTTCTCAAAGCCTGTTTGGCTTCTTTTGGCTTGCCATTCATGTCCCAGGCATGAAAAAAATAGAGCCAATTAATATAAGGTGTAATCTCCTGAATAGAATAATGGGTAATCATTTTTAATGCTATGTTTCGAATTGGAGTGCGGCTCCACGATAACTTGTGTTGAATTGGCCATCATACAAGACGATTGTTCCATTGCAAATGGTTGTCATCACCTGATGGTTGAAGACGTGTCCTTGCAGTGGACTCCATTTGCATTTACTTTGAATGCAATGGGTTGTCACTTGAAAAGGTGCTTTACGAACGATGGTTAAGTCGGCAAAATAGCCTGGGCGCAAGAAACCTCGTTTGTAGAGATGAAATCGTTGTGCAGGTTGATGGCACATGAGCTCGACTACGCGCTCATAAGGCAGCACTCCTTGATCAGCCAGTTCAAGCATCAACGGCAATGAAAATTGTATCATAGGCATGCCCGAGGCAGCTTTTACACAGCCTCCTTGCTTCTCGCTAAGTAGATGGGGTGCATGGTCTGTGCCAACAGTGGTGATACGTCCATCTGTTAAAGCGTTGCGAAGTGCTTGGCGATCCTGCTCTGTTTTTACGGCGGGGTTACACTTGATGCGTGCACCTAAGGTGGCATAATCGGCATCTGTGAAATAAAGATGTGCCACAACCGCTTCCAGCCGTAATGTGGTCGTCATGGCCAAAGAGTTCTAACTCACGCGCAGTTGTAAGGTGCGCCACATGTAGGTCTGTGCCATATTGTTTCGCTAAGGCTACGGCCACGGCTGTGCTTTGGTAGCAGGCGTCCTCGCTTCTTATGATAGGATGGAGTTTGATGTCGGGATCGTCTTGTATTGCTTTTTCCTGCGCTAAATTCTTTGCAATGAGTTGGGTGTCTTCGCAATGAGTTACTAATGGTAGGTCTAAATCAGCACAAGTTTTGAAGATAGCCGCCAATTTGTCCTTCCCTTCGACAAGCATGTTACCTGTGCTAGCACCCATGAAGAGTTTAATGCCAGGAAAGGCTTTACGAGGAATCTGAGAGAAAGAGGCTATATTATTGGACGAAGCGCCATAGAAAAAAAGCTATAATTGATGTGACTTTTTCTCAGCAGCTAAAGCCATTTTACTTTCCCATGTTTCAAGGGTCGTCGTTTGGGGCTGTGTATTGGGCATTTCCATGTAGGATGTAACACCGCCAAAAGCTGCAGCTCGGCTTTCACTTTCGATGTCACCTTTTTGGGTAAGTCCTGGCTCACGAAAGTGCACATGGGTATCGATGATACCTGGCATAACCAAACACCCCGAGGCATCTATTGTGTTATCATAGATTTCTCGAGGTGTCTCTCCTGTTTTATAAAGTGCGGTTATCTGTTGGTCTTCAATGAGCACATCGCCCAGAAAGGACTTCCCTTCATTGATAATCGTTCCGCCTCTGATAATCTGTCTCATGCAGCTTCTTGAGTTTATTGTGCAGAAGGTTGCGCCATTTCATTGGGTGTTGGTGCCGGATTTGTCGGTGTCTGTATAGCCTGTCCGTTGGCATTTCCTGTTGCAGGCTCTTGCTCACGCAACCCATTCATGATTTGCTGGTTCTCTTGTGCCTTCTTATAATAATCCTTCACATAGGGATCGTTTTTAAAGTGCTCGGTAGCCTTGCTCATAATATCTTCTATCCAAGGTGTGAGTTCTGGATATTGATAGCCGATGGTAACCATGAAGAAAACTCCGGGACCAAGCACGTTGTCGAAATTCTCTGTGACGAAGTTCGTTACTAATTCATCTTCACGTTGCGACAAGAGGGACGCTTCATTGTTCAAATGTTCATTTACAACGTCCATATTACGCCCATTCATGATAGCTTGGTCATGTTTGTGTACTAACTCAGCTTCTTGATTTTTTAATTGGTTGTAGCGATTAATGAATTTGAATAGTTTGTCGTTTAAGGGGGTACCACTGACAGTCTGTTGGGCATTGTCAATCTTTACAACAATGTCTCCACCTTCAATTACAAGTGGCAAGACACTTTCTTCGTCCATAAAGATGTTGGCCATACGCACTGAATCGATACTACCCGAGAAATGGAATTGCCCATGTATAACATCACAAGAATCAATGGCTTTAAACTCATTATCTTTTAAAACTTTGAGGTAAAGCATGCGGCCGTCTAAGTTTGAAACATTAGAAGTACCCGTTATATTGTAGCTGTCCGTACATGATGTCAAAGCCAAGAGCGTCATAATGGCGTATAAGACTTTCTTCATAATTGTTTTTCTTGTTGTTGAAACAAAGTTAATATGTAATCTTGATGTGCGAAAAAAAATTCATTCTATTTAATTGATTGTTCTTATCTTTTTAGTTTTTTTCGTACTTGTTCCTTATAATAGCTGCTCTTACTGGATTCCTCTTTCTTGCTTTTTTTAGCAGATAGTCTATGCGGTGTGTTGCATAAACTTCGAGGATAGCGGCGATAAGTAATAACAGCACCCATTTATTGTAAATATAAGTGATGTAGCTTTCTTGATTTTCGAAAGCTGGTCGTAAGAAATTATAGGTGCTATCAACAATTAATATACCTGAGATGACAAATAATAAATCAGCTACGTTAAGGATACACTTTAAGCGTTTAATTGTAAGCATATTACCTTCGTAGGCCTGCATCATGTGTAATGTGGAAAAAAATGAGACTTCCTATGAGTGCAACCCAGCATGTAATGGAAGGGGCAAGCATAAAAACATAGCACCCAATTCCTGTAACCATGAGCATGCCTCCCAACATAAACAGGATGCTTTCAATTTTATTTAACTTCTTCATTCTCGGTTGTGGGCTTTTCATCGTCACTCAAAATATAAATATCTTCGTCATCTGCCTTCATAAAGTAGCGTTCACGTGCAATCTTTTCTATAGCTTGGGGATGACGCCTTAATTCATTTAGCTGACGTGAATCGGCCTCATATTGGTTGTTGTATTTCTCTATTTCAGCTTTTAGGTCGCCAATTTGTAAATCTAATTGTATGCGCTTCAATACACTATTCTCATCGAATACGCCTACGATGAGTGTGCCAACAACAAGCACGATTAAATATTTATAATGTGCAAGGAGATTGAGAATATGATTGAAACGAGCACCCATGTCCATTTATTTGTTTGCAAAGATAATAATTTTTGCTATCTTTGCAACATCAATCTACAAAAAATGGAAGAATATATAGTATCGGCTCGAAAGTATCGCCCGATGAGTTTTGATGCGGTAGTGGGACAAGACTCGCTTACAACGACGCTGAAGAACGCTGTAAAAAGTGGAAAATTGGCTCATGCCTATCTCTTCTGTGGCCCGAGAGGAGTGGGAAAAACAACTTGTGCACGCATTTTTGCAAAGGCCATCAACTGCGAAACACCTACCGAAGCGGGCGAGGCTTGCAACGTCTGTGAGAGCTGTAAGGCCTTTAACGAGGGACGTTCTTATAATATTTTTGAATTGGATGCTGCGAGCAATAACTCGGTAGAAAACATCAAATCGTTGATGGAACAAACACGCATCCCGCCGCAGGTGGGGCGCTATAAAGTGTTTATCATCGATGAGGTGCACATGCTTTCAACGGCTGCTTTTAATGCTTTTTTTGAAGACGCTCGAAGAACCACCTGCACATGTGATATTTATTTTGGCCACGACGGAGAAGCATAAGATATTACCAACCATCTTGTCGCGGTGCCAGATTTATGATTTTGAGCGCATGACGGTGCCCAATATTGTGGCGCATCTCAAGCAAGTGGCAGCAAAAGAGAATGTTGCTTTTGAGGAGGAAGCCTTGGCTGTGATTGCCGAGAAGGCTGATGGCGGCATGCGCGATGCACTGTCAATTTTCGACCAAACAGCCAGTTTTTTTGTCAGGGAAATATCACGTATCAAAAGGTGATAGAAGACTTGAATGTGCTTGATGCCGAAAACTATTTCAAGGTGCTTGACTACGCCTTAGAAAATAAAGTGACCGACGTGATGGTGCTATTAAATAATGTGTTGCGCAAAGGTTTCGATGGGGGACATTTCATTAACGGGCTGGCTCAACACATCAGAAACGTATTGATGGCACACGATGCTGCAACACTTCCACTGTTGGAAGTGAGCCAACAGCAGCAAACTAAGTATCAGCAGCAAGCGCAAAAGTGTTCTGTGAAGTTTCTTTATCGGGCATTAAAGTTGCTCAATCAATGCGATGTCAATTATAAGCAGAGTAGCAACAAACGTCTTTTGGTGGAACTTACGCTCATACAAATGGCGCAAATCACCCAAGACGATGATGGCGCTGGTGCGGGGCGTAGCCCTCAACGTTTAAAAATCCTGTTTCAGAAAATCATTAAACACCAGTCAACGAAAGCGGCTTCTCAGGTGGCTGCGACTGGAGTTTCAGCGTCTGTGAGCAGTTATCAGACGCCTCCTGCCAAACCACAAGAAGTGAATGAGCCTCAACCGCAGCATGTTGTGAAGATAACGCCGAGTCAGAATGTTTCGCAATCTAATCCTGGAACGCTTAAGATGAATTTAGGAAGTCTTGGGATTACATTTAGTAGCTTGGATACGAAACCTGATGTGGTTCCTGTTGAAGAGGAGGTTACACCGGAGATTGATGCCAGACAGCAAGGAAAAATTTACACAAGAAGCATTGGAAAATAGTTGGTTTGGTATGTTAAAACGCTTCCCTGAATCTCTTGTTGGACTGGGTGCGCGTCTAAGAAATATCACACCCCACATAACGACTTATCCACAAATTGAATTTGTTTTTTTGATAACGAGTTGTTACTTCATGAAGCCGAAAAAAACAAAAAGGCACGTATAAAAAGTTACATTGGCCAAAGAACTACAAAATGGACAAATCGAACTTGATTGGCGCGTTGCCGAAAGTCATGAGATTAAGAAAAATACTGACGAAACGTGAACTCTTTGATAAACTGAAAGAGCAAAATGGTGCATTGTCTAAGTTGTGTCAGGCGCTGCAATTGGATATCGTATAAAAGCAATCTACATACATTTATTTTTTTATCATAAATCATCCCGATAAAAAAACAATGAATCATATTGTTGTTGAAATAACGGCGGCACTCGAAGCGCTGTCTGATGCCGAGAAAAAAAGCGATTTTCCCAAAGTTTTTTTCAGAGCCGGAAAGGGCGAATATGGTGAAGGCGATCGCTTTCTTGGTGTGGTTGTTCCGCAGGTGCGGGCTGTGGCCAAAGCAATACCGCAATCTGACGTTAGACGAGTTGCATGCATTGTTGCAATCAGAGTGGCACGAGGTGAGACTGTGTGCCTTAACCATATTGAAAGAGCAGTTTAAAAAGGCTGATGATATGTTGCGTAAACAGCTTTTTCGATTTCTATCTTGCACATACTCAGCGCATCAATAATTGGGATTTGGTAGACTGCTCTTGCTATGCTGTCGTGGGCGAATATTTGCTCGATAAACCGCGTGACATCCTCTATCGATTGGCAGAAAGTCCACTTCTGTGGGATAATCGAATAGCGATTGTTTCGACCTTCGCGTTCATTCGCAAAAATCAACTCGACGATGTTTATGCGTTAAGCGACCAGCTGATGCACCATCCGCATGATCTTATTCATAAAGCCGTGGGCTGGATGCTGCGAGAAGCCGGTAAACGCAATCTGCAACGGCTTTACGATTATGTGATGAGCCGTCGTGTTGAGATGCCTCGCACGATGCTACGCTATGCTATTGAGAAATTTTCGCGAGAGGAACGTGCCATATTGATGGCTGTTACAGAACACAACTTTCGCATCATAGAATAAAAATGAGAACGATGACAACAAGAAACGAAGCACAAACGAAAATTCTATTCATTTGTTTAGGTAACATTTGTCGCTCGCCGGCTGCACATGCAGTGTTTCAGAAAGCCATTGAGGAGCGAGGCCTAACCCATCATTATATGGTCGATTCGGCAGGTATTGGCGATTGGCATGTGGGAGCAATTGCCCGATAGACGCATGATGGCACAAGGTAAGAAACGTGGCTATTGCATCAATCATCATGCGCGACAATTCACGAATGACGATTTCCAACATTTTGATTATATTGTGGTGATGGATGATGACAATTACCGCATTGTTCATCGGCGTGCTAAAAATGAGGAAGAGCGAAAGAAAGTAAAGAGAATGGCTGACTTTTTTTACAGTGCATAAGGAAGCAAACTCTGTACCTGATCCATATTATGGAACAACATGCGATTTTTGATTATGCACTCGATTTGATAGAGGATGGTGTGAAGGGGATACTTGATAAACTTGGGTAATACAACAAAAAAAAGAGCCTATCTCACGACAGGCTACTTTCTCAAATACTACATTAATTATCTTTTCACTATTTTTACTTAACACGACGTAAACAGTAATGTTCCCACGGAACTTTAGATGTTGCAAAGGTAAAGACTATTTCTTGAATACTTGTTGTAAAAATAGTGGTAGTTATTTCCATAAATGAGTAAAATATATATTTTTAAACCGAAACTCATCTGAGATGCTTATGAGTAAATAATAGGTGTGGTGTTTTTGTTTGGTGAAATCTCAAGGAAGTATTGAGCTCCCCGATAGAATTAAGGAGAATATATTCATTAAAATCCGAAATTGCAGTTGTGTAGATAAGAATAGCGCTTCAATCTCTTTGTTTTTGGTTAACTTTTTAAATAAGTTTTTGTTGTGAAAGTTTTCAAAAAAAGAAATTTTTTTAAATAAAAAAATAGTCGCGTAGGATTTTCTTTTCTGGAAATATAATCCTAATTTTTGCAGCACAAAAATCACGAATAATAATAAAAATGAACACCAAAAAGATTTTTCAGCTTTTGATGAGGCTTTTTCAAGCGACTTTATCCTACTTTGGCGACGACGAATTGGCAGCCCGTGTTTGGGTGAATAAGTATGCGATGAAAGATAGCTTCGGAAATATTTATGAAAAGAGTCCTGTAGATATGCATTGGCGAATAGCCAACGAAGTAGCGCGTATTGAAAAATATAAGAATCCTTTGACGGCACAGCAAATTTTTGATTTGTTGGATCATTTTCGCTATATTGTTCCTGCAGGAAGTCCTATGACGGGTATTGGCAATACACAACAAGTAGCAAGTTTGAGCAACTGCTTTGTGATAGGGTTGGATGGTAAGGCTGATAGTTATGGTGCTATTATGCGCATCGATGAGGAACAGGTGCAGTTAATGAAACGTCGTGGTGGGGTAGGACATGACTTGAGTCATATTCGTCCGAAAGGAAGCCCTGTAAATAACTCTGCGCTGACATCAACAGGGTTGGTTCCTTTTATGGAGCGCTATAGTAATTCGACGCGAGAAGTAGCCCAAGATGGTCGGCGTGGAGCATTGATGCTCTCTGTGAGTATTAAGCATCCCGATAGTGAGGCTTTCATTGATGCAAAAATGGAAGAAGGAAAAGTCACTGGTGCAAATGTTTCTGTGAAATTGGATGATGCTTTTATGCAAGCTGCTGTAGAAGGGAAAACTTATGTGCAACAGTGGCCTATTGATAGTGAAGCACCTGTGGTGAAGAAAGAAATCTCGGCTCAGGATTTATGGCAGAAAATAGTACACAATGCTTGGAAGAGTGCAGAACCAGGTGTGTTATTTTGGGATACCATTTTACGTGAAAGTATTCCTGATTGTTATGCTGATTTAGGCTTTGCTACAGTGAGTACTAACCCTTGTGGAGAAATTCCCTTGTGTCCTTATGACTCGTGCCGTTTATTGAGCATTAATCTCTTTAGCTACGTTGAGCATCCTTTTACTGCAGAAGCGTCATTTAATTTCGATAAGTTTAAGCAGCATGTGCAATATGCACAACGTATTATGGATGATATCGTAGATTTGGAGATGGAAAAAAATAGACCAAATCATCGAGAAGATTAAGGCTGATCCCGAAAATGATGAGGTGAAAGAAACGGAGTACCATCTTTGGGAAAAGATAAAACGTAAGAGTGGCATGGGACGTCGTACGGGAGTAGGAATCACTGCTGAAGGCGATATGTTAGCTGCATTAGGCTTGCGCTATGGCACAGAAGAAGCTACAAAGTTCTCTGTATTGGTGCATAAAACATTGGCGTTAAACGCCTATCGTTCGTCAGTTGTCATGGCAAAAGAACGTGGGGCTTTTGAAATTTTCGATGCACAACGTGAGGCTGAGAATCCATTTATCTTACGTTTGAAAGAAGCTGATCCTGAACTTTATGATGACATGAAGCGTTATGGACGGCGTAATATTGCATGTCTAACCATTGCTCCAACAGGGACCACATCACTGATGACACAGACAACCAGTGGAATCGAACCTGTTTTTATGCCAGTTTATAAGCGACGTCGTAAGGTCAATCCTAATGATACGGATGTTCATATAGATTTTGTCGATGAGGTGGGTGATAGCTTTGAGGAGTATATCGTTTACCATGGTAAATTCTTGCAGTGGATGCAAGTCAATGGATTTGATGCCGAGAAGCGTTATACACAAGATGAAATAGATGCATTGGTGGAGAAGTCTCCTTATTATAAGGCAACGGCAAATGATGTTGATTGGTTGATGAAAGTGAAGATGCAAGGTGCTATTCAGCAGTGGGTAGATCGTAGCATTAGTGTAACAGTGAACTTACCCAATGATGTAGATGAGGCCTTGGTAAATCGTCTTTATATAGAGGCATGGAAGAGTGGTTGTAAAGGATGTACCATTTATCGTGATGGAAGTCGTGCAGGAGTAATGATTTCTGTTTCAAAAGATGATAAGAAAAAAGGTAAACACGCTGAAGGTGCTGATGTACAGGATATGGGAAAAGAGAGTCTGCCTTGTAAGCAACCAGAGGTGACTGAAGTTCGGCCAAAAGAATTAGAGTGTGATGTTGTACGTTTTCAAAACAATAAAGAAAAATGGGTGGCCTTTGTAGGGTTGCTCAATGGCTATCCTTATGAGATTTTTACTGGTCTACAAGATGATGAAGAAGGTATTGTATTGCCTAAGAACGTGACAAAAGGTAAAATCATTAAGTCGACAACAGCTGAAGGCGTGCATCGTTATGATTTCCAATTTGAGAATAAGCGCGGCTATAAAACGACCGTTGAGGGTTTGAGTGAGAAATTCAATCCAGAATATTGGAATTATGCAAAGCTGATTTCTGGCGTGTTGCGTTACAGGATGCCTATTGAGCATGTTATGAAGTTGGTTAGTTCTTTGCAACTTAAAGATGAAAGTATCAATACTTGGAAGAATGGCGTTGAGCGTGCTTTGAAGAAATACATTATTGATGGAACCAAAGCTAATGGACAGCAGTGTCCAGTCTGTGGTCACGAAAGCCTTGTTTACCAAGAAGGCTGTCTCATCTGCACTAACTGTGGTGCAAGTCGTTGTGGCTGATGCGTCGCGAACTGCTCATGACGATGAAGATACAATCCGGTGAGATTATATTGCAAAACCTGCGGTTTCACGCCTTTCATGGTGTGATTCCGCAGGAACGTTTTGTGGGCAATGATTATGTGCTCAATTTGCGGATAAGCTACCCATTGGCAGCTGCGGCAACGAGTGATAAAGTGGCTGATACGCTCAACTATGCCGACGTGTATGCCTTTGTAGCCGAGGAGATGAATCAATCCTCGGCTTTGGTCGAACATGTGGCACAGCGTATTGCCCAGCGCTTGAAGCATGCTTTTTCCTCGTATTACATCCATTTCTTTGCAATTACTCAAGTGTAATCCGCCAATGGGGGGTGATGCTGATGGCGCAGGCGTAGCATTTACGTTTGTTTCGGAAGAATAGAAAGCCATTTCGGCCGTGAAAATTCAAATCCGTTGACTTTCTTGGGTATTTCCTCGTCGCATAACCATTCTATATATTGTTGTTGAAATGCCTATGCCTTGTGGGGGCGAAATACACATCCTTTATAATTTATCTGCTATTTTTCTTGTCGTTTTTCAATAGAATTCTTTAATTTCGCGGCCATAAATTTGGATTACACGATGACATATAGTGTTTTTGAGCTGCAGAAGATTTCCTTTTTTTGCATTGGATTTAGGCCATCCAAATAATAGTGCAGCATACGCGTTATAGATTAATTCTTCAGTAAGATTCTTCGATGTACATTATAATTTCTTTAATAAAATAACGTATGATTCATTTTTAAATCTTCATGGATGGTTTGTGCCATCTTGACAATGAGCAGTGCGCAAGCTGTTGCGCAAAAATCGTTTAAATTCACGCGTGAGAACTTGTTGCCCAAAGAGATGAAGAGCTTCGTTGCTCCGGCATTGTTGACAAAACTTGCGCCCGATGACGCTTACAAGTTTGAAGGTACGCAGCAAACCATTGGCGTGTTGCCCGAACAGATGAATTTAGGAAAGGGTAATGGCATTAATGTGAAGTCAGGTGCAGCTAAATTTACGATGGAAGTCTATTACACCAAGAAGCCTGTGTTTAAAAAGAAATATGATTTTCAGCAGCCCAAATATGATGGCGACCCCTATGCTGGCGTATGTATTCGCACAGAATATAGTTTAGGTGTGGCTTGTAGGATTAAAGACGCGGAAGGGAAGACCTTGGTAAATTTCACGGTCATTGACTCTAATTATGTCGACAAAAACTATGTGGGTTATGATGCTGCGGCGAAGCAGATTGTCATCACCGATAAGAATAGTGCGAAGAAATGGGGAACAGAGGAGGTAGCCGGAAGCTATTTTTGCTGAGCATGCTGGTGCTATTCAGGTTTAACGGCCAAAAAGGCTCTCGATTATGCCGGCAATAGTCTGGCACAGTATGTTCAACTCTTTTTGGTGGGTGACAAGTATAGCAAACTGCAATATACTGCTGTAGCCGAAAAGGTGCAGGCCGCTTATCCTGAAGAGGCGAAATTATCGGCCGAAGCTGCACCACTTTATACTCAATGGTTGCAAGATGTCAATAGCGAGAAACTTAATCAGCAGTTCGTTGATTTGAGCCAACGGTTTGCCCATCTCAACGTCGAAGGTAAGTCTACTGATTATAAGTATTTTGTTTACACCAATGCGGCTCTGCTTTCAGCAATGGGAAGAGATTTTAAGGCAGCCAACCAATATGGCCTTTTAGCCGATGCTAATGATCCCAATAGCTGGAAGCCTGCGGTGAGCAACACGCTGTATTGCGTTTACAATCTGTATATGTTGCGCAAACTCATGGCTGAGCGTCCGACTCCCGAAACGCTGATTGATTTAGCTGGTGGTGCTGCAAGCATCTATCACAAGAATAAGTAATTCATACTATAGCCTCTACGCGAGCCCTTATCATAACATTTTTTTGGTTGATAAGGGCTCGTGTTTTTTTGTTGCGAATGTCACGTCTTATCTTTGCAGATACGTGCCCATTCTCTCTGTTCATCAGGCATGCTAAAGTGGCGGCGTATTAAAAATTTTTGTTTATCTTTGCTGACATGTCAGGACAAAGGGTGCTCCGCCACGTTTCTTTTAGCTTGAACAAAAGCACGATTTCTAACAACAAATGGATATACAATGAAACAAAGAACAAATTATGGAAACTGGGTTCCCGCTACAATCCTGCGCATCAGCTACGGTTGTGCTGTTGCTTTTCTACTGTTATTTTTTTCTTCTCCGCGTTTTGCTGGAACAACTTCTGGGCTGCCGTCATCGCCGGTCTTTTTGGCACTTGCTGCAGTCGTCATCGCGGTTTTTCATGCAGGGTGTGTCACCACACCTTTTCCTTTAATGGCGGGGGACTGATGGGCGAAATCCACCAGTTTCTTATCGACCATCTTGATTGGGATGGGCACGGGACGCTTCTTGATATTGGCTGCGGAGCCGGCGCGCTCACCAATCGTTGTGCAAAAGCAATTTCCCGAGGCCACGCTCCAAGGAATGGACTATTGGGGCATGGGCTGGGACTATGCCAAGGAGCAATGCGAGCGAAATGCCGAGATTGAAGGGTGGCCGACCGTGTGACTTTCAGCAAGGGTGACGCTTCAAAGCTCGATTTTGCCGACGAAAGTTTTTGATGCGGCGGTGAGCAACTTTGTTTTCCACGAGGTGAAGACCCAGCCCGACAAGCGAGAAGTGGTGCGCGAAGCGCTGCGTGTGGTGAAAAAAAGGTGGTGCTTTTGCTTTCCAAGACCTTTTCGGCAGCAAAGCGCTTTATGGCGACATGGACGCATTTGTTGAAGAACTGAGTTGCGAGGGGATTGCAGAAATCCACTGCATGTTGCACGTTGAAAAGCAAGATTTCATCAAGCGGCATCCACTCATGTGCCTCATGTTGCAGAACATGGGACTGATTTATGGCATAAAAATAGGCTGTAGAGCCGAAACAACGTGAGAAAAACGGCTGTTCCCAATGTTGGGAACAGCCGTTTTTCAGCATTTTAGTCCGCTCCCAAAGTTGGGAACGTCTGTTTTTACTATTTTCATGTGTTCCCAAAGTTGGGAACAACCGTTTTTATGCGTTTATGAAAAGTCCGCATCCGCTCACCGTTTTGGGGTGTTCGGCTGTGAAAATTCGCATCCCTTGCTATTGCTGCGAAAGGGATGCGAGCGCCGGCGGCTACCATGTGAAAGAGGTACTGAATCTTTCTGACGAATTGCTGAAACTCTGATTGAGCGCAGTGGGATTGCCATTGCTGTCAAGCGTCCATTTAAGATTGGCTTTATCACCAGATTTTTTCAGATTGCAGCGGCAGATTTTTTGCTTGGCTTCCCTGAGCAGTCCGGCATAATAGGCCGCCTCGAGGTAGTCGAGATCGGCATCAAGTGTGGCGCCGAAAAGCATCACACCCGTTTTTGTTTTTCAATCGGTCTGGTCGAAGCCGTGGCATAGGTGATGGTGGTTACTTCGGTGGGTTTGCCCGTGGCGGTGGTTGTTGTTTTCACGACGTTGCCATTTTGATATTCAAGAACGATGTGCTTCTTGTCGGTCGAGCATTTCGCGTCCTTCAGTTGGTTGTCGGCGTTGTAGGCAAAATCCCACGTTGCTTTCCCGGCGATGTGGTCGTTGCGGTAGTGGGTCTCTTTGGCGTGGGTCACAAGGCCGTTCCGGTTGAGATAAAAGCTCATAAACGTGTTTGTCGGGCTCATCCGTCTCTGTTAATATCACTTGCGGTGCTTGGGTCGACCCTAAGGCAACGTCCTTATATTCAAACGTGATTCTTTCATCGTCATTAGGCTCTGCAAGCTGGATGAGCTGTCCCTTTTCGTTCAGGGTGAGCACAAGCTCTGAGATCTTCTTGGGCAATCCTAATGGGAAAACGTTGCGCGGATTAACATCCGTTCCGTTGACCATCTTTTGTTCGGGTTCGTCACTGTTGTCTTTGCTGCACGATGCCATCATCGTGGTGCCCACGGTCAGGGGTGACCATGAGGGCGAGTTGGAATAATTTTTCTCATCTTGTTGAACTATAAAAAAATAAAAAAATTTGATGCTAAGAATTTTATCAAGCGGTGCAAAGGTAGCAGAAAACGGGGAGAGCGGCAAATCTTTTTCAGGTTTTTGTTGTCAATTGTGGGCTCGGCCGGCGCTTTCAGTCCGAAAAACATTCGCCTCCCATGCCATGATGATGGCCATCACGGCCGAGTAGCTTTTGACGCCTCCGTCGACGTGTATGTCTTTGTAGCCGAGGAGATGAATCAACCCTCGGCTTTGGTCGAACATGTGGCACAGCGCATTGCCCAACGCTTGAAGCATGCTTTTTCCTCGTATTACATCCATTTCTTTTGCAATTACTCAAGTGTAATCCACCAATGGGTGGTGATGCCGATGGCGCAGGTGTCGCATTTACGTTTATTTTTTTGAAGAGTAAATGTAGTAAGTTGCGTAAAATACTAACTAAAACTTATAAATGCTATTCAATATGCAAATAAGTTAGAGTATTCATGCGATTGATAGAATGCTTGATAAAAGATTTTTGTGTTTGGTGAATGATGGATTTTTATAGCTATTTACTCACGCGAACATTATAATACGCAATGAACGTAGATGGGTAAAAGCTTGTTTTTTATTACTAAAAATAAATCCCAATCAATTTTTCTAAAAAGATTTGGAGTTTGTGATATTTTTGCATTACCTTTGCACTCGCTTTTTGAGGACAATGGTTTTCAAGTAGCGTTTTTTTGCGCCTGTTGAAACGGGTGTGAAAATAAAGAGAGCGATCTTTTGACAAGATTTTTCATAGACAGAGAAGTAGTACAAGAAGCGAGTGCTTGTTTTCGAAAGGAGATGAGTGCTTGGGTAAAAAGAACGAACCGTCAAGAAAGAGGAGTTATTCTTAGAGAAGGTACAAAAAGACTTCGATAAATTTAGAGGAAGCGTTCTGAATCAGATAGACTCTTGACCTTATTTATTTTTAAGAATAGGGTTGGAATAGATATTTTTACAATGGAGAGTTTGATCCTGGCTCAGGATGAACGCTAGCTACAGGCTTAACACATGCAAGTCGAGGGGAAACGATGAGAGGCTTGCTCTCTTAGGCGTCGACCGGCGCACGGGTGAGTAACGCGTATCCAACCTACCCATTACAGGGGATAACCTTGCGAAAGTAAGACTAATACCCCATGGCATTTTATGGTGGCATCATTATAGGATTAAAAGATTTATTGGTAATGGATGGGGATGCGTCTGATTAGCTTGTTGGCGGGGTAACGGCCCTCCAAGGCAACGATCGAGTAGGGGTTCTGAGAGGAAGGTCCCCCACATTGGAACTGAGACACGGTCCAAACTCCTACGGGAGGCAGCAGTGAGGAATATTGGTCAATGGGCGAGAGCCTGAACCAGCCAAGTAGCGTGCAGGATGACGGCCCCTATGGGTTGTAAACTGCTTTTATAGGGGAATAAAGTGAGCTACGTGTAGTTTATTGCATGTACCCTATGAATAAGGACCGGCTAATTCCGTGCCAGCAGCCGCGGTAATACGGAAGGTTCGGGCGTTATCCGGATTTATTGGGTTTAAAAGGGAGCGTAGGCCGTGGATTAAGCGTGTTGTGAAATGTAGATGCTCAACATCTGACTTGCAGCGCGAACTGGTTTACTAGAGTGTGCGCAACGTAGGCGGAATTCGTCGTGTAGCGGTGAAATGCTTAGATATGACGAAGAACTCCGATTGCGAAGGCAGCTTACGGAGCACAACTGACGCTGAAGCTCGAAGGTGCGGGTATCAAACAGGATTAGATACCCTGGTAGTCCGCACAGTAAACGATGGATGCCCGCTGTTGGTCCATTAGGGTCAGCGGCCAAGCGAAAGCATTAAGCATCCCACCTGGGGAGTACGCCGGCAACGGTGAAACTCAAAGGAATTGACGGGGGCCCGCACAAGCGGAGGAACATGTGGTTTAATTCGATGATACGCGAGGAACCTTACCCGGGCTTGAATTGCAGACGAACGATTCAGAGATGAAGAGGCCCTTCGGGGCGTCTGTGAAGGTGCTGCATGGTTGTCGTCAGCTCGTGCCGTGAGGTGTCGGCTTAAGTGCCATAACGAGCGCAACCCCTTTTCTTAGTTGCCATCAGGTAATGCTGGGCACTCTGGGAATACTGCCACCGTAAGGTGTGAGGAAGGTGGGGATGACGTCAAATCAGCACGGCCCTTACGTCCGGGGCTACACACGTGTTACAATGGCCGGTACAGAAGGCAGGTTGCATGTAAATGCGATCGAATCTTAAAAGCCGGTCCCAGTTCGGACTGAGGTCTGCAACCCGACCTCACGAAGCTGGATTCGCTAGTAATCGCGCATCAGCCATGGCGCGGTGAATACGTTCCCGGGCCTTGTACACACCGCCCGTCAAGCCATGAAAGCCGGGGTGCCTAAAGTCCGTTACCGCAAGCGATCGGGCCTAGGGCAAAACTGGTAATTGGGGCTAAGTCGTAACAAGGTAGCCGTACCGGAAGGTGCGGCTGGAACACCTCCTTTCTGGAGCGAATGTTTCCTATAGTGGTGTATGAGTTGACTTGAAAGAGTTAACATTTATGCTGCGCCTTATTGAGGTTAGTATTTTTTTTAGAGGATAAGTGCTCTTAGGCGAGGGTTTGTTTTCTTCTTGTACTACGTAAATCTGTTTTTTTCGATAAAGCGAGAAAAAAAGGAAGCCGGGCTATTCGAGATGCCCAGGATCTTGGACAGACACTGGGCCCGGAAATTAGTCCTATAGCTCAGTTGGTTAGAGCGCCACACTGATAATGTGGAGGTCGGCAGTTCAAGTCTGCCTGGGACTACAGCATTCCTTACAGTGGAGTGGGAAGTTCTTTTGCAAGAAGTGTTGCAGGAGTGATTTTTTTGTTTTCTTCATCTGTATTTAAACTGGGGGATTAGCTCAGCTGGCTAGAGCACCTGCTTTGCAAGCAGGGGGTCAACGGTTCGAATCCGTTATTCTCCACACTCGATATGACCTTGCACTATTTATGGTGGGAGGGAAGTATTATCGAATCGATCTTTGACATATTGACACAAGCAAAACTGTAAAGTAAACTAAGTTCAAACTTAGAAATTATCATTTCCTGGCTTTTATGGCCATGAGAAATGAGATTTCACTTAACAGCTGAAAGTATGAGCGAGTCATTTCTTTTTTTAGAAGAGAGATGGCGCGAATTGAAGAAAAGTAAGTAAGGGCGTATGGTGGATGCCTAGGCTCACAGAGGCGATGAAGGACGTGATAAGCTGCGATAAGCTTCGGGTAGGTGCAAATAACCTTTCGATCCGGAGATTTCGAATGGGACAACCTGTTTGTTTGAAGAACAAACACTTACGTTAAATCGTAAGGGCTAACCCAGGAACTGAAACATCTTAGTACCTGGAGGAAGAGAAAATAAATAATGATTCCCTTAGTAGTGGCGAGCGAAGAGGAAGAGCCCAAACCGTGACTGTGGCAACGCAGTTGCAGGGGTAGTAGGACCGCGATATTGTATGCATGCAGCGAGCAGAATCCTCTGGAAAGAGGTACCATAGCGGGTGAAAGTCCCTTATGCGAACCCTAATTGCAACATAGCGGTATCCTGAGTAGCGCGGAGCACGAGTAATTCTGCGTGAATCAGCCGGGACCATCCGGTAAGGCTAAATACTCCTGTGAGACCGATAGTGAACCAGTACTGTGAAGGAAAGGTGAAAAAGCACTTCGATAAGAAGAGTGAAAAAGTTCCTGAAACCATACGCCTACAAGCGGTCGGAGCTGCTTTATGCAGTGACGGCGTGCCTTTTGCATAATGAACCTACGAGTTACCATCTCTGGCAAGGTTAAGAGTAAAGATACTCCCAGCCGTAGTGAAAGCGAGCCTGAACAGGGCGTTTAAGTCAGAGGGGGTAGACGCGAAACCAAGTGATCTACACTTGACCAGGTTGAAGTTCCGGTAACACGGAATGGAGGACCGCACCAATAAGCGTTGAAAAGCTTCTGGATGAGTTGAGTGTAGGAGTGAAAGGCCAATCAAACTTGGAGATAGCTCGTACTCCCCGAAAGGCATTTAGGGTGCCGCGTGTGGTGATCTCCGTGAGAGGTAGAGCGACCGATAGGTCAAGAGGGCTTCACCGCCTATCGAGACCTGACGAACTCCGAATGCTCACGGACCGCAGCCATGCAGTAAGGGGCGGGTGCTAAGGTCCGTCCCCGAGAGGAGAAGAATCCAGACCGCCGTCTAAGGCCCCGAAATTCTGTCTAAGTTAGTCTAACGAAGTCTGGTCCCCATGACAGCTAGGATGTTGGCTTGGAAGCAGCCATTCATTCAAAGAGTGCGTAACAGCTCACTAGTCGAGGGTCCGGGCATGGATAATAATCGGGTATAAGGCAGATGCCGAAGGCGCGGATAGTAATGATAAAAAGTATCGGTAGGGGAGCATTCCATGTGCGTAGAATGGTGCAGATAACTAATCCTGGAGCGCATGGAAAAAGCAAATGTAGGTATAAGTAACGATAAAAGGGGTGAGATTCCCCTTCGCCGTAAGTCTAAGGTTTCCCCGGGCAATGCCAATCAGCCCGGGGTAAGTCGGGTCCCTAAGTCTCAGCCGAATGGTGAGGGCGATGGCAGAAACGGTTAATATTCCGTTACTACCTTTAGGAGCGATGTGGAGACGTAGTAGTGACACTGCCGCGGGGTGACGGATATCCCCGTTAAAGAGTGTAGGCGTAGATCGGAGCAGGCAAATCCACTCGAGAGCCGACCTTGAAAGTACTGCAGCTTCTTCGGGAGCAGCAGATAGCGCAGGTAATCAGACTTCCAAGAAAAATCCGCTAAGCATATTCTAAAAGGTACCCGTACCGCAATCCGACACAGGTAGACGGGTCAGAACATACTAAGGCGTTGAGAGATTCATGGTTGAGGAACTAGGCAAATTGACCCCGTAACTTCGGGATAAAGGGGTCCTCATAGCAATATGAGGCGCAGAGAATAGGTCCAGGCAACTGTTTAACAAAAACACAGGGCTGTGCAAACTCGAAAGATGACGTATACAGCCTGACACCTGCCCGGTGCTGGAAGGTTAAGAGGAGATGTCACTACTTCGGTAGGAAGCATTGAATTGAAGCCCCAGTAAACGGCGGCCGTAACTATAACGGTCCTAAGGTAGCGAAATTCCTTGTCGGGTAAGTTCCGACCTGCACGAATGGTGTAACGATCCGGACGCTGTCTCAACCATGAGCTCAGTGAAATTGTAGTATCGGTGAAGATGCCGATTACCCGCGATGGGACGAAAAGACCCCGTGAACCTTTACTACAGCTTAGCATTGACCTTGGTCATCCGATGTGTAGGATAGGCCGGAGGCTATGAAGCAGGTGCGCCAGCATTTGTGGAGCCATCCTTGAAATACGGCCCTTTGGCTGTCTGAGGTCTAACCCGCGGTATGCGGGGACACTGCTTGGTGGGTAGTTTGACTGGGGTGGTCGCCTCCAAAAGCGTAACGGAGGCTTCCAAAGGTGCCCTCGGGTCGATTGGTAACCGACCTCATAGAGTGCAATGGCATAAGGGCGCTTGACTGGGAGGCAGACATGCCGAGCAGGCAGGAAACTGGGGCATAGTGATCCGGCGGATGTGTATGGAAACTCCGTCGCTCAAAGGATAAAAGGTACTCCGGGGATAACAGGCTGATCCCCCCCAAGAGCTCATATCGACGGGGTGGTTTGGCACCTCGATGTCGGCTCGTCACATCCTGGGGCTGGAGAAGGTCCCAAGGGTTGGGCTGTTCGCCCATTAAAGTGGCACGCGAGCTGGGTTCAGAACGTCGTGAGACAGTTCGGTCTCTATCTATCGTGGGCGCAGGAGTTTTGCGTGGTGCCGTCACTAGTACGAGAGGACCGTGATGGACAGACCTCCGGTTTACCAGTTGTGCCGCCAGGCGCACCGCTGGGTATCTGAGTCTGGATTGGATAAGCGCTGAAAGCATCTAAGTGCGAAGCCAGCCGCAAGATGAGAACTCCATTGAGGGTCGTTGAAGACGACAACGTTGATAGGGTGCAGGTGTAAAGACGGCGACGTCAAAGCCGAGCACTACTAATTGCCCGAAACTTTCTTCACTTCCCTCGCTTCTACTTTGAGTTGTTTAAGCAAAAAAGTTCGAACCCCACAGGGTTTAACTCACAGTTTGTAGCTTGTGTAAATCATGTCAACCCCTTTATCAGGTGGTTATTGCGGTGGGGTTCCACCTCTTCCCATTCCGAACAGAGAAGTTAAGCCCACTTGCGCCGATGGTACTGCAATGCAATGCGGGAGAGTAGGTAGCCGCCTTTTTTCTTACGAAGCACTTTGGAGAGTTATTTCTTCAGAGTGCTTTTTTTGTTTACCTTCTACTCCCCAATTCGTCAATGGTACACCTTGTCAAATAGGGCAATGCGGGAGAGTAGGTAGCCGCCTTTTTTTCTTATCAAAGACCTTGGAGAGAAATCTCTGAGGTCTTTTTTTCGTTTTGAGTGGTCTTTCATGCTGTCCATGCACCGATGGTACACCTTGTCAAATAGGGCAATGCGGGAGAGTAGGTGGCCGCCTTTTTTCTTACGAAGCGTTCATTTGAGCAATCAAATGGACGCTTTTTGTTTACCTTCTACTCCCCAATCCGTCTGATGGTACACCTTGTCAAATAGGGCAATGCGGGAGAGTAGGTAGCTGCCTTTTTCTTACGAAGCGTTCATTTGAGCAATCAAATGGACGCTTTTTTTGTTTGTATGCCATTTACTCATTCTTACCTAATATTGCAACATCCTCTCCTATTAAGAAGATAGCTTGTTGATTTGAGATAGGTTTTTAATGGCAGGTTGCTATATTCTTTGATGATGTTTTGTGTAGCCTCTTCAAAAGGGAAGCTATTGAAATGCACAACGGGATAGAAATCAATAATGCCAAGTCCTGTAAAATCATTGAAGTTTGAGTTTGCATAAGGTGATTATCCATTCTCTTTGCATATTCTATATTAGGTGCAAGAATCATTGTGCCTGCAGATTCTCCAATATATAATTTTCCTCTTTCTACTTGCTCTTTAATCAACAGATCTGTTCCAGTCTTTTTTAATTCTTGCATAAGGAAGAATGTGTTTCCCCCCGAGACGTATATGCAGTTACAATCACTCAATGTTTTTTTGCTATGTTATCTTTATCGAGTTGGGTAATTTCAACTTCCTTTATGCGGAGGCCGAGTGCACGGAGAGCATTCTTTCCGTCTTCTACATATTGGGTATATTCCTCATGGATACTCGCTGTAGGTATAAATGCTACCGTGTTTCCTCTTAATGGTGATGGAGCAGTTCTTGATAGAATTTCAGCTACATCAGCGAAAGATGAGCATAAAAAGATTCTTTTCATTGTTCTATTTTTTTGATGAATATAGTTGTATCTTCTCATTCTGCTTGCAGTGAGTCGTTTTAGCAAAGATGAGCGAGATCACTACCCATAGCAGAGTTCTTAATCAAAGTTTCATTCTTTTTCAAATTTGGCATTACAAAGATATGACTTTTTTTCTGCATTTTTAGCTGTTTCCAAGATTGGGATTAGCCATTTCCAGTATTTCTCTATGTGTTTTCCACCTCTGAGAAACATTGTTTTTGCCTTTATCCGGCCGTTTATTCTGCAGAAAGCCGTATAGTAAATTAGCAAGATGGGAAAAGACTGTTCAGTGAAACAGTTGTATCTTTGCCGAGGAATTTAAAACAATAACATGTATGAAGACAATTACTCGCAATCATTACATTCAGCGCATCAACCAGGTGGTGAATTACATCAACAATCATCTTAACGAAACGATAGCCGTGGAGAAGTTGGCGCAGACGGCTAACCTCTCACCATTTCATTTCTGTCGCATATTCAAGGCCATCACGGACGAGTCGCCTATCGCCTTCGTGGCGCGTCTGCGTATAGAAACGGCGGCCCAGCTGTTGCGCTATTCTTCGTTGCCGATTGAAACCATTGCGTTCAATATCGGCTACGAAACGCCAGCAGCTTTGTCGAAGGCCTTCAAGCTACAGTATGGTTTCAGCCCTACGCAGTATCGAAACGATAAAGAAAAATATATTGTGAAGCAGGAGACCATTCATCCCACGTTGACACTCAAGGTACCTAAAATCGTGGAGCTGGCAGCGAAGAAGGTGATTTATATCTCGCAGAAAAGAGCGTATGGCATGGTAGATTATGGCAGGGCTTACGAACAGTTGTGGGGAGTAGTGAAGGAGCAGAAGCTGTTTACAAAAGGTATTGAGTCGATTGGCATCTTCCACGACGATCCTAAGATTACCGATGTGACACTTCAGAGTGCGGATGTCTGCTTAGCAGTTCACAAACCAGCCATTCCCGTGGGTGAAGTGAGTTGCAGAACGATTGCGGGAGGCCTCTATGCCGTGTTTTCCTATCAAGGGAGCTACGACCAACTGCAGGCTGTTTGCGATGCGGCTATGCGCTGGGTGGTGGGCAGTGACTATGAATTGCGCGACGAGCCGCTGTTCGAAAAAAATATCTCAATGATGCCCGCCGTACGCCGGCAGAGAAGCTGAAAACCGAGATTTATGTTCCCATTCAATCTTTCGGTCGCTGATAAAACTTAGGACGGCGAAAATAACCTCGCTGGTCTTTTTTCACCAGCGATGGGGGGATAGGACAGGTAGAAAAGTTGCGGAGGTGTGTATTCCGAATGACAAAGCACTGATGATGTTGCAGCAGGGTGGCATTGTTCAAAACCAAGTTGTCAACGACGATGGGCAACTTGTCAAATAGGGCAATGTGGGAGAGTAGGTTGCCGCCTTTTTGTTTGCATGATCTACGCCGATAAATGCCGTTTGATTGCTGCAGAAAGAAAGTACAACCCCCAAGGGGGTAGCATTTTTGCTTGCATTGTTACCCAGGGTAGCCTCCTATCGTCGGCAACCCTGGGCTATCGAAAGTATAACCGCGTTGCGGTAGTTTTTCATCCATTGCCGGCACACCGAAACGAATGGGATGGTTGGGCGGATGGGTTGTTGGCATATTCAATAGAATGGGATAGTCGGGCGCGGCGTTTGTCAATATACCCAAATTGAAGGGATAGTTGGGCGGAGGGGTTGCCAGCATATTCAATCGGATGGTAATGCTTGGCGCGGCATTTACCGAATGGTTTCATCCATAAAAATGACTTGGAGTTGCCCTCGCTCGCGATAACCACTGCTTGTTATCGCGAAAATTACCCTCGCCCGCGATAACTTGTGCTCGTTATCGCGAAAAATGCCCTCGCCCGCGATAACTACCTCGCGTTATCGTGAAAAATGCCCTCGCCCGCGATAACCAACGTTCGTTATCGTGAAAATTACCCTCGCCCGCGATAACCACATCTTGTTATCGCGAAAAATGCCCTCGCCCGCGATAACTACCTCGCGTTATCGTGAAAAATGCCCTCGCCCGCGATAACCAACGTTCGTTATCGTGAAAATTACCCTCGCCCGCGATAACCACATCTTGTTATCGCGAAAAATGCCCTCGCTCGCGATAACCACCACTCGTTATCGCGAAAAGGGGCTCGCCGCCGATAATATTCAAGAGGAGGATGGTGGCGTGGTCTCTGCCGACAAAGTTATAAGGTGGGAGGGGTGGGGGTAGTCTTTTTCCGACAAAGTTACAAGGACTGGAATTACCATGAGTATCTTTTTTTGCCAATGTTATAAGGGGGAGGCTGTGGGCGTGGCCTCTGCCGATGCTGTTATCTCAAGGCTGGTGGTGGAAGGGGGCGTTGCTGAGGGTTCGGGGCGTGTTGTTATATGGGAGGATGTGTTTGCGTGTGCGTTGTTGCTGTGCTTCCCATGCCATGATGATAGCAATCACGGCCGAGTAGCTTTTGACGCCTCCGTCGACGTGGTTGCTTTGTAGGTAGAGGTTGTAGATGAAGCGTTGTGTGGTGTCGATGATGGGGCTTCGGCGCGATAGCCAATAGTGTTGGTCGCTTTTTGCGAGTTGGATGATTTCGGGTCGGATGTGGTTGAGGAAAGTTTGGTATTCAGATGTGCCGAGTAGGTCGTCGACTTGTTGTAGCATGTGGAAAAAAATCTGGTAGTATCCGCTGAATCGTATGGCTTTGTTGGTTGTGTTGGTGCAGATGATGTAGCTGTAGAAGTTGGCTTCGCCTTCGTTGGCAATGCCGAGGCTGTGGGCATATTCGTGGGCGCATGTGGCAGGGAAGTTGTGGGGTCTGACGTCGGCGTTGATGGTGAATTCGCCGAAGAAAGGTCCCATGCTGCCTGTTATGCCTGCCATGCTGCTGAGGGGCGAGAATAGCATGGTTTTGGGGTGTGGATGTGGATTGAAGGGGTGGTTGATGCCCATTTTTGTGCTGTTTAGCTGTTGATAGCCTTGCTGGATGCGCTCCATGGTTTCGTCTTCGTGTGGGAAGTTCAGGGTGAACGTGGCGTTTAGGCTGTCGGCATAGCGATAGGCAAAGTTGCGGAAGGCAGCAGTGTCGGGTGACATCGGAACCATTTTCATGCGCTGAAAAAAATGTTGGATTGCGCATAGTTAAGTCCCCATGCGCAGTAGAACCAGGCATAGATCCAGAGCAGAAATTCGGCTATGTGCAGCAGTGTTGTGCGTTTTTTCTTTTTTTGGTGAGCGATGGCATAGATGGGGTAGATGATGAGCCCTGTGAGGCATAGGGCAATGAAGAGGCCGTCTATGGAAAGGGGGATGGGGTTGGAGAGCGTGGTCAGCGTGCGCCCTATGAAGGGGTAGAACTTGGTGGTGTAGGCGTCGCCTAATTTGTGGCTGAAGCGGATGATTGTGATGCCGATGAGAAGTGCAATGAGGAGGATGTGGCGTTGGCGTGGGGATGGGATGTTGATGGGGGTGGTTCTCATGCTATAGATTGAGTTTGCGCTGAATGGTTTTGTTGAGTGCCTGAATTTGTCGGCTTCTGCGGTTGATGACACGGCTAAGGTCGGTGAGGTCGTTAAACATCATCGTGGCCATGTTTTTGGAATCGGTTGGGCTGTCGCATGCGTTTGTCGGCGTGTGCGTTGACCACTATGCGTATGCCTTTTTTTCTTTGAGCACCACGTTGATATCTTCTCCGGTTAGTGTGGGGTCTCCGTCGAAATGAATGTAGCCTGGGGCGCTGCGGTGGATGTGTAGCTGTTTGCAGCGGAAGGTTTTGATTTTTGGAGTTTTTATCTAAGGTTTTTGTTGAACATGTCGATGCTGATTTGTGGTGCTTCGAGTGCGCTGAATGGTTCCATGACCACAATGTCCATCAATCCATCGCTCATTGACGCTTGGGGTGCAATGTATGCGTTGTTGCCGTATTGTGAGGCGTTTGCGCACGAGATGAGGAACGCTTTGAGCCTTGTGGTGCCATGTTCATCGCGAATTTCGTAGGTTTCGGGCTTATATTGCAAGCCTCCTTTGAGTACATTTTCGACATAGGTGATAGGTCCTCGTTTTCCAGCCTCTGCAAATTTGTGGCTGATGAAAGCGTCGAATCCCATTCCACAGGTGCAGAAGAAGGGGTGGTCGTTGATGATGCCATAGTCGAGCGCGTGGATTTCAGCCTCGTTAATGATTTGTATGGCTTTCGCTATGTTCATCGGTAGCATCAAGTGGCGCGCTAATCCATTGCCCGACCCGCATGGGATGATGCCCAAAAGCAGTGTTGCTCTGCGCCAGTGCTCGTCCCACTTCGTTCACCGTTCCATCGCCACCAACGGCCACCACGATGTCTATTCCTTCGTCTTTGGCTTTCGTTGCGAGTTCAACCGCGTGTCCAGCATAAGCCGTTTTGGCAATCTCATAATCGAAGCAATCGTGGTTCAGATACTTCTCTATAAGGCTTGGGATAGCCGCTTTACTCATGGTTCCCGAGATGGGGTTCATGATAAAAACAATTTTTTTCTTGTTCATAGGTAATTATCTTTTGACAATAGGCGGGAAAAAGAAGACATCATCTATTGTAAGCACATTCAATTCATATCTCTTTGCAAAGATAAATATTTCGATGTTATAAAAGATGTGTGTCTTTGATTATTTGCTGTTTTGCAACATTTATTGCCAAAAGATAGGCCGTTATTCATAGTTTTTTGTATCTTTGCAGCCTAAAAAAATCAAAACGTAGTTTTCTACACCTATTAAAAATGGGACAATTACAAGAAAGATATAAGCATTATCGCGAGCCTCAGAAGTACATAGAGGCAGGCGTATATCCTTATTTTCGTGCCATCACCAGTAAGCAAGGCACAGAAGTTGACATGGAAGGACACCATGTGTTGATGTTTGGTTCTAACGCCTATACAGGTTTAACAGGTGACCAACGTGTCATTGATGCCGCTAAACGCGCGCTCGACAAATATGGTTCGGGTTGTGCTGGAAGTCGTTTCCTCAATGGAACCTTGGACATTCATGTGCAGTTGGAAAAAGAGTTGGCCGAGTTTGTGCACAAAGATGCAACGCTCTGTTTCTCTACTGGCTTCTCTGTTAATCAGGGTGTATTGGCACAAGTCGTAGGCAAGGGTGATTACATCATTTGCGATGATCGCGATCATGCCAGTATTGTTGATGGGCGTCGCTTGTCGTTTGCTCGTCAGTTGCACTACAAACATAACGATATGGAGGATTTGGAACGCGTGCTGAAAGCGTTGCCACAAGACGCCATTAAGTTGATTGTTGTTGATGGTGTATTCTCTATGGAAGGCGATTTGGCTAAACTTCCTGAAATTGTTGCATTAAAGAAGAAATATAATTGCTCGGTAATGGTCGACGAGGCTCATGGCTTAGGTGTGTTTGGTAAGCAAGGACGAGGCGTTTGCGACCACTTTGGACTGACCGATGAGGTGGATTTCATCATGGGAACATTCTCTAAGAGCTTGGCTTCTATCGGTGGGTTTATAGCAGGTGATGCCGATACCATTAATTATTTGCGCCACACTTGCCGCACCTATATCTTCAGCGCATCGAATACTCCTGCAGCAACAGCTGCAGCAATGGAAGCACTTCACATTTTACAGCAAGAGCCCGAACGCTTGGAAAATCTTTGGGAAGTAACCAAATATGCTTTAGAACGTTTCCGTGAAGAAGGATTTGAGATTGGCGATACAGAGAGCCCCATCATACCTTTGTATGTGCGCGACATCGAAAAAACATTCTTGGTAACGAAGTTAGCTTTCGATGCAGGTGTATTTATAAATCCTGTTATTCCACCAGCTTGTGCTCCACAGGACACTTTGGTGCGGTTTGCATTGATGGCCAATCACACTAAAGACGAAGTTGATCGTGGCGTGAAAGCGCTCAAGAAAATCTTTGTTGAGCAAGGTATTATTAAGTAAGAATTCATTTCTCATTCATAAAAGCGAGATTGCACATTTGTTGCAGTCTCGCTCTTTTTTTGTGCGTGTGTCAGTAATAATAGCGTGCGATTACCCCTATCGTGCGCGAAGTTTGTAGGTTGCATTTTGAAAACAATAGGGATTGTTGCATAAAATGAAGGATATTGTTATGCAAAATCATAAATTTTCTCCATCAAAGTCGTAGGCTTTTCTTTTCACTCCCTCATCACATTCCATACGTATTGCGGCAATTATTGTCCAACACAACTTCAATCGGAATCTTAATCGTGTAATCTTTCTCAGTAAATGGTAATAGCATTGCATAGAAAAAGCCATAAAACTTTGGTTGCTTCAAATTAAAATACTACCTTTGCACACGCAAAAACAAAATCGCATTTAATGCGGGGTGTAGCGCAGCCCGGTAGCGCTCCTGGTTTGGGACCAGGCGGCCGCAGGTTCGAATCCTGTCGCCCCGACTTGTTAGCGATGATGTTTTTGCAACGGGGTGTAGCGCAGCCCGGTAGCGCTCCTGGTTTGGGACCAGGCGGCCGCAGGTTCGAATCCTGTCGCCCCGACAAAGCGAAGTAGTTTTATAGAAGCTGCTTCGCTTTTTTTCATATCGAGAATGATACGTATTGGCGTATCATAAAAAAACACCATATAAATTTGCATTATTCATTAGAAACGCATATCTTTGCAATCCAGAAAGTAGTTTATATGTATTCTCAACTCATGAATTTTATTACTGTCTAAACAGGTGTTGCTACTGCTTGTTGATGATTTCAACTCTCAGCGGTGGGCTGGTTCATGTGTGTGTCTTTCCCATAGAATGTCATTCTGTGGGGAGGAGGAGATATTATGATGATAGCGCTTGTTTTTTGAACGAATAACTCGTTTTCACTTAGTGTCGTTTTTTTATATTAAATGACTTCCCATATATAACTTCACTCATTTTTTTAGTGTCCAGATTTGTTGTACGTATAACTTTTTAGTATAAATCATGATAAATCTTCGTAATTTGTTGTCGAGATTGTACAAACAATATAAATATTATCGTTTTACCCATCAAGCAAAGTTTAAAAATTGCATCTACACAAGAGACAATTGATTATATTGTTTCTCATCGTTGTTCTGTTTCAAGATATGGCGATGGTGAGTTTGATGTAGCATTTGGTGTGAGCAAGTACTTCCAGAAAGCAGACCCTAAATTAGTTTCACGTCTTAATGAATTGGTCAATGTTTCTGAACAGGGTTATATTGTGTGTTTACCATTAGGGTTGTTAACATTGAAGAATGTGCGTAAAGACACCCGAATGCATTGGAGAAGTTTTGTGAGATACAATGGTGATAAAATACTAAATTTACTCAAACAGCCACAGTATTTTGATACTTGGTTTACTCGTTTTTATATGGATTTTGAGGATCGGAGTGGAACCGATGCTATTGTAAATCATCTCAAGCGAATTTGGGAAGGACGCGATGTATATATCATAGAAGGAGAGACTACACGTTTTGGTGAAGGGAATGATTTTTTAGTCAATGCCAAATCCATTTCACGAATCCTCTGCCCTTCAAGAAATGCTTTTGCCAAATATGATGAGATTCTATCTGTTGCAGAGGAAAAAATACCTAAGGATGAGAACGTCCTTGTGTTAATTGCATTAGGTATGACTGCTACTATTATGGCATATGACCTGCATAAATTAGGTTATCAAGCAATAGATATCGGACATGCTGATATTGAATATAGTTGGTGGAAGATGAAAGCCCAAGATCGTTGTCCTGTCCCTGGTAAAGCAACTTTTGAAGCTGGAGCTTATGAGGGTATTGGAGATGTTGATGATGATGTTTATAAAAAAAGCAAATAATTGCAGAAATAAAGTAGGGCTATTTGGATGGCTTAATGTGATATGTTTTACCATTTTGCGATAATGGTTATGACGACATGTCTCCTGTAGGTCCTTAACTAATGCTGTAGACGGATAACAAAATCGATGATACAAATATTTAAGAATGAAGATTGTTGTGGATGTAATGCCTGTGGAGATATCTGTCCAACTACTGCGATAACTTTTTCCTTCTGATAAGGAAGGATTTTTGGTATCCTAAAAGTAGATTTGGATAAATGTATAGATTGTCATCTCTGTGAAAAGGTTTGTCCCATGCTTCATAAGCATGAGCGTGAAGAGGTTTATAATGAACCCAAAATAATAGGTGCTTACAATAAGGATGAAGCAATACGATTAGATAGCACTTCTGGAGGCGTACATACAGCACTCGCTCAAAAGATTTTTGCAGAGGCAGGATATGTGGGTGGCGCTATTTATAATGCTGACCACACCGTTTCCCAGATTGTTACTAATGATAGTACTCTGCTACCTAATATACGGAGTTCCAAATACCTACAAAGTAATGCTGAAGGAGTTTTCAAGGCCATTAAAAAGTTATTAAATAAAGGCGAGAAAGTGTTCTTTTGCGGAACGCCATGTCAAGTTCAAGGTTTGTATAATTTTTTGGGGAAGCGAAAATATGAGAATTTAGTGGTAGCAGATTTTGTTTGTCTGGGTGTAAACTCTCCTAAAGTATTCCTCAAATATATGGATATGATGGAAGAGAAATATCATTCTCATGCCACCAAGATTAAATTTAAACATAAGAAGTGGGGCTGGCATAATTTTTCGATACGCATAAATTTTGAAAATGGGAAAGAGTATGTGAAAGATTGGAGCCATGATCCCTATTTTGCAGGCTATTGTGCCGATCACTCTATACGCGGCCATCTTGTTATGAATGCCCTTTTAGAGAATATCCACACGTGTCTGACTTTACATTAGCCGATTTTTGGGGAATTGAGAATTTAGACCCTTCAATGGATCAAGATAAGGGGACATCCTTGATATTGGTGAATACAGATAAAGGTAGTGATTTTCTGTCGCAGATAAAGGATGACGTGATTAGCAAAGCGTATCAATTTTCAGATTTACGAAACGTGTATGGCGCAATGTTTAACAATAGCCCACAGCCGCGAGGTAATCGAGAAGCTTTTTTCGAAGACCTTAATCGGTATCCATTCCGTAAAAGTAGCAAAATTACATATCACGCGTCCTTCTTCTTGTAAGCAGTTTAGAGAAAAGGCTAAGGAACTATTAAAAAGGGTTTTACGAAAATGATTTGGGGACTACTCTTTATCTTGCTTTTAGCCGCTATGTTTATTGGGCTTAATGCCTTTTATAAGCGAACGGATTATTTTAAATGGCAGCATTTAGAATTAGAAAGTTATAAGCAAGGAGTCCCTAAACAATTAGATTGTGGAGTCTTTGGAAGTACGTATGCCTTATATGCTTTTCAGGCGATGCCACAGTATCATTCAAATAATCGTTTTTTTAATTTCTCTCTGAATGCAGAAAGTATAGAACAAGACTATCTCCTTTTTTTAATAAATATAAGACTCATTTTAACAAGAGAGCTTTTGTCCTATTCACATTGGCTCCCTGTGTTTGTTATTATACTTATAAAGCGTCTCCACAATATAACTCATATTTTTTATTGAGCCATAAGGAAATCCCTAATTTTAAGTTAAGTAGGTACCTTAGCTATAGACTTCCTTTACTATCTGACTTCAAGCAAATATTCCGCAGTTTGAAATTCCTTTTAAGCGAACAAGAAATGAGTTTAGATGCTCTGTTCCCTCCATCTGTGAGTGAGGAGGTTGCTAAGATGAATATGAAGGGATTGGCGGAAGGATGGATGCATTTATTTCGTTTGCCAAATTTAAGGGAAAAAGAATCAGGATGCGTTGAATGAAAGGGCACTAAAAGAGAACGCGAATGATTTAAAGTCAATGATTGATGATTGCATCCAGCATGAGATAGTTCCTGTAATCGTTATTACGCCTTTCGCAAAGGAACTTACGAATTATTTTGAAAAAGCCTTTCTTGACAACGGGATGTATAAGCTTATTCAGGAGGCTGTGGGCACGCATCAAGTTCGTGTGTTAGACTATTTATATGATGCGGACTATCAAAATAATAGGTCTTTATTTGCAGATGGGGGATTTAGGTTGAACAATGCTGGGAGTTCTTTGCTTTGTAAGAAGGTCATGAAGGAGCTTTTAGAAAATTAAAATAAAGCTATGGGAATATTAAGTTCGTTGAAAAAGGCGACTGAATTATGTTGTAGTGAAACCTCTCCTATATCACCAAGAAGTAGCTGATGCCTATAGTGGAACCTCTGTAGTTGATGGAAAATTAAAAAGGAAAAACTGTAGTTGTAACAGGAGCAACAGGGGAATTGGGCGCGCAATTGTAAAGCGCTTTCTATTAGAAGGGTGTCAGGTGATTATCATTGGTAGAGATATTGAGAAATTAAATCACTTACAAGAAAGTTTTTCCAGATCAAGAAAAATCAGATTACTTGTATCACAATGAATATGCAGGATGCTAATGATGTAAAGAAAAAAACAATAGCAATACTGCATCACCATTCAGTAGATGTTTGGGTGAATTGTGCTGGAATCTTAAAAAGGAAGGATCGCTTTCCTGTTTTTCGTTCTTATCCTCAGCAGGATTTTTTAGAGGTGATGAATATCAATCTGAAAAGCTGTTGGTTAATATGTCGTTTGATTGCAGCACATATGAAAACAAATGGTAGCTATTGTAAAGTTGTTAATATATCAAGTATATGTGCCCATACTAAATCTATAGGCTATACGGGCTATGGAATGTCTAAGGCTGGCTTGACAGCTATGACGCGAGTGATGGCTGAAGAATACAAAGAACACATGGCTATCATCGGTATAGCTCCTGGATCTGTTGCCACATCTATGGGGGAACGGCAGTTGGGTGATAATATCGCTGTAGGTGGTAACATGATCACAAAGCATATAGGAATGCCGGAGGAAATTGCCACATTGGTAGCTTTTGTAGCAGGAGATATAACTCTTTCAGGTAAAACAATCATAGCATCGGCTGACGAAATATTATGATTCTTGGAAAATTTAAAAAGGTAATTAAACATTTGTGGGGAAGGCCTCAATATGTTACGCCTATTATTGATAAGACGAAATATCCATCCATCTTAGGTAGTGCGGGTGGCTCACTCTATGCGTCAAACGTATTGGTCGTTACAAATATTCCACAATTGGATGCGATAAGGAAGCTTTTTGAAAAAGAGCAATGTAATCTTTTTGTCATTCTACAGGATTCGGTTTTGATGAAAGAGAAGATTTCTGCCTCTATGGAGAAAATGGTTGGAAAGTGTGACCATGTCATAAACCTGTTTCAATTAGATGATTCACTGCATTTATTGATTGAAGAGCAATATAATGACAATGATTTGGTTTCGTTAGTGTATCAATCTTTAAAAGTGGAAGCCGATGCTTTGGTCGACTCTCCATATGCGACGATAACGACAGCCATACTCGGTAATGCAACCACAGAATCTAAAATTATTACAGCAACCATTAAGGCTTGTGTCGAAGGTTTAGGTAAACCTCTTGGAAATCATGGGCTGATTTGTAATGGTGCGTATGTGAATGGTGAAGGTAAGTTTGACGAGATGGTGAAGATGTCGATTTATCTGAGTAGTAAGTATGGTCAAATTTTGGCTGGACAAATGATAGAACTTAGCGATGGAAAACTCAAGAACTAAGAATTCTGTGTTAATTATGGCGACAAGTGGTGTAAGACAGTTTCTTACATTACTCTTGTCTTTTGCGAGTCGCACAGTCTTTATCTATGTCTTGGGAGCGCGTTATTTGGGAATTAATGGGCTCTTCTCTAATATTCTTGCTATGCTATCCTTGGCAGAGTTAGGCATTGGAAGTGCTATCTCTTATTATTTATATAAACCCATAGCACTAAAATGATAAAGAGCGGATTAAATCATTGATGCAATTTTTATAAGACTTGCTATCGTGTTGTTGGATTTGCAATTATTGGATTTGGTTGTCTCATTATGCCATTTTTTTAAATAAAAATGGTTAATTTGAACCAGCCCATTCCTGAAAAATTTATATCTGATTTATTTTCTCTTTTTGTTAGATTCAGCCTTTACTTATCTCTTTTTGGGCTTATAAGCAAGCAATCATGTTTGCCAATCAGCAGCAATATAAGATTGAGAAGATTAATATAGCTTTCGCAATTTTTGAGTTGTTGTGTAGACATCATAGTTCTTCTTATCTTTAAAAAGTTTTATCATTTATCTTTTTATTTAAGATGGCTATTGTCATTATAAAAAAATATTATCATAGCTAAGAAAAATAGATAAAGCTTTTCCCTCATTTAAAGGAAAAAGACATCAAAAAGATTGTCGAAGACAGAGGTAAAAAGATATTTTTTTAAAGGAGTGTTTAATGAGTCAGTTTTTAAACTGGGAACAACGCTATTCAATTCTACTTTGAATATAATCGTATCCATTTTTATTGGGACAATTATTGTTGGTTATTATAGTAATTATTACATGATTATCGGTCAAGTTGGAATTGTCTTTGGTTTAATCATGGGGTCTATTGTTGCTGGTATTGGTAATGTTGTTGCAACCGAAACGACAGAAAAACCTATACCTTGTATAAACAGTTGGATATGGGAGTATTTTTTTAGTGAATGCTTTCTGTACGATTTGTATGTTCCAACTGTTAAATTCTTTTTGTGCATTTATGGTTAGGACATGTAGGACGAGAGTATGTATTAAGTCAAGTGATTGTTGGATTAATATGTTTAGACTTTTTATCTTAATAACTCTTGTCAGGTGATAGCAACCTATCGAACGGCTGCAGGGCAATTTAAAGTGGGGCGTGACCGGCAAGTGATTGCGGGGATTATTAATATCCCATTGTCAATAGGCTTGATAAAGCTATTTGGCTTGGCTGGCGCATTTATGTCCCCCCGTATTGTGCAAATTATTTATAACAGTATGTCCGTTTCTAATTGATTTAGAGAAAAAAACTTTTCCAGCAAACGTTGAAAGTCGCGGTAAGGGATTATTTTTATAAGTTTTTTTGACAGTAATCATTTCTATTGTTGTGTGGTTTTTCTTGTTTTTTTATTTTTCACGAGAAGACGCTTCTCTTTTTTTATTATAGAATTACTCTAACGGTGTTATTGTCGATAGGTCTCCTTATTGGGACCACTTATAGGACGACTGAAGTACATGCTTTATTAGGAAAAATTTCATTTACCCTAAGCGATTACATTTATAGTTATGGGTTTTAAGAGAGTCTTAGATTATAATTTTTGGCATATCAACAAGGGAGCATTCAGCGAGGCTTATCGATATGATTTGAAGCTTAATGCTGAATTCCGAGGGCATTGCGATGGCGTTTTGTCCAAAGCAGAATTAAAACTTCCACAAATAAAATATCTGCGTTTGTATCGTCTTGCTCAAGCTGCTCAAGGTACAATATGGTCACGGTATTACATGTATTTACTTCGTCGGTATAGTTTTAAGACAGGGATAGGACTCTATGAAAATATGAATATTCCAAAAGGACTTATCATAGGACATGAAGGCCGAATCGTAATTAATGGTGCAGCAACTTTCAAAGGTAATATTTTTCTTACACATGGTGTTACGATTGGACGCGATGTAAGAGGGAAGCGGAAAGGTGCCCCTACTTTTGGAAAAGATGTTAGTATTAGATGTAATTCAACAGTCGTTGGTAAAATTGTAATAGGTGATGATGTATTGATAGCTCCCAACACTTTTGTTAATTTTGATGTCCCAAGTCATTCTATCGTAATAGGAAATCCTGCAACGATTCATCATCGGGATTGGGCGACTGAAGGACATCTTGGAAAAGGTCTTGTATAAATGGATTTTCCTTCTATTGCTATGTGGACTTAAATGGAAAAATAAATTCTTGAAAATGGATAGTGTCTATGGCTACTGTACAGCGCAACTCATCTATTGAAATTTTACGTGTCTTTTTTATGATTCTAATTCTTGTTATCCATGTTTATTATCATGGTAGCGGACAGGGGTTCGAATTGGTTTACAGCTTAGGGAAAAGATTGACAACAGCATGGAATCTTTCTTTGTTTAATGTTGGTATGCTTGGAGTTACTGGATTTATGTTCATTTCTGGATATTTTGGAATACGAACAAATCGGAAGAGTCTATCGCGTATCCTTGGATTTCCCTTTTTCTATGCTTTGATTTTGGGTATTATTTTCAAACATTGTTCTTTGCGTGATATTTTTTATCTTCTATTTGCCTTTAATGGTTGGTGGTTTGTTTCTTGTTATCTTTTCATTATGCTGTTAGCTCCCTTTATAGAAGGAAGTATAAAAAAACAAGTGAACGCAATTTTTTTGGCTGTTGATGGGGATGTTTGTTTATACTTATCTTATGCGTTTTTCTGAGTAAAGACAATAGCCATGATATAATATTTCTTTTGTCAGTTTATATGGGTGGTTGCTATATGAGGTTGTTTCCTATGTCTGGTTTTGCGAGGATGGCACGAAAAATAGGGGGAGGGGGTATTTTTGCTCTAATTTTGATTCCTGTCCTTATGGCGCAAATAAAGTGGCAGTCAGACAAATTTTTAGCTTACTTTTATACAGAACAATAACATATTGCTTTTTTTATCGTTAGTTATTGGTTGGTTTATCAATGTGAGCATCATGTTTCTTATAATAAATATATAAATAATTTAGCTAAAGGAACATTGTCAATTTATCTTATTACTGATTACCCAAATGTGCGAAATGTTATTACTCCATGGTTACTTCCATTTTTGTTAAAAAGGTTATGGATTGGTATTAATCGTGATGATATCTATCGTAATCTTATTTGTAGATTTAATCCGAGGTAGATTTTTTTGAATGGTTCTATAATAAAAATAAAAAAATTGAGGAATGAATATTCTTATCATTAATCAACCCTTACAAAATAGGGGTGATGAGTCAGCACACAGAGCATTAGTAAGAAAGTTGTTGCAGGAGATTCCTGATGTGCATATCCGTGTGTTGTTTTTATTGCGAAGAAGCGAATGCTATTGATGAATTCTCCGTTCTTGATGAGCGGGTTGAGTATATTAGTGCTTTTTGGGGTCAATGAACGGCAGTTAAAAAAACTTTATATTTTTATTCGGAAAGGTATAGAGAATACTTTGTTTTTGGTGTCATCCTTATGTGAATAAATTCCTTCGACATTACCATTGGTCTGATGCTGTAGTTTGTGCACCAGGGGGATTTGTATGGGAGGCTTTTATGAATTGGTGGCATGAAGAACAGCTACTCATTGCCATGAAATTAGGCAAGCCTATATTTTACTATGGACGAAGTATTGGTCCCTTTTGGGATGAACCAGAAGAGAAGAAGGTTTTTAAGCAACAAGCGGTGCGGATACTTAACTATGCATCGTATGTGAGTTTGCGTGACGCAACTTCTATCAAAATAGCAAAAGATTTAGGAATTAATAATGTTATCGAAAACAACCGATACAGCTTTCTTAGATTATCCCCAAGTAAACATTCCTGATGAAATCTTTAATGAAATTACTAAAAAGCCTTATGTAGTTTTCGTCCCGAATCCTTTGACTTGGCATTATGACTATCAAAAAAAAGCTACCGATGATGATGTAGCATCTTATTGGAGAGAGATGGCTTTACTTATAGCTAAGCATTATCCTAATTCTAAAATAGTAATGCTACCCCAAATTTCTTTAGATGGAGTGGGAAAGGATATTTGTCTTTTCCAGAATATTCGAGATTCGTGTCCTGAAATAGATATTTTTGTGACGGATGATATTTATAGTAGTGATATCCAGCAGCAGATTATCAGAGGAGCAGACGCAGTATTCAGGGGCGCGATATCATTCGATTGTCTTTGCAATCAATAATAATGTTCCTTTTGTTTCTCTCAGTTATGAACATAAAATGTCTGGTCTTTTAGAAGAGCTTAGCTTGCAAGACGAAATGATAGATATCACTAAACTTTTTACTTCGGAGGAAGAAAACAATAGGATATTAAAGCAGTTCGAAGAGCGTATTCCTCAGATACATAGAAATCTGATTGCTCAAAAAGTTAGCAAAAGAATAAAGCGCAGTTGGCATTTAATATTTATGTAGAAAAAGATAAAGAGTATTCTATAATATAGATTTTTTTGATAAATAGTAATAAATTAAAAAAAGATGGATCCGAAGATTTTAGCTTTTATATTTACCTCAATTTTATCCTATCAAAGAAAATGACGAGTGGTGGGGAAAGGGATTTACTGAGTGGACAAATGTAGGAAAAGCGAAGCCTTTATGGAGAGGGCACTATCAGCCTAAAGTCCCAGCTGATTTGGGATATTATGATTTACGAGTACCAGAGGTAAGAGAGCAGCAGGCCGAATTGGCACGTGAAGCTGGGGTGACAGGTTTTTTCTATTGGCATTATTGGTTTGGTAATGGCAAGCGAATCATGGAAAGGGTATTCCAAGAAGTGCTTGATAGTGGTAAACCAGACTACCCTTTTGCTTTTGGCATGGGCAAACCATTCATGGTATAGGAAAACGTGGTTTGATAATGGACGACACAAAGATGAATGCTTGATAGAACAGACTTATCCTGGTATAGATGATGCCCGTCAACATTTTGATTTCTTATTGAAGGCTTTTAAAGATGATAGATACATAAAAGTAGATGGCAAACCATTCTTATATATATTTAATTCAGAAGAAATACCAGAAAAATTATATAAGTTGGTTTCAGGAGTGGTCGAGAGAAGCTGGATTTAAGGGACTTTATTTAGTGGGTAACACATGGGGTAACAAACCATATTCTTTTTATGAAGTTTTAGGCTATCAAGCTATAGTTAGAAATAATGTTTTGGATCTTTTGCAGACAGAGTATTCTCAGATGTCTAAAATTAAAATGTTTATTTTGCGTTCTCATAGAAGATTACAAGAATTTATGACGAAAAAGGCCACATGGTGCATCTGATTATAGGGCTCTTATCCATAACGCCGTCACGAAAGAATGTGAAGGGCGGGGAGTAGTACCTCAGATTTTTTTCCCAATTGGGATCATAGTCCTCGTAGTGGTCGAAGTGCTTCTTTTATTTATTATAATGCAGAACCGAATGCTTTTTACGAAATGGCATGTGATGCTTTGGAAGCTGTAAAGAATAAACCAGAGGAAGAACAAATTATCATTTTAAAGTCTTGGAATGAGTGGGGAGAGGGTAATTATATGGAGCCTGATTTAAAAGTATGGGCATGGCTATATCGAGGCTTTTACGTAGGGCTGTTGATAAATATAAGTAGTTTTTTTCTTTAGACGATTGGTAACAATAAATATTGGGTAGGAATGATTTCGAAGATATAAGTTATTTCTTCTTATTTCTAATAAAGCAGCTTTATATGCAGCCAAAAGTTTCTGTTATTGTAGCAGTCTATAATGTAGCTCCTATTTTAAGTAAGTGCATCGTTTCTTTGAAGAATCAGACTCTAAGAGATTTCGAGGTGATATTGGTAGATGATGGGAGTACTGATAACTCGGGAGAGATATGTGATACCTGTGTTCAGGAGGATAATCGGTTTAAAGTCTTTCATCAAGCAAATGGAGGTGTAGCATCTGCAAGAGAATTAGGGGTAGAGAAAGCTTCTGGCGAATATTTGATTCATGTAGATCCAGATGATTGGATAGAAGATAATATGTTGGAAGAGTTGTATGGTTGTGCAATCTCTGAAACTGCGGATGTTGTAATTTGTGATTTTTATATAGATGCTCTTCCTAATATGAGGGAATATTCTAAGCAGCAACCTAAAAATTTGAATCATTCAACAATACTCACACAATATCTGGACTCTTCCTTACATGGATCTTGTTGGAATAAGCTGGTGAAGCGTAGTGTTTGGAATGCATTAGATATACATTTTCCTCCGATTAAGTTATGTGAGGATATGTGGGTGAATGTTAAATTAGCAATGGCAAATATACGTTTTGCTTATTTGAACAAAGCTTTTTATCATTATGTAAGAATAGATCGTGTGGGGAGCGTAACAAAGGGAGGAAATGTACAAGCAGGTATAAATGCTTATGAAGCGAGTGTATGTTTTCGGAACTTGTTAAAGGATACAAACTATTGGAAAACTTATGTAAAGTATAGTATGCCTTGGATAGCCTATTTAGTCTTGTACTACGATGCTGTATCAGTAGAAAATTTTAAGAAAGAATTTAAAGATTTACAGTACGTTTCGAGTGTTGAATGGATACTTAGATTATCGGTAAAATGGTATAGGTTAGGGCAATTCATTTTTATGGATAAGAAAAATCTTTAGGAAATTACGCCATAGAGAATAAGTTAGTTTATTTGTAATGATATATTTGTCCATGTTGCCGTAGAAAAAGGTATGATGATTTCTGTCGTAATCCCTTGTTATAAGGTAGAAAAGTTATTAGAGCGTTGTGTTGAGAGTATTCTTAAACAGACATTTGATGCCTTTGAACTGATATTAGTAGATGATGGTAGTCCAGACCAAACTGGTGTGGTTGCAGATAAAATTGCACTCCGAGATGCACGAATAAAAGTTATTCATCAAGAAAATGGTGGGGTGATGGCTGCACGACATGCGGGAGCAAAGGCTGCAAGTGGAGACTGGGTTTGTTTTGTTGATAGTGATGATACACTTCCAAAGGATGCTTTACAAAATCTTTTATGCTGGCACAAAAAGCGAGGGATACTGTTGAAATGGTTGTAGGCTTTCGCGATGGCGTGAAGATTAAAGCATTCGATGAGACCTATAGTTTAGAGGAATATCGTTATGATACCATTGCGCGGAGGAATTTACATGTAGCTGTATATGGGCGATTATATCGACGTAAGCTGTTTACGGATTTTATGTTTGACATTCCACGAAACGTATTGAAAGGTGAGGATTGGTTATTTAATGTCCGTTATGCTTTTGCAATGCAGCATAAACCTGTTGTAGTCGAAAAATGTGTTTATCATTATATTATTACAAGTGGGGGACTGCATACATCAGAAGAGACACCAGAGTCTTTGATAAATTATGATTTGTTGAGATTGGCTTCTATTCCCCAACAATGTCAACAACAATATATATCTGCCATCATGGAGGCACGATTCATTCTATTATTAGATTGGACATTTGCGAACCTTTTTAGTGTAAGGTGGCAATCAAATGCTTTTTGTAACTTATCTTAAGGAGAAAATAAAGGAAGCAGGATATACTTTAACACTCCAGCAAAAGATGCTGTTGAGCAAGTGTATCTTAGGAAGGATTGTATATTTTAATCTTTTGAGAATTAAATATCATATTGTATAATATCTAAGAGCACGTCCCGTAGACGCGCTTTTTAGTAGAACTTAAAATGAAAACGATAAACGCAATGAAAGAATATCATATTACATGTAGTACAGATGATAACTACGTACAGCATTGTATGGCGATGCTGTGTTCTCTGTTTGAGAATAATGCAGGCTATATATTCCATGTGCATCTTTTACATCATGCTTTATCAAAGCATGGGCAGCAATTAATAACAGCATTGTGCCAGCGATATAGTTGTGCTATTTCATTTTATGACATTGATGAACAATATACTTCTGAATTTAAAATAAGTGAAAGTCATCCGAATCTTTCTGTCGCAACGTATTATCGGATATTCCTTCCTTCATTATTAACGGCGGATATAGATAAGATACTTTATTTAGATTGTGACATTATTGTTCTCGGAAAGGTTATAGATTTATATGAATTAGAACTTGATAATTATGGTGTCGCAGCGACATGTGATGGAACACCCTTAAATGATCAACATCGCCGAATTCTAAGTATAGGTTTAGGTGATAGAGGCTTTTGTGCAGGAGTTCTCATGATAAATTTGGCGTATTGGAGGGAGCATGATAGTTCGAATCATATGTTGGAGTATATTAATAAGATGGGTGAGAATCTGATGATGGAAGATCAAGATGTGTTGAACCATGAGTTTCGGCACCATTGGCTTCAATTGCCTTATAAGTATGGTAAATATCCAATGACTTTAGGCTTGCTTGATAGTCGGCAGAAGGCTTTTGATTTCTATGAATATGCCATAATGCCTTGTATACTCCATTATGCATCATCGTTTAAGCCATGGCTGAATGTGAAAATTCCTGATGGGAAACATTATTGGAAATATGTCGCATTATCGGGTTTTCCGAATCCTAAGGCAACCAAGATTAATGCTAAAGAGAACCTAAAATTGAGGATACTCATTTTGCGTTATTATCTGAATTGTTATGTTCGTCCATTTATTCCCAACATCTTCGAACTCATAGTGAAAGATATTGTGGCTTTACTCATGATTCCTTTCTGCTTTTTTAAGCGTGATGGGATGAAGCGATACCGCTTAAAACGGTGGCTTGAGAAGTATGGCATGTGATAGTTCTCATAAATTATTCATTGGTTTGTAATGCTGATTTCTATTCTCATTTTCCTGATTTTGTTGGCCTATCTTCCTTGGATTGCCATTATTGTTGTCTATCCATGGAATGTGTTGGCCGTCTATACCTGGCTGCATCCACATAAACGATGGGCGAGGCCATTAGCCATACCTTATCGACTGGTAGCTCGCTTCACCCGATCGGGTTGGGAAAAGTTTTGTGCCGTGCATATTGGTCACCTTCCTTCTTATCATTTGCGGAAATGGATGTATAAAGGACTTGGAGTGCAGTGTGAGGAGAATGTCATATTTCGGTATGGCACCGAAATATGGTCAGCCCACCATTTACATATCGGAAAAGGGATGATTGGCGGATATGATTTGTTGTTAGATGCACGCAATGGGATAGAGATTGGAGCAAATGTGAATTTTTTTCGGCGCGCGTTTCCATCTATACGGAGCAACATGATTATCGTGCAGCCGATTTTTGGTTGCGATGATTCTATTTGTAAGAAGGTAACGCTTGGCAATCGCGTTTGGGTAGGTCCCAATGTGATTATCCTTCCGGGAGTGACGATTGGCGAAGGTGCCGTGTTGGCCGCAGGCTGTGTTGTGGCGCACGATGTGCCACCTTTTACTGTTGTTGCAGGTATTCCTGCCAAGAAAATCGCTGAGCGGCCGCAGCATCTCACCTATCAATTTAATGGGAAAGGCGGTCGGCTTTTATTAAAAGAGTTTTTGCTTGTGAAACAACATAAAAATCAGAATTGCTTATATCACTGAGGGGCTGTGGCATGCTGCAGGCATGGAGCGCGTGCCTCTTTGCGGGTAAATGCGATGTGCCATGATTTGGATATTACGTTTATCACGTTAGATGATGGAAGTCGTCCCGACATTTTTTTCCATTGGGATCAGCGCATCGAGCGGGTGCATCTCCCGGCGAAGACCAAGGCCGAGTGTTATGCGGCTTTGTCGGCCTATTTTCGATCAGCATCCGCAAGATATCACCGTTTCAACAGGGGGCTTAGAGTCTTTTGTGCTCTATAGTTGCGTGATGGGAGCAAGAAGGTTTTCGAGTTCCATTTTTCTTTCAATATCTCATGGGTTTGGATGGGGCAACATCGGCGCGGGTTGGCTCTGCAAATTGCGGCATGGATGCAAACCCTGCGGCGCATCCTGTTGGCCAGGAAGTACGATCAGTTGGTGGTATTGAGCCAGAGTGATGCAAAGAAATGGACGCGTTTCGTTCCACAGACCACCTTTATTTATAATCCTTTGACCATCCATCCGCAAGCCCTCTCAACTTGTGAGCATCCTAAGGCTATAGCTGTTGGGCGGCTGCACTATCAAAAAGGATTTGACTATTTGATTCAAGCGTGGCAGAAGGTGGCACGACGCTATCCGCAATGGCGGTTGGATATTTATGGCGAAGGTGAGTTAAGGCAGCGTTTGCAGCAGCAAATTGATGAGGCTGGGCTGTCGGAAGTCGTAACTTTGCGGGGGGCGACACAGGATATCGTGACGAAATATGTCGATGCCTCGATGTTTCTATTAAGTTCGCGTGATGAGGCTTTCGGATTGGTTATTACCGAGGCCGAGGCGTGTGGTTTGCCCGTTGTGGCTTTCGATTGTCCCTCGGCTCCTCACGAATTAGTGCATCATGGGCAAAAATGGTTTTATGGTTCCTTTGGGCGATATCGACGATTTTGCCGATAAAATTTGTAAGCTGATAGCCGATGTGCAGCTTAGAAAAGCTTTCGGGACAGTGTCGGTTGCCGTTGCAGCGCAATTTAAAATAGAAGCCATTCAGGAACAATGGATGGATTTGTATCATAAAATTTGTCATCACGATGGAAGATAAGGCAACATGGAAGGGGATGAGAGCCAGCATCACGGCCGATTTTAAGCGCAATTATGCCTACTCTTGGCTAAAGTTTCTCTTGGCCGATTTCTTTTTCCCCAATTATCGCTTTCGTTTCCCTTTTTTTGGTTGCGCGTGGCAGAGATGGCACAGCGCAATCGGCGTTTCCGGTGGCTTTATCCGCTGGCCGCCATTTGCTACCATCATTATTCACAGAAAGGAAACATCGAAATTAGTTTCCATTCGGTGGGGAAGGGCGTGAAAATACAGCATACGGCAGGCTTCATCATTGTGCATAGCGAGGCTCGTATTGGCGACAATGTGCATCTCTCGCCGGGCGTGATTGTGGGCATTAGCTCGCTCAATCGCCGGCACGAACTGCCTGTTATCGGCAACGATTGCTACTTAGCACCTAACGCCAAAGTGTTTGGGAAGTGTCACATTGGCCATCGGGTGGTGATTGCGACCGACACGGTTGTGCGAGATATGGATGTGCCCGATGATGCCATCGTTGTGGGTACACCTGCCAAAATTATTCTGAAGGCGCATTGAAGCCTGTAGAAATGCACCATCGCACGTGTTCAGAGCAACAAAAATGAGATAAAAGCACAAGGAATGTGGCCTTGCTGCAACGAAAGGAATCTTTTTCTCGAGGGGACTAATCTATTGTCCCTCGTGTGGCACGGGAAATTTTTTTTCTCGTGCAAACGACCCTCAGTTGTTACGGGAAATTTTTTTTCTCGTGCAAACGCTCTAACGGGCAATGAAAGCAAGATAGATGCATGATTGTCGTGTGATGGAGCAGCACATGTATCGAAATGATATGGCAAAATCGTTAGTTTATCTTTCCCAAGAATATGCATTCATTACACAAGATAGTGTTGATATCCCTGTCAACACCCACCTATAATAACGTCAGAGCAGCCTCGGCGTTGCCCTATCACCTCATTCGGGCACAGCGTGGAGAAGGAACTACGTTCGTGGTCTATTCGTTTAACATCAACGAGATTGCACCTGATGAAATCAAGCAGATAGAGGGCCTCCCTTGGGCATCACCATCAGGTTGCTGCCGCGTCCGCGATGGATGTTGGTCATGATGCGGTTGCGGCTGCTTCTGTTGCGCGTGTTATTGCGCTATCCTTTGGCCTCTTATTATCGTCTTTCGTTAGCTGCGATACAAGCTGTGAAGGCCGAGAACCCCGACGTTGTATGGATTTATGGTGAAGAGATTGCAGGCTTGGCACGCTGGTTTAGTGGCACAAGATGCGTAGTTACGATGCCCGATTGCGAGTCGTTGTTTTATTATCGCTTACTGGGAAAGGCTTTGCCACACACAACCTCTTTCAGATATTAAAGTCGTCGTTTGCCTATCATCAATATCTCGCTTTGGAGCGCCACATTAGTTTGCCCCATGTGCGTTATCATTTTGTAGGGCAAGCCGATGCCTTGTTCTTCCAATCACATGTAGAGCATGGCGAGACGTTGTTCCTGCGACATCCTCTTTATGATTACAAACCCCAACAAATTGCTTTTCATCAACCGCGAATTAAGCTGTTGATAGCTGGACGTAATGATTTTTATATGGCCGATGAGGTGCAAAAGGTGATAGCCTTGCTCACGGATCGTGATGCTGGGGCGGAGGTTAGCACCATTAAAACGCATTACGATATCGCCTTCTTAGGAAAAGGGTGGGAGAGAGATGTCGAAACATTGCAGCACGCAGGGTTTACTGTGAGCCATCAAAATTTTGCGGAGGATTATATCGAAGCGCTACAAGCCCACGACATACAACTTACGCCGATAGCAGTAGGAACAGGAACGAAGGGCAAGGTGTTGGATGCAATTGCCAATGGCTTGTTGGCAGTGGGGACACCAGGTGCTTTAGAAAATATAGCAGTGGAGCATGGCAAGTCGTGTTTGTTATATCATAGTCCTCACGAGCTTGTCACGATGTTGGCAGCAATTCCGCAACACATTCCCGACTATGAGCGCATGGCTGAGGCGGGACGAGAACAAGTTTTTAGTACACCACCAGTGCTTAGCCATCGTTCACAAACTGTTTCATTGGGATATTTCATCGGCGGAATGAGATGGTACCGCTTAAAATAGTTTCAGATTTAAATGTTTCTATATTTATTCCTTTTTATAGTTCTCATTGCTATTTATAAGCTGACTTATCGTGGCACAGGCTGCGACAAACGGCTTTTTCTTCTTTATTGTGATAGCATTGGGACTCTTCGTTGGACTATCCGACATGTTAGGTGGCTATGATCGTTACATCTATGCCGAATATTTTGATCAGGGCAGCAGATGTGGGGAAAACAGCGATGCACGATTATCTCAACGAGGCTCAGATATTTACACACTGGGAAGGTGAGAAAGGCTATGGATGGTTTAACGTTGCCATTTCATTCTTTACCAGTAATCGTTACATCTTTATTCTCATCTTAACACTGATAGTTTATGCCCTGTTATTCGTGTCGATTAGTGAGTATACAGATGATAATCTGATGGCACTCATGGTGTTCATGGGGTTATTGTTTTTCTTCACGTTCACTTATTTGCGCCAGGTCATGGGCTTTAGTATTGGTTGGCTAGCCATTCGTTATGCTTATCAGCGTAGCTTTTTGGAGATTTGCACTAATCGTATTGTTAGCTTATTCGATGCATAATTCCGCGGTTATTTTTGTTCCCACTTTATTTTTATCCCCATAAAGAAGTATCCCAAGGGAGTGATAATAACAGTATTAATCATCTGCTTGTTTTTTTAGGTGCTTTGGGTGTCGCCAATTTCTTTTTATGACACTTATAGTGATGCAGCCGATGACTCGCGTGGCGAAAGTTTGAATGAAAGTACGGGCTCTTTACGTCCTGGTTATTTGATAGAGGCTGTTATTTTTTTGCTGTGCTGATTTTTGCGTAACTATGAATATGTCTTAGATACTAAGCGGCATATCTTGTTGATGAATCTTGGTTTATTTTTTTCTGTTGTGTATTGCTTTTTGTTTATTCGTTCAGAGAATGGGGGCGTTTGAGCTGGTATTACGCTATTGGTGTCATCGCGACATTGGCCAATATCGCAGCGCAAAAACATAATGTGGATATGCCACAATCTAATGCCCTAAGTGGATTCCATCTCTTCCTTATTGGCTTAAGTTTCTTTTTATATTTTCGAATTCTTCGCGGTTGGGGTGAAGGTGGGTATCAAATTTTGTATCCTTACAAGACTTTTTTTGACGAATGGTCATCGAGACCCTGATAGGACTTATGACGAATATGAATATGATTTTAGATATGACAAAGATAAATTCTACCGATAGCCCAACACACCAAGTGGTAAAACCCTCACGACAGTCGGGTATAGAGTTGTTGCGCATCGTCGCAATGCTGTTGGTGATGATTGTGCATATCTATCCAGGTACTATCGGTTTTAGCTATCAGCGCATGCATACAGCTCCATTTTCGAGCATCAATAGTTTTGTGTTAGAGTCAATAGCTATAGTCTGTGTAAATGTGTTTGTCTTTATATCGGGATGGTTTGGTATTAAGAAAAACTTGCAAGGCATAGGTAATTTGTGTTTTCAAACGCTATTCTTTGCCACGCTCATTTATGGTGTGCTATATTGTTTCGCTCCCCAAAAATACGGAAATGTAGATGCGCTGTCAACCATTTTAATGTGGCATACAGATGATTACTGGTTTGTCAAGGCCTATTTAGGATTAGTGATATTCTCACCCATACTAAATAGTTTTACCGAGCGATGTTCTGAAAAGCAACTACGTTGGGTGTTGATAGCTTTTTATGTATTCCAGACATTATATGCTTGGATGAGCATTTATGGCGCAATCTGGTTTTGCTGGTGGCTATTCGGCGACTTCTTTTATAGGATTATATCTTTTGGCCTATTATATGAGGCATCATGCGTCCGTTTGCAAACAGTGGAGTAAAACGAAATGGTTGTTATTGTTCTTTGGTATAGCTTTTCTACAGGCTATTTTGGCTTCATGGTTGACATGGCATAATATTCTCATTGCGGGGCGTCTTTTTACTTATACCAATCCTTTAGTGATAGTACAATCAATAGCCCTATTCATGTTTTTCTCACAATTGAAGATAAAGAGTAAGATTATAAACAAACTCGCGCTATCTTGTCTCGCGGTTTATTTACTTCATGCGAATCCTTTCGATCTTACACGCTTCCTTCCGTAATCTGATTTTAGATTTGGATGCAAAATTTTTCCCCATATGCCTTTGCATGTTCTATCGCTTTATTATTTATAAGTATTTTTTTATAGTTGCCTTTTTATTAGATCAAATCCGTTTATTTTTTTATATCAAGGACTTTGTAAAATTGGCCGTAATTTCTTATAGAAGCAAATAAATGCTCATGATAACGATATTAACACCCACTTTTTAATCGCGCACATCTGTTGCCTCGTTTGTTTGAAAGCCTGGTGCACCAAACCAGCTTTAATTTTGAATGGTTGGTGATAGATGATGGATCTACAGACGAAACCCAGGATTTATTTGTAGAAGAGGCATTCATGTCTGCCCCTTTCCCTATTCGATATTATAAGCAGGAGAATGGTGGAAAACATCGTGCTTTGAATGCAGGTGTAAGACAGGCGAAAGGTGACTTTATCTTTATTGCAGATAGTGATGACTGTCTGTTGCCAGAAGCAGTTGCAATAGTTGAACAGCATGCGGTGGCAATAGCTAATGATGGTGCTTTTGCAGGAGTAGCTGGTTTAGATGTTTTTGATGATGGGCGTGTTGTAGGGACGGGGTTACCTCAAGATACTATTGATTGTAATGCGATGGATATTCGCTATCGTTATCATGTAGATGGAGATTTAAAAGAGGTTTTTAAGACGGCTGTTTTGCAGGAATATCCTTTTCCAGAAATACAAGGTGAGAAATTTTGTCCAGAGCAATTGGTGTGGTTTCGCATCGCTCAAAAGCATAAGCTTCGTTATTTTAATACTCCAATTTATGTCGCAGAGTATCAGGCTAATGGAATAACAGCTTCTATCATTCGAGTTAGAATGTTAGCACCACAAGTAACTTGTATGATGTATGCCGAGATGTTAGCCTATAGAATTCCCTTTAAAGAAAAAGTGAAAGCAGCTATTAATTTTTGGCGTTTCAAAGCCTGTGCTCCTTCTCAGGTGATGATAACACCCTTAAAAAGGTGGGTGGCAATTATGCTATCCCATAGGAATGTTGTTTCATTGGCGTGATAAAAAAAGCAATTGGGAACTTCTTCATCATTAAAATAAAAGATAGGATAACAATGCAGTTTGAATCGTTTTTCTTTTTTTAGTTAGTTTGGCCTTAGCCTGCTTGATTTATTGGGGTATTCCTCCCAGCAGGGGGATATGGCGTAAATATTTGTTGCTTATTTTTGAGTTATGTTTTTCTATAGCTTATTTGATTGGCGCTTTTTCTTTCTTTCTTTTTTTATTACCATTTTTTTCTTATGGTTGTGGAAAGTGGCTCATGCAGTTAAACGATAGGCACATAAGACAGCGAAAAACTCATCGTTGGGACTTATTTAATAGTGAGTGTATCTACCTTGCTTTTTATTTAAGTATCTATCATTTTTGCGACTATGTTGGCACCATTTCTCAATCATTTCATGATGGTTGATAAATTGAGTTCTTGGCATTTGCTGTTACCGATTGGCTTGAGTTTCTATCTTTTTTATGTCGATGAGTTATGTCATTGACAGCTATCGGCGAACGATAGCAACGACTCCTTCTTTTTGAATTATGTGGTTTATATGAGTTTTTTTCCCACATTTAGTAGCTGGTCCCATTGATAGAGCACGATTGTTTATTCCCCCATTAGAAGATGAGAAGTATTTTTAAGCAAGACCTCTTTATAAGTGGTTTGCGACAAATGTTATATGGTTTTTTCAAAAAGTTGGTCATTGCGGATAATTTAGCACTTATTGTTTCTCAAGTCTGGAATACCTATCCACAGCAGAATACTTTTGTCATCCTTTTGGGAACCATGGCTTATTCTGTCCAAATTTATGCTGATTTCTCAGGGCTATTCTGATATTGCAATAGGTATAGGGCGACTGTTTGGGATAGAGATGATGCGTAACTTCAGTTTTCCTTATTTCGCCAGGACTGTTGCAGAGTTTTGGCGTTCTTGGCACATCTCACTGACATCTTGGTTTACAGAGTATCTTTATATACCATTGGGAGGTAGTCGTTGCGGAACATTCCGGACGATAGTGAATACGCTTATCGTGTTTACTCTTTGTGGATTATGGCATGGTGCTAATTGGACGTTTGTTATTTGGGGATTTCTATGTGGAGCATTGTTTATCCCCATTTTTGTTAGATGGCGGGAAAAGCAAGCAGAAATGGAAGCAAATACCTGTTACTTTTACCTTCGAAAATGTCATTCACATGGCTTTGGTATTCCTGGCAATTACAGTTTGTTGGATATTTTTTAGGTCTATTTCTGTCGAACAGGCTTTTGATTTATTGGGTTGTATGTTTAAAAATATCACTATAAGTAGTTCTGTAAGCGTAGTTACGATGGTGATGCCTCAATATTCTTTTATGTTGTTGTTGAGTTTTGTGGGTATAGAGTGGAAGGGGAGAAACTATAATCATGGATTAGACTATCTTCAAAAAGAAATCACGTTTTTTCCGTTGGATGGTTTATACATTACTGATATTCTCTATTTTCTTCTATATGCAAACAGAAGGAGGACAATTTATTTATCAAAACTTTTAAAAGATGAAAGCATTATTTATCAAGCTCTTTTCTTTTTATTGTTTTTTTCTCTGTTTGGGTAGGATTATTATTTCTTCTTAATAAGTTTTTGGCTTGCAACAGATCATTATAACAATGAATTTACGGTTAAAGGTCAGCTTATTCAAATGAAGACTCGAGTTCCCCAAAGTTATTTTTTTGTGGGTGGTAGTAATGTTGCGTTTGGCATTGATTCTAAAACAATATCTGATAGTATAAAACGCCCCGTCTTTAATTCTGGGCTTATTGCAGGTATGGGAATGCGCTATATTTTCGATAGCTATGAGCCCTATTTTCATCGGGGAGATATTGTGATTTTTAATGCCTGAATACGATCATTTCTATGGCGACAATGCCTATGGCAATCCTGAGACTTTAGGTTATTTTGCCCTATTTAAGTGATTTTAATCCTTGGCTTCTGAATAGTAAGCAGTTAGGAGTTATGAGCTTAGGTTTCCTTAAAACAACATTGCAGATCGCTGTTAAGGGAATTTATTTTTAAGGTGCTTCATGCCTTCAAGCCAGCTGGGAATGTGTATGAGTACAAGATGAGTGGATTTAATAAATGGGGAGATGAAGTATCGCATAGAACACTACCACCTAACATTAACAATATAGGTGCTTATTCTATTTTAGGTGATTATAATACAAGTTATACTCAGCATTTGTTAAATCAAGTACATAGCCTACAAGGGAGGGGTGTGCAAGTCTTTCTTCTGCCTCCAATAACCAGTAAGGATATGGTATCGCTCAATCGAAAGCAAATTGTTAAAATTGAGCAGAAATTAGCTGCTTCTGGTTGTGCTTATGTCGTCCCTCCAGATAGCTTAGCCTATCCTGATAGTTTACTTTATAACACAGCTTACCATCTGAATGCACGAGGAGTAGCTATAAATTCAAGGCGTTTAGCAGGGTATCTGAAAGCTTGTTTACAAACATCTTTGCATAAAAAATAATTTCAATGCGCATACTCCAGGTTATAACTTCTTTGGAAATGGGAGGGGCCGAGACTTTATTGGTAAATATGATACCTCGTCTACAGGCCTTAGGACATGTAGTTGATCTCTGTGTTTTTAATGGAAAAGAGACTCCATTGATGAATCGATTAAAGGGACAGAGCCCACAAACTAAGGTTTATATATTAGGAACAGGCTATTATAATCCCTATATATATATTCAAATTGATGAGGATGATGCGTAGATACGATATTGTACATACGCACAATTCTTCACCACAACTATTTGTAGCACTGGCTAGTATATTATATAGACCTCAGTTATGTACAACAGAGCATAATACTTCAAATCGCAAACGCAATTGGGGATGGTATCGACCTATAGAACGTTGGATGTATGGGCGTTATAGTCGAATCATTTGTATTAGTAATATTGCAGCTCAGAAATTACGTGAGTATATGGGTAGAGGGTGGAATAATCCTACATCGCCATTTTATAAGCGCATTTCAACGATTAACAATGGTATTGATGTAGAATCTATTCATACGGCTAAGCCATGTCAAGAATTACTGGAGGAAAAGAAGCATAGGTGTGCTATACTAATGGTTGCAGCCTTTAGAAAGCAAAAGGATCAAGACACGCTCGTACGAGCTTTAGCATTGCTTCCTAAAACAGCGTATGAAGTGTGGTTTGCTGGGGTAGGAGAACGTTTAGAGGAAGTGAAAAAGTTATGTGAAACTTTAGATGTAGCTTCTCATGTAAGATTTCTGGGTGTTCGTACTGATATTCCGCAGGTGTTACAAGCTGCTGATATTATAGTGATGTCTTCCCACTGGGAGGGGTTGAGTCTTAGTAATGTTGAAGGGATGTCGGCAGGAAAACCTTTCATCGCAAGTGATGTGAATGGTTTACGTGAAGTAACAAAAGATTGGGGACTTTTGTTTCCACATGAAGATGTAAACAAGTTGGCCGCTCTACTTCAACTGTTGGCAACCGATGACATCTATTATAAGCAGATTGCCCATCGTTGTTATGAACGTGCGCAGCAGTTTGATATTAACAAGATGGTACAATCATACAATCAGGTGTATTTGGGGTTGTGCAAAACAGAATAAATAATGATAAAATAAGTAATACAGCAATGCAAAAAAATATATTAATTACATCTGCAGGTCAGCGTGTTGTGTTGACTGAGATTTTTAAAAATTCACTTGCTACTTTGCATCTTGAAGGAAAGTGTTTACAACGGATATGAATCCTCGAATGGCACCTGCAGGATATGTATCAGATGGGTGTTTTTGAAGTAGAACGATGTACTGCTTCTACTTATATTACGCACTTGTTAGAGCTTTGTCAATTGCACAATATCGGTATCCTTGTTCCGACAATAGACACCGAACTTTTAATACTGGCACAACACAAGGAGGTGTTTGCTGAATCTGGTGTTCGTGTAATGGTTTCGGATGAAGATTTTATTTCAATGTGTCGGGATAAACGAAAGACAGCAAAACTTTTTTTGCTGATTTGGGAATTGATGTGCCTCGAGAGATAGACAAGTTCCAACCAACATTCCCACTTTTTGCTAAACCCTATGATGGTTCTTTAAGTACTAATCTTCATATCATTCGTCATCAGGATGAATTAACTCCTGAGTTATTGGCTGATGAGAAACTTATTTTTATGGAGTACATCAATCCGGAAGAGTTTAAAGAATTTACGGTGGATATGTATTATGGAATCGACCATCAGGTGAAGAGCATTGTGCCGCGGGAACGCTTAAAGATTCGCGCTGGCGAGATCAATAAAGGCATTACACAAAAAAATAGTTTAGTGGCATTCCTCAAAAAGCGTATGAATTATTTGCCTGGTGTTGTGGGGTGTATCTGTATTCAGTTGTTCTATCGTGAGGGAGATGAGCGTGTTTATGGTATAGAAATTAATCCTCGTTTTGGCGGTGGCTACCCATTAAGTTATTATGCAGGGGCAAATTTTGCGGATTTTATGTTGAGAGAGTATTGTTTAGGAGAGAAAATAACATATCAAGACAATTGGAAAAATCATACGCTGATGTTGCGTTACGATCGCGAAATTATCGTTCATGAAGGATAAAGTCGTTTTTGATTTAGATGACACACTCTATCATGAAGTTGATTTTCTGAAATCGGCTTACCGAGGTATAGCCTCTTTTATAGAAATAAATTATCATTTGCAAGGAATTTATGCAGAGATGATGGGCTATTGGGAAGCTGGTAAGAATGTCTTTGAGTGCTTGTTAGCATTGCATTCCTTACATGATTTGACTATACAAGATTTACTTTTATCTTATCGGACACACGTTCCGAAGATAGCATTAAGTATTGAAGCAAAACATACTTTAGACAGGTTGCGCGAAAAAGGTATCAGAATGGGACTAATTACCGATGGGCGAACCTTAACGCAGCAAAATAAAAATAGCGTCATTAGGGCTAAAAAAACTATTTTTGAGGAGCAAGATATTTATATCTCAGAAGCATTTGGATCTGAAAAAAATAGAAGGGAAATCTTTTCAGGATGTGCAGCAACGCTATGGCGAAGGAAATACAATATTCTATGTGGGTGATAATCCTAAAAAAGATTTTGCATGGCCCAATGCTTTGGGATGGATTACAATTTGCTTTGTTAGATGATGGGCAGAATATTCATTCCCAGCAATTTAATGTTGATGAAAGTAGTCTGCCTCAATATAAAATACATGATATAGGAGATTTATGCAAGCTCATAGACAAAAACTCATTCGATTGACAACAGTCGACATATCGCTTTATAACTTATTGGTGGGTCAACTGAAATTCCTCAATCAATATTATGAGGTTGTTGGTGTCTCAGCTGATACAGGCGTGCTCCATGATTTGGCCAAGCGTGAAGGAATTCGGGTAATCAATGTGCCAATGGAGCGTGAAATTCGTCCCTTTGCAGATATAAAAAGTTTGTGGTGCCTAATAAAACTCTTTAAAAAGGAACGTCCGTATATCTTGCATGCCAATACTCCAAAGGGCTCTTTGTTGGCAATGATTGCGGGGAAAGTGGTGGGGGTTCCCCATCGTATATACACCGTTACAGGCCTACGTTATCAAGGTGCTAATGGTATTTTACGTTTCATTCTGAAGACTATGGAACGGCTCACCTGTCTTTTTGCGACGAAGGTAATTCCAGAAGGAAATGGAGTTTTACATACGTTGCAGGTTGATGGTATTACGAAGAAGCCACTTGCTGTTTTAGGAAATGGGAATATCAATGGGATTGATACCAATTATTTTTCAAAGTGTAGTACAGAAGTAGACCTTATACATGATAGTCGTTTTAGTAAAAGTACGGGAATGGCGGCGCAAAGTGCACCAAATCGTGCTTCGATTCGCGCGACTTTAGACTTCGAACTCGGTGATTTTGTTTTTGTCTTTGTAGGTCGCTTGGTGAAAGATAAGGGAATTATAGAATTGCTTCACGCTTTAAATCGATTGCATGTGAATGGTTATCAGCATGCAAAGCTTCTTATTGTTGGAAGTTTTGAGTCGGGGGATGCTGTGGGCGAAGTGGCTGAAAATGAAATTAAGAATAATCCCAATATCGTGTGGGTTGGCTGGCAGGACGATGTGCGTCCTTATCTCTTAGCGGCCGATGCATTGGTGTTTCCCAGCTATCGAGAGGGCTTTCCTAATGTCCCTTTGCAAGCAGGTGCTTTGGAATTGGCATCTATCGTTACTAATATCAATGGATGTAATGAAATTATCAAGGATGGTTTAAACGGAAAAATTATAGTGGCTCCACTTTCAGATGAGGGGAAACAATTAGCTAAATCTGGAGGAACGGTGATGGAGGATGCGCTCTATCACGCCATGGAATGGTTTATAACTCATCCTACAGACGTTATACGTATGGCGCATAATGCGCGTGAACAAATTGTGATGCGCTATAGGCAGGAGTTTGTTTGGCAGGCTATTTTTGCAATGCTATCAATCACTTTAAAAAAAGATTTATGTATAGAAAATTTTTTTAAACGTTTTTTTAGATATTGTGATTTCTTTTTCGGTGCTCCTTTGTTTGTCACCATTGTTGTTGTTACTTTCTGTATGGTTGCATTTTTGCTAATCATGGTGCAGGGGCATTCTTTTTGCAGGAGCGTCCTGGTAAAGGGGGAAAGGTATTCAAGGTAATTAAGTTTAAGACGATGACAGATGCACGCGATGCTGCAGGAAAACTATTACCCGACGAAGAACGAATTACACGTGTTGGTGCTTTCGTACGGTCTACTTCCTTGGATGAATTGATGCAATTTGTGAATGTATTAAAGGGTGATATGAGTTTAATAGGGCCACGTCCTTTGTTGGTTCAATATCTACCATTGTATAATGCTACACAGGCGCGCCGGCATGAAGTTAGACCTGGCATTTCAGGTTGGGCGCAATGTCATGGGCGCAATGCACTCACTTGGAGTGAAAAAAATTTGCTTATGATGTGTGGTATGTCGACCATCTATCGTTCCTCACCGATTGTAAGGTGGTGGCCCTGACGATAAAAAGTGTGTTGAAACGAGATGGTATTGCGCATGAGGGATCGGCAACGATGGAACCTTTTAATGGACATAACTAACGATAGATGTAATAGTTATTGGTTGAAGGTTGTAGAGAAGGTCACTATAACAGTGCAACGAGATAGAAACTGATGTATTCTCTATCTCGTTGTGTAGTTTATAATTGTATCTGGCTGCGTGATACTATTCTTTTAGGAGTGCTTGATGTGCTTGTTCAAATTGTTTGGGATAGTTGCTAATGAAGCACATATTAACGATACAATTGGCCAAGAGTTCTATATCACTAAGATCAACTCCTTTCTCACGCGAAACATCCTTTCCGATAATTACCTCCCAATTGCCTCTAAAGTTGGCATCTTCGGCACCCATGTATTGTTCGTCCCCGTTTCCTTTCATAATTTTATAACGGATGCTCTTTGAAGAATTTACGGGGCGAAGCGATTCTAAAATAGTATAAGCCTCCTTTAGTGGCTCACGATATTTGACCGTTCCAGGGAACATCTCATTGATGACAGGCATGAGCTCATCAAATGAATAAGCTTGTATTAATTGGTAGAGTTTCATTCAATAATTAAAATTTAGCCATTTTAATCGCGTCAATAGCACACTCATCTCCTTTGTTTCCCAGTTTCCCACCACAGCGATCGAGGGCTTGCTGTAAGTCGTTGGTGGTGAGAAGTCCATATATGACAGGAATCTCTTGTGTGGCATTTAAGTGAGCAATGCCCTGTGTCACTCCTTGACAAATGTAATCAAAGTGAGGAGTCTCACCGCGGATGACGCTACCTAATCACAATAACGGCATCATAGCCGCCGTGTAGCACCATTTGATGCGCGCCATAAATCAACTCGAAACTTCCTGGAACTGTTTTTACGTGGATGTTTTCTGGAAGTGTCCCATGTTGCTTAAGCGTTGCCATTGCGCCAGATAAAAGGGCACCAGTAATGTCTGGATTCCATTCGGCCACAACGATGCCAAAGCACATGTTGCTGGCATCAGGAACCGTAGCAGGGTCATAATCCGAGAGGTGATGTAGTGCTGTAGCCATTATCGTGAAGCCCTTTCGATATATTTCTCAATCTCTTGACTCTGTACCAACTGTGCATTCACATAGTTAGCTTTGATTTTTTTGTAGAGTTCTAAAGCTTTGTCCTTTTTGCCTTGGCTCTCTAAAAGAATACCAGCTTGCAGGTAAAATGTTGGTGCAATAGAATTATTAGCACCATCTTTAGCTTGCTTGTCAGCCATTTCGGCAGCTTTCTAAGTTGTCAATGGCCTTGTCGAGTTGATTTATATGTGCATAAGCGTTGCCAAGTGCAGCGATTGCAGCTGGACTAACCATAGCATCGTCAGCAGGGCTATAGGCATCTAAGTATTTCACAGCATCATTCCATTTATTCAAATTGGCGTAACAAAGTCCTGCATATAGATTGGCTAAGTTCGCCGCGTCGGTGCTGCTATAATCATTGATGATGTTTAATAGTCCCATGTAGCCTGTCCCGTCGCCTTTTAATGCTTTATCGAATTGCTCGGCATCGAAGTATTCTTGTCCTTTAGCCAAAGCTGTGCTGGCTTTATCTTCGCGTGGTTGTGCAACATAAGCTTGGTAGAGGAATCCACCTACTACAGCAATGATAATAGCTGCAACAGCAATGATGATGGCCTTTCGATATTTCATTGCAAAGGCTTCAGGCTTCACGAGCGCTCCATTGTGGAGTGCTTCTTGTTCTTTGATGTTTGTCATTTGTTTATTCTATTTTTTTCTATTTGTATTCCTTTTCCAGTGTATATACGCCTAAGGCGCGTGCAAAATAAGCAGCACAAAAGTACTGAAATAATCTCAATTGATGAAATATATTCTTCCTTTTTTTCGTTATTCATCATAAACTCATAACTTTGCACACTGGTATGGTATTGAACAGATTATCGATTCTCAATTATAAAAACATTCAGGCTGCGACGATAAATTTGTCGCCTAAGCTCAATTGTTTCATAGGTAATAACGGCGAAGGCAAAACCAATGTCTTAGATGCGGTCTATTACCTATCATTTTGTCGCAGCGCATTTAACCCTGTTGATGCGCAGGTAATGCGACACAACGAGGACTTCTTTGTGTTGGAAGGGGAGTATATGAGCGAGCTCGGGGACGAGGAACACATCTATTGTGGGATGAAGCGTGGAACGAAAAAACACTTTAAGCGCAACAAGAAGGAATATAAACGCTTGGCACAACACATAGGACTTATCCCTTTAGTATTTGTTTCGCCTGCAGACGCGGCATTAATTGAAGGTGGAAGCGAAGAGCGACGTCGTTTGATGGACGTCGTGATATCGCAATACGACAGATCTTACATAGACTCGCTCATCGCTTACAACAAAGCTCTTCAGCAACGCAATGCCTTGCTCAAACAGGGAGACTTAGCCGACAGCGCGTTGCTTAGCATATGGGAAGAGCAGATGGCACAGCACGGCACGGCGCTTTATAACAAGCGTACGGCCTTCGTGGAGCAACTGGTACCAGTGTTTCAGGAGATTTACACCTACATTTCGGGTGACAGCGAGCGCGTGGGGTTGCATTACGTCTCCCATGCGCAACGGGGACCGCTATTGGATGTCATTCAGCGCGACCGGTTCAAAGACTTGGCCGTGGGATATTCGCTCCACGGCACCCATCGCGATGACTTAGAGATGCTTCTGAATGGTTTTCAGATGAAGCGAGAAGGGAGTCAGGGACAGCACAAGACATTTGCCTTAGCGTTGAAATTGGCACAATATAATTTCTTACATCGTCAGGCAGGTGAGCAAAAGCCGTTGTTATTGCTCGACGATATCTTCGACAAGTTGGACGCCATTCGTGTGGAACGCATCATTCAGCTTGTAAGTAGCGACGCCTTTGGGCAGATTTTTCATCACCGACACCAACCGCACGCATTTGGATATGATTTTAGCAAAGGGAAACTTTGACTATCATCTCTATGCTGTGACCGGAGGAAATGTAACCCTTGACAGCCATGTTTAAGCGCGATGTAAAACCATTGAGCGACTTGCTACAGACATTCTTGCGAAACGAAGGATTGGAGATTCCCTTGAAGCAAAAAGCGACTGTTAGCAGCTTGGGACACTGTAGCAGGTAGAGTGGTGGCACGCTACACGGGCGAGAAGTTCATTAAAAATCAAACGTTGTTTGTGAAAATGCTCAATCCAGCCCTCAGGCAGGACCTGAGCATGATGCGTCAACGTTTGGTACAGCAACTCAATGAAGCTGTTGGCGGTTATATCATCAGCGACATCCATTTTTATTGAGATTTACACCTTGTTTTCCTTAAATCAGTTATACTTGGCAGCATAAACCACATGTCTTTTTTCGTATGATATGCAACACGGCTCATAAATGGCATAGCGTTGCATGTAGTATAGTCAACATTGCGTCAACATTAAGCTGGCTGATGTTGACGATAGTCAGCATTACCCATCGATGGCATTATTTTGTTTGAAATATAAAAAACTTTGCTCATAGGTTATGCTGTTTGGCATTATGTATAGTTAACCTTGTAAATAAATAATTCTGTTTTATTTATAGCATGATTACCATGCTACACAAATCACACTATTTTATAGAATTTAAAATCAACTTTGCACACAGATAGCACTACTTCATAACAATAATAGCTATCATTGTGCATAGATGTGAATACTTAATGTTGAGTATAGCCAACCTTGCGCACAATTGACGTTGTTTTATGCAAAAAATGGCCAACCTTGTGCATTGGCAACAATGCTTGTCGTTTTGCATGGGAAACATTTGGTAAAGTTAGCATAATTTTATTCATAGTATAGCCAACCTTGTGCATTGTCAGCAATGCTTGTTGTTTTACGTGGTCAACCTTGCGCAAATCTGGCTTGGTTTTAGTTGAGGAATAGCCAACCTTGCGCATTGGCAGCAATGCTTGTCATTTTGCGTGGTCAACATTGCGCATGGTTGGTTATGTTTTAAATCTATGATGTGCAACTATGCGTTAAGACTGTTGTGTTTTGTTTTGTGTAGGCTGTTGTGCGGTAGTTAGAAGATAGTGTTTGAGATTGTAAACTCATGTTCTCCTTAACCGACCGATATGTTTAGCATGGTTATGATTCAAAAGCGTTCAGTCAATCATGTATCACTTCATCCATCATGATGTCTTCGGCTATGGTAGGCACTTGCTCTACCATTTGGAATGCAAAGCAAAGCCCTATTTTGTAAGCCTTTGGTAGTTGAACAAGTAGGCGATCGTAATAACCTTTCCCATGTCCTAATCGCCTTCCGGCATCATCGAAGGCCACTCCTGGTACGACCACTGTGTCAATGTCATCATAGCGCGTGAATAGTGGTCCTGTGGGTTCCATGATGTGATATCTTCCACTGGGTTGCAACTGCTCATCGCCTGTGTAGTACCTCAATTCGAGTGTTTGCGGCAGCGTTACGGGTAGCAATATCGTCTTGCCAGCCTGTGCCAGTAGATGGATGAGTTGGCGGGTGTCCACTTCGTCGGGCATGGCATGATAGAGCAGAATCGTGTGCGCCAGCCTGATGTGATGGTGGTTCAGTAGCTGTTGCATGCATGCAAGCGATGCTTCAAGTCGCTTTTCGGGACTGAAGCATCGTTTACGTTGCGCTATTTCTTGTCTGATTAGCGCTTTTTGCATCATTTTTTGCACTATTTTTTCAGTGTTTTGGCCTTTTTAATGGCTTGTGGTTTCTGTGGAAAAGCTGCCTGATTCTTGAACACGCGCAGCGATTTCTCGATCACCTTGTCATCCTGGTTGATATAGGCATTCCAGGCCTCCTCGTCGAGCATGTTATAGATGATGCGACTTGCAATATAGCGATAGAGCAGCTTGTGGCTCTTGCGAATCATGAGATTACGGCGCTTTAATCCATGTTTATCGGCATAGGAGGCAAACTTCTCGACTAAGTTTTTGCTTGTCAAGATAGCTACTCAGTTCGGCCAATGTCTTGTATTTGACTAACTTTGGCCGATTGTCGTCTGTATAGTTGAATGCATATTGGAGAATGAGTCCGCTCATTGCCGCCTGCTTGAAATAGGAGGTCATTGCAATGGTGTCCTCAGGTACAAAAATGTCGGGTGTTATACCTCCTCCGCCATATACTGTTCTGCCCAGGCGCGTGTGATACGCAGGTCCGCGGTGTTTAATGCTGTCTTGTGAGAAGAATTCACCATGTTGATAGCGCATGAGCAGGTCCTGTTGGTAGTCTTGCGCGTCCCCATTAATGTAGGGCTTCTGAATGCACCGGCCGGAGGGCGTGTAATAGCGCGCGATTGTGAGACGTATCATGCTGCCGTCATTGAAACCAATTTGCTGTTGCACTAAACCTTTGCCAAACGAACGTCGTCCAATGATAGTAGCGCGGTCGTTGTCCCTGCATTGCACCTGCAAAGATTTCGGCAGATGATGCCGAGGCCTCGTTGATGAGTACCACCAACGGAATGTTTTGGTAACTGCCGCGACCATCCGAGCGATAGTCTTCGCGCGGGCTCTTCCGGCCTTGTGTGTAGACGATGAGACGATTGTTGGGCAGGAATTCGTTGGCAATTTGCACAGCGCTATTGAGATATCCCCCGTGTTGTCTCCTCAGGTCGATAATGAGACTCTTGAAGTTGTGTTGTTGCAGCTTCGCTAAGGCAATGAGCAGCTCGGGATAGGTTGTTTCGCCAAAGTTTTTGATGCGGATATAGCCTGTAGTAGCGTCAACCATGTAAGCGGCCGATATACTTTTTTGTGGAATTTCTCCGCGAGTGATGGTGAATGTCTTTACTTTTCTCGTACCATATCGAATCACTCCTATTTTTTTACCTTTGTGTCTTTTGGTCCCTTTAAGCGATGTTGGGCCTCTTCGTTAGTAACAATTTTTTTCCGACGAATGGTTTGCCATCAACGCTGATAATCTTATCGCCTGCCAGAATACCAGCACGTTCAGCCGGACCATTTTTTTAATTACGTTTTTGCACGTGTATCGTGTCCTGCCGAATGGTGAATTCGATGCCAATGCCTGAGAAAGAGCCCCTCAAGTCGTCATTGGTCGACTGCACATCTTTAGCGCTAATGTAGACTGAATGAGGGTCGAGCTCAGAAAGTATTTGTGGAATGGCATAGTCTCACCAATGAATCGATGTTGACCTTATCCACATATTGGTCGTCAATGATGTGTAATAGGTTATTTAATCGGTTACTGCCCGAATTAATGATGTTGAGACGGTTGCCTGAAAAGTGATTGGCATAAAATATTCCGATGAAAATGCCTAAGATGACGCAGACGGCCATGATGATGGGCATCCAGCGGTTATTTCTCTTCTGTTCCATAGTCTTTATTCGTTTTCATTGAGGTAAATCACCTCTATACCTGCGCGTTGTAACAACTCGATACCATCTTCTAACCGATATTTTTCGGCATAGACAACACGCTTAATTCCTGCTTGAATGATAAGCTTCGCACATTCGATACAGGGTGAGGCTGTAACATAGAGCGTACTTCCATCGCTGTTATTGCTACTACGTGCCAACTTGGTAATAGCGTTGGCTTCTGCATGTAAAACGTAGGGGACAGTTAGGTTATGGCTGTCTTCACAGACGTTATCAAAGCCGCTTGGCGTACCATTATAGCCATCGCTGATAATCATTTTTGTCTTTGACAACCAAGGCGCCCACCTTTCTGCGCTTACAATAGGAGTTCTCAGCCCATATCTTGGCCATGCGCAGATAGCGATAGTCTAATATCAGTTGTTTCTCGTTGCCCATTTCTCTATGTTTATTGAATTGCAATACCATTCCTTTCTAACAGAGCATCAATGGTAGGTTCTTGCCCTCTAAAACGTTTGTACAAAGTCATTGGATGCTCTGTTCCACCTCTCGACAAGATGTTATCTCTGAAGCTCTGAGCTGTTTCCTGATTGAAAATGCCCTGCTTTTTGAACAGACCAAAAGCGTCGGCATCCAAAAACCCTCTGCCCATTTGTAACTATAATAACCTGCAGCATAACCTCCAGCCATGATGTGACTAAACTGTACAGTCATACACGTTTCGGACAGTTGCTCGGTGATAATAGCCTCCTTCCAAGCAGCTTTCTCAAAGGGAATGATATCGGCATCGAATGCTTTTTTTTGTGTGTAATATGCCATGTCTAAAAGGCCAAAAGCTTACTTTGTCGCAGGCAAGCATAGCCCGCCAAGAAGTTACGACTGTTGATAATGCGTGTGATGAGTTCGTCTGGAATAGGTTCCCCAGTCTCGAAGTGAGTTGCGAATGTGCGTAGAAACGCTTTCTCGACAGCGTAATTCTCCATGAACTGTGATGGCAATTCAACAAAGTCCCACCACACATTGGTACCGCTTAGACTTTCAAAGCGAGTATTGGCAAACATACCATGGAGCGAATGGCCGAACTCGTGTAGGAAGGTTTCCACCCTCACCGAGCGTTAAAAGGGCGGGCTTCTCGGCTGTAGGTTTGGTGAAATTCATCACTAAACTCACGTGTGGTCGACTGTTCCGACCTTTGGAGTCAATCCATTGGCCTTTAAACTCTGTCATCCAAGCACCACCTTGCTTCCCTTTTCTCGGGTGAAAATCAGTGTAGAGCACGGCCAAGTATGAACCATCTTTATCGAACACTTCATAGGCTTTCACGTCGGGGTGGTACACGGGGATATCCTTATTCTCTTTAAAGGTGATACCATAGAGCTTTGTAGCCAATCCAAACACCCCTTTGATGACCTTTGAAAGTTCAAAATAGGGTCGCAACATCTCGGCATCAAGGTTGTATTTCTCCATTTGAAGGCGGTGAGAATAGTAGCTGAAATCCCAAGGTTTCAGGTTAAAATCAGCACCCTCCTCCTTTCTTGCTAAAGCTTCAATCTCGGCCATCTCTTTCAATGCAGTTGGTTTATAGGCATTAAGGAGTGAATCGAGCAGTTGGTAAACGTTAGCAGTATTGCTGGCCATACGATGTTGCAGCACATAATCGGCGTAGGTCTCAAAGCCCAAGAGCTGAGCAATCTCACGTCGTATGTTAATCAAGCGTTTGCAAATCTCGATGTTGTTCTCTGCATTCTTATGTGTGCACAGCGTGTTTCGTGCCATATAAAGCTGTTGGCGTAGCGCACGATTTTTTGGCGTAGGTCATGAAAGGACTGTAGCTTGGGAAATCAAGCGTAAAGAGCCATCCTTCCAATTGCTTTTTCTTTTGCTGCCAGACTTGCTGCAGCTACGGCTGTTTCAGGCAGCCCTTCTAATTGTGCTTTGTCTGTGATGTGCAATTCAAACGCTTTCGTTTCTTTTAATAGATTTTGTGAGAATTGAAGTGTGAGCATGCCTGCTTCTTCCGTGAGCTGTCTTAATTTTTCTTTCCCTTTCTCATCTAATAGGGCACCGCTCCGTACAAAGCCATCATAACTTTTGTTGAGTAGCATTTGTTCTTCCGGAGTTAGCTCGCGATGATGGTGGTAAACATACTGCACCCGTTTGAAGAGTTTCTCGTTTAAGCTCACATCGTTGGCATGCTTGGTAAGTATAGGACTCAGTTTTTGTGCCAATGCATCAAGCTCATCGTTTGTTTCAGAACTTAGCATGCACGAAAAGACATTCGATACTCTGTCTAACAAATCATAATAATGTTCGCCTTTTTTCTAAGTCAACTCTGGCAATTGTATTCTCAAAAGTTGGTGTGGCAGAATCGTTAATGAGTTTGTCGATTTCTTCATCATCTCGACGAATACCCTCCATAAAAAGCTTCTTCATAGTCTTCAGTTTTAATCTTATGGAAGGGTACTGTATAATGAAGTGTGCCATAATCCACAAAGAATGGATTTACTCTTTTGGCATTGTTATCTGTTTTATTCATATCGCTGTTTTTATTTTAAATAGCAAGATGTTGGAGTATTTCTTCCAACTTTTCAATTTCTATATAGTTTCGTCTTAAACGAATTAATCCCATTTGTTGTAAATTGTTGAGCGCCCGTGACACATCTAACCGGCTATCATTTATTTCTGTTGCTAATTGTGTCATTTTTATTTTTAATTGTTTTAGCCCCAGCTAATTGTAGACAACGATCAGCAAAAAAATATATAATGCGATGTTCAAGACTGGCTGAGGTTAAGCGTAATAGTCTACGCTCACTTCGTTGTGCAGCTGTACTAAGGAGATTAAACAGATTAATCCTAAAAATGAGGTATTGATCGCAAAGTTTCATTATCTCACTCTTCTCAATGCTCAGTATTTGGCAAGATGTCTTACATCTAAATGATTTTGTGTAGAATTGCATTAATCCCCATAGACGTTCGGGCTGTAATAACCCTGGGGCGTGTAATATTTCTGTAATCGAATAATTATGATTGGCTGCAATCGTCTCAACTTCGAAATTGCCTTTGAGGACAAAGATAAGTTGATGACATGGTGCGTTTTCTTGCACAATGTATTGCCCCTCGTTATACGTTTCAAAGCCCAATCGTGTATGTGTCACGACCTCTTCTAAGTCTCCTTTGCTCAATCCCTGGAACAGAGGTAAACTTAATAGTTGCTTATAGAGTTGTAGGTCGTTTCCCATTATCTTTCTATTTTACTATTTTTATTTTTCCAAACTGGGTGAGAACCAGACTTGATTTTTTTCCCATCATGTCCCACATAAATAAAATAGGCCATGAGCTCCTGATGCTGCTTGAGCACTTCTTTTGCACGTTCAATACCCATCACCATAAAGGCCGTTGCATAGGCATCGGCTTCGGCACAGCTGTTAGCAATGACAGTAGCCGAGAGTAAACTGTGTTGGACGGGGTAGCCTGTGCGTGGATCTATGGTGTGTGCAAACTTCTTTTTCCCGCGATAATAAAAAGTTGCGATAGTTGCCACTGGTAGCCATTGCCTTATTGGTTATATTCAGAACCGTTTGCAATTCCTCGTTTTTCTCAGTCTTGTTGTCATTGGGCTTAGTCACACCAATTTTTCCAAGGAAGGCGTTTCTCATTTAAGCCACTGGCCACTATTTCACCTCCAATTTCAATCATATAATTTTTTATGCCATGACGTTTCATCAAATCAGCCACAACATCGCTACCATAGCCTTTAGCTATAGCACTAAAATCGAGCATAAGGTGAGGATGCCTTGTTGACACAATAGTCTTACCATTCTCATTGTTTATCAAAATATATCGCATGCCCATGAGCTTTCGCAAGCTATCCACCTGTTGTTGATTGGGTAGTTGTTGGTGTTTGAATCCGAAGCCCCAAGCATTGACAAGTGGTGCAACGGTAATATCAAATGCTCCATTTGTTTCTTGATGTATCGTTTTTGAAAGTTGTAATAAGTTGGCAAACATTGGGGTAGCCGTTATCTTTCCACTTTGATTAAATCGAGTAACAGTCGACCTTTTATTAAACATTGAGAACTCAGCGTCTACGCGGTCTAAAGCTTTTATAATCTCTTGATTGAGATCTTTATCGTATTGGTATGTAGCATGGTAAGTCGTTCCAAAGATAAAACCCTTATTGGTTTGAAAGGGGACATCACGTTGTTGTCGTATGATGATGATTGTTCCTATGACGAGGAAGAGTAGGAATGCTACCTGAAAAATATATTTTTTTACCTTTTCTCATAGTTCAACTATTATATTAAATTCACCTCCTAAGCGGCTATTACCATTGCGTCCGAAGCCTGGAACATACCAAGGTTCACCAATCTCTTGTTGTCGATGGAAGAGCCTTCTTTTATATCTTACGCTCCATCCCAGACGTAGTGCGCCCCATAATTTGGCATCTAAAGCAAAGACTAACTCCATCCAGTGCTGCGAAGCTTGTTGGTTGTGTGCTGAAAAATCGGCAGGTCGTTTCCATACAGGGTCAATTAGCCCATGACTATCGATATTATATTTAAAAGAGGTATAGGCATATCTAAAGCCTGCATAAATGCGATAGCTATCATTTTTTTCTTTGTTGATGTTCCAATCCATACCGAGACGGCCATAAGGAGCCCCTGTCTGATAGCTCAATTTTGTAGAAACATCATCAGCATTTGCCTTTCCATAGCCCACTTCTGCTATTGGGAACCATTTATTTTTGAGATTCACTCGTAGCGCAGCTTGATACTGACCATAGCTACTCACCATGAGTTGTGCAGGGCCAATGAGGTCGGCAGAAACAGCAATCCCGTTGAAAAAGGGTATGGAGTCGGTTGCTGTTGCCGCTGCTTTCTTTTGCGCATGCAATGGTTCTGCTGCGCATAGGATCAGGCTAATGGCTATGATTTTTAAAATAAATGAGGAAAGTACTCGTTGTAACATTATTGGTTACGTTAGGGTTGTTAATGATAATGGAATCGATGGCATGCTTCGTATGGCTCACATGAGTGATGTAGTGAAAAACCATAGGATTGCAGTCTACCGATTCAAAGTGTGGAATATTCGTTTTTCTGATTTTCACTGTGTCACGATAGCGGTTTGATGGATTGGCTACTTCATAATAAAACACATCTTCATCTTGTTGATAGCTCATTGGGAGCGAAAAGCTATCAGTTTTCTGAGCCTTATTAATGATGACCGAATCATTGCCATTATGCAGGTCGGCTGTGATGGTTAGGGTGTCATTTAATGTTGTAACATCCCCCGCAAGTTTATATTGGCAGTACACGCTATTATTAATACCACAGTCAATGGTTGAACATCCAGCGAAGCAAAACAACATTAATAAGAGTGTAAACAAGGCTTGTTTATGATGTAATCTCATCTTCTTTTGTTGGTAATTTGTTATACTTTTCTTCTCCATGTCTAAATCGTTTCTTCTATTTGATAGTCGTTGCGATTAGGATTCTGACGACTAATGAGGTCGCCTATGAAGCCCGCTAAGAAAAAAATTGGCTACCCAACAACATGGTGGTCAGAGCGATGAAAAAGTAAGGAGTGTCGGTGATTAAGCGTTGCGGAATGTGGTTAAGCAGCGCATAGGCCTTGTCGGCGCCAATACAAATAATAGCAATGAAGCCAATGAAGAACATGATACTACCCAAGAAGCCAAATACATGCATGGGCTTTTTGCCAAAGTTGCTGAGAAACCATAGTGTGATTAAATCGAGATAGCCATTGAAAAAAACGATTTAATCCAAATTTGCTTGTTCCATATTTGCGTGCTTGGTGGTGCACGATTTTCTCGCCAATCTTATCAAATCCTGCATTCTTTGCCAAATAAGGAATATAACGATGCATTTCGCCATAAACCTCAATATTTTTCACAACGGCTAACTTGTAGGCCTTCAGCCCACAGTTGAAATCGTGAAGATTGTGCACCCCACTGATTTTTCGTGCGGTAGCATTGAAGAGTTTCGTGGGAATTGTCTTGGATAGTGGATCATAACGTTTTTGTTTATAACCTGAAACTAAATCATAGCCTTCATCCTGAATCATACGATAGAGTGCAGGAATCTCATCGGAGAGTCTTGAAGGTCGGCGTCCATTGTGATGACAACATCGCCTTTCGCGGCTGCAAATCCACAATAGAGGGCAGGGCTCTTGCCATAGTTACGGCGGAACTTAATCCCTTTCACGTGTTCATCGGCTTTTTGCTAAGTCTGAAATGACCTCCCATGAGTGGTCTGTACTTCCATCATTGATGAAAATAATCTCATAAGAAAAATGATTTTCATTCATCACGCGCTGTATCCAAGCGTGCAATTCAGGAAGAGATTCTTCTTCGTTATAAAGTGGAATGACAACAGTGATATCCATATATCTTGAATAAATGAGTTCAATGTTTAAAAAGAGCAAATATGGCAATAAAAAAATCGAAGCAAACCAACCTGCAACCAAACCATAGGTAGCAAAGAGGAAAGCTAAGTTGAGGGGTGACATGGTTGTTACAAGCATTTGCGCGTCATTAAGCACTTTCGTATCAATTCCATGTTGTTGATAGATGGGTGCAATGGTTTGCATTGTTACATTGAAAAGCGCTATCAGTTGCCCTTTGCCCAATGTTACGAAATAAATGAATAGTAACAGGCCAAAGAGTAATGCGGCATAAAAGAATGCTGAAACGCAGTAATAAAAGGCTCTACGATAGGAAATTCTTCCTTCGAGGGCATAGTTTCTAAAAGCGATGAGTCGCCAAATCATAAAGATGGGGGTTGCTAAAGTGAGTAGCCCGCCGATAGATGATTGTGGCATATATAAGCTACTGGCAAAGGCTACACACCAGAGGAGTCCTAAAAGTGCACCGTCTTGTCGTGCAAAGGCCTGTGCCTGACGAAGCGATTGTGAATTAATCATTAACCAAAATTACGTTTATAAACGATACAAAGGTAGTGCTTTTTCGCTATAAATAGACATATGCCCTTTAGTTTTTGTCTTATTTTTACTTTTTTGTTACCTTTGCAGGCAAAGAAAAAAATCATCATGACCTATCCCAATAATTTTGAAGAAAAGATTGGATTTTCAGCGATACGTTCCTTATTGCAGAGTTATTGTTTATCACCTTTGGGCATGGCTGAGGTTGAAGCGATGCAGCTTTCTTCTGATGAAACCATTGTGAGCGAGGCGCATGCGCAAACAAATGAATATCGTTTGTTGTTAGAGCAGATGCCCGATTTTCCGCTTCATCATGTCTTTGATGTGCGCGAATGTGTGCGTAAAGCACGTATCTCAAATGCTCATTTAGAAGTGCATGATTTTTTTGATTTACGGCGTTCGCTATTCACCATTCATCAGGTTGTGAGTATTTTACATCCTGACGCACCAGAAAATCGGGTGGGGGAGGCTCTGTATTCCTTGGCAGATGGTATTGCAACACATCCACAGCTGGTGCAGCGCATCGATCAGATTATAGATTCTTATGGGCGACTCCGTGACACCGCATCTCCTGAATTGGCACGAATTCGGCGCGAATTAGCACAATCTTCGGGTGCCGTCTCACGTGTGCTTCATCGCATATTAACAACTTTTCAGGCCGAGGGTATGGTTGAGAAAGATGTGACACCCACTGTGCGTGATGGACGATTGGTCTTGCCTATTACGCCGAGCTTGAAGCGCAAAGTAAATGGTATTGTGCATGATGAGAGTGCTACAGGGCGCACACTTTTTGTGGAACCTGCCGAAGTGGTTGAGGCGAATAATAAGATAAGAGCATTGGAAAGTGAAGAACGGCAAGAGGTGTTGCGCATACTCACTAAGTTAACGCAACATGTGCGCCCGCATGTGCATGAGATTTTAGATGCGCTCCATTTCTTGGGGCAGCTCGATTTTATTCAGGCAAAGGTGCATTTTGCAGAAGTGTTTCGTGCGATTTCGCCACAAGTTTCTGCTGAGCCTTGTGTTGATTGGATTGCAGCACGTCATCCTTTGTTAGAAGAACGACTGCAGCGCCATGGCGCAAAGATTGTGCCTTTAGATATTACCCTCAGCGCCGAAAAACGCATTTTGATTATCTCGGGACCTAATGCGGGTGGAAAATCGGTGTGCCTAAAGACGGTGGGATTGCTGCAATATATGCTGCAATGCGGGGTTCCTATCCCGGTGAGCGAGCGTTCGAAATGTGGCATTTTCACCGACTTGATGATCGATATTGGCGATGAACAAAGCATAGAGAATGATTTGTCGACTTATTCCTCGCACCTTTATAATATGAAGAACATGATGCGGCAGGCTCAACCCACATCGCTCATTCTCATTGATGAGTTGGGCACAGGCACAGAACCGCAAATTGGGAGTGCCATTGCCGAAAGCATTTTAAATCAGTTCTATCGCAAGGGAGCTTGGGCGGTCATCACCACGCATTACCAAAATCTGAAGCATTTTGCCGACCATCATCCCGAAGTGGCCAATGGAGCGATGCTTTATGATCGCCACGAGATGCGTGCCTTGTTTCAGTTGGCCATCGGAAGACCCGGTAGTTCGTTTGCCATTGAGATTGCACGAAAGATTGGATTGCCTGAGAATGTGATTGCCGAGGCTTCGGAAATCGTTGGGTCGGATTACATTCAGAGCGATAAATATTTGCAAGATATTGTGAGGGATAAGCGCTATTGGGAAGGAAAACGCCAAACGATTCGCCAGCAAGAAAAAGGATGCTGAACAGGTGATAGCGCAATATGAGCAGGCAAAGAACGATTTGCAACGGCAGCGCAAGCAAATTCTTGCGCAGGCAAAGGCCGAGGCCGAGCAGTTGTTGCAGGAGGGCAATCGGCGTATTGAAAATGCCATCAAAGCCATCAAAGAGGCGCAGGCTGAGAAGGAAACGACGCGGAAAATACGTGAGGAGTTGCAGCGGTTTACGCAGACGGTGAAGAAAGAGCCCGTAAAAAGAACAGGGATTATTGACCCAGGATGAATTTGAAAAGAAGATAGAACAGCTTAGCAACGCCGGCAACGCAAGGAGAAACGTAGCCAAGAAAAAAAGCACAACGCGAGCAACAAATAGCCGAAAAATTGCGCACAGCGGTCTCTACGTCCTCAGAAATAGCACCTCGTGCCTTGAAGGTAGGCGACGCTGTTCGCATCAAAGGCACCACCACGGTAGGGCTGTTAGAGCGTATAGATGGTGCAAAAGGTGTCGTTATTTTTGGAGGTATGCGTTCAACCATGGCGTTACAACGCTTGGAACGCGTGAAAGATGGTGTGCAAACAGCCCCCATAGCGGCAGCCACGCAACATTTAAGTCATGCCACACGCGCAACGATTGATCAGCACAAACAGCAGTTCCATCAGGACTTAGACTTGCGCGGCATGCGTGGAGATGCAGCACTAAACGCCGTGCAACACTTCATTGACGATGCCATTTTGTTAGGTATGCCACGCGTAAGAATTCTCCATGGTAAGGGCAACGGCATCTTGCGCACGCTCATTCGGCAATACCTGGCCACAGTACCTAATGTGGAGCATTATGCCGACGAACAGGTGCAATTCGGAGGAGCGGGCATCACAGTGGTAGATTTGTAAATAAACATTAAATTAATGAACGATATTTTGCCGCTATCGATAAAAAAACTATACTTTTGCAATCGCTCAAAAAGCATATGGGCAAGTCCCTTACGGTCAGCTCCCTTGGAATCCCCCAGGGCGGGAACGCAGCAAGGGTACATGGTTGTAGCGACGCGATAAGGACAGCTTGCCCACCCGCCTCTTTAGCTCAGTTGGCCAGAGCACGTGATTTGTAATCTCGGGGTCGTTGGTTCGAATCCGACAAGAGGCTCAAAAACAACGCAAGGAGCGCATCAATCATTTGATGTGCTCCTTTGCTTTTTATGAAACTTCTCGCTTTTTGGGGTAAACAAAGACCTGTATACCTATCCATGCACAATCCACCCAAACGAAACCGTAGGGGCGGTGCCTGTGTGCCCGCCCGAACGTTCGCGCAGCGGCGTTTCCATACCAAAAATACACGCATTGTGCGCGGGGGATGAACGATGGATGCGCCCCTGCTGGGCGACACGGGCGGGCACATAGGCACCGCCCCTACCACGCCCCGTAATATTTTTTTCCACACATCCCACACAAACAAAATAACCATTTACACGCAATCCACCCCAACGAAATCGTAGGGGCGGTGCCTGCGTGCCCGCCCGAACGTTCGCGCAGCGGCGTTTCCATACCAAAAAAATACACGCATTGTGCGCGGAGATTTTAACGATGGATGCGCCCTTGTAGGGGCGACACGGGCGGGCACACAGGCACCGCCCCTACCAATCTCCATCATATTTTTTTCCACACAATCCCACACAAACAAAATAACCATTTACGCGCAATCCCACACAAACGAAATCAACCATCTACACACAATCCCACCCAAACGAAACACGTAAACAACCTACACCACAACAATCGGGGGCGGAAATGCATCGCGCACTCCCGCCCCCTCAACTCTAAATGAATGGAATTTTATGATTTTGGCGTCACCGTGGCCGAACCATGTTCGGCGCTGGGATTTTCGCCGTTGGCATGGCTGCCATGCGAATTATCCGCCGCACCATGCTTTTTTTGTTTGACGATGCTTTCGGCAAATCCTTCTCGGCCACCTCAACCAATTTCTTGCGGCTCACCTTTGCCCAAACGCTGGTTGCGCGGCCATCGATGGTCAATCGATAGCACTTCGAGCTGCCCGACCCGCGGTTTTCGCCCGAATAATGCACCGCTTCGGCTGCCACGCCCAATATCTTTGCGAAATCATCGAACAGCGGCGTGAGCATCTTGCGTTGCTCCTCAATCTTCGCCGCATTGGCCTTCGCATTCGACGTCTCGCGCTGTTTAATTAGCGTGTGGCGGTCGTGCACATAGTTATTGTAGTGCTGAATCAAGGCCGTAATTTTCTCACTCGGTTCCAAATTATCCAATGCCACCACACGCAACAACACCTCATCGATGGCATCATTCGTTGCCGTGCGCAGCTCCTTCAGGTCGTCCACATCCTTGCCCCCTTTGTAGCGGTTGTGATAGCGGTCGTCGAAAGCCGTGTTGGCTGTTTCCAAACGCGTGATAGCCGCTGTGAGATTCAGCTTTGTTACCGCCGCCGTGCACTCAGCACTTTTCAAATCGGCCACCAAATTTTTCACCAATCCCGACTCTTTGTCATAGTTGGCACGCACTACGCCGGGATACCTCCTTGCCACCTCTTCGATTTTTTTCGGCAGCGCTCACCTCATCGGCATCAGCGCTCAACTGCGCCAAATCCACAGCCTTCATCAAAGCCCTGTAGGCCGTGTCGCGCACGCCGTCCAACTGGTCTAAATCCTTTGAGCCCTCCTTCGTTCGTGGCCTATTCAAAGCCTCGTCCTCGCGTCCTAAGGCATCTTTTAAAGGTTTCAACACGGTGGTTAATTTCTCAACTTGTGCCTCTTGGCACATGCGCAGCACATGGCTGGCATACTGGTAGTGCTCCATTCCTTGGAGCTTGCTACGGTCAACAGTTCTCAGTTTGTTCATTGTAATTATAAAATTAGTAGTCGCCAGAACAGCCCGGCGATTAGGTTTCAGTTGTAATTGTGCTTCGGGCGCGCCCGAAGCCTTAATGCATCACGCAAAAACGTGTTCGGGCGCGCCCGAAGCGGCTTTACATTCGTGCGACAAGTGTTCGGGCACGCCCGAAGCCATTTTACATCGCTGCAACAGGTGTTCGGGCGCGCCCGAACACGTTTTACATCCGTGCAGCAACTGATTGGAGGTCAATATGGCCGTTATACATCCGTGCAACAACCCATAACCTCCTCAAATGGTCTTTTTTTCGTCTCTGCCGTATCATCCTCCGAATAGATATGTCATAGATGTGAGAATTTAATATTTAACGAATGGGATAACAGACAGGTTAACAGTATACCACCAATCATTACCCGATATATTTCCATCGCTCGTACCAGGGGTATAATAGCAACCATTTGATAGTTCTGTACTCGAAGAAACGAAGGTTATGCCAAAAGGAACACCTCCAACATCAAGCAAAGCTAAATAATAAGCATAACTCGCCCATTTATAGACTACAACAAAAGAGGGCATTTTCGTTCCATCACTATATCCTAAGTTTAATCTAACTAAGTTCCATTCACCTCCACTTGGCAAATACCAGTTTTTTTGTGGCCATAGTTCCTGTTAATGTCACACCACTTTCTATCAGTTTATCCCGATAATGAGCCGCCTGATAAAAAGCTGGATAAAGTGTCGGTTGATTAGCCTTAATCGTTGTTCCATCGGCACTGCCTGATGCTTCCCAAGTGTACCGATAACCATCCATATCTTGATTGCTAGCCGCTACATCCGCCTCTGTTAACCAACTATCACTCTTAGGATAAGTTTTATAATTACAAGGGCCTGCGCCTCCCATGTACCAGGCAAAACTCCCTACTGGCTTTAAAGCCATTGCTAAGCGTCTGCTTTGGCTCACCACTAAGCCAACGGGCACTTTTTGGTGTGGTGAGCACATGGCCCTGCTTGTCGCGATAGAGCGGCGTGCTATCGGCCTTCTTGAGATGGGTGTATTGCGTGGCATTGACAAAAATCGGTGCTGCCATCGCTCATCAAATAGAGATAGTTGGGACGCAGTTTCACATTGATGATATACGACCCATTATTTTGCATCACCACGGCAGGATTGGGCGCAAGGGTGAGCGAAACATTGTGATGGCCAAAAATCAACGCGATAAATCATTCCACCATGGAAGGTTAACTTTAATTTCGAAGCATCGGTTGTCGGCAGAAAATAAAAATAATCATTGGTAAGGCTGGGGTAGTTAATATCTTTAAAAGTATATGATACACCACCCGTATTCCCTTCTGCCCAAACGCTGTTAGCTGGGAATGTGCAGTTTTCACTCAGCGCAGCATGGGTGTAGCCTGTCCAGCTATCGGCAACGGCATCGTAGACCACTTGGTTGGGAACGGAGGTGGCGTTGACCGATGAGAGCGTGGCGGACATGGCGGGATAGGGCATGTAGCCGGTGAGCTTGATTTTTCATGCGAGCACCAAGGTGCTTGAGGTTGAACACCACTTCTTGGGTCTCTAACTGCGAAGTGATGACCACGCCGGTGGTACGGCCAATCTGCGCATTGCTCATGTTAGAACGGTCGACGATGAACGTGTTGCCGCTGCGGGTTAAATCGCTATAGAGCACAAAATCGTAGGTGCCGGGGGCTAACACCATGGGGTTACCCGTGACATAGAACTCGCCGTTATTGACGGTTCCGGTGACTTCGGCTTTCAGCGTAGAACCTTGATAGGCCAGCATGGTGTAGGTGCCATTGGACAAGGCACGTGTGGTGGTGTGGTCGGCCTTGGTGGTGTCGCGCTGAATAGACACTTCGGCCAAGAGGTTGTTGTCGAGGTCGATTACTTGTTTGCTGAGTGTGTCGGGCGCAAGGGTGCGCGTGCCCTGCACTTCTTCGTCGGCATTATAGTCTTCAAAATTCACTTTGAAAGTGATTTGCTTTGCCGTGTTCACTTTGTCGTCGGCTTGGTTGTCCAACTCGTTGTGGCAGGCCGACAGTGCTAAAACGGCTGCGGCCATTGCTGCTAATCTTGTTATTTTCGTTATCTTCATTTGATTTTTCCTTTCTTTTGAATTGATAAAATGTGATTTCCGTTGCCGCCATTAGGGCGCAACAGTGCTTTCATCGCCAATGAAAATGGTTCCACCATCTGATTCTTCGTCATTATCCCACTGTGTGGTCGTTGACCCTGTAGCATGGGGCTTTATACTGCCACAAATGAACTGCTCGGTTTGCATTGCATAAACCTTACTTTCCGGAGTTACGTAAACTCGTTTTGCTTTTTTCTTCATCTTGTTAAAACTATTTTTATTAAACGTTATTGAATCCTTGTTTTACACACATAACCCATTCATTTATGCACGCAAAAAAGGTGTGCATGAAGTTATGAAAAAACTTCGTGCACACCCTTTGTGTGTAAGCGTTTATGTTGTATATTACGCGTGCGTCGCGCGTACCTTTATATTGGTCTCGCTCCTGTGTGTGTGTGTGTGTGTGTGTGTGTGTGTGTGTGTGTGTGTTTACACAATTATTTGGATTGACCAAATAAATAGGCATAAAAAAAGCGGCAGAAGAGAAATTCTTTTGCGCTGCGAAGGTTGCCTTATGGTGTAAACTATTCATCACTTCACTTTTTTGTTTCACGAGCGCAAAGTTATAAACTTTTGACGAAAGCGAAAAAACTTTTGTAGGAAAAATTGCGAAATGGTTTAAAAGAGCGGTGAGAAGGGTGGCAACGAAAAGCGCCTCTACCTTTTAAAACTGTTTGGCAGAGGCGTTTGTTGGTCATCGCATAAGCAGTTAGGACTCTTTGTCTTCCTTTGCTTTTTGCATGCTTTGTGCCATAACGATCGATGAGCACATGTTTGCGGCCGATGATTCCTTCGAAGTAAGGTGGTTCGGAACGTAGCTGCATATCATCGTAGATGAATTCGGCGATGACGGTGTCTTTTCCGTCGGGCAGAATGAGTCCCATCTTTTTATTCTTCTCGGCAATGACGGGCATGAGGCACAAGTCGTCGATATAGACATAGGGTGTGCGCAGGAAGTCGTATAATGGGTGAACGAGAATTTTTCCTTCATGATTGCGAATGCCAAACTTTCCATTCTGCTCAAAAATCTCATGGAAGCGGATGTACTTCTTTTTAATGCGTTGCAGATAGGCCACGATGCGCCGAGGATTGTTAATCATGCTGTGCCAATAGCTATAGGTGTCGCAATAATTGGCTGCAGCACGCATGATAACCATCTTCCAATCCAATCCGCTAATGGCTTTTCGGTTGCGGTCGATGTAGTTGGCAATCGCTTCTTCGCGTTGTGGAATACTAAGCTTGGATAGCGAAGCTTCAAACTTCTCCATCATGACTTTCGATCCCGACATCCCTTTGATGTAACGATGAATTTGTCTACTCATTTCGTTACAAACGAATTTATCGATTTCTGATAACTCTACTTTGTCTACATAGCGTTCATCAAAAATTCTCAGCAGTTATTTTACACATGGTGAACTTGTTTATGTTTCTCCCAAAAAGTAATAGTTTTTTTGTGGAATGGCGAAAAAAAGTTGCTCGAAAAATCTCAAGAATGCCTGTAAAAAAACGCTCGATTAACCTCTCTTAACCCCATTTTTGGGCACATTTGTGCTGTAGGCGATGATGGTTTTATTGTAAATTTGCACCATAATATTAACAAAAAAACAAAGAAAAGATGAAAACGATTTATGCATTTGAACAATGGCCATTAGACTTGTTGGTTGATTATGTGTTGAAGGTGCATCATCGGGGCATTCGCGAAGATGGACCGATGATTTTAGATAAGCTCATTGCTGTAGCTGAAGCACATCGCAATGATGCTCCGAATTTATTGAAGGTAGCCGACCATTTTCGCAATTCGCTCTATGATTTAGACACGCATTGCCACAAGGAGGAACAGGTGCTTTATCCTTATATTATGGAGATGTGGCGTGCGCATGATTTAGGTCAGCAGGTTGCAGCGTTCCACTGTGGTTCAATTCAAGGCCCAATCCAAGTGATGATGGCCGATCATGACGATGAGTTGGCTCGTCACGCGCGTATTGCTGAACAGACAAACAACTACACGGCACCAGCTGAAGCCGATGAGGATTGGCGTGAGGTGCTGGGCTTGTTGCGTGATTTCCGTGCGGCTTTGGAGGAGCACACGGCGATGGAGAATGAGGTGGTATTCCCCATGTCTTTAAAATTGGAGCAGTTAGCTGTGGAGTAAAGGTATCTGCACGTCGTTTTAAAAACGATCAAATCGTGCTATAATCTGCTATAGATTGTGGCACGATTTGCGTTATTTTTCCTTGTAATGTGGTTGCTATTACAGCGCTATGGTGCAAGCTTTATGTTTTATGCAAAAAGTAGTGAACCAATTTTTGCGACCAACCAAGCTAATAAGACAATCATTAAAGCGATAAGTAGGACGAGCACAACAAGTGTTATAGCAGCTTGTCGAGCCTTGGTGTCCACTTGGTGCATGATGAAGGGGTCGTCGTTGAGAAAACCATCGATAAGAATCATGTTCTTTTGGTTTGAGCGATAGAGGAAGTCTATCACGTTGCCAATATAAAAAGGAAGCAGTCCCAAAAGCACGTCGCATAGCATATTATTGAGCAGAGCCAGTGTGAGGGGGATAGACCGTAGCTTGAAAGCCCCAAAAAAAGATGTGAGCAAGGGCAAAGAATGCGGCCACGAAATCACCTATCCCTCCAGGGATGAGTCCCAAGATTGCATCTAATTGATAGGTGTCTGTGAGGCGTGTTAGCGTCACAATCTGTTGGTAAAGTCGACTCTTCTTGAGTGCTTCTTTTTCAGTTGGCTTGGTCATCAAATGCTATAATATGATCCTCGGTTGCTAATTCTCGATATATCTCCGTCATGGCATTGTAGGTGACGTTCATGTTAGCTTCGTTCCCACATGCCATTTTAAAGAGTTCATAGAGGTCGTTGGGCATCTCTTTTATTTGTGTTTCTCCACGCATAACGAGCAGGTTGGTGAGAATGAGCCTATAGACAGATGCTTGATCAAGGCTGACTTTTTTTGTGGATTTGCCAATTGGAGAGCCTTGACATAGGTTTTTTTATAATAAGCCTTACCAAAAGGTGAATGGCTGTAGGCTCATCGATGAATGCAAGCTGAATACCTTTGTTGTGCATGGTATAGCTGTTTCCTTTTACATTTAAGCGTCCCTGTAGAAGCAGGGCAAAGTTGTGCTGATATTCGCTGACAACAGCTTCATAAAGTCAGGGGCGTCCTACACACAATTTTTGAGATATTGTTTGGCATCTGGAGCTTTATCTTGAAATGCTTCGCGCAGTTTCTCGGTTAAAGTTTCAGCCTTTCTATAGGTGAGTTTTGCCAATACAGGAGCCACAAGCTCCATAAATATGGGATTTAGGTGTTGATAAAAAGCAATCATGAAGGTTTTTTTCTTCTTGAGTTGTATATCGCTTTTTTGTTATCCGTAGTCTTTCCATCAAGGATACCTGTTGCAAAGGCTTCGAAAAAAAGGCTTTCACGTAGGAAAGAGCCGCTTGATAGCAGTTAATTTTCTGTGTCATGTTCCCTCCTTTTTGGGGGTAAAGATAGTTTATTTTTTTGTGATGCGCAAGCAGCGGCCTTGATATTTCGCATGAGGCCTTGATATTTTGCTCTTTTTACAGCGCTTCCTTTAAAGAGTTTACAATATTCATCTTCAGTTAAATTTTTGCCATTGTTCTTGTGTCATGGCCATCAGTTCGGGGCGTGGTTGCAGTTCGGGGATGTCGTTGGGTATGGCAAATCGATTCCATGGGCAGGCTTTTAAACATTCATCGCAACCATAAATCGTGTTGCCTAATGCAGCTGAAAAAGGGCGCTGCAATATCAGAACGATTTTCAATGGTCTGGTAGGAAAGGCAGCGAAAGGCATCTATTTCGTTGTCAGATGTGATGGCTTTCGTGGGACAGGCTTGCAGACATTTGGTGCATTTTCCACATCGATTTTTTTAGCTGGTTTATCGTAGAGGAGTGGTTGGTCGACGAGTATCTCGCCCAAGAAAAAAACATACTTCCAGCATGTGGAATGATGAGTTGGTGATTTTTTTCCCTATCCAACCTAAGCCTGCATGTTCTGCCCAATAGCGCTCTAAGATGGGGCCTGAATCAACGAAGATGCGGCAGCGTTTTTGCTTGTGGATTTTGACTGATGAGGTCGTCTTCAAAACCACAACTCGCCGCCAGCTGGCGCAGTTTGTGTTTCATAATATCGTGATAGTCTTGCCCAAGGGCATAGTTTGCAATATGATATTCCTGTGGCGCAAAGGTATGTTTAGGCGCATAGTTGAGTGCCACACAAATGATGCTCTGCGCATTTTTTGAGCAACAACCGCGGGTCAAGTCGCTTGTCAGTGTTGTTGTTCATGTAGCCCATACCCGCAAACTTCTCATCATTGAGCCATTGTTTCAGGTGTTTGGCTGTCTCTTCGTCTACGGGTTTAGCTTGCGCTATGCCACAAGCAAAAAAAGCCGAGGCGTTGTGCTTCGGCTTTTGATGTGTAGGGTTAGGGTTTCTATGTCATTCGAATGTTTTTAAATTCATAACCTTCTTTGATGAGCCATTCAAGGGCTTGTGGGAGTGCAGTTTTCAGCTTGTCGATGCTCTTGAGTGAGTCGTGAAAGGTGATGATAGAGCCGTTTCGGGCATACTTTTTCACATTGTCGACAACATCTTTAGCTTTCATCCATTTAGAATAATCACGTGTGACGAGATCCCACATGATGATTTTATATCTTCGCCTGAGCCACCAATAGGCTGTGTAGCGCATCCATCCGTGAGGTGGACGGAAAAAGGTGTGAGTGGATAAGCTCGTTGGCCTTTTCAGTGTTAATGGCATAGGTGATGACCCAATGCTTGAAGGCTCCGATGTGATTGAAGGTGTGATTGCCCACTTGGTGTCCATCAGCAACAATTTGATTATAGAGATCGTGATAGCGCAACACATTCTCACCAACCATGAAAAATGTGGCTTTCACATTGTAGTGACGGAGTGTTTCGAGAATGAAGGGGGTAGACTCAGGAATAGGACCATCGTCGAACGTGAGGTAAACCGCATGTTCGTTCTTGTCCATTCTCCAAGTCGCACTGGGATAAAAGCCAGCGCAACCATTTTGCAGGTTGTTCTATGAACATGGTTGCGCTGTGTTTTTTTATTTTTCCTTTCTGTATGGGCACATAGCCACCTTTTTCGCGATAATTGACGAACTTATTTTGGAGAATCTTGTCGGTCTTTCTCGCTAACGTCTTACTGATGAGCGGTGCAATTTTGCTGCATTCCTGCATGATGGTAAACTCACGCAGACAATCGTTCATTGATATATCGAAGTTGTTGCCAGACAAAGCAAGATAAAAAGTCCACGTATTGTTCGCTATTTTTCCATACTGCGTTGAAGAGTTGCTCAGCTTTTTGCTGCTGCCCTAAGATGGCATAGCATTCGGCCAAGTCAAGGCTTCCACTGACATAGTTATGCGGAATATTGTAGGCTGGTAGAACTTCGAGACATTTGTCGAGTACTTTCTTTGCCTTGTCATATTTGCCTTCCTTGATAAGTTCTTGTGCCAATTGTGCGAACAGCCTGCGGTGGGTGTAGCACATGCGCATGACAGTTTCATCCACATAAAGGCCTTTCTTTTGTAAACCGCCAAACTTATAACGTGTCATCACATTGCGATAAGTTTTTTCGGTGTCGAAGTTCTTAACACTGCCGTTCTTGCCATTGTTGGTGGTAGTGAAGGGTGTGATACGATTTGCCAGACCTTCTTGTACAAAGTTATCGCCCAGATTCATATAGCTGCTGGCACCAACGGTGAGTGCTACATAGACAGGACGCGTCCAGTTGCTACGCGAGATGATCTCGAGCATCATCAAATCGTTTTTGTAAAGGGCATTCTTTCCCGAGAGTGAAATCACCATTTGATTGGGTATTGAGTCTGAAGCCAACATCATGCCGCTCTTTTTTACTGCCGCTTTGTCGATGGTTACATACACCGTGTCGGTAGGAATGACATGCATGTTGGCATCTTTTGAGCGCACCCAATATTTCATGATGTTCTTCAACTCGAATGGATTGTCACCAAATTGTGCCTTCGCTTCTACGGGATGGTCTTTGTAGAACGAAAGAATCTGCTGCTTCAATTCGGGTTGCACGGTGATATAGTCGTTTGTTCCTGCACAATAATCCAAGCGTGGCCAGCTAATAGGCAAGCTGGGTGAGTTGTAGGCCGGACGCTTCATTTGGTCAATATACCAGTCGGTGGCTAAATAACTTAGATTGCACACACGTGCATCGCGGCGCACACCCTCGACTTCTTGGTTGTACCAAAGTGGGAAAAGTATCGTTGTCGCCGTTAGTAAAGATAATGGGATAACCTTTATCTTGTAGGGTCATGAGATAGTTCTGACCGAAGTCGCGGCAAGTGTAACGTCCGCTTCTGTCGTGATCATCCCATGTTTGGCTGGCCATTTGAATGGGCACTAAAAGTGCGAGCACAGAAAGACCTGCTGCGACAGATGTACCTTTTTACATGCAGGTAGCGCTTGGCAAGATCGTAGAGCGCAGCAACGCCCAGGCCACACCAGATAGCAAAAGCATAGAATGAACCAGCATAGGCATAGTCTCGTTCTCGTGGTTGCACTGGAGTCTGGTTTAGATAGATGACAATGGCGAGACCCGTCATGAAGAACAAAAAGAATACTACCCAAAATTGTCGAATGCCACGTTTGCCTTTGAACGCTTGCCAAAGTAATCCGATGACGCCGAGTAGGAGTGGTAAGCAATAAAAAAACGTTGTGCCCCTTGTTGTTTTTTTCAGTTCATCGGGCATTTTGCTTTGGTCACCCAACCGCAAATTGTCGAGGAAAGAAATACCTGTTATCCAGTTGCCATGCTCCAGTTCACCATTGCCTTGGATATCGTTTTTGCCGACCTGCGAAATTCCACATGAAATAGCGCCAATACATGAAATTGCATTGGTAAGTAAGGAAGAATCTTAGATTTTCCAATTGGTTGGGCATTTTTACATTTATGGTTTCGCCACATCGATCATAACTCACATCGTGTCCATCAATGCCCCCCATCCATGCTTCATAGTCTTCTGCATGGTCGTTATCATACATACGTGGGAAGAGCATGTTTTGAGCATATTTGTATTTGCTCTTGTGGCTCACCACAAAGTAAGAATCCTTTTCGCTGGCATTAGCTTTTTTTCCTTACGTCCATAGATGGGCGCACCCTCGTCCATATCGGGAAGACAGCGATCACCATTAATTTTTAAAGCAACTTGTGAACTATAGGCTTGTCCGTAGAGTAGTGGGCGATCGCCATATCGATCACGGCTCAGATAGCTGCCCAAGGTGAAGATATCCTCGGGCGAATTTTTCGATCCATTGGGGGATTGGCCGTGGAGCGAATCACGATGACGGCATACGATGAATAACCAATCATGATCATGAGCAGGCAGAGCAACGAGGTGTTCTTGATGCGTGCGGTGACCAAGTTCACCTTTTTACCATCCACCACATGTTTGTAGTTGAGCACAAACCATAATGCTGCTAACACAACAATGCCTATGCAGACGGCCGACCAGCCATAACCATAGAATGGGATGCCCAGCATACCTACAGCAGCCACAAATGAAATATTACTACGTTGGTTACTCTTGTTAGCATAGCTTTCGTAGATGGCCCAAAGCACGATGCCCACCAAAAGAATAATGTAGATGATTTCGCCTGTATTGAAAGGACAGCCGAGGGTATTGACGAAGAACAGTTCAAACCATCCGCCTACGGTGATAATACCTGGCACAATGCCATAGAGTACGCCAGCCACAATAACGAAAGAAACAATCAAAGCAATGAGTGATCCTTTGAGTTCTATGTTGGGGAACTTGCGATAGCAGAACACCAGCACGATGGCGGGAATACAAAGTAGGTTCAACAAGTGCACGCCGATACTCAAGCCTGTCATATAGGTGATGAGGATGAGCCAGCGGTCGCTGTGAGGCTCATCAGCATGATCTTCCCATTTCAAAATGAGCCAGAAAACAATTGCTGTGAAAGCCGATGAATAGGCATACACTTCACCTTCAACAGCCGAGAACCAAAAGGTGTCGCTGAAGGTGTAAATCAATGCTCCCACCAAGCCCGATGCTTCAATGATAATCCATTTTGAAAGGGTCAGCTGACTCCAATCTTTCAAGATGAGCTTGCGAGTGAGGTGGGTGATGCTCCAAAAGAGGAACATGATGGTGGTGGCACTCAGCAGAGCACTCATCGTATTGACCATGCGTGCCACATTCGATGGGTTGCTCACAAATTGTGAAAAGAGATTGGCTGTGAGCATGAAGAAAGGTGCCCCAGGGGGGTGACCTATTTCGAGTTTATAACCTGTAGTGATAAATTCTGGGCAATCCCAGAAGCTTGCTGTCGGTTCAATGGTCGAACAATACACGATGGCAGCAATCAAGAATGCGAGCCAACCTAGCGCATTGTCCACTAATTTGTAGTGTCTCATTTATTTTAATTAAAATATTTCTATTCTTGAAACTATGCCTGCAAAGGTAATACATTTCAAGAAGAATGGTTAATCTACACCATAGAAATTTGTTGCTGTGTGATTGTAGCAATGTTTTCTTGCTACAATTTTCTTAAAATCTGTTTGTTTTGAATGTTAGTAGTATTTCTACAAGTACACAGAAATGTGACGCGAACCATGCAGGAATATTCACAAGCAATTTGCAAAAGATGAAAAAGAAAGCAGTCATTCTGTTTAGAATGGCTGCCTTTTGTTTCGAGGTACCTAGCAGAGTCGAACTGCTCTACACGGTTTTGCAGACCGTTACCTAACCGATCGGCCAAGGTACCATTGTTTTTGTGGTTGCAAAGGTAGGGTAAATAATCAATCTAACCAAATATATTGCTTATTTTTTTGATTTCTTTTTGCATTTCTCATATAATCCACATCCTGCACAATGGTAATCTTTACAAGCTAAATTTTTGCTTAATACTTTTTGTAGATGCGCCATGTGGCATAACCTATGGCTGTGATGAGAATTAGGATAATGATGAGATATTGGATGTTCATATTATGCTCTTTTTATTATCATGTTGAAAAAGACACGACGTTTTTTTATAGAATTGTTGTTGCAACAGTCTATTTCTTTTTGCAATATTCGTCATTTTTCTATGGATTGAGCAAATAAAAGCTTAAAAATGATTTGTGTATTCAAAAATTATTCTCTATCTTTGCCCATGTATTTTTTTCATGGTATTAGATTATTAAGGTTAAAAAGGTTAGATTGGTTGTCGCGAGATAACCAATCTTTTTTATAATTGTAATTGTAAATAATTAATCGGTATTGCTTTTTAGCTCTTTTCTTTTTTATACCTTTGCAGCGTGAAAGTAGTGCTCCAGCTTTACCGCTGATACATTCGTGTATGAGAGGAAAGTCCGGGCAGCGCAGGACGCTCCACTTCCTAATATAGAAGCTATTGGTGACAGTAGGAAATGACAGAAGAAAATAACCGCTTTTTCGATGCCGCCCTCTTTTTAAAAAGGGTTGCGTGCGAGGAGTAAGGGTGAGAAGGTGGTGTAAGAGACCACCAGTCGGTTGGTGACAATCGGGCTGTGTCATCTGGAGGCTGCAAGTTCATGTAAACCACAGTTTGAGGGCTGTCCGCTCGATGCGTTTCAATGCAACTGTGGAGGGTAGAATGCTCAAGCCTTGGGGTGACTCATGGCTTAGATAAATGGTAAAGCGCCATCTTTGGATGGTTACAGAACCCGGCTTATTAGGGCACTACTTTCGTTTTTCATTCTTGAAATGATTTCATGCGATAGGCCTTGCGATCGAGTTTCCCGTTGAAGGTGCGTTTGATGGCCGTCACTTCTTCGTATTGCATGGGCACTTGATAGGTTTCTAACCGTGTTTGCAGCCATTGTGCTAAGGCACGTTTATCCAATTTTGCACCAGATTTACACACGACCAGCAACTTCAGTGCAGTGTCGGTGATGGGGTGGGGAATAGCAATACAAATGCAATCGGCGATGTCAGGATGGGCAAGTGCCGCAGCTTCTACATCAGTAGGAGCTACTTTGTATCCGCCGATATTGATAACTTCGCTGTGACGGCCATCGATGAAAAGTAGGCCTTCTGCATCGATATGTCCCAAGTCTTCGGTGAAGAGTTGTCCATCGTGTTTCACTTTCTGCGTAGCTTCCGCATCGCCGATATATTCAGTCATGAGTGTTGGCCCCGCACAGGCAATCGTGCCTTGAGGCGTTATGGAAAAAGATGCGTGTTTCATCGCTCGCCCAACACAGCCTGGTAAGCACTGAACTCCGTTGAAATTGTGGGTGGCAATGATACCTGTTTCGGTAGAAGCATAGGTGTTATAAAGGCGTGTAGTGGGTAGCAAATTACATAGTTCTTCCATGTCGCAAACTTGTATGGGTGCAGCCCCGTCTCTATGAAATCGAGTTTATGAGCTACTTGTCTGAGCTGTTTACGTGCAAGATGAATGAGCATACGCAAATGCGCCGGTACCATGAATGTAGCAAACTTGTTGGAAGGATAATCGAAGGCATTGAAAAAGGCATTGAGATCATTCAAACCCTCAAGCAAATAGATAGTAGCACCTTGCATGAAGGTCGGATAGAGTTTCGACAAGCTACCCAAATGATTGATAGGTCCACAAATAATAAAGATGGTATCGGGCGTATAGCCTTGCGCCGTGATTAAGTTCTCCGCATTGGCGATGATAGCTTCATGACTGATGAGTACTCCTTTCGCTTGGCCTGTGGTGCCCGTAGTATAGAGCACGTCTGCACTATTAGCGGGAAAACTAGTCTGTTCAAGTTGTTGTTGCAGGGCTTTTCGGGTGTCGTTACCAAGGCTATTACTCACGGGAACAGCTACAACGCCTGCACGATGCAAGGCAAAAATAGTTGATGAGAAAGTCGGGCGTTTGGCTGCTTTCAAAGAGTTGTGCCTTATTAGCAAGTGCTTTGAATGCGTCTGCGCGCTGGTTAATGGCCTCGTTGAATGCCGCATAAGTAAGCTGTTCGTGGGGGGTTGCAATCGCTATTTTTTGGGGATGTGTTGTTGCGTGTTGTGCAATCAGCCTTTCAATTGTAGTTATCATGAGTTTTATGTTTAATCTTGCATGCACCAATGATCGATCATTTTACGTGCAATGCTCAATTTATCTGGCAAAGCAGGTAGATTATTTTTATCGAACCAAGCACCATGCGATAATTCTTCCTTTTGTAGATGGATGTTTCCTGCTACGTAGTCGGCTTCGAATCCCACCATAATTCCACTTGGGTAGGGCCATGGTTGGCTACCGAAATAGCGTAGGTTAGAGATGGCTATGCCCGTTTCTTCTGCTACTTCGCGATGCACAGCCTCTTCAAGTGTTTCGCCAGTTTCGACAAAACCTGCCACCAAGCCATAGTAATTGCCTTTAAAATTGCGTGCATGGACGAGTAAAGCCTCATTACCTTTGTGCACCAAAACGATGATGGCAGGACTTAGGGACGGCCAAACCTCCCTGCCACATTGTGGGCAGTATTTGCTGATTGATGTGTTCATGCGTAGCGGCGTGCCGCAAGTCCCACAATATTGTGTATTGTTATCCCAATAAATTAGTTCGTGACACTTCCCTGCTTTGAGATAGTGTTCGTATGGAAGTAGATGGAAACTTTCTCGCAAATCAATCCATTCAAGTGTAGACCCTTTGATAAAAGGTGCATAGAGAGCAAAGGTTTTGATGGGGGTGCCATCATCCATTGTTCCAACTTCCATGACAGACGAAGATTTACTAAGTTCAACTGGAGCCTCTCCACCAGTGGGGACGGAAAAAAATTCTCGCCTTGTTTTTGCCAATAATAGCTTATCTTTATAGAATATAAACCAAAGAGGTTGCATTATTTCAAATCTTTAATATCTCTGGGATGTTCAAACAATAAAAGACTGTCGCGCTGTGCTGCAGGTTTAGTCCATGCCTCAGGAATAAATTTCCAATTATGGTTGGCTTGTGGATGAACCATGCCTAACTTCTCAATTTCCTTCATTAAATAGTAGCGTTGGTCACGCGGACTTCGATAAACAATGCGTGTTTTTAGACTATCTTTAGCTATACCAGCACCCTTTGTAAGCAGTTCGCCCCCACCATTTCCACGATAACTGTTGATGGCAACATTATACCAGGTGTGCTCATCGAAGGGTTGTCCGTTACTCATACGTAAGATTTTTACTTTCTCACCATTGGGCTTTGTCACATCGACCACGTAATCAATACCTGTTGCAGCATCGAAGTTAAAGGTGAAATTCTTGAAACCCAAACGTTGTGCATCGCCACGTGTGTTAGCTAACAGCAGTAAGTGATCTGTTGGCGATTGCATGGTGTTAACCCATTGGTCGTAACTCATCTCAAGATGCTTGCGAATTTCCTCGCCCGTGAGCCGCATCACATAGAGTTGATTCTCATACTTATAGAGTTTGAACATATCGCCTACGCAAACAGAGCCTGCTTTTATGGTTGCATCGAATTGTAAGGGTGCGTTGAAAGCGATGTCGGCGTGGGTGATTTGCAGCATGAGATTGGCGATGAAATCGTTGAAAGCCGACGAGCCAAAGTAACTATCACGCGTGGTGATGGTATTGGTGAAGGTGCCGATGTTGCGACTGACGAATTGTGCTACCTGTTCAAAATGCGGTGTGAAATGGGTCATATAGGCTTTGTCAATAGGCAAATCGCTCACATCAACGAGTGTTCCAGTAATGGTTTTGTGGGTGACACGTCCCTTTTCAAGCGTCAGTCGTACATTGGCTTGCGCCACAGTTAACGCATTATTTGCCGGATTGATGCACAACACCTTCTTCCCAACCTTGTTGGTAAGTGTTTGGTTGTAGCGGGTATGGTCGTGGCCAAACATGACAATATCAAAACCGGGTACCTCGCGTGCCACTCTTAAACTGGCATCTTCTTGATAACTCTTTGTGGTAATTCCACCTTCACGTCCGCTATGAAAAAGACCGATGACTACATCGGGATGCTCTTTTGCTTGCACAATCTTCATCCATTTTCGTGCCGAAATCACCATGTCGTCGAAACGCAACCCTGCCCAAATATCTTCTGTGAGCCAGTTGGGTATGGCGGGAGTGAGCATACCAATGATTGCGATTTTCACGCCATCACGGTGTAGTATGGTGTAAGGCGAGGTGTAAGGACGCCCGGTTTTCTTGTTAATGACATTACAAGCCAACACGGGACATTTTACCTCTTTCATCCATTTATCATACACTTCGTGCCCAGGTTCAATATCATGGTTACCGATGGTTTCGGCATCATAACGCATATAGTTGATAACTTCGGCAGCGATATTAGGCTTTTTCGTTGCTACAAAGTTGTAGTAATAGCTTGTGGGTTGGCCTTGCAAAATGTCGCCGTTGTCAAGCAAGATAACATTTTTCCCCATTTGCTGGCGCAACTGATTTACATAGTAACAGATGCGTGCCATCGAACCTTTCCGTGTAGCATATGGTGCAAAAAGGTCATTATTCTTTTGAGATGCATCGTGCAGAGGCGTTACTTCGTAGGGAAAGAAACTGCCATGCACATCGCTGGTCTCAAGAATACTGAGATTGATAACTTTCTTTTGTGCTGCTACTGGCAGGGAAATGCAGACAGATAGGAATAGGGTTATGAGTTGTTTCATTGTAATGGGTGAATAAAATGGATGAGTTTATTGCATAATACCTTATGAATTATGATATAATTTGCAGTGTCTTATATTGAAATAGCGCAAGATTACAATAAGATTAGAAAAGGGTGCATCTCATTTTGCGATGCACCCTTTAAATATTTTGATACTCTATAGCGCTTCGTCTTCGGGTGGTTGAGGAGCAACTCGCTTGAACTTTGTGAGATGCCTTTTGTTTCTCAACCAGGCAGCCTTACGTGCTTCATAATCTTGCCGTTTACGTTCTAAAAAGTTATCGGCCATGCTAATCCTCTTATTTAAAACGGCTATAAATCACCGTGATTCGCAGAGGGGTATTACCACCGACTAATTTTGTGCTGCGAATGTTAAGGTCGTTGTAGACTCCTGTGATGACCATGTTATTGTAACCATTATCTTGCACATTCATGGTTGTGGTCGTTACAGGAATGATGACAACTTTATTCCAATTGGGTGATGTGCTTCCATTTTTCCGTTTGGTATACATGCTACGCACTAATGAGCCAATGTTGCTAAAAGTGTATCCATTGTTGCTTAGTGTAGTTGTAAACGAGTTCTTATAGTCTGTCACCTGATGATGGCTGAAGAAACTCTGTAAGCTGTCACTCTCCACCATAAGCACTTGTTGTGGAGCTTGCAATGCATAACCATTAACCGATGTATTATTGAGGCGTTGTAACGTAATCTTGGCTGCATTGATGCTATCATTTTCATGTCCTAACATGATATCATTGATAGGTAGTGTTAGCTCAGTCAAGATTCCTGATGGTGTCTTTAAATAAGTTCCAGTGTTGTCATTGAGTAAAGATGTGAGCGCAGCAGGCTGATTGATGATTTGTGTAACCTGCTTCACTTCTTGTGTACCACCGAATTTTGCAACGCCTGTGTGAACAACTCCGTCAACGTTGTATCGATAGTAGACCTGCAACACTGCATTATAAATTTTTGCTATAGCTCCTGTACCATTTGTAATTTGGAAATAGAATCCAGGCACCACATGATTTACGAAATAATAAGTATTTCTAAAATACTCTGGATGCTGATAATATTGTCGCATTAAATAAGTACCATAATTGTTATAGGTTGTTCCTGTTGCATCCTGATAGGGTTGACTGAGTTGGAAACGAATGCTGGGTGAATAGTCCTTTTTTACCCGTTCTGTGGCTGAGACGGACTGGTCTTCCAGGGTGAATGTCTTTGTTGCCATGGGCACAGATGTGTTGACAACCCCTGCTGTTACGGGATTGAATGCAGTAGTATAGGTTTGACTTTCATTGAGTGGTTGGCTCATTTCAAACATGCTTATGCGCAATGGTGCCAAGCTATCGCCTACTCCATTCTCATAGAAGAGTAACAATTCGCACGAGTCAGCAACAACCATTCCGCCAACTTTCGATGCAATCTTATCGATTGTGGGCAACGAAAAGTTTTCTAAGGTTGCAAACTGGGTCATAAAGTTGGCGGTGATGGGCGTATTGGTCTCAGGATCTGTGAATTGCCCTAAATAACCATTGGCATTGCGAGCAATGGCAGGAGCTGCGGCTACAGATTGTGAATGAACAACGAACGAGTCTGTGCTGACACTGAGAATGTCGCTTCCGTCGGTAATGTTAAGACCTATATTACCTGTATTATCGTCGCAAGCTATAAAAAGCCATGGCAACGCATACCCCTGTTACAATATTTCTAAAATTTCATTTGTGGGTTTCGTTTATTCTTCAGCCGTGGGGTAGATTTTTTTCGTAGAATGCAGCATAAGCATCCATAAAATCGTCACCAGGGAAGTTGAGTAAAGGTATATTTTTTTATTTGTGGCATGTGCTAAGAGCTCTGGGGCGACGCCCGTATTTGCTTCAATGATGCCATCACTATAATCGATAGCTAATTTACCCAATTCTAAATAATCAAATTTGTCGTCATAGGCTTTTTAAGAATTTATTTTTAGCCTCCTTATAAACGACACTTGATTTAAATTTCTTTCCGAAATTGCTTTTTAGGTTGTTCGCTAAAGAGTGAAGTGACCACTTTTTGCGTGCGCAAATGTAGGTTCTTCTTTGTAGGCCGTTTTGAGATAGAAAGGAATAACAGCACTCATCCAACCTTGACAATGAATGATATCGGGTGTCCAGCGCAATTTCTTTACCGTCTCGAGCACGCCGCGTGCAAAGAAAATAGCTCGTTCGCCATTATCTTCATATTCGGCTCCGTGCTCGTCTACAGTCATTTGGCGGTGGGTGAAATAATCATCATTATCAATGAAGTAAACTTGTATGCGCGATTGTGGAATTGAAGCCACCTTAATAATCAGCGTATGATCGGTGTCATCGATGACGAGGTTCATGCCCGAAAGGCGAATGACCTCATGCAACTGGCCACGACGCTCATTGATGTTGCCCCATTTTGGCATAAAGGTTCTGATTTCTAAACCAGCTTCTTGTGCTTTTTTTGTGGCAAGTCAAGCCCCATTGTCGACAGCAAAGTCTCGGGGACATATGGTGTAATCTCTTGATTGATGAATAATACTTTTTGCCATTATTTCCAAATTTGAATGCCGCAAAAGGTACGAAAAAGTGTAAAGCAGCCCAAAAAGGGCTATCTTTCAAGTTTTTAAACCCTATTTAGCAGCTTTACTTGAGCTGTTCGGCAAACCAGTTGGCAATTTGGCGCAAGAGATGCGTGCGTGTGTTGCCGCCATAAATGCTATGGTTGCGGTTGGTGTAGAGGTTCTCTTTGAAATCCTTGTCGGCCTGCACCAACGCCTCGGCATATTCAGCTGCGTTTTGAAAGTGCACATTGTCGTCGGCTAATCCGTGGCAGAGCAACAAAGCACCATGAAGTTTGTCGGCGCGTGTGATAGGGTTGGTAGCATAGCCCGATGGATTTTTCCTGTGGCGTGCGCATGTAACGTTCGGTGTAGATAGTGTCGTAGAAGCGCCAATTGGTGGGCGCAGCCACGGCAACGCCGGCTTTGAACACACCACGTCCCTCGCTCATGCTCATCAGCGTGTTAAAACCGCCGAAGCTCCATCCCCAAATGCCGATGCGACTGGCATCCACATAAGATTGCTTGCCCAACCACAGCGCAGTTTCCACTTGGTCGCGCGATTCCAATTGGCCTAAGTTCAGATAGGGTGGCTTTTTCGAAGGCTGCACCGCGACCGCCTGTTCCGCGACCATCAACGCACACGACAATGAAGCCCTGCTGTGCTAAGTAGGCGTCGTAGAGGCCGCCGTTGCCCATTGAGCCCGCCGACCACGCATTGGTGACTTGCTGACTGCCCGGGCCGCTATATTGAAACAGAATGACAGGATATTTCTTGCTGGGGTTGAAGTTGGCAGGCTTCATCATCCAGCCGTCTAATTTCACTTGTTCAGACGTGGTGAATGAGAATGTTTCGCGCTGGGGCAACTGATAGGGCGCGAGCTTTTGGCGCAGCGCCGCATTGTCCTCGAGGGTAGAGAGCAGATTGCCGTTGCGGTCGCGCAGGGTGAAGACGTAGGGCGTGTTATAATTGCTCCACGTGTTGACGAAATATTGGAAATCGCCCGAGAAGACGGCTGTGTTCCAACCTTCGGTCTGCGTGAGGCGCGTTGTTTTTCCGTTCTTATGACTTACGAAAATCTGCCGGTCGTGAGGATTCAAAGCCGCAGCCTGATAATAGATGTTGCCTGTGGTTTCGTCGTAGCCATAGATCTTGGTGATGTCGTAGTTGCCGTCGGCCACTTTGCGCACGAGGCTACCATTCATGTTGTAGAGATAAAGGTGCATATAGCCGTCGCGGTCGCTGGGCAGCAGCAACGTCGATTGTCCCACCTGCATCTCTTCCATCACCTCTTCTTTGATATATTTTTCGCTTTTTTCTTGGATGATGAGTTGCGCCAATGAGGTGCGCGGATTGGCCGCATAGAGATTGAGTTCGTTTTGATGGCGATTCATGGTGAGCACCAACACCTTCGACGGGTCGGCCAGCGTTTTGATGCGCGGAATGTAGCCATCGGCGGGCAGCGGCACGTTGATTTGAAGCGTTTTGTGGGACTGAATGTCGTAGCTCCACACCGACACTTTCGCGTTCTCCTCGCCCGCTTTGGGGTATTTATAGGTGTAGAAATGCGGATAAACGGCGTTCTCGCTTAGCGCGGGATGGCTGCCCATGAACATCTGCAGCGCATATTCCTTCACGTTGCGCTCGTCGTATTTCACCCAGCACAGCATGGTGCCGTCGGCCGTGAAGCAAAGCGACTTGTTGGTCGAGAATTCCTCCTCGTTCACCCAGTCGGGGATGCCGTTGATGATGGCATTCTCGCGGCCATCGGTGGTGACTTGGCTCTCGGCGTTGTCGTAGAGCAGTTTCACGAGAAAGATGTTGCCGCCGCGCACAAAGGCCACCTGATTGCCGTCGGGCGACCATGTGGGCACCTGCTGCGGTCCACCTGTGGAGAGACGCTCGAGCTTGTTGCTTTGGATAGTGAAAAGATAATATTCGGCGGTGAACGAACGGCGGTAGCGGCGTTGCGTCTGCGTCTGAATGAGCAGCCGTCGGCCGTCGGGCGAAGGGATGTAGCCGTCGATTTGTGCAATTTGCTCGCCCTGCGTGTGGCCCCACGTCGATGAGCGTGCGCGTGGGTTTGCCTGTTTTAAAAGCATATTCCACGATGCGCTTGCCGTCGCTCGAGATGCTGGCATAGCGGTCGGTGCCTTGCATGGGGCGCATGCCCGCGATGAATTTTGGGGTGAGTGTCTGTCCGGTCACGTCGTTGAGCGTGAGTTTTTGGGCGGCTTGCAGCGGCGCTGCCGAAACAAGCGCGGCCAAGCATAGCGCATAGAACTTCTTCATAGTCAATAATGTGATAAGCTGATTGATGTGGGGGCAAAGTTAATAAAAACTCGCGAAACGCCGATGCGCTGAGCCCTTTTTTGTCGTTGGCATCGAAATTCTATATGGCGATTGGGGGTATCGCCCCTCGCATTACACGGGAAATTTTTTTCTCGTGCGAAACACCCTTGATTGTTACGGGAAATTTTTCTCGTGCAAAAACACCCTTGATTGTTACGGGAAATTTTTCTCGTGCAAAACACCCTTGATTGTTACGGGAAATTTTTCTCGTGCAAAACACCCTTGATTGTTACGGGAAATTTTATTTCTCGTGCGAAACACCCTTGATTGTTACGGGAAATTTTTTTTCTCGTGCAAAACACCCTTGATTGTTACGGGAATTTTTTTTTTCCCGTGCGAACGACCCTCGATTGTTACGGGAAATTTCTTTTCCCGTGCGAACGACCCTCGATTACACAAAAAAGGGGCATTTCTGTCGCAGAAACACTCCCCTAAAACAAATCAAAAAAAATGAGGTTCTATTTCATTGTCATGCACCGCAGCAGAACAGCACGATGAGCTGTGCGGTGAAGATTCTTAGAAACATGCTCAGCGGATAGACCGTGGAGTAGCCTATGGCAGGTTCCTCGCGCGAGCAAATGCTGTTGGCATAGGCCAGCGCGGGTGGGTCGGTGTAGGTTCCGGCCAGCATGCCCATGATGGTGAAATAGTTGAATTTGTAGCGCAGTCGCGCAATGGTTCCCATGATGAGGATGGGGATGATGGTGATGAGGAAGCCCGTGTAGACATATTTCAGTCCGTCGCCCTGCACCACGGTGTGCCAGAAACCAGCGCCAGCCTTGATGCCCACTGAGGCCAGGAAGAGCACCAGCCCAATTTCGCGCAACATCATGTTGGCCGAGGTGGTGGTGTAGGTGACGAGCTTCAGCCGATAGCCAAAGCGGCCGATGAGGATGGCAATGATGAGTGGGCCACCAGCGATACCCAATTTCAGCGGTACGGGCATGCCTGGGATGGCCAAGGGGATGCTGCCGAAGAGGATGCCGATGATGATGCCAATGAAGATGGTGCCAATGTTGGGCGCGTCAAGCCGGCGCACACTGTTGCCCATCATTTCGGCTACGCGATTAACGTTCTCTTCGGGGCCAACCACCATCAGGCGGTCACCAATCTGAAAGCGGTGGTCGCGGCTGGCAAAAAAGTCCATGCCTTGGCGGGTGATGCGTGTGACGTTGACGCCATAAACACTCGAGAAATGCATTTTACCCAGCGTTTTTCCGTTCACCGATGGGTTGGTCACCACAATGCGCTTGCTGATGAGGGGCTGCTTCTCGGCTTCGGTGTGCCAGGGCGTGTTGATTTCGGGGCCAATAAATGCCTGAATAGCTTGTGCATCGCCTTCGGTGCAGACGATGAGCACCTCGTCGCCCTGCGTGAAGATGGTGTTGCGCGTGGGAATGGTCACGTTGCCATCGTGTAGCAGGCGCGAGCAAATGACATCGCGGTTGAGGAAGTCAGAAATCTCGCCCAGCGTGCGGCCCGAGATATATTCGTTGCTCACTTTGAGCACCATCTGGTGGGGTTTACCATGCGGATTTTTGTCTTCCAATTCGGCCAAATGTTGTTCCTCGCGCTCGAGCTTCACACGTGTGATATAGCGCACGGCAATCGTAGCTCCGATAATGCCCAGTACGCCTAACGGATAAGCGCAGGCATAACCCGATGCAATCTCGGGCACCTTGCCTGCTGGGAACACGTTGGAGAGTGCTTCATTGGCCGCACCTAAACCTGGCGTGTTGGTCACCGCACCATAAAGAGTACCCACCATCATCGGCAGGTTGTTGGCATCGTTGGTGTCGAAAAACAGCCAGTAGCACGCAAACATCACGGCAATGTTGAGCAAAATGGTGACCGTGGAAAGCACATTGAGCGTGACACCGCCCTTGCGGAAACTCTCGAAAAAAACCAGGACCAACCTGCAAACCAATGCAGAAAACGAAAAGAATAAGACCGAAGTCTTGCACAAAGCCCAGAATGTTCGTGGGCGCAGTGAAGCCAATGTGTCCAGCGATGATGCCTGCAAATAGCACAAAGGTCACGCCGAGCGAAATGCCGCCCACTTTCACCTTGCCCAAAAGCACGCCCACCGAAATGACGATGGCATAGAGCAGCGCAATGTGCGCCACAGAGTCAGTTGTTGTGAATAGATTTATTAACCACTCCATAATATTATATTAGGGATGAAAATTCGGCTGCAAAAGTAATGAATTATTGCAGGGTAGCAAAATAAACCCCATTTTTTTTGTCTTCAAGCAGCGAAACCCCATTGGCGACAATCCCTGTGGCGATAGAAAAAAGCAGGGCAGTTTGCCAATACTAAGTTTTTATTATCTTTGCGCCCATTAAAAAAATAGAACAACAATTCATAAATAACGATATAAAATGGCTAAGAAATTCGCCGAGCATCAAGGCTGAGATCTTGTGAAAACCAATCAAGATGTGCTGACTTATTGGCAAGAGAATAACATCTTTCTGCGTTCGATAGCAGAGCGTGAAGGGCATCCTCAATTTGTGTTCTTTGAAGGTCCTCCTTCAGCTAATGGTCATCCAGGCATTCACCATGTGTTGGCACGTTCGATTAAAGACACGTTTAATCGTTATAAGACGATGCGTGGTTACCAGGTACTTCGTAAGGCAGGTTGGGATACCCACGGCTTGCCTGTGGAGCTTGGTGTAGAGAAAGAATTAGGCATCACGAAGAAGGATATTGACAACAAGTCGTCAGACAAATATATCTCTACGGAAGATTACAACCATAAATGCCGTGAAAACGTAATGAAATTCACGGCCGAATGGCGCGAATTAACCGAGCGTATGGGCTATTTTGTGGATTTAGATCATCCTTATATCACCTATGATAATAAATACATCGAGACGCTTTGGTGGTTGTTGAAGCAGCTCTATAACAAGGGGCTACTTTATAAAGGCTACACCATTCAGCCCTATTCGCCAGCAGCTGGCACGGGTTTGTCGAGTCATGAACTGAATCAGCCAGGCTGTTATCGGGATGTGAAAGATACGACGGTGACGGCGCAGTTTGAAATAGTAGATGGTAAGGCAGCGTGGGCACAACATGGCAAGCCCTATTTTGTGGCGTGGACAACGACTCCTTGGACATTGCCTTCGAATGTGGCACTCTGTGTGGGGCCGAAGATAGATTATGTGGTCGTTGAAACCTATAATCTTTATGATGGTACGCCTCTGACGTTAGTGATGGCTGAGAGCCGTCTTTCGGCTTATCTAAATCCCGAGCAGGAGGTGAAGGAGGGCGCTTTAGGCGTTTTCGATAAGGCGAAGAAGCAGTGTCCTTGGCGTGTGATTGAGCGATTGAAGGGTGCTGATTTAGAAAGTTTGCACTATCGTCAGCTGATGCCTTGGGTGAAGCCTTGCGAAAAGATTGACGACTTTGCAGCTCCTTTCGTGAAGGCTTTTGCGCAGACACATCCTGAGAACTGCTTTGATAGTGCTGATGGACGTGAACATTATGTGGAAATGGCGAGTGAGGCGTTTCGTGTTATCTTGGGCGATTATGTAACAACAGAAGATGGTACGGGTATTGTGCACATAGCACCAACTTTTGGTGCCGACGACGCGAAGGTGGCCAAGGACGCACATATTCCAGCGTTGTTTTTGATTAACAAACAGGGCGAAACGCGTCCGATGGTTGATTTGCAAGGAAAATATTATGGCATCGACGATTTAGATACTAACTTTGTGAAAGTCTGTGTTGATGTTGCAGCCTATGGGCATCATGCGGGCGATTATGTAAAAAATTCGTATGCGCCAAAATATAATCCCGGTGGCGTTTGGGATAAAGCTGCCAGTGAGAAGGACGAAGACTTGAATGTGGTAATCTGCATGGAGCTGAAACAGCAGGGGCATGGCCTTCAAGATTGAGAAGCACGTGCACTCTTATCCGCATTGCTGGCGCACCGATAAACCTGTTCTTTATTATCCACTTGATAGTTGGTTTATTAAAGACACGGCGAAGAAGGAGCGTATGGTGGCGTTGAATAAAACCATCAATTGGCAGCCTGCTTCGACAGGAACGGGACGTTTTGGTAACTGGTTGGAGAATTTAAACGATTGGAACTTGTCGCGTTCGCGTTTCTGGGGTACACCTCTGCCGATTTGGCGTGATGCAAAGAAGAATGAAAAAAATGTATAGGTAGCGTTGAGGAGTTGTATGCCGAGATTGAGAAGAGTGTCGCTGCTGGTGTGATGCGGGCGAACCCCTTAAAAGAGAAAGGATTTGTGCCCGGTGACTATTCGGCCGAGAATTATGACAAGATAGATTTGCACCGCCCCTACGTGGACAACATTGTGTTGGTGAACGATGCGGGCGAACCAATGATGCGCGAGACAGATTTGATTGATGTTTGGTTTGACTCGGGCTCCATGCCTTATGCGCAACAGCATTATCCTTTTGAGGGAGCGATTAATGCCGAAGGGTTGCAGGCTACAGGAATGACTGAGGCCGATTATCGTGCGCAATTGATTCATTCGTCATACGAAGGTGTACCTGTTCCACCTGCTTATTATCCAGCCGACTTTATTAATGAAGGCGTCGACCAAACACGAGGCTGGTTCTTTACATTGCATGCCATCGCAACTTTGGTGTTTAATCAGGTTGCTTTCAAGAATGTTATTTCAACAGGGTTAGTGCTGGATGCAAAGGGCAACAAGATGAGCAAGCATGTGGGCAATGTAACCAATCCTTTCGAAATGATTGACCAATATGGAGCCGACGCTGTCCGGTTCTATATGATGACCAATTCAGAGCCTTGGGATAACCTCAAATTCGATCCCAATGGTGTGGACGAAGTTCGCCGAAAGCTTTTTGGTACGCTTTATAACACCTATAGCTTTTTTGCACTCTATGCTAATGTAGATGCGTTTGACGTTGAAACCGAGCAGATTGCTCTGGCAGAGCGTCCCGAAATAGACCGCTGGATTGTTTCTAAAGCAAATTCTTTGGTTGCGGATGTTACGCGCGAATTGGATGGATATAACCCGACGAAAGCAGGCCGTCTGATTGATAGTTTTGTGAACGATGATTTGAGTAACTGGTATGTGCGTCTCAATCGCAAACGTTTCTGGGGGACGGATATGAGCCATGATAAACTATCAGCTTATCAGACGCTTTATACTTGTTTGATGACAGTGGCCAAGCTATTGGCACCTTTTGCCCCGTTCTATGCTGATGAACTTTATCATGACTTGGGCGGTAAGTGTGACAGTGTGCATTTGGACACGTTCCCGACGGCTGATGTAGAAGCTATTGATAGCGATTTAGAAGCGCGCATGGATGTGGCACAGAAGATTACCTCTATGACTTTAGCGCTTCGTCGCAAGGTAAATATCAAGGTGCGTCAGCCTTTAGCACAGATTATGATTCCTGCTATCGATGAAGAGCAAAAAAACGCCATATCGCAGCTGTTGCAGATTTAATCAAGAGTGAAGTAAATGTGAAAGAACTCACTTTTGTCGAAGGCGTAGGCATCTTGGTAAAGAAGGTTAAGTGCAATTTCCGTGTCATGGGTAAGAAGTATGGTAAGCTGATGAAGCAAGTAGCCCAACACATGGACACTTTGAGTCAAGATGAAATTTCTGATTTTTGAAGCAAATGGCAGACTTCAGTTTATGTTGGAAGGCCAGGATGTTGTTGTTGAGGCCGATGATGTTGAGATTATCAGCGAAGATATTCCCGGCTGGTTGGTGAGCAATGATGGAAATCTCACAGTAGCACTTGAAGTAGAATTGACCGAAGAGTTGAAGCAAGAAGGTATTGCGCGTGAGGTGATTAATCGCATTCAAAAATCTGCGTAAGGAGTGTGGTTTGGAAATAACCGATCGCATTGTTGTGACGATTAGTCCGAATGTTCAAAGCGATGATGCTATCAAGGCATTTGCAGCAATGATTAAAGGGCAAGTTTTTGGCCAATGATTTGATTCTTGCAGACAATGAAGGCTCACTTGTTGATTTTTGATACATTTACGCTAAGGATAAGTGTGCAAAAAGGCAAACTAATGTTGTCTTGGCACTTAAGTTATAGTATTAATTCACTTAGAAACATTGATCATGGAGAAGAAAACACGTTATTCGGATGAGGAGTTGGAGGAGTTCCGCGCCATCATTAATGAAAAGTTAGACGTTGCACGCAGAGAATATGCCGCAATGATGAGTCAAATCATGAATAGGGATGGCAATGGAGTTGATGACACTTCACCAACCTATAATAAAGTACTCGATGATGGTAGTGCTAATCAAGCGAAGGAAGAGCTTATTCAAATGTCTCAGCGTCAGCAGAAGTTTATCCGGAGTTTGGAAGCTGCTTTAGTTCGTATTGAAAATAAAACGTATGGTATAGACCGCGTCACAGGTGAGTTGATAGCTAAAGAGCGGCTTCGCATTGTGCCGCATGCAACGTTGAGTGTTGCATCGAAGAATGCACGAAAGAAATGAATAGAAATGAAACGTTAAGAAATGGGTGTTTATCTTTGCTTTTAATCTTGGTTATCTTAGTGATTGATCAACTGATTAAAATTGAAGTGAAGACCCATTTTTTTCCCTTGGTGAATCGGTTCGCGTAACCAATTGGTTCTATCTTAGTTTTGTTGAAAACAATGGCATGGCCTATGGCATGACGTTCTTCAACAAGATTGTTCTGAGTTTGTTCCGTATCATTGCACTGATTGCTATTGGTTGGTACATGTGTCAAGTGGTGCGACGTAAGCATTCAAAGGGCTATTTGATTGTGCTGTCAATGATATTTGCCGGTGCAGCAGGAAATATCTTGGATTCCATGTTCTATGGGCTCATTTTTGATGCTTCTTCGCCCTATACTGTTTCACAGTTCGTGCCCTTTGGTACAGGCTATGCTTCGTTTCTGCATGGCAAGGTTGTCGACATGTTCTACTTTCCACTCATCGTGACCACTTACCCTGATTGGATTCCTTGGAAGGGCGGGGAAGAATTTGTGTTCTTTGCGCCGGTGTTTAATTTTGCTGATGCTTGCATCTCTGTAGGGATAGTTATTTTTTTCTTGTTCTATAGGCATGAAATGGAAGACATTTCAGCTTCTTTTAAGGGCTATTTTAAGAGAGATTCGCATGATAAGCGTGCTTAAAGCGATACGTGTTGGGCAAATGCTTTGTGGGCTTTGCTTTGCACTCTTGTTCTTGATGGCTTGCAAACCTTCTATCCCGAGCGAATATTTGCAGCCCGATGAGATGACGAATATCCTTTATGACTATCATCTTGCGAGCAGCATGGCAGAGCTTTTCGTCCAATGATGCGGCTAACACGCAGCAATATCGTGCCGCTGTATTGAAGAAATATGGTGTGACGCAGCAACAGTTTGACGCCTCTTTGTCCTATTACATGCGACATACTGAGCAACTAAAAAGCCATTTACGAGCAGCTAATGAGCGCTTTACCAACGAAGCCTCGGCTTTGGGTGCATCTGGAGGTTCGGGTGATATGAATCAGTTCTCGGCCAATGGTGATACAGCCAATGTGTGGCATGGCGATGCTGGTTATGTGTTGAGCTTGCAAAAGCCATTTCAGCTTTATTCTTTTGTGCAGCAGACAGACTCATCCTTCCATAAAGGCGACGTGCTGATGCTTAATTTCGATGCCAATTTCATTTTCCAAGATGGCAACCGAGATGGTGTGGCTATGTTGTCGGTGCAATTTGCCAATGATAGTATTGCCTCGCAGGTGGTGCATATCACGGCAGCCAATCACTATAGCATCATGCTGCGTGATGATACTCGTTTGGGTATCAAGGCTGTTCGAGGGTTCTTTATGTTGTTGCAAGGACAGGCCGAGGGTGAGAGTGAAACAACAATGAAGATGATGTTTATCACACGCATTAGCCTGTTGCGCATGCACGCAAGGCTCAACCTGCCGCAGCACCTGCCGATTCGATTGCTAATCGGCGCGACTCGGTTGTGCCACCCCCACAGCCCACACCACCAATGCCAATGTCCACGCGGTGAAGCAACGTTTCGCTTTTCATGCCGTTACATGCGACGACGGAACCATTGTTTCGCCTGCGCTTGTTGAGTTGGAGGACGGCTATGTGGTGGCTTGTCAACCATTCGTCTCAGAGCCTGCCATGACCATTTGGGTGGGTGGAGAGGCCTTCATTTGCAAACATAGATTACGATTTAAACCCCATAAAAATGAGACACACTTCTAAACATTGCGCCCGTTTGAGTGGCGCCCTGATTTTCGTTGCACTCCTTGTGCAAACCTTGTTTCCACTTCGCAGCCGAGCTTGCACCAACCTCATCGTGGGCAAGAAAGCCAGCGTTAACGGAAGCGTCATTTGTTCCTATAATGCCGACGACTACGGCATGTTCTTAGGGTTGGCACATTATCCGGCAGGCACACATGCCAAAGGCGAGATGCGCCAGGTTTATGGTTGGGATAACCACGTTTATCACGGCCAGATACCCGAGGCCCCCGTCACCTACAACGTGATTGGCAATATCAACGAATACCAACTGACGATTGGCGAAACCACCTATGGCGGTCGCGAAGAGATGATCGATTCGACGGGAATTTTTAGATTATGGCAGCCCTCATTTATATCACATTGCAGCGTTCGCGCACGGCTCGCGAGGCCATTAAGGTGATGACGACGTTGGCCAACACCTATGGCTTCAATAGCAGTGGCGAGACGTTTACGCTCTGCGACCCCAACGAAGCTTGGATCATGGAGATGATGGGCTGTGGCCCGGGTAGCAAGAAAGTGGTTTGGGTGGCGATGCGCATTCCCGATAATGCCATTTGTGGGCATGCCAACCAGAGCCGCATAGGAAAATTCAATCAGCACGACAAGAAAAATGTGCTCTTCAGCCCTAACGCCATCACTTTTTGCGCGTTCTAAGGGATGGTTCACGGGCAAGGATGCCGATTTCTCTTGGAAACAAGCCTATGCTGCGCCCGATTTCTCGGGTCGTCGTTTCTGCGATGCGCGTGTGTGGAGCTTCTTCAATCGTTTCTCCGACGATTTCTCGCGCTATCTGCCTTGGGCTTTGGGCAAAGATGCAGAGGCCGAGGAGATGCCGTTGTGGATTGTCCCCAACCGCAAACTCAGTGTGCAAGACGTGCAGGCTGCCATGCGCGACCATTATGAAGGCACGCCATTGGCCATCGATTCAACCGATGTGGGCAGTGGCATTTGGCAGATGCCCTATCGCCCCACGCCGCTGTTCTATGAAGTCGATGGCAAGCGCTATTTCAACGAGCGACCCATCAGCACGCAGCAGGCCGCCTTTGCCTTTGTGAGCGAGATGCGCGCATGGTTGCCACGCGAGATTGGCGGCGTGTTGTGGTTTGGCAACGACGATGGCAACATGGTGGCCTACACGCCCGTTTATTGCGGAAACACCGTGCAGCCCGAGTGTTACAACACACCGGGAGCCGACGCGGTGACCTTCTCGAATAGGAACGCATTTTTGGGTGTGCAACTGGGTGAGCAACATGGTTTATCCGCGTTATGTGCAGCTGTTTTCCCGCGTTGCGCGCCGTGCGCGACAGCCTTGAGCAGAACTATTTTGCACAGCAACCCGAGGTGGAGCGTCGGGCGCAAGCCTTATATGCCACCAACAAGGCGGCTGCACTGCAACAGCTCAACGACTATAGCAATGAGCAGGCGCAGCGCATGCTGAGCGGTGGAATCAGTTGGCTGTCTACCTGATTGTGAAATACAACGACATGGTGGAGAAGCCCACGAAGGATGGCCAATTTTTTTGCGCACCAAGGCGGGCGTGGGTGCTCGGACCAAGCGGATGGGCTTTCCCGCTCCCTTTGCCAAGAAATTGGTTGACGAGGCTGGCAATCGATATCGCATGCCCCAGCAATAGGCGTTGGCGCCATCTTTCTATCGCAATTTAGGATGAAGTTTTTTTGGGTCGATGCTTGTTGAGTGCATGCGTTGCATTTGCCATGGTTCTCAGCTTGTTTTTTTGTTTCGACAGCCCCAGTCTTGCTACCAATCTCGTTTGTCTTGCGGGCTGGTCGGCTCTTTGGGGCATAGCGCTTCATGCGCGGTGGCGCAGGCGTTGACACCATTGTTTGATACCATCATCAAGGCAGGCGTGCTAACGTCTGCCTCATTTTTGGCATGCTGGAACTCCAGCAGCCCGTCTTTTTGCTTTTTGCGTCGACTTACGCGTAAGCAGCCCTGCTTTTTGATTTTTTTGCGTCGACTTACGCGTAAGCAGCCCGTCTTTTGATTTTTTTGCGTTGACTTACGCGTAAGCAGCCCTGCTTTTTGATTTTTTTGCGTCGACTTACGCGTAAGCAGGCCTGCTTTTTGATTTTTTTGCATCGACTTACGCGTAAGCAGAGCCTGCTTTTTGCTTTTTCGCGTTGACTTACGCGTAAGCAGCCTTGTTTTTGCTTTTTTTGCGTTGACTTACGCGTAAGCAGCCCCCGTTTTTTTGATTTTTTTCGCTTAAATGCGCTGTTGCACCTGCTTCAGCTTGAGCATGTCTTTGGGAACGGATTGCTGGATTTCGGTTTGCAATGAGTGCGCGCAGGTTTCGGCGCACAAAATCTTTGGTGTTGATCGTGGCGATTTCGCGCACCGGGATAGGGATGGCGAAGGGCCGAACCAGTTTCTTCTGTTCTTCGCTCAGTTGCAGCACGGCCAGCTCGGGGATGAAGGTCACGCCTTTTCCGCTCTCCACCATGCGCATGAAAGTCTCGATGCTGCCCAGTGAATAGGCTTTTTGGCTCTCTTTCGCCTCTTTGAGTTGGCAAAATTTCACTAATTGGTCGCGAAAAACAGTGGCCCTCATCAAGCATCCACAGGTACTCGCCTTTGAGGTCGGCTGTGCGGATGACACGATGCTGTGCCAACGGGTCGCTCTCGGCCACATAACCAAAAAAACTGCTCAAAAAACAGGTGAGTCAGTTCAAATTCGTCGCGCATGCCGTCTAATTCGGCTAAAATGCCCACGTCGATGCTGCCTGTCTCAAGTGCCTCTTTAATTTCGTGCGTTTTCATTTCGCTAATTCTCACGTCCATCTCGGGGTGTTTCTGCATGAGTTGCGGAAAGAAACGTGGGATGAGATAGGGCGCGATGGTGGGCAGGATGCCAATGCGAAAAGGTGCCCATGAGCGAATATTTCTCTTCTTCAACAATCTCTTTGAGCTGTTTGGCCTCTTTCAAAAATCTTCCAACTCTGGTCGATGATGCGCTGCCCAATCTCGGTGGGTGTGATGGGTTGCTGTTTGCGGTTGAAGATTTTCACCCCCAGCTCATCCTCTAATTTCTGAATCATTGAGCTCAGTGTGGGTTGCGTCACTTTGCAGCTTTCGGCCGCTTTGGCAAAATGCTGCTGGCGATGAGACGGCCATGATATATTCTAATTGTTGTAGCGTCATAGGGCGTGTGATGTTTTTTTAAATTCCACCCAAAAGGTACTAATTTTTTTGGGGAGGTGGAGGGTGGGGCAGGGTAATTTTACAAAAAATGCAGCAAAATACCTACTTTTAGGTATTGCAAGGAAGCCTTTTTCTAATGCGCTTTTAAGCTTTCTTATAGATTTATTCAATCGAAATATAGATGGAGGCTCTTGCGTCTCTCCATATTTTGCCCTATCTTTGCACTCGTAACAAGATAACATTTATACAAAAAAACATTATGAAGAAAAAAATTTATTTGCACCGTTTGTGGTTACGTTTACGAAGGCACTGGAAGCTCCTGCAGAGTGCCCCATCTGTCATGCTAAGGCTGACAAGTTTAAGACATTCGACCCTGCAGCTTTGAAGGGTACCAAGACCGAAGAGAACTTGAAAGTTGCTTTTGCAGGTGAGAGCCAGGCACACACGAAGTATCTTTACTATGCTTCAAAGGCAAAGAAAGATGGTTATGAGCAGATTGCTGCTATCTTCGAGGAGACGGCTCGCAATGAGAAAAGAAACATGCAAAAAAATGTGGTTTAAGTTCTTGCACGAGGGCGATATTCCTACAACAACAGCCAATCTTGCCGATGCTGCGAATGGTGAAAACTATGAGTGGACTGACATGTATGCTGAAATGGCCAAGGTAGCTTTGGCTGAAGGTTTTCCCCGAGATTGCTGCAAAGTTCCGTGGAGTGGGTCAGGTAGAGAAGCACCACGAGGAGCGTTATCGCAAGTTGTTGGAGAACATCGAGGAAGGTATTGTGTTCTCTCGTGACGGCGATCGCATTTGGCAGTGTCGCAATTGTGGACATATCCACATTGGTAAGACGGCTCCAGAGAAGTGTCCTGTTTGCGACCATCCTGAGAGCTTCTTCCAGCTTAATCCAGAGAATTATTAAGCAGCGGATTGCAGAAAATAAAAAGAAGGCTGGGCATGTCGCTCGGCCTTCTTTTTTAAAAAGTGGCATAGATTGTGTACCAATCTATGCCACTTTGTTTGCAAACCACGCTGTTTTTGTTTTGTAATAGCGTGGTGTTTGCCAGCGCAGTTTATTCAGCCGCTTGGCGGTTGTCAATGTTGTCGCCCTCTGTCGGTGCCAGCACTTCTTCAAAATTAGTGATGCCAGCTTTCACCAAGAGGTCATACCATTGCAGCAGTTTCTTGATGTCGCTGTCGTGAACACGGTCTTCATCGAAATTAGGAAGCACCTCAGCAAAGTAGGTGCGCAGTTCTTTTCCGTTAGCTTTACGATAGTTCAGCGAGCTTTCCTTTCCTTCTTCCTTTTTTTGCAAACGCTGTCGAAGACTTTCCAAAGTGGAATGTCTTCTTCGGTTGTATAGATGGCAATGTCGCCCAAACTGGTTACACGATCGGTTGCAAAAGCTGGAATGCGCTTGTGCGTTTCGTCCAATGCTTCAACAATCAAGTTCATTTTTCCTCGTGACACGAGTTTATACAAAGCCAGGTTTCCCTGCAATAGAGAGAATTGTTTCCATATTCTTTGTTATTTTTGTTGATATGATGAATAAATTTAAATCCATTGTAATAGCGAGCGAAGCTGTTGTTTCAAGTCTGCTTGTCCATCATTTCTGATGATGTAGTCGCATTGTGCGATGATATCTTCTTGCGACATTTGACTTGCAATCCATGCCAGAGCTTGCTTGCGTGAAATATGGTCGCGTTGCATGATTCGTGCAATACGCACGTCAAGCGGAGCAGTTACGCCAATGATTTTGTCGATGTGAAGGCGGCGATAGAAGCCACTTTCAAAAAGGATAGCACTTTCAAACCAATGCAGCCCACTGCTTAGAAAATCGGCAGCAACAGCAGGATGAACAATGTTGTTGACGGCCATTTTATGTTGTTCGCTCTGCAGAATGAAGGTGGTGAGCATTTCTTTTCGCAACACTCCATCTTTAAACAGGTGCTCCCCAACCAATTGTTGTAATTGAGTTTGGATGGCAGGCTGTGTCAGAATGATGCGTTTGGCCGCAGCATCGCAGTCGTATACCTCGATGTTTTCTTCGAGCAGTAGCTGGGCTACAAAACTTTTTCCGCAGCCAATGCCTCCGGTGAGTGCTATAATAGGGGTTGCATGCATGATTATTGTTGTTCGATGAGGTAGTCGACTTGCTGAATTTCTAATGTGGGGCGCGCTACGTCTGTCGGATATCTCTTTATCCGAATGTTACATTTTTCAGCAGGATGTGCTATAATATCTTCGTAGTCGGCGGTAACAATAAACTGGTCTGCTCGCAATTTTCGGAACCTACTTACGCCAATAGTGAAATTCACTTTTACCTTTGAAGGAAAAGTCCTGAGAACCTTTCCTGCAGGCATATTAATGGCTGTGATAGGTACTTCGAGGCTTTCTTCTGTGAGAATATCTGGATAGATTCCCATTTTAATGCGCTCAGGAACGATTTTGACTCCTCGAATGCGCTGCACATAGATAGTCTGCATGATAGTATCACCAACATTTTTAATATTTAAAGGTTCTGTCGTTAGCCACTGAATGCTGTCTAACAAATGTTTGTTGGCGTAGATGGTGACATAGCTTGGCCAGAATTTAATCTGTGCAATATGGTAGCTTTTTGCCGCTTCAATCGTACCCTAATAACTTTATGGGTACTCGTTTGGCTTGTCCGTAGTTAAAGAAGAAAAGTAAGTTGGTCGGTCTTGATAGATGTTATCTTTGAAGAACCATACAAAATTGCGTAAAGACTGCGGTGAAGATCGCCCACCATGACTTTTCCTACGCCTGTTGCTTTATTAGCATATTTATTGAAATCGATATTAATAGGTTGTAACCTCCCCCATATGTGTAGCCTAAAAAGTGCAAAACCCTTATCGCGCACGGTGATATCTAATGTGTGAGTAATGTTTTTGGGTGATAACAACATTCTGAGGTACATTGACTATCTTTATGGGGATATGGATTTCCTTGTCATAGTTTTTGGTTGAGTGTTAAAACGAGCCAAAAACATGCTGCTAAGAAGAAAGAAAACAAAAATGAGAAACTCCCGATTGAAATATTTCAATAAGAAGTTTCCCAAATCTTTTATATGTGTGGTGTATTTACGCATTAGGTATAGGCGCAGAAGCGTCCTCAAAAAAACGTAATTCTTGTTAACGGTTACAATGGTGCCGCGTGCAATCTCTAAGTCAATTGTATTGTTTTCGAGGTTGACGTGTTTAATGGTGCCATAAATACCACCAGCAGTGACAACTTTTGTTCCTTCTTGAAGTGAATTTTTGGAAAGCCTTTATCTTATTTTGTTTCTTTTGTTGTGGGCGAATCATGAAGAGCCAAAAAATAACTAACACGGCACCCATCATGATGAAGATGCCCATTCCGCCTCCTTGTTGTTGCATGGCTGCTGTCAATAAAAATGTGTTCATTGCTTATCTTGTTTATTATTATTGTTTACTTTTACTTTTGTCTCTTTCGCTCTAATGGGCTTCAGCATGAGTCTGTTGTCAACCAAGAAGTGTGCAATCGCATCGAGCATGCCATTGATGTATCCGCCACTACGTGGTGTGCTGTAGATTTTTGCTAAATCAACATATTCATTGATAGTGACACTTACGGGAATGTTGGGGCATGTTAGCATCTCTGCGATAGCAATTTGCATAATCACAACATCCATGTAAGCTAATCTACTAAAGTCCCAATTGCGACTGGCTTCACTCATATATTGTTGATATTGCTCAGCATTGAGCAGCGTTGCTCTGAAAAGTTTGCTTGCAAAATCTCTGTCTTCTTCATCTTTGAATTCAGGTAACAACTCTTGGTTGGCACCATTCTCGGGTTTGAAACGCTTAATCGTCTTGAGTACAAAGGTGTCGACCACTTCACGATTATCATTCCAATATAGGCTCTTCTCTTCTAAGACAGCATCAATGTCAGGGTTACCTAAAATAAGTTGCTTATAAATCTTTCGCCACAATTCCTGGTCATCCTCGTAGCTGCTATCAACAATGCCCATATATTCGTTGTAGGGCTCGAAGGCTTCGATTTTATCGCATAAGCTACGCACTACCTCAATATTATCTTCCCAAGAAAGTTTTTTTGTGTTTCAATATTCTTGAGTAATGCCTTGTTCTCTTCGAGTTGCAGTGCAAATTTATTATCAATAAACTTGGTTGAGGGCGGCACAGTTCCTTCACGTTCTGCACGTTGTGAAGCTACTTCTACGCGTTTGCGTTCCTCTTTCGCAATGGCGACAATCAACTGTAGCAAATGGTTGTACAAGTCGTAAGCTTTTTGATAAACTGAAGAAAAGTTCCTTTTCCGCCGTATCAATATTTCTATTTCCATTTTTGATAGAACGCATAGGTTAGTTGCACAACCTTTATTCTGATAAGTTCTCGATTAATCATTCTCTAATAATTAGATGTTTTTCTGTACCTAAAAATCTTTTTCTGCAAAATTAGTTAATTCGCTTTGTCTTTGCAAATAAAAGCATTCCTTTTTCGATGTTTTTTTAAAAAGAAATTTGCATAGTCAATAAATTTACTATACCTTTGCATGGCTTTCCGAGAGCAATCTCGTGTGATGGCGAATTAATAATAATTTTTAATTTAGAGTAACACAATTATGAAAGAGATTAATGTGGCAGGTCAGAAGCGTGTAGACCTTGGTAAAAAAGCTTCTAAAGAATTGCGTAAACAGGGCTTTGTTCCTTGTAATTTGTATGGTGAGAAAAAGAACGATAAGGGTACTCCTGAGGCTCTTTCGTTCGCACTTCCGTTCAGCGAGCTCCGCAAGTTAATTTATACTCCTCACATTTACGTGATTAATCTTGAAATTGAAGGCAATCATCACACTGCTATTTTGAAGGAGGTTCAGTTCCATCCTGTTACTGATGCTCCTTTGCATGTAGACTTTTACGAGGTAAATGATCAGAAGCCTATCACAATAGGTATTCCTGTGAAGTTAGTTGGTTTGGCACAAGGTGTACGTGATGGTGGTCGTATGAATCTTTCTATCCGTAAAATCAGTGTGACCGCTCCTTATCAGCAGATACCCGAGCACCTTGATATTGATGTAACTGCATTGAAGATTGGTAAGAGCATCAAGGTTGGCGAATTGTCATTCGAGGGCTTGGATATTGCAACGAGCAAGGATGTTGTTGTATGTTCAATTAAGATGACTCGTCAGGCGCAACAAGCTGCGGCAGCTGCTACAGAAGCAACTGAAGGATAGTGAGTAGGCATGGATAAATACTTAATTTGTGGCCTGGGAAATCCTGGAGATGAATATCAGGAGACTCGCCATAATACAGGTTTTATGGTATTGGACGCTTTTGCTAAAGCGTCCAATATTCTTTTTTCCTCTCAGCGTTATGGTGATATTGCAACGCTGATGCTCAAAAGGGCGGAAAGTGTTTTTATTGAAGCCTACAACTTTCATGAATTTGAGTGGGAATGCCGTTCGTTATTGGCTTAACAAGGAGAATATTGATGAAAGTCGTCTCTTGGTAGTGAGCGATGACCTTGCGTTACCTTTAGGCACATTCAGGCTGAAGGCATCGGGTAGTAATGGAGGCCATAATGGCTTGGGGCATATACAGCAGCTGATAGGTGATAATTATGCTCGTTTGCGCATGGGTATCGGTAGTGATTTCTCTCGAGGGCAGCAGGTGGATTGGGTCTTGGGTCATTATGATGACGATGACAAAAAGCTGCTTGCACCAGCGATAGAAACGGCAGTGGCTATCATCCAATCATTTGTGTTGTCGGGGGTAACAATTACTATGAATCAATATAACAAATTAGGAAGGAATAGAACTTGTAAACATGGCGACTCAGCAAGCAAGAATTGATAAATGGCTTTGGGCGGCTCGATTGTTTAAGACACGTTCGATGGCTGCTACTGCTTGTAAAAATGGGCGTGTGCAGATAGGCAATCGTGCGGTGAAACCTAGCTATATGTTAAAAGAGGGCGATGTTGTGCAGGTGAGAAAACCACCTGTAACATTTTTCCTACAAGGTACTACAATGTATCGAACAACGCGTGGGTGCAAAACTTATTCCTGAGGTTTATGAGAATATGACAGACTCCAGTCAGTATGAACTTTTTGGAGATGAATCGGATTAGTGGATTTGTCAATCGCGCTCGAGGCACAGGTCGTCCAACAAAAGAAGGAACGGCGTGCCCTTGATGCTTTTATCGATGAGGATGACGGACTGTTTGATGGAGAGGAATTTGACTTTTTAAAAATTACAAAAGGTCAAATGCTAAATCTTGATGATAATGGCATGAAAATGAGTAACCTAACAATGAGATCGTGAACGCTTTCAAGCAAAATAGTATAGGTAATTGCCGATTCTATATCGTTTTTTTATTACTATGTAAAAACGTGTTTGTATTTATCCTTCCTTCTAAAGTTCTCTTTCCAAGTGTTCAAAAAAATAAAGGATAGGAAAAAGGTTAAACTCCTAACACTTGGGGAAGGAGTCTTTTTTGTTTTACCCTTAGCTGTTATTTCCATTAGCTGAAATGGCCTTTTTAAAAGTGTATAGCTTGTAGAATAGTACATGTTAATACAAAAATTAAGGACTTGCACAAGCCATGTGCAAGTCCTCAAAATTATAGTAAGCATCTGTGTTGATGCCTTATGTATTAAGCTTCTTCACTCCAGTCTTCTTTACTCTTGCGAACATAAGTCTGATAACGCAACTTAGCCATCTTCTCTGCTTCAGCAAAGAGCTCTTCGGCTTCTGCGGGATAGGCCTTTGCTACAGAAGAGTAGCGTACTTCGCCCAAAAGGAATTCGCGGAAGTCAGCAAAATTTGGCGCTTTAGAATCTAATTGGAAAGGATTCTTTCCTTCATCGGCCAAACGTGGGTCGTAGCGCCATAAGTGCCAATAGCCGCAATCTACAGCGAGTTTCTCTTCATTTTGGCTACGTCCCATGTTACGTTTCATGTTTTTCGTACCCTTGATACCATGGTTGATACAGGGAGAGTAAGCAATGATAAGTGATGGCCCAGGATAAGCCTCAGCCTCTCTAATGGCTTTGAGAGTTTGGTTGTTGTCCGCACCCATAGCTACCTGTGCTACGTAAACATAGCCATAGGTAGTTTGCATCAAGCCTCAAATCCTTCTTGCAGAATGCGCTTACCCCGTGCAGCAAACTGTGCAATGGCACCCAATGGGGTTGATTTAGAGCTCTGACCACCTGTGTTAGAATAAACCTCAGTATCGAGTACGAGGATATTGACATCTTCACCAGTTGAGAGTACGTGATCAAGACCGCCATAACCAATATCATAGGAAGCACCATCGCCACCGATAATCCATTGACTGCGTTTCACGAGATAGTGGTCAAGTGTCTGCAGCTCTTTGCAGACATCACAACCTGTAGCTGCCCCCTTTTTCGATGAATGACTTCAAAGCTGCAGCTGCTACTTTTGACTCGTCGGCATTGTCTTTATTGTCAATCCAGTTTTGTGCAGCTGACTTGAACTCGGCAGGAGTATTGTTGTCTGCTATGAGATTGTTGAGTAACTCTACGATGCGCTCGCGCATTTTCTTGTTACCCATAGCCATACCTAAGCCAAACTCGCAGAAGTCTTCGAATAATGAGTTGTCAAATGCGGGACCCTGTCCTTTTTCGTTTGTGGTATAAGGCGTTGAAGGTATAGAGGCAGAATAGATAGATGAACAACCAGTTGCATTAGCAATCATTTCGCGATCACCAAAGAGTTGTGAAACCAATTTTACATAAGGTGTCTCACCACAACCCGAACATGCGCCTGAGAACTCAAACAAAGGTTGAGCAAACTGGCTGTTCTTAGGACTCTGTTTGATGTCTACAAGGTCTTGCTTGCTCTTGACATTCTTCACCATGTATTCCCAGTTGGCTTCTTCCTTCTTCATATTAGGATCGTCAACATTAAATGGGGCCATAACTAAAAGCTTTTTCGCCTTTCTTACCTGGGCAAACGTCTGCGCAGTTTCCACAACCTAAACAGTCAAGCACATCAACCTGAATGCGGAATTGCATACCTTTGAGCTGTTTAGGCGCAAGAATATCCATGGTAGTTCCTTCGAAGCCAGCCTTTTCGTTTTCATCCAACACAAATGGGCGGATGGTTGCGTGAGGACAGCTGTAAGCACACTTGTTACACTGAATACAATTATCAGCATTCCAAACAGGAACGAATGCTGCGACACCACGCTTCTCGAAAGCTGCAGTACCATTCTTCCATGTTCCATCAACAGTATTGTACTTTACAAAGTCGGAAACCTTTAAAAGGTCGCCAGATTGTGCATTGATAGGACGTACTATCTCTTTGATAAATGCAGGAACATTGCCATTCTTGTTTTCGTCTATAGGTAGATTACTCCATGCGGGATCAACAGTAAGTTCTTTATATTCTCCGCCACGGTCTACAGCTGCATAGTTCTTATCGATGACATCTTGTCCTTCTTTCCGTACGACTTCACGATGAATGCCTTCATCTGCTCAACTGCGAGCTCAGTAGGTATAACCTTTGTTATACGGAAGAATGCAGATTGAAGAATGGTATTGGTACGATTGCCCAAACCAATCTCTTGCGCAATCTTGGTTGCATTGATATAGTAAACCTTGATATTGTGCTTTGCAAAATAGGCCTTCACCTTATTGGGAATGAAGTTAACGAGCTCTTCGCCTTCGAAAATGGTATTCAGCAAGAATGTGCCATTATCGCGCAAACCGCGTGTAACGTCATACATGTGGAGGTAGGCCTGAACGTGACAAGCTACAAAGTTAGGCGTATTTACCTGATAAGCTGAATGAATAGGCTCGTCTCCGAAGCGGAGGTGTGAGCAGGTGAAACCACCCGACTTCTTAGAATCGTAGCTAAAGTAAGCCTGACAATATTTGTTAGTGTTGTTACCGATAATCTGAACCGAGTTCTTATTTGCGCCAACGGTTCCGTCTGCACCAAGACCATAGAATTTTGCCTCATATAATCCTTCGCCACCAAGGGGAATTTCTTCTACTTCGGGAAGTGAGGTAAAGGTGACATCGTCAACAATACCCACAGTGAAGTGGTTCTTTGGCATAGGCAACTCAAGGTTGTTGAACACTGAAATAATCTTTGCTGGTGTTGTGTCTGAAGAGCCTAAACCATAACGACCTCCAACAATCAGGGGCTTGCGCGAATCTTCGTAGAGTGCACTCTTCACATCGAGATACAAAGGTTCGCCTTCTGCACCTGGCTCCTTTGTACGATCGAGCACGGCAATGCGCTTCACGGTTTCAGGAATAGCTTTACGAATAGCTTCAACAGAGAACGGACGATAGAGGTGCACAGCAACCATACCCACTTTCTTACCTTGTTTAACAAGATAGTCAATGGCTTCACGTGCAGGTTCTGTTGCAGAACCCATCAAGATGATAATATTCTCTGCGTCCTTTGCACCATAATAATTAAAGAGATGGTACTCACGGCCTGTAATCTTAGAAATCTCCCCAAGATATTTCTCTACGATTTCAGGAATGCAATCGTAATACTGATTCGAAGCTTCGCGATGTGTAAAGAAAGTCTCTGGATTTTCTGCTGTACCACGTGTCACAGGGCGTTCTGGTGTTAAAGCGCGGTCACGGAACTTCTTGATAAATTCTTGATTTACCAAAGGCCGAATATCTTCCATGTCCATCTCCTCGATTTTATGATATTCGTGAGAGGTACGGAAGCCATCGAAGAAGTTGATAAATGGAACTGAACTTTCCAAAGACGCCAAATGAGGTACAGCAGAAAGATCCATAACCTCTTGGACAGAACCAGAACAGAACATGGCAAAACCTGTCTGGCGGCATGCCATAACATCTTGATGATCGCCAAAAATACAGAGTGAATGAGAGGCTAATGTACGTGCAGAAACATTAAATACGCAAGGTAGTAATTCACCTGCAATCTTATACATGTTAGGAATCATTAATAGCAGTCCTTGTGATGCAGTATAAGTCGAAGTTAAAGCACCAGCTTGTAATGAACCATGAACGGCACCTGCAGCGCCACCTTCCGATTCCATTTCCTGTATTGAAACAGTCTGACCAAACAAATTTTTACGGCCTTTTGCAGACCATTCGTCTACATGCTCTGCCATTGGAGATGACGGAGTAATAGGGTAGATGGCTGCAACCTCTGTGAACATATAGCTGATATGCGCAGCGGCTGTGTTGCCATCACATGTGATAAACTTTTTTTCTTTAGCCATTTTATTGAAAATTAAATGAATGTTTTTGTATATCTAAAATCTATTTGTTATTATTTTTAATATAGAAGCCGAACAACCATAGCGGAATAGAATTACCTTGTCCGACTTCAATATTATAATGTGCATAAATTGTGTCTGAATGGCGACGATGTTTTTTTGCTCGTTCTGCACGTCTTGAATTTTAAATTTGTATCTATTGTCTACTGTAAAATAGTGGTCGTGTGAAGATTGATTTACATGGTGGTCTTTCCAAAGTGAATTTACAAAAAGGTGTTCATAACCTCTTGTTCATCAAATAATAAAGGGATAGATAGCATAAAGCAAATTTGGATTATGCATCATTACCTTACTTGGTTTCTTAGGAAAATCTTGTCCAACAGGATAAATCATATTAATAAGACGAGCATCAGCTAAATACTTGATATAATTCATTACTGTTGCGCGACTAGTATCTATCTCCTCTGCCAAGTTACTTATGTTGGGGGTCTTTGAGCCCTCAAGAGCCAGTAAATAGAATAATTTCTTTATTTTTTTGTAAGGTATTTTTAAATCAATCTGCTTGATGAGTAGTATATCCACCTCAGTCATCATGTTCATCGTCTTCAATAAATTTTCAGAAAAATTACGTTGTTCTAAGAAGAATGGATAAAAACCATGATGGAGATATTCTTTAAAATAATCTAATAAGGTGGTGCCTTGCAATATTTCTTTAGCGATGTGCTCATGTTGTTGTAAAAATATCCTCAAGCGTATAAGCATGGAATGTTTTACTCGTGCGAAGATTTAGAAATTCGCGAAATGAAAAAAACCTCTGAGATTATAGCTTCTAACTATATTATTCAGTTCTGGATTCTCTTCTTTTAGGGCGCATTACACTACTACCTGTGAAAATAATCTTCAATTGCGGATAGCGGTCATAGCAAATTCGTAATTCCTTGCTCCAATTCGGTTGTTTGAAGACTTGATCCATAAGCAAAACCTCTCCGCCGCGGTTTACGAATTCACCTGCAAATTCTGCAATACCTTTACTTTGAAAAATAAAAATTGTTCATATTAACATAAAGGCATCGATGATCGTTTGCGCCAAATTTCTCTTTCGTATATTGCAATAAAAATGTTGTCTTCCCAACGCCACGCGTACCCTTTATTCCTATAAGGCGATCGTTTCCAATCAATTTCATCCATGAGGGAACGTCTTACGGCATCTTGGGTATGTTCTACCAAATAAGTATGTGTCCGAAAGAAAGCTTCCATTATCTTGCCACTATTTTTGTTAATTCTAAATGTGCTGCAAAGATAACAATTATTTTCTTATTTGCAAACTCGGCTTAGCAAAATTTGCATAATAAATTAGTTCAGCTATTCTATTGTAAAGGTTTGCTACATTATTTGTAATAAAGCATTCCAATCATGCTCTTTTTATTTAATAGCTATATTCGATAGCTTTTGTTGAAACTGATGATAGGTTATGGTGTAGGAACTTATTGCTTGAGTAGTTCGTTTATGGTTAGCTTGTCGTGCTGTTTCATGTATTTTTCTATAGATTTTACACCATTTGTATTGAAAGTCTTGCGCCCAACAAGTCTGTTTGTAATATACATGAGGCGCGCAGTGTGCATATCCTTTGCATATTGGCTACTATCTTCTATATTTTTTTCATGGGGTAAAGACTCATTAAATAGAAAAAGATGCAATCGGGTGTGATGTACTGGCGTGACATTGTTGATCGTTGATTTGCATTGTAATATTTTTGATAAAGGGGGTAATTGGAGCCAAGATATTTGTCTAATGATATTCCAATGAGTTGGTCACCAACAATAATGCTTTGATCAAAAGCGCCAATTTGTGTGTAAATAGTGGGGATTGTAAAGCCTTTTACTTCTTTTTGAGCTTTTGCAAATGCTTTTGTCATTTCTTCTTTGATATCATCCATATTGCTATATTGCTCCTCCACATCTGCAATTAATTTTTGCAATATGGTGTCTTGATAGTAATTGAGAAGCTTGCTATTAATATCGGGTTCGTAAACAGCACCTAAATTTAAAAACATTTTTCTATGAGCATTTTTTTGTTTCTACAGGGTATTCGGTGTTCATTTCTTGTAAGGCAGAGAAATCTCCTGTCGTAAGATAGCGACTTTCTAAACGGTCATAGCGAACGACTTCTATAGCTTTTCCTATAGCAGAATTATCTTTCAGTGCCCAGTCACAAGCTGCACAGAGTAAAACAAAAAGCGAATAATATGTATTTTTGAATTTTTTTCAACAATGGATGCGTATTTTAATTCTTTTTTGCAAAAAAATACTAATAAATATTATTTTTAAGCAAACTTTCTAATAAAATAATTTAAAATACGATATTCTTATCGTGTTTTCTCATATAATCATCATGGGGGAGTTTATGTTTGTCATGGTTAATCATGTTTTGGTGCAGAATTTTTAATAAATTGTATCTAACAACGATATCGATAGAGGGTATCTTCGATATTGTTGTTAGATGAATAAGATTACAGCGCAGAAGTAAATTGCTTTAAGAAACGCACATCATTTTCAGAGAATAGTCGCAAAATCATTAACGCGATATTTTTAAATTTGTAATTCGTTCTACCCCCATACCAAAAAGCATAGCCACTATAAATAGAACTATCAATACCGCAGGCTTCTAATACATTAGGATCCACCATGCCGCAACCTAATATTTCAACCCAGCCTGTGTGTTTACAAAAATCCACATCCAGTGCCACCACAAATGTTGCAAGTAATATCCATTTCAGCACTGGGTTCAGTGAAAGGGAAATAGCTTGGGCGCAAGCGAATCTTAGTATTTGTACCAAACATTTCGCGTGCGAAGGTAAGGAGTACTTGTTTTAAATCTGCAAAACTTACATTTTTATCCACATAGAGTCCTTCAACTTGATGGAAGAAGCAGTGCGCGCGAGCACTAATCGCTTCATTGCGGTAAACGCGACCAGGGCAAAGTATACGGAATGGAGGTTGATGAGTCTCCATATAATGAGACTGATCACCAGATGTATGTGAACGTAGCAAGATATTTTTGTAACATCGTTAGGGTTACTTTTGTTCGATAAAAAAACGTATCTTGCATATCTCGCGCAGGATGGTCTGGAGCAAAATTGAGCATGGTGAACACGTGCTTATCATCATCAATCTCTGGGCCATCTGCCATAACAAATCCCATACGTTGAAAAATAGCAATGATTTCATTTTGCACAATAGTGAGAGGGTGCCGCGTTCCTAAGGCTATAGGAGCAGGGGTGCGTGTCAGGTCAAGTGTGTCTTCTTGCGAGTCAGTGCTGGCGACAGCCTCTTTTAATGCATTGATTTTTTTCAGTAGCCAACTGCTTAAGCGCATTGATTTTTTTATGCCTACAGTCTTTTTTTCTCATCGCCAGCTACGTTTCGAAAGTCTGCCATGAGTGCATTAATTTCACCCTTTTTACTGAGATATTTTTAATCTCAATTTTTTTCCACATCTTCGGCATTCTTAGCCGTTAATTGATTCACTTCGTTAAGAAGCGATGCTATTTTTTTCTAAAAAGCATATTGTTGTATGTCGTTGTTGTTTCAAAAACTATTGATGCAAAGTTACGTATTTTTACCTGATACTTGAGAATGTTAATCTGTAAAAAAATCCAACTGTGTTCTTTTTTTCAATCACTTTATTGTTATAGTCGGAATAATATTGTAATTTTTGCACATAAGAATATAGCAAAAAGATAACTAATATTGTTATGAGAAAAGGAATACTCTATGGTTCAGGATTACTAATTTTTATTGTTTTCCCTGTTTTTCTGCTGGGGCATGCTCTGATAAGAAGACAATCAAGGAAGATAGTGTGACGATTGATACAGGAAAGACAGATCCCACATCTGCGGATACATTAGAAACCTTGCTTAGTGAGCAGCCTATGCCTAAAAGCTGCAGATGAATTGTTTGATGATTTCTTTTTTTAATTTTTTTCTGCTAATAAGAAATTGCAGAGAAAGCGCATCTCTTTCCCTTTACCTGTTTATGAAAAATGGGAAAGTCGTGCAGACTATTACAAAAGGTGATTGGAAGATTGATAATTTCTTTATGCGCCAGGACTTCTATACATTGATATTTGACAATGTAAAACAAATGAAAGTTGTAAAGGATACAACGATTAATCATGTTGTAGTTGAAAAGATATATTTTAAGAATAAATCTGTCAAGCAATATTTGTTCAATCGTATTCATGGAGAATGGAAACTAACTTCTCTGAATATCCATCCAATGGGGCAAAACAGCAATGCTTCATTTTTACATTTTTATCAGCGCTTCACAACAGATTCTGCATTTCAGATGCGTAGTATACACAATCCCTTGTATTTTTGTTGGACCAGATCCAGACAATGATTTTAGTAATACTTCTGGAACGCTATTGCCAGAACAATGGCCATCTTTTGCCCCAGAATTGCCACATGCCCTCATCTATAATATTATTTATGGGCAAAAATACACGGAGAGTAACCAAAAGATTTTCGTCATTCGTGGTATTGCGAATGGGTTGGAGACAGAATTAACATTCAAAAGATTGGGAAAAAAACTTGGAAGCTGATGAAGCTTTCTATGTAATGCGTAATCAATGGTTGATAAGAGAAACTATTGTTTGTTGGCACACAACACTTTTTGGCATTTCTGCCAGATGTAATCGGTTTTTAGAATACGAATCTATAGCCGAAGCACAGGCTATAGCCCATATTTTAAATATTTCAACAGAGCCTTTGCTATTGTTGGGCGCTGGTAGTAACTTATTATTAAAGGCTGATTTCCAGGGTATTGTAGTTCATTCTGCTATTAAGGGTATTGCTGCCACAACAAATGGTGATGAGGTTATCGTGCGCTGTGGTTCTGGAGAGCTATTTGATGATGTCGTGAGTTTTTGTGTAAAACATGGCTATCATGGAGCTGAGAACTTATCTTTGATACCTGGTGAGGTTGGGGCAAGCGCTGTACAAAAATATTGGTGCCTATGGAAGTGAGGTTAAAGATATAATAGATTCTGTAGAGGCCGTTAATTGCAATACTGGCGAGGTTGTAACTATCGCATGTGCTGATTGTGGTTACTCTTATCGAAATAGTAAGTTTAAGCATGAATGGAAAAATCATTTTCTAATTACGCATGTATCTTATCGTTTATCGAAGATATTTCAACCGCATTTAGATTATGGTAATATCCGACTTGCTTTGGCTAAAAATAACATTATAAATCCATCAGCGGAAGAATTGCGTCAAACAATTATTACAATTCGCAGAGAGAAGCTTCCTGATCCTAAAAGTACTTGGTAATGCAGGAAGTTTCTTTATGAATCCTCTTGTTGATAAACATTTTTTTAAGCGTCTACTCGCATTGTATCCTGCGATGCCCTTTTTATAAGGTTGAGGAAGCTGTGTATAAAATTCCTGCAGCGTGGCTTATTGAGCAATGTGGTTGGAAAGGAAAATCTTTAGGACCTGCATGTGTTTATGAGAAGCAGGCACTTGTCTTAGTAAATTTAGGTGGTGCAAAAGGTTCTGATATTGTTGCTTTTGTGTAATGCAATTGTCAATGATGTGGAAAAGAAAGTTTGGTATAGTTATCCATCCAGAAGTGAATATTGTATGAAGATAACATTATTGGGGACAGGAACATCTCAAGGGGTTCCTGTCTTAGGTTGTCAGTGTGAGGTGTGTAGGAGCAGTGATAGTCGTGACAAGCGTTTAAGAACTTCAGCCTTAGTAGAGATTGGAGATACACGTATTTTTGATAGATTGTGGTCCAGATTTCCGACAGCAGATGCTGAGATTACCATTTAAAAAAACTCGATGCAGTACTGCTTACACATATCCATTATGATCATGTTGCAGGGTTGGATGATTTGCGTCCCTTTTGTTGGATAAATGCTGTTAATGTTTTTGCGCAGCAAGATGTAGTAGATTCTTTGCACCAGACAATGCCTTATTGTTTTTCCTAAGGCAGGAACGCTCTATCCTGGCGCTCCCGAACTTTATTTACATACTATCGTTGCCCATCGCTCTTTTTAATGTAGGTAGAGTGTCAATTATGCCCATTCAGGTGATGCATGGCAAATTACCTATTTTAGGGTTTCGTATAAATCGTATGGCATATATCACTGATATGAAATCAATGAGTGAAGCAGAGTATTCTCTATTGGAAGGTGTAGAATTCCTAATCATAAATGGTCTACGTTGGGATGGATCCCATCATAGTCATCAACTTATAGGTGAGGCAATTGCCTTTTTCAAGACATTTCTCTGATATAAAAGAAGTTTATATCACCCATGTGACCCACGAGGTTGGTTTGCATCACACCGCACAACAACTATTACCCGAACATGTACATCTTGGATATGATGGCGAAGAAATTGTCATCTAAACTTTTTATATAATTTCCATCCTAAGATAGCGCCATCCAAAAATGTTTGTCCCTACATTAAAAAGGCCTATGAGACGTTTAGATGTGGAGGCATTTTTTTGAAAGGCTTCTGCTGGTTTGAGTAACTCTTTCCAAAGGTAGGCTATTTGCTGCTCATTTTTATGCAAATCAATTTGTAGCATTTCTTTTTGGTAGCGAATGTCCTCTAATGAATTATATTTTTGAGTTAATTTCATACCTTTTTATCTAAGAGTAAATTTGCAAGGAACCTAACCAAGGGTTTCTCTATCCATTGATGGCGGAAGATAAAACAGATGAAAAAGTAATACGAAGTAGCTTCCTCCGACAATACTGAAAAGCTAGGACGTTCCCAACAATAGATGATAAAGAATAGGATACAGCAAAGCTTAAATAGATGCAGGCTAACATCAATAGCACTACTATAATGGCTGCAATCGTTATAGCAGTGATTAGTTGGACAATCTTATCCACTACATCAAGCTTTATATATTGTTGTTGTAGCCCGATGTAGTGTTTAAGTGATTCGATAAGTTGTCCTATTGTTTCTATATTTCTGTCGTTCGAGAACATAAATATTAGTCAACTATCGCATCTGTCGATGCATCTTTGATGTCTTCAACGAAATCGTTAACCTCTTTTCTGGTCAATTTGAGATTATGCTTTTTGCAAAAATCATCCAAAGTATCAGCGATACGTTCACGTGTATCAGTACCTTTTTCAGGTGCTACTAATAAACCTAATGTGGCACCAGCGATGGCTCCTCCTAAGAATGCACAAATGTAACCTAAAGTTTTCATAAGCTAATTTTTTATATTTGTTCAACAATGAATATAAGCGCTATATTATATAGCGTTAGAAATGTAGACAAATATACAATATTATTCTAATTCTCCCAAGTATTCGCTGCTCATTTTTTGTTAAATATAGCGTAAATATCTTATTTAACAAACTTTATGCGCTGTAGCGTAATCTTTTTATAAGATATTTTTGTACTTTCGCAAAAATCTAATTAGAGATTATAAGTTGAATTTTTTTAACAAATAAGAGATGATGAAAAAAACTCTTGTATTCTGTTTAAGCTTGTGTGCCTTAGCTGCATTTACGAGTTGTGGCTCCAGTGAAAGTGCATATAAAAAAAGCTTATGAGAAGGCGAAGGCGCAGGAGGCTGCGCAACAATCAGAAGAGCCTCAAACAACAGCTCCTGTAGTAACACCTTTAGAACAAAAGAGTTCTACGGAAACAACCGTTGTGGACAATGTGGATAATGCTGTCGTACGGCAGGAGAATTATAGCGTGGTCTCAGGCCCTGTAGTTAAAAACTTTGGTGTAGTTGTTGGGTCGTTCTCTTTAAAGGCAAATGCAGAAGGGGTGCAAAATACATTGCGTAATGCAGGATATAATCCCTCTATTGTTTTTAATCAGGAGCGAAATCTCTATCGTGTGGTGGCAGCATCTTACGATAGTAAGGCTGATGCTGTGAATAGTCGTAATACTTTGCGTGCAAAGTATGCTGATGCATGGTTGCTTTTCAAGAAATAAAGGAAAGTATCCTTCGGATAATTTGAAATTGAACAATGGCACGCGTCCTTTCCATTGATTACGGTAAGAAGCGTACAGGTATAGCAGTGACTGATTCGTTGCAGATTATAGCTAACGGGTTAGTCACTGTTGCAACTCCTGATTTGATGACATTTCTTTTTGCAATATGTTGTAAAAGAAAGTGTCGAGGAGATTGTCATCGGATATCCAATGCAGCCTAATGGCGCACCAAGTGAGAATCTTCAACGGGTAGAACAATTTGTAAAACGCTGGCGAAAGCTGCAACCTACTATTCCTATTGTTTATTATGATGAGCGCTATACTTCTGTATTAGCCCACAGAGCAATTATTGAGAGTGGAATTAAAAAAAGAAAGTGCGTCGTGAAAATAAGGGACTGGTAGATGAGATTTCTGCAACAATTTTATTGCAAGATTATTTACAATATAAGCAGCTTTGTCAAAAGCATGGTTAGAAAGTATCCATGAGCTTGCATAAAAGTAATGCTTTTGGTTTTTAATATAGTGTATTTTTTTCTATCAAAAAGTGATGTATATGCTAACTTAAAAAGCATCTGTTTTTTTGTGTAATATAAAAAAATAAGGAATAAAAGAATGGTATTACCTATATATATATACGGGCAACCTGTGCTACGCAAGGTGGCACAGGATATAGATGAGAATTACCCAAACTTGAAGACTCTCATCTCTGATATGTTTGATACTTTAGCAGAAAGTAATGGTATAGAGTTTAGCTGCGCCACAAATAGGGTATGATATTCGCGTCGTCGTAATGGACTTAGATGTGATGAAAGAAGATTATCCTGAATATGCGGGTTTGCGGAAGGTTTATATCAATGCACATATATTGGAGTTTGATGAAAATGCACCAACAGAAACAATGGATGAGGGTTGCTTATCTTTGCCAGGATTGGCAGAGCGTGTTGAGCGTTATACACGTATTAAAGTGCGTTATCAAGATGAAGATTTTCAGGTGCATGAAGAATGGGTTGAAGGATTTCTTGCTCGTGTGATGCAGCATGAGTTTGATCGTTTGGAAGGGAAAATGTTTTATAGATCGTTTGCCTGTTTTGCGAAAAACAGATGATAGCGAGTAAATTAAAGGCTATGCTAAAAGGGAAATTCCGTTGTAGCTATCGTACAAAGATTGTGAAAAAATAAGGAGTTTTTATTTGCGTAGGATTCTACTCATCTGTAGTCTACTTGTAACCTTTATAGCTAATATTCATGCTCAATACAATATTGAGCGGTTATTGGAAGCTTGTGAAACAGCTTTAGGTTATCAAGATTATGTTGTTGCTATTCAGTATTGTAACAACATAATATCTAATCGCCCCAATCTTTACCGTGCATGGTTTTACAGAGGTGTTGCAAAGCAGAGCCTGGGTGATTATCAAGGTGCAGCTAATGATTACGACAATGCCATACAGTTAAATCCTTATGTCCATGAACTATTTCGGGCGAGGGCTGCTAATAATTTGAGCTTGAAGCAATATGGAGCCGCTGTGAAGGATTATACTAAGGCAATAAGCCTGCAGCCTGATGAACGCGAATATTGGTTCAATCGTGCATTAGCAAAGTTCTATCAGGGTGAAATTATGCAATCTCGTTTGGATTTAAATGGGATTATGAAGCGTTGGCCTGATTTACCTAATAGCTATTCTCTAATGGCTGAAACCTATCTCAGAGAAAATAAGGTGGATAGTGCCAAATTGTGGTTGGAGCGTACTTTAAAGCGTAATCCCTATGATGGGAGTTCATGGTCGGTATTGGGAAGAATATATTTGCAACGTAATTCTTGGTCGCAGGGGAATGATGCTTTTTCTCAAGCTATACATTACCTGCCAAAGGTGGTTAATAATTATACTTATCGTGCTATGTGTCGTGTGAATCTTAATCAACTGCGGTTGGCAATGGAAGATTTTGATAAGGCAATAGATATGGATCCCAATAGTTTTTTGGCTCATTATAATCGTGGTCTCTTGCGCATTACTGTGGGAGATGATAATCGTGCTATCCAGGATTTTAGCTTTGTCCTGCGCCATGAGCCACGGAATCTCCAGGCTCGTTATAATCGTGCGCTTTTGTTAGATAGAGTCGGGGATTATAGGTCTGCAATTGATGATTATACAGCCGTTTTAAAACAGTTTCCTAATTTTTGGATAGGTTTACAGAACAGGGCACGTTGCTATCGTCGACTCGGTATGGTAAACAAAGGCCGAAATGGATGAATTTCGTTTGCTCAAGGCACAGTTGGATAAACGGAATGGAGTGCAACAACGCTGGAGTAAAGCTAAGCTGCGGAGCGTTCGTCGATTGAATGATTTTTGATATTGAAAAGTATGATCGATGGATAGAATTGCCCGATGAAGTATCGACAACAGAATATACAAGTAAGACAAGAGGGTATGTACAAAAATATAAAAAGAAAGTACAGATTTAATGCCTATGTTTACATTATCTTATCACAAATATCGTAATGGACTCACAGAGTTATCCTTAGGAAATAGTGATGTAGAGATTTTTAACCAGAATAAGTTGGTAGGGCAGCCTATTTATATCTCATGTAGGCGGAATCGTTTGGAAGGAGATAGAACTTCATCAGCTTTCAGTATTCAAGCTAAATTGACACAACAATTAGCTTCTTATCTTTCTCCGAAGGATCGGAGTGTATTGTTGTTACAGCGTGCCATTGCCTATATGGATGCTTATGATTATACTGCTGCACAACGCGATTTAGATTCTTGTTTAGTCGCAGATTCAACTATGGGGTTGGCATATTGGCAGCAGGCAGTATGCACAATGGAGTTGCTCAAACAAAAATCAATAAGAGGCGAGGAACAGAATTTGTTGAGAAAGAAAGCAATTAGTGGACTGCAAATAGCCAAAAAAAATGGTGTAAGGAGTCATCTTATATCATTTATGATTTAGCTAATATTTATGCTGAATTAGGTGATTATCAACAAGCAATAAGTCTTTATACGCAGGTACTATTGACACATAATAAATTGGCTGAGGCTTATTACAATCGGGGTATATCATACATTTTATCTAACCAGAAAGCTAATGGGCTTGCTGATTTGAGCAAAAGCTGGTGAGGAGGGTTGCTATGAAGCCTACAGCCTCATGAAGCAATATGGAAAATAGCGTTAGTCGAAGAGTTGGAATGGGAAATATAAAAAAATAGTAGATTCAATTTTTAGATGTTTATAGAACTTACTTAGAATTGTCTCCTGCTCGAAGGATGATACTGGTAGCACCGATTGTAAAAAGAGTTCCATCTTCGATTCTTCGCCGTTCCTTGTCTCCTAAAAATCTCGTTATTTACAAAAAGTTCCTGTATAGCTTGGACCATCTTTTTAGCGTATAAACGAGCTTTCCTTTTTTTATCTTTAGCAACATTGATGGTACAATGGGTCATGTCGATGCTGGGGTCGTTGGTTTCAATGGAACAATTGATTTTTACTGCCTTTTCATATAGCGACCAATCGTATTGTCGCCCATTTGTAAAAGGAATAACTTGTTTATAATGGAACACATTCTCAATGACAACAATTGCGCCACACCCAGTTTCATTCGCAAATTCATCATGCATTTCTTGCTTTTGTAGGTTGCGCAATTTTGAAACACCTATGCGAATGCCAAACTCTTTCCCACAATTGCTACATTGAAAGATAAGCGATTGGCCATCACGATATTTTTGTTTCATCAAATGTGATATAATTGTCACATTTAGGACATCTAACACGTTTCATCTCAATGAAAAAAGTTTATTGGAAATGTGCTATCCAGCTTTCTTTGAATTCTGGATATTTTCGTAGACGATTCATTGCCTGGCGTGCAGCAATTTCTGAAGAGTATTGCCCAAAAAAACAACCTTTACATTCCTTTTGGTTTTCATAACCTGTGCGTCTGTAAAGCCTTTTTTGTGTAAAAAATGCGTATAGGCAATAGCATTTTTATGTGTCACCCTACTTGCGAGCACGATGCCATAATAATCTTCTTGCTTTGTTAAAGCTGCTTCAATCTTATTTTTGCGAAATAGCCTTTTTCTGGCGATCTGTACGATGAGAGGGCTGCTTTTGTATATTTGAAGCGGCGTATTTCTTCACCATATCGTGCGGCGCAATGTGCATCAACAAGTTCGTATCAATATTGTTGCCAGCAATGTTTCTTATTCCGCTATTCCCTAATGGTGTCGGAATCAGTATACATATCAGGAGAGCGATGCATGCTACAGCGATATTCCGCACGACACTACGCTTTATGATATAGGATTTCTCCTCTTGTTCTTCTTCTTCAAATAAGGGGATTAATTTATTATTGCGTTGCGCGAATGGCTGTTCAATGTCTCTTTCTGCATTTTGTTCGGCCTTTTATGTCTGTAACTTCATTTAGTTTTTGAAGTTCAAATCGACCCTAAACCATAAAGTTCAGGGGTGAGTAAACCAGCCTCACAAGGCTCGAAAACATAATTATTTTCACCATTTAAGCGAAGTATTCCTAAATCATTGAGTTCATAACTCCCTTGTTGATTTAGGATTTGTTTCAGCTCTTCTGTTTCCAATTCAATTCGTCTTATGGCCTCCGGATAACTAATATCATAACCTTCGACATAGGATTGTGCCAATAATGAATCATTGATTTGAAGTTGAGGATTAAAGCCAATAGAGCGAGTTGGCGGGAGAAAAGAGTGATCTCTCTCGTCATAGTGCGCCGACATGTGATGCGCCATAAATCCCCCAAAGTTTGGAATAATGACGCAATCATTTGTAAGCAATAGTATCTCTATATGTCTTTCCAGTTCTATCACGTTTGCAAAATTAATATTTTTTTCTTTGAAGAAAAATTCTATTTCTGATAAAAAAATTCTATGGATAAATTTATTTGTGTTCTTTTTGTTTTTGCAAACACTTATAAATATATTATCTTTGTGGCAAAATTACAGACTAAACACAAATAAAAATGGAGTATAAAAGAAACGAAGTTATCAGGTGTTTACATCCTTGAGCCACGCATCTTTAATGATGCTCGTGGTTATTTTTATGAAGTTTGGAAGGAAGAAGATTTTTAAGGAACATGTAGGGTGATGTGCATTTTGTGCAGGATAATGAATCGAAATCATCTTATGGTGTTTTTGCGAGGATTGCATTATCAGAAGGGGGATTATGCCCAGGCTAAGTTAGTGCGCGTGTTGAAAGGACGTGTTGTTGATGTGGCTGTGGACTTGCGTCGTGATAGTGCAACCTTTGGGCAGTATGTTATGGTTGAACTCTCGGATGAGAACAAACGACAGTTTTTCATTCCACGCGGTTTTTGCTCATGGTTTTTTGGTGTTGAGTGATGAGGCTATTTTTCACCTATAAGGTAGACAATAATTATGCACCTCAGCAGGAGGCCAGTATTTTTGTGGAATGATAAAGATTTGAATATAGAGTGGCCCATCTCAGCAGAGGATATTCAGACGTCAGAGAAGGATTTAAAAGCGAGCACCTTTAAAACAGCTGAATTGTTTTTAATCAATGCAACACATTCTTTATAATCTTTATAAGGTCGCATGGGGTGTAGTGCTTTTTGGAGGGCTGTCTGCTTGTCAGCCTAATAATCGTTCTGCTCAAAATAGTCGCGTTGCTGAAGATGTTTCAGCTAAGAAGATGTTGCAAGGTATTTGGCTTAACGATGATGAGGAAGAGCCTGCTTTTTCGGGTTGTAGGTGACACGATTTTTCTATCCTGATAGTACTTCGCAGCCTGTTTCTTTCCAGATTATCCATGACACGTTGATGTTGCATAGTGCCAATCTTGCTAAATACATCATTGTGAAGCAGGCACCTCACCTGTTTGTGTTCAAGAACCAGAATGGTGATGTGGTGCGTTGTATTAAGACGACAGATAAATCTTATTTGAGTTATTTCGATGCATCTCGGCCCCAGGCGCTCAACCAAGGAAAACTCATAAAGAAAGATTCTGTCGTGATTTATGGGAAAGACCATTATCATTGGTATATTCAGGTAAATCCTACCTCTTACAAAGTTGCGAAACCCACGTATAATGATGATGGGGTTGAGGTGGACAATATTTATTATGACAATATTGTGCATTTGAGTTTGTTCAGGGGAGCTGAGAAGCTCTATAGTCGTGATTTTTCGCAAGCATGACTTCAGTCAGCATATTCCAGCGAGTGTGCTGAACCAAAGCATTTTGAGTGATATTGTTTATTCTGGTGCTACACCAAAAGGTTTTCATTTTGCTGCGAATGTAAGTGTGCCCGATAGTCCTACGAGTTATATTTTGAATGTAGTGATAGACTTTCAGGGCAAAGCCAGTTATTAAAACAATCGCATAAAGATAAATAAAATAAAAGTGGCAAGCTTGGGTTTCAATGCCCGAACTTGCCACTTTTGTTTGTTTACCTTGCTGCAAAGTTATTCCACCACTTTCGCCATATTGAATGTGCTGATGAGGTCATCTGGACTCACCTTTGCCGTAATTTTATAAACGGTTTTGTCGTTTTTCGATGCATCGTTGAACTCCCTTATCTGCAAGGCCGAGAACTTCACGGTGTATTCATATTCACCATCGCCCACTTCTTTCTTCGTGATGGCATAATCGCGGTTGCTCTGCCAAGTGATGTTTTTCACGTCGTCTTTCCATATTTTGTGCAGGAAAGTTGTCACATCACTTTTTTTGTTGCATCTGATTTGCCCAAGAATGAGGTAAGAATGCTTTCGCAGGCATCTTTCATCGCCCCTTCATTTTTCGTGTTGATGGCCTGGAAGAAGTTATTGAAGAGTGTGCTCACCATGGCTTTCTCTTCGGGCTGTACGGTGTTGGCATTGACGTTTCTGATGCCATCTTTGGCCTCGTCCACATGCTCGCCGTTGGGATGATCTTCCAAATAGCTGTTGAACGCGTCTACTGAATTGGAGCGTTGCGCAGCCGACCAGTCGATAGAGTCGATGAGATGTTCGGCTTCGGCTTTGTGGGGCGAGTTGGGATGCGCCTGCAGGTAGGCTTCGAATGCCGTCTTCGAGTTGCTCACCATGGCGTTAGTCCAGTCTTTATCGCCTTGCATGAGCAGTTGCAAATGAGCTTGAATGCTGTCGACGTGAGCCTCGGGCGCATCGGTATATTTATCGAGGTAGGCCTGCAAGATGGCCGGATCGTTGGCCGTCATGGCATATTCGTAGGCCTCTTGTTCTTTTTGCACTTTGTGCATCGCGATAAAAATAAGTGATGACGCCAACGGCCACAGCGATGAGCACCAGACAAACGATGATGATGTTGCGCGCGCCGTTCTTCTTTTCTTTGGGCGTTTCGGGAGGTGTCGTCGCCGTCTCAGGTGCTGGTTGCGGCTGAGTCGTTGTGGGTTGTTGCTGTGCGGTTGCTACTTTTTCCTGCTATTTCTACGCCGCAGTTGGGGCAAAATGGCGCCTTGTCGCTGACCGGCTTTCCACATTCGGGGCATTTGATGAGTGCCATATTCTTTTTTTATGTTTTTAAGCGTTAATGTCGGAATTTAATTTCGCGCAGTCCATGATTGCGCATAAATCGGCTCTTGTCCACATAGCCGTTGATGCCGTTGATGCGTCCTTTACCCGTGTATTGCCACATGGTGAAGTCGCGTCCATCGGCCAGCACTGGTTCGCGCTGTGTATATTGTGCCACCATGAGTGGGTAGCCGTCAATTTTTCCAATGAGGTTTTGGTTGTAGAAATTCGTAAACGTGTAGAGTAGCGGCTTTTTTGTCGGTAGGCCGTTTCCACGAGCTTGATGAATTTCAGCAATGAGTCGCAAAACTCCTCGGTCGACAGTCCACCCTTTGTTTCGATGTCAATCATCGGCACGAGATCTTGCTCCTTGGGGCGGCATTGCGCCATGAAGTTCACCAACTGCTTGTTTAAATCGGTGCGTGGCCGAAAAAAATGGTAGGCGCCCACCTTCAGCCCATATTGATGTGCCAGTTCGATGTTGCGTTCAAATTTCTCGTCGATGCGGTCGCCACCTTCCGAGGCCTTCAGGTAGACATAGGCCATGTTGGTGTTGTCGCCGATGATTTCCCAAAACACATTACCCTGATAATGGCTGATGTCGATGCCGTGGATGTGGGTGCAAGTGTCCTCGCATTGCACAATGTTTTGGCCGACAGCCATGGGGAATGTAAAGAGAGTGAAAAACAGGATGAAGTATAGTTTTATCCGACTCATGCGTGCAAAATTAGTGTAAAACGGCATAAGCCCCCAAATAAATTAGCTTTATTTTGCTTTTATTCAACCCACGCGCACATGGGGTTTCGATGCGCACTGCCCGATTGCAACGCGTGTTGACTTACATTCGTTCCAACTGAGGGTCGTTCCAACGCGTGTAAACTTACATTCGTTCCACCCGAGGGTCGTTCCAACGCGTGTAAACTTACATTCGTTCCACCCGAGGGTCGTTCCAACGCGTGTAAACTTACATTCGTTCCACCCGAGGGTCGTTCCAACGCGTGTAAACTTACATTCGTTCCACCTGGGGGTCGTTCCAACGCGTGTAAACTTACATTCGTTCCCCCGAGGGTCGTTCCAACGCGTGTAAACTTACATTCGTTCCACCTGGGGGTCGTTCCAACGCGTGTTGACTTACATTCGTGTAAATCGAGCGTGGCCGCGCGGTTATTCTTCGATTTCGGCTAATCCCTTGGAGAAATTCACGAAGAAACTGCTGGTGGTTTCGATGGGTGCGTAGGGGAAATAGCGCATGCAGTGGCTGAGATTGCGGCGCAAGGCCTTTTGGTTGTTGTGCACGAAAACGCTTTTTCCTTGTTTGAAGAGCCACGCCTGTGCCGCTAATTCCATGCGGTTGATGGAGCTCAGGGTGAGGCTTTCGGCGGCCGGTTCAACCTGCTTTTAAAAACGGAATCTCTTCGGCCTTAAAACCAAAAGAACTTGATGAGCACGCTGCCTTGCAACTGCGCCATGCGGCTGATGTGGAGCCGTCGCAACCATTGGGTGGCTTCGTTGGCATCGATTTGTTCGCGGCGCGAGCGCAGGTATTGCCCTAATTGAATGATGCCGCGCACGGGGATGCCGTGGGTGAGCGTGGCGTTGAGGTTGCTGATGATGATGCGCACCAGGTAGATGGTTTCGCGCGAAGTGGTGTGCTGGGTTGCGGCGCGTTGCTGCATGCGTTTGAAACGTTTGTTGAGCATGCTGTTGTTCAGTTCCACCTCGCCAGCGGGCATGTCGGCAATGTTCTTCATCAAGCCCATGAGCTTTTTGCATTTTGAAGGCCGACATAGGCTCCAACTGTTCGTGGGTGTCGAAATTGTCGCTGCGGAGCTTGGCAAAAGGTTGCGATAAATGATGTTCATCGTGCGTCAGAAGTTATGAAAATCGGCGGGGCAGGCGCAGCACAATGGCCAGTAGGGCGCAGATGCCGATGCCGAAGGGATAGAACAAATAGGGAAGAATTTGCATGGGGCTGATGTGGGCTAAGCCTGCGGCCAACAGCATCTGCACGCCATAGGGGATGAGCCCTTGCACGGCGCACGAGAAGGTGTCGAGGATGCTGGCCGATTTGCGTGGGTCGACGCCATATTGTTCGGCAATCTTTCGGGCAATGCTGCCCACGGTGAGAATGGCTACCGTGTTGTTGGCCGTGCACAGGTTGACCAGCGACACCAAGGCGGCAATCGATAGCTCGGCACCGCGCTTGCCATTGATGTGTCGGGTGAGCTTGCTGATGATGAAATCGATGCCGCCATTCTCGCGTATGATTTCCAACATGCCTCCAGCCATCATGGCAATGATGATTAATTCGCCCATCGACAGCACGCCGTCGCCGATGATGGCAAACCAGCCGTAGAGGGTGTAGTCGCCCGCGCATAGACCGATGATGCCACACAGCACCAAACCGATGGTGAGCACGGCCATGACGTTGATTCCTGCGATGGCCGTGATGAGCACCAGCAAATAGGGCGCTATCTTGAGGGTAATCGATAGGAGGCGTGGCGTGTGAAGCTGGTGTATGCGCCCCCAGTACGGCGTAAACGGCCAGCACAATCATCGCGGCCGGTGCCACAATCATGGCATTCACGCGGAATTTATCTTTCATGTTGCAGCCTTGTGTCTGAGTGGCTACGACTGTGGTATCGGAGATGAACGAGAGGTTGTCGCCAAAATAGGCGCCTCCCACAATCACTGCCACCATGAGGGGTGTGGAGAAACCGATGGAGTTGGCAATGCCCGACGCTATGGGCACTAAAGCAACCACGGTGCCCACACTGGTTCCGATGGAAAGCGAGATGAAGCAGGCGGCTAAAAACAATCCGGGCATGAGCAGATTGCTGGGCAAATAGTGGAGCGCAAAGTTCACGGTGGCGTCAATGGCTCCCATGCCTTTGGCCGAAGCCGCAAATGAGCCCGCCAGTACATAAATCCACAGCATGAGCATGAGATTGCTGGCTCCGGCACCTTTGCTGAAGGTGTCGATGCGCTTCTTCATGGGGATGTTGCCCGAAATGATTACGGCGTAGATGCTGGCCATCATGAAAGCCACAGTGAGCGAGAGGTTGGGTGCCGATGCGGCCTTGTCAACCGAATAGATAGTGAACATGACGATGAATGCCATGAGTACCAAGAGGGGCGATAGGGCGAGAAATCCTTTTTCTTATTCACAATGCGTTGTTTTGTTTTCAATCATTTTCTGTGTCCGATGTGGTTTGTTCATCGAGCAACAATTCGGCTGTGGGGATGGGGCTGTTGGCATTCTCTTTCGCTCCCAACGCTTTGAGGTCGTTGGCTTTCTGCACAATGCTCTGCCGCCCGGTATAAGCCTTTTTGTAGGCCTCGTCGTAATCTTTTTGCAGCGTGTCGATGTCGCGTCCCACTTTGTCAAATCGCTTCACGAAGTCGCCCACGCGCTTGAGCAATTCCTCGGCCAAAGTATAAACGCGCTTCTGATTTTCGCTTTGCGCATATTGCCGCCACGCTATTTGAATAATCTTCAATATCGCCATTAAGTTTTTGCTGCCCGGTGATGAACACTTTCCGTTCAAACGCATCGTTCCATAGTTTGGGATCGAGGGAGAGTGCCAGCTGCAAAGCGCCCTCGAAGGGCACATACATGATGACAAAGTCGATGGCGCGGCGCGGCGCTTGAATATAGGTGCTGTAATCTTTTTTTGGCCAAGGAGGTGAATTGCGTGCGAATGCTGCGCACCACATCGTCGGCATATTTCTTGCGCGCCACGTCGTCTTCGGCATTCATGTAGTTGGCATAGGCATCGATGGTCATTTTAGAGTCGATTACCACATCTTCGCCGTTTGGATAGTGCAGCACTACATCGGGAATCATGCGGCGTCCACTTTCTTCGTTCAACACGATGTTTCCCTTCTCGTCGGCAATGGTTTTGTTGCACGTCGTAGTCGATGCCCACGCGCAAGCCCTGGCTTTCTAATAGGTTCATGAGTGTGAGCTCGCCCCAGTTACCCTGTGTTTTGTTGCCACCGCGCATCACGTTGGTCAACCGCGTGGCTGTGGTGCCAATCTTGTCGGTTTGCTCGGCCATGAGCTTCAACTGCTGTGCCAACGAAGCCGTGTTTCTGGTGCTCTCTTGATTGGTTTTGTCGATAGCCTGTTGCAACTGCGTGAGATTGTCTTTCAGCGGCTGCGTGATGTGGTTCATCGACTCAAGGTTGTCGGCTTTGAGCTTTGTCGAAGTCTGCTCCAACACCTTGTTCGCTAAGTTCTGGAACTGTTCTTTTGCTGTTTCAATTTGTTTTTTTCGAACTGTTCTTGGCGCAATAGCGTTTCTTTTTCATTTTGAGCATCGCGCAGCGTCATCTCGCGGTTGTGCTGTTCTTCTTTGGCCGCCATTTCACGCGCATGTTGCTCTTGCTCGGCCGTTAGTTGTGTTCGCAATGTGGCTGTCTCTAAACGGGCGGCCGTCAACGACTTGTTGGATAGGAAATAAACAATGCCGGCACCTAACAGCAGTCCCAGCGCAAAAAATAGAATGGTCATGATGCAATGATTTTATATTTAATGCGAGGTAGTAGCCCTTGTAGGACAACACCTCGGGTGAGTAAGAACAAAATAAAAGCCAACCACAGAGCGTGGTTGTGCATGGTGGACGAGAGGAGTGCGTAGGTGGCAAAGAAAACGGTCGCCGACAGCAATGTGGATAATAGCATGTGGCGGGTCATCGTCGCACCTATAAATACGCCATCGTAAACGAAAGCCATAAAGCCAGCCAGCGGAATGAGCACCACCCAACCTAAAAAATGTGCAGCCATGCCGAGCACGCTTTCATTGTTGGTGAGCAATCGCAGCAGCAAGTGTCCACCGAGGAAGTAGACCATAGAAAAGAGCAGCGCCATGCCCAAGCCCCATTTCAGGAGTTGCACAACATAGGTCTGAAAGCATTGAACGTTGGCTGCACCGAAACTTTTTGCCGCACAATGCTTCGCCGGCAAAAGGCAAATCCATCCATGACATACGAGAAGAGGGTGAAGAAAGTCAGCAGCAACGTGTTGGCCGAGAGGACAACATCGCCGCTGCGTGCACCAAACGATGTGAACGACAGGTTGACCGCCACCAAGAATAGCGTGCGCAAAAAAATGTCGCGGTTGACCATGAAGAAATCCATCCAGCGCAAAGCAATCTTGTGGGGTTGTTGGGGAAGAGGCTGCTTGCACAACTTTCGATAGGCTAAAAGCATCGCCAACAGTGCACCTGCCCACTGTGCCAACATAGTGCCCCAAGCCACACCCTCGATTTTCATGTGCATCACAATGACGAAACCCACGCTAAGCAAAATGTTAACAACATTTTGAAACAGCGCGATGAACATGGGAACCTTCGTGGTTTGCAGCCCCACAAACCAGCCGTTGAGTGCATAAAGCACCAGCACGGCAGGAGCACTCCAAATGCAAATCGAGAAATAAGTGTGGGCGGCGGCAGCGATTTCAGTCGACGGATGCATCACCCACAAAGCGACATCGCACAAAGGGCGTTGCAACACGATGAAGAGCACACCCATCCCCGTGGCTATGAGAAGCGAACGCACGAGAATGGTGCGCACGGCTTGCTCATCGCGACGGCCAAAAGCCTGCGATGTCATGCCGCTGTTGCCCATACGCAAGAAGCCCAGCAACCAATAGAGCACATTGAAAATCATCGTGCCCACGGCTATGGCGCCTATATAAACTTCCGACCCTAAATGCCCCACGATGGTTAAATCAACCAAGCCTAAGAGTGGCACTGTGATGTTGGAGATGATGGATGGGAGGGCTAAGCGCAATATCTCGTGATGAATGGAATGCATGCCTATCGTTTTCAATTTATTGCTGCAAAGGTAGGCCATTTTCATCAGTTATGCCACAATAATGACAACATCTTTGGCTTTCCACAAAAAAATCTTTTTAAATTTGCACCGTTTTTAAGCCGAAAAGCTACGCCTTTCGCGCAGAAAACATCCCTTTTTGAAACAAAACAACGATAGAAATCATGGAGCAAATTAGCAAACTTGTGCGCAACAATCGTGTGTTGCTCATTTACACGGGCGGAACCATAGGCATGGGCATCAATCCCAAAACCAAGGCGTTGGAACCCTTAGATTTCAACCATTTGCTGCAAAAACATTCCCGAGATAAAATTGTTGTCGACGCAGATTGATGTTTACCAGTTTGCGCAGCCCATCGATTCGAGCGATATGACGCCGGCCTTTTTGGGTGCAGTTAGTTGATATTATTGCCGCGCGCTATGCACAATATGATGGTTTTATCATTTTGCACGGCACCGACACCATGGCCTACACGGCTTCGGCATTATCGTTTATGTTGGAAAATCTCACGAAGCCTGTCATCCTTACGGGGAGTCAGTTGCCCATTGGACAACTGCGAACCGACGGGCGCGAGAACCTCATTTCGAGCATCGAGCTGGCCACGCTGCATCACGCTGACAATAGGCCCATGGTGCCCGAGGTGTGCATTTATTTCAACGGCCGACTGCTGCGTGGCAACCGTTCGACGAAGCAGAATGCCGATGGTTTCAATGCGTTCGACTCGTTTAACTATCCCCATTTGGGCGAGGCGGGCATCACGTTTCAGTTTTCACCTTATCATATATTGAAGCCCGATTACCAGCGTCCCATGGTGCCCCACACGCAGCTCAACCAAAACGTCATGGTGCTGTCGCTCTTTCCGGGCGTGCAGCCGCCCATTTTCCAACATGTGCTCGACACGCCCGAGCTGAAAGGGGTGGTGATGCGCACCTATGGCAGTGGCAATGCACCGCAACAGCCCTGGCTCATCGACATTTTGAAGCAGGCCACCCAGCGCGGCGTGACCATCGTTAACATCAGCCAATGCGTTGCGGGTGCAGTGGCTATGGAACGCTATGACACTGGTTTCCAACTTAAAGAAACAGGCATCATCAGCGGAGGGGATAGCACGGTCGAAGCGGCCGTCACCAAATTGATGGTGCTCTATGGGCAGTATACTGATGTTGCTACTATTAGAGCGAAGCTTTGCCAGTCGTTGGCGGGCGAAATCACGCTCGAAACGGCTTAGGAAACAGTGTATCTAACGTGTTTTCATTCAAAGAATGGTTAGTGAGCGGCTCGCTAATATGTTTTTGCTTGGAATTAAAAAAATCCCTGGAGAAAGAACATGTTTCCTCTTAAAAACGAGAAAGCGCCCACGTGCGGACACCCTGTCCAACAAAGAAAACGAGCCATGGCTTGGCCGTCTTACATAGAATGTTTACCTTTGCGCAGAGAAAAGATGTTTTTTAGATGATATCAATTGAGAATTTAAGTGTAGAATTTTCTGCTCGTCCTTTATTCAAAAATGTTAGCTTTGTGGTTAACGATAGAGATAGGATAGCACTTGTGGGTAAAAACGGCGCAGGAAAATCTACTATGTTAAAAATATTATGTGGGTTGCAACAGCCCACATCGGGTATAGTTGCTGTGCCCAACGATGTGACGGTGGGCTATTTGCCACAGGTGATGAAGTTGCAAGACGACACCACCGTGCGCGAGGAGACCCGCAAAAGCCTTTTTCCGAGCAAACGCAACTGCACGCGGCGTTGGAAGCCATGCAAAAGGAGATGGTTGAGCGCACCGATTATGAGAGCGAGGCTTATGCGCAGTTGGTGGAGCGCTTCACGCAGGAGAACGAACGCTATTTGCTGTTGGGGGGTGACAACTATGAGGCTGAAATCGAACGAACGCTCACGGGGTTGGGCTTTTTGCGCGAGGATTTTGAGCGGCCCACGAAAGAGTTTTCGGGCGGCTGGCGCATGCGCATTGAATTGGCCAAAATATTGTTGCGCAAGCCCAAGGTGCTGTTGCTCGACGAGCCCACCAACCACTTAGACATTGAGAGCATTCAGTGGTTGGAGCAGTTCTTGGTGCAAAGTGCGAGTGCCGTGGTTTTGGTGAGCCACGATCGTGCTTTCATCAACAATGTCACCAACCGGACGATTGAGATTACCTGCGGGCATATCGAAGACTACCGCGTGAAATACAACGAATATTTGGTGTTGCGCCAAGAGCGACGCGAACAGCAGTTGCGCGCCTATGAAAACCAGCAAAAGGAAAATTGCCGACACGAAGGCTTTCATCGATCGCTTTCGTTATCAAGCTACAAAGGCTGTGCAGGTGCAGCAGCGTATTCGACAATTAGAGAAAATTGTTCCGATAGAGGTCGACGAAATCGATAACAGCGCCATGCACCTGAAGTTTCCACCTTGTTTGCGCAGCGGCGATTATCCCGTGATTTGCGAAGATGTGGAGAAACGTTATGGCAACCACGTGGTGTTCAGCCATGTCTCGCTCACCATTAAGCGCGGCGAGAAAGTGGCGTTTGTGGGCAAGAACGGCGAAGGAAAATCAACGCTCGTGAAATGCATCATGGGCGAAATTCCCTTCACGGGTACGCTCAAGGTAGGACATAACGTGCAGATTGGTTATTTTGCGCAGAACCAGGCACAGTTGTTGGATGAGAATCTTTCCATCTACGACACCATCGATCGTGTGGCCACGGGCGACATGCGGCTCAAAATCAACGACCTTTTGGGGGCATTCATGTTTGGTGGCGAAACGTCTGAGAAGCGTGTCAAGGTGCTGAGCGGAGGCGAACGCAGCCGATTGGCCATGATTAAATTGCTACTCGAGCCCGTGAATTTGCTTATTCTCGATGAACCTACCAACCATTTGGATATGCCTTCGAAAGATGTGCTGAAAGAAGCCATTAAGGCTTTCGACGGAACGGCCATCATCGTGAGCCATGACCGTGAGTTTCTCGATGGTTTTGGTCGATAAGGTTTATGAATTTGCAGGCGGTCGCGTCACCGAGCATTTGGGTGGCATCTATGACTATCTGCAAGCCCATCAAGCCAGCACCATTCACGAGGCGTTAGAGAAGCAATCGGCCGAGAAAGTCGTTTCGCCCGCTGTGGAAGAGGTGACCGAGAAGCGCAGCAACAACGTGGATTATGCCGAGCGAAAAGCAACTGCAAAAGAACATTTCGAAGACCGAAAAGCAAATGAAAACCCTTGAGCAGCGCATTGCTTCGATGGAAGCGCGGCAAAAAGAATTGGACGCGCTATTGATGGATGCCGCCAAGGCTTCGGACATGCAGTTGGTGAACGAGTATACCGAATTGCAACGCAGCTTGGATAGCGATAACGAGAGGTGGTTCAGCCTCTCGGAAACCCTGTCTGATTTGCAAAAAGCAATTATAAATGAAATTTATGATTAATCCATTTAAAATGACAAGCCTATGAGAATGAAAAAGATTATTCCAATGGTCATGATGGCCACGCTCCCTACAGTGGGCATGGCGCAAGAAGGTTCAGGACTTTTTTTGAAAAGAACTTCGACCGTTCGGTGAAGCCACAAGATGACTTCTATCAGTTTGCAACTGGCGGTTGGCAGAAAAATAATCCGCTGCCTGCAGCCTATAGTCGTTTCGGCAGCTTCGACCAGTTGCAAGAGAACAACAACAAGCGTATTAACACAATTCTTTCGGAGTTGCAGAAGGGAAAGTTTAAGACAGGGACGATAGAGCAGAAGCTCTCTGACTTCTACAAGCTCGCACTCGATGTGGAGCGCCGCAACAAAGAGGGTATTGCACCCGTGAAAGGTGTTTTAGACGAGATTGAGAGGGCTAAAACCATTTCCGATTTGCGAAAACTGCAACTGAAGTATGCAGTGCAAGGTTATGGCGTACAATATGGTGCTGCTTTTGCCGCAGATGAGAAAGATGTGAAGAACAACATTTTAAACATCTATCAAAGTGGGCTGACGTTGGGACAGAAAGATTATTATCTCAACAACGACTCGGCTACGGAGACCATCCGCAAGGCCTATAAGGATTACGTCGATAAGATGTTTCGCCTCTATGGGTTTAGTGCACAAGAAGCACAGAAGCGAGCACAAGAATTGTTCAAGCAGGAGACTTTGGTGGCGCTGATTTCGAAAAGTATGACTGAATTGCGTGATCCGCAGGCCAATTACAACAAGATGACGCTGGCTGAGTTGCGGGCTGACTATCCTCACATTCCCATTGAGCAATGGGCCAATGCAGAGGGCATCGACTCAAAAATATTTGCAACAAGTAGTAGTGGGGCAACCCGCATTTATGGCAGGATTAGACAAGCTCATGGCATTGCAAACCGTTGACGAGCTTAAGGCGCTCATGGAATGGAGTGTCATTACCAGTAGCGCAAGCTATCTCACTGACGAAATTCGCGAGGCTAACTTCAATTTCTTTGGTAAGACGATGAGTGGTCGCAAAGAAGATTATCCCTTATGGAAGCGTGCTACCAATCAGGTTGACGGACTATTAGGTGAAGCTTTGGGGCGTATTTATGTTAAGAAATATTTCCCGGAGTCGTCGAAGAAAATGATGGAGCAGTTGGTGAAGAACTTGCAAATTAGTCTTGGTGAACGTATTGATGCACAGACCTGGATGAGCGATTCTACCAAGGCTAACGCCCACAAGAAGCTTGATAAGTTTTATGTGAAGATAGGTTATCCTAATAAGTGGACCGATTACAGCCGTCTGGCCATCGATCCGCGCAAGAGTTTTTATGATAATGTGATGGCGGTGAGAAAGTTTGATCACGATAAAGAGATTGCCGAGAAGGCCGGAAAGCCCGTCGACAGAGATGAGTGGGGCATGACACCGCAAACGGTGAATGCTTATTACAACCCCACGACCAACGAGATTTGCTTCCCTGCAGGCATTTTGCAATATCCATTCTTCGATCCCAAGGCCGACGAAGCCTTTAATTATGGTGCTATCGGTGTGGTTATAGGGCATGAGATGACGCATGGTTTCGACGATCAAGGTCGCCAATATGATGATGAGGGCAATATGCGCGATTGGTGGACATCCGCTGATGCCAAAGGTTTCGACCAGCGCGCCGACCTCTATGCTAACTTCTTTAACAAGATTGAGGTGTTGCCAGGCTTACATGCTAATGGCCGTTTCACCTTGGGCGAGAACTTAGCCGACCATGGTGGTCTGCAAGTGGCTTACCATGCGTTTAAGAATGCCACAGCCAAGAAGCCGCTGAAGAATAAGGATGGTTTTACGCCCGACCAGCGTTTCTTCTTAGCCTATGCAGGCGTTTGGGCTGGAAATATCACCGATCAAGAAATTCGTAATCGTGTGAAGCGCGATCCTCATTCCTTGGGTAAATGGCGTGTAGATGGTGCATTACCCCATATCGATGCATTTTACAAGGCATGGAATGTGAAACCAGGCGACAAGCTCTATCTCCCTGAAGCAGAGCGTCTGCAATTGTGGTAATCATGGGTGTTTTTAAAATGTTTTAGTGCTTACGGACATTCCGTAAGCACTATTTTTATGCTTTAAAAGTGTTATAAGACTATTGAGCAGATGAAAAGCTGTAATTCGTTGAGCATGATTCTGAGCAATACGCGAAGAACAGTTATAATTGTAGGTTTACGAATATTTATATTATCATAGCAAAGAGTGAAGCTCCAACAACGGTCAGTATGCCACTCACTACAATCGAAAGACTACTTGTGGCCCCTTCAATAGACCCCATCTCCATGGCTTTCGCAGTTCCAATGGCGTGTGAAGCACTACCCAGAGCAATACCTTTGGCAATGGGTTCTTCGATTCGTAGGAGTTTTAGGAATTTCTCAGCGAAGATATTACCCTAATACACCTGAGATGATGATAACAACCACAGTGACCGAAACGTAGCCACCTAATTCTTCTGCAATACCCATACCGATAGCTGTGGTGATGGATTTGGGCAGGAAGGTGACGTAGGTGGCATGATCGAAATGCATCAGCAGTGCTAAAAGTATTATGGTGATGAGGCTCGACAATACACCCGAAGAAATGCCAATCATGATAGCTTTAAAATTTTTTTTGAGCAGTTCAACTTGCTGATAAAGTGGCACTGCCAAGCAGATGGTAGCTGGTGTGAGCAGATAGCTTACCCAGTCAGCATCCTCTAAATAATCTTTATAGCGCATACCTGTGCAAAAGCAGGCAGACGATAACCAAAAATGATAGCTGTGAGTAGTGGATTGAGAAAACTCCACCCTGTGCGGCGTCTGAGGTAAACACCTATGGCATAGGCGCCCAAACTGAGCAATGCACCGAAATAAATAGAATCTTTTAGCATAGTTATCCCTGTGTTTTGTTTTCACCTTTCTTTTTATTGCTGCGCACCATGCGTTGGGTGATGCGGCCAGCTGCACCCATTACTGCAAATGTGCTCACAATGGTAACGATAGTATATTGTAAAAATGTGGCTACGAATGGCCGCCCACGAATCAATGAGCCCAACGGCTGCAGGAATGAACATCACGGGCATAATGGCGATGAGAAACGTACTGGTCTCGCGAATCTCAGTCACTTTTTATCCATTTCATCATCAAACAAATGAATAGCAATACGATACCATATATACTGGCTGGGATAGGGAGTGGGATGAAGAAATGGAGCAGTTCCCCTATGAAGGTGAAAGCGATAATGATGATGAATTGAGAGATGAATTTCATTTCTAGTGTTATTTGAGATTAATCTCTTCAATATATTTCTCAATGAAATCAGCCGACTTGGTAGTGCCCAAACGAATGCTATCGAAGCACAGATCGTAGTCGTTGGCATCGCCCCATTTCATACCCGTATAGTATTTGTGATAACGCACACGACTTTCATCTAATTCATTGACAAAGGTAATGGCCTCTTCTGTATTCATGTTGTTTTCAGCTTCAATAGCCTTTACGCGACCATTGAAATTGCCTTTGAGGAATACTGAGACAAGGTCTTCACGATCTTTAAAGATGACGTTGCCGCAGCGGCCTATGATAATACAATCCTCATGACCAATGAGTTTCGATAGCACCGAGAAAGCTTTGATATTTACGTTCTGCGGCTCTTCATCGAATTGCGAAATGGCAAACATGAGTTCATCAACGGGACGCTCTTCAAAGAAGTCATCCATTTCTTGTAAAACACCGCGCTTTTGAGCTAATTCTAATAAATTCTTGCGTGTGTAGAACGGGATGTCATAATACTGAGATAGTTGTTCTCCAATGTGTAGTGCACCACAAACCACATTGACGTGCAATTGTAATAATCATATTTTTAAAAAGTTTTGCTTGTTATCTTGATGTTGCAAAATTACAAATCCTGTAACAGATTAGATACATAAAATGGAGTTTTAACCTTTATTTGTGTGGAGGACCATCCTAAAAAAAGTAGGTATTTTTTTATGGGCGCAGAAGATGAGTTATGCAAGAAAAATTGTAACTTTGCATGGAGATAAATAGATATATAAAATGAAATTATCAGATTTGAAGACGGGCGAGCATGGCATCATCGTGAAAGTGACGGGCTATGGCGGATTTCGCAAACGTATTGTCGAAATGGGATTCATCCGGGGAAAAAAAGGTAGAGGTCTTGCTCAATGCACCACTCAAAGACCCCATAAAATATAAAATTATGGGCTACGAAGTGTCGTTGCGACGTTCGGAAGCCGAAATGATAGAAGTGGTTTCTGAAACTGAGGCAGAAGCAACTCTCATGCAGGAGAATGTGCATGACACAAAGCAAGATGAGGGCTTAACTCTTGAGGTGAGTGAGACTTGTGACGATGAAAGGTTGGAGCGCATTGCTTTAAAGAAACATAAAGTAATCAATATCGTTTTTGGTGGGCAATCCTAATTGTGGCAAGACCTCGTTATTCAATTTTTGTGTCGGGTGCGCATGAGCATGTAGGCAATTACTCAGGCGTCACGGTGGATGCCAAAGAAGGGCACGCCACGTTTGAGGGTTATCGGCTGAACCTTGTCGACTTGCCTGGTACATACAGCTTATCGGCCTATTCGCCCGAGGAACTTTATGTGCGTAAACAGCTTATTGAGAAGAATCCCGACGTGGTCATCAATGTCATCGATAGTAGTAATTTGGAACGCAATCTTTATCTCACAACGCAGCTTATTGATATGCACATGCCCATGGTTTGTGCTTTGAATATGTTTGATGAAACGCAGAAGCGTGGGCGATCACATCGATTTTTGAAAAGCTTTCCAACCTCTTGGGCGTGCCCATGTTGCCCACGGTGTTTAAGACAGGCGAAGGAGTTGAGGCGCTGTTTCATGAAATTATTCAGCGTTATGAACAGACGGTCGAACAAATGGCATCTGTTCGACACCTCCATATCAACTATGGTCACGAGATTGAGCATGGCATTGCACAAATTCAAGCGCATTTGCGGCAGGACACACAGTTGCAGTTGCATTATTCCACGCGCTATCTGGCCATCAAGTTGTTAGAGAAGGATGCTGACACCACGGCGATGCTATCGTCGCTAAGCGATTTCGAAGCGATTAAAAAGATTGTTGAAGCGGCCTCGCAGCGCGTGTTGGAAGAGACCGGAGTCGACAGCGAGACGGCCATTATGGATGCCAAGTATGGCTTTTATTCATGGAGCGTTGGAAGAGGTGAAATACAGCGTGGGAAAGGAGAAGGATACGTATCAGACAACTCATTTGCTCGACAAATTTGTGACCCATCGGGTGTTGGGCTTCCCCATCTTCCTGCTCATGCTTTTGGTGATGTTCTCGACCACGTTCACGTTGGGGCAAATCCCCATGGATTGGATTGATGCTGCAGTGGGTGAGCTGAGCCATTTTGTTTCAACGGTGCTACCTGATGGTCCTGTGAAAGACTTGTTGGTGGATGGCGTCTTGGGTGGTGTGGGAGCCGTGATAGTGTTCCTTCCTCAAATCCTAATCCTCTATTTCTTCATCAGTTTCATGGAAGATTCGGGCTACATGGCGCGCGCGGCGTTTATCATGGACAAGCTCATGCACAAGATGGGGGCTCCATGGCAAGTCATTTATCCCGCTCATCATGGGTTTTTGGTTGCAATGTGCCGGCGATGATGGCCACGCGCACCATTGAGAGTCGGCGTTCGCGCATCGTCACCATGCTCATTTTGCCGCTCATGAGTTGTTCGGCGCGCCTGCCCATCTACATCATGATTACGGGCGCATTCTTCCCTGCGAAATACCGGGCCTTGGTCATGGTGTCGCTTTTATTTTTGTGGGCATCGCTCTCGCGGTGTTGCTGAGCCGCCTCTTTGGTCTTTTCTTGGTGAAAGGCAACGACACACCATTTGTGATGGAGTTGCCGCCTTATCGTTTCCCAACGTGGAAGGCCATTGGGCGCCACACGTGGGAAAAAGGAAAGCAATATCTCAAGAAAATGGGCGGCATCATTTTGGTGGCCAGCATCCTTGTGTGGGCGTTGGGCTATTTCCCTCACGACGACACCCTCAGCGCGCAACAGCAGCAAGAACAAAGCTACATTGGGCGCATTGGCAAATTGGTTGAGCCCGTGTTCCGTCCGCAAGGTTTCGATTGGAAGTTGGATGTGGGCTTGCTCTCTGGTGTGGGTGCGAAAGAGATTGTGGCCAGCACGATGGGCGTGTTGTATAGCGGAAGCGACGAGGTGGCCAATGCCGACGAGGCTCCACATAACGACGGACGCTACATGCAGCTGCGCCAGCAAATGACCCGTGACATTGCCCGCGTGCAGGGCATCCCTGTGGCTGCGGCCGAGCCCATAGCCACGCTCACGGCCTATTGTTTCTTGCTTTTCGTGTTGCTCTATTTCCCGTGCATTGCCACCATTGCCGCCATCAAAGGCGAAACGGGCAGTTGGCGTTGGGCACTTTTTGCCGCAGGCTACACCACCGCTTTGGCGTGGGTGGTGAGCGCCGTCGTCTTTCAAATTGGCCGATGCTTCATTTAAAACAATCTCTCAGATATGGCCTCTGCGCGCTGCTGGCCTTTGCGAACGGCTTGGCCGCACGAGCACAGTATCAAACGCTGTTGTCGCGCGATTTGGCCACATTGCAAGTGTTGCGCAATGGTGACTGGCGGCAACGGCTGCCCCTCATCTCGTTGACGGGCGGTGACGAAATTCAAATTTCATTCGACGATTTCTCGGCGGCCTATCGCCGTTTCACCTACGACGTGGTGCATTGCGAGGCCGACTGGACACCTTCCACGCAGCTGTTCGCCACCGATTATGCCGAAGGCTTTACGGAGGGATGACCATCGACGACGTGCAGCCCTCGCGCCAGACGCAGGTGGCCTACACGCATTATGCCTTGCCTTTGCCCAACGACCAATGCCGGCTGACGAAGAGCGGCAACTACGAGGTGCGCATTTATGACGAGCAGCACGCGTTGGTGGCGCGCGCCTGTTTCATGGTGACCGAGGCCACGATGAAAGCCCGGCTCACGTGCACCACCAACACCGATGTCGACGTGAATGCCACGCATCAGCAGATAGCATGGGCGGTGGACTATCAGGGCGTGAACGTCACGCAGCCCGACAGGGAAATCAAGACGGTGGTGTTGCAAAATGGCCGCTGGGACGATGCGCGCATCAACGTTAGCCCCCAAAATGCAAACGCCCAATGGCTTGGCCTGGCAGCATTGCCGGGCGTTGATATTCGACGCGGGCAACGTCTATCGCAAGTTCGAATGTTTGGCGGTCGACCATCCCACGATGGGCATTGCCGAAATCACATGGGACGGAAGGCACTATCACGCCCGCCTGCACACCGACGAACCGCGCCCCAGCTATGTTTACGATGAGAGTGCACAGGGCTTGTTTTGTGTGCGCAACAGCGACAACCGCGACAACGCCACTCTGTCGGATTATGTGATGGTGCATTTTTCATTGCAAACACCCCAGACGAGCCGCCCCATCTATCTCAACGGCCATTTCACGGGCGACCGCTTTTCGCCCACCTGTCAGTTGCACTACAACGAAGCTGCGGGGCTCTATGAGGCGCGCCTGCTACTGAAACAAGGCTATTATTCCTATCAATATCTCACGCCCGACGGCGACGGGCGCATGGTGCCGGTGGCATCGGAGGGAAATTTCTACCAAACGAAAAACTACTATCACGCTTTGGTGTACTATCGTGGCGTGGGCGAGCGCACCGACCGTCTGGTGGCGGTTGCTATGCCGTAGCACTTTTGTCGCTGCAGCCCAAACGACCCCTCAAAAACCTACGGGAATTTTTCTCATTGGAACGACCCTCAAAACCTACGGGAAATTTTTTTCTCATTGGAACGACCCTCAAAACCTACGGGAAATTTTTTTCTCGTTGGAACGACCCTCGAAACCTACGGGAAATTTTTTCTCGTTGGAACGACCCTCGAAACCTACGGGAAATTTTTTCTCGTTGGAACGACCCTCCAGACCAACGAAAAATTTTATTTTCTCGTTGGAACGACCCTCAGGCCAACGAAAAAATATATTTTCGCGTTGAAACGACCCTCCAGACCAACGAGAAAATATATTTTCTTGACGTATGTAGCCTTGCGGCAACGGAAAAAAAGAATCTTGTTTTTAACGCAAATGCTGCTGTTGCTGCTTTTTCGAGGGCGCGTTGCTCAGCGGCACCATACATGAAGTATTCGAATGCGGCATAGACGTTGAGCAGTTGAAACAGCAGCAGGCCAATGAGCGTGCAGACGGCAAACATCATGGGAACGAAGTAGGCGGGTAGCCCGTTGGCATCGCCTTTGCAGCATGCCGACGGCATTGAGATAGTAGGCATTGAGCACTATTTTTCACGGGCATGCTGATGAGATAGTAGGCCACGCCGCAGAGGAAGCAGATGGCCGCTTGATTGGAAACGAGGTAACCCCAGTTGTGCAGGCCAGTTGTGCAGGCCTCTTTCAAGGCTTTGCGCAGGGGCAGAGTGGGGGTGATGATGTATTTTGTGAACGCGAAATTTAGCGGGCAGAACGGCAGCAGCAGGATGAAGGTGAGGGTGTATTTGATGATTTCGATGTTTTGCATGTCATTTAAATCGTTTTTCGCGAATGAGCGATGGCTACAGCGTTTGCACGCCATACTGTGCCCATTCGAGCAGCAGATAGAGTGCCAAGGTGAGCAGGCCAAATGCGAGGGCGGCGATGAGGTTGCGCTTGATGCTGCGTGTGCGCGGTTGCTTGTGGAGCTTGCCAAAGACAATGGCCATGGCAACGGCTGGCAGTAGCAGGGCTAAGGGCAGCGCTACGAGGCTCAACAGCACCTGCAGCAACGAAGGATCGTCGCCTGAATAGAAGTTGACAACGGCGTTGGTTCCATTGAAAAGCAGTGCGGTGAGGGCCATGGCCGCCACGAGATAGGGGATTAGCGTTTTGTAGAATAGCGTGGGATAGTGTTGCAGTAGCGTGTTGATGGTGGTCTTCATGTTGGCCAGCACGCTGCGCGTTTTGAATAAATTTTCGTTCATCGTTTTATGGATTTTGATGTTGCGTTATAAAAATGTTTGTCGGCGAAACTCCGAGCACACGATGGCTGTAGCAATGGCCACGTTGAGCGATTCGGCCTTGTTGGTGGCCGCCGAGCAATTAGGGATGAGCAGCCGCTGATTGACGAAAGCGCGTGTTTCGGGCGACAGACCGTTGCCCTCGTTGCCCATGATGATGATGCCCGTGGGCGACAGCGTCTTTTGATAGATGTTTTCACCATCCAACATCGTGCCGTAGATGGGGAAATTGTGGGGCAACGCAGCCAGCAGAGGGGAAGCTCGGTGTAGTGAATTGCCACGTGGGCAATGCTGCCCATGGTGGCTTGCACCACTTTGGGATTGTAGGCTTCGGCCGTGTTGGGCGAACAAAAGATGTGCGCGATACCAAACCAGTCGGCCATGCGGATGATGGTGCCTAAATTGCCAGGATCTTGAATGCCATCGAGGGCAAGCGAAAGTTGTGTGAGCGGAATGTCGAAGTCGCTGACGTCGGGGTAGGGGAAGAGGCCCAACACCTGTTGCGGATGTTGCAGCAAGCTCACGCTCTGCAGCTCGTCTTCGCTCACAATGTGTAGCTCTGTGGTTTGCGGCACTTCGTGCGTGGCCATCCATTCTTCGGTAGCAACGAGGGTGTGGGCCGGCATCACGGTCAGCAAATCGCCCACCACCTTGTGACCTTCAGCGATGAAGAGCCGCTCGCGAAGCCTATTCTTCTTCAACTGAAGCGACTTGATAAATTTGATTTTTCGCTTTGCTAATCATGCTTGCAAAGGTAGCAATTTTTCGTGTAAAGCGCATTTTGTTATTCGTAGAAAATGTGCTAACTTTGTGCCGCTATGAGGTATTGCAAGATTTATAGTGTGCTCGTTGCAACGTTGCTGACGGCATGTAGTGCATCGAAGTTCGTTCCCGAGAATCAATATATGCTCGAGAGCGTGAAGATAAAATCCGACCGCAAGGATTTAGATGCCTCTACGCTCAGTGCCTATGTGCGGCAAACGGCCAATTCAAAATGGTTTTCGTTGTTCAAAATTCCATTGGGCACCTATGCGTTGGCAGGGCGCGACTCAACGAAATGGATGAATCGCACGTTGAAGCATATCGGTGAAGCCCCCGTGATTTTTCGATACGGTGCAAGCACGCTTATCGGTGCAAGATTTGACGGCAGCCATGCGCAACATGGGCTATATGCAGGCTCAAACACAGATTACGACAACCGTGAAGGGAAAAAAGATAAAGGTGGTGTATCAATTGCATCCCAGAGAACCTTATCTGATTCATGCGCTGAAATATGATATTCAAGATAGTGTGATTGCGGCTTTGCTGGCACGCAAAGACAAACACGATATGTTTAAACCCTCTTTAACAGCTGGGAGCCGATTTACGGTGGATGCTTTGAATGCCGAACGCAAGAATATTACAGACTTTTTTTATTGAATCACGGTTACTACAAGTTTCATCGTGATTTCATACAATATAGTGCCGATTCGGCGCGCAATAGTCACGATATTAATATCACATTGCATCTGTTGCCCTATCGTACGAATGAGCAAAAACACGATACGCTGCATCCGTGCTATGTCATCGATAGTATTTATTATCGCACGAATGAAGATGGAGGAACGATGCGGCTACGTAGAAGTGTGTTGCGTAATGCTACGATGCTCGATGCGCATGAACCTTACGATGCTAATAAATTGGAGCAAACCTACAACAAATTTGCACGTTTCCAGGCTGTAAAATACACCAATATCACCTTTTAGGGAACGTCTCGATACAACCTTGTTGGATTGCGAAATTTTGTTGAACACCAATAAAGCCAACACAATATCTTTCCAGCCCGAAGGCACAAATACGGCTGGCGATTTGGGAGCTGCAGCCAGTTTAACATGGGAAAATCGTAATCTTTTTCGAGGTTCAGAGGTGTTGAGCATGCAATTGCGTGGCGCTTTCGAAGCTATTCGTGGGTTGGAAGGCTACAAAAATCAAAACTACGTAGAATATGGTTTTGAAACCAAGTTGCAGTTTCCTCGCTTCTTAGCACCATTCCTTTCGCGCACATTTAAACGTCGAAGCTTGGCAACATCAGAATTGGCAACAGGCTATAATTTGCAAAATCGTCCTGAATTCCATCGGCGAGTCTTCTCTGCAGCATGGCGTTATCGGTGGGCAGAGCCCCATCATCACATCAGTTATCGTGCAGATGTGTTGGATTTGAGTTATGTTTATATGCCTTGGATTAGTGCAACTTTTAAACATGATTACTTGGATGGGACGACCAATCGCAATGCTATCCTGCGTTATAATTATGAGGACTTGTTCATCATGAAGATTGGAACGGGATTGACCTATAATGATAATGTGAATGTTGTGCGTGCAAATATTGAAACGGCAGGAAATATTCTCAATGGATTGTCACATTTGTTTCGTTTTTAAACAGAATGCCAATCAACAGGCTACCTTATTTAATATTGCTTTTGCACAGTATGTGAAGTTTGATGTAGACTATACTCATTTAATTTGTTTTGACGCGCGCAATGCTTTGGCTATGCATATGGGATTAGGTATTGCGTGGCCCTATGGTAATAGCACTATCCTGCCTTTTGAAAAGCGTTATTTTTCGGGTGGTGCCAATAGTGTGCGTGGTTGGAGTGTTAGAGAATTAGGACCAGGAAAGTTTAAGGGCTCAGGAGGGCGTATAGATTTTATTAATCAGACGGGCGATATGAAGTTAGATTTGAATGTAGAGTATCGAACGTATTTGTTTTGGAAGTTTAATGGTGCCGCTTTCATAGATGCAGGTAATATTTGGACATTGCGCAACTATGTTGATCAGCCTGGCGGACAGTTTAAATTTGAAACGTTCTACAAACAAATTGCCGTGTCTTATGGTTTGGGGCTTCGTCTGAATTTCGATTATTTTATTTTGCGTTTTGATATGGCAATGCGCGCCATCAATCCAGCCTATAGCGATGAGCATGAACATTATCCTATCTTTAATCCTAAGTTTAGCCGTGATTTTGCGTTTCATTTTGCCGTTGGGTTGCCATTTTAACGATGACGTTATCTTTGTTTTGAAGCAGTAAATGTGAATGTGTACGTATTTGAAAAATGCCACAGGAGGAAGTCTGAAAGATTATATGAAGGCTATGTAAATTAACATTAAAACGAGAGTACAATGAAATAATTTATATACCTTTGCGCAAATCTAAATCATTCATTTTTATGAGACAAACTATATTAGTAACAGGAGGTACTGGTTTCATAGGTTCACATACGGTGGTTGAATTAATGGAAGCTGGTTATGAGGTTGTGATTATTGATAATCTCAGTAATTCAAAAATTGAAGTTCTTGATGGTATTGCGCAGATTACAGGAAAGAAACCTGCATTCGAAAAGGTTGATTTACGGGATAAGGAGGCTACGGAAGATGTATTTAAGAAGTATCCTCATATTGCGGGTATCATTCATTTTGCTGCATCAAAGGCTGTGGGGGAGAGTGTACAAAAGCCACTACTTTACTATCGAAACAATATCGTTTCGCTGATTAATCTCTTAGAGTTAATGCCACAATATGGTGTGAAAGGTTTTATCTTCTCTTCGAGTTGTACTGTTTATGGACAACCGAAGCCTGAAAATTTGCCTGTAACCGAGGACGCTCCTCATCAAAAGGCTACATCACCCTATGGTAATACGAAAGAAATTAATGAGCAAATTATCTATGACTATATTCATAGTGGTGCAGATATCAAAAGTATAGTGTTGCGTTATTTTAATCCTATCGGTGCCCATCCCACTGCTCTTATCGGTGAATTGCCTAATGGTGTCCCAGCTAATTTAATTCCGTTCGTCACGCAGACAGCTGCAGGAATTCGCAAGGAATTGACTATCTTTGGAAACGATTACAATACGCCCGATGGTACTTGTATTCGCGATTATATCTACGTGGTTGATTTGGCTAAAGCACATGTCGCTGCAATGAAACGTGTTTTGAATACAAATGCAGACTCAATAGACTACTTCAATATAGGAACAGGAAAAGGGAATACAACAAAAGAAATAGTTGATACCTTCGAAAAAGGCAACAGGGGTCAAAGTGAATTGGAAATACGGACCACGGCGTGAAGGTGATATTGAAAAGATTTGGGGGGATTGTTCTAAGGCTAATGCTGTTTTAGGATGGAAAGCAGAAACCCCATTAAATGAGGTCTTAGCTACGGCATGGAAGTGGCAGCAAAGGTTGATGAAGGATTAATCCTTATGACTTAACGACTTGGATGGATTATTAAAAAAATAGTTTTAAAATTTGGTTTATAATTTGAAAAGTACTACCTTTGCAGCCGTTTGGTATTTAAACAGACATAGAATTATTGGATGAAGAATGACAAATTAAAAAAATCAGTATCGTGTCAATGAACAGATACGTGTGCGTGAAGTTCGCATAGTCGGGGATGAAGGCTCTGAGGTCGTCTCAACGAAGAAGGCATTAGATATGGCTCGCCAGCAAGGTGTAGATCTTGTTGAAATTTCCCCCAATGCCCAACCTCCTGTTTGTCGTCTCATCGATTATTCAAAGTTTTTGTATCAACAAAAGAAGCATCAAAAAGAAATTAAACAGAAGCAAGTTAAAGTTGAAGTAAAAGAGATTCGTTTTGGTCCACAAACTGATGAGCATGACTATAACTTTAAGTTGAAGCATGCAAAAGAGTTTTTGGAAGATGGGAATAAGGTGCGTGCTTATGTTTTCTTTCGTGGTCGCTCTATTCTATTTAAGGAGCAGGGAGAAGTACTCCTGCTGCGGTTTGCGAATGATTTAGAAGAGTTTGGTAAGGTTGAACAGATGCCTCGTCTTGAAGGAAAGAAGATGTTTTTGTTCATAGCGCCGAAGAAGTTTGGAGTAGCAAAGAAGAGCCAGCAAAAACTCGATCGTGAGAAGAGAGATGCAGAAGCAAAGTTAGCTAATGATATCCAACGCGAAGCCAATCTTGAACAAACGGGCTTATTTGCGAATGCTAAGAATGGAGATAAGGCGCTTGATAAATTAAAAAGATAGTGCCGTCACAAATGAATAAAAAAAGAGTGCGTAACGCCAGGTATATGCGTTGCCACGATTATTAATAATAATAAAAAGTAAAAAAATGCCTAAAAGTTAAGACAAATTCTGGTGCAAAAGAAACGTTTTTCTTTCACTGGTACTGGTAAGGTTAAAAGACATCATGCCTACCATAGTCACATTCTGACTAAAAAGACAAAGAAGCAAAAGCGAAATCTTGTTCATCAAACATTAGTAGACCGCACGAATATGAAGCAAGTGCGTGATTTGCTTTGTTTGCGTTAATTCACTTTTTAGTAGAAAACATTAAAGAAGAAAAATTATGCCAAGATCAGTAAATCATGTTGCTTCAAAAGCAAAGAGAACAAGAATTCTGAAGCTCACAAAAAGGTTATTATGGAGCAAGAAAGAATGTTTGGACAGTAGCAAAAAAATACTTGGGAGAAAGGTCTTACGTATGCTTATCGCGATCGTAGAAATAAGAAGCGTAATTTCCGTGCCTTGTGGATTCAACGTATTAACGCTGCAGCTCGCCTTGAGAATATGAGTTATTCTACATTGATGGGTGCTTTGCATAAAGCTGGTATCGAAATCAATCGTAAGGTTCTTGCAGACTTAGCTGTAAATAATCCTGAAAGCTTTTTAAAGCAATTGTAGATAAGATAAAATAGCAATATTATTTTTATACAGGTAGGTAAAAAGGGGATATATGCAAATATATCCCCTTTTATTAATGTATTTATTGTGTTGTTTCTTATATTATTTCCCGATGCAGAAGTGTTTAAATATATTACCAAGAACTTCGTTGGGTGTTATTTGCCCTCCAGTTATCTCAGCTAATTGATTTAGACAAGTCCTTAGGTCTTCACTGATAAGGTCGCCACTTAATTCTGATTCAATGCCATCAATCACTCTGAGTATCATTTCATCGGCTCGAGTAAGTGCTTCATAGTGGCGTGCATTAGTTAGGATAACACTACTCTCATTAATCTCAGGCAGGTGGGCTGCTTGGAAAATGTACTGCTCTAATTCGTGAATATTTTGTTGATGTTTGGCTGAAATAGCGATATCAATGGGAGGAAGAACTTTCTCCTTCTGCGGATTGAGGTCAACTTTGTTCTTCACAATGATGAGTTGCTTTCCTTGTGTGTGGTTCTCCATTTCCTTGAGCTCTTCTGTTGTTGGAGATTGCTCGACAACCCATAGAATGATTGTTGCCTCATTGAGCTTCTTATAAGTGCGTTCAATCCCCAGTTGCTCTATGGTGTCTTCGGTGTGTCGAAGGCCAGCCGTATCGATAAATCTAAATGTTATACCTTTTATTTCTGTTGTATCTTCAATCACATCGCGTGTTGTTCCATGAATATTGCTCACAATGGCTTTTTCTTCATGGAGCAAGCTGTTGAGCAGTGTGCTTTTCCCAACGTTTGTTTTTCCGACGATTGCCACAGGAACACCTTTCTTTACTGCTTTCCCCGTCTCGAAAGATTTTGTGAGACTTGCTATTCGTTGGTGAATTGTTACGGCGAGGTTTCTTAGTTCTCCTCTATCGGCAAATTCCAATTCTTCGTGGTCAGAGAAATCCAATTCAAGCTCGAGTAGTGATGTGATGTGGAGCAGCATGTCGCGCAGCTTGGAGAGCTCATTGCTGAAATGTCCTCTGATTTGGCTGAGTGCCAGTTGGTGAGAGGCTTTGTTGCTTGCGGAAACTAAGTCGGCAACAGCTTCAGCCTGACTTAAATCCATTTTCCCATTGAGATAGGCTCGTTGCGTATATTCTCCAGGCTGAGCCGACCTACATCCTTTATCGATGAGGGCTTGCATCAGTTGATGGAGGATGTAGGCTGAGCCATGACACGAAATCTCTGTGCTATCTTCACCCGTATAGCTGTGCGGAGCTTTGTAGACGCTAATGACAACCTCATCGATGAGTTGTTGCTTTGCATTATAGAATTCTCCATAGTGCAAAGAGTTTCCCTTAGCATCGGAAAGTCTTTTTCATACTTTTTTTGCTTTAAAGAGTTCGTCGGTGATGCGAATGGCTTTTGTCACCGCTCACTCTGATGATGCCGATGGCTCCTCCGGCAGGTGTGGCAAGTGCACAGATGGTGTCGTTCATTTTAAATTCTATCTAAAACGAGTTCAATGAGTCCGTTGATGCTGTTTTTGTAATTCGCATTCACTTCTTTTGCCAATCGGTTGGCAATTACCATGCAGCATGTCATGGCTTTGTGTCCCAGGAGGGCAGAAAAGACCAGCCAAGGCCGAACTTTCCATTTCGAAGTTGGTGATGTGCATACCCTGGTAAACAAACGATTCCACTTTCTCGTTCTGTTTGGGATCGGCGAGTGGAATGCGCAATTCGCGTCCTTGTGGTCCGAAGAATCCTCCGCATGCAATGGTAATTCCGCGCACCATATCGTTGGCAGCGATGCGGTCGACGAGTTCGGCGCAGGCATCGATGACATAAGGTGCGGCCAACAATGGGCTCCAGTTCATGTGTGCTTTGAAAGCCTCTTCCAAGGGCAGGTCGCACACCTCGTTTCGGCCAGCATAGAAGTTGAGCAGGCCGTCGAAACCAATGCTTTTCACACTGGCGATGTAAGTGCCCGTTGGTGTGTTGGGCTGCAATCCGCCGCAGGTTCCTATTCTGACAAGCGTGAGTGTGCGATGCTCATTTTTCTCGGTGCGTGTTTCAAAATCAATGTTGGCTAAGGCATCGAGTTCATTCATCACGATGTCGATATTGTCGCAGCCGATGCCTGTACTCAGCACCATGAGTTTTTCCCTTTGTAGGTGCCTGCAATGGTTTTAAACTCGCGGCTTTCCACTTCGAATGCAATTTCATCGAAATAGGATGCCACTAAGCTCACGCGTCCCGGGTCGCCCACGAGAATAATCTTGTCGGCGAGCTGTTGGGGTGTCAGATGCAAATGAAAAATGCTCCCATCTTCGTTGATGATGAGTTCCGAGGGTGCAAAAAGTTTTTTTCTGTTCATAATGCGGTGGTTTTTATTTGTTGTTTTTAGATTTCATCAAATTTTTTTCAGTCGCAAGAGTGCGGCATTGCGATTGCCGTTCATCCAGGTGTCTTTAATCGATGTGATTTGCGCAAGCGACTCCAATTTTGTTTTTGGGTAGCTGCATGTCGGCGTAAGTGAGCCGCTGACTTTTTCGGTTCGAAGACATAGATGCACACCTTGTCGGCGGGCTGATTTCTGTCGGTGACGAGCCAGCCCAATTCGTGGAATTCGTCGATAGCCAGCAGGTAGTCGTTGGCTTTTAGAATTGTAGGGGAGCCCCATATTCTCGGGCGGCATAAATTTTTGTTCATCGAGGTTGTAACGCGTCATGAACAGGTCATATCCCCCCACGCTTTTACTGCCTTTGGCACCAAAATAAAGTGTCACTCCATCGCTCTGCATGAAAGGGTTGTTGGGCACTAAAAACTCGTCGGTGATGCCTGCCAAGCGCTCGGGAGTAGCCCATTTTCCTTGAAGTTTATCGCTGCTGTAGAGGGTGGAATGCGTAGAATCGCCTTGCGCCAGAATGGCAAAATTACCAAAGCCATTTATAAAGGTAGTGAACGACTCGTCGATTTTTCTTCTTCACGAATGTTGCCGTGCTACCCATCGTGCCCATTTCGTCGTTGAATGGAATATGCTGCAAGAATGTGGCTTTGTCGACCACTAAGCTATCTATGAACATGAGTTTTTGCCGTGGCAGGCAGCAACTCTTGATAGAGCAGGCTTTCTGGCGAGGGCTGTTGTTTAGCGATGGTGTTTTTGCCACCTCTTGGCAACTGTGCTTTTCCGCGCTTCTGTGCCATTGCAGGTTGTAGACAAGCTATGGCCACGGCGAGGATTGTGATGAATAGATGTTGTTGTTTCATTTCTTTTTCTGTGAAGCACAAAGTTAGTGAAAAATGTGCAGAAACATCGTGTTTGTGTGCTTAATTTATGTGCGGCGTACCCTACGCCGCACACTCTTTCGGTCAGTTCTATGCGGCGTAGGGTACGCCGCACACTTTTTGAGCCAGTTCTTTGCGGCGTAGGGTACGCTGCACACTTTTTTTGGCCAGTTCTATGCGGCGTAGGGTACGCCGCACACTTTTTGAGCCAGTTCTGTGCGGCGTAGGGTACGCCGCACACTCTTTTGGCCAGTTCTTTTGCGGCGTAGGGTACGCTGCACACTTTTTAGCCAGTTCTATGCGGCGTAGGGTACGCCGCATGCTTTTTTTGGCCAGTTCTTTTGCGGCGTAACCATTTTTCATATCCGCAGATTGTCGAGCATGCAGCCTATTGGTTTATAGTTTGAGCAATCGCTTGAAGAACTTGCGCACGATGTTCTCTTTCCTCGCAGGCTTGGGCGCGATGTTGGTGGTTGCCTTTTGGGGCTCAGCAGCGGCATTGGGCTTTGCATTGCGCTTTTTGTAATTGCCTTCAACGTTGCCGCGGCGCTTGTTGCGTGGTCGTTGTTCACCATTCTTCGTCTGTCGCTCGGTGTCGTTTGCCTTGCGCTCGTTGCGCTTGCGCGATTGGTTTTCGGCAGTTGTTGTTGGCGCATTGCTGTCTCGGCGTGGCTGATTTCTGCGGCGATTGTGCGTGGGCTGTGGCTTGTTTTCGCCATTTTCGCCATGCTGTTCGCGCTGTTCAGGCCTGTTTTTGCACATCTTGCTGCTGGTTGCGTTGCCGTCTGTTTTGTTGTTTCTTGTCTTTGTGTGCCGTTTGGTTACGGTCGTTGCGGCGACGATTTTTTTGGCCGAGTTGTTTTTTTGCGTGGGCGCTCTTCAGTGTTGTATTCGGGTGCTTGTCCGAGCTCTTCGGGCAGGGGCAGCTTCTCTACTTCGTTGCCCAAGAATTTTTCGATTTGCTGAAAATAGTGGGCATCGTCTTCTGAAACGAAAGTGATGGCCGTCCCCGTGCGGGCAGCGCGAGCCGTGCGGCCAATGCGGTGCACATAGTCTTCGGCATCGTGGGGCACGTCGTAGTTGATGACCATGGCGATGTCGTCGATGTCGATGCCGCGCGAAATCACGTCGGTGGCCACGAGCACATCAAACTGGCCGCTCTTGAACTTGAACATCACGTCGTCGCGGGTGGCTTGGTCGAGGTCTGAGTGCATCTCGCCACAATTGATGTGCTTGCGTTGCAGTGCTCCGGCCACTTGTTTCACCTTCATTTTGCTTCCGCAGAAGATGATGACGCGTTGCAAATCGTTATTTTTGAACAACTGATTGATGATGCCAATCTTCTGTCCTTCATGGCACACGTAGGCGCTCTGATGAATTTTTTCAGCGGGTTTGCTCACGGCTAATTTAATCACCTTGGGCTGCTTGAGCAACGTTTTTGCGAGTTCCTCAATCTTCTTGGGCATCGTGGCCGAGAACATAATGGTTTGACAATTCTTGGGTAGTTTCTTGGCAATCTTGAGGATGTCGTCCGAGAAGCCCATGTCCAACATGCGGTCGGCCTCGTCTAAGATGAAGAACGACACTTTGCTCAAATCAACGTTGCCCAAACTGATGTGGGAGATTAAGCGGCCTGGTGTGGCAATGACAACGTCGGCTCCCAACAGCAGGCTCTTGAGCTCTTGGTCGTAGCGGTTGCCATCGTTTCCGCCATAAACGGCCACGCTGCTCACGCCGTTGAGATAGTAGCCAAAGCCTTGCATGGCTTGGTCAATTTGTTGTGCCAGCTCGCGAGTGGGGCTCATGATGAGGCAGTTGATGGCTTTCTCGGGGTAGCCGCCATCATCGAGCTTGCTTAGAATGGGCAGCAAATAGGCTGCCGTTTTTTTCCAGTTCCCGTTTGCGCAACGCCCAGAATGTCGTTGCCATTTAAAAATTTCGGGTATACACTTTTCCTGTACGGGTGTGCATTTCTCGAACCGCATATCATAGAGCGCATCGAGCACATTGTTGTTTAAATTTAATTCGTCGAAATACATAATTTTGTTTATTTGGGTGCATGTCGGTAGCAAAAATAGGCTACGACAGCAAAAATAATATTGGGTATCCAGGCAGCAATGATGGGTGGAAGATTGGCGTTGATGGCGAATGTCGATGAAACGGTTTGTAGCATGATGTAAATGAAGCTTAGAGCTAAACCGATTCCCTAAATACAAGCCCATGCCCCCTTGCGTTTCTTGGCCGAGAGCGAAAGCCCAATGACCGTGAGAATGAATGAGGCAAAGCTGGCTGCTATTCGCTTGTGGTATTCCACTTGGTATTGCACTACGTTGCTGGAACCCCTGTCTATTTGTTTTGAAATGTAATCACTTAATTGTGGACTGGTGAACGTCTCTTGTTGTCCTTTTGAATAAATCAGGTCGGTGGGCTCCATGAGAATGAGCGAGTCTTTCTTTTGCACCGCTCTCAATCACTTCGCGATAGCCGTTAAATTTTTCTGATTTTTATAGTTTTGCAATGTCCAGTGGTATTTGGAATCGCTGATGGTGTCGTATTGGATTTCCATTGCCGTCAGGTGGCTGATGAGTTTCTTGCCATAGAACTTGTCCAACGAGAAGCCGTAACCACGTTTGGCATTGTTGTCATAGTGCTGAATGTAGGCCACCGTGCCACGTCCAACTTGCAGCATCACATTGTCGGCAGCCGTGTTGAGCTTTTTTTGTTCTTATAGAGCGACTCAAAGTTCTGTTTGATAATGTTGCTGTGGGGAATAACGTAGCCACTGAGATAGAACGAAACGGCAGAGATGAGGATGCACGAGAGCATGTAGGGGCGCATGAGCCGTTTAAATGAAACGCCTGCAGCCAACATGGAAATGATTTCGCTGTTGCCTGCCAATTTTGATGTGAAGAAGATGACAGCAATGAAGACAAATAGTGGGCTGAAGAGGTTGGCAAAAGTAGGGAATGAAATTAAGATAGTAATCGAAGATAATCGCTTTGAGCGGTGCGTGATACTCGGTGAATTTTGCCAAGTTCTCGTTGACGTCGACAACAATGGAGATACTAATGATGAGCGCAATCGAATAGATGTAGGTGCCGATAAACTTCTTGATGATGTACCAATCTAATCGCTTGATGTAGCGTAACGGGTTGATAAAGTCTAACCATGAGAGGTGGCGCGCAACGAAAGCTATCGCCTCGAAAAAGCCATGGCAGATGTCGCTTGAACCAGGCTATGACGTGTAGCGCCCATATTGTGCGTTGTCCAATCCAACGCAACATACGATAACGCTTGTGATGTTTCCTTAATTCGCTAAAAATCAACCATGTTTATTTATAAACGTTGCCCTAATCGCTCAATAACTGATTTCTTCCAAGTGATAAAATCGCCTTGTTGAATGTGCTGGCGCGCATCGGTTACTAAGCGCAGATAGAATGCTAGTTGTGGATGCTGCCAATCTGCATGGCCAGCAGTTCCTTAGCTTTAAATAGATGGTGTAGATAGGCTTTTAGAGGTGCATTTATCGATGTCGCAACCATTGGTGTCAAGTGGTGAAAAGTCAGCTTCCCATTTCTTGTTGCGCATGTTCATCGTCCCTTCATAGGTGAAGAGTAGTGCATTCCGTCCGTTTCGTGTAGGCATGACGCAATCAAACATATCAACACCACGCTCGATAGCCTCTAAGATATTTTGCGGCGTGCCCACACCCATGAGATAGCGTGGCTTGTCTTTGGGTAAGATGTCGTTTACCACTTCTATCATCTCATACATTACTTCTGTGGGTTCACCCACAGCCAATCCGCCAATGGCATTACCATCAGCACCCTTGTCAGCAATGAATTTTGCGGCCTCTTGGCGTAGATCCTTATAAGTGCATCCCTGGACAATGGGGAACAGGCTCTGTTGGTACCCATAGAGAGGTTGGGTTTCTTGAAATCTTTTCAAGCACCTGTCGAGCCATCGTTGTGTGAGTTGTAAGCTCTTTTTAGCATATTGATAATCGCTCTTTCCAGGAGGACATTCATCAAAAGCCATCATGATGTCAGCACCAATAATGCGTTCGGTGTCCATCACATTTTCTGGGGTAAAGATATGTTTACTTCCATCAATATGTGATTGGAACACACAGCCCTCTTCTGTGAGTTTACGAATACCAGTGAGTGAGAAAACCTGAAAACCACCACTATCGGTTAGAATTGGGCGTTGCCAACCATTGAACCCATGAAGTCCACCAGCTTTCTGCAAGATTTCGAGCCCTGGGCGCAAATAAAGATGGTAGGTGTTGCCCAAGATGATTTGTGCCTTCACCTGTTCAATGAGTTCGCTAAAATGCACCCCTTTTACAGTGCCCGCAGTACCAACGGGCATGAAAATAGGAGTTAGAATCTGACCATGGTCGGTAGTGATTATACCAGCTCTGGCATTGCTCGAAGAATCGCAATATTGAACGTCGAAAGTCATTTCTTCTCTTCTTTTTCATCGGGGATAGTGAATGCCACGGCATTCTCCACGCGTTCGTCAGTCAAAGCAATATCCCATACCTCAAGGATGGTGTCGACATAATGGAATGTTAGACCTTCCAAATATTTAGCAGGAATCTCTTCTACATCCTTTTGATTATCTTTGCACATAACAATATCGGTGATACCCGCACGCTTTGCAGCTAATATCTTTTCTTTTATTCCGCCTACGGGAAGTACTTTCCCACGCAATGTAATCTCACCCGTCATGGCCAGATTCTTGTGTACTTTGCGTTGCGTGATGGCCGAAGCAATAGATGTTGCGATAGTGATGCCAGCTGAAGGACCATCTTTAGGTGTAGCACCTTCGGGCACATGGATATGAATATTCCAATAGTCGAATAAGCGGTAATCGATGTTGAGTTGTGCCACGTGAGCCTTTACATATTGCAAGGCAATCATGGCCGACTCTTTCATCACATCACCGAGGTTTCCCGTTAGCGTGAGTTTGCCGCCTCTCCCTTGGTTGAGGGATGTTTCGATGAATAGAATCTCACCTCCGACACTGGTCCAAGCTAAGCCTGTTACAACTCCTGCATCGTTGTTGCCTTTGATAGATGTCACGGTAAAAAGGAGCTTTGCCTAAGAGTGCTTCTACACGAGTTGGGTCGATGTTTGTGTTGACAATAGTCCCCTTCACCTCTTCCTCATAAACCAGTTTGCGCAAAGCCTTATTAATCTGCTTTTTCCAATTGGCGAACGCCACTCTCGCGGGTGTAGCGCTCAATCATAAAAATCTAATGCGGCTTTGTTGAATTTAACTCGTGGGGCATGGCTGTTTAATCCTGTGTTCTTAAGTTCTTTGGGAACGAGATGGCGCTTGGCAATCTCAATCTTTTCCTCTGTAATATAGCCGCTTACTTCTATGATTTCCATGCGGTCTAATAGTGGGCGCGGGATGGTGTTTAAATCGTTTGCCGTAGCAATAAATAGCACCTTTGAGAGGTCATAGTCCACATCTAAGTAGTTATCGTGGAATGCATTGTTTTGCTCAGGATCCAACACTTCCAGTAAAGCCGATGAGGGATCACCATTGATAGTGTTTTGTGTTACTTTGTCAATTTCATCTAAGATGAAGACAGGATTGCTGGCTTCTGCCTTTTGGATACTCTTAATGATGCGTCCTGGCATAGCTCCAATATAGGTGCGGCGATGTCCACGAATTTCTGCCTCATCATGCACACCTCCTAACGACACACGTACATATTTGCGGTTCATAGCATCTGCGATGCTCCTGCCCAGTGATGTTTTACCAACTCCAGGAGGACCATAAAGGCAGAGGATAGGAGATTTTAAATCCCCCCGCCGTTTTAGTACCGATATGTATTCGAGGATACGTTCTTTTACTTTCTCCATACCATAGTGATCTCGGTCGAGTATCTTAATGGCCTTTTTTATATTGAGGTCATCTTTAGTATAAATACCCCAAGGCAGATTGACCATGTTTTGGAGGTAGTTGAGCTGTACGCTATATTCTGGGCTTTGTGGATTATAAAGCTCCAGCTTGTCGAGCTCGCGTTCAAAAATGGCCGCCACATTATCATTCCATTTTTTTTCGGAGGCTTTCTCGCGTAGTTCTTTCACTTCGGGCGATCCTTCTCCGTGCCCAAGTTCCTCTTTTAATATTTTTTTAATTTGCTGCTGCAAGAAGTATTCTCGCTGCTGTTCGTCGAGATCCATACGTGTCTTCTGTTGAATATCTTGCTTGAGCTTCCAGCAGTTGGATTTCTCGTTCGAGAGCTTTCAATAAACTAAATGCACGTTCAGAGATGTCATCTTTCTCGAGCAGTTTAATTTTGTTTTTGATGGGTAGTGGCAGATTACAGCAAATGTAGTTGATGCCAATCACGCTATGCCGAATGCTCGAGAGGGCATATTGCGCTTCATCGGGCATCTCATCGTTGAGGCTGATATAATTGCTGGCACTCTTCTTTACGGTTTCATAGAGGGCATTAAATTCTTTGTTAAGCATGGGCATCTGGTCAGCATAGGGTGTTACCTCACCCAAATAGAACTTCTTTCCTTTGTTGAGCGATGTCAGATGGCAACGCCCCAAGGCCTGTACTATGGCGGTGAAGTTGCCTCCAGGACCAGGCATGTCAATGAGCTTTACAAGCTTTCCATAAACACCTGTGTGATAAACATCTGTGTAGGTAGGATTGTCAACATTTGAATCGCGTTGACAAACAATGGCGCAAACGGCATCGGAGTGTTTATCTAAATATTTCACCAATTGCACGCTTGATTCGCGTCCTACTAGGATTGGCGTTACAATTCCCGGAAAAACGATTAGATTGCGTGTGGTTAGTACCGGAATTTCACCTGTTATCTCTGTGTTGAGAAGGTTTGAAATGTCGCCATCATAGTCTGCGATCATTTGTATCAATGTATTTTTATTGCTCATTCGTGATTAAAATAACTATTGTGTGCAAAGGTACGTATTTTAATTAGATTTTCGACTTGCACATGATGATTTTCCTTGTATAGGTCGGCAAAATGCGACAAATGTATAAAATAAACGGCCATTTTTTTAACGTTAAAGAATTAGGGTTATGAGCAATTCTTATTTTTCAATTTAAGGAGTTTACGATTCACCAGGAAACATGCGGCATGAAGGTGGGTACTGATGGCGTGCTGCTGGGCGCATGGGCAAAGGGTGGGCAGAATATGTTAGATATCGGTACGGGCACAGGCTTAGTAGCGTTGATGTTGGCACAGCGCTACAGATTGTCGCGCGTGGTGGGCATTGAGATTGATGAAGCCTCGTTCCTGCAGGCGCAGCGCAATGTTGCAGATAGTCCGTTTGCTTCGCGCGTGATAGTGGTTCACAAGGCTTTACAGCAATTCTCATCCGACGAAACGTTTGACAGCATAGTAAGCAATCCACCATTCTTCGTCAATGCATTGCGGGCTTCGGGGACAAGTCGCTGTGTAGCGCGACATACAGATATGCTTTCTTATGCTGATTTGTTTGCAGGTGTGACTCGTTTGTTATCTGCAGAGGGTTCCTTTTCAGCCATCATCCCTGCTGATTGTGCTACTGCTTTTGTGGCAGAGGCTTATCATCATGGTTTGGTACCCACGCGACGGTGTGGTATAAAGACATCGGAATATAAGCCTGTCAAGCGCTATCTGTTGCAGTTTAATCGCAAACCTGTTTGTCCCTTGACAGAAGAAACTGTAGTCATGATGATGGGAAACCAACAATCGCCTTGGTATGCGGCGCTCACTTATGATTTTTTTATATGCGCTGATAAATCTACTGATAAATTCATGCTACTGATTACACAATTATTTTTTTGTCATATAAGCCAAGAAGTTTATAGATGGATTTATAAATACAAAAAGTAGGCTGGAATAACCAGCCTACCAAATGTCCATTACGCCTATTTTTTTATAGTAGTGGTTTGTCCATGATGAACACTGCGATAGAAAGAAGTGGTACACGCAGTGTGCACCACTTTCTTGTTTGCCCTATATTTTTTTCTTATTACGCTTAATGCTTTTTACCCTTACACATGCGTTTGAAGAGCAAATAGAGGAGTCCGATGATGATGAGCCCGATGATGACGAATTTTATGTACTCACCATAGCGCTCGATTTCGCTCAGTAACTGACTCTCGGGCACCACTGTGTGAAGATACCATCCCAACGCAGCCAGGATACAGTTCCATGCGCCAGCACCGAGTGTGGTATAGAGTAGGAATTGCCAGTATTTCATTTTAGCTAAACCTGCAGGAATAGAAATGAGATGGCGGATGCCTGGAATGAGGCGACCCGTGATGGTGGCCACCATGCCGTGGTCATAGAAATATTTCTCACTGTGCTCTACCTTTTGCTGATTGAGCAGGCAGAGCTTTCCCCATTTGCTGTTAGCAAAACGATAGATGATGGGGCGTCCTAAGTAGTAGCCCGCAAGATAGTTGATGGTGGCACCGCAGTCGGCTCCAATGGTGGCAAACAAAATCACCAACCAAATGTTGAGGTTTCCGCCAGCGGCATGATAGGGCAGCAGGCGAAACAACGAGCTCAGAAGGGACGGGAATGACCGTACTTTCTAAAAGCATGAGCAGCCAAATCGTGCCATAATTGAGGTTGCCTAGGAGGCTTGTAATCCAATTCATGTTTCTTCGTTTTCGTTATCATTTTCGTCTTCATCTTCTTCGACGGAGTAATTATATTTGTCTAAAAGATATTTTAGATTGACATAGTATTTTCCAGGGTCTACGCCCAGAGGAACAGGCTCAATGTTGTCCACCAGTACACAGATGGCATCTTGGTCACCAGCCTCGAACACACGACACATACAGAAATAACTATCGTAGGGATTCTTGTGGAACCGATAGAATAGGGCTTTATAAGCCTCAAATGTAGGTCTTTTCGATGCTTCGAAATCGCTAAAAAGATACGTCACGATCTCGCTCCCTGCTTCATCATCACCTTCGCTGAAAAACCGATCCATCATCTCGAAGAGTCTGTTGAGGATGATTTCATCATTATAGCCCTCTTGGTAAATTTCCATGAGAGTATTGATGGCCCAGAAATATTCGAAATACTCAAGGGCGATATCCACAGCTTCAAAGGTGGTTTCCATTGGATCATAGGTATCGCTTTCTTTCAAGGATTCTAAGCATTCGATAGCTTCATTGTCGCGGTTTAAATGGAAAAGTGCAGTGGCCTTATCTTTCATTACGCGTTCAAATTCGTCGTTGTAGGGCAACCCATCTTCTTCGGCACGCTCGAACATTCCGACAGCATCTTCGTAATTCTTTAACAAGACGGATACACTCCCCATTCCAGACATCAGCTTGTAGTCAATGTGATAACTCTTATCTTTGAGCATGTGGTTGAAACAATCCATGGCTTCATAGGGCTGATGTCGCTTCAGATAACATTTGCCTTTAGTGTACCACGCTGTGCTTAGCTCGGGATCGATAGCTAACGCAAACTCGCAACTCTCAAAACTCTCTTTGTATTGCTTTGTCTTGTATTGTGTCTCGGCCAAGTAGGCCCAGTCGAAAGCAGAATAAGGCTGCCGCTCAACTAATTTTTTGTGCACTTTTGCTGCATCGGCATAGCGCAGCCGATTCCATTTGATGGTAGCCAATAAGTCTAAATAGTCACTATCTTCCTTATCTTTGCAGCGTGAGAGCCATTCATCGGCACGTTTGGGTAGGAGCAATCTATCTAAGCTCTCTGCAATTTCCATGTAGGCTTCGTCGGAAAGGTCTATGTTATGGTTGGCAACGTGCTGCCACAACCGCTCGTCAGCCGCATCATTTTCGTTGTGTTTCCAAATGCTGTCGGTTGTCTTCTTTAATAGGACTCGTGCCAAGGTTAGCACGTAGTCCTCAGTATCTTGCTCTGAAATACGCTCTACAAGCTCTTTGGCTTCAGCAAGATATTGTTGATTGAGATTGGTTTCGTGAAAGAAGTATTTTTCTTCGTCAACCTTATCTAATAACAATTCTATCTTATAATTCAAGAAGTCATCGTCATTTGGAAAAAGCTGTAGTGCGTAATCCACTGCCTCTTCAGCCGCCTGATCATCACCCTCATCGTATTGATAGTGTTGTGAGATGTCCCAAAGATGTGTCGAGTCAATGTAGACAATCTTTCCCTCCTTTTGGGCGTTCTCATATTGCAATAGTGCCTGTTGGAAGGTGGCCTCGTCGCTCAAGTCAAGTGGATTCAGGGGACATGGTGTGCGAATGTTTTTGATGTATCAGTTCTTGTTACTCTGCTTGGCCCAAGTGTCTTTCAGCCCCACGGTTTTGTTAAACACAAGATGTTCTGGAGTTGTGTCTAAATCGGCCATGAAGTAACCTGTGCGTTGGAATTGCAAATATTCACCTGGTTTGCGTGCAGAAGCATAGTCTTCAACATAGCAATTGGTGCGCACCGTGAGACTATTGGGGTTGAGCAGTTCACGGAAGTCGCGTTCATCGGCTGAAGGGTTTTCTACGCTGAACAGGCGGTCGTACTCTCTCACTTCGGCGGGTTGGCAATGGTTGACAGCCACCCAATGTAACGTGCCTTTTACTTTTCGGTTAGCACCTTCCATGCCGCTCTTGCTGTTGGGGTCGTACTCAGCCTGGATTTCAGTGATATTACCTTCGGCATCTTTTGTACAGCTAGTACACTTCACGATGTAAGCGTTTTTTTAATCTTACTTCTTTGCCTGGTGTCATGCGGAAGAACTTCTTCGGCGCATCTTCCATAAAGTCGGCACGCTCAATCCATAATTCTTTAGCAAAGGTGATGGTGTGGCTCTTGCTATTTTTCGTCTTCGGGATTATCGATGGCCTCCATCTCCTCGGTTTGGTTGTCAGGGATAGTTGGTGATGACCAATTTCACTGGGTCGAGCACAGCGCTCACGCGAATGGCTTTTTTTATTTAAATCCTCACGCACGCTGGCTTCAAGCAATGCCATGTCGTTGAGGGCATCGAATTTTGTGTAGCCAATCGAGTTGATAAACATGCGGATGCTCTCAGGGCTATAGCCACGACGGCGCATGCCCGTGAGTGTCGGCATGCGTGGATCGTCCCATCCACTCACCAAATGCTCATCGACCAAGGTGTGGAGTTTGCGTTTGCTCATCACGGTATAGGTGAGGTTCAAACGATTGAACTCAATCTGTCGCGGCCGGTTGTCGTGCAGCTTGTCGGCAGTTCCATCCATTTCTTTTAAGAAGTCGATAAACTTATCATAGAGTGGGCGATGGGGTACAAACTCTAAGGTACAAATCGAATGGGTCACACCCTCGAAGTAGTCGCTCTGTCCGTGGGCAAAATCATACATTGGGTAGCAGTGCCATTTTGTCCCAGTGCGGTGATGGGATGTCTGAATGATGCGATAGATGATGGGGTCGCGAAAGTGCATATTGTCATTGGCCATGTCGAGTTTGGCGCGCAACACCATGCTACCTTCTACAGCTTCGGGCGTGTTCATTTGGTGAAACAAAGCTAAGTTTTCTTCTATCGGGCGATTGCGATAGGGACTTTCTATACCGGGAGTTGTGGGTGTTCCTTTCTGTTGTGCAATGGCTTCGCTGCTTTGCTCGTCAACGTAGGCCAGACCTTTCTTAATCAGCCAAATGGCAAAGTCCCAAAGTTTTTCAAAATAGTCTGAAGCGTAGAAAATCTCACCCCATTGGAAGCCCAACCATTGGATGTCGCTCAGGATGTTCTCCACATATTCGTTGTTCTCCTTGCTGGGATTGGTGTCGTCGAAGCGTAGGTTGCAAATACCATGATATTTCTCGGCTACGCCAAAGTCCATACAAATTGCTTTTGCGTGACCAATGTGTAAATATCCGTTAGGCTCAGGCGGAAAGCGCGTTTGGATGCGGCCGCCGTTTTTGCCGGCAGCCAAATCGTCTTCAACCAATTGTTCTACGAAACTGATGCTTTTCTTCTCGTCGTTATTTTCTGTTTTTATCGCCATAATATTGTCTGCTTTGTTTTACGGGTGCAAAGATAAACGAAAGACGTGGAAAAGCAAAGGAAAAAGCTATATTTCTTGCTTCTCGGTTGTCGTTGCCTCCTAAATTGCTCGTACTTTTTATGGCGTCGTGTGTCAGAATGGATTGGCGGGAACTTCGCTGCATTCGACCCAAACGAAAAATAACTGGCGGGAATTCTCGATAGGTTTATCCGATACAGGAAAAGGCCTGTTGAAGTGTTAAGTTGTTAAAAAAATAAGAATGACGATTTGTTTTATCCTGCGAAATCAACTACCTTTGCGACACACTTTGAGAAAACTATCGACAAAACGATTATATGAGAAAAAGCATACTGAAATTGGTAACGCTCTATTTGGCTTGGTTGCTTTTGTTCCTTTTGCAAAAGCCTTGCTTCATGTTAGTTTATCGTGACCTGTTTCGGGGCGAGCGTGTGGACAGCTTGTTTCAAGTGATGCTCCACGGATTGCCTTTAGACCTTTCTGTCGCAGCCTATTTCACCTTCATTCCTGGTTTGTTGCTCATAGCGCAATTGTGGCTCACACGCATGTCGCGGTGGCCTTGGCGCATTTATTTTGCACTTGTAGCAGGCATCTATACCATCACATTTCTGCTCAATCTCGTTTTATATCGTTACTGGGGTTTCCCTTTAGACACCACACCTTTTTTTATTACTTCCTCTCTTCGCCTGCCGATGCTTTCGCCAGTGTGAGTGGCTGGTTAGTGGCGTTGGGCATTGGAGCGGCATTAGTGCTGGCGGTTCTCGTGTGGTGGCTGATGATGAGGCTTGTTGGTGGAGCGCGGCTTCCGTGGTATCCGTTGCAGCGTCGCTTGGGCTACAGCGTTGTACTGCTGCTCTGTGTCGGCCTGCTCATTCTGACCATGCGCGGCGGGATCACCGTCTCGGTAATGAATACTGGCGAGGCCTATTTCAGTGCCAACATGCGGCTCAATCATGCGGCTATCAATCCCGTTTTCAGTCTGTTGGAAAGCTATTCGAAGCAGGTTGATTTCGCGGCTCAATACCGGTTTATGCCCGGAAGCAGGCGCGCAACATTTTTCGCTCAATGGTTTGCACGCGGCGTGCGAATAGCGACACTTTGCTCTGCACACGGCATCCCAACATCTATATCGTGATTTTGGAGAGCTTCTCCCGCAAGGTGATGGAGACTGATGCCACGCCCCATTTAAATGCGCTACGTAAGGAAGGGCTCTTTTTCGATAATTTCTATGCAAACAGCTTCCGCACCGATCGTGGAATCTTGTCCATTTTGAGTGGCTATCCGGCCCAACCCACAACAAGTCTCATGCGCTATCCTGCAAAGACCGACAAGCTGCCGTCTATCGGCAAAAACGTTGCAGAAGCAGGGCTACGCCTTGCATTATTATTATGGTGGCGATGCCAACTTCACCAATATGCGCTCTTATCTCACGGGCATGGGCTTCACCCACATTGTGTCCGATAGCGATTTTTCCACTTTCTGCGCGGCTCAGCAAGTGGGGAGTGCCCGACCATCTGGTGTTTCAGCGTGCGCTGGATGATGCAAAGAAGGCAGCTCGGGAGCACGCGTTGCCACCCCAGCTGAATGTGATTCAAACGAGCAGTTCGCACGAGCCTTTCGATGTGCCTTACCATCGTTTGCCCAATAAAATCCTCAACGCCTTTGCTTACACCGACGCCTGGGTGGGACACTTTGTTGCCGCGCTGAAGAAGTTGCCGCAATGGCGCAATACATTGGTCATCATCTTGCCCGACCATTTAGGATGCTATCCCGAGAACATTAGCAGCACCACACCGCAACGCTATCACATCCCGATGTTGTGGCTCGGTGGAGCGGTGAAGCAGGCGCAGGTGGTGTCGCAATTTGGTTCGCAGCACGACTTGGCCGCCACGCTCTTAGGACAATTGGGTTTGCCTCACGAACCATTTCTTTTCAGCAAAGATTTGTTCGATGCACACGCCCCTTATTTTGCCTTCTTCACTTCGCCCGACATCTGGGGCATGGTAACGGCCGAGCAGCAAATGGTGTATGATAATGCGGCGCAGCGTGTGGTTTATCGTGCGGGGAATGGTGCTGCACAGCCGTTTGAAGCAGCTGGAAAAGCCTATTTACAAGAACTCTATAATGACATTGCGAAACGATGAACGAATGGTTTACAACATTTTTTTACAAGCATTACAAACAATAGATGTTAGCATTCTCTTGGCCATCAATCATGCCCACACGCCCTTTTTGGGATGCGGTGATGTGGCTGGTGAGCGAGAAATGGGTGTGGTTGCCTTTTTTATGTTTCCTTGCTCTTTGTGGTGTGGAAAAAAATTATTCATGGAAAGCCTGCTGCGTGGTGTTTGTCTCTATCGGACTGTTGTTGTTGCTCACCGATTTCTGCACGTCCCACTTTCTGCGCCCCGAGATGGCACGTCTGCGCCCTTGCAATTTGGCCAATCCGCTGAGTGCTTCGATACGCGTTATCGATGGCTATCGCAGTGGCCCCCTATGGTTTTCCTTCGTCACATGCCGGCAACGCGTGGGCCTTGGTTTTTTTGTCATGGCCTATTTTTCTTCGAAGCCGACTCATCGTTGGACTTCTGGTCTTTTGGGCTATTGCGATGTGTTATAGCCGCATGTATCTTGGCGTGCATTATTTCAGCGATTTGTTAGGCGGATTTTCTTTGGCTTTTCTTGGGCGGCGGCATCATGGCCTTGGTGTTGCGCAAACGCCACATCGTCTGCCCAACCCATCAGCTGCAGGGGGTGAAGGTGCCCCTTTTTGTGGGTGGCGCCACCTTTCTCATTCTCTTTGTTGCAGCCATCTTTTTATCGTCCATGAAGCTCGAACCCATAGCCCATTTCCATTCGCCCTTTGCCACAAAATTTGGTGTGCCCAAGCAAAGCGGCATTGTTGAAGCATTGCGCGGAACGATTGTGTTTGTGCCCGCCTATCGCAATGCTGATGCGCTGCGGGGCATAGACGAATTTGATTTTCTGTGGCTCATTTGGGCTTTCCATGCCAACAAGCATGCCGCCCACAGCCCCATGGTGCGCCCGCCGCGTTTGGGTGGCAATCAGCGTGTGGGCGTGTTTGCTTCGCGCAGCCCTTTCCGTCCCAATCCGTTGGGGCTGTCGTCGGTGCAGTTGGAGCGCGTAGAGTGGGAGAGCCCACAAGGACCGGTGCTGCATGTGCGTGGGGCCGACTTGATGGATGGCACTCCCATTTTCGACATTAAGCCTTATGTGACCTATGCCGATGCCCATCCTCAGGCACGTAGCGGCTTTGTCGACAACCATGCGTGGCAACGTCTGACGGTGGTGTTGCCCGATGCGCAACGCGAACAGTTGCAAAAACAAGGATTTAACGCGCAACAAATAGAGGAGTTGCTGGCAGTGCTGGCAGAAGATCCCCGCCCGCCTTATCAGCACGATGCGCAAAAGGTCTATGGCATGCTGTTCTATGGTGTTGATGTTCGTTTCAGTGTCATCGAACAAGTGCTAACAATCGTTTCTTGCTCTTGAAGATGTAAAAGCACCCCATCAGAGGGTCTGCGAGGGTTGTTTTCAAAATTAGACACCCCATCAGAGGGTCTGCGAGGGTTGTTTTCGAAATTAGATGCCCAATCAGAGGGTCTGCGAGGGTTGTTTTCGAAATTTGACACCCCATCAGAGGGTCTGCGAGGGTTGTTTTTCGAAATTAGACGCCCAATCGGAGGGTCTGCGAGGGTTGTTTTTCGAAATTTGACGCCCATTCAGAGGGTCTGAATGGGCTTTTCCATGGTTGTAACACCATTTCGTATGCGTGCAAACCTTTGTTGCATCGTTGAGCCGACCCTTTCGCCGTGCCCGAACGGTTGTTTCGCCAACATTCCGAGCATGTGTTATAAGCAAATGGAACGGTAGGGGCACGATGCGCATTGTGCTTTGTCTTCGGTGGGATTGAAATCAATATCGGGATTGAAAATCTCTTCAATCAATTCTTTCAACAAGTTTAGGAAGTCGGCTTCGTAAGGCTGGATGTTGTCTACCTTTTCTTTTCCTAATAGCAATGTGGGGTCGTAATCTTGCGCTGTGGCATGCTGAATAAACAGCAGCGCCGGACTGACGGGCAATTGCTGTGGATTGAGTTTGGCATCGATGCGCAAATTGGCCGCGTAGAGCATCACTTGCAAATAATAGTCGGCATGTTGTTGCAGTTTGTCGGCATCAAACACCTCGTCGATGGTTTGCAGTGGTTTCTTGGTGTTGCGCCCCGTCTTGTAATCGACGACGCGCAGCAGTGATTGCCCGTTGCGCTTGATTTCGTCGATGCGGTCGATGTTGCCAAAGAGCGAGACGCTGTGGTGTCCATTGGCCGTTTCAATGTCTAATGGGTGGTTGACGGTGTGCTCCAACCCCACAATTTTAAAGGGGGCGAGCTGCTTGTCGGTTTGCAAAAGGCGCTTGAGATAATCGAAGATAACCTGCCGGTTGATGAGCTGCAAGCCATTGTATTCTGGGGTCTTTTGTCCGGCTTTGTCGAACAGATTTTCTTGAAACGCCTGGTCTAAAATGCGGCTCAAATGGGCTTCATCTTTCAGCAGTTGGGCGAGGTCGTCTTCCTGCACCATTCTGCCGCCATTCCAAGGTTGGTAGATGAGTTCGGCGGCGCGGTGGAAGATGTTGCCAAATATGCGGTTGTCGATTTCGTCGTCCACGGCATCGGGCTCTTGAAGTTTGAGGACGAAGCGATAATAGAATCGCAACGGGCAGCGCAGGTAGTTGCTGAGCGCCGTGGGCGAGAGGCCCTCGTGCTTGCATGAGCTTTTTGTATAACGAAATTGTTTTTTGGGCACGGCATGGCGTAATTGTTGCAGCGGCAATTGTTGTGCATTGAGGTTTTTTTCCGTGCAATGGTGTGGGGGCTCTCCACCATGAGTTGCAGCATGAAGCGACTCATTTCGCCCGTCGTGGTGTTGCTCGTTGCCTGGTTGTAGGTGAGCGTGATGTCGCTGGCGCGTTGCAACAACCGGTGGAAGTAGTAGGCATAAATGGCCACCTTGTTGTCGATGGTGGTGAGGTTGAAAGCCTTGCGCACGGCGTGGGGAATGAACGAGGTGTCGTTGACGCCTTTGGGCATGTTGCCTTCGTTGCACGAAAGCACTAAGAGATGGTCGAAATCGAGGTTGCGCGTTTCCAGCACGCCCATGATTTGCGTGCCCACGATGGGCTCGCCGTGGAAGGGGATGCTGCTGGACGAAATAATCTGCTGAATGAGTTTGGTGTAGATGTTCATATCGGCCTGTAAATCGCCTGTCTGCATGAGGTCGTCCAACCGATTGAAAATGGTGTAGATGCGAAAGAGTGACTCTTGCATGAAGGGGTCGTGGTGGTCGTCCTTGGCATATTGCTCGGCAATAGTTTGCAGCACATTGCGTATCCAGTGGTTGGTGTTGGCAGCATCGAAAGCCTCGATTTGGAACAGCATTTCGGGCTGCGGGATGTAGTGCATGAAGTGGTGGCGTTGCAGCATGTCTACCCATTTCTTGCGAAACGTGTGGTTGGTTTTGCGGTAGCCCATGGTGCGCAGGCCGATGAGTAGCTTCACAAATGCGGACGCCGGCGCTTGCGCAAGCGGGAACCCTGTGGTGATATTTACATTTTCCACGCTTTCAGGAATGGCGTGGATAACATCCTGAAGCAGGGTTTCGTTGGCCAAGACGATAGCGGTTTTGCGTCCATCGGCAATGCGGTTGTTTTCGCTGAGCCATTGGTTGATGTATTGCGCTTGGATATTTTCTGTGGTCGCGCTGATAAATGTAATCGATTTCGGCTGTTCGAATGCGTTGTAAATGGCCTTGTTGTTACCATCGAGCGCATTGGGAAAGTATTTCAAATATTGGCGAATGAATGTGCCTGCTTCATTTTCTAATGCCCCATGGCGGTGCATGTAATAGTCGTCGTAATCCCAATAGAAAAAGGCTTTACCCTCTTTTTGTAGACGGGTGCAGAGTTGTTGCTCAACCACTTGCATCATGTTGAAACCAACGAACAGATAGGCATCATATTGAAAATCGATAGACGGATTTTCCACGACCTCACGGTAAAGTGCCCCTTCGTAGGCCAGTTGCTGTGCCGAGAGGTGCGCCCTGTAGGTGGTGTAGATGTTCTCGAGGTTGCTCCATAGCTTTAGAAACTTCTCTTTCAATGCTGTTTCGGATTGGTCGGAGAAGTTGCTAAAGAAACGCTTGAGCATTTCTTTTTGCTCGTCGGTGAGATAGGAGATGTCGTCTAATTCGTGCACATTCGAGAGGTTGGCAAACACTTGATGGGCGTCGGCCATATTTTTGTCGATGTCGTCGAAATCGTTGAGCAGCACTTGCCCCCAGCCATAGAAATGGTCTAATGTTTCGTTCATGCCCGTGCAACGGACAAACACTTTGTGTAAATCGCAGATGAGCTTGATGGGGTCGCCTAAGATTTTTTCAGAATGGCGTGTGAAAAGTTCGCTAATCGTGATGTAAGATGGACTCCACAATGGGCGATGAGCCAACTGTGCCAATTCCTCGTTGAGAAAAAAAGGGCTGCGCGTTTGTTGGGAAAAAAACAACAGCTATTCTTGAGAGATTATAGCCATATTTGTCGAGAATATCTTGTGCTACGTAGTGTAAAAAGGTGTTCATTTGACAGGAATAATTTGATTAGAGAAAATATACCAAAGATAGCCTTCAATGGGTTGCGGATGCATCTCGGAGAGCAGTTGTATGTAGTCGTGCACTTGCCGTTGATGTTCAGCGTGTGGCGTGCCGAATTTGAAATCGACGACAACTATCTTTTGCTCGTCCATCATGACACGGTCGGGGCGCCGTTCTTCTGTGCGCTGTGTATGGGGATTGTAGCGCAAGATGGTGCACTCGTTCAGAATGGTCCACCGGTTTGTAAACCATGGTGCTATACGTGGGTCGGCCAAACGTTGATGGAGCAAGGAAAGAAGCTTCTCTTTGGTAATGATATTGTCATAGAGCACACCAGTCTCTTCAAGCGTTCTTAACGCGTTGGGGACATCTTCTTGCGTGCGAATCTTCGAAAAAATAGCATGTAGAATGCTGCCCAATTGGATATAGCCCTTTTGTTTGTCGGTTTCTGTTTCTAGTCCTTTTTGCAAGAAGGCTTCGCTGCTGTTACTTTGTCTGAAAGAGACCTGCGCATCGTTGTGGGCAATGGTTACTGGAATATTCTCGGCTGGTGTCAAGAAGATGTTGTCCACCTTCTGTTTTTTTCTTCTGTTTTTGCTGCGGGAAGCTTATCTCCAAATTTAAAGTAGGTGGCCTCTTGAGCATCATCTTCCCCGGTGATTTGCGATGTATTCAATTCTTTTGCCACTTCTTCGAGGCAGGTTTCAATCAGTTTTGAACGGCTGTTGATTTTATCGCCCTTTTTAGAGAAGACATACAAGCCCTGTTCTGCACGTGTAAACGCCACGTAGAGCAGATTGAGATTGTCGACGCTATTTTTGCACATACTCTTGAATGTAATCCTTTGCATAAAATGAATGGAGCATCTTTGTCTTGCTGTAGCTGATGGGAACTACAGGAAGGTCGCTGAAAAGGAGGTTGTTGAGGCTCGCACCACACAATACTATCATTCCGCTCTAAATCCCAATCGCAGAAGGGAAGTAGCACATGGGCATATTCCAATCCCTTGCTCTTATGAATGGTTACGAGTTTAATCCCTTCATTGTTGCTACTTTGAATCGACACTTTGTATAAGCTGTTCTCCCACAGTTGCAGGAAGTTGTGGATGTCGGCAATGTTGTCTTGCGTATATTCGTTGAGCTTGTCGTAGAAAGCGCAGATATAGGCATCTTGTCCTTTGATGGTTTTGCAACTCGAAGATGCGATAGATGGTTTCAACCATTTCAGAAATAGGAAGCCCAAGGATTTGCTCTTTTTGTGTGATGAAAGCTTGGGGAAGGAGCTCATCTAATGCGGTTTCTTGCAGCATGGCGTTGAAGGCTTCGAATGTTGCGCCTTGGATGTATACCTGATAACTCTTCGATAGTGAGGCTTTCGCTAAGATGTCATCGGGATTGTCGAGGACTGACAAAGCCTGAATGATGATATTTACAGCTTGAGAGGCGCTCAGGTGGAAAGCTTCGTTGGAAACCAAATGAATATCGGGGCGGTGTTGCAGAAAGTAGTCACCGATAGTTTGAATAGTGTCGTTCTTGCGCACTAAGATGGCAATATCTTTTTCTTGAACTCCCATTTGCAGCAGTGTATCAACTTTGTCGACGACGCTTGCTAACGTTTGTACCTCGTAGTCTTCGCTCTTGGGAAACAAGGTGACTTCTACCATGCCCAATGCTTCTTTGTGTGCAGGGATTTCCTGCACTACATCCTGATAGGCGCGTTCAACTTGCTGCGCCTGCTTCTCGTCCAACTCTTGCAGCTGAGCGTAGAGTTGTTGGGTAGCTTTTTGAAAGAAAGTGTTGTTGAAGGCTATGATATTGCGTTGCGAGCGGTAGTTGGTTTTGAGCGATTTCTCTGTAACCATTTGCGGATTGAACTGTTCCTCGATGTTGTTTAAGAGCCGCCAATCGCCTGCACGCCATCGGTAAATGCTTTGTTTCACATCGCCCACAATCATGTTCATGCCTTTTCGGCTCATGGTTTCGAGCAGCAACACTTTGAAGTTTTTCCACTGCACCGTGCTGGTGTCTTGGAATTCATCAATCATGATATTCTCGAGTTGAGTGCCGATTTTTCTCGAAGATGAAGGGCGAGTCTTGGTGGTCAATCATAGCTTGCAGGAGAGCTTGCGTGTCGCTGAGCATAAAACGGTTGACTTCGCGATTGATGGCTTGCACCTTATTTTCTATGCCTTCGAGCAACCTCAGCTGATTGAGATGCTGCAGGGTTAAGTCGGCGGTCGCATACAACAGGGCTTGCTGTTTTCGTTCGTTCTCTGTGGTTTGCAACAATGGCATGAGTTGCGTTTCCACTAAGTCATACATGGGATTTCCCGCAACGGCATTGGCTTTGGTTAGCCATGCATCGACGCTTTCTGTAGCTTTGGCTGCCGTGGTGTTGTACACCTTTTCGCTATCAACAAATTCCCCCTCTATGAGCTTTCTAAAATAGCCACAAACGCCATTTTTTTCTTGGATTTGAAATCATCGACGCAGACTCCGTGCGCCTCAATGATTTCAAAAAAACCTCTCCACGCTTCTTCATCGTCTCTTCGGCTGTTTTCCTGATGGTGCGCAAGCGAGCGGTGTAGTTTTTAAAGAAGTCTTTCTCTTGGAAGACGACTGCGAGTTGTTTGCGATGGTCTTTGTAATAGTCTTTGAAGATGTTCATGCCAAACTTCTTAATTTGCGCAATGACATTCCACGACTTGTCGTCGTCCATATTGTCTTGGATATATTCTAAAAATCCAATGCAGGAGGCGTGACGTCTTGTTGAGTTCTTCGATGAGCATGTCGACGGCTTCTTCTTCCACCTGGTTATCGTTGAGTTCAAGGCGCAGGTTGGCGGTTAAATCTAATTCCTTGGCCAAGTTGCGCAACACGGTTTGGAAGAAAGCGTCGATAGTTTCAACTCTGAAATAACTATAATTGTGGATGAGTAGGCGGAGTGCCAAAGCCGCGTTCTCACGAATTTGTGCATCTGCGAGCGTTGTTTCTTCCTTTATTTTTCTTCAAATAAGGTTGGCTGGAAGGCAGTTGATGGGCGATGCCATAGAGTTGGCTCAAGATACGCATTTTCATTTCTTCGGTAGCCTTGTTGGTAAAGGTTACAGCCAAGGTCTTTCGAAACGCAAAAGGGTCGGCAACCAATAATTTAATATATTCAACGGCGAGGGTGAATGTTTTTCCCCGATCCAGCACTTGCTTTGTATACAGTTAAGTTTTCCATTTACCAATGACGAAATAATTCGAAGCCAAATTTACAACTAAAATCTTTAATTCTGCCTTTTTTTCACTGCCGAGAAATGCGCCCATGGAGAAAAAAACGTGTGGTGAAGCCATAGCCGATTTCGAGGTGGGGACGACACAGCTTTGAGGAAAGCATGCTAAAGTAAAAGCGTTCCATCTCGACGAACTGACCGACCATCGGCAGGCGCGAGCAAAGCAGCAATGGACTTTCATAGGTGATGTTGGTGCGCACGTACCAGCGCGAGGCATTGTATTGATAGGCGTCGAGCAATTCGAACGTGCCGCTCCAGTCGTCGTTCCAGCCGCCGGGGATATGGTTCTCGTGGAAGTTGGCGTAGTCTAAGAAATAGGTGCTGCGGTCTTGCTGGGTGTATCCTCCTGCGCCCAAGCGCATTTGCAAGGATTGCAGGCTGCTGAGGTTGAGCTTCCATTGTGCATCGCTTTCCCACCGCTCGTAGCCGATGTTGCTGCGCAGGAAGTCTTTGATGGCTCGTTCATAATCGAGCGTGACGATGGGACCTTGATAGTCCCGACGGACGCCACTGCATTTCGATGAAAGGGGCGGACGAGGTGAAATGCGAAGGCAGATGATGTTGCAGGTAGATGCGCTTTTCCATGGCCGTGCGACGGTGGAACATCATGCCCGCACGCATGCCCCAATGCGGGCTGAAATCATAATGATGAGCCACCTGGGCGTAGTGGTCTTTAAACCATGTGAGCTTGGGATAGTTGGTTCTTAGTGCGGCGCTCACGGGGATGGGAGCTTGCTCGATGACCTCGCCATTGGCTATTTGATTGCCGCTACCCGCATCGATGCTGAAATAACCATTCTGCTGGGGCTGATAATGATAGGAAAAGTGGGCGTCGACATACAATTGGTGCTGTTTGAAGGCATAGCCTGCGCGGAATTGAGCGTTGAACGACCCATTGTGGCTGGGTGGTGTGTAGCTGAGGTTGACGTTGGCCTTGTAGGTGACGCCGCGCCGATGGTCATAGCCCATGTAAAGCGGATTGAGGATGGGGCTGATGCGCACCATTCCTTCGTTGTTCTTGCCGAAATTGCCCGTCAGATGCTTCACCATGTGCCGACCAATGAGGTTCCAGCCTATTTGTTTCCACCAATTTGTAGTCTTGCGGAGCGAATCGGCGGGTTGCTGCGATGCCTGCCGGCGTTGCATGGAGTCGCGGGCATATTGCTGCAGCTCGTCATCCTGTAGCGGTGTGGGGCGCAGCTGGGCGATGGCGGCCTGCACATCGGTGGGCAGCGCCGCAGGCTTGGCGGCATCCTTCAGTCGGGTGCTGTGGAAAGTGCTTTGCATGTTGTTGCCCATGAACTTGAAATGGCAGGTGAGGTCGATCGTTGTGGCTTGCAGACTCTCGCGCCCGGCAGCGCCCATTTGCAGTTGCAAAGTGAAGCGTATCATGTCGTATTCGCCTTGCAGCTGTGCGCTGATGAGGCGGCCCGAGTTGAAATCGGCCACAGCCTCGCCATAAACCAATTGCGTGTTGTTCACGCGTGGACGGAATTTGATGCGAGCCCGCGCGTCGTGTTGGTAGCTGATTTGGTAGCGGTAGAAACGGGCATTGGCCGGGTGGAACGGCGAGAGGATGTCGCGCCGAAAGATGGTTTCGCCATAGAGTTGCGGCGCGAGATATTTCATGGCCGCCGTCAAGCCCGTTTGCTGGCTGCGCATGGTGGAGTGGGTGAGCCACCGGCGGCTCTCGATGGACTGAGGCCCAACGAAAACGCTGTCGATGTATTCGCCTAAGAAATGGCGTTCGCGGCCGCGGGCAATGTTCCACATTGTGGGAATGGTGAGCAAAATGGCGTTTCTTTTTTCAGGATGTGGAGCGAGAATTTGGTGTAAACGGCATGCTGCCGCGCACTGTCGGGCAGCGCGTCCATTTGTGCGGCATAGGCATAGATGCGTTGCAGCAGCGTTGTGCGGCGCGCTCCCTTCTGTGCGCCTTGCATGGCCGTCGTTGCCCATAGCGAAAGGCCGACGAGCAGCATTCTTACGATGTTTTGATGCTTAGCCAGTGTTTCCATTTGCCATTCTTAGCCTCGCAAAGTTAACAAAAAGCCCTTGTCTGCACAAATTTATTTGGGCGTGGCAGCGAAACGGCCGTCATTCCGGATTGAGGTTGCCGGCGAATAGTTCGCCGACGGACAAAAAAACAAGAAATGTATGCCGGCGAATAGTTCGCCGATGGACAAACATAAGAAATGTATGCCGGCGAATAGTTCGCCGATGGACAAAAACAAAAGTGTACGCCGGCGAATAGTTCGCCGACGGACAAAAACGAGGGAGGTTGCGTGGCAGAGGGGTTTGATGGAGGTTGGTAGGGGCGGCGCCTGTGTGCCCGCCCGTGTCGCCCTGCAAGGGTGCATCCATCGATAGCAGGTGTGCATCATGCGCAATGCACAAACATTTCTACGGATGAAAATGCCTCCTTTGCGGCTGGGGGACGTGCCCTTTGCGGGTGGAAACGCCGCTGCGCGGACGTTCGGGCGGGCACACAGGCACCGCCCCTACCATTTCTCGTATGGTTCGTGTTATAAGATTGCCAGAGAATAGTTCGTCGCGTTACAAACATAAGTTTATAGTCGCGGCGAATAGTTTGCCGCTGCACTAAAAAGAGTTTATAGTCGCGGCGAATAGTTTGCCGCTGCACTAAAATGAATTATAGTCGCGGCGAATAGTTCGCCGCTGCATTAAAAAGAGTTTATAGTCGTGGCGAATAGTTTGCCGCTGCATTAAAATGAATTATAGTCGCGGCGAATAGTTTGCCGCTGCATTAAAAAAAGAGTTTATAGTCGTGGCGAATAGTTTGCCGCTGCACAAAAATGAGTTTATAGTCGCGGCGAGGGGCTTTCCGCTGCACAAAAAGAGTTTATAGTCGTGGCGAGGTGCTCGCCGCTGCACAAAAATGAGTTTATAGTCGCGGCGAGGGGCTTTCCGCTGCACTAAAATGAGTTTATAGTCGCGGCGAGGTGCTCGCCGCCGATATTCCGAGCTGTTTATCGCAGAAAAAGGTGCTCGCCGACGGACAAAAACGGAAAAACACATCCCAAAATGCGTATTTCTGGCGTGGGTTTTCGGCTGAATATGCTAAGAAAATGGCTTTCTTGGCGTTTGGACTGCGAAATCCTACATTTTTTTATTATTTTTGCGGCTGAAAAAATCAAACCGATATGAATCGAACAAAATTATTCCTCCTATTTTTGCTTGCTGCTGCAGGTGCTGACGCTCGGCGCACAACAAAAAACGTGAGTTCCGCGGCGCGTGGATTCAGTGTGTCAACGGCCAGTTTAAAGGGCTTGGCCGCGACGAGATGCAACGCCAGCTCACTCAGCAGTTGAACGAGTTGCAGCGCGACGGCGTGAATGCCATCATCTTTCAGGTGCGGGCCGAGTGCGATGCGCTCTACAACAGCCCGCTCGAGCCATGGAGCCGCTATTTGACGGGGCAACAGGGCGTGGCTCCCAATCCGTTTTGGGACCCTTTGCAATGGATGGTGACCGAATGCCATCGGCGCGGCATGGAGTTGCACGCATGGATTAATCCGTTCCGCGCCAAAACCAAGGGCACGCAGGAGTTGGCAGCCAATCATGTGGCCATCAAAAATCCAGGCGGCATGTTTGCCTACGATGGACAGCTCATCATGGACCCCGGCCAGCCCGCCAACCGCACGTATATTTGCAAAGTGGCGGCCGACATTGTGCGGCGCTATGATGTGGATGGTTTTCATATCGATGATTATTTCTATCCCTATCCTGTGGCAGGGCTCGCAATTCCCGACGACAATGCGTATGCGGCCTATGGCAACGGCATTAAAGATCGCGGCGATTGGCGGCGCTACAACGTGAATTTGTTTATCAAGGAGCTCTCCGACAGCATTCATGCCGTGAAGCCTTGGGTGAAATTCGGCGTTTCGCCCTTTGGCATCTATCGCAACCAGACGAGTTGGGCAGGGAGGAAGTGCCACGAAGGGTCTGCAAAACTATGACGACCTCTATGCCGACGTGTTGTTGTGGGTGAACAAGGGCTGGACGGACTATTGCGTGCCGCAGTTGTATTGGCAGGTGGGTCATCCCACAGCCGATTACAAAGAGCTCATCACGTGGTGGAACCGCAACGCAGGCAATCGGCCTTTGTATATCGGCGAGAGCGTGGACAACACCGTGCGCAATGCCGATCCGCAAAATCCGAATAGCCATCAGTTGCCGTTGAAACGCCGTCTGCAAGGACAAATGCACAATGTTTGCGGCACTGTGTTGTGGTATGCAAAGAATTTCTGCGACAACGTGGGTAGTTATGCCACGCTCATGCGCGAAAACTATTGGAAATATCCTGCGTTGCAGCCGCGCATGCCTTTCCTCGACGACAAAGCACCCAAGAAGCCCAAGCGGGTGAAGCCCGTGTGGACCAACGATGGTTATGTGCTGTTTTGGCAGGCGCCCAAGGCCAAGAAATGGGGCGATGAGGTCGTGCGCTATGTGGTTTATCGCTTTGAAAAGGGTGAGAAGGTGGCGTTGGATGATGCTTCGAAAATTGCCGCCATCACCACTAATTGCTACTATAAATTGCCCTACGAAGATGGTCAGCACAAGTGGGTTTACCTTGTGACGGCGGTCGATCGCATGAGCAACGAAAGCAAGGCCGTGAAGAAAAAAATTAGTTTGTGATGCAGAACCTTTATCAGCGGCCGGGCGATTACGACCATTTCTGTGTGGAGCAGCCTGCCCCTTGTTGGATTGGCTGTTGCAGAATGTGCATCATCTGAGCCGCTCGAAAATGAAAGCCACGTTGCAAGGGCGCGGCATCCGCGTGGATGGAAAAGTGGTGACGCAGTTTGATTATCCGTTGAAAGCTGGGCAGAAAGTGACCGTGAGCCGCACCAAACAGAACAGCAGCATCTTTAAAAATCGCTATGTGAAGATTGTCTACGAAGACCAGTATCTCGTGGTGATCGAAAAGAATGTAGGGGTGCTGTCGATGGCTGCCGGCCATTCGTCGCTCAACGTGAAAGCCATTCTGGATGACTATTTCAAGCAGACGCGCCAGAAATGTACGGCGCATGTGGTGCACAGACTCGACCACGACACCAGTGGGCTGATGGTCTATGCCAAAGACAAACACACCGAGCTGCTGCTGGAAGAGGATTGGCACAACATTGTCTACGACCGGCGCTATGTGGCCGTCGTGTCGGGCGAAATGCGCGAGACGGATGGCGTAATCGCTAATTGGTTGAAGGACAATAAAGCCTATTTCACCTACTCATCTCCTGTGGATAATGGCGGAAAATATGCCGTTACGCATTTCCATGTTTTAGCACGGTCGCCACGCTATTCTTTGGTAGAATATCGTTTGGAGACAGGGCGCAAGAACCAAATTCGCGTGCATTCGGCCGACATGGGCCATCCCGTTTGCGGCGATGTGAAATATGGCAACGGCGACGACATCATCGGAAGGCTCTGTCTGCATGCCTACATCCTGTGTTTCTATCATCCCATCACGCATCGCCGAATGGAGTTTGCCACGCCCATCCCACCCGCATTCAAAACAATATTTAAATAAAATCAACAGATAAAGTATGGATAATTTCTTGTATTATATTTTTCATTCTCATTGCCCCTCGTCGTAGGCATTTTCGTGATTAAAAAGATTACTGGTTGCGTCTTTAAGGTGATTGTAGCCTTGGCAGTAGCCGCCATTTTAGTTGCTTTGTATTATTTGCATGGCGCTTAGGGTGTTTCTGTTTTCAAAGGGCTTAAAAAAACAAGCAAAAGCTTTGTTGTATGGTAGAATTGCGCTAACTTTGTAGGCAAATTTTTAACAGCGATATGAAACAAACAAAAATTGTAGCTTCGATTAGCGACCGCAGATGTGATCAGGATTTCATCAGAAAATTGTTTTTTACAGGCATGAATGTGGTGCGCATGAACACGGCACACGCAACAGAAGAAGGCATTCGAACCATTGTGAAGAATGTGCGTGCTGTGTCGCCGCACATTGGGATTATGATTGATACGAAAGGTCCTGAGGTGCGAACGACAGGTGTTGATGAACCTCTGAGCTACAAATCTGGCGAAATAGTGAAAATTTTCGGTCGCCCCGAGATGGACTCTTCGCACGACATCATCAACGTTTCTTATCGCGATATTGCCAAAGATGTGAAAGTGGGCGACGATATGCTCTTCGACGATGGCGAGCTCGATATGAAGGTCATCGAATGCGATGGCCCCATGGTGGTGGCACAGGTGCAGAACGACGGCGTATTGGGCTCACATAAAAGTGTGAACATTCCAGGCGAGCACATCGATTTGCCAGCGCTCACCGAAAAGGATAAAAAGAATATCTTGCTGGCTATCGAGCTGGATATTGATTTCATTGCCCATTCCTTCGTGCGCAATGCCGACGACGTGAAAGCCGTGCAAAAGATTTTGGATGAGCATCATAGCGACATCAAAATCATTTCCAAGATTGAAAACCAGGAAGGTGTTGATAATATCGACGAAATTATCGAAGCCTCCTACGGTATTATGATAGCGCGTGGCGATTTAGGCATCGAGGTGCCCATCGAGCGTATTCCCTGGTATCCAACGTAGTATCATTCGTAAATGTGTAGAAAAGCGTCGCCCCGTCATTGTAGCTACGCAAATGTTACATACGATGATTAACAATCCACGCCCCACGCGTGCCGAAGTGACCGATATTGCCAATGCTATTTATTATCGCACAGATGCATTGATGCTGAGTGGCGAAACGGCCAGTGGAAAATATCCCGTTGAGGCGGTGCAAACCATGGCTCGGATTGCTGAACAAGCAGAACAAGATAAGTCGCGTGCCCATGAGATTGAAGCGCCTTGGGACGAAAATGAGCTCGATTTACGCACGTTCTTGGCTCATGCCGCAATTGATGCCACGCGCAAATTAGGTGTGGCAGGCATTATTACCGACAGTGAAACAGGACAGACGGCGCGTAATTTGGCTGCCTTCCGTGGTCCAGTGCCGGTGTTGGCAATCTGTTATAAAGAAAAAACGCAGCGCTGGCTCAACCTCAGCTATGGCGTTATCCCCATCTATCAGCGTGAGCAGGTGAGCGCGCAATATATGTTCTTTGCTGCATTGCGCATGCTTCGTCAAAAGGGATACATCCAAAATGAAGATAAGATTGCTTATCTAAGTGGAAATCTTGGCGAAGGTGGCGGAACCACGTTCTTGGAAATTAATGAGGTGCGAGAAGTGTTCGATCGCAACTATGAATTCCACCTCCCAGATGTGGAGAAGTTGAATGAAAGTAATGACGAGGTGTGCGAAGAAAAAGAAGTAAGCACTTCTAATATACAATTATATTTCTGTTAAAAGATTTGAAATAATAGTACTGCAACCGTTATGGTTGCGGTTAACGATTATATTTTTAGCTAATTTTGCACGCGCTGCCACGTGATGGCAGCATTAAATTCAAATTAAAAATTATAAAAAAACAAATGGCAACAAAAAAATCAGATTGCAACGTGGCGGTAGAAAAAAACTATGCTTTCTATAGCATTGTTATCGCTGACGTTAGAGCTCCACGTGATGGTAAATTTACTGAGAAGATTGGTACGTTCAATCCTAATACCAATCCAGCTACCGTAGATTTGAATTTCGAACGCGCTCTTTATTGGGTAGAAACAGGTGCTCAGCCCACTGACACCGTTCGTAACATTCTCAAGCGTGAAGGCGTTTATATGATGAAGCACCTTCGTGGTGGTGTGAAGAAAGGTGCTTTTGACGAGGCTGCTCTTCAACAGAAGTTTGACGCTTGGAAAGAAAATAAGCTGAAAGGTTTCGAGGCTATCCGCGAAGGCGAAGCTAAGGCTAAGGCTGCAGCTGTGAAGGCTGAGCTCGAAGCAGAGAAGAAAATGAACGAAGCGATTGCAAAGAAGGTGGCTGAGAAAAAAAGGCTGCTGCCGAAGCTGCGCAAGCTGAAGCAACTGCAGAAGCGACCGAGGCTGCTGCTGAGGCTACAGAAGAAGCACCTGCTGCTGAAGCGTCTGCAACGGAAGAAACAGCAGAAGCATAAGACATTTTTTTATCATTTAGAGGCAAGGAACAGCTCGTTTGAGGTGTTCCTTGTTTCTTTTTGTGCTGGTGTTACTTTTTCTCCTACAGCTTGTCATTGCCTATTGTGCGAAGAGCGTTATAAAAATAAGGTGAGTTATTAAATTGCATGCTGTTTTTTTGGAAGTCCCGTGAGCAAGAAACACTTTTGTGCAATATTTGAGGAAATTCTGCAAGCATGGTGCATTCTCAGAAAAGGTCTCCTTTGAGAAAATGGATTTTGTAGGAGTTGTTGGCGAAGTGCTAGTTGGTGGCTGGTGGCATTGTGAAGAGTGGGGCATTTGAAAGTAAGAAGCGATAAGGGATAAGCGGCGTAGTTGAATATCTTTTGTAAACTCTACCTTGCATTTTTTTATTTAAATAGCGTTATAGTTATAATATTATTGTTACCTTTGCAGCGATTTGAGGTAGATTAGCTATCTACCTCGTGAGACGAATTATTAGTAACGTTATAAAATTTATGAATTTCACTTTATTCATTACCGTTTTAATAACGGCTGTGGTCTTGGTAGTGGCAGCTTATGTTATTGCTAAGTTAATCGGTCCTCGGTCTTATAATCCGGTAAAGGGTGAGCCCTTTGAATGTGGTATTCCCACGCGAGGTAGCTCTTGGCTTCCGATGCATGTGGGCTACTATCTTTTTGCCATCCTTTTTCTGGTGTTCGACATCGAGACGGTATTTCTTTATCCATGGGCTGTTGTTGCGAAGGAATTAGGCCATTTTGCTTTGGTTAGCATCGGTTTCTTCTTGGTTGTGTTAGTTTTGGGCCTTGCTTATGCTTGGCGGAAAGGAGCTTTTGGAATGGAAGTAAGAAAACCTCACATTAAGAGCATTCCTTATCAAGAGTTTAAGGATAACGAGAATTTAGAGAAGATAACAAAGGAGCTTAATGAGGGCGGCGTGAATGTGATAGTGGGTTCGCTCGACCAGGCGATTAACTGGGGGCGCAGCAACTCGCTGTGGTCGCTCACTTTTGGTACGTCGTGCTGCGGAATTGAGTTTATGGCTGTGGGTTGTTCGCGCTACGATTTCTCGCGCTTCGGTTTTGAGGTAACGCGAAATTCGCCTCGTCAGGCCGACTTAATCATGTGTGCTGGAACCATTACCAACAAGATGGCGCCGGTGTTTAAGCGTCTTTATGACGAGATTGCCGAGCCCAAATATGTTGTGGCTGTGGGTGGTTGCACCATCAGCGGAGGCCCGTTTAAAAAGAGCTATAACGTGGTGCGCGGTATCGATGAATTAGTGCCCGTCGATGTATATATTCCCGGTTGTCCACCACGTCCCGAGGCAATTTTGTATGGCATGATGCAGTTGCAGCGCAAAGTGAAGGTCGAGAAATTCTTTGGTGGTGCTAACCACAAAATGACCCCTGAAGAAAAAAAGCTGAGTCTTTAGCAAAAGGTGGTTTGCACGGATTGAGTAACGAGACGCTTGCCGCAACCGAGAAGTTGGGTAAACGGGCTCCGATTATTGTGACCGATGTTCCTGCTGATTTCGATCCGCAGAAAGGTTTAACAGAAGAATAACGTGTGAGAAGATGAAATTAGAAAATATAGAACTCCAATTTGATGGCTTTGCCGAGGAAATGGCGAAGCTGAAAGGCGAGAAGCATTTCGATTATCTTGTTACCATTATTGGCGAAGATTTTGGCGAAGAGGGCTTGGGTTGTATTTATATTCTTGAGAATACCGAGAACCACGAGCGCTGTTCGGTGAAAACGATTGCAAAGCAAGTTGGCGAGGATTATGTCATTCCCTCGGTTTTTGCATTTGTGGAATGCAGCTAATCTGTTAGAACGTGAGGTATTCGACTCTTAGGCATCAAGTTCTTGGGACATCCCGATATGCGTCGCCTTTTTCATGCGCAACGATTTTTAAAGGCTATCCGTTGCGTAAGAATTTCGATGCGAGTCCAGAAGCTAATCCTTTTCCCCACGACGGATGAGCCTGAGACTGATTTTTTACGATTGAGTGGAACTTAGATAAAAACGGTAATTTGGTTGCGACACAACATCGTTTGTTTGATGACGACGATTTTGTGGTCAACTTAGGTCCCAACCATCCAAGTATGCATGGTGTACTTCGTTTGCAAACTGTTTTGAATGGTGAGGTGGTGAAGCATATTTATCCGCATTTAGGATATATTCATCGCGGTATGGAGAAGATGTGCGAAAGCATGACTTATCCGCAAACATTGGCTTTTGCCGACCGTTTGAATTATCTCTGTGCCATGATGCATCGTCATGCCATGGTGGGTGTAATGGAAGAGGCTTTAGGCGTAGAACTATCCGATCGTATTCAATATATCCGCACAATCATGGACGAGTTGCAGCGTATTGATAATCACTTGCTCTTCTTGGGTACTTGTGCACAAGACTTGAGTGCCTTGACAGCTTTCCTTTATTGCATGCGCGACCGTGAGCAAGTGCTCAACGTGATGGAGGAAACCACTGGTGGCCGCTTAATTCAGAATTATTATCGCATTGGCGGTTTGCAGGATGATATCGATCTAATTTCGTTCAGAATGTGAAAGCACTCTGCAAATATCTTCGCCCGAAAGTCCAAGAATATTTAGATGTATTTGGCGATAATGTCATCACACAGCAGCGTTTAATCGGCGTCGGTCCCATGGGCTTGGAAGATTGTATTAACTATGCAGTGACAGGTCCTGCTGGTCGCGCCGCTGGATGGAAAAATGATGTGCGCAAGAACCATCCTTATGCAATGTATGATAAGGTTAACTTTAATGTAGTTACCTTGGATGGAGCCGATTCTTATGCGCGTTATATGGTTCACATACAAGAGCTTTATCAGAGCTTGGATATTATAGAGCAGCTCATCGATAATATTCCTGAAGGCGAATATTACATCAAACAGAAACCCATTATCAAACTGCCCGAAGGACAGTGGTACTTCTCTGTAGAAGGTGGTGCTGGTGAGTTTGGTGTTTATTTAGATTCGAAAGGTGATAAGAGTCCTTATCGATTGAAAATGCGTCCTATGGGATTGACCTTAACTGGGGCTTTTCGATAAAATGTTGAAGGGACAGAAGTTGGCCGATCTTGTTGCAACAGGTGCAGCAATCGATTTTTGTTATTCCTGATATTGATAGATAATTATGTTTGATTTTAGTATAGTAACAACTTGGATTGATAGTTTGCTACGCCAGACATTAGGTTTAAGCGACTTTTTATCGATATTAATCGAGTGTGTGCTCGTAGGCGTTGCTATTTTGACCGCCTATGCTTTGATTGCCATTGTACTTATCTTCATGGAACGTAAGGTTTGTGCTTATTTTCAGTGTCGTTTAGGTCCGATGCGCGTTGGTCCTTGGGGTATATTCCAGGTGTTTGCCGATGTGTTGAAGATGTTGATTAAAGAAATCTTTGTGGTAGACAAAGCCGATAAGTTTCTTTATTATCTTGCACCGGTGTTGGTGATTGTTGCTTCTGTTGGCACCTTCTCTTTCTTGCCTTGGAATAATGGCGCACAAGTGTTAGACTTCAATGTGGGTATTTTTTTGCTGACCGCTATTTCGAGTATTGGTGTTTTGGGCATCTTCTTAGCTGGTTGGGGTAGTAATAATAAATATTCCGTAGTGAGTGCCATGCGTGGTGCTGTGCAAATGATTTCTTACGAAATATCGTTGGGACTTTGCATTATCAGCGCTGTGCTTTTGACTGGAACCATGCAGATAAGTGGAATTGTTGGTGCACAAGATAGTGCATGGCTCATTTTCCAATCGCCCTTTACTTGGATAGCCTTCCTGGTATTCTTGATTGCTGGGAATGCAGAAGCTAATCGTGGTCCATTCGATTTGGCCGAAGCTGAAAGTGAATTGACCGCAGGTTATCATACCGAATATTCGGGTATGGGATTTGGTTTTTATTATTTAGCAGAGTATTTAAATCTCTTTGTCATCTCAGGAATTGCTGCAACGGTGTTCTTAGGGGGCTGGATGCCGCTACATGTCGTAGGCTTGGATGGTTTTAATGCTGCGATGGACTATATCCCAGGAATTATTTGGTTTATGGGTAAGACTTTTGCCATCGTTTGGATTTTGATGTGGATTCGTTGGACTTTTTCCACGCTTACGTGTCGATCGATCCTTACCTTAGAATGGAAGTATATCATGCCATTCATGATGGTTGTTTTAGCACTAACGACAGTGTGGATAGCTTTAGTTTAATTCTTGTTTGAAAATAATAAACGATTTTTTTATAATGGAAAATAAAAAAATCATATTTTGGAGAGATTGGTTCTGCGCTCAAAACATTGGGTATAGGATTGAAGGTAACCTTGAAGGAATACTTCACGCCCAAGACGACAGAACAATATCCTGAGAATAGGAAGACAACACTCCATGTTGCAAAGCGCCATCGCGGACGTCTTGTTTTCAAGCGCAACGATGATAAAACTTATAAGTGCACGGCTTGCACGATGTGTGAGAAGGCTTGTCCGAATGACACGATTAAGATTCTTGCGCACATGGAAGAAAATCCTGAAACGGGGCGTAAGAAAAAGGTTCTTGATGATTATCAATATGATTTGGGCGATTGTATGTTTTGCCAATTATGTGTTAACTCTTGTAATTTTGACGCGATAGAGTTTACTAACGATTTTGAGAACTCTGTATTTGATAAAGATACGTTGCGTCTTCATTTGGATAAAGAGATTTATGAGGGCGGAAGTCTACCTAATCTTATAGAGGGTGGAGCCCCTATTGAGATTGGTAAGTTTAATACAAAAACCAAGGAATAAAGATTATGGCGAATTTAATTGTATTTTGTATTTTGGCTGTAGTCATTCTTGGTTCAGCCATCATGAGCGTGCTGACAAAGCGTATTATGCGTTCAGCCACATTCCTTTTGTTTGTTTTGTTTGGCATCGCAGGTATTTACTTCCTTTTGGATTATACATTCTTGGGTGCTGTGCAAATTTCTATCTATGCAGGTGGTGTGACAATGGTTTATATTTTTGCTATCCAATTAGTTTCTAAGCGTACCCTACAAGGTCTTGTTGAGCAGATAAAAGGCAGGCGGGTCTTAAAAGGCTGTCTATTAAGTATCGTTGGTTTTGTAGTGATGGCGGCAGTGTTGTTGAAAAGCAACTTAATGTCGGCGATGCTTTCTACTACCGATACAGAATTGCCCATGCAGCAAATTGGAACCGCCCTGTTGGGGAGTGATAAATATCAATATGTATTGCCATTTGAATTTATTTCGGTATTCTTATTGGCATGCATTATTGGTGGTGTAATGATAGCAAGAAAGGAGGATAAAAAAATGAATATTCCAGTCGCATGTTATTTTTATTCTGAGTACACTTTTATTTTTTTATTGGTGTATTTGGTTTTTGTTACAAGACGTAATTTGATTGCAATGTTGATTTCTGTTGAGCTGATACTAAATGCCGTAGATTTGAACTTTGCCGTATTTAATCGTATTCTTTTTTTCCAGGTCAGTTAGAAGGCTTTTTTTCTTTACATTATTTTTCAATTGGGGTGAGTGCTGCAGAAACAGCCGTTGCCTTAGCCATTATAATTAATGTTTATCGGAACTTCCATAGTGACCAGGTAAATAGTATTGAAAACATGAAATTCTAAAGAGATGGAATATAGTTATGCATTTTTAATACTTCTCCTTCCATTCTTGAGTTTCCTCGTGTTAGGACTTCTCGGAATGAAGATGAAGAAACCCCTTGCAGGCTTTATTGGCACGACAGTATTGGGTGTACTTTTTGCAATGTCGGTTTATACGGCTTATGAGTATTTCTTTTGTTGTAGGCCGCGATGCAACGACGGGGTTATATCCAACGGTCACAGTCTTTAATTTTACTTGGCTTAGGTTTACCGAGTTGCTAACTTTTAATATAGGTTTCCGTTTAACGCCCATTAGCGTGATGATGTTGATAGTTATAACCACAGTTAGTTTTATGGTTCATATCTATTCATTTGGCTATATGGCAGAACGCGATTCTAAATATAAGTTTGAAGAATACGAGCATGGCTTCCAGCGTTTCTACGCTTATTTGTCGCTTTTCACGATGAGCATGTTGGGCTTAGTTGTTGCGACAAACATCTTTCAAAATGTATATGTTTTGGGAGTTAGTTGGTGTATGCTCTTATCTGCTTATAGGTTTTTATTATCCTAAGCATGAAGCTGTCCACGCTTCAAAGAAAGCATTTATCGTAACGCGCTTTGCTGACTTATTCTTCCTTATCGGAATCTTATTCTTTAGCTTCTATGTGGGGACATTCAACTATGATTTAAACGCTAATCCTGAATTGGTTAGTAAGTTGGCGAGTGTTGCTTCACAATATGCATGGGTATTGCCAACAGCATTGTTCTTGATGTTTATCGGTGGTGCAGGTAAGAGTGCAATGTTCCCTTTACACATTTGGTTGCCCGATGCAATGGAAGGCCCGACTCCAGTTTCGGCTTTAATTCATGCCGCAACAATGGTTGTTGCTGGTGTTTACCAAGTGGCCAGCTTGTTCCCCATTTGGGTTGAATATGCTCCCAACCAATTACATTGGGTAGCTTATATTGCTGCATTCACCGCTTTTTATGCAGCTGCTGTTGCTTGTTGTCAGCGCGATATTAAGCGAGGTTTGGCATTCTCAACCATTTCGCAAATAGCTTATATGCTGGTTGCATTGGGTGTTTGCTATGCGATTGACAATCATGAAGGTGGTTTAGGCTATATGGCCAGCATGTTCCACTTGTTTACGCATGCTATGTTTAAGGCGCTCTTATTCTTATGTTCTGGTGCAATCATCGTCATTATAGGTAGTAACTTTAAAGAGTATATGGGTGGTTTGCATAAATATATGCCCATTACGAATGCTTGTTTCTTGATTGGCTGTATTGCGATTAGTGGTGTCTGGCCCTTTGCAGGCTTTTTCTCAAAAGACGAGATTGTTTCAGCATGCTTTGAATACTCACCTTTCTTAGGTTGGTTTATGACCTTAGTTTCAGGGATGACAGCATTCTACATGTTCCGTTTATATTATGTGATATTCTGGGGGCAAAGTTATTATGAATTAGATCCTGAGCATCGCAAGCGTCCAGCCGAAGTTCCATTCGTGATGTGGGGGCCTTTAGTGTTCCTGGCCATCATCTCAATCTTTGCTGGTTGGATTCCTTTTGGGCATTTTGTTTCAGCAACAGGTCAATCGATGGAGATTCATTTGCAGCACTTTGAGTTTTTCAAGTGTGGCATGGTTCAGTCTTTTGGCTGCAGCTATTGGTATTGGTTTAGCCACTTGGATGTATCTTCCTAAGCGCAACCCCATTCCCGATATGTTGGCAAAGCGAATGCCCGTGTTGCATAAAGCAGCTTTAAATCGCTTCTACATTGACAATATTTGGCAATTTATCACTCATAAGATTGTGTTTGGTTGTTTCTCGAAACCTATTGCTTGGTTTCTGATCGCCATGTCATTGATGGCACATTTAACTTCATGGCATGGGGCGCACAAGCGGCAGGTGAGACCATCCGTCCTTGGCAGAGTGGTGACGTCCGTGCTTATGCATCGTGGTTCCTCACGGGCACTATAGCGTTAGCTTTAGTGTTGCTATGCATCTATTGTTAGTGAATAATGAATAGAAAAAAAGACAAATAAAGATATGAATATATTAACATTATTCGTTGTTATTCCCGTCCTGATGCTCATCGGGTTGTGGTTGTCCAAAAACGATAATCAGGTGCGTGGTGTAATGGTTGTAGGCGCTTCTGCTCTGTTGGGATTAGCGATATGGCTCACTATATCTTTTATCCAGTTACGCCATGCGGGGAATACTGATCTCATGCTTTTCACCTATAGTGTGCCTTGGTTTGCTCCTCTACATATAGCTTATAGTATTGGTGTAGATGGAATTTCGGTTGTAATGATATTGTTGTCAGCCGTTATTGTTTTCACGGGCACCTTTGCCTCATGGCAGTTGGAACCTATGAAGAAAGAATATTTCTTATGGTTTGTGTTGCTAAGCATCGGTGTATTTGGCTTCTTCATTTCAACTGACCTATTTACAATGTTCATGTTCTATGAGGTTGCGCTTATTCCCATGTATCTATTGATAGGTGTTTGGGGTACAGGTCCTAAAGAATATGCGGCAATGAAGCTCACTTTAATGTTGATGGGTGGTAGTGCTTTGTTGATTATAGGTATTTTAGGTATTTATTATTTCAGTGGAGCTACCACTATGGATATCAACGAGATTGCGGCTATGCACAATATTCCCGTTGCCGTGCAAAAGGTATTCTTCCCCCTAATTTTTATTGGATTTGGTGTGCTTGGAGCCTTATTCCCTTTCCACACATGGTCTCCCGATGGTCATGCTTCGGCGCCAACAGCCGTTTCGATGCTTCATGCAGGTGTATTGATGAAATTAGGTGGTTATGGTTGTTTCCGCATAGCGATGTATCTGTTGCCAGAGGCTGCTCAACAGCTTTCTTGGATATTCTTGATACTGACTACCTGCTCTGTTATCTATGGTGCTCTTTCAGCTTGCGTGCAAACCGATTTGAAGTATATCAATGCTTATTCTTCAGTATCGCACTGTGGTATGGTGCTCTTTGCATTGTGCATGATGACGCAAACAGCCATCACGGGTGCAGTGTTGCAGATGTTATCACATGGATTGATGACGGCGCTTTTCTTCGCTTGCATCGGTATGATTTATCACCGTGCAGGTACGCGTGATGTGCGCTATTTGGGAGGTTTGATGAAAGTCATTCCATTCCTTTCTGTCTCCTATGTTGTTGCAGGTTTAGCCAATCTCGGTTTGCCAGGTTTCTCGGGTTTCGTGGCCGAGATGACCATTTTTGTAGGAGCATTTCAGAATGGCGACACCTTCCATCGTGTGTGCACCATCATTGCTTGCACCTCGATTGTTGTGACCGCCGTTTATATTTTGCGTGTTGTGGGTAAGATTCTGTTTCAGAAGGTTGCTAATCCCAAATTTTATGAGCTTCACGATGCTACTTGGGACGAGCGTTTCGCCATTGGCGGCTTGATTTTCTGTGTTGCAGGTTTAGGCATGTTCCCATTGTGGGCAAACGATATCATTAGCAGTGCAGTAGGCCCCATTATCCACCATATTCTTAATGGTTCGGTTGCTGCTTTATAATATCAGTTGAAACGATAAAGAAACATTCAAGATGAATATCAATTATAGTCAGTTTTTAAACATGATACCCGAGGTGACTTTAATGGCACTTTTTGGTTATCGTTTTTCATTGCCGATTTCTTCACAGCGCCTCGTGTGGTGCTTCCTGTTGCGGGACAAACGAGTAGTGCGTCGCCCCGCAAATGGTTTAATCCATTGGTGTGTCTGTTGATGGCTGTGCACATTTTGGTGAACATTTTCCCCACGGCAACAGCAACAGCCTTTGGCGGAATGTATTGTACCAATGCCGCTATTGGTGTGATGAAAACTATTTTGTCGTTAGGTGCTTTCATCGTGCTTATTCAGAGTCGCGAGTGGATGCGCCGTCCCGACACGCAATTCAAGGAAGGCGAGTTCTATTTGCTCGTTATTTCAACCCTTTTGGGCATGAACATGATGATTAGTGCCAACCATTTTTTTGTTGTTCTTCTTAGGTTTTGGAAATGGCATCCGTACCCATGGCCTGCTTAGTTGGTTTAGACAAATATCGCCACAATTCGGCAGAGGCTGCAGCGAAGTTCATTCTTACAGCCACTTTCTCGAGCGGCGTGATGCTCTATGGCATTTCGTTACTCTATGCAGCAGTGGGCACTCTCTATTTCGACGATATGGCAGTGAAAAATCACCACCAGCCCCTTAACCATTGTGGGTATGGTGTTTTTCTTCAGCGGTTTGGGCTTTAAGCTTTCGTTGGTTCCATTCCATTTTTGGACGGCCGACACCTATCAGGGTGCTCCAACCACCATCACGGGCTATCTCTCAGTGGTGAGCAAGGGTGCAGCAGCCTTTGCGTTGTGTGCCATCTTGATGAAAGTATTTGCACCCATGGTTGAATATTGGCAATATCTGTTGTTCATTGTCATTGTGTTGTCCATCACCATTGCCAACCTTTTTCGCCATCCGCCAGCGCGATTTGAAAACGTTTTATGGCGTTCAGTTCTATCTCGCAGGCTGGTTACATCGTGTTGGCCATTGTGGGCAATAATGCCATGAGCTTCACCTCGCTCAGCTTCTATGTGTTGATTTATGTGGTTGCTAATATGGCGGTGTTCACTGTAATCAGCAGTATTGAGGAGCACAACAACGGCGTCGTCGACATGGAAAGCTATAACGGATTGTATAAAACCAATCCGCGCTTGGCCTTCCTCATGACATTGGCTCTGTTCTCTTTGGGTGGCATACCACCATTTGCTGGTATGTTTAGCAAATTCTTTGTGTTCATGGCTGCTGTGAAAGGCGCAACCATTAGTAATCTGAGTGGTCAGTTGGCCTATCTTGTGGTGTTTATCGCTTTGGTCAACACCGTGGTGAGTCTTTACTACTATTTGCTGATAGTGAAGGCCATGTACATCAAGCACAACGACCAACCTTTACCCACCTTCACGAGTGCTAAGAGCACCAAGTTGGCTTTGGCCATCTGTACCACAGGACTATTGCTCTTTGGTGTGTGCAGTGTGGTCTACGGATGGATAGATAGTGCTTCTATTGCAATGCTATAAATGGAAGCGCATGTTATGCGCAATCTGCATAAAGGTGTGACTCGGTTAGCGGGTCACACCTTTTTAATATTTGCTCATTCGAAAGTCCAAAGCATCTCAATTGCTCGCAGCAGATTGCGACATTTTATTTGCATTTTGTCAGTCTCGTAGACTATAGCGGCGGCCTTCTTCCGTGAGGCATCATTTTGCGGCTCGTTCGATTTTATCAATATAACCATAAATAAGGTCTATCGTAAAAAGGCGAAAAAAAGGATATTCCATGCGTAAGGAACTCAATTTTTATTGCTATCTTTGCCCACGATAACGTAATCAGCAATTAAGTTTATGGCAAAAAAAATAACAGACAGTGTAACGTGGGTAGGAAAAATCGATTGGGAATTGGTTAAGTTCCATGGTGATGAATATTCTACCGAGCATGGTTCAAGTTACAACGCATATCTTGTGCGTGATGAGAAGGTGGCGCTGCTCGATACCGTTTGGCAGCCTTTTGATAAGGAGTTTGTGGCACGGCTGAAACGTGAAATCGACCTCAAGCAGATTGATTATATTGTGATGCAACATAATGAAGTGGATCACAGTGGGGCGCTGCCCGAGTTGTTGCGTGAAATTCCCGGAACGCCTATCTATTGTACCAAGAAGGGGGAGGCTATTTTGCGTGGGCACTACCATCTGGACTGGAACTTTGTAAACGTGAAAACGTGTGACACCTTGAGCCTCGGTCGCCAGACACTTACGTTCATTGAAGCACCGATGTTGCACTGGCCCGACACGATGATGACCCTATCTATCGGGCGACGAGATATTGTTCTCTAACGACGTTTTTGGTCAGCATTTCGCTACCGAGTCGCTCTATAACGACCTCGTGAAGCAAGACGACCTGATGTGGGAGGCCGAGAAATATTATGCCAACATCATCAATATGTATAGCCCCATGGCTAACCGCAAGGTGAAAGAATTGATGGGCATGAACCTTCCGCTGAAGATGATTTGCCCCAGCCACGGTGTGATGTGGAAAAAGAATCCACAGCAAATCATTGATAAATATTTAGAATGGTCGCAGGGCTATCAGGAAAATCAAATCACATTGGTCTACGACACCATGTGGAATGCTACGCGCAAGATGGCCGAAGCCATTGCCGAGGGGCATTCTCGAAGCCGATAAAGAAGTGACCGTGAAGCTCTTTAACGCAGCCAAAGAAGATAAAAACGATATTCTAACCGAGTTATTCCATTCGAAAGCTGTATTAGTAGGCTCGCCCACCATCAACTATGGTTTCTCCTATGCCATTGCAGGCATTTTAGAGATGACCCGTGGTTTGAAACTGAAAAATAAGAAGGCTGCCGCATTCGGTTCTTACGGATGGAGTGGGGATGCCCCCAAAATGATTAGCGAGCATCTTGTAGAAGCTGGCTTTGAGTTGGTGAACGATGGTATTAAAATGCTTTGGGTGCCCGACGAGGCGGCCTTGGCTGAGTGCCGAGAATATGGTAAAGATTTTTGCACTGAAAAACAAAATAGAAGTTTAATTTTAAAACAAAAAAACAATTATGAAGAAGTATGTATGTGACGTTTGTGGGTACATTTACGATCCCGCAGTAGGCGATTCCGATAGCGGTATCGCTGCAGGAACCGCTTTCGAGGATATCCCTGAAGATTGGGTTTGCCCTGTTTGTGGTGTAACAAAGAGCGACTTTAGCGTGGTTGAAGAGTAGGCTTCACCGCGTGAGAATCATAAAAAAATCGCACGAGCTTTTAAGTTCGTGCGTTTTTTTATATTGTATTCAAAGTGCTGCAATGCTTTCTATGCGAGAAGGCTTGCTGGAGTTCCAGCAGCGTCGTTTTTTTGATTTTTGGCCTTGCTGGAGTTCCAGCAGGGCTGTTTTGATTTTTCAGGCTTGCTGGAGTTCCAGCAGCCCCATTTTTATTTTTTTGGCCTTGCTGGAGTTCCAGCAGGGCTGTTTTTTTGATTTTTTTCAGGCTTGCTGGAGTTCCAGCCGCCTCATTTTTTTATTTTTTTGGCCTTGCTGGAGTTCCAGCAGAGCTGTTTTTTGATTTTTTTCAGGCTTGCTGGAGTTCCAGCAGCCCCATTTTTTATTTTTAGGCCTTGCTGGAGTTCCAGCAGAGCTGTTTTGATTTTTCAGGCTTGCTGGAGTTCCAGCAGCCCCATTTTTATTTTAGGCCTTGCTGGAGTTCCAGCAGGGCTGTCTTTGATTTTTCAAGCTTGCTGGAACTCCAGCAAGCTTGAAAAGGCATCATGTCTTTCGAACACTATCCTTTTCGAAATACCAAACTGCACCAGTCCCCATTTTGTCTTTGTTCGGTCTTTGTCAACCCCAAGGATTGTGCTTTTTCTGTGAGCAGGGGTACATCTTCGGTGTAAAAACCACTCAAAATGAGCATACTTTCAGGCTGCATGAGCTGTGCGAAGGTTGGTAAATCGTCCAAAAAGTATGTTGCGATTGATGTTGGCTAACACCACGTCAAATGTGCCGTCGATGGATTGCAACACTTGTGCATTGCCATGACGAACCTCCATGTTCGCAACCTCATTAAGCTCGGCATTGTGCAGCGCATTCTTCACACTCCATTCGTCAATATCATAACCCACCACATGTGCTGCCCCCAATTTAGACGCAACGATGCCCAAGATGCCAGTTCCACAGCCACAATCCAGCACTCGCTTTCCTGATAACTCCATTCTCAGCAGGATGGAGACAAGCATTTGTGTTGTTTCGTGCGTGCCCGTTCCAAAAGCCAATTTCGCATCAATCAAAATGTGCATCTTGGTTTTCATTTCTGTTGTTATGCTCGCGTTCTTCGCATCGCAAATGACTAATTTTCCGTCGACCTCAATTGGTTCAAATCCATTTGCTTCCCACTCAGCATTCCAATCTTTATCTTCAGCCTCGCGAATGGTGTAACGAATGTGGGCCTCAGGGAAAGCAAAAGCTTGCAAGCTCTTGTTGCAATAGCGCTTCATCCCATGATCCACTTGCACATAGGCCTTCAGCCCCTGCTCGCTATCTTCAAACGATTCGCAACCCTGCTTCGCCTGCAGTTTCGGCTAACAAGGCACGCGCATCATCCATCAGCGCGGCATCAATGTCAATGAAAAAGTCTATTTCTAAGTATTTCATATCATTGTTAATTTGTTGTGCAAAATATAAAAAAATTAGGGAAAAAAACCTACCCCTACTTAGGGAAAAACCGTATATTTGCAGCGCAAGTTATTGTATTTTTTTGCTAACGAAAAATGAAAAGTCTTAAAACAAACAGGATATGAAAAAGTTTATACTTCTATCAATTAGCTTGGGGTTGCTTCCTTTTACAATGGTTGCACAAGACGATGATCTTTTATTTCAAACCCTAAGAAGGTTGTGAGAGATCGCAGTGAACAAGTAGATACGCGTAGCTACTCGGGTAGCAATCGCAATGTTGACGAGTATAATCGTCGTGGAAAATATTGGAGTCATTATCAAGTTGTCGGAAAGGATAAAAAAGGAAATGATATCATTCAATTGCAGAAGGGGTGGGGAGTTTATCCCGACTCGACTTATATGGACACTACCTTTGTAGGGAAATACTACGATAGAGTGCTTGATGAGGACGATTTTCGTTACAGCCAACGCATGAGCCGTTGGGATGGTTTCTACGATCCATGGTATGCTCGTTACGCATGGAACTATAGCCCTTATTGGGGATATGGGTCGCGCTGGAGCCTGGGCTGGTATGGCGGTTATTATGATCCATGGTTCGATCCATGGTTTGATGGCTATTATGGTGGCTACTATGGTGCACCCTATTATGGCTATGCTGGCTGGTATGGGCCACGCTATTATAGCCCATTCTATTATGGCTATCCCTATTATGGTGGCAGCTATTACGTAAGTTATAGCCGTCCTGCTGGGACGCGTAACCACAGTTACGATGGAGCTTCCTCTGCATTCCCCTCAGGAACCTTTGGTGGTTCTCGCGCTACAGTGTCGAGCTCTCGCTCTGCTACTTTTGGTAATTCACGTGTTCGAGTAGGTAATTCGAATCCAACTTTTGGTGGTTCCCGAGCAACTTACGATAATCGTGATGCTGGCTACGCTTCAGAACGCATACCTTCTCGTTCTTATAACGATTATCCTTCTCAAGGTAGTTATCAAGCACCGACGCGTTCTTACAACTCTGGTAGTTTTGGTGGTAGCGGCTCAACCTTTGGCAGTGGTGTACACTCTGGCGGTTCATTTGGAGGTGGAAGCACTGGAGGTGGTGGTTTCCATTCAGGTGGAACCTTTGGAAATCGACGCTAAATATTTGTAAATAAAGAAAAATTAGACAAAGATGAAAAGAATATATTTAATGGCAGCTTCCTTGGCGCTTGTTAGCTCTGTTGCTATGGCACAAGAAACCTATGAGAATACAAAGTTGATAGATAACAATTTAAATGGAACAGCTCGCTATGTCGGAATGGGTGGTGCAATGGAAGCATTAGGCGCAGACCTCTCCACGATTGGTACAAACCCTGCTGGTTTAGGATTATTCCGCAAAGGGAAGGTTGACCTCTCTTTTGGTTTAGTGAGTCAAACGGGTATGAACAAATTTAGTTCACTCAATAAAACTAATATGAGTTTTTGATCAGATTGGAGTGGTCTTTAATTTGAGTAAGACTCCCAATGCTTCAATCAATATTGGTTTTAACTACCACAAGAGTCGCAACTTCGACCAGTTGCTCAATGCGGCGAACACACTGAACAATGCTTCGCAGAATAAGTTAACGTATCAGAAGTATCGTAATCAGGTATTCAAAGAAAGGAAAGATTTGACCTATAGCCAACTGGATGCGCTCTATATGGACAACTTGCTCTATGATAATAGAACAAAGAAATACTATAATTTCCCTGCGACAGGCTATCTTTATAATCAGGAAAATAAGGGGTATATTGGTGAATATGACATGAACCTTAGTGCAAACTTAAATGACCGTGTTTATTTAGGTCTCACGATGGGGATTCATGATGTACACTATAAAGGTTACGCAGAATACACGGAGAATTTTGTCCATAATGCAAATAACATTCCAGGTTTAACGCTCAATGATAGTAGGGAAATTACAGGAACGGGCTTCGATGTGAAGTTAGGTGCAATCGTTCGCCCTCTGGCAGAAAGTCCCTTCCGTTTAGGTGCTTATATCCATACGCCTGTCTGGTATGATTTAACAACCAGCAATTATACAGTGTTGACGGATGGAACTGCACGCCCAAATGTGGGAGAAACTTACGATTTCCGTGTCAATACACCTTGGAAATTTGGTTTAAGTGCGGGAACAACGCTTGCTGATAGAATAGCTTTGGGTGCAACTTATGAATATGCAGCTTACAATGCGATGCAGACACGTATTAAAGATGGTGGAACATACGATTGGTATTATGGTACCTATTATGAGAGTAGCCACAACGATCGTGTCATGAATAATCATACTGAAGATGCCCTAAGGGGACAACATACGTTGAAATTGGGTGTAGAAGCAAAGATTACTGACCATTTCTCACTGCGTGCTGGTTATAATTATCTGAGTGCTTTATTTAAAGATGCGGCAGTGAAGGATGGAAGTCTTAAGTCGCCAGGCACTTATTATGCTAGTTCAACGAGTTATGTGAATTGGAAAGACACCAATCGCTTTACTTTTGGTTTGGGTTGGAATGTTTGGCGATTTAATATTGATTTGGCTTATCAATATAGCCAACAAAACGGTACTTTCTATCCATTCATGGATTATCATGAGGGTTCTGCCCCTTCTGTGGAAGATAATATAGCAAATCCAACAAAGGTTAATAACAAGCAACATCAGTTATTGGTGACCATGGGATATAAGTTTTTAAAGAGCATTTTTAGGGCTTGTCCCTTGATATTATATTAAAAAGCGTGCAAATGCGATAATCTTTTTAAAGCATTTGCATGCTTGACTTTATATTTGATAGAAAGTGCTTTGTGATGTAAGAAATGCATAAAAAAAGTGTGATTTATAGCCAAAAAAACATGTTTATAAACATAAAAAGATTTGTTGGGTATAAAAATGCCCTAACTTTGCAAGTGTTATCCTGAATACAATCTTTTTTTACCTTAAAGAAGCTAATACCTATTGAGATTGATGCCGCTCTCTGTGAAGAGGGTGGCATTTTTAATATATTATAGTAGGAGGAGAACAATTATTTGTATAATAAACTATTCATCTATGTTTTACTTTTTGTAGGCGTAAAATGTAGGTTTATCCAGCAAAAGCATAATCTTTTATACTACCAATGAGTGCACTTTACTCACTAATTTAATAGTAATTTATCAAACTTTTGATAGTGTCAGAAATGGTCTGTAAGCCCAACTAATTCTTATCTTGTAGTAAGTAATCAAAAATGACAAGAATATAAAACTTATTCTGGACAAATTTTGAGAATTATTTTTGAATTATATAGGTAGTGGTGACAGACTTATCACACTTCTATTTTTGAATGTTTATTTTTGAAAAAAATAAAAAGCATTTACCCCAAAGCTCTATAAGAGATTTGGGGTAAATGGTACGCAAGTCTGCGCGCTAATGGCTGTGATTTTTTACATTGAGGAGGGCCTCTGCGCGTTGTTTATTTTATGCCGCGTTCATTGAGTGCCTTTGCATATTTAGCGGCATTGTCCATGTGTTCCTTGTAGGTTTCGGCGAAGTTGTGAGTGCCGCTGAAATCCTCCTTGGCGCACATGTAGAGATAGTTGTGATGGATACGATTGAGCACAGCATCAATACCTGCGATGGAAGGAATGCGGATAGGGCCAGGAGGGAGCCCAGGGTTTTTGTAAGTGTTGTAGGGACTCTTGATGGAAAGCAGGTTGTTGTAGATGCGTTTGAGTTCGAAACGCTTCCACGCAAATTTTATTGTGGGGTCAGCTTGCAACGGCATGCCCTTGGGATACTCGGCATTGCGCAATTTCAGGCGGTTGTAGTACATGCCTGCAATCATGGGCTTTTCATTGTCGTTGGCTGTTTCCTCATCAACAATGCTGGCCAAGGTTATCACCTCGTTGTGGGTCAATCCTAATTGAGAAGCCTTTTGACTGCGCGTAGGATTCCAAAAATCTGTTGTTCTCCTTTTGCATTTTCTCCAAAAAAACTTGTCCACGGGAATGTTCCAATAAACATCGTAGGTGTTGGGGATGAAAAGACAAGCAATCGTAGCCGTGTCGTAGCCCAATTTCTGACAAGTCGCTTCATCGGTCAGTGCACGATAGAGCGTGGTGCTGTCCATGAGAAGGCGTTTTGAGATTTCGCCAGCCAATTTATCCATGGTTCTCACGCTTGGAATGGTGAGACTCACTGGTGCTTGCTGCCCGTTGCGCATGTGGCGAAAACACGCTGAAAGCACCATCTCTGGGGGTAATGGCATAACGACCTGTGCGAATTTTTGTCGGCATATTGCATGTGGCGTGCCAAGGTTCTAAAGGCGCACATGCCATGTTTTGACGCAAATGGACTGAGTTTGCTGTACACTGAGTCTATGTTGTCGTTGTTGTCGATGCAGACATATTCTGTTTTGTCTTTGGTTGAAAATCCTTCAAAGAAATAATAATAGATGATACCAGTAACGACTGCCACGCAAGCTAAGGCAGGCAGGAGGTACTTCTTTTTCAATTCTTTTTTTCATATTCTTCATTTGAAAATCGGCTGCAAAGTTACACCTTTTTTTATCTACGCCACATAATTGACCTTTTTTTGTTAACTTTTGCTTGCGGTTAAAACAGGGGGTATTACAGGAATAACGATGAACTATCAAACGTATATTTTTTTGATTTAGATGGCACACTTTTAGATTCGCTCACCGACCTTTATTTAAGTTGCAATGTGGCGCTCAAGCAGCATGGTTTGCCAGAACGCAGCTACGAGGAGGTGCGAATGTTTGTGGGCAATGGAGTGAAGAAGCTGATGGAACGCGCTGTTCCGGCCGATACGCCCAAAGAGGTGTTTAACCAGGTTTATGAAGACTTTCGTGCACATTATTTGTTGCACAATTTAGATCACACTCATCCTTATGCGGGCATCCCCGCGATGTTGCAAGCGCTGAAGGCCAATGGCAAGCAATTGGCGGTGGTGAGCAATAAATTTTATGCGGCGACACAGGCTTTGGTGGAACATTTCTTTGGCGACACCATCAGCGTGGCCATTGGCGAACGCGAGCAAATCAGGAAAAAACCGGCACCCGACACTGTTGAAGAGGCACTGCGGCAGCTGGGCATATCGAGAGAAGGAGCGGTGTATGTGGGCGATAGCGACGTTGATATTCTCACTGCGCGCAACACTCATCTGCCTTGCATCAGTGTGCTTTGGGGATTTCGCGACAAGGAGTTTCTGTTGGCAAAGGGGCTACAACCTTGGTAGCGCGTCCGGAAGAGATTTTGGATATCTGACGGATAGGTTTGTGGCATGAACGAAAGCTTCGTAAGGAGTAGGATAAACGCATTAGTTTCAGCGATCTAATCCATTTCCGAGTAGGCACAATGTATCTGATCCGTTTTACAGGATGAAAGTATTAGTGTAAGTAGAGTGCTGATATATCTTTTGCATAAAAAGATTATTTGAGAGTGCCTTCTTGATAGAATTGCAGCAGTTTGATGTTGAGAATGGCTAAATATTTGCTCTGTAATTCGTTTTTGCTGTGCTTTGAGTAGATTGTCTTTGCCCGTCATGAGATCCACGATATTTTTTTAGCCCCAGACTGAATTGTTCGTTCAGTAGGGCATAGCTTGTCTTTGCGCTCTGTGTGGTGACCTGAGCTGCTTTGAACATGTTTTTGGTTGTTATAGGCCTGCAACCAGTAGCTCTCTATCGTTGAGTAGAGTATCGTTTGCTTATCTTTGAGTTCGAGCTGATAATTGAGTTGCTGCAATCGGGCTTTGTTAATGGCTGTTGTTGTCTGACGATTGTCAAACAGAGGTATGCTGATGCTTACACCAGCACCGATGCCAAAGTTGTTTTTGAGCTGTGTTCCCCAGGCTTTGTGGCTCATGGTGGTGGTGTTGGCATTGGCTCCGGCATTCAAACTAATGGTGGGCTGCCGCATGGCTTTGGCTATCTTGATGCTCAGGTTACTGCTCTCAATGCCCAATTCGGCATTCTTAATTTCGGGACGATGAGCCACTGCCTGCTGATAGACGTTGTTGAGTTGAGGAATGAGTGTCAGCGCCATGTCGTCGGTGGTTTGGGGGATGACGATTTCGAATGGCTCGTTGTTGGTGAGTTGCAGCAGCTGTTTGAGCTGGCGTTTATAGTCTTTCAATGCACTCTCAGCCTGCACCACGGCATATTCATCCTGCGCGCGTTGAGCCGTGAGTTGCGCCAAATTGGCTTTGCTCATTTTTCCCACGTTGACCATCTCTTGCCCTCTATCTTCGTTTTTGGTGCTTGTGGCAAGACTCTCTTGATTAACTTTGATGGCTTCAGTTGAGTAGAGAATTTGCACATAGAGTTGTGTTATTTGCTCAATGAGTGTGTTGGCTGTGGTAGCTGAGTCGAGCATAGCTTGCTTCTCGGCATATTGGTTGAGTTTGATTTGGTTGCGGTTGCGGTTGCCGTTCCAAAGCATCAGATTGGCGCTCACACCATAGCTGCCGTTGTAGAATGTCTTGTCGACGCTGGTTTGCACGCGGCTTCCTGCTACCATATAGCTGCCTACTTCGGGCCATGGCGTATAGGAGACGTTGTGCGAGGTGTTGAAGCTCAATGAAGGCAACAATGCAGCCTCGCTCTCTCTGATATTTTCGTGCGCATTTTTAACGTTGAGCTGCATTTTCTGTATGTTGGTGTTGTTGTGCAATGCAAAATCAATGCAAGCTTGTAGAGACCATATTCGAGCATCTGTCGGTAGAGTGACAGCAAGTAAGGTGCAAAATACGCACCATAGTTTCCATTTTGTTTTCATCAGATTTATTGTCCTTTCGTTAGTTATTGTTGTGGTTGGTAACAGGTTTTTATTTTGCTTGCGTATTTTGTTATTGTGCAGAAAGACTTTGCAAGCGCGCAATGTATTTACCAAGGATATCGAACTCAATATTCACCAAACTGCCTTTGTGCATGTTACAGAAGTTTGTGTGTTCCTTGGTATAAGGAATGATGGCCACAGTGAATGTGTTAGTTGTGGGGTCACATACCGTAAGCGAGACGCCGTTTACCGTAACCGAACCTTTGTCGACGGTGAAGTAACCACGCTGTGCGAGTTCTCTATTCGCTTTATATTCAAAGGTGTAGTAGGTGCTACCATTGGCATCGCACACTGCAATGCAGGTGGCGGTTTCATCAACGTGTCCCTGTACAATATGCCCATCTAATCGGCCGTTCATCAGCATCGAGCGTTCGATGTTCACTTTGTCTCCAACGTTGAGTTGCTGCAAATTCGAACGAATCAATGTCTCTTTCATGGCTGTTACAGTGTAGGTGTCGCCGCTGATGCGAACCACTGTTAAGCAGACGCCGTTGTGTGCCACGCTTTGATCGATTTTTAAATCTTGTGCAAACGAGCAGCTCAGTGTAAAATGTATATTGTCTTTTTCTTGTTCTATGGCTACAATGGTAGCCATCTCTTCGATGATGCCGCTAAACATAGTTGTCTTATTTTTGAGGATTTAAAAAGAAAAAAGGGGTTGCCCGATGATGTGATGAAACTCCGAGTAAATCATTATTTGAGTGTTTACCGCTTTTGTAATCCACTGGTCTGCAAGAGACTTCACTTCAGAGAAGCTTTATGTGGCCCGCCATTAGCAAGCAAAAACGTGCTCGGTTTTCAATATTATTTGATGAGTATCCCAATCGAATCGGCACAACCCCTATATCTTTCTTGTTTAAAATTGTTGTCGATTTTGTTGTATGCAAAGGTAAGTTTTTTCGTGGAAACTGCAAACAAAAGCTTAGAATCTTTTCACGATGACGAAGGCAATGTGGTGGCTCACGTCGGCTGCATTAAGGGGTGCGCAGCTGATAGATGCCGTCGGCGATGCCTTGCATGTTGATGACATTGTTGCGCACGCTGAGCGTTTGAAGCAATGTGCCGTCGAGGGCAGAGAGCGTGAGCAGTCCTTCGTTTGCATCGTAGTTGTTGGGTATGCGCAGCGTGTTGCCTGTGCACAACAGCGCATCGCTGGCAGGCGGAGTTTTTCTTTTCGTTGCATTGTGTGGGTAGGCTCTCGTTGCCATATCGATCCATTGCCGTGAGGGCGTAGTAGTGTTGATTGCCAGCAGGGATATTGAGCTGAGTATTTGCGTAGCGCACGAGCATCAGGTTTTCGGCCTTCTCAGTGTCGACAGGCCATTGCTTGCTACTATATAGATTATAGGTGCAGTTTGGTAGTGTCTGCCATGTGATTTGCGTGGCCGTTGTGTGCACGTCTGTTGGGGAGGCAGGCTGTTGCTGTGAATACCATGTTAACGCAGGTAGTAGGGCTGGTGTTGAATCGATATCCTCTGCAGCGATAGTGTAGATATCTTTGGTATTGTCAGTAAAAATTTGCTGCGGAAGTAAGCGTGTCCCATTCCAATGTGGCGTGCCACCAGCATCTCGCGGGTGATGTCGATTAAAGACCAATTTTTTTCTCCTGCGGTGCCATCATGTAGATGCCCAAGCCTGGCACAACAATCTTGCCTTGCGCCTGTTCTTGCCAGTCGAGGGCAAAGGGATAAAAAAATGGTTGCCTTTGAAATACATCATGGGATAGAGCTCGTCCATAAGTCCGTCGGCGAGCCATTGTTGCGCATTCTGCAATACGCGTGTGTAGGCATTCCAACCATGACTCCAATAGCGGGGCAAATCGTTGGCCTTGCCAATGGGCGAACAACTCATGCGCACCCATGGCTTGATTGCTTTTACAGCGTTTGAAGCAGCAGTAACAATGTTTGTGATAAATGTGCGGCCTTGTTCTGCTCGCACCTTGATGTCCCAAGCTTCAGGATAACGAATATAGTCTAAATGAATGCCATCGACATCATATTTGCTAGCGATTTCTTGACATAGTTTCGCAATATGAGTGGCTGTCTGTGGCTTTTCTGGATTCATGTAACCTTCATCGCCAATTTTCACAATGAGTTGTGGATAACGTTGGCGTAGTCGTTTGCATCCCAATCCATTCCATTTCCCTACAGGAATCGACACGAGCCATGCCTGCACTGCCATGCCACGTTTATGACACTCATCAATGGCAAATTGCAAGGCATCATAACCAGGTGATGTGCCTGGAATACCGCTGAGACAACCATCCCAAGGCTCATAGTCCGAAGGATAAATCACAGTTCCTCGGATGCGCGTCTGAAGCAAAAATGGTGTTGACACCAGCAGCTTGTAGTTGATCGAGTGTAGCTTGAAGTTCGGCTTGTTGCTTTGCTCTCGATCGTTCGCTCTGTGCATAGTTGTGCGGCCAGTCTAATCCACCGATAGTAGTGAGCCATACGGCACGTACTTCGTGTTTGGGTTGTGCTTGAATAGAAAGCCCAATAAGAATACTTATAACGAAGGTACACCAAATTTTTAATCATTGCGCTCAATCTGTACTGAGGGTTTACATGAAGGAAAACGATTGTTGCGATAGCTCAGTGCGGCACCAATAGCAGTGCAGAATTCACTATGTGTTGGTATGCGAAAACGTACATCGTAGAGCTGTTCCATGGCATCATAAACCTCACGGCATTGGGGAAGTAGCGTGAGGTTGCCAATGAGCACGAAATCTTTGATACCGCTTTCTAAACTGCTCAAGATGGTGCTCGATCCCTACAGCCTGGAGCACCATGTAGATGAGCCCAATAGCGATATCTTCGCGTGAAGCATTGGTCTTGGCATTACTAAAAAGGCTTGCCGTGGCGCTCATGGGGAGACCAGGAAGTGGGTGAGCACTGATGTCGCCGATAAGCAGATTGATCTTTGAAATATCTCCAGCCTTTGCCAATTCTGCTACCTGCTTGATATCGTCAGTTTTGAGCATAATGCGGCTTAACCCCTGCAAAGTGCCGCCTCCAATACCTGTCCCACCTATATGACGAATATCGTTGCCATCGCATTTCACAAGACTCGTACCAGTGCCCATGCTCACAACAATCATCTTTTCCAATCCACTTTCATAACGTGCTCCTAGCCCGTCAGCTATAAACTCCTGTGCTTTAGCTGTGGGCAGGCCATAGATGTCTTCATCAATATAGGCAGCCCCCCACACCAGTAAGCATCACTTGTGCTACGTCGTTAAGCTGAATGCCATTGTCATGCAGATATTTTTCCGAATGCGCCGTAAAGCGATGTGATGGGATCGGTAGCTCTAATTCTAAACGGATTGAGTACTGTCCCTTGTACGTCTACACCTACAATTTTTGTGGTGCTTATGCCCACGTCGATACCAATAACAATACCCGTGTTGCATGAATTATGTGTGATGTTACGCATGATGTTCTGGAACTATGCCTAAGAATACAACATCTTCGGTGCTGAGATTCGTGTAACTATGTTGATGTCCCATGGGGCAGTAGTGCAGTTGCCCCGCGCGAACGATTTTCTCTCTCCATCGCAAGTGATTGTGAGCTCACCTTGAAGTACATAGATTATCTCGCTATTACTGCTGTGCAGATGTCTGCCTGCCGAAGCTTGTGGCTTTAGCACGTTGCGCATGATTTTTACCTTGTCGTCGCTGAATCCAGCCATGTCGAGTTCTCCTTGTCCACCTTTGAAGCCATTGATGGTTTGCATCGTTATTTTTATCGAAATCAATCACCATAATATCTTATATGTATTTGAATTTGTGGGAACAAAGATAATAAAAAAATGCGTGGTGAGGTATGCTATATCTTAAAAAAAGGGTTGGATGTATGCTTCGTCCGTGGGCAACACATTGTTTTTTTCTTAAGAATAGCTTTTTCCAACCCCTTGGAATGTCTGTTTTTATCAAAAATGGATGAGAACGGAGTATGGTTTCACTTGCTTTTAGCGAAAACAGATGAGAACGATGGTCGGTTTCGCTTGTTTTTGATGAAAACAGATGAGAACGGTGGTCGGTTTCGCTTATTTTTTTGATGAAAAACGGATGAAAACGATGGGCGAGTTCACCTTATTGCATTATAGCCGTGCCTGTCCAGATTTGCTTTGCGCAAAAATCAGGAGGCATGCCTTTGATAGCATGCCTCCATCATGAAGAGAGAGTTATAAAGTTAGGGTGAATGATTTATTTCGAGTAAAAGATGGCAATGGCCTCAACAAGTCCTTTATAGGAGGTCTTCGATGCAATGAGTGTGAGTTGATCGCCAGTAGCCACATGGAGTGTTCCAAATTCTCCTTTCTTGCCTCCCCCAGCCATTAATAACGCCATACACATAAACGTTTCCTGTGGCATCGGTAAGTGCAAAGTTGCCATATTTGGTGAGGTCAAACTTGGTGTTAGCTTCTGTGGATTGTGCCACGCTACCTTTAATCATATAGTAGGTATCCTTACTATCAGGCTTTGTGCGGAAGTCGGCAATCGATATTTGCTCCACCTTTTTTATGGTCTTCGATGCTGGCTTTTTACCATTTGTGGTGTAGCATTATATTCACCACGTTCACCCACGAGGGTAACGATATCGCCCACTTTAACTCCTTTAGTTTGGAAATCTTTTGCTTTGTAAACAAAAACATCTCCCGAGTGATCTTTGAGTGTGAAGTTGCCCTGGGCAGCATTTTTGACGTTGGTAACAATGCCCGAGATGCGATATTGCGTAGTGCTTACTGCAGCTTGTTTAAACTCATTGATAGGGGCAGCAACGATGGCGCCTACTTGTACTAATTTTGTCTGCGATGTATAGGTCTTACCACCTTCTGTGGTACGGAATTCGATGGTTGTTTCGCGATCACCACCTGTGTTTGGTTGCGCAGTAAATTGCACAGTTGTAGTGGTACCTGTCGTCTGTATGCCACTGATAGCAAGCCAGCTTTTAGCATCGTTGGGGATATCGACAGAAACTCCTTGTCCTTTGCAGACCAAATGAGCAGTGAAAGTGCCTCCAGTTACAGGAGTGAGTCGTTCTCAACGGCATCAACTTTGATGAGCGACTTCTTCACACTGATAAAAGTAGCATCTTTGAGCTGTCCCACACCATTGTAGGTGGAGCGTGGTCCTTCGATAGTTACCTCGTCGCCCACTTCAATACCAAATGATTTCCAAGCATAGTTTCCACCAGCATCTTTGGTTCCGTAAACATATAGTGAAGCAGTTCCATCGTTGAGATAGAAGTTGCCATAGTTGGTGTTGTTGATGGAAGTGCAGACACCTGTCACACGATAGCTCTTGTTATCGACACCCGCAAGGACTGCAGCACAAGTTGCTTTTCGTGATAGTTGGCAGACCTTGAACAATGTTGATGTGCTGGGTCTCCCCATTAGCTGTGATGAGCACTTCAGCAGTGCGTCCATCAAGAGATGCTGGAGCAGTGAATGAGATTTCTGTTTGTCCAGCATGGCCTTCTGTAGGTGAAATGGTAAGCCATTCAACTTTGTTTGTTTTGGTAGTAACCTTTTCAATCTTCCAGTCGCTTGAGGTGTTGAGGGTTATTTTTGAGGTTGCTCCCGCTTCAGCGATAGAAACGTATGATGTGGATACATGCAAACCATCGAGTTGTGTGATGGAGTCGTCTTTGCTACAAGCCGTGAAGAGCAAAGTTGTTGCACACAGGGTAGTGACAATTTTTGTTATTCTTTTCATTTTTCTTTTTTCATTTAGTTGAAGATATATTTGATACCAATTGATGCATTCCAACATTGACCAATGGTGTGCTGTGGTACAAACAATTGGGTTGAGCCATTGATAGAGCTTGGAGTCGACCAGGTAGCATAGCCGTTGGCATCAGCACCTTCATATTTCATAACTCTAAGTTCTTGTCCAATTTTAGGATTGAGATACTTCATCACACCCCAACTTGAATTGAAGAGGTTCATGAGGTTTTTGATGTCGAAGCTTAGTTGCAAGGTGTGCTTAGTATTTCCAAAATTAAGCTTGAAATCGTGTTTGTAGCTAAAATCAATGCGATGAACCCATGGAGTATAAACGCTATAAGGCTCAGCATATTCGCCTTGATGATTTTTGAGTGATTTGTTTGCGTGTACGAAATCCATGAAGCGGTCGCGGTCGTCATTAGTTCTGAAGCGGAATTCGCCATTGGCAACCTGTGCATCTGTGGGAATGTAAATAGCATCGTAGAGATAGCCGTCTCCATTAACATCATTGGTTGTCATATAGCCGTAATTGTAGCCTCCACGCCAGGTCTCATAAATGAGGCTATAATGATTTCCACTCTTATCGTGTATAGAAGCTGAAGCAACGAAGCGATCTGGGGTAACATATTGTGAATTGTGGAGCTTGATGTAATTCGCACCTTCTACCGTTGGGATGTAGGTGAAAGCTGATTTCGCATTCGAACCAGGCATGCCAGTGATTTCTTTTGAAACGGTGTGAGTATAGGCTGCCATGAGGCTTACCCATTCTGCAGGCTGTGCGTTGAGTGACAAGTTAAGCGACCAGCCATAACCTTTGCTGGTGTTCTCGAGTACGAAAGCGCTGGGATTAGTTGATGCAGAAGCAGCATAAATCGGGCGATTGTCTACGCCATTAAAACGGGCGAAACCACCAACATTAGGTACACTCCAGTCCGAAATCTTTACTGCATTGATGGTTTTTATTGTAAATACCCTCAGCTGTTACAGAGAAGGGAAACGATACTGGAATTTGATAATCTACAGCTAAAGACGTTTTCCAAACTTGTGGCATTTTGAATTTTGGCGAAACAGCTGCGATTTGTGAGGGAACAGATCCCGTCTCTGGTGAGATTGTCGATGGGAAGATTTTTATTACCACTGGCATTTGTCATGTTGGTAATCTTATTATAGAGTGCTTCGATAGTAGCTTTTCCGTTGGCATCTGTTACTAAGCCTCCTGCGAAGTTGCTCATCGCATAGCCGAGCCGGCTACCATTGCGCGCATTTAGTTGTGCTTGATATTGTACCATTCCACTGTTGGTTGGCATATTGGTGAAGAACACCAAGGGCAGTCGGCCGGAGAAGAAGCCTGTGCCACCACGTACTTTGAGTGTTTTATTGCCCAAGACATCGTAGGTGAATCCTATGCGTGGAGAAACCGTAAGACTTGAAGAGGGCCATTTTCCTGTGTCAATGTGGCGTCCGTTATAGTCGAGATTGTAGATAGCATTGTTGCGCATCAAATCATTATTATTGAAGAATAAACCATCGAAGCGTACGCCATAAGTGAGTTTCAACTTATTATTTACTTGCCATTCATCTTGCCCATAAATTCCCAAAGTATTAAATTGTACGCGTGAGATGGGATTCTTTTCGCCATTGTAACCATAAGTAAGGCAAACAATTTCAGGTGCGGCACCTGTTAAGAAATCGTTGACACTGGCATAGCGATAATAGCCAGTTCCGTTGCGCATATAAGAGTTGTCGGCCATTTGATGTTCGAACTTCATGCCAGCTGTGATTTTTATGGTTGCCAGTGAAGTAGGTTACGTCATCTTTGATGTTCCAAATCTTGTTGTGTACAGCATTGTTGTGGGTGAAAAAGTTCTTCACCGAGTGACATATAATTACTGGTTGTACCAGTCCCGTCTAAAATGTCGATAAAGGGAATTCTGAAGAATTGGTGAAGCGCTGGTCATCAAGTTTTTGAATAGGTAGCCAAAAATTGATTAGAGAGTTTCTCACTAATTCGGCTATTCAGGTCGAAAGTGAATGAGTGAACAAGATTGTCTACGGCATACATCGAATTTGCAAAAGGCCATTGCATGGTCGGATGTACGTGCAAAAAGCAGATGAAGGGCCACCATCCATAGACGACATGTTGGGTGCATTCCAACCGCGGTTCTTGGTGTAGTTATAGCGCAACGCTAAATGGTGCATGTTGTTGATGTTCCAATCTAAGCGTGCCAAAAATCTTATAGTTTGTTTCGTCGGCAGGGAAATTCGTGTAGGAACCTGTGTCGTAACCATAATGTGTAGCCACGAATTGAGAAACGCGTTCCATGTCGGCAATGGTTGTACGTGAGATGTAGTTATTCGGATTGGCAACACCATCTGAAGAGGCTCTCCAGCGGTTAGCGATGGTTGGCGTTTGAATGGTTTCACCATTTACAAAGAAGAAAAGTTTATTTTTAATGATTGGCCCGCCAAGAGTGAAACCATATGTTGTGCTTCTATCCGTGTTGCGTGCGCCATCAATTGCCAGCTTGTCAACCGCGTCACCGCGCAGGTTCTCATTGCGATGGTAAATATAAGCACTTCCTTTAAAAGTATTTGTTCCAGATTTAGTGATGGCGTTAACTCCTCCGCCAATAAAGTTAGTTTGGCGTACATCAAATGGTGAAACGACAACTTGTAGTTCATCGATAGCATCGATAGATATTGGGTTACCACCGCCAGGCAGTTTAGAGCTTAACCCAAAATTGTTGTTGAAGTTTGCACCATCCACAGTGAAGTTAGCTGTTCGGCCATCCGAACCTGCAAAAGACATTCCGTTGCCGCCATAGGGTGAGAGGCGTGTTACATCGGTGATGCTGCGGTTTACGGTGGGCAGATTCACAATTTGACTGTTGTTGATGTTGGTCGAAGCACCAGTCTTCTCGGCTGCGAATTTTGAAGCAGTTGCACTCACTACCACTTCGCCTAATACCGTAGCATCTTCAGACAGCTGGGCATTGAGGTTATAGGCTTCGCCCAGTTGCAGTTGAATACCTTTATAGGTTTTCGACTGATAGCCAATGTAACTGACGGTTACCTTGTAGGGGCCGCCAGTGCGCATGCCCTGAATGTTGAAACGACCATCAGCATTTGTCACGGTGGCATAACGTGTGCCAGAAGGTTCGTGAGTGGCTTGTATGGTTGCACCAACAATCTCCTCGTTTGTACCTTGTAGTGTAACCTTACCGCTCATGGAAGAGGTGGTAACTTGTGCCATGACTGTCGTTGCGCACAACAGCATCAGGCTCAATAGGAAATGCAATTTCTTTTGCATAGTTTTAACTGAAATTTTAAGAATAGGTTGTGGGGTGACCCCCGATTTGAACTAAGATGGTGCAAATATAATTAAAATATATAAAATGTGGTTCTTCGCACGTGTTAAATGTTTCAGTTAGTGGGAAAAAAATAACACTTTTTGCGATGAGTAGGGTTTTTATAAGGAGGGTATTTTTGCCCTATTTTTCAAAAAACGAGCGAAATACCCCCGGCATCTCACGTGTTTTTCTCAAAAACGGTTGAGAAACACCCGTATCTCGTTTGTTTTTTTCTCAAAAACGGTTGAGAAACACCCGTATCTCGCTTGTTTTTTTCTCAAAAACGATTGAGAAACACCTGTATCTCGCTTGTTTTTTTCTCAAAAAAACGATTGAGAAACACCCATATCTCGTATGTTTTTTTAGCATGCAGGAACCACTCATCATGAAAGGTCTTAAATTAATTCAATTCATAGGCTTTTTAATATTATTTAGGCGTGTAGATGCCCTTCACCTTTGTGATTTGTTGTAATTTTGCCACATAAAAAAATATCAATAAAATTCATATTATGGCAGAAGCAATAGATATTCGCGCCCTCAATATTATGATTGAGCAACAAAGTGGTTTTGTAACCAACCTTGTTTCAGGCATGGACAAAGTGATTGTGGGACAAAAAGCATTTGGTGGAGTCGTTGTTGATTTCTTTACTTAGTGATGGACATATTCTTTTAGAAGGTGTGCCTGGTTTGGCTAAAACTTTAGCCATAAAAACATTGGCTCAGCTGATAGATGCAGATTTTAGCCGCATTCAATTTACGCCCGATTTGTTGCCTGCCGATGTGATAGGAACGCAAATTTATTCGCAAAAGGATGAGCGTTTTTCATGTCAAAAAGGACCTGTTTTTGCACACTTTGTCCTTGCCGATGAAAATTAATCGTGCACCAGCTAAGGTGCAGAGCGCGCTTTTAGAGGCCATGCAAGAGCATCAAGTAACTATTGGCGAATCAACATTCCCGCTTCCAAAACCTTTCTTGGTGTTGGCTACACAAAACCCGATAGAGCAGGAGGGGACTTATCAATTGCCCGAAGCACAGGTAGATCGCTTTTATGCTGAAAGTGGTGATTGATTACCCCACGTTGGAGGAAGAAAAACTCATTATTCGTGAGAACATAGCAGGCACATTTCCAACCGTTTCTGCAGTGATTTCTGCCGATGAGATTTTTAAAGGCGCGAGAAATCGTTAATCAGGGTTTATATCGACGATAAAATTGCACAATATATTGCCGACATCGTCTTTGCCAGCCGTTATCCTGAGCGTTATGGACTGGGAGAGTTGAAAGATATGATTACCTATGGCGGAAGTCCACGCGCCAGCATTAATTTAGCAAAGGCCAGTCGTGCTTATGCCTTTATTAAGCATCGTGGCTATGTCATCCCCGAAGACGTGCGCGCAGTTGCACATGATGTCATGCGCCATCGCATAGGGTCTTTCTTATGAAGCAGAGGCCAGTAACATCTCTTCTGAGGAGATTGTTTCAAAAATTATTAATAAGGTAGAGGTGCCTTAATGGAAGCATCAGAGATAATAAAGAAGGTAAGAAAGATTGAAATCAAGACACGTGGCTTGAGTCAAAACATCTTTGCAGGGCAATATCATTCGGCCTTTAAAGGACGTGGTATGGCCTTTAGCGAAGTGCGCGAGTATCAATATGGCGACGATGTGCGCGATATTGATTGGAACGTCACGGCTCGTTTTCATCGTCCTTACGTAAAAGTCTACGAAGAAGAGCGTGAACTGACTGTGATGTTGCTTGTCGACTTGAGTGGCTCTTTAGACTTTGGTAGTGTGCAACAAACCAAACGCGATTTGGTAACCGAGATAGCATCAACCTTGGCTTTCAGCGCCATTCAAAACAATGATAAGATTGGCGTAATCCTTTTCACCGATAGAATTGAAAAGTATATTCCGCCCAAGAAGGGTCGCAAGCACATTCTTTATATTATTCATGAATTGCTTAATTTCAAACCTGCAGGTATACGAACCGATATTGGCATGGCAGTATCCTATCTTACTCAGGTGATGAAACGCAGATGCACAGCCTTTTTGTTGAGTGACTTCTATTCGCGTTCTGATTTTAGTAAACCCATACAGATAGCCAACTCAAAGCATGATGTTGTTGCTATTCAAGTTTATGATCCACGAGCAAAGTCGCTTCCAGATATTGGTTTAATGAAAGTGCGCGATGCCGAAACGGGGCATGAAATGATTATTGATACAAGCTCGGCTAAATTGCGGCAGGCACATGCACGTTATTGGATAGAGCGAGAAGATTTTTTGAATCGCACTTTTGCAAAAAGCAAAGTTGATTGGACGTCAGTAGCAACAAATGAAAATTTCACGAAGGCGTTGCTCTTACTTTTTAAGAAACGGATATAATGAAGATAGTTAAATTGTTGCTGGCTGCTATTGTAGCTCTGTTAGCAGCGCCTGCGTGGGCACAACGCGTGCAAGTAGAGCAGAAGATAGACTCTGTATCAATTCTCATTGGTCAGCAGGCACATCTTTCTTTACAAGTTACAGCTCCCCAAGGTGCACGTCTGCAATGGCCAAAATTACATATCCCAGGACAACTTCTCCCAGGAGTTGAGATTCTTTCTGTTGAGAAGAAATCTCCAGCGATTGTTGATGGTATGTCTGTTGAACAGCGTGTTTATACTTTAACGAGTTTCCGTGAGCGGCTTTATGCTTTGCCCCCTTAGTTGTTCGTGTGAATGGCAAGTCCTACCAAGGCGCAGCTTTAGCTTTGAAAGTTTTGACGGTTCCAGTTGATACATTGCATCCTAATAAGTTTTTTCCCACCCGAAGACGTTCAAGATAATCCTTTTTTTCTTGGAACGATTGGCAAGGAATCTTTTGGCTGAGTTTAGTCTTTTCTTGTGTTGGGTGCAGGTGCCGTTTATGTCTTTATATGTCTTAAGCGCAATAGACCTATTATAGCCCACGTGCGTATCGTTAAGCGTATCCCCGCTCATCGTAAGGCGTTGCATGCTATAGATGAAATCAAGGCCAAGCAGTTGGTGAGCTCTGAAGACCAGAAATCCTATTATACGCAGCTTACAGATGCTGTTAGATTATATATCCAAGAACGTTTTGGTTTTAATGCAATGGAGATGACCAGTAACGAAATTATTGCAAGGCTACAGCAAGCCAACGACCAAAAGGGATTAGAAGAACTGCGAGAACTGTTTAGAACGGCAGACTTAGTAAAATTCGCTAAATACAGTGCACTAATTAATGAAAACGATTTAAATTTACTCCATGCGGCTAAATTTATTGATGAAACCAAAACAGATGTGCAAGAAACTGTAGAAAAAGTAGTAGAACAATTAAGTGAAGATGAGGCGAAAACGCGTAAGAATCATTTTTACTTTTAAAGGTTTTTACTTTATGTTTTGAGCATTGCGCTTATGGCCTTACTCGCTTATATTGTGTATCAGTGGATTGAATTGATAGGATAAAAGATGGAATTTTGCAAGTAAAGAATATTTTTTTGTTGTTGCTTTTGTTGATACCTTACATCGTTTGGTATTTCTTTTATCGTGCTAAGCGTGAGCCCAGCATGCGTATGAGCGACACCTATGCTTTTCAATATGCTCCCAAAAGCTGGCGAATGCGCATCATTCATTTGCCAATATTCCTGCGCTGCGTCACTTTCTTTCTGATTGTTGTTGTTATGGCTCGTCCTCAGACACATAATTCGTGGGGAGAGAAACAGGTTGAAGGGATTAATATTATGCTGGCTATGGATGTTTCCACTTCCATGCTCGCCGAGGACTTAAAACCTAATCGGTTAGAGGCAGCAAAAAAGGTCGCGGCTGAATTTATTGCTGATCGCCCCAATGATAACATTGGATTAACAATCTTCGCAGGGGAAGCTTTCACGCAATGCCCCATGACAACCGATCACACATCACTCATTAATATGTTACAGAGTGTACGTACAGATATTGCTTCGAGGGGGCTAATAGCTGATGGTACTGCAATCGGTATGGGATTAGCTAATGCGGTGAGCCGGTTGAAAGATGTGAAAGGAAAGAGTAAAGTCGTTATTTTGCTTACGGATGGTAGTAATAATATGGGTGATATCTCTCCCATGACAAGTGCAGAGATAGCTAAACGCATGGGAATTCGTGTTTATACGATTGGAGTTGGAACGAACAAGGTTGCGCCGTATCCAATGCCTGTCGCAGGCGGAATACAATATGTGAACATTCCTGTGGAAATAGATAGCAAGACGCTGCAAGAGATAGCCCAGATGACAGATGGCAGTTTTTATCGTGCAACCAACAATAAGCAGTTGAGACAAATTTATACAGACATTGATAAGTTAGAGAAAACGAAAATGGATGTTAAGAAATTTTCTAAATGGTATGAGGCTTATCAACCTTTTGCTTTGGCTGCATTGATATTGCTTTTACTGGAGTTAATTTTAAGAACGACCATCTTGCGTAGAATCCCTTAGATAAATGGTATTATGTTAAGATTTGAAGATCCTATATACTTATGGCTATTGTTTATTATCCCCATCATGGCTTGTGTGCGTTTTATGATGTGGAGGAGACGCAAGGCTAAGTTCTCACGTTTTGGAGATCCAGTCTTGTTGCAGCAAATGATGCCTGATGTTTCAAAATATCGGCCAACAGTAAAATTCTGGCTGTTACAAGGTGCTATAACACTTTTTAATTATTATGTTAGCTCGTCCCCAAGCGGGGATGAAAATATCCCATGATAAGCGCAATGGGGTAGAAGCTGTTATTGCTATGGATATTAGTAATTCGATGCGTGCAGAAGATGTTGTTCCCTCGCGCTTAGCCAAAAGTAAGTTGTTGGTAGAAAGCTTATTTGATCATTTTACGAATGATAAAGTTGGATTAATTGTTTTCGCGGGTGATGCCTTTGTGCAACTTCCCATAACAAACGACTATGTATCAGCTAAAATGTTTCTGCAGAATATCGATCCTTCTCTGATTGCTACGCAAGGAACTGATATAGCCCGTGCTGTGGAATTGAGCGAACAAAGTTTTACTCAGCAAAAGAATATCGGTAAAGCTATTATTATTATTACGGATGGTGAAGATCATGAAGGAAGAGCTATAGAAGCCGTTAAAGCAGCTCATGAACATGGTCGGAATGTATTTATACTTGGTGTTGGCAATGCAAAAGGGGCACCGATACCCTAATGGACATGGGGGATATTTGAAGGATGAGCGTGGAGAAACTGTTATGTCGGCATTAAATGAGCAGATGTGTCGCCAATTAGCCGCTGCAGGAAATGGAATGTATATTCATGTTGATAATACGAATGATGCTCAAGAGAAGCTGAATAACGCCTTAGAAAAACTTCAGACAGGTGCAACCGATAGTGTAGTTTATAGTGAGTATAGTGAACAGTTCCAGGCTTTTGGTATTCTTCTTTTGGTGCTATTGATAGCAGAGAGCCTTATACAAGAATCAAAAAAATCCTCTATTTAAAAAGTGTAAACTTTTTAAGAAGCAGAAAGCATGAGCTATTTAAGAAGTATTTTTTTATTCCTCATAAGTATGTTATGGTTTGGTGTACATGCACAGACTGACAGACAATTAATACGCAGTGGAAATCATCATTTTCGTCAGCAGAACTATGTTAAGGCGGAGATTGAATATCGTAAGGCGTTGGTTCAAAATGGTAACAATAGCCAAGCACTCTATAATTTGGGAACCGTGTTGTTGATGCAGCAGAAAGATTCTGCTGCAACTATCTATCTTGAGCGTGCAGGAAAAGCTGAGAAAAAGTAAGCTAAGGAAAGCAAAAAAAGCTATCATAATATGGGATATATTTGTCAGCGACACCAGATGTATGCTGATGCGATAAAAGCTTATGAAGAGGCTTTGCGTAACAACCCCTAATAATAATGCGACTCGCTATAATCTGGCTCTATGTCAAAAGTTATTGAAAAAAATAATCCACAGAAGCCTAATTCGCAGCAAGATAATAAGAAAGATGAGCATGGGAAAAAAAGATAATAAAAAAAGATAAGGATAAGCAAAAACAAGATGATAAGAAAGAAAAGCAACCACAGAAGGAGTCTGCAAATAACTTGAGTAAAGATAATGCCGAACAGCTGTTGAATGCAGCTTTGCAGAATGAAAAAGCTACGCAGCAGCGTATATCACGTGCCTTGCAGCAGCAAGGAAGTAGAAAATTGCAAAAAGAACTGGTAATAAGTTAATATTGAACGATGCGCATATTATTCAAATATAGTATAATTTGGGTGTTCCTTTTTGGCGAGTGTACAATCTATCTCGGCACAACATATAACAGTATCTGCTCCATCAAGTATTGTGGCGGGTGAGAATTTCCGTCTCTCTTATACCATCAATACACAGAATGTTGAGGATTTTTAGAGCTGGGACAATGCCATCGGCAATTGAAGTTATAGCAGGGCCTTATACATCCCGTCAGTCAAGCTATCAGATGGTTAACGGCCACACATCCAGTTCTTCATCTATCACTTATACCTATACGTTATATATTGCCAAAGCTGGTGTTTACACTATCGCGCCAGCTTCAGCCCAGATTGGTGGCCGGAAGGTTTATTCTAAGAGTATAAAATTGTCTGTCTCAGGGCAGGCAAAGGGAGGAAATGGTAATGGAACTTCTGGGAATAGTGGAGCAAATGTACGTTCTGTGGGGACGAAAATATCGGGGACAGACCTTTTTATACGAGTAAGTGCAAACAAGAGAGAGGTGCATGAACAAGAGCCTATTCTGCTTACTTACAAGGTTTATACTTTGGTAGAACTGACACAATTAAAAGGAGATATGCCTGATTTGACAGGCTTTCACACACAAGAAATAAAATTGCCTCAACAAAAAAGCTTCCATATAGAGCGTGTAAATGGGCGTCCTTATCGCTGTGTTACATGGAGCCAGTATGTGATGTATCCACAGATGACAGGCAAACTTACTATTCCCAGTATAACTTTTTCAAGGTGTAGTCGTGCAACAAGACCGTAGCGTCGATCCATTTGAAGCATTTTTTTAATGGGGGATCAGGTTATGTTGAAGTGAAAAAGAACATACAGGCGCCAAGTCTCACCATCAATGTTTTACCACTTCCTAATCGCCCAGCGAATTTCTCTAATGGAGTTGGAACATTTTTCTCTGCGCAGTTAGGGAAATCGATTGTGAAAGTAGGCGATCCTATAAACTTGCGTGTGGTGGTTAGTGGGAGAGGAAACCTAAAAATTAATCAAGCAGCCGACTATTGCGTTTCCCAAAGATTTTTGAACAATATGATGCAAAAATTACCGACAAGACGCAATTAACAAACACTGGTTTGCAAGGGAGTATGCTGTATGATTTCTTGGTTGTGCCACGTAATCAGGGCAATTTTACTGTACCTCCAGTTGAACTCACCTTCTATAATTTAGTGACGCAGTCCTATCATACAATCAAGACACAGCCTTTACACATCCATGTACTTCCTGGTGTAAGAGGGAAAAACTTGTTAGATGATTATGCAGCAAAGGGGAATGACATACGTCCATTGATGAAAGAGACAGGCTTACATTATGTTTCAAGTGACGTCTTCTTTGGATCTGTAAAATATATAATAATCTTATGTTTACTTTTATGTCTTTTTGTAGTTTTGTTGATTGTATTTAGAAGACGAGCACTCACACTGAATAATGTTGTGGCATTGAAGGGTAAGAAAGCAAATAAAGTGGCAACAAAACGATTAAAGAAGGCCAATCAGTTGTTGAAAGCCGGCGATGAAATACATTTTTATGATGAAGTGTTACGTGCTTTGTGGGGGTATGTGAGTGATAAGCTGAATATGTCTGTGGAATTATTATCACGTGATAACATTGTAGAGCGGCTTCAGCAGCAATCGGTAGCCCAACATGTAATAGATTTGTTTATCAGCGCACTCGACGAATGTGAGTTTGAACGTTATGCACCAGGTGATGCAACTGGAAACATGAGTAAGACATTAGAGTCAGCTATGTTAGCGATAACGGAAATTGAGTCGACCTTTAAGGTAAATAAAAGCGCAGCAAATTGTAAGTTAAATGCGGCTAAATTAGTTGTTATTTTAGTAACTATTGCGGTACAATCACTATCATTTTCTCCTGCACGTGCAATAACTATACAAGATGCTGATAAAGCTTATACAGAGCAGAATTATCAGCAAGCTATAAGAGATTATAAAGCATTACTGCATCAAAGAAAGAGTGTGGCCTTGTTTTATAATTTAGGCAATGCTTATTATCGTACAGATAATATTACTCAGGCTATATTGAATTATGAGCGTGCACTACGCCTCTGCCCAGGAAATAACGATATTCGTTTTTAATTTTGCAGTTGGCACGTAGTAAGACAATTGATAAATATGCTGATGGTGAAAATATGTTTTTTTATTACATGGTATAATGCAGTTGTAAACTTACTATCAGTAGATGGATGGGCTATAATTAGTATTAATTGTCTCATTGTAGCACTTTTAGGATTATTGCTTTACTTATTTGCCACTCCTTTATGGAGGAAGAAAAATAGGATTCATTGCAGCGATTATAGGCTTTTTATTCTTTCTTCTAAGTATTGTAATTGCCTATCAACAGCAAGCTTCTTTGAATAAAGCAAGACGCAGCCATTATTATTTCGTCAGAAGTAGGTGTTAAAAAAATACACCAGTGCGTGGTGGCACTGATGACTTTATTATTCATGAGGGAACCAAAGTTTATATTAAAGATAATAGTATTCCACATTGGTTAGGCATTGTTGTTCCTGATGGACGGGAAGGTTGGATACTGCGTTCTACAGTCGAATACATATAAGGTAATTGATATATGTGGGATCTCACAACTATTTTTAATATTGATCGGCAGGTGTTGTTGACTATAAACAACAACGATAATCTCATGCTAACAGGTATTATGTCTACATTTACTACAGCCTGGACGTGGGTTCCTCTCTATTTTTTTGTCTGTTCTATGTAATAGTCAAGAACCACGAGACAATGCAACAGATAGCGTTAGTGGTGTTTTGGATGTTTGCTGGCTGTGGGATTTTTCTGGTGGAATTGATAATTTGGTGGTGAAACCTTGGATAGCCCGTTTGCGTCCATGTAATGACGAGTCAATTAAATATATGATTAATACAGTTATATGGATTAGTAAGAATGATTACAGCTTTTTCTCGGCTCATGCTGCTAATACTTGTGCTATAGCGGCATTCTTTGCTTTTTTGGTGCGTAGTACTCGTCTTACTATAGGTCTGTTTTTGTGGGCACTAATGAATGGCTTTACTCGTATCTATCTAGGTATGCATTATCCTTCAGATGTTATTATCGGAACTTTATGGGGGATTTTAAGTGGCTATGTGGCTTATTGTATTTATCATTATGTCTACTTCCGCACGAATCCGCACCAGAGTTATGTCTCAACTCAGTATACAATGACAGGGTATAATCGGCAAGATGCCAACTTGATATTATGCGTTTTAGTGCTGTCAGCTTTAGTAGCTACCATTATCTCGCTGGTGATTGATTTCTAAATATAGATGTTACAAGGTATGGATACGAAACATATTAAAATAAGCGATTATCAGTATAATCTTCCTGATGAACGTATAGCAAAATTCCCTTTAGCTCAGCGCGATCGCAGTAAGTTATTAGTTTACAATAAAGGTGAAATCTCAGAAGCACATTTTTTTGATCTTCCATCATTTTTACCTCAATGTTCTTTGATGGTGTATAATAATACGCGGGTAATCCAGGCACGAATGCATTTTAGAAAAGAGACAGGAGCTCTGATAGAAGTATTCTTAATGGAACCAGCCAATCCTGTGGATTATGAGTGTATGTTTCAAGCGAAGAGCCATTGTTCATGGTTTTGCATGATTGGGAATCTAAAAGAAATGGAAAGGGGGAGCACTGAAATGCAACTTTGAAATTAGCGGGCAGACGTTTACCCTTATTGCGGAACGGCGTGAAGATGGGGAACAACCCTTTGGAAAAGGGACAAACTATTGGGTCGATTTTAGCTGGGATAATGAGCAAATCAATTTTGCGGACATATTAGAAGCTGTTGGAGAACTTCCTATTCCCCCTTATCTAAATCGCAAAACGGAAGAAAATGACAAAATTTCCTACCAGACAATATATAGCAAGATTAAAGGGAGTGTCGCAGCACCTACGGCAGGACTTCATTTCACTAATGAGGTGTTGCAGACTATTAAGCAGCGTGATATCGTTGCAGAAGAGGTGACATTGCATGTTGGGGCTGGTACGTTTAAGCCAGTGAAAAGTGAAAAGTATTAATGGGCATGAAATGCATACTGAGTATATTGTTGTGCATCGTCACACGCTTGAAAATCTTTTGCGTTTTCATTGTGTGGCTATCGCTGTGGGTACAACTAGTGTGCGTACACTTGAAAGCCTTTATTATATGGGCGTAAAGTTAGCTTCCAATCCGGAAGCAACGGAAGAAATGCTCCATGTGACACAGTGGGAGCCTTATGAGGCTGAACGTAATGGAATGCTTGTGAACGGAATTTCAGCGGAGCAGGCTATTTACAATGTTTTGGATTGGTTGAAGCGTAATGGCTTAGAGGCACTGCATAGCAGCACACAAATCATTATAGCACCAGGTTATCAATATAAGATTGTGAAAATGTTGATTACTAATTTCCATCAGCCACAAAGCACTTTGCTGCTCTTAGTGAGTGCTTTTGTGCATGGAGAGTGGCGTAAAATCTATGATTATGCTTTTGGTGCATAATTTCCGTTTCTTAAGCTATGGCGATAGTTCTTTGCTCATACCTTAAGCATAATGACAAATTAAATTTAAATAAGGAATGAAAAAAAGGAGATAAGGTACGCTTTCTAAACGAAAAGGGTGGTGGGATAATTACAGGCTTTTCTGGTAAGGACATCGTACTTGTAGAAGATCAAGATGGTTTTGAAATACCCTTTCGCATGAATGAAGTTGTAGTCATAGAAAGTAATAGTTATGGTTCGGACAGACTGGCTGCATTGACAATGAAGCCTATTATCACGGATAAAGGTGAAACTACTATCAATACCAATCAACGTAGTATTAAGTCGATGCTCAAAGAGGGACAAGATGATACACCTTTCAATATGGGTGATGGTGATGAGCGTTTTTGATATACTTGACGACACACGAAGTGACCTTCCATGCGCCAATAGAAGAACGTGAAGGAGGTAATCTATTAACAGCTTACGTGGCATTTGTTCCGTCAAATCCTACTTTGCCTGTAGATACAACGTTCGATGTGTACCTAGTGAATGACTGTAACTATTTCTTGCAGTTGAGCTATATGATAGGAGAGAACAATAGCTGGACATTAGTCTATCAAGGTGAACTCGCCCCCAATACAAAGAATTTTGTAACGACACTTGGCTATGCTAATTTGAATGAGTTAAGTCATTTGGCCATTCAAGGTATAGCCTACAAACGAGAAAAAGACTTTTTGATGAAACCCATGTTCTCAGCCCATATTAAATTTGAGGCAGTGAAGTTCTACAAGCAATCTACTTTCCAATCTAATGATTTTTTTGAATGTCCAGCTCTACTTTATGGCATTATTGTTAACGATGAACCAAGAAGGGTGTTGCAAGTAGATGTTGCACAATTGGCTAAAGAAATGCAATCCAAACCGCACGACAATATGAAAGTTGTACCTACAAAAATAGATTTTGCTCAAAGAGGAGACGAACCTGTAGTAATTGATTTACATATTGATGCTTTGTTGGATAATACTCAGGGGATGACCTCTAAAGATATCTTAGACTATCAGTTGCAAGTATTCAAAGATACTCTTGAAGCCTATCGTAAGCATCAGGGGTAAGAAGATTATCTTCATTCACGGAAAAGGTGAAGGAGTATTGCGTCGGGCACTCATTAATGCTTTGAACTATCAATATAAGAAATTTACTTATCAAGATGCGTCATTTCGTGAATATGGCTATGGCGCAACACAAATTACCATTCATTAGTTATGGAATATGGTTTTATTAAAGTAGCAGCAGCCATTCCAGCTGTTCGTATTGGTGATGTCCAGTATAATACCGAGCAAATAGAAAGGCTTGTAACAGAGGCTGAAGAAATAGGTGTCGAAATAGTAGTCTTCCCAGAGCTTTCACTCACGAGTTATACCTGTCAGGATCTCTTTCGACAGTATTCACTGCTTGAAGCTGTTGATGTAGCCATAACTCATTTGCTGCATTTTACTCAGCAAAAAGATATTATTGTAATTGTAGGAGCACCACTCATGGTAGGGAATCTGCTTCTTAACTGTGCTATAGTGGTACAGCAAGGCCAACTTCTGGGTGTTGTCCCTAAGAGCTATCTTCCCAATTACAATGAATTTTATGAAAAACGATGGTTCACTTCGGCACAAGCTCTACGCCCTACGACCATTTCTTTAGCAGGTATTGCAGTGAAAGTATCTGCACAACCCAAAATATTTGAAACGGCGCAGAGGGTGAAATTTGGTATAGAGATTTGTGAAGATGTGTGGGCTCCCACTCCTCCCAGTAATCATTTGGCATTAGCTGGTGCAGATATCATATTCAATCTTTCGGCTACCGATGAGTTGGTTGGTAAGCATGCTTACCTTAAGAGCCTCTTAGCACAGCAGAGTGCACGTACTATTAGTGGTTATGTATATAGCAGTTGTGGGTTTGGGGAAAGTACACAAGATGTTGTTTATAGCGGTAATGCATTAATTTATGAAAAATGGAACCCTCTTAGATGAGGGAAAGAGATTTACTTTGTCACCACAATTGGTGACAGCCCAAATTGATATCGATCGTATCCGCTACGACCGCTGTAACAATACAACGTTTGCTACAGCACAGTTTAATGAAGGTTATGAAACTGAGATTATAGCTTGCTGTCCGTTGCAAAATTTCAAGCCTTTTCCGCTTGGAGCGAATCTTCTCTTCATCTCCTTTTGTACCAACAGGTATTGGGAAGAGGGAGGCTTGTGAAGAGATATTAAACATCCAAAGCATGGGTTTAGCTAAGCGTCTTTATCATATTAAGGCGAAGAAAGTGGTTATTGGTATCAGTGGTGGGTTGGATTCGACGTTGGCACTGCTCGTTTGTGTGCGTACTTTTGATAAACTAAAACTCAGTCGACACGGGATTATTGGGGTAACAATGCCAGGTTTTGGAACCTCTGACCATACTTATCAGAATGCAATTCATTTGATGCGAGCTTTGGGTGTCACATTGCGTGAAATCTCTATTGCGGCAAGTGTTATGCAGCATTTTAAGGATATCGGTCATGATAGTGCGGTGCATGATGTTGTTTATGAAAATAGTCAAGCACGCGAACGTACACAAATTCTCATGGATATTAGTAACCAAGTGGGAGGAATTGTTGTTGGGACAGGGGACTTGTCTGAATTGGCATTGGGATGGGCTACTTACAATGGCGACCAGATGAGTATGTATGGAGTCAATGCCAGTGTGCCTAAGACTTTAGTGCAATGTTTGGTGAAACATGAGGCCCAGCAAGCAACGAGTGAGATTTCGGATTTGCTTAACGATATTATAGATACGCCTATAAGTCCAGAACTTACCCCATCTGATACAGAAGGGCATATACTGCAACGCACAGAAGATCTGGTTGGACCTTATGAACTTCATGATTTCTTTCTTTATTATGCTTTGCGTTTTGGTTTTTCTCCTGCTAAGATATTCTTGATGGCTGAGCATACCTTTGCTGGTTATTACACGGACAATGTGCTAAAACACTGGCTCAAATCTTTCTATTACAGGTTTTTTTACGCAGCAATTTAAACGTAGTTGTATGCCCGATGGACCAAAAGTTGGTTACATTAGTCTAAGTCCGCGTGGCGATTGGCGTATGCCTTCTGATACTACGGTGGAATTATGGTTGCAAGCTTGCGAAGCGCTTTGAATATAGCTCTGTTTGCTTCTGTCAAGTGAATATATAGTTAATATTTGGCATGATAGATATATAGGGTTTATAACTCTGTCAAATGTCTATTACGCCAAGTTTCAATATATTAGGAGGAGTAGAGTAAGATATGCTTATAGATATCTCAGAACTATATGTCTTAATACCATCAAGAACTTTCTTTTAAACGATGCTTTCCCATACTCTTCTATGTTTTTTGGTAAAGGTAGCGTTTGATGCTCTTTTTGGGTGTTTTCTCGAATTCCTCATTACGCAACTGTATGCTGGCCAAGCGGCAGTAAGCGGGTTGAGACTGATTGAGCTCGACGCGATTTTGTTCCATAACCTTGTCAATGTCACTATTAGAAAGACCTAAACTCTTGGCCTCATCATAATCAGGATAGACCAGTCCTATGAGCTTATCACCTTCTTGAATGACAATACATTCGTTGACCAGTTCCATTGAATTGAGTTTATCTTCTATTTCCTCTGGATAAATGTTTTTGTCCACTGGCACCCTAACAACATGTTCTTAGAACGCCCTTTGATGAAGACATTTCCTTGCGCATCCATCGTCCCTAAATCGCCTGTATGATACCAGCCTTCGGTGTCGAGTGCTTGACGTGTAGCTTCTTCATTTTTGTAGTAGCCCAACATGACATTCATTCCCTTTAGCTAAGATTTCACCAGGTATGTGTTCTGGATTGGGGCTATCGATTCTCACTTGCATGTTGACTACAGGGCGACCGCAGCTGCCTGGCACATAGGTGTGGTAGTCTGCGTAGCAAATGATGGGTGCACATTCTGTAGCACCATATCCAACGGTATATCTAAACCCTAATGCGGTGGAGGAATTTCTCAACTTCTTGATTGAAAGCTGCGCCACCAATAATAACCTCGTAGAATTGGCCACCAAAAGCATCTGACACTTGTTGACAGATCTTATCGCCCAGTTTTTTGGCAATTACAGGCATGTGCATGAGCATGCGTATACCACTATTTTTGCAATTTTGGAAACACGCGTTTGCGGATGATTTTTCTCAATAATGAGGGGTACACTGATAATAACTCTAGGCTTAATTTCACTGAAGGCCTGTGCAATGATTGCTGGGCTTGGAATGCGGGTTAGGAAATAGATATGGCAGCCAGTAAGAAATTCAAAAATGAATTCGAAAGCCATACCATACATGTGAGCCATGGGGAGAATACTGATGATACGATCAGCGCTTCTCACTTCATTTCCTAATACGCTCTGTGCGAAATAGGCATTGCTCCAAAGAGCGCGATAGGGTAGCATTACACCTTTAGAAAATCCTGTTGTTCCGCTTGTGTAATTGATGAGAGCCAATTCATCTGGGCTTTGCTCAATATAGTAGTTTATATGTTCTTTGCGAAAATATTTTGGGAAACGTTGGCCAAACATCTCATTTAGATGCTCGCGTGCAAATGTAAGTTTCTCTGTGCGTGAAAGAACTAATGAATAATCTGGAATATAAATAATGCCTTCGAGTTTAGGCATCTTTGTAGCATCAATTTGTGTAGCAACCACATCGCCAACAAAGAGAACTCGTGCCTCGCTATGATTGACAATGTTATGCATTTGATGCGGGGTGAACTCGTGTAGAATGGGCACTGCCACGCAACCATAAGTGAGTATCGCAAGAAAGGCTACAGCCCAATTTGCACTATTGCGACCAGCAAGTGCTATTTTGTCTCCCTTTACGATACCACTATTTTCAAACATGATGTGAAGTTTCTCAATCTTTCGTGCAACATCATGATATTGGAGTGTGGTGCCTTGAAAATCGGTTAAGGCATCCTTATCCCAGTTATCTATAATCGACCGTTGTAACAGAGTATTGAAACGCAGTGTTTGCTCCATAATCTTGTTTTGCTTTTTATATGCTTTTTAAATTGTTTATTGTTACATACAGGTCTTCTAAAAATATTTTTTTACGAAGGACCTTGCACAAATCTGAAAAATCTGTGCAAAGATAACGCAATTTCTGCACATTTCAAAACTTTATGTGCGCTTAATTCCCCTTTTATTCATATCGCATTGATTTTGCAGGATGAATATGGGATATGAAATAGCTTGGGGCAATGAGTACCATTACGCAAATGAGTAGGGTAGTGAGGTTGAGCAATGCAAACAACAAGAAATTATACTCAACAGGAACGGTGCTCACATAATAGGTTTGTGGGTTTAATTTTATTAGACCTGTGAAGCGTTGTAGACTAATAAGTCCTAAAGCGATGATATTGCCTATAAGCATACCTCGACCAATGATAAATGCTGCGAACCAAATAAATGTGTGGCGGATAGTTTTGTTACGTGCACCAAGTGCCTTGAGGATACCAATCATTACAGTCCGTTCTAAAATGATAATCAATAATCCTGAAATCATGGTCACGCCCGCAACAGCCATCATCAATGCCAAGATAATCCAGACATTGAGGTCTAACAAGTCGAGCCAGGAGAATAATTGTGGTGCGATGTCACGAATTGTTTTTTTGATGAATAAGTCTCGCCATAATGATCGGTTGTCCGATTTACATACTTCACAAATCGGCTCTCCACCAAGTCTGCATCTTTGAAGTCCTTCAAACTAATCTCGGCTCCAGTAGCTTGGTCATCGTTCCATCCATTAAGTTTTCTTGCAGTATACAAATCGGTGAAGCAAGTCACATCATCATATTGTGCGAGATTAGTTTGGTAGATTCCGCAGATAGTAAATCGCCGCATGCGTACTCCACCTTGATTAATGAAATAGGCGAAGAGCTTATCGCCAACTTTTTATATCTAATTTATTGGCTATGCTTTGTGAGATAACAAGTTTGTTGCTACCTTTATTATCAGAGAACTTTGGTAGCTGTCCTACTTTTAGATATTGCTGAAGAAAAGTGGTGTTGTATTCAGGCCCAATCCCTTTCAGCATCACCCCCAAAAAGTCGTGATTCGTTTTGAGAATGCCTTGTATATAGGTATATCGCTGCACATGCTTTACACCTTCTGTGGCACGCAACACAGCCATCATAGAGTCATCCATCTCAATGGGATAGTTGTCGCCTGTCTGTAGTGTTAGGAAATTAGCTACCTGAATTTGTCCGCCAAAGCCAATTACTTTATCACGGATAGTATGCTTAAATCCTAAAACAACGCTCACTGAAATCATCATCACCGCTAAACCAATGGCAACACCGACCATAGCGATTCTGATGGTAGGTCTTGATACTGTCCTGCCATCCCCGGCATGATGTGCTATTCGTTTAGCTAAAAATAGAGGTAAATTCACAGCGGTTTTTCTTGTAATGTTCTTCCTGGATAAGTCTCAAGTGCTTTTCTAAGCACCTCAAGTGCCCGTTCCAAATCGGCTTTTTTTCAATACGTAGGCAATGCGCACTTGATTTTTGTCCAGCACCTGGAGTGGTATAAAATCCAGACGCTGGCGCCATCATCACCGTTTCCCCATTATCATCAAAGGATTCTAAGCACCAACGACAAAACTTTTTCACTATCATCGATAGGAAGTTGGGCTACAGTGTAGAATGCACCCATTGGAATGGGAGAGTATACGCCAGGGATGCGATTTAATCCATCGATTAAGCACTTTCTGCGCTCCACATATTCATCATAGACATCACGATAATATGATTCTGGTGCATCTAAAGAGGCTTCGGCAACAATTTGACCTATCAGAGGTGGAGATAATCGTGCCTGACAAAATTTCATAACAGCGTTCCTTACTTGCTCGTTTTTCGTAATGAGTGCACCTATTCGAATGCCACATTCAGAATAACGCTTCGAGACAGAGTCTATGAGGATAACATTGTTTTCGATACCTTCCAAGTGGCAGGCACTAATATAAGGGGAACCTGTATAGATATATTCACGATATACTTCGTCCGAGAACAGATAAAGATCATACTTTTTTACTAAATCCCGAATCTGATTCATCTCCCGGCGTGTGTAAAGATAGCCTGTAGGATTGTTCGGGTTGCATATCATGATGGCTCGTGTATGTTCGTTTATTAACTCTTCAAACTTTTCAACTTTTGGAAGAGAAAAACCTTCTTCTATCGTTGTTGCTATTGTTCGAATACGCGCACCTGCACTGATAGCAAACGCCATATAGTTTGCATAAGCCGGTTCTGGAATGATGATTTCATCACCAGGATTTAAACAGCTCATGAAGGCAAATAAAACAGCTTCACTTCCACCAGACGTAATGATAATGTCATCGGGAGAGACATGGATATTATATTTCTCATAATATCCCACTAATTTCTTGCGATAACTCAAATAGCCTTGGCTTGGTGAATATTCGAGGATGGTGCGATCTATCTTTTTGAGGGCATCCAAACCACATTGTGGAGTGGGGAGATCGGGTTGACCAATATTTAAGTGATAAACTTTTATACCTCTTTCTTTTGCAGCATTAGCCAATGGAGCTAATTTGCGAATAGGCGATTGAGGCATTTCCAAACCACGAACAGATATTTCGGGCATATTAATTTTTAAATTAAAGTATCAATTAATTGATCGCTACTTCGTAGTGATACATTTATAAGACAATTAGTAAATGCGAGGACCAAAGATATTCGTTCCAACGCGTACCATTGTTGAGCCATGCTGAACGGCAATCTGATAATCGTGGCTCATTCCCCATGAACGTTGGCAAAAGGCATCGTCATCGGTAAAAATATTGCTGCTTTATCTCATCGAAGAAGTGCCAGGCTGCATCAAATTCTTGTGCTATCTTGACTGCATCATTGGTATTGGTGGCCATCATCATGGTACCACAAATTTGGATGTGATTCAGTTGACTCCATTCTCCTTCATCTAAAAGCGCACGACATGCGTCGAAAGATAGGCCAGATTTCGTCTCTTCTTCAGCCACATGAAGCTCTAAAAGCACTTGAATTGTACGGTCGTATTTAGTTGCCTGTTTATCAATCTCTTTGAGGGTTTCAAACTGTCTACCGACTCAATCATCGAAATATAGGGGGCAATATATTTCACCTTATTGGTTTGCAAGTGCCCGATAAAGTGCCATTTGATATCATTAGGCAGCGTGGCAACCTTTTGTTTAAGCTCTTGTTCATGACTTTCACCAAAAACACGCTGCCCTTCAGCATAGGCTGCTTCAATATATTCTACAGGATGATATTTGCTGATGGCTACTAATTGCACTTGCTTTGGCAATGCTTGCAATACAGTTTTAAGATTTTTCGCTACATCAACTTCCATACTTTTCCTTGCTTATTGATTTTCTCCAGTTGAAGTAGCCTCGTATTCGGGGACATCATTATGCGCCTCGTCCTTTGCTTTGGTGCTATTGTGTTCAAACACATCCATAATTTGTGTTTCTTGTACAGTAACGATCGCATAGTCAATCATTGTGCCATTCATAACCTCATCGACATGTTTTTACGGCCATAGGCAAGTTGTTGGCTTGTACCAAATAGGTTACGTTGGAGCGCTTTTTCCTTCTCTGTTTTCTCGTCAATGGTAATAAATTGCAACTTACATTTATACCACTTATCGTCACTATCTGCATCGCTGAAGAAAATCTCGCCATAGCTAGCTTGTTTCAAGTCAGTTACTTTGAAGTCTCCACTAATATAAGCGCTCATTTCTTCAATGATTGTATTTTTCAGCTTCTGTGAAACTCAGTGCATCCACAACATAGCTTTCAGAAACTTTTTCTGCGAGCCATCGTCAATGGTTTTTCTCATAACGTATCTTGGTTTCAAACCAAGTTGCAGTTCTACTTCTCATATTTTTTTCTCCTTCTTTTATTAGTAGCCTTCCATCGATTAATAGCTACGTGCAATGATGACGCGACATTTTGCTGGCTTCCCTGATACCATGTCTATACCTTCCGTTTGTTCATATCCAAATGGAATACAACGAATGAGTGGCCTGTGTTTCTTCTTTAATTTTTGCTTCGGTCTCTGCAGTGCCATCCCAATGGCAAAGGAAGAAACCACCATCTTTTACTTTTGTTTTAAACTCATCGTAGTTATCGCACTCGTAAATATGAGCATCACGATAGCGGCGTGCCTTTTTCGAAAAAGATTATTTTTGGATATCTGTCAGCAGTTCTGTCACATGTTGAGCGATGTTATCGAAGCTCACATTCTCTTTTTCGAGTGTGTCACGTCGCATCAGTTCGATGGTGTTGTTTTTCTAAATCGCGTGCACCCATAGCCAAACGCACGGGAACTCCCTTCAACTCGTAGTCAGCAAATTTAAATCCCGGACGTTTATTGTCCGAATCATCTAATTTCACCGAGACACCTGTTGCCTGCAATTCGCGAATGACAGGTTGCAACTTCTCGCGGATGGCATTCAGCTGTTCGTCGTTCTTGTAGATGGGAATCATCCCCACCTGAATAGGTGCGAGGTTGGGTGGTAACACCAAACCATTGTCATCGCTGTGCACCATGATAAGTGCACCCATCAGACGCGTGCTCACACCCCATGACGTTGCCCAAACATATTCGGGCTTATTCTCTTTATTTAGGAAAGTGACGTCAAAACTCTTGGCAAAGTTTTGACCAAGGAAATGGCTGGTCCCACTTTGTAGAGCCTTGCCATCTTGCATCATCGCTTCAATTGTATAAGTATTGAGAGCACCGGCAAAGCGTTCTGTTTCGCTTTTTACTCCTTGTATTACGGGTACAGCCATCCATTTCTCTGCAAAGTCGGCATAAACCTTGAGCATCTTCTGTGCTTCGGCTTCGGCCTCTTCTTTTGTGGCGTGTGCCGTGTGTCCTTCTTGCCAAAGAAATTCTGATGTGCGAAGGAATGGGCGTGTACGCATTTCCCAGCGCATCACGTTGCACCATTGGTTGCACATGATGGGCAGATCGCGCCACGATTTAATCCATCCTTTATAAGTGTTCCAGATAATGGTCTCCGAAGTAGGCCGAATAATCAACTCTTCCTCTAACTTAGCCGACGGGTCGACCACAACATCGCTACCATCCTCATTTTCTTTCAAACGATAGTGCGTCACCACGGCACCTCCTTAGCAAAGCCTTGCACATGTTCGGCCTCACGACTAAAGAAGCTTTTTGGAATTAACAGTGGGAAGTAGGCATTTTTGCACGCCCGCCTTTTTTAAATTCTTTATCGAGTTGTTGCTTCATTTTTTTCCCCAAATGGCATAGCCATAAGGTTTAATTACCATGCAACCGCGCACGGGCGACTGTTCGGCCAAATCTGCTTTTTACCACTAAATCATTATACCATTGGCTGTAGTTCTCAGCCCGTTTGGTAAGTTCTTTGAGTTCTTTTGCCATTATCTTATTTTTAAATTTTTGTTACATTGCACTTAGGAAACCCCTAATCAAAATAGGTGCATTCCATAGAGAAATGCTTCCAAGAAATTTTTAAATTTGCCTGCAAAATTACAAAAAAATAGTTGGTTTGCAATCGTTCGTGTTGGAAAAAAACAACTACCTTTTGCAGCGATAACATTTCATCAAAAATTATTAGAGATATGAAAAATTTAAAAACAGTAGTAGCAGGATTATGTGTGCTTTCCGTTTTTGGTTGTGCAACCAAGCAAGGCACAGGAGCTTTGGCTGGCGGTGGTGCCGGCGCAGTTTTAGGTGGTATTGTAGGTAATATCATCGGTAAGAACACCAAGGGTACGGCCATTGGGGCAGCTATTGGTGGTGTCATTGGCTCGGGTGCGGGTGCACTTATTGGTCGCCACATGGATAAAGTTGCAGCTCAAGCAGCACAAATCAAAAATGCTAAGGTTGATGAGGTGACCGATGCTAATGGTTTGAAAGCTGTTAGAGTGACCTTTGATAGCGGCATTCTTTTCGCAACCAACAAGGCTGATTTGACAGCAGGCTCAAAGAACGATTTATCGAAGTTTTCAACAGTGTTGAAGAACAACAATGATTGTCATGTAGATATTTATGGTTACACCGATGCAACTGGTAACGATGGTATCAACATTCCTTTGAGCAACAGTCGTGCACATAGTGTAGTGAACTATTTAAAGAATTGTGGCGTTTCTTCTTCGCAATTTAAGAATGTAGAAGGTAAGGGTAGCGAAAATCCTGTCGCAAAGTAATTCAACCGCAGCCGGTCGCAAACAAAACCGTCGTGTCGAAGTTTATTTGTATGCTTCACCAGCCATGGTTGAAAAAAAGCAAATAAAGGGAACGCTCTAAGCGCACTGTTTATTTCAAAACAATAGAGGAGAGGGGATGCCGAAAGGCAGGCTCCCTCTCTTTTGAAGTAAAAAGAACTTGCCGAGGTTCCGGCAAACGCCAAAAAATAAATTTGAGCCTTGCCCAGAGTTGGGCAATAACGATATAAAATAAAACGCTTGTAAATGGCACTAAAAAGCATCATTTGGAAAGTTGTTCGATGGGGTGGCGCTTTGTTTTTCGCCTCATCCATTCTTTCCGTCATTCTGTTGCGCTTCCTCCCAGTTTATGTCACACCACTCATGTTTATTCGTACCTTCCAACAATTGGGTAGTGGCGAGTCGGTGGTTTGGCATCACCATTGGGTTCCGTTAGACGAAATTTCGCCCCCATCTCCCTGTAGCGGTGATGGCCAGCGAAGACCAACGCTTTTTGTTGCACCATGGTTTTTGATTATGATGCCATTGAAAAAAAGCAGCCAAGCGCAACATGAAAGGTGGCAAACGCAAGCTCGGTGCTAGTACCATTAGTCAGCAGACGGCCAAGAATGTGTTTTTGTGGCCAGGACGATCGTGGGTGAGAAAAAGGTTTTGAGGTTTATTTCACGGCCTTGATTGAGGTGCTTTGGAGCAAGCAGCGCATCATGGAAGTTTATCTCAATTCAATCGAGATGGGCAAAGGAATTTATGGTGCCGATGCCGTAGCCGAATATCATTTTGGGAAAGACGCACTCGATTTGTCGCGCCGCGATTGTGCCACGATTGCCGCCACGTTGCCCAATCCCATTCGCTTTAATAGTGCGCAGCCTGATAGCTATGTTTTAAAGCGACGCGCTCAAATTTTACAAAACATGCGTTTCATGCCAGCCTTTCCGAAAGAGGGCGAAGATTATAATCCACGAACAGCGTCGGGCGGAGTTTATGCACGATAAGACAACATGCAGTTAGATTTAAATCAAAAGTCAGCTTGAGGCTGTAAAATATTGTGACGGCCCACAATTGGTGATAGCTGGTGCGGGTTCGGGCAAGACGCGCGTACTCACCTATAAGATTGCCTATCTCATGGATGAGTTACATTATGAACCTTGGAGTATTTTTGGCCTTAACGTTCACCAACAAAGCGGCGGGCGAAATGCGTCAACGCATAGCCACCATGGTGGACGAGAATCGCGCGCGCTATCTTTACATGGGTACCTTCCATAGCATCTTTTCGCGCATCCTGCGTGTTGAGGCCGAGCATGTGGGCTATCAACGCAATTTCACCATTTACGACGAGTCGGATAGTCGTTCGCTGCTCAAAAAAATATCACCAAGGAGCTTGGTTTTGATGAGAAGGTCTATAAGCCATCGTCGGTGCACGCCTGCATCAGCATGGCCAAGAACCATCTTATTTCGGCCGACGATTATGCCACACGTGTGAATCTGCGTAAGCGCGACAACATGAATAAGCAGAGCTATCTTTATAAAATCTATAAAGTTTATGAGCAGCGATGTGTGCAAGCCAATGCAATGGATTTCGACGATTTGCTGGTGCTCACTTGGAAGTTATTTCATGAACACGAAGACATCCGCCAGAAATATGCTGCGCGTTTCCGCTATGTGTTGGTCGATGAGTTTCAAGACACCAACGCCGTGCAGCAAGAGATTGTCACGCAACTCACCCGCGAGCAGCAACACATCTGTGTGGTGGGCGACGATGCGCAGAGCATTTATGGTTTTCGTGGTGCGAACATCGATAACATTCTTAACTTTCAGAACATCTATCCTCAGTGCAAGCTCTTTAAGTTGGAGCAGAACTATCGTTCGACACAAAATATTGTTCAAGCGGCCAACAGCCTCATTCGCCACAACGAGCGGCAGATTCCCAAAGCATCGTTCAGCGAAAATGCCCTCGGCGAAAAAGCTTATTTATGAGCCGTTGCACAGCGATCGCGAAGAGGCTACGGTCGTGGGGCATCACATTGCCGATATTGTGCGGCAGGAACATTGCGACTACACCCAGTTTGCCATTCTCTATCGCACCAACGCACAGAGCAGAATCTTAGAAGAAGAACTGCTCAAGCAAGAAATTCCTTATCGCATCTTCGGCGGAATGAGTTTCTATCAGCGCAAGGTCATCAAAGACGTGCTGGCCTATTTCCGCATGGTGGCCAATCCCGACGACGAAGAGGCACTGCGCCGAATTATTAACTATCCGAAGCGCGGCATTGGTGACACCACCGTGAGCAAAATCGCCGTTTGTGCACAAAACCCACCAAACGAGCCTGTGGAATGTAATTCTAAATCCGCTGGCCTATAATTTTAGAGGTGAGCGGCAGTGTGGCCACCAAACTGCACAACTTTGCAACGCTCATCACATCGTTCATGGCGCAGGTAGCCGAAAAAAAGATGCCTACGAATTGGGCACGACAATCATCAAAGAATCGGGTATCAGCACCGACATCTTCTCGTCGAAGGATCGAGAAGCACTCGACAGGCAAGAAAACCTAAAGGAGTTGCTCAACGGCTTGCAAGATTTTGTGGCCTCGAAAAAAAGGAGGAAGGCAATGCCGACGAAATCTATTTGGTGGATTTCTTGCAGGAGGTGTCGTTGCTCACCGACCAAGATCGCAACAATCCCGATGACAACAACCGCGTTTCGTTGATGACCATTCACTCGGCCAAGGGATTGGAGTTTGCCAATGTTTTTCATCGTGGGCTTAGAGGAAAACATCTTCCCCAGTCCGATGTGCACCACAACAGCACGCGAATTAGAAGAGGAGCGCCGATTGCTCTATGTTGCCATCACGCGTGCCGAAAAGCGCTGCTTCATCACCAATGCCAAGAGCCGGTGGCGTTATGGCAAATTGGTGTTTAGCTCGCCCAGCCGTTTCATTCGCGACATTGATGCGCGCTACATGGCTTTGCGCGAGAACGGCAGCTTATTCAATGAAACTAAAACAGCCGATTTCGATCGTCCGGTGACTCGCGTTTCTCCCTCACCACTTCAATCGCACAGCAGGTTGCAAGCGCTCCACACGCCATCAACCACCATTTCGGCTGGCGGCAACAGCAACATTGTTGCAAGCGACGGCCTGAAAAGTGGCAGCATCATCGAACACCAGCGGTTTGGCATCGGCACGGTTGATTTTTTAGAGGGTGAAGGCGACAACTTGAAAGCCACGGTCACGTTTGAGAACGTAGGCCGAAAAGTGCTCTTGCTGAAATTTGCGCGCTACAAAATTAAATCTTGAATGGTGCACAACCACCATTCGAAACCTCCCATTCTATAAGGATTTCTGTTGCACAGCATTTGTTTTTGAGGTGAATTTGCAAAGAAACGCTTTCTCCCAAAACGAGGAGCGGAAGTCATAACCTTATGCCTGCTTCACCCTGTTTAGGGAACGGCCGTCATAAACTTATGCCTGCTCCATCCTGTTTGAGGAACGGCCGTCATAACCTTATGCCAGCTTCACCCTGTTTGGGGAACGGCTGTCATAACCTTATGCCTGCTCCATCCTGTTTGAGGAACGGCCGTCATAACCTTATGCCTGCTCCATCCTGTTTGGGGAACGGCTGTCATAACCTTATGCCTGCTCCATCCTGTTTGGGGAACGGCTGTCATAACCTTATGCCTGCTTCATCCTGTTCGGGGAACAAGAGTCATAACCTTATGCCACCTTCAACCGACATGCGGAGAGGAAGATATTATTTCAGCAAGTCGGGGCGCAAGCGTTTAGTTCGCTCCATGGCTTGCTCAAATTCCCATTGGCGTATTTTGGCTTCGTTGCCACTCAGCAAAATCTCGGGCACGCGCCATCCTTTATAGTCTGCCGGACGCGTGTAGATGGGAGCGGCCAAAAGGTCGTCTTGAAAGCAGTCGCTCAGCGCACTTTGTTCGTCGCTGATGCTGCCCGGGATGAGCCTCACAATGGCATCGGTGATGGCAGCAGCAGCCAATTCGCCTCCCGTGAGCACATAGTCGCCAATGCTGAGTTCGCGTGTGATGAGGTGCTCGCGTATGCGCTGGTCAATACCTTTGTAATGACCGCAAAGCATGATGAGGTTTCCTTTGAGCGAGAGCTCGTTGGCGATGTGCTGATTGAAGGTTTCACCATCGGGGCTCATGTAAATCACCTCGTCATAGTGGCGCTGGGCTTGCAAGGCCGAGATGCACCGGTCGATGGGCTCGCATTGCATCACCATGCCAGCGCTGCCTCCATAGGGGTAATCGTCAACGCGGCGCCATTTGTCGGTGGAATAGTCACGCAGATTGTGCAACTGAATGTCGACGAGCCCTTTCTTTTTGTGCTCGCGCTAAGATAGATTCTTGGAAAAAAAGCCCTCCATCATGGTGGGCAGAACGGAGATAATATCGATTCGCATGTTTGCAAGAATTTCGTTTTATTTTGAATACTGAAGGGGTGCCGATGTGCTGTTGTCGTGCTCGTCGGCTGCAGTGAACTTTCGCCATAAATTCGTCCTCGGTGATGATGGGGATAGCCAACTGGTGGGCCTTTTGATTTTTTTGGCACTGGTCGACGTTGCGTCGTTATTGATGAGGTAGTGTGTTGATTTGCTCACACTTCCCGTCACCTTTCCACCCTGACTTTCGATGTAGGCCTTGAGCGCATTGCGGTTTTTTTATAGTGAACGACGTCGCCCGTGATGACAAAGGTGAGCCCGGCACAACGATTGCCTTGCTGTGTCACAGGTGGCTGCGAGATGTGCAGCTGTTGCATCAGACGAGTTACGATGTTGAAATGCTCTTCATCGCGAAACCAACGCTCAAACTGGCTGCTCTTTTTCGGGGCCAATGCCTGCGATTTCGGCCAACGGAGAATGGCCCAGCTCAGCATTTGGTTGGCGTGCGATAGTCATCAAATCGGTTAGCGGATAAGCCTGCAACAGGCGGCGGCAAACGTCTTGTCCGCAAAGCGGAATGCTCAAGGCGAAGAGAAAATGCTGTGCATCGACATTGCGTGCCCGTTCTATGGCAGCCAGCAATTTCTGCGTGCTGCGCAAGCCAAAAGCCTTCTAATTGTGCCATCGCTTTCAGCATAATCTTTCAACAGGAATAGGTCGGCGTAGGTCTTAATCCAGCCTAAATTCATAAACTTCACGACAGTCTGCTCGGACATTCCTTCAATGTTAACCCCTTCTTTGCTCACAAAACGGGCAAACTTTTTTAATTGTTTAGCCGGACAATCTTTGTTCGTGCAATGTAGGGTTTTGGTGTTGCTGATCTCGCTCACCGAAATTTGAGTTGGCGATTGGCAAACAGGGCAGGTGCACGGCACTTGAAGCGTGCCCACCGTTTCAATCACCTCGATAACCTTGGGTATAATCTTGTTGGCCTTGATGACACGCAGCTTCGTACCCTGTTCGCCGATACCTAATCGCTCGCATTCACTGATATTGCAAAGCGATGCGCGCTTCACAGTGGTTCCCTCAAGCTCTACGGGCGAGAAGATGGCCACGGGCGAGATGGTGCTGGCTGCACAACTCCATTCCACATGATCTAAGGTGGTGTCGGCATGCTCGTCTTGCCATTTAAATGCGTAGCCAGCGCGGGTAGCATGATGTCCTGTCACGCTGCCCGTTTGTGCATATTGCGTGTCATCATACGTAATTACCAAGCCGTCGACAGGGTAGGGGTTAATCTTCTGCGTCACTTGCTCTGTCCAGTGTGCAATGGTTTGCTCAATATTTTGTAGCGTCGGGTGCAGAATCTCTTCGTGCGCAACAGGATGCATTCCGTTCTGGCGCAGCCATTCCATGCGTTCACCCCAAGAACGAATTTCGTTGTCGGTGTGAACCAAGGTGAATGGAATCCATTGTAAATGGCGCAACCTCACTTCGTCCACGTCTTTTAGCGTGAGAGACCCCGAAGCCAAGTTGCGTGGATTGGCATATTCTTCGTCACTCTCGATATTGAATTGCTCGAAATCAGCATAACTGATAACGCACTCGCCTCGCACCACAGCGTGCCCCTGATAGGGGATAGTTTGCGGGATGCCCTGAATGGCATCGGCCAAATGCGTGATATTGGTGCCGATGTGCCCATTACCGCGCGTGACGACCTTGGTCAATCTCCCTGCATCGAATGTCACGACGAGGGTTAATCCATCAAGTTTCCAGCTCATCCAAATGGGACGCCCCTCAGCCCATTTGGCTAAATCTGCGGGCTGTTTTGTCTTGGCTAAGGATAGAGCAGGAAACTCGTGTACTTCTTTTGCACCACTAATGTTATCGGCTGAAACTTTATTGGTGGGCGAGTCGGGCAAAACTACTCCTGTTTCTTCTTCTAAGTGTTTCAACTGGTCGAAGCGAGCATCCCATTCGTAATCACTAAGCAGCTCGTCTTGCCCATTATAATAGGCATCGGCTGCTCGATTGAGTTGATCAACCCACTCACGCATTTGCTGAATTTGATCTGTTGACATAAGCTTTGTCCGTGTGAAGAAAAAAAATGCTACTATCCAACGCTATGCCGGATAGTAGCATGATATAAAGTCTATTTGTTACAATATCGTTATTTCTTGGCAGCAGCTGCCATTTTGGGTGAAGGCTTATAAGCCTTGTTTAAACCTGCAACAACCTCGTTGGTGATGTCGAAAGCCTTATCGGCATAAAGTAAGTTGTCGCCCGCCTTACTCAAAATCAAACTATAATGTTTGTCTTGATTATACGTTTTTGAGGTAGTGCTGTATGCTATCGCGTAAAGCATTGTTATATTTCTCAGTCTCCTTTTGAAATTCATTGGTCAAACGCTGATTAAGCGCTTGTAGATCTGCATTCTGCTTTTGAAGATTTGCATTAATAGCTTCTGCTTGCTCGCGAGAATAGGCGTTCTGTTGCACTTTCTGTTGGAAATTGGCTGCAGCAGCCTGCAATTGCTGCTGTTTCGCAGCCAAAGTGCTTTGAATGTTTTGTCCTTTACGTTGCAAAATAAGCGAGTAATCTTTGCAAAACTTATACTGACTCATGATGCTATCTACTTCGACATAAGCAATCTTGAGTGACGTCGCCTCTTTTTGCGGTGTATCAGATCTTGCATCGACCTTTGGCGCAGACTGGTTACAACTTGATAACGTAGCCATAGTGGCAGCTGTTATCGTCAATACTTTCAAAATGTTTTTCTTATTCATATTTTCATTTCTAAATCTAAATTCAATATTTCCTTAATAAGCTTTTCCTGCACGGCGTGCCTCTTTATCTTGGTCTATCACACAATGAATACCTTGCTTACGTAAAGCTGCATTGTCATGAATGTGTTGTGATGTAAACTTTCCATTCTTTAAAAAAACAATAGTTTAACAGCCAGTAATGCAAAAAGCGATTGCAATTATTAACATAGACAAGAGAAATATCTTAATCATTTTTATTACTTTTGTGCTTACCTTTTTGGATGATTTTATTGCGAGCAAAGGTAATATAAATCGAATAAAGGACAAAACAAAACGAAATAAAAAGATATTAAAATGAGTAATGTAGAATTAAAACCAGTACGGGTGTTTGAGCAGTTCGCTGCCATCAATCAAATACCTCGCCCTTCGAAACACGAGGAAAAGATGGCTGCTTATTTAAAGAAATTCGCAGCTGATCGGGGAGCTTGCATGTAAGGAAGATGAAATAGGCAATATCCTAATTAGTAAGCCTGCTACGAAAGGTATGGAACATATGGGTACCACTATTTTACAAAGTCATATGGATATGGTTTGTGACAAATTGGTGGATGTGGAATTCGATTTCCATAACGATGCAATCCAAACCTATGTTGATGGTGAATGGTTAAAAGCAAAAGGTACTACATTGGGAGCCGATGATGGTATTGGCTGTGCCATAGAATTGGCTATTTTTAGATAGTGATGATATAGAACATGGTCCCATTGAATGTGTGTTTACGCGTGATGAAGAAACTGGGCTTACAGGGGCATTTGGTATGAAAGCCGGCTTTATGAGCGGAAAATATCTCATCAATCTCGATTCAGAAGATGAAGGGCAAATTTTTGTATCGTGTGCCGGTGGTATTAATACAACAGCTACATTCACGTTTACGCGCGAAGCTGCTCCTGCAGGCTACACATTCATGGAGGCTTCGCTAAAAGGGACTCACTGGCGGACATTCGGGCGACGACATCAACAAGAAGCGTGCAAATGCCATCAAAATTATGGCACGTTTCCTCTACTTGCTGCAAAGCCAGATGCCACTTCGCTTAGCACAATGGAATTCAGGTCGCATGCACAATGCTATTCCGCGCGACGGAAAAATTATTTTTGCCGTGCCCGCAGACCAAAAGGCCGAAGTGGAGCAAGTGTGGAAAAAAACTGATTGCGGGTGTTGAAGAAGAATTCCATGTGACTGACCCTGTGATGCATTGGAATTTGGCTGAGACAGAGGCACAAACTGTTTTGCCGGCTACTGTTTCGCAAAATCTTATTCGCAGTTTACAAGCATTGGACAACGGCCCACTCACATTCTGTCAAGACAAAGCACTTGAAAATATGGTTGAAACATCGAGCAATGTGGCCAGTGTGCAAAGTGAAGAAAATAAGGTGGTGATTGTGGCTAGTCAACGTAGTAACGTGATGAGCAATCTCAAAAACATGGCCAATACCGTAAAGGCTGCGTTTGAGTTGGGCGGCGCTGACGTATTGCAAAATGATGGTTATCCTGCTTGGAAGATGAATCCCAATAGCAAATTGGTAAAAGTGACGGTCGAATCCTATAAGAAGCTGTTTGGCAAGGAGCCTATTGTTCGGGGAATTCATGCAGGTTTGGAATGTGGCCTATTTTCTGAGAAATATCCTGAGTTGGATATGGTTAGTTTTGGGCCGACCCTTCGTTATGTTCATACTCCTGATGAACGCCTGCTTATCCCTACTGTAAAAATGGTTTGGGATCACTTGTTAGATGTTTTAAAGAATATTCCGCAGGAGTAAATTTTGTTTGTTATGTAATGGAGTGGGTAGTTATAAGTTTAACTACCCACTTTTAATTATGTCCTATAAAAGATGCCTATTCATTAAATGGTAGATACACTATTTAATAACTTCCTATGCATCTGGTAGCTAAATCTTTTGAGAAAAATGTAGTGGGCGAGTTCCCAATTGTACTTTCTAAAAGTAGCTAAGGTTTGGTATTGGAAAATACTACGACCACATTTTTAGCACCCATACTGCGTAGTAGTTCTTTCACTTGTTGTTTTGCATTCTCTTGTGCGAGTTGCAAGTTCTGGTGTGAAAGAGCGCGTTTCAGCATCACGTCATAGGCTTTCTCATACATGCGTTTGCGGTCGGTTTCAGTCCAGCTCCCCTTTTCGTAGAAAGGCATTGTGCGCGCTTCGTCAATGAAATGAAGATCCAATAGCTTGATGGGTGGCAGCGTGGCGATGAGCGTATCGCGCTTTTGTGTGAGCCAACCTTCGGGCGTTTCCTTGAGGTTGATGCCCAGGCGGAGCGTGCCATAATAGATGCGTGCCAGCTCACTATCGCCGAAGAAACCATGCTTGACGGTGTCGATGAGCTCTTCGTCGTTCACTTGAAGAAATTCCCATTCGCCGATAGCTTCAATGCGTTTCACTTGCGTGGGCGTAAGGTCGATGTTGCGATTTTCCACGATGGCGAGGCTGGTTCCCTTTAATAACCGGCTAATGCCCCATAGGATGAGGGCTGCAAGGAGCACAACGGCCAAGACGATATAAACTTTGTTGACGAGCCATCGCTGTGCGAAATAGGCGATACCATGCGACTTTTTCTTATTTTTCCATGTTCGTTGGTTTTTATCAATCAGTTGTGGGATATCTTTAGGTTGCAAATTGTTGCTGAAGGTGATGGTAATATCCTTTTTCTTCGTAGCCCTAATTGTTGTAGTATGGGAACGAGCGTGCGGGTGGCGCTGATACGTGCATATTCTAAGATGTCAGATTTCTCAAGGTCTTTAAGAATTTGCTGTCGTCCTTGCTGTTCGAAGTGAGCCAACTCGGCATCGGTGAAGTCGGCGCGCATGAAACTCACGTATTCGCGCACACTTTTGCGATCAATTTCAGTGCTGGTGATGACGAGATGTGGATTGGGCAATTTGATGGTGATGCACTTTCCGTGGCGCTCAATGTTATCTTCATTAAAGCCTTCGAAGTTAATATAGGCTTTGATAGTGGCATCCATAGGGATAGCCACTTCTCGTTTGCTGAAGGGTAGGTTGATGTTGATGTCTGTGTTGAACAATGAACCCTTGATGGTTTTCTGGTCGTTATGCGTCACAATCTTGTGCACCTGATAGGCCATGGTGTAGAGTCTGGAGCATTGTTGAATGCGGTTCACCAGCATAGGAATTGTGTCGAAGGCTTGCTGTGCAGAAGTCGTTTCATGTTTGCATCCCATGATAAATCCTGCCAAGAGTGCTATCGACGCACAGATGATGTTTCTTTTCTTCATTGAGTGACTTGAAATAATGTGCTGCAAAGTTACTAAAAAAGCCGAAAGCATGCAATCTTCGTGGCAAAACATCATATATTGCATATTAAACCAGTATGGATTACGGCAATAAAGCGTATGAATTACTTTGTTTTTTCTACCTTTTGCCGTACCTTTGCAGTTATATTGATACATGAGATGAAAATGAAACACTTTATGATATGTATTTCCATTGCCCTGTTCATCGGAAGTCTTGTTGGTTGTGGTGGAAAGAAAAACAATGGTGACATTATAACAAAGAAACCTGTATTGGTGGTGCATCGTACCATTCAAAAGACGGGCGACTACGTGCAGCGTCGCGAAGTGAGTTGGTTGGGTAGTCATTACACGGTGGAGGTGAAGCGCATGGCTGACCCTTCTTTGCCTGTTATCAACGATGGCAGCAGCAGATATTACGACAATCGCATTACTATTACAGTAATTCGTGCCGATGGAAGTACGTTTTTTTCTCACGGTCTTTTACCAAGAAAGATTTCTTAGCCTATGTAGATAAAGCTTATGCCGACGAGGCATTGGTGGGCATAGTGCTCGACCATGCAGAGGGCAATCATTTGCGTTTTGCGGCCAGCGTGGGATCCCCTGACAAGCTGAGCGACGAATATGTGCCACTGAAGATGACGCTCTCACGCACTGGTGGCGTGTCGATAGCGCGTGACACGCAATTAGATACGGGTAGCAATGAACCTTCAGAAGCTGATTTGAGCGACGAAGAGGATATTTGACAACGCAGCCAGGTATACCGACTTCAGCCATGAATCGATGATCAAGATTTGACAGGCATTTCGAGGCAAGTGTTGTATTCTTATATATTTTTTTGTACCTTTGCGGGCAAAATTCACACTTTAAAATAAAGGTTTTATGATATCAAGTTCATTAGAAAAGGCTCTTAACGAGCAGATTGTTTGCGAGATTTATTCTGCAAATCTCTATCTTTCTATGTCGTTCTATTTCGAGAAGGAAGGTTATAATGGTTTTTCTACCTGGATGAAGAAACAGAGTGCAGAAGAGATGGATCATGCTTATCAAATGGCTAATTTCATTATCAAGCGTGGAGGCACAGCCGAAGTAAACACGATTGATGCAGTGAAGAAGACTTGGACAAGCCCTCTCAATGCTTTCGAGGATGCTTATGCACATGAATGCAAAATTAGTGCGCGTATCAACGACTTGTTGACCCAAGCACAAAAGGAAGGCGACAATGCCACACAAGATTTCTTGTGGCAGTTTGTACGTGAGCAGGTTGACGAAGAAGCTACAGCAAGTGGTATTGTAGATCGCATCAAGCGCATGGGCGATAGCTCACTCTTCAATTTGGATGAGCAGTATGGCCGTCGTCAAGGCTAATCCCTGTAGAGTTATTTTTTTTATGCAATAAAACGAACTGGTGCATGCTCATGGTGGTATGTGCCAGTTTTTTATTTCAACCATGCCAGATACCGATTTGTATACAACTGTGGTGAGTGATGCTGTAGGCGAAGGCTTTTATAGCGAGAAACGTAGCAAGTTTTTATGCTTTTGCTCACCATGTGACGACACTCGACGAAGTGAAAACGCTGGTGGCATCCTATCGACAGAAATATTATGATGCGCGCCATTGTTGCTATGCTTATGTGTTGGGGCCTGACGGAGCGCTTTTCCGTGCCAATGATGATGGGGAGCCGAGTTCAACAGCAGGAAAACCCATTTTAGGGCAGATTCATGCCCGGCAACTTACGGATGTTCTTGTAGTGGTGGTGCGCTATTATGGCGGCATCAATTTAGGCACAGGTGGGCTGATTGTGGCCTATCGTGAGGCGGCGGCCGATGCCCTATCGCATATTGCATGGGTTGAGAAGCAGGTGGAAGAGACCATCGACTATGAGTTCACCTATCCGATGATGAATGGTGTGATGCATTTAATTAAAGAATTCAATGCCACAATTGTCAGTCAGGAATTTGACAATGTTTGTAAAGTTTCGTTGCGCATTCGCCACCGCGATGCCCAATTACTGCGCAATCGTTTGGCGCAGCTGTCTTTTCAATAATATAACCTATAATGTCTGTTAAATATCCATGTTTGCTGAGCCCTTTTCGGATAGGTTCTCATGCTTTTTTATTAAATTTGCACTCGCGAAAAGGAAGATTGGCAGAGTGACCGAATGCGCTGGACTCGAAATCCGGTATACGCCTTTCGCGTATCGGGGGTTTGAATCCCTCATCTTCCGCCACAAATTAGTAAAGGTTTAGACCTACAGTGAATTGGCTTTCCGATGCTGTAGGTCTTTTTAAATTAAAGCAGGATACGAATGGCAATAGAACAGTTAAAGTTGAGCAATCAAGTTTGTTTTCGTTTATACAGTGTGAGCAGGCTCGTTATTCAGGCCTATCGCCCGTTGTTAGACCGCTTGGGCATCACCTATCCGCAATATCTGGTGCTTATGGTGTTGTGGGAAAACGACCATCAGTTGGTGAACGACATAGCACATCGCCTGATGTTGGAAACCAACACGGTAACACCATTAATGCAGCGCATGGAAAGGATGGGCTTGCTGGTGCGCAAGCGTGGAAAGAGTGACGGCCGGCAGCGCATTGTGTCGTTGACCAAGAAGGGCAAGGAGATGGAAAGTGAGGCGCGCGACATTCCGCAACAATTGGCCAATGGCTTGGGCAGTTGTGGCATTCCTGTAGAAAATGTGTTGGGGCTCGTGCCCGTTTTAGACCAGATTATTGAGGGGTTGTATCCCCACGAAGCACCAAAAGCAGAGTAGCTTTTCCTCGGTGTAGCCTTGAAGGCAGATGCGTATAGGGCATAATGGCAGTTGGTTGTCGTTGTGCCCTTTGCTTTTGTTCCTGCTTTTCGTTTGGATGCAGCAAATGGTGCTGCCTGCTTGCATCGGCCTCTTTCTATTGGTAGCAGCATCCGTTTTTTGCCAGCATTTTGCGTTTTTTTGTTCGTCGGAAGATCCCCTCGCTCACGATAACCGAAGCAAAATATTGGCGGCGAGCCCCTCGCTCACGATAACTGAAGCAAAATATCGGCGGCGAGCCCCTCGCTCACGATAACGAACACAAAATATCGGCGGCGAGACCCTCGCTCACGATAACTGAAAGCAAAATATTGGCGGCGAGCCCCTCGCTCACGATAACCTAAGCAAAATATCGGCGGCGAGCCCCTCGCTTACGATAACTGAAGCAAAATATCGGCGGCGAGCCCCTCGCTCACGATAACTGAAGCAAAATATCGGCGGCGAGACCCTCGCTCACGATAACTGAAGCAAAAATATCGTCGGCGAGCCCCTCGCTCACGATAACTGAAAGCAAAATATCGGCGGCGAGCCCCTCGCTCACGATAACTGGAAGCAAAATATCGGCGGCGAGCCCCTCGCTGATAAGCTTTTTGTTGCTTAGCAGATTAGAATGGGGTGCTACGCGTTCACAGAAAAAGGCAGCTCCATTGGAACTGCCCTTTTCTATATTTATCAAATTTAAATATCTCGAATAAATTGAATCAGCAATAAAGTTGTTTCATATCGAGAGATTGACTACTTGATAATCGCATCATTCAGAAATCTTCACTACTTTATAATCGCGTTTGCCCGTGGGCCAAATGCCTTTCACAATCAGCACGGGGTCTTGGCTGGTCGACGCGCTCTTCACAAGCTCCTGCAAATCGTTAAGCGTTTTTGAGGGGCGTGTCGTTGGCATATTGCATAATGAAACCAGTGTCGATGCCGCTGTCTTTGATTGCACCTTTGCCCACTTTCGTCACTTCCAAACCAACGTTGATGTTGAATTCTTTCTTCTGTTGCTCGGTCACTGGACGGAAACTTGCGCCTAACACATCGAGGTCGGCAGTCTTAATGACTTTGGTGTTGCCCTGTGCATTTTTCAATACAACCGACTTGCTGTGCTTTGCTTTGTTGTGCAAATAGGTGAGATTTACTTGTTCGCCCGGACGTTTCTTAGACAGCAGTTCCTGTAGCTCCGACATCTTCGTCACTTTCTTGCCATCAACTGCCACAATCACGTCGCCTTTCTTGATGCCAGCAGCCTCAGCCGAACTACCTTCGACCACTTCTGCCACATAAACTCCTTCGTTGGTACCCAAGTCAACTTCTTTCTTTTCTTCTTTTTGCGCGTTGATGTAGTTCAGCACATCGCCGCCACGGATGCCCAACACAGCACGTTGCACGGTGCCATATTGCTTGAGGTCTTCTACTACTTTGGTCATGATGGTTGTAGGGATAGCGAAACCATAGCCGCTATAAGCGCCTGTTTGCGAATAGAGCATGGCGTTGATGCCCACCAATTCGCCTTGCGCATTAACCAAGGCGCCACCCGAGTTACCAGGATTGATGGCTGCATCGGTTTGAATGAAGCTCGAAATCTGTGGGCCATTGCCACCGTCGCCACCCATGGAGCGCGCCTTGGCACTCACGATTCCTGCTGTGACAGTGGAACTGAGGTTGTAGGGGTTGCCCACAGCCAGGACCCATTCACCCACCTTCAGTTTGTCGCTGTCGCCAATGGGCAGTGTGGGTAGGTTCTTGCCATTGATTTTGATGAGCGCTAAATCGGTTTGTGGGTCGGTACCGATGATGCGTGCAGAATATTCGCGGTTGTCGTTGAGCGTCACGGTGAGCTCATCGGCACCATTTACCACGTGGTTATTGGTTACGATGTAGCCATCGCTGCTGATGATAACACCGCTGCCCGTAGCCTCCTTTTTTTCGGTGTTTGCACTTTGCGGCGCTGCGAACCTCCGCCTTGATTGGGATTGCCAAAGAAGCCGAAGGGATCGAAGAAACCTCCAAAGGGGTCGTCATCGGTCTCAACGGTTTGTACTTTTGAATTTTGCACAAACTTGATGTGCACCACTGCGGGAAGTGCTTTCTCGGCCGCATAGGTTAAATCAATGGGCTGTCCTTGAGCTACAGCTGCAACCTCGGGTGCTGCATTTGCTTTGATGAATGCGCTTGTGGAGAGACCTAAAGCCGCTACGCACAGGGCGCTGAAAAGATATTTACTATTCATTCTCATAACAATGTAAATTTAATATTTCAACACTTTGTTTTTATTTTTTTATTTGGTTGCAAAATATACAACCAAAAATCATTTATTAGAGTTGATTTCCTTAAATCTTTATTCGCATTTAACACTTTTTCGTTAATGGTTTAACTCATCTTAAACGTAAAAATGTGCTGATGCACGTCTGAGATACATCAGCGCGTGTACATTGTTTATCCTTTGAATTGTTTGGCAGTAATGCTCTGGGATTTTTCCGTAAGTGTAGAGAGACTGTTTTTGAGCTTAGCCATGACGAAATTCAGAATAAACAGGATGGCCAGGATGAGGAGTGTGATGTTGAGCCGCTTGTATTTTTGCGGTGCAGAGCTTCAAAAATGACATAGCACAAGATGCCAAGATAAATCCCATCGGCAATCGAATAGCAAAAGTACCATCGTAATCATGGTGATGAACGCTGGGAAGGCCTCGCTCACATCGCCCAAATCGAGCTGTTTCACACTGTCGAGCATCAACACACCTACCATCACCAAGGCGCCGCTGGTGGCTGCGCTGGGAATGAGCATGAATAGGGGAGAGAGGAATAGGGCGATAAGAAACAGCATGCCCACGAAGGCCGATGTGAGACCGCTTTTGCCACCCTCTGCAATGCCCGATGCACTTTCAACGTAGGTGGTGAGGGTGCTCGAACCGAGGAAAGCGCCGCAAGTGGTCCCAATAGCATCGCTCATCATGGCTTCTTTCATTTTGGGAATGGTACCGTCAGCTTTCACGATGCCAGTTTTATAAGCCAATCCCACAAGCGTGCCCACAGTGTCGAAGATGTTGACCATCAGGAGTGACACAACCACCATACCCGTTTTGAGGGTGAAGAGACTCGAAAAATCGAATTGACAAAAGATGGGGCTGATGGATTGAGGCATGCCAATGGGCGACCAACCTGTGGGAATCTGCGTCACGCCGAAAGGTATGCCGGCCAAGGTGGTGAGGATGATGCTCAGAAAGAGGGCGCCTTTCACTTTGCGCGCCATGAGTACTCCACTCAACACGATGCCGATGACGCCCACGATGGCCGTCGGTGTGAATTTTCCTAAGCTCACATAGGTGGCTGTGTTAGGCACAATGATTTCGGCATTCTTTAGTCCGATGAAAGCAATAAACATACCAATTCCGGCCGAGATGGCATAGCGTAAATTTTTGGGGAATGGCGTTGAGAATATGTTCGCGCACATTGAGGAAGGTGATAAGCAGAAAAAAATAATTCCCTCAGCTAACATGATGGCTAATGCCTCACGCCACGAATAGCCCATGGTCTGACACAGCGTGAAGGCAAAAAGGCGTTGAGTCCCATGCTGGGTGCTTGGGCAAAAGGCAATTTGGCCATCACCGCCAAGAGCAGAGTAGCAATGGCTGGAAAGCGATGGCTGTGGCCGTGAAGAGCGCGCCTTTATCCATGCCTGTGGTGCTGAGAATCGAAGGATTGACAGCCAGAATGTAGCACATCGTGAGAAAAGTAGTGGCACCAGCGATAAGCTCAGTACGCAGATTCATTGACTTGACATCGAAACCTAAAAACTTTTTTGTAGGAACATAGGGATAGAGTTTTTGAAAAAAATGAAGTGTAATATTGTTTTGTGTTGAAAAATGTGGGGTGCACAACTTGTGCACCCCTTATGGTTGTTAGCATGAATTAAAAAAATGCCTAACTTACCCATGATGATTAATGTACCGATACCTAGAACTAATGTGATGATTCCTGTGACGATACCCACTTTGAGCATTTCATTCTGTTTCACAAGACCTGTGAGAAAGCGATAGCATTGGGAGGTGTACTGATAGGTAAACACATAGCGGCACTGGCTGCGATAGCGATTCCAATGAGTACAGTCGAGGTGCCACCAATAGCACTTAATGCACCGCCCATTCCTTTACAAACGACAGCTAAGATGGGCACTAAGAGTGCAGCTGTTGCAGTGTTTGAAATGAAGTTGCTCAGCGCAAAACAGATGATGCAAGCGATGAGTAGAATTACAAATGGGTTCCAGCCTGCGAATGGGATGCTCTTGATAGCATTCTCGGCTAATTCTGTTTCGTTCATTGCATTGCCTAAAGCAAATCCGCCAGCTACCATCCAAATGACTGACCAATCGATTTCCTGCAAATCTTTGGCGTTAATCACGCCCGTGAAGGCAAATGCGGCAATGGGTAGCATGGCCACTGTATTGGCATTTACACCAAACCAATCTTTACCTTTCACCCACAAGAAGATGGTTAGAATGAAAGTTACAGCTACTACGACGGTACGCCAATTGTGTGACACATGGCCATTAATCTCCAATTGGATTGTTTTTTGTGTGAAGGGGAAGAAATGAAGAATGACGCGCCATGCAATCACGAGCAATACAAGTACCAATGGCACCATAATCATCATCCATTGTGGAAAGGAAATGCCGAGGTTCAGGCCCGCTGGATCATTTAGATATTTCAGTGCAAACACGTTGGGAGGTGTGCCGATTGGTGTTCCCATACCACCAAGGTTAGCTCCTACAGGAATAGCCATTGTCAAAGCAATGCGCCCCTTCCCGCTGGCTGGCAATGCTTTGAAAACCGGTGTGAGGAAGGTGAGCATCATGGCTGCTGTGGCCGTGTTGGAGATAAACATCGAAAAGATACCCGTGATAAGTAAAAAGCCCAAGAGCACGTACTCACTCCGTTCGCCAAAAGGTTTAATGAGCGTACGTGCCATTAACACGTCTAAGCCGCTTTTTAGTCGCCGCAATGGCCAGCACAAATCCACCAAGGAAAAGAATGATGGTGGGATCGGCAAAGCAGGCCATCACACCCACGTGATCAAGCATTTTTCCATACTGGTCTTCCGTACCTTGAAAATAGCTGAACGATGAATCGCTCACACAAAAGAGCATCACAAAGATGATGGTGATAGAAGTGGCCCACGCCGGGATTGCTTCTGTTATCCACAACAAAATCGCCATCACAAAAATAGCGATTACGCGTTGTTGAACGACTGTGAGTCCCTCAATTCCAAAAAAGTGAGTGGGTAGGTTCCATACGATTACAGTTAAAATAGCTGTAATCGCAACCATTAGAAATTTTCTAATATGAAAATCTCCAGACAAAACTGATTTAATTGAATCTTGCATATCAAAGTTTTTATGGGTTAACACTGCTGTTTAAATCGTTGGCAAATGTACAATAATTTTATGATACAAGCAAAAACTTTGTTTTCTTTTTCGTGACTGCCATCTCTTTTTCGTAGAAGTTTATATATTATATTTAAGGTGGAGGAATAATTGTGACCTGATATTTTCGATGGATAAGTCTATACGAGAAATGCCTTCTCATATCACAAAAATGCATTTCATGTATTGTTTTCTTCTACTTTTGTTGTAACTTTGCGTTCGCAATTGGTTCATAATCGAGTATGATTAAAAGGGAATAAGGTGAAAATCCTTAACAGTCCCGCTGCTGTAATCGGTATTGTTGAAGAAGCGGATACCACTGACATTTAGGGTCGGGAAGGTGTTTCTTCGAAAGCCGAAAAGTCAGAAGACCTGCCATTGCCTGTGAAGTACTTGCTTGTTTCGAGGAAAGCAACGTAAGTCATTTTTAAAAAAGATTGTAAAACGGTGCATAAACGTATACGAATGCTTGCTGTGTTGTGGGCTATGAGTTGTTTTTGTGGCTTCTCTGCAACGTCAGTGACAGCTACCGATACTCTTGTGGTTAAGGAATTGCAGGGTGTAGAGGTTGTTGAAACATCGCGTACCCACGAAGCCTATAGCAGTGTTCCTCTGCGTATTTGGGATAGCAGCGACTTGTTGCAGCGGGGAGTTACAGATCTTTCAGATGTTTTGCAACGTATACCAGGCATCAATTTACGCGATTATGGTGGCGCAGGTGGTATGAAGACTATGGGGGTGCGTGGATTTAGTTCAGCTCACACAGGGGTCAAATTCAATGGTGTAGTGCTTAATGAGAACCAAACTGGCGCTGTCGATTTGTCACGCTATACGCTAAATAATGTGAGTGCATTGCAATTGTCTGTGGGCGATACTCAAGATGTTTTAGTTTCGGCTCGACAGCTTGCATCGGTAGCCGTACTCTCAATAGAAACCTTGCATGCCACATTTGACAATCAGCGACCTCATTTATTATCGCAGTTTCGAATTGGTTCGTTTGGGTTGGTTAATCCCTTTTTCCGTTATAATCGGGCGCTCAATCAGCGATTTGCACTTTCAGCTTCTGGAGAATATACCTATTATGAAGGCAACTATCCTTTTTTGTTGCGCAATGGAATTTTTACAACGCATGAACGTCGTACACATAATCGAATGAACGAGGGACGAGGACAATTTGATTTCGCTTGGAAAGTGGGGCATAATGGGCGGCTAACTGGTACATTTTTCTATTATAATAGCTATAAATTATTACCTGGAATAGTGTACTTTTATTCGGCATTAAGTGGTGAGAAGTTGCACGAAGAAAATGCCTTTGCACAGTTACAATGGCAGCAAAGTTCGAATGATGGTCGATGGCGTGTACGCATTCAGGGCAAATGGAACTGGTTTGCCACTCACTATCGTGACGAGTTAGCCGTGGGGAATGTGCACGATGCCGATTACAATCAGCGTGAGGCTTATATTTCTGGAGCAGTGAGCTATCAGCCCATATCACAATTTTTTGTGGGCTATGCAGCAGACTATTTTTTCAATAATCTCAGTAGTAGTTTAAGTACGGATGTCCGACCTTATCGGAATAGTTTATTACAGAGTCTATCGGTTAAGTATATCACCTCACGATTTATTGCTATTTCACGCTTGTTGTTGTCAGTTTATGATAATGGCGCATATCGCGGTATAGCAGGTCGAGATGCGCAAAGATTATCACCTTCGTTGTCGTTCTCATGGAAAGTATTTCCTATTGAGCAGCTTTATTTGCGAGCAGCCTATAAGAATATCTTTCGTATGCCCACGTTCAATGAAAATTATTTTTATCATTTTGGTAGTCCAAGTCTGGATCCAGAATCTACGCAGCAATATACTTTGGGACTTACCTGGCAACACCAGTTTGCGCATGCATGGCAGGCTTTATTTACACTTGATGGTTATACGAATCGTATAACCAATCAAATCGTAGCGGTACCCTACAATATGTTTGTTTGGACCAACATCAATCTTGGAAAAGTGAACTCAAGCGGTGTAGAACTCACCACACAGCAAACTTTTACTATCACACCCCGCCAACAATTCTTATTCTATGCGAGTTATAGTTTTCAGCACACTGTGGATTGTACTGATAGGACAACAGATTCTTATCATAAGCAGTTGGCCCTATTTACCTAAAGCACATAGCATCAGCTTCGGTTACCTGGATTAATTCATTGGTAAATCTCTCTGTTAGTGCTGTCGGTATGAGTAAGCGCTGGGCTACTCATGCACATTATGGTGGTACCAGTTTAAAATCTTATGGTACTATTGGCCTTTCTGCTTATCGCACATTTTCGCTGAGAAACTCCTCGTTTATGGTAAGAGGAGAAGTAAAGAATCTGTTCGGACAGCAATATGAGCTTGTGGCTAATTACCCCATGCCACGATGTAATTATCAGATAATAATGCAGTATCAATTTTTAAAAATCAATTTAATAAAGTGTATATGAAAAAAAAGTTTATTTTTTTATTTGCAGTGCTACTTTTTGGGTGCACTTGCAATCACTTCGTGCGATAGCAATGATGATGATGTGCCTGTCGTGACACCTGTTGTGGTAAGTCATGGTGCATTTGTTGCTTGTGCTGGAAACATGGCGAGCCATATTAGTGGTTCGTTGAGTTATTATGATTATAAGGCGAGCTCCGTTACGAATAATGCCTTTTTGCAGGCAAATGGCCGTCAGCTTGGCGGCACTGTGAATGATGGCTTGGCTTATGGAAGTAAAATCTATTTGGTAGCTACCGATGAAAATAGCATAGAGGTAGTTGACAAAACATTACATTCCATACATCATATAAGCACTACAGCGTTGTTAGGTAATGCTGATGGTAAGAGCCCACGCCACTTGGCAGCTGATGGTGGTCGCATTTATTTTACCACTTATGGTGGGTATGTTGGAGCCATTGATACTACAAGCTTTGCTTTGCAAGATAAGTTTAAAGTTGGGTCTTATCCCGAGGGTGTGACGATAGCTAATGGGCGGATTTTTGTTGCCAACAGCGATTATGGGAATGGGAATGGCAGTATAAGCGAAATCAATATGGCTTCGCAGCAAGTGATAGACCACAAAATCTCTGATATCGTTAATCCTCAGAAAGTTTATGTAGTACGTGGTAACATCTACGTGCTGGATTGGGGAAGCTATGGAACGACCCCTCCCTATGCTCAAACTGGTGCTGGTTTAAAACGTATTGCTGTAGAGAATGGACGAGATGTAGCTAAGACTGTAGTAGAGAATGCCACTTTAGTGGCACAAGCAGAGAATCGTTTCTACACTGTAAATGCTCCTTATGGCGCTTCTGCAGTTAGCTATAATTTGTATGATGCAGCTTTTGGTAGTAAGGTAACACTGCCTTACCATGTAGATTCTCCTGCTGCTATTGCCGTAGATCCTACTAATGGGCACGTCTTTTTATCATCTTATGTGCTGAATGGTGGTTATGCGGATTATAATGCTAATGGTTATTTGCAAGAATATGATGTGCAGGGCACTGCTTTACAACGTTACACAGTAGGTGTTGGTCCTACGGCTATATTCTTTAATACAGCACGTTAGTTTTTAGTATGTATAAAATATTGCTTGCTCTGGCCTTCATCGGGAATCTGCTGATAGGTTGCACTATAGCATCAATTAATCGTACGAGCGATGGGGGATACCATCGCTCTACGCTATGCTCAGCAACTTTCGCTCATTCAGTATAAAGGGTATGTGCAAGCTACATTAGCCAATCCTTGGAAAGAAGGTGCCGTGCTACATAGTTATGTGCTCGTTCCCAAAGGTAGAGTAGGGAGATAGTTTGTTGCAGCACGATGCACAATTGCAAGCGATGAAAGCTACCGTGGTGCGCACACCCATTGTGCATGCGGTGGCTTTCACCACGTCGCATTGCTCACTTCTCTACGATTTGCACGCGCAGCAGGCACTTAGTGGTGTATGCGATTTAGCCTATATCAATTTGCCTGACGTGCAGCGGCGAGCTAAATTACCGCCCAAAGAAACGGCTGTGGTGGTGGATTGTGGCAGCAGTATGCAACCCGATGTAGAACGCATCATGCAGTTGCATCCTGAGGTACTATTGGTGTCCCCGTTTGAGCAAAGCGGTGGTTTTGGTAAGTTGGCAACCTTAAATATTCCCATCATCGAAACTGCCGACTACATGGAAACCTCGGCACTTGGGCGAGCCGAATGGATGAAGTTCTATGGTTTGCTATTCGGGCGTGCCCTGCAGGCGAACGCTTTGTTTGCACAGGTCGATAGCAACTATCATGCTTTGATGGCCAAGGCGCAGCAGACAAGAGAAAAGGTCTCAGCCTTTACTGAGCGTAAGATGGGAAGCGTTTGGTATGTTCCGGGTGGACGGAGCACCATTGCACAGTTGTTGCGTGATGCACGAGTGACTTATCCCTTTGCTGATGATACCCATTCTGGCAGTCTTGCGCTATCGTTTGAAACAGTGCTCAATGAGGCTGGGAATAGCGATATTTGGCTCATCAAATACAACCATCATCCCAACACACGGCAAGCGTTGTTGGCTGAGGAAGCGGGCTATGCACAGTTTAAAGCCTTTCAGCGGGGAAGGTCTTTGGCTGTGATTGTGCTGCAGTTCCCTATTATGAAGAGGTAGACTTTCATCCCGACAGGTTGCTGAATGATATTTTGCAGATTGCTCATCCAACGTTGAATGGTCTGGCACCATTGCGTTACTATCATCGCATAAAATAATCTCGGCGCATGAAAAAAACAATCTTTTATTTCGTGGCACTGATGTTCGGCATCGTGATTTTATTCTTAGGCAATTTGCTGGTAGGTAGTGTCACGATTCCATTGCACGATGCGTTGCAGCTGCTTTTCTCGCTAAATAATAGCGCTGCCCGGCAACAAATCATGGTGGAACATCCTGCATGGAACTACATTTTGTGGGCCAATCGGTTGCCGCAAGCATTCACAGCTGTTTTGGCCGGAGCCTCGCTCTCTGTGTGTGGCTTATTGCTGCAAACCACCTTTCGCAATCCGTTAGCCAGTCCCGGTGTTTTCGGTGTGACGAGCGGTGCAGGATTAGGGGTGGCGTTAGTGATGCTTTTGTTGGGCGGCGATGTGCTTGCTGCGCACTTTAACCTCATGGGATTTATAGTCGTATTGTTGGCAGCTTTTGCAGGCGCCATGCTCGTGACGATGCTTATCTTTGTATTCTCGTGGTTTATAAAAAGCAGTGTCATGCTGCTCATCGTGGGCATCATGGTGGGCTATTTATCGGGAGCCGCCATCTCATTGCTCAACTTCTTTGCCAATGGTGAGGCTGTGAAGTCCTACGTAGTTTGGGGAATGGGTGATTTCGGAAGTGTGTCGCCAACCTATTTGCCCGCCTATGCAGCAGTGGTTGGTGTGGCACTTATGCTCACGATGACATTGGCGAAGCCTCTCAATGCATTGTTGTTGGGCGAAGACTATGCAGCCAACTTAGGCGTAAATGTTAGGCAAACACGTCACGCTTTGTTGCTACTCACGGGACTTCTCACGGCAGTAACCACTGCTTTCTGTGGACCTATCGCCTTCATCGGTTTGGCCGTTCCCCATTTGGCTCGTCTCCTTTTAACAACCGACAACCATCGCCTCTTGCTCCCTGCCACCATGGTCATGGGGGCGTTTGTGGCTCTATTGTGTTGCTTGTTGTGCCATGTTTGGGGCAGTCGCGGCATTATTCCGCTCAACGCAGTCACACCGCTCATCGGTGCGCCAGTAGTGATTTATGTAATTCTAAAAAACAGATAAAGAAAATGGTTGTGTATACGAAACGCGGCGATGGGGGCGAAACCTCTTTAGGAAATGGTTTGCGCGTAGCCAAAGATGACGTGCGGATTGAAAACGAATGGTGAGCTCGACGAGCTGACCTCGCTCCTGGGAATTGTCACCGAATATGCCGCGCATGACGAAGTGTTGCTGCAGCAGTTGATGGATGTGCAGCAGCTCTTGATGCTACTGATGGCTCATGTTGCCGACGATACGCGCAGGGTTGACAATGCTACGTTCGATGCGAAAGTCCGTGAAATGGAGCGTTATATCGATGCAAATAGCCCGCGCCATGCCTTTTGCTTTGTGCGTCCCGGAGGAAATTTACTCACTGCCCACCCTACATTATGCACGTGCCAAGGCGCGCACTTGTGAGCGACGTCTGTGGAGTTTGCAGCGCACGCAGCCAATCCCCTGCATGTTGCCTGCAATTCATCAATCGGCTGAGCGACTTTTTTTGTTTGTTGCCGCTTTGCAAGCCCAACAAGAGCTATCAACGACATGCACGAAGTGATTCAAATCATGTAAACGCGGAAAAACGCATATTTTTTATAGATTGTTTGCAACTTCCAACAATAGTTTATAACTTTGCGCTCGTGAAACAAAAAAGTGAAGTGATGAATAGTTTACACCATAAGGCAACCTTCGCAGCGCAAAAAGAATTTCTCTTCTGCCGCTTTTTTTATGCCTGTTTATTTGGTCAATCCAAATAATTGTGTAAACACACACACACACACACACACACATTCGCGCGACCGCTCTTAAACAGCCATCACGCGCGTGTAATATACAACATAAACGCTTACACAAAGGGTGTGCACGAAGTTTTTTCATAACTTCATGCACACCTTTTTGTGCATGTATAAATGAATGGCAAAAGTAAGAATAAAAATAATAACGTTTAATAAAAAAATAGTTTTAACGAGATGAAGAAAAAGTATGTAGTTCCCACGAGTAAAGTCATATCTCTCATGGACGAGATTATGATTACTAAATCGAGTGTTTTTTTATCAAGAATGGTTCAACCGAGGAAGATTGGGGCGCCGACGAAGAAGTGCCTGGAGAAGAAGAGGAGGTATAAGAAAATGAAGATGAAACGAAAAACATCCTGATGATGGGCTGCCTTGCCAGCCTGTTGTTGCTGAGTGCTTGCAGCAGCGAAGAGAACGTTGCCGATATGGGCAACAAGATTGATGTGGCGAAAGGCATTCGCTTTCAATTCACCGAAGAGGCGTTTGTCGCCGGCGAAGTTGCTGCCGCTAAACAAGGCACACGCGCTATGACCGAGCCAAAAGAAATAGACCTTGGCAATGGCATCATTGCTGAAGCAACGCTAGAGCCAGACACTGCGGGCTGTGCGCAAACACGTGCTGGGAACCTCGTCCCCGATGGCACTTATAAAATTTATGCTATCGATGCCAGCGGCACACGCCACGATGGCTTGACGGGCACCATGACCGGCGGCGTGTTCACCCCTAATAACAAATGGGAATTAGAATCGGGCACCTACACCTTTGTGTGCATCAACAGCGCCGTGACCGATAATGGCAACGAACTTTATATGAATCTTAACCCTGGGCAGATGCCCCTCATCGGCGTTTCCGACCCCGTCACGGTCACCAATCCGTTTGATGTGTTCGTGTCGTTTGTCATGTGCCATCAGCAAGCGCGTGTCCGCTTTCAGTTTGTCTCCTACACCGAGCCGATGGAAACGCCGACATTAAATTGGCTCAATAGCGATGTGACGGATGATGTCGGCTCGGCCTATTTCGATTTAAAAGGGAATAGGCTGAGAAATGGGGGTACCAGTGCCGGGGTTGGTTATAACGGTGCACTCCATCTCAACCAGGCTTATCAGCCCAGTTCCATCACCAAGGTATACACCTACACCACCGATTATATTCCGTGTTCTCCTGAATTTGTGACTCCTGCCTATTACTCCATTAGTGCTACGCTCTACGGCCGCTCTATCTATTCGAATAAGCCTGTTTTTTTCGGCACCCTTCAAAAGAACCACAGTTACATTTGGAAGCTGAAGCTCAAAAACAAAGATCCCTGGTATCTCTACAACGACGGCACCATCGGTTCGTTGGCCAAGCGTGGATCGCGCACACCCATCGGCATCGTGGTGAAAGAAAAGACATCGGCATCGGATAAAGGGCTGGCTGCAGCACTGAACTTTACACCGAATGTGATTTGGGAGCAAGACAATCCTCCCGCCGGTAGTGGTAATTCTTATCAGAACAATACGGTGTGTTATCCAAATCCTAATGCTGGTTTGGCAGACATGAACGGTTACAACTGGACATGGGATGCAGCCAGCAGCCTTGATGGGAAGGTGCGCGGCGACGAACAAACCAAATACCCTGCCTTCTATGTTGCCGGACACTATAACCCGGGCGTGACGGTGACGGGTGCCAACGTTGGTAAATGGTTCTTGCCAAGTTGGGGACAGTTGATGGAATTCTTCAAACTCACGGCGAAAGATCTTACAATGCCAACAGGTTCAAACCCCAATAACCCATGGTTTGGTGCCAACCCGACATTCTCAGATGGTCATGCTTTAGAGAAGTTGAATAACTATATTATTCAGGCCGGAGGAAATAGTTTCCACCAATCGTTCATTTCAACCAGTACACAAATAGACGGAACACCCACCTATCGGAGATATCAACCGGCGGGGTGTACATTGAATGTCGGTAGCGGAAACGATAATATTCATGTTTTCGCTATCTGGAAAACGATGTCGAATGGGGGCGTATTGCCTTTCGTTCATTTCTAAATGATGAATAGTTTTGCAGAAACGCGGCCGAAGTGGCTGTTGGTTATGGTAGGATTGCACGGAAAAGTATGATGGAGTTTGGTAGGGGCGGTGCCTGTGTGCCCGCCCGTGTCGCCCCACAAGGGCGCATCGATTGTTAAATCCTCATGCATGATACGTGATGTGCAAATATATTTGGGTATGGAAACGCCGCTGCGCGGACGTTCGGGCGGGCACACAGGCACCGCCCCTACCATTCCAACACATATCGCCGTTCCGCAAAGGTGAAAAACAAAAGTTTTAACGCTTGCGGAGCTTCCGCAAATGGCAAAAACAAGAAATTTGGTGCTTGCGGGACTTCCGCAAATGGCAAAACAAGGAATTCGGTGCTTGCGGAGCTTCCGCAAATGGCGAAATAAGAAATTTGGCGCTTGCGGAGCTTCCGCAAATAGCGAAACAAGAAATTTGATGCTTGCGGAGCTTCCGCAAATGGCGAAACAAGAAATTTGGTGCTTGCGGAGCTTCCGCAAATGGCAAAACAAGAAATTTGGTGCTTGCGGAGCTTCCGCAAATGGCAAAACAGAAAAATTTGAGGCTTGCGGAGCTTCCGCAAATGGTAAAACAAGGAATTTGGTGCTTGCGGAGCTTCCGCAAATGGCAAAACAAGAAATTTGGCGCTTGCGGAGCTTCCGCAAGCGTTTCTAAAAAGAATGAAATAAAAAAATGGAGCTACTTGCTCGCTTTTTAACAATTAAATGAAATAAAAATATGACAGACATCAAAACAATCGACTTACCAAAGTTGAACAATGGCGCGCATTATGAGTTTATGAAAGTGGTGAACGACCGTTTCGCAAGCGAGACGGCGTTGAGTGCAAATGCTACGGCAAAAGAAGGCCATAGAGGCTTTGACGGCCGCATTGAAGGAGGAGGATCGCTGTTTGGCGATTTCGCGCAAGAGCCTTATGACCGAGGATATTCGCCAGGCCGATTCCACGCGCGACGATATTTATCGTTCGTTGCGTCAGGCACTCTCTGGTTTTGCACAAGCGCCGGTTCTTGATGTGGCACGGGCAGCGAAGACGTTGGCTTTGTGTATGAATAGTTATGCCATCAAACCCTCAATGCAGCTGGATCGTGAAACGGGTTTGCTGCACAATTTCATTGCCGATTTGGAAACGAAGTATGCCGCTGAGGGTAACCAAGTTGGGGCTCACGCTCTATGTTGCGCCACTGAAGGAGGCGAATGCTAAGGTGGAGCAGTTTATTGTTGGCCGCACCACGGCGCAATCGGCTATTATTGCAGGCGAATTGCGTGCGGCGCGTTTGGCTACCGATGCAGCCTATCGCCATCTCGTGAAGTTCGTCAATGCGTTGGCCATGGTTTCAGGCACTTCGGACTACGATGCTTTGAACTTGTTCCTCAACGAGCACATCGACCGCTACAAACAGGAGGCATTGCCCAAGGCGAAGAAAAAGGATGAGGGCAAGAAGCCGGCTGAGGATAAGAAGGGCAAAGAGGGCAAGAAGCCCTGAGGGTGGCGACAAGCCGAAGCCCGATGACAAGAAGCCTGGCGAGGGTGGCGATGACAAGGGTAAGCTCGGTGGCGAACATGGTTCGGTCACGGTGACGCCAAAAATCATAAAATTCCATTCATTTAGAGTTGAGGGGGCGGGAGTGCGCGATGCATTTCCGCCCCGATTGATTGTGTGGAGATTGTTTACGCGTTTCGTTTGGGTGGATGATATCGTTTGGGAGGATTGTACGCGGATGTATAACGGAGTTTGGTAGGGGCGGTGCCTATGTGCCCGCCCGTGTCGCCCCTGCAAGGGCGCATTCGTCGTTCATTCCCCGCGCACAATGCGTGTATTTTTGGTATGGAAACGCCGCTGCGCGGACGTTCGGGCGGGCACACAGGCGCCGCCCCTACGGTTTCGTTTGGGGGGATTGCGTGTGGGACGGTTGATTTCGTTTGGGTTGATTACGTGTAAATGGTTATTTTGTTTGGGCAGATTGCGTGTGGATGGTTGGTTTCGTTTGGGGAATGGATTGTGCATGGCCTACGCGTTTGGTTTGGATGGGTGATGCGTGCAAATGCCGTTAATCCGCGTGGGCGAAAGGTTGTGGGGAGAATCAAGCCTGTAGGGCTTGTACTTTTGATAGCCCAGGGTTGGCGACGATAGGAGCCTACCCTGGTAAAAGTCGTGGAGGGAACCTATGCTATCGGCATTGTACTTTCTTTAAATTCATTTGCGTGTGGGGCAATCATCTGTTCGTTGCGGGTGGTAATGTTCCCTTTTGATGGTGCTCGATGGGCAAAACTCATTGAAGGGGCACACGGTGCATTGCGGGCGCTGGCTTTTGCATATGTAGCGACCATGCAGGAGAATCCAATGGTGGGCATCGCTCACTTGGTCGGTGGGAATATGTTTGAGCAGTGCCAATTCTACCTTTAGCGGTGTATTGGCTGTGGTGGGCACCAATCCTAAACGATGGCTCACACGGAAGACGTGGGTGTCGACGGCTAAGGTGGGTTTGCCAAACCATACGGCTTGCACCACGTTGGCTGTTTTGCGGCCAACCCCGGCAGCGAGGTGAGTGCTTCGCGTGTGTCGGGCACTTCGCCATGAAACTGCTCCACCAGCATGCGTGACATCTCGCTAAGATGATGGGCTTTGGCATTGGGATAGCTCACGCTTTTAATCAGCTCGAAGATGTCTTCCCATGTGGCTGCGGCCATGGCTTTGGCTGTGGGATAATGGCGAAATAATTCGGGGGTGATTTGGTTGATGCGCTTATCGGTGCACTGGGCGCTAAGCAGTGTGGCTACGAGTAATTGAAATGCGCTCGCGAACTGGAAGTTCGGTAGTGACGTGGCCTTCTTTCTGCGCAAAAATATTGAAGGATGTAATCAAATCTTTCTTTTTCGTGTCATGGCTGCAAAAAGTAGAAAAATACTATCTTTGCAAAAATTACAGGATAATATGAACGCAAAACGAATATTGAATTATCTTCGCATGCTCGCTGTCAACAACAATCGCGAGTGGTTTCAGGAACATAAGGATGAGTATGATGCTTGTCGTGCAGATTTTGAGCATGGCATTGAGCTGGCTATTGCAACTATCGCGCAGTTTGATACCGAGGTGGCGCATGTGATGGTGAAAGATGCGTGCTATCGTTTTAATCGTGATACGCGCTTCCAGTGAAGATAAAAGTCCCTATAAAAACCATTTGGGTGCTTACATTAATGCTAAGGGCAAGAAGTCGCTGCGGGGTGGTTATTATGTGCATTTGGAACCAGGGAAATGTCTGTTGGCAGTGGGGGGCTATTGGCTGCCCACCAACATTCTCACGGCATGTAGGAATGAAATTATGGCACGTATTGGTGAGTGGCGGCAATGTGTTGAGTCGCCCGAGTTTATTCGTCTCTTTGGTCGTCCGAATGAAAGTAGTTGGGATGAATCGGTGCTAATGGTTTTGGACTGTCGGGGCTAAAGACAGCACCCAAAGGTTTTCCAAAGGATTATGCGCATGTGGAATATCTGCGGATGAAAGACTATTGTTGCTGGCACCATGTGCCCGACGATTTCTTTGAAGGCGATGGCTGGCTTCACACGATGAGCGAGGTGTTCAAGGTGGGCAAGCCAGCCATGGATTTCATGAATAGCGTTATTGACGATTACGAATAAAAGCTTCGGCGCGCACAAGGTCATCGGGCGTGTCGATGCCCACCGTTTCAAAATCGGTCGTCACAACTTGTATTTTGTAGCCGTTTTGAAGCCAGCGCAATTGTTCTAATGACTCGGCACGTTCGAGCGAGGACATGGATAATTGTGTGATTTCTTTTAGCACATGGCTGCGATAAGCATAAATCCCCAAATGCTTTTAAGAACGTGTGGTGATTGAGCCAATCGGCTTTCTCCACGTTACGTATAAATGGGATGATGCTGCGACTGAAATAAAGTGCATAGCCTTGATTGTCGGTTACAATTTTGGGCGAATTGGGGTTTTCTAAAGCTTCGATGGTTTCAAAAGGCTTGCCGAGTGTGGCAATTTGCGTGTGACTATTTTTCAAAACAGCGGCAAAGGCTTGTGATTTGTTCTTTTTGAATGAAAGGCTCGTCGCCCTGGATATTTACAGCGACATCAAATTTCCCACCGACCTTTTTCTAACGCTTCGGCAATGCGATCGGTGCCAGAAGGGTGATTAGCTGATGTCATAACAGCCTGGCCACCAAAATCGAGTACTGTTTGATAGATGCGCTCATCGTCGGTAGCTACAAACGTGGCATCTAAGGCGCCTGCCACTTGTTCATAGACATGTTGTATAACCGGCTTTCCTGCCAACTTTGCGAGAGGTTTCCCAGGGGAAACGTGTCGAGGCATAACGTGCGGGAATCAATCCAATAAATTTCATATTCTTCTTTCCTTTTGTTGTTGATTTGTCGCAAAAGTAATAAAAAAATACTAACTAATTTTTGTGGAGCAGCATAATTTTCTTACTTTTGACGTGCAATCAAATAACAAGCAATACATTGAAAAAACTATCACTTTCCATTGCGCTTCTGGTGCTTCCTTTATTTTCATCGGCACAAAAGATTGTGCTGGGCACATGCACCACACAAGATGGCGGAACCTATAAAGGGCAGATGATGAATGGTAAACCCAACGGGAAAGGTAGCACTGTTTTTTAAAAATGGTAATACTTATGTGGGTGAATATATTAAAGGAAAGCGCGAAGGCTATGGCGTCTATTCGTTCTCAGATGGAGAACGTTATGAAAGGCGAATGGTTTCAAGATCAGCAGCATGGGCGCGGAACCTATTATTTCGCAAACAACAACAAGTATGTGGGCTTGTGGTTTCGTGACTACCAGCAAGGTTTGGGTACAATGTATTACTATAATGGTGATAAATATGAAGGCTCATGGGTGAAGGACAAACGTGAGGAAAGGGACGTTATACCTATTCCAGCGGTGCTTATTATGATGGCCAATGGAAAGATGACCAGAAGCATGGCAAGGGGCTCTTTAACTGGGGAGATGGAACTATCTATGATGGCATGTGGGCCAATAACCAACGCTCTGGAAAAGGAACAAATAAATATGCCGATGGTGATGTTTATATAGGCAATTGGGCTGATGATATTCAAAATGGACGTGGCATTTATAAATTCCAGAATGGGGATGTCTATGAAGGAGAATATGTACAAGGTGAACGTACTGGACAAGGAATATTTAAATATGCCAATGGAGATCGTTACACAGGGCATTTCTCTGAAGGAGCGAAGGATGGACAAGGAACATTTGAATGGCATTCGGGCGATGTTTATGTGGGATTGTGGCGTAATGACTTGCAAAATGGTCATGGAAAGCTAACAAAAAAGGCGGGCGATGTGTTCGAAGGGAATTTTAAGAACGGGAAAATAGATGGGAATGTCATCATTTATTACGCCAATGGCAGTCGTTTCAAGGGTACTTACAAGAATGGTATGCGCAATGGTGCAGCTATTGAAGAAGATAAAAATGGTAACCGTTTTGAAGGGGCTTATGTAGACGACCGGCGAGATGGAAGGTTTGTAGAGAAGGATCGCAACGGCAATATTGTGAAGCGAGGACATTACGAAGCGGGTCGCCGTTTTGAAGATTAAAAAGTAATAATGTTATAAGAGGAATACCCATGTTTTGCAGGGTATATGAAAAAAAAATAACAACAAAGGCAAATTATAATGGCAAAAGGTTCGCAGGGAAAAAGATGCTGCTATAAAGAAACCATCACACATAGGGATTGTGAAAAACGATAGCTATTTAGCACCATTTGAAGATGCCATTCGTGGTCGACATGATCATGCCCTATGGAAATTAGCGCAACTTACGCGCGATGGGAAGCAAACATTATCCGATTTTTAGTAATGGTTACCAATATTATGGTTTACACAAGTCACCAAAAGGTTGGGTATTCAGAGAGTGGGCACCCAATGCTACTGCACTCTATCTTGTCGGTGATTTCAGTAATTGGGAAGAACAAAAACGCTATCAAGCTCACCGAATTGCAGGAACAGACGATTGGGAACTTTGCTTGTCAGAGGAGTTTGTGAAACACGGACAATTTTATAAAATGCATGTAAAAATGGGATGGGGGAGAAGGTGAACGGATTCCTGCCTGGGCTACACGTGTAGTGCAAGATGAAACGACCAAGATTTTCTCTGCGCAGGTGTGGAATCCCTGACGAGCCTTACCAATGGAAAAAGAAAAAGCTCCATCCCAACAAGTCACCTTTGCTGATATATGAATGCCATGTTGGTATGGCACAAGATGCCGAACGCGTGGGTACCTATCGTGAGTTTCAGGAAAATGTGTTACCACGTATCGTGGCAGATGGCTATAACTGCATTCAAATTATGGCCATTCAAGAACATCCCTATTATGGTTCGTTTGGCTATCATGTGAGTTCATTTTTTGCACCTTCCAGTCGCTTCGGAACTCCAGAAGAGCTAAAGGCACTTATTGATGCCGCTCATGCTGTAGGTGTTGCCGTGATTATGGATATAGTCCACTCTCATGCTGTGAAAAACGAAGTCGAAGGTTTAGGTAATTTGGCTGGCGACCCTAACCAATATTTCTATCCGGGCAATCGTCATGAGCATCCCGCTTGGGATAGCTTATGCTTTGATTATGGAAAAGACAATGTGCTGCATTTTCTTCTTTCTAATTGTAAATATTGGTTAGAAGAGTTCCATTTTGATGGTTTCCGTTTTGATGGAGTTACATCTATGCTCTATTATCATCATGGGTTAGGGCGAGGCGTTTACAAATTATGCAGATTATTTCAATGGACATGAAGACGATAATGCCATTTGCTATCTCATGCTGGCTAATCTGTTGATTCATGAAGTAAACCCACGAGCTATCACGATTGCTGAAGAAGTGAGTGGTATGCCAGGCTTAGCAGCTAAGTTTTCTGCTGGAGGCTATGGGTTCGATTATCGCATGGCAATGAATATTCCTGACTTTTGGATCAAAACTATTAAGGAGTTAAAGGATGAAGATTGGAAACCCAGTTCCATCTTTTGGGAAGTGAAGAATCGACGTGCTGACGAACGAACCATCTCTTATTGTGAAAGCCATGATCAAGCTTTGGTAGGCGATAAGACAATCATCTTCAGACTTATAGATGCAGATATGTATTGGCATTTCAAGAAAGGAGATGAAAATGAAGTTGCTTTCCGAGGAATAGCACTACATAAATTAATTCGCTTGGTAACAGCTTCAACCATCAATGGGGGCTATCTCAATTTTATGGGTAACGAATTTGGACATCCTGAATGGATTGATTTTCCACGTGAAGGAAAATGGTTGGAGCCACAAATATGCAAGAAGACAATGGAACTTAGTTGATAATCCAAGACTTGATTATCACTATTTAGGCGATTTTGACAATGCCATGTTGCAAGTGTTAAAAATGAAGCGTAATTTTATTCGTACAAAGGTGCAAGAGATATGGCATAATGATGGCGACCAAGTTTTAGCTTTTTATGCGGGGTGATTTGCTCTTCGTTTTTAATTTCTCTCCCGTGAAGTCGTTTACAGATTATGGTTTGTTAGTGCCTGAAGGAAGTTACGAGATTGTGCTTGATAGTGATGATCCTACTTTCGGTGGTAACGGACTGAACGATGATACTATAGTTCATTTTACTGTCCCTGATTCACTTTATGCTGCAGCACATAAGGCATGGATAAAATTATACCTTCCTGCCCGATCTGCTTTCGTATTGCATAAAAAAATAAAAGACTCATGGATACCTATTATCAAAATAGCACTCCGTGTGGCAGTATAGGTTATCGCTTGTGCTGTCTCACTTTGTTTGTAACTTTTTCATTCTGCTATCTTTATTTTTATCAAAACGATCTCCTGGCTATGGCACAGCATATTCTGTCAAATGGCCAGACGTATTATCATCGTTTTTGGGGAGGATTACTCATCACAGCAGTGCTCACGCTATTCCAAATTGCAATCAATAGTTATTTCAAGCTGCGTGGCTGCACCTATGTGCTCAGTTATGTTCCCTCGTTCTTGCTACTCACATCTGCCACGGCTATGTATATCAATCCTGCTGATGGAATCAGCTGGGGTTGGTGGTGCTGGGCAACTCCAATACTCATAGCCATTTCGTTGTGGATGATGCAGCAAGCTAAGCAATGGCAAACGAATGATGTTCACGGGATAACTCCCTTGTTGAGTGGGAGAGCCTTGGCAAACTATGTGGGCATGTTGCTGCTGTTTGCTTTCGTAAGCTGTTTCTCAAATCATGATAAGTTGCTGCACTATCAGCTCGGTGTGGAACAATACATGTTGAAACATGAATATATTGCTGCGGCTAAAGTGGGTGAGAATAGCTTGCAAACCGATTCTTCACTAACCTGTCTGCGCATTTACAATTTATCGCTCATGGGGCAATTGCCTAATCGTCTTTTCCATTATCCTATAGTAGGAGATGCTGATGCCTTGTTACCTAATGGGAGAAGCGTACGATTTTTCATGTGTCCGATGCTTTCTGTTGACCAACATTTAGGTGCTGTGTTTAAACAGCACCTGTCGCCCATGCATTATTTGGAATTTATCCATCAACATAAAATGGCGACACCTGCAGCGCACGACTATTTGCTTTGCGGCTATCTGCTGCAGGGAAAACTCGATGCTTTTGCTCACACGATTGGCCGTTATTATGCCATCACAGCCTCGTTGCCCAAGCATTATCGTGAAGCACTGGTGCTCTATAATCACCTGCGTTCTGCACCTTTTGTGCTTTATCACGACAATGTAGTAGATGCCGATTTTGCCGATTTCCAAACCATTATGCATAATAATCCAGACCCAAAGAAACGATTAACGGCATTGCGCGACACGTTTGGCAACACTTATTGGATGTATTATTATCAGCTGCATCACGAACAACTGTAAAATGTGTACTATAATTCTGATGGAAGGTATCGCTTCAACAGCTCATTCGGTGGTCAATATGGGCTGTTACATGGTTGCGGCAACCTTTTTTTCATAAACAAAGTTCTTATTTTGCAGACAAAATGAATTTTCTTAAGAAAAATCTTGCTCCATTCGCTCTTTTTTAAGACCTTTGGCAGACAATTTATTAAATCCATATATCGTTTAAGTATAATGAACAAATTAAAACTACTGCTTTTTAGCTGGACTTTTGTTGGTTGTGGGTTCAGCTACAGCTGCAAAGCAAACCAAACACACGTTTACAATTGCGAATGGAAATTTCCTTTATGACGGAAAACCAACGCAGATCCATTCGGGTGAGTTGCACTATGCGCGCGTTCCGGCTCCTTACTGGCGTCACCGTCTGCAAATGATGAAAGCTATGGGACTGAATGCCGTCACATCGTATGTGTTTTGGAACCATCACGAAACCCGTCCTGGTGTTTGGGATTGGCAAACGGGAAACCACAACATCCGCAATTTCATTAAGATTGCAGGCGAAGAAGGCTTAATGGTAATTTTGCGCCCAGGCCCTTATTGTTGTGCAGAATGGGAGTTCGGTGGTTATCCATGGTGGCTGCCCAAAGCCAAAGGTTTGATTATTCGCACAGACAATAAACCCTTCTTAGATTCTTGTCGTGTGTACATCAATCAGCTGGCTAATCAGGTGCGCGATTTACAAATTACAAAAGGAGGTCCGGTGGTGATGGTGCAAGCCGAGAACGAATTTGGCTCCTACGTAGCACAACGCAAAGATATTCCGTTGGAAGTGCACAAGAAATATGCGGTTCAAATCCGTCAGCAATTGTTAGATGCAGGATTTGATATTCCCATGTTTACGTCAGATGGAAGCTGGCTCTTCAAGGGAGGAAGCATTGAGGGCGCATTGCCCACGGCAAATGGCGAAGGCAATATTGAGAAGTTAAAGCAAGTGGTCAACGAATATCATGGAGGAGTAGGCCCCTACATGGTTGCCGAGTTCTATCCGGGCTGGCTCAGCCATTGGGCAGAACCTTTCCCACGTGTTTCAACCGAAAGTGTAGTGAAGCAAACCAAGAAATATTTAGATAATGGTGTAAGTTTCAATTATTATATGGTGCATGGTGGAACGAATTTCGGATTCACAACTGGTGCTAATTATAGCAACGCCACCAATCTGCAACCCGACATGACGAGCTATGATTATGATGCACCTATCAGCGAAGCGGGTTGGGCTACCGAGAAATATAATGCCATTCGTGCGTTGATGATGAAGTCAGTTGCTTACAAAGTGCCCGCTGTTCCTGCCCGCATTCCAGTGATTGCCATCCCCAAGATTTCGTTGAATAAGACGGTCGATGTGATGACAATGGTTGCAGGAATGAAGGCCGTTGAGAACGACACGCCCATGACTTTCGAAGACCTCAATCAAGGTATGGGCTATGTGTTGTATCGGCGTCACTTCAACCAGCCTATCTCAGGCATGATGCGTATCAAAGGATTAGCCGACTATGCTGTAGTCTATGTGAATGGCACAAAGGTGGGCGAGTTGAGCCGCGTGACCGATGTCGATAGCATGGAGGTGAATATCCCCTTTAATGGCGTGTTGGATATCCTTGTTGAGAATATGGGACGCATCAACTATGGTGCACGCATTGTTGAGAGCTTCAAAGGCATTACGAAGCCCGTCACCATTGAAGGCAATGAGATTACGGGTAATTGGCAAATGTTTTCGTTGCCCATGGATAGAATGCCCGATATGAGCAAACTCGCTGTAGGTTATAAAGCAGGTATGCCCGTGCTCTATGGTGGCAGCTTTACACTTGATAATGTTGGTGATACCTTCCTAGATATGGAGAAGTGGGGTAAAGGCATTGTCTTTGTGAACGGCATTAACTTGGGACGTTACTGGAAGGTTGGTCCGCAACAAACACTTTATTTGCCAGGCTGTTTCCTCAAGAAAGGGAAAAACGACATTGTGGTATTCGAGCAACTCAATGATGAAAAGAAAGATGAATTAGGCGGTATAACGACACCAATCCTCGATAAATTAGTGAAATGATGTGACATTTCTTTTATTATAGCTGCTGACAATCGTCTCTCGATTGTCAGCAGCTTTTTCTGAGAAGTATAAACTTCTTGTATATTCCAAACTATTTTGCCTCTATGCAAATATCAAAGATAGGTTTCTTTTTGCACAAGACCAGCTCTATATTTTTTTGCTTTTTTTCATTAGAGAACGTTCTACCTTCCTATTTTTTTCACTACCTTTGCAACAGATTCGCACATTAGATGGTGCATAACACAATAGAGAAATAAAAATTAATAATAGTTTTATGACGAAGCAAGTAGAAAAAAATCAAACAACTGATTGCTAAACGCGAGCAAGCCTCGTCTTGGCGGTGGAGAAAAAGCGATTGAGAAGCAACATGCTCGTGGCAAATATACTGCTCGTGAGCGTATAGAAATGTTGGTTGACGCAGGTAGCTTTGAAGAGTATGATATGTTTAAGCTACACCGCTGCCACAATTTTGGCATGGAGAAGAAACAGTATCTTGGCGATGGTGTTGTTGCTGGATCTGCGACGATTGATGGCCGATTAGTATATGTTTATGCGCAAGATTTTACCGTGAATGGTGGTTCATTGTCTGAGACGATGGCGCAAAAGATCTGCAAGGTAATGGATATGGCCATGAAGATGGGGGCTCCCATAATCTGCATGAACGATTCAGGAGGTGCACGTATTCAAGAAGGCATATCAGCTTTGGCTGGATATGGTGAAATCTTCGAACGCAACATTTTGGCCAGTGGGGTCATCCCACAAATCAGTGCTATTATGGGGCCGTGTGCTGGTGGTGCAGTATATTCACCAGCATTGACAGACTTCACGATTATGACTGAAGGTACTTCTTACATGTTTCTGACGGGGCCAAAGGTTGTGAAAACTGTTACTGGTGAGGATATTGATGCTGAACATTTGGGTGGTGCTAGTGTACATGCGAGCAAGAGTGGTGTAACCCATTTCACAGCGAAGACTGAAGAAGAATGTATGGAACTCATCAAGAGTTTGCTTTCTTATATCCCATCTAACAACACAGAGACGGCAGCACGTGTAGAATGTACAGATCCCATTGACCGCAAGGATGACTTGTTGAACGAGATTATTCCTGAAGATCCAAACCAGGCTTATGACATGTATAAGGTGATAGCTTCGGTTGTCGACAATGGCGAGTTCTTGGAAGTACAGCCAAAGTTTGCAAAAAATATTATCACTGGTTTTGCTCGTTTCAATGGTCAAAGTGTTGGTGTGGTAGCTAATCAACCTGCAGCCTATGCAGGTGTGTTGGATGTAAATGCCAGTCGTAAGGGTGCTCGCTTCGTGCGTTTCTGTGATGCATTCAATATTCCAATCGTTAGCTTGGTTGATGTGCCAGGATTCTTGCCAGGAACAGGTCAGGAATATAATGCCGTTATTTTGCATGGTGCCCAGTTGCTTTATGCTTATGGTGAAGCTACCGTGCCAAAAATTACCATCAATTTACGCAAGAGTTATGGTGGCTCACACATCGTGATGGGTTGCAAACAATTGAGTTCAGACCTCAATTTTGCATGGCCATCAGCAGAGATTGCTGTGATGGGTGCTAGTGGTGCCGTTGCTGTGCTTTATGGAAAAGAGGCTAAAGCTGTAAAGGATGAAGGTGGGGATGTTAAGGCATTCTTAGCTGAGAAAGAAGACGAATATAGCGAAATGTTTGCTAATCCTTATCAGGCTGCGCAATTTGGCTATATCGATGATGTAATAGAACCTCGTAATACGCGTTTCCGCATCTGTCGAGGATTGGCACAATTGGCTACTAAGCGGCAAGGCCTTCCTGCTAAGAAGCATGGTTGTATGCCGATGTAAAACGATTTTTTAATAGTTAAAAAAAGGTGTATAATGGATAAAAATGTTTTTTTGCAGCCATAGCAATGGCACTCTATGAATACGAAGGAAATAATGTACACGATGAAGAATCTGGCATTATCACAATCCAACCTCGTGAGACGATGTGGGATGCGAAATTCTTATCGCTAACTCCAAAAACCATAAGCAAACAATATGAAAGAATTTAAATATACGATTGATGGCAAGGAATATCAAGTTGCTATCCAAGAAATCAATGAAAAATAATGTGGCTTCTATCTGCGTGAATGGTGAAGAATACAAAGTGCAATTAGAGCAGAAGGAGAAAGAAGAAAAGAAGAAAGTTGTGTTGGGCAAGCCTGCTGAAAATTCAGATGATGCAGAGGCACCTGTTGCTGCAGCCAATATCAATGCCAGCAATGCAGTGAAAGCACCACTCCCTGGAACAATCACTGCAATCAGTGTTGAAGTTGGGCAGGAAGTGAAAGCTGGTGAGACCTTAGTTGTATTGGAAGCTATGAAGATGGCTAATAGTATTGAAGCTGAGAAAGATGGTAAGGTTACAGCTATCTGTGTAAAAGTAGGGCAGAGTGTGCTTGAGGAAGACCCCTTGGTTGTGGTAGAATAGATTCAGCTGTACTGGATTTAAGATTCGATAGGATACATATCTCGAGCCATATATCATTGAGATAGTATACATTCTCTATAAAGGAGTATCAAATTTTTATAATATAAAAGGAGTGTGCTTTAAAATTCTATGTCCCATTTATAGTAGGAATATAGATTTTTAAAGCATGCTTTATATAGTATCATTCTATTCTTTGGTGAATACCCATTAAATAGGTAACCATTAGCCGCTTATTTTCATTATGCAAATTATAATTTGCATGTACGTAATTTAAGGAATGAAATATAATATGGCCACTGAAAGACGGATTAAAGACTCTTTCAGTGACCATTCACAAATACAGAGCTCTTGTGGTGTGCCGCTTATATAAATAAGAATAGTTATTTTACAATTCCTTTTTCCAAATATTCTGCCAAATTAGTTCTAACCTTTTCGGCTGCTCCTTCAGAAGCTACTTTGGCCATATCGCTGTCTACCATGATACGTACTAACTCTTCGAACGATGTTTTAGCAGGATCCCAACCCAATTTTGCTTTCGCTTTTGTAGGGTCACCCCAAAGATTGACCACATCGGTAGGTCGATAAAAATCTGGGCTCACTTCAATGAGCACTTTTCCTGTGGCTTTGTCAATGCCTTTCTCGTTGAGTCCTTCGCCTTGAAATTCGAGTTCAATGCCAACGTGTTTAAATGCTTGAAAACAGAAGTCACGTACACTATGCTGCACGCCAGTGGCAATGACAAAATCTTCGGGTGTAGGATGTTGCAAAATGAGCCACATACACTCAACATAATCTTTTGCGTAGCCCCAATCGCGCAGTGAGCTGAGGTTGCCCAAGAAGAGTTTATCCTGCTTTCCTTGTTTGATGCGTGCTGCTGCCAGTGTGATTTTGCGTGTGACGAAAGTTTCACCACGGCGCTCACTCTCGTGGTTGAATAGGATGCCCGAGCAGCAATACATGTTGTAGGCTTCGCGATATTCTTTTACAATCCAAAAGCCATATTGCTTGGCCACAGCATAGGGGCTGTAGGGGTGGAAGGGGGTATTTTCATTTTGTGGCACTTCTTCTACTTTTCCATAGAGCTCAGAGGTGCTGGCTTGGTAGATGCGGCATTGCTCGGTGAGTCCCAATTGTCGCACGGCTTCCAAAATGCGTAATACACCAACGGCATCTACATCGGCTGTAAATTCGGGTGAATCGAAACTCACTTGTACATGGCTCTGGGCGGCTAAATTATAAATTTCTGTAGGGTGTGTGCGTCCAATAACTCCCAAGATGCTCATAGAGTCTCCCAAATCGGCATAATGCAAATGAAAATGTGGCAACCCTTCAAGATGGGCTATGCGTTCGCGAAAGTCTCACCGACGAGCGGCGGATGGTGCCATGCACCTCATAGCCTTTTTTTCTAATAGGAACTCGGCAAGGTAGGAGCCGTCTTGCCCCGTGATGCCCGTAATGAGTGCTACTTTTTTTCTTTCATATCTAAATTTTATTGTTGTTCTGAGAATTGTTTGATGCGTTGTTCTTCAGAAAGTTTACAAATGAGCAATCTGTTGGCGTTCTCGGCTACAATATAGCCATCGAGCCCCTTGCACAATGACTTGTTTCTCGTGTAGGGTGTGGATGATGCAGTCGTGCGTATCAAAGACGGCAATGTCCTGTCCTATCAGTGCATTGTTATAGAGGTCTTTTCTGCTTTGTGCCAACAAACTGCCCCATGTACCTAAGTCGCTCCAGCCAAAATCGGCAGGGCAGACAAAGATTTCTTCGGCCTTTTCCATAATGGCATAGTCGACCGAAATGCTCTCGCATTCAGGATAGCGCGCATCAATCATTTCCTGTTCTGCGGGGGTGCCATAGAGCTTTTTCCATGCCTTCGAAAAATGCGCGATAATGTCGGCTGATAAACGCGGAATGCGTTGACGATGGTGCTCACATTCCAGATGAAGATGCCTGCGTTCCAAAAATAATTGTTTTCGCGGATATATTTCAAGGCCGTTTCTGCATCGGGCTTCTCTCTAAAGGAGTCTACGCGATAGATTTCATGGTTGCGTGGCGAGGAAGCCGAAAGGTCGGCTTGAATGTAGCCATAGCCTGTTTCGGGGCGCGTGGGGCGCATGCCCAAGGTGACGATAGCATCGGTCTCGCCCGCAAATTTCAAGCACGACGCCACCACGCGTTGAAACTCTATGGTATTGGTCACCACATGGTCGCTTGGCGTCACCACCACATTGGCTTTGGGGTTGAGCGTTTTGATGCGCCAACTGACATAGGCAATGCAAGGCGCGGTGTTGCGTCGGCACGGCTCCGTCAGGATATTTTCTGCGGGGATTTCGGGCAGTTGATCTTTGCACAAATCATAATAGCTCTTGTTGGTGACCACCCACACATTCTCGGGCGAGCAAATGCCTTGGAAACGCTCAAAAAGTGAGTTGCAGCAGTGATTTGCCAACGCCCTAACACATCAATAAATTGTTTCGGACAATCTGTCGTGCTCATGGGCCAAAACCTGCTGCCCACGCCACCAGCCATGATGACTAAATGATTATTCTTATCCGCCATATTCTTTTTTTTAAATTTACGATTTCGCCCCAAAGGTAATCATTTTTTTCTTAACAGCCTACTAACGGGCTACTGAACATCGTTTTGTAGCACCATCATCTCACTGGCAAAGGCTTTTCTGCCACGACATCTTGCTGCCAGCTCGCCGGACGAACCGCTTTCCTGTGATAAAACATGCGGATAGTTGGTGGCGAACTATTCGCCACGACTATAAACGCATGTTTGTGCAGCGGCAAACTGTTCGCCACGACTATAAACTCTTTTTAATGCAGCGGCGAACTATTCGCCGCGACTATAAATTCATTTTGTGCAGCGGCAAACTATTCGCCACGACTATAAATTCATTTTTGTGCAGCGGCGAACTATTCGCCACGACTATAAACTCATTTTTGTGCAGCGGCAAACTATTCGCCGCGACTATAAATTCATTTTGTGCAGCGGAAAACTATTCGCCACGACTATAAACTCTTTTTTTGTGCAGCGACAAACTACTCGCCACGACTATAACTCTTTTTGTGCAGCGACAAACTATTCGCCAACAACCTTTTTCGTTTTAATCCGTCGGAAGATCCTTCTGGCTATAATTGAAATCGGTTTTTTTGTGTTTAGCACGCGTGGGGCGCATGTTGTCCAATCCGCTACCGAAGCCTTCAAATCCCGAGCTGCCCATAGAGAAGCCGCCGCCTTTGGCAAAACCACGGTATTGTGCCCAGCGATCCATGATGCGGTTGACATAGGCTGTGGTCTCGGTTCCGCGCATGTAGCCATATTTCACTACGGGGTCGCGATAGTAGTTGGGTGTGGTGAGATGCAAGATGAACTCTTGCACGTCGGTCCAGCGGTGGGCATCTTTCCCATATTTTCGTGCTAAAGCCATGGCATCGCGAATGTGGAAGAAGCCGCCGTTGTAGCTGGCCAGAACAAAGCAGGCACGGTCGAGCGGATTGGGGACGTCGCGAAACTTAGCTGTGAGTTCACGAATGTATTTTGCAGCTCCTGCAATGTTCTGCTCGGGGTCGAAGAGCATGCTGCGGGGAATGCCCAAATGGTCGGCCGTGGAAGGAATGATTTGCATGAGTCCGCAAGCACCGGCCCAGGAACGTGCGTTAGGGTCGAAGGTGGATTCCTGATAGCATTGTGCTGCCAGCAGGCGCCAATCCCAATCTGCTAACATGGCATAACGCTTGAAGAGGGCATCCCATTGCGAAATGACGCCACCCGAGCGATTGAGCATGGGCGAATAGACGTGGCGCGTGATGCTGCGCGAAGACAGCGCAAATTGCTCCTCACGTGTTGCGGCAGCGAGCAGAGCTGGCTTAAACCAACTGTTGAGTGAGTCGGCTAATGAGGTGTTTCCCTGTTGCACAGCCCACTGTGCTTTGCCCGTCTTAACACCGCAGTAAAGGATGTTGCGATAAGTGTGGGGCAGGGGAAAGGCGATGAGGTCGCCGTCGCCTTTTTGCAACCGGTGCACCATCTCTGTGGTGTCCTTACATACTTCGACACGCAGCTGCACGCCTAACTGCTGGGCAAAGCGTTCGGCCAACAGGTATTGTAAACCCATGCCACGCCCCTGATAATCATAATAGGTCGTTGGTCCAGACATTGTGAGCACAATCAATTCGCCATTATCCTGGATGTCGGCCAGCGAGAACTGGTGTTGATTGGTGCTATCCTTCCCATTAAATTCTGTACCCCATGGAGTATATTGCGCTTCCTTATGGCCTTTGCAAGCGCATAGAAAAGCAAGTATTATGCTCATTAAAATAGTCGTAATTTCTATATTGGACAGGCGCATGTTGTGATAATTAAAACTGGCGTTGCAAAATTACAATTTTATTTGGGAATATTTTAAGCCCTTCCAATCTAAAATTAATCAACAAGGGGATGCATTATACAAACCAACCCTACTCACAGAATTTTGTGATAAGCGTCCCATCAAAAGCAATAGCTAAAAAGTGATATTATTTGTATATAAAAGCATTTCGACCTGTTTAAAAACCACTTATCTATTTAACTATTCCAGCAATGCCTCCAATGTATGTAAGTAGGTGGAAATGATATGCTTTATGTTCCATCTTTTCATGCTAAAAAACGAAAAACCTATCAATAAATTTTCATATCCAATAGAAAACTCGTATATTTGCAAGCCCTAAAGAACAAATAGGCAAATAGATATAACAAAAATAAGGCTAATAGAATTATGACGAAAGCAGAAATTGTAAATGAGATAGCATTATCTACTGGTGTGCAGCGGAAAGATGTTTCTGTTGTTGTGGAAAGCTTCATGGAAGTCGTTAAAAATAGCATGCTCAAGAATAAGGAGAATGTTTATTTGCGCGGTTTTGGAAGCTTTATTATTAAGCATCGGGCAGCAAAGACTGCACGTAATATATCAAAGAATGTAACGATTACAATAGATGCACATGACCTGCCGAGCTTCAAACCATCGAAGTCTTTTTGTTGCACAGATGAATCAAGAATAAATCAATTTAGTAAATCACATAAAATTTAGAATTATTATGCCAAACGGAAAGAAGAAAAAGGGCCACAAGATGGCAACGCACAAGCGCAAAAAAAGATTACGTAAGAATAGACACAAAAGCAAATAAATAGTTTGTGGCTATCACGCTTTAGGGGCATGTCTGTGCATCACAAGAAGCTATGACATGCCCTTTTTTTATAATAGAAACAAAAAAACTAAGTAATATAAGGTAATTAAAAAGATGACCAGCGAAGTAGTAATTGACGTCAGAGAAAAAGAAGTCTCGATTGCATTGCTGGAGGATAAAAAAATCTCGTTGAATACCAGAACGAGCCTCGGCAGGCATCATTCTCTGTTGGAAATATCTATGTGGCAAAGGTTAAGAAGCTCATGCCTGGGCTAAATGCCTGCTTCGTAGATCTCGGTTATGAACGCGATGCTTTTTCTACATTATTTAGACTTAGGTAGTCAATTTAATTCTTACAATAAATACCTTAAACAGGTATGTAGCGATAGGAAAAGGCTTTTATCCCTTTAGTAAGGCGCAACGATTGCCCGATATAAAGAAGGACGATACTATTCAGCAGGTTCTTAGTGTTGGACAGGAGGTTTTCGTTCAAATCATTAAAGAGCCAATCTCAACAAAAAGGACCACGATTGACTGGCGAATTGTCTTTTGCAGGTCGATTTATTGTACTGATTCCATTTGGAGATAAGGTGTCGGTCTCATCAAAAAAATTAAAAGTGGTGAAGAACGAGCACGTTTAAAAACAGCTCATCTATAGTATAAAACCAAAGAATTGTGGTGTGATTGTTCGCACGGTGGTTGAAGGTAAACGTGTGGCCGAGTTGGACAATGAAATGAAGGTGCTCACTAAACGATGGGAAAAAAAGCTATTTCAAAAAGCACAAAAAAATGCTAAACGTCCACAATTAGTATTTGAAGAAACAGGTAGAGCTATCGCGATGTTGCGCGATTTGTTTAATCCCAGTTTTGAGCACATCTACGTCAACAATGAAGAGGTTTACAACGAGATTAAGCATTACTTGACACTCATTGCACCCGAGAAAGCAGATATTGTAAAACTCTACACGGGGAAAACTCCTATCTTTGATAATTTCAACATCACCAAACAAATTAAATCAAGTTTTGGTAGGACCATTAATTATAAGCATGGTGCCTACTTGATAATTGAACATACTGAAGCACTCCATGTGGTTGATGTGAATAGTGGAAATCGCTCAAGAGCAAAAAATGGACAAGAAGCAAATGCACTTGATGTGAATTTAGGAGCAGCTGATGAGTTGGCACGGCAGTTGAGATTGCGTGATATGGGAGGCATTATCGTTGTTGATTTTATCGATATGCATCTTGCAGAAGACCGTCAAATGCTTTATGAGCGGATGTGCAAAAACATGCAGAAAGACCGTGCTCGTCACAATATCTTACCTTTGAGTAAATTTGGTTTGATGCAAATTACACGCCAACGTGTGCGTCCTGCTATGGATGTGAATGTCGAAGAAGATTGCCCCACTTGTAATGGGACGGGGAAGATTCGTTCGAGCATCCTATTCACAGACCAATTAGAAAGAAAAATTGACCGCCTTATCAACAAGATTGGCATCACGAAGTTCTATTTACATGTTCATCCATATGTTGCAGCCTATATTAATAAGGGTTTCCTTTCCCTTAAACGAAAAATGGCAAATCAAATATGGTTTTGGTATCCATGTCATTCCTTCACAGAAACTTGCATTTTTTGCAATACGAATTCTATGATGATGAAGGGACTTTCATAGACATGAAAGAGGAAATAGAAACAAAGTAATGAAATAAATAAAAAGGCTTGCAGACTTGCAAGTCTTTTTGTTTATTATTTGGTGGAGGATGTTGTAATCGTAGGCCTATGGACTGAGTATACAAAAGTTGGTGTTACCCTGAAAAATGTGTAAGCATGCTCTCCTATATCTTCTATTTCGTTCAAATTTAGGCTTATGTGATGAAAATAGCCCTCATTTTAGGTCTCTTTTTACTTATGCTACCTTTTTGATTTTTGTTCATTGTGGTCAACATCTCGCCAGTAACCTTTTCTTGCGGCTGACGAACGCATAAGGCTGCATTAGAGATAAAGGTGGAGCAGCACGAATTGTGCTGCTCCACCTTGTGATTGATTGCTTCAGGGTGATGAACGATAGCAATTTGCCGATGCGCCCTTCGCGCACCCTCGCATGCTAAGGTTAACACACCTTGTGCGATCCTTGCCCAATGACGATGGGGATTACTTCGGGGGCATGGCCATATTTCTGTGCGAATTTCTCGCATGCGGTTTGAATGAACGTGTCATAGAGGGCATCTTCCACCAAATTGATGGTGCAACCGCCAAAGCCGCCACCCATGATGCGGCTGCCGGCAATGCCACATTCCTTGGCGATGTCGTTGAGATAGTCGAGTTCTTCGCACGACACATCGTAGTCTTTGCTCAATCCCTCGTGGGTCTCGAACATCTTCTGCCCCACGGTGGCATAATCGTCGCGCTCCAAAGCATCGCACACGGCGAGCACGCGCTCTTTCTCTCCGAGCACGTAGCGGGCGCGCTTGAAGTCTTCTTCGTTGAGTTCGGCCTTCACGCTCTCCAACTGGTTGAAGTTGCAATCGCGCAGGGTTTTGATGTTGCAATCGGGATATTTCTTCGCAATGACTTCCACAACGTGCTCGCAACTCTTGCGGCGGTCGTTATAGGGGCTGCCCACTAATTCGTGCTTCACTTTGGAGTTGAGCAGCACTAATTTGTAGCCTTTGGGGTGGAAGGGGAAGTATTCGAACTCGCGGCTCTGACAGTCTAAGCGCATGAGCTTGCCTTCTTGCCCGAAGACGCTGGCAAACTGGTCCATGATGCCGCAATTCACCCCAATGTATTTGTGCTCGGTGGCTTGGCCGATGAGCGCTAAATCCCATTTGGAGAGCTGATTGTTGCCAAACAAATCGTTGAGGGCAAAGGCGAAGCAGCTCTCTAAAGCGGCGCTCGACGACATGCCTGCGCCCAAGGGGACGTCGCCATAGAAGGCGGCGTTGAAGCCTGCGATGGCGATGCCGCGGTCGAGCATCTCGCGCACAACACCATAGATGTAGCGTGCCCATGTAGCGCGCGGGCCTTTGGGGTCGTTGACGGCAAATTCCACACGGTCTTTCAAATCGATGGAGTAGAGCATGATAGTGTTGGTGCCGTTGGGACGAATTTCGGCCATAATGCCTTTGTCCACAGCTCCGGGGAACACGTAGCCTCCGTTGTAATCGGTGTGCTCGCCAATGAGATTAATGCGTCCGGGCGACATGTAGATGTTGCCCGTCTGGCCATCAAAGTGTTTGATGAACCGGCTTCTTACTTTTTCAATGTCCATGTTAGTAATATTTTAAAAGTGTTTTTAATTCGTTGTTACTACAAAAATAGCAGCCTTTTTGGAGTTCTCTCTTGCGATTTTCCTCGTAGATGGGCTCTGTTTAAAGGCTGCTATTCTTGCTATCGTAAACGTTTAACCGTTAGCCAACTTTCTCTATATTGCTCTTTGCGGGGCGTGACCCGATTAAGGCGTAGAACAACATGTAGGCGAGCATGGCGACAACAATCCAATAGCTGTTGATGTCGCCGATTTTGCGTGCCATGAGATTTTGGATTAAAGGCATGAGTCCGCCACCGACAACCATGGTCATAAATAGTCCCGATGCTGTTGCTGTGTATTTGCCTAAACCTTCTGTTGCAAGGTTGAAGATAACCCCCCACATCACAGATGTGCACAGGCCGCAGAGGATGATGAACAGCACCTTGGCGGGAACCCTCTGCATCGATGAAGCAACTATGGGAGAGATCGGGCACGGTGAGGCTGATTTTGCTGGCTTCGGGCATGAAAATAGCTACCAAAAGGAATAGGAGCGCAACGCATGAAGTGATGGTGAGTTGTGTGCGTGATGAAACTTTTCCGCTGATGAATGCGCTCACAAAGCGACCAACGAGCATCAAAAGCCAGTAGACACCTGCAATGAGTCCCGCGATGGCGGCGCTTCCAAGCACGCCTCCTTTGGCTACAGGTTCGCTAAGATAGAAGAGTAATTGGCCGGGAACACCCACTTCAATGCCCACATAGAAGAAAATGGCAATGATGCCTAAAACTAATTGGCGATAGGCTAATGCGCCTTTGATGCCTGCAAGCACATCTGATTTTTCGGTCTCAGGTTCAGTGAGTTGTGTAAACCAAACGATGACAAACGATGCTGCAAAAATAATCATTGCAATCACCAATAATGGCGTGACAACCTTTAGAGATGTGTCTTTTGTGATTTCGCCAATCATCGACCCCGCGAAGATTGGGGTGAGTGTGGCTGCCAGTGAATTGAGTGATCCACCGGTTTGAATAAGCTGATTGCCGCGGTTCCCACCACCACCAAGAAGGTTGAGCATGGGGTTAACGACGGTGTTGAGGATGCACACGCAGAAGCCGCAGATGAAAGCACCAAGTAAGTAGACCACATAGGTACTAATAGCATTGCCATCCATCGTGCTTGAGCAGTATTGAATGACAATACCGATGAAGCCCAAGGCTAAGGCAACGAGTGCTGTTTTCTTGTAGCCATATTTGGTAATCATCATGCCTGCAGGAATTCCCATGAAGAGATAAGCTGCAAAGTTCATCATGTTACCCATCATGCCCTGCCCAATCATAATGTTCTTTCCAAATTGTTCCAAATGGCGCAGCCATATTGGTGACAAATGCAATCATTGCAAATAAGAACATCATGGTGATGATAGCCACTAATGCTCCTTTCTTTTTTGTTTGATTTTCCATTGTTATGTTTCTGTTTTTATTGATTAATCTCTGTTGATATTATTTTTTTCTATTCCAAATTTATAAATGGTTTTTTTGTTTATATTGTTCACCAGGGTTCAGTACAAACCGATGGGAAATAGGGGTGATTGGGTGTATCGGGGAAGTGCTGCGCTTCTAAGCAAATGGCAGAGCGTGCGGGGAATGTCGCACCATGATAGCCGGCAAAACCATTTTCAAAAATTGCCTGTATAGAGCTGCATACCTGGTTCTGTGGTGTACATTTCTAAGGTTCTTCCCTGATTGTGGTTCTATGAGTTTTGCTGCAAAGCTAAGTTCCTTTTTCTTCCTTCTTGTTGAGCACATAGCAATGGTCATAGCCTGTGCCATGTTTCAATTGCTCATGATTATCGTTAATGCGTTCTCCAATCGTTTTTTTGGTGTGGTGAAATCAAATGGTGTGTGAGCTACCTTCAAGATTTCTCCTGTAGGAATACTTGTTTCATCAATAGGAAGATAAAAGTCTGCATTGATTTCACAGATTACATTCTCGACAGTTGGTGTGGGATGAGCTACGCCACTTAATGAAAAGAATGCATGATGCGTGAGATTGAGGATAGTTTGCTTGTTAGTGGTTGCAATGTAATCAATGATAAGCTCGTTGTCATCGGTGAAAGTGTAGATGACTGTTGTCTTCAGCTCACCCGAAAAGCCCTCTTCTCCATAGGCCGATACATAGTAAAGTACTAATGCCTGATCGTTCATCAGTTCAGCATCCCACACCTTATCGTTGAAGCCGTATTTTCCCCCATGCAAGCTATTAGGGCCATTGTTAATATTTAAGCGGTATTCCTTTCCATGTAATTGGAATCTTCCTTTTGCAATTCGATTCCCATATCGGCCTATTAAGCGACTTAGATAGGGTTCTGGTGAATTGATAACATCTTGGATGTTATCGTGCCCCTGAATAATGTTTGCATAATGACCATTTTTGTCTGGCATCATTAGTGCAACAATAGCACCACCATAATTTGTAATAGCAACCTCATTCCCTAATGCATTCCGTAAGATGTATAGGTCGGTTTGTTTTCCGTTTACGATGGCTTTTGAAATCATCTCGCTCCAGACCGCAGCGATTGTTCACAGGTTCGGTATTCATTTTCATTTGGTGTTTTTTTAGTTACATAATGTCTGCAAAGTAACAGAAAAAAAATGAATATCCAAAAGAAACGTCAAAAAAAATCTGTTAACGAATTATATTTTAACTGATATGAGCAGGTCTGCGACTACATAGCTTGAGCCTCCTACAAAGATAAAATCATCGGGTTGGGCATCTTGCAATGCTTGTTGGTAGGCTGCCTCAACGGTTTCAAAACAAATTCCTTGCTTTCCTTTTTGTAAGGCTAAGTCGGCCACTTGTTGCACGGGAATGGCCCGTTTCGTTTGGGCTTGTGCCCAATAGTATAGTGCCTCTTTGGGAAGCAAATCCATCACAGCATTGATATCTTTATCGTCTACCATACCGAAGACAATCCGTTTATGACGTGCAGGCTGACGTTTCAGTTGCTGAGCAATATATTGCCATCCCGCAAGATTGTGTCCTGTGTCGCAAACTACTTTGGGATGGTGCTGTATTGTCATCCAGCGTCCTAAGAGATGCGTGCTTGCAGCCACATGTTGTAAGGCGTAGAGTTGTGGCGTTAAATCAATATTGAGCGATTTTAAAACACTAACAGCTGTTAGCACCGTGTTCATATTCTTTTCTTGATAATCGCCTTCCAAATCGCAATGCAGGTGTTGATAGTGCACCGTCTCGTAGTCACGCCCCTGTTGTTGTTCGTTAATCTGACTGCTAATTACTTCCGGATGGTCCTGCGCAAAGGTGATGGGAGCATGCTGCTCTTTGGCTTTTTGCAGAAATATTGCGCGTGTCTCAGGTGCATCCTCACCAATGACGACAGGTATATGAGGTTTAATAATTCCAGCCTTTTCAGCGGCAATACTCGCCAATGTATTGCCCAAAAATTGAGTATGATCAAAGCTAATATTGGTGATGATAGAGAGAATGGGGGTGATAATATTCGTACAATCTAAGCGCCCACCTAACCCTACTTCGATAACTGCAATATCCACATGCTCGTCTGCGAAATATTTGAGTGCCATGGCTGTGGTGAGTTCGAAAAAAAGAGGGTGGAGAGGCTCAAAGAAAGTGCGCTCTTTTTCGACGAAATCTACTACATATTGCTCGCTAATACAGGCGCTATTGACACGTATTCTCTCACGAAAATCTTTGATGTGTGGCGATGTGTATAGCCCCACTTTGTAACCTTTGGCTTGTAACAGTGCTGCAAGTGAATGAGAACAAGATCCTTTTCCATTGGTTCCGGCAACGTGAATGGTCTTATAATTCTTGTGTGGGTGCTGAAAATGTTCATCTAAAATGCGGGTGTTGTGCAAATCATCCTTATAAGCCTTTGCTCCAATCTGCTCAAAAACAGGCGTACTATTAAATAGGTAAGCTATTATTTCTTGATAATTCATATTTGTGTTGTTATTATGTTTTTGGAGTAGAGTGCTACATTTGCAGTATCACTTTGCTGCTCCTTTTGCATTAAGTAGTCAGCTGGTATGCATCAACTCCGCACGCAAAGGTATAAAATATATGCAGGATGGCAACAGGCAAGTGGCATAAATTTATTCCATCATGGATTTTTAGACGCTTGTAAAGAATTATGCATCTTACGAATCATAATTTATAACATTCCTGCTTAGATGTTTAGTCAGCAGAATGTTTTCTTAGATATTTTCATCATTACATATTTCGTTTTTTTGGGTAGCATGCTCCATAGAATTCTTAGTTCTTTTTATAATATCTTTGCGATTTTCCTTAAAAATTTATACCTTTGCACCCAATATTCATTCAAGGTGCAATCTCTTTAGAACAAATAATAGCGCAAAAAAATAAGTGTATTGCCTTTTAATAGTTTTTTTAGAGAGTAAGCCAAATAAATGGTTGTAGAATAGATATAAATTATGAATTACTCTAAAAAGAGTCATTATATTAATCAAACAAAATGAAACAAAAAGAAGCTGTATGAAATGCCGGTTTGCAGGGTCATTCCTTTGCCGGAAGAGTATTTGTTATTGACGAAAAGCCCCGTGGCACGTCCTGGTGGCGGTGGAGAAACAGGCCACAAGGGTAGCATCTCGGTGGGTGATTTTGATGATGGCGGCAGCGAAGAAATCGAAGATGAAGATTAATGGCTGTGGCAAACAAGTAGCATAAAAATAAAAGGAATAACAAAAATGAAGATAAAGAATAAGTTGAGCAACCTTGCATGGCGCAGACTTCGCAGCCGAGGTTTGCTCGTTGCCGTTGGTGCTGCTGCTCTTTTGGCAGCCGCTTGTACCGACGATGATTTAGCAACCGACAAGTCCAACAAGCACACGGGAACGGCCTTAGCATTCAATGTGAGCGATATGCAGATGGATGCTCTGGCACAAAACGGCGCAGGGCAAACGCGCGGTTTGAGTATGCAGTCCATTCCAGCAAGCTATCTTGCTCCGCGCAAGATTGACGCCACAGGCAATAATCCCCACGACTTTTGCTTGATAGAGTCGACCGTTGAGGGTCTTAACCCTGTGAAAATGGATGCGAAGACACGCGGAACGATTCTCACCGCCAGCACACTTGGCACCTTCTCCTCGATTGGCTATCGTGCGGCAAGTCCTACGGCTGCAGCTAATCCAAGCACGGCATTGTTGTGGTTTCATGGTGAGAAGACCAATCCAGATGGCACATTGCAAAAGTCGTTACGATTGGGACTGGCCTGTGAATGTTTATGGTCGCTTCTATGCTGTGTCGCCCGAGGCTACAGCAGCCAATGGTATCACGCTCTCACCAAGCAACTATGCACAGGTGCCTTATGTGGACTTTGAAGTAAAGAGCAATGTGGTTGACCAAGTAGACTTGATGACAGCTTGCTCGGGCGAGGTGCACTATGAGCATGGCAACGACCCCACGAGCAACCTCAAGTTCACGCATGCCTTAGCGGCTGTGAAGTTTTCCATCGGTAGCAACCTCTCACCTGTCATCATTGAGAAGATTGAAGTTTCGGGTGTGAAATACAAAGGTCGTTACGAATTGCCCAATGCGTTGAATGCAATGGGCACATGGACGTCGGTTGACAATGCCACCACCACCGTAACGCTCGATGGGATCAACATGAATGCTGCAGAGATGCCCAACACGATGTTGGCCGGAGCACTCAATCCTGCGACAAATCCCAACAATCGTGCAGGACGCGATGCTTATACATTCTTGATGATTCCGCAAACCTTACCAAATAAATCAGATGCCAATCATGCTAAGGTTACGATCTATTACGAGGAAGGTGGTTCTACCAAGCATATTTCATTCCCATTGACGGGTGAATGGAAGGCCAACACTACACGCGAATATAAGCTCTCGCAGAAGAACTCCTCATGGGACTATCAGTTAACCCTCACCGACAACAGCAAGACCTTCGACTATCGAGGCTACGCTTTGGGAAGTGCACAGTTCCAAGTGAAGAGCTATCGTCAGGCACCCGATGGCACTACACCGCAGCCCATTCCTTGGAAGATTTCCAAATATGAGGAATGGGACTACGCTACCAATAGCTGGGTTGATAAAGGTACAACCAAACCCGCTTGGCTCGGCGACCTCACCGATCAGGGTAATGGTAGCCCATCAGCAGAAGCAGGCAACGCCGCAGTGAAACCTGCCACTGTTGTTGATAAACTTGCCGCTTACAACCAAGTGCTCAAGAATGCTACGCCCAAAGGCACAGCTGCCAATCCCTACAACTTGGCCAATCCCGGTGGAAATGGCTCTATGATGGATATAGAAGAAAGTGCCAACTGTTATCTCATCTCTGCTCCGGGGTACTATTGCATCCCGCTGGTCTATGGTAATGCCATCAAGAACGGTACAACCAACAGTCATGCTTATCAGACCTCTAACAGTGGTGCTTACATCCTCCAGCATTTCAAGGACCACGCCGGTCAGGACATCAGCTCTCCGTACATCAATGTGCAGAATGCTTCCAATCCTGCCACCCAGGCCAGCATCGTCTGGACCGACCAAAGTGGCATCATAGAGGCAAGTAGCCTCGGCATCGAAGACGCTGGAACGAACGCTTTCGTTCGCTTCCGCGTACCGCAGGACAAAATTAAGAACGGCAATGCCGTCATCGCCGTCAAGAACGCTTCGGGTACTGTGATGTGGTCCTGGCATCTGTGGTTTATTCATGACGATGCGCTCAACACCGTCACTTGCACGAACTTTCAAAACCATGAATACAAGTTCACACAGGAGAACCTTGGCTGGAAATACACCGCTTTGAGTGGTACCAGCTACACCTCGCCCCGCAAGGCCCGCGTGAAGGTGGAGCAGACCGTTGCCAATGGTGGCGTGAAACAGTTTGCCTACATCACTATTACGCAGAATCCGGGTAACTCGCGGCGAGGCTATAACACCCTTTACCAGTTCGGCCGCAAGGATGCTCTGCCCGGCACCGATACCACTCCCGACGGCTCTTTTCACACCAAATGGCGGTAACAACATTTCCATTCAGGACGGCATCCAGCATCCCGAGACTTTCTACACTGATGGTTCCGGTTGGTACGGTTACATTCAGTACAACCTCTGGTCGATGGACAACACCACAACCGGCTTCAACGACGATGCCGTGGTCAAGACCATCTACGATCCCTGCCCCGCCGGCTTCAAGATGCCCGCCTCCAATGCCTTCACCGGTTTCACGACGAATGGTCAGACTGCTGGGCCAATGAATGTAAGCGGTGCTTGGGACTACGGGTGGAACTTCAACAACAAGATATCTTCTCCTGATGCCACCGTATTTTTTTCCCTGCTTCGGGTTGGCGCGAACGTAACGGTTCGCTGGAGAACGATGGCCTCAACGGCTGGTATTGGTCGGCAGTCCCGTACGACACGCGCCACGGTTCCTTAATGGTCTTATACTCATACTTCGTGATCCCGCAGTACAACGAATATCGGTCGTACGGGTTCTCTGTCCGCCCCGTTGCCGAACCCAAAACGAGGGTGACGCCAAAGACGCCGGGCTCAACCGAGGAAGACTGGAGCAACAACGAAGACATTGATGCCGGCAATATTGATATTTAACAACATAAAAGCAGAAAGAACAATGATGAACATAAAAACAAAACAAAGGCCTCTTCGCCCCTGTTGCTGTTGGCTGTGCTGACGGCATGCACCAGCGAAGACAACATCACCAACAGCAAGCAACTCATCGAAGTGGGAGGCGACAAGCTGAAAATAGTTATCAACGAAGAGCCATTCGATGTCGAAACAACCGCTCAGACGCGTGCAGGTGGAGTGGCACAAGCCATCCCCTGCGGGCACGGTTGATTTGGGCGACGGCCTCGAAGCCGAAGTCTCCATCAGTCAAGGCACCCCAGCCCCCCAAGACGCGCGCCACCGTGGTGAGCGACGGGCACTACAACATCTACGCCTACGATGCCAACACCAACCAAATGCTCGTCGGCAAGAAGCTATCGGGCAACGTGGTGGGTGGCGTTTTCACCCCCGATGCCGGCTCACGCTTAGAGTTGGAGGCCGGCACCTACAGGTTTGTTTGCTGCACGGACGGCGTCAGCTTAGATCCGACTTATGGAACCGGAAGTATAATCACCCGAATATCAACATCAAGAAAGAAATGATTGGCGCAACAGCCCCGATCACCCTTTTCGGGCGACGACCAGCAGATTGTTTTTCCTGATGTATCACCGCGAGGCACGTGTTCGTTTTCGAATAACCGGCTACACTAATCAGCTCACCAATGTACAGTTAGTGATGGATTTTGGGTCAACCAGTAATCATTATCATTACCTCACAATTCCAACCGGATTTCAAGGCCCTGGCACTGCAACGATGGGTCTTGTCTCCGACACCTACACCATGCCTTCAACGCGCACACAGGCATCGGTCACCTATCCATTAGCCAACGAGTTTTTGAGCGACTACAAATATCTTAGCTGGGATGAAAATCCTTGGGATAGAGTAGATTTAAAGATCTCAGGCACCATCTATGGCAAGACGGTGAGCAAAACCGTTAGTTGTCGCTTCGACCACACCACTGTGCTCAAGGACAACGGCACCTACACCATCAACCTCAAGCTCAAACCAACCCCCGCCCTCTATCTGTTCCAAGACGGCACCTGCGGCGCATTGGCCGAGAAGGGTTCGCGCACACCGATTGCAGCTGTGGTGAAAGAGAAGACAAACACCGAGGAAGGAACGGCCATTGCACTGCATAGGGCATTTGATTTCGCGATGACTCCAGATGGTGCTTTCAATAAACAGTCGTTGAGTGTTGCAGATGCAATGAATGATATGAATGGTTATAATTACACCTGGGACGCAGCAACCACTGTTGATAACGAAGTGAAGGCCACAGCACCTAACCCCGCTGGGCTGTCCACCCCATCTGGGTATCGATATGAACCATTCTATTATGCGGGAAACTATAATCCAGGTGTCGCCACAAGCAACATTGGGAAATGGTATTTGCCTGCCTTAGGCGAATGGCGAATGGCCATTAAAGAATTTGCGGGAGTGGATATTGCAGTTCAGACTTCTCTGTATGATACTTATGCTAATTGGGATCGACAGAAAATGAAAAAGGTGTTTGCTTTGGCTGGAGGAGATATTGATACTGATTGGGGGTCTGGTTATTGGGAAAGTAGTACTCAATACAATGATTTTCAGCAAAGTCTTTATGTTTTGGTAAATGATGGTTTTGTTGGTGTTAGTTCTGATACGTTTAACAGTCATGGAGTTGTTCCTTCGTTCATTTCTAAATGCTGCATGGTTTTTTTGTAGGAATATGGTCGAAATGCCCAATCAGAGGGTCTGCGAGGGTTGTTTTCGAAATTTGACGCCCAATCAGAGGGTCTGCGAGGGTTGTTTTTCAAGATTTGACGCCCATTCAGAGGGTCTGCAAGGGTTGTTTTTCAAAATTTGACGACTCATCAGAGGGGCTGCGAGGGTTGTTTTCGAAATTTGACGCCCAATCAGAGGGTCTGCGAGGGTTGTTTTTTAAAATTTGACGACCAATCAGAGGGTCTGCAAGGGATTTTTCCTATGTTTTTGTAGATGATTCTGAAACGAAATTCATTTAGAGTTGAGGGGCGGGAGTGCGCGATGCATTTCCGCCCCCGATTTGTGTGGTGAGGGGATTGTGCGTGGGCGAATGGTTGTGGGGGAATCAAGCCTGTAGGGCTTGTACTTTTGATAGCCCAGGGTTGGCGACGATAGGAGCCTATCCTGGGGAAAGGCGGAGGAGAAAATCTATGCCATCGGCATTGTACTTTCTTTAAATTCATTTGTGCAAAAGGAATATCATTCGCGAACAAATCCATTTATTGCGTGCGAATGGGCGAGGCATGAAAAAAAGAAAGTACAACCCCCAAGGGGGTAGCCTTTTTGCTTGCGTCGTTACCTGGGGTAGCCTCCTATCGTCGGCAACCCCGGGCTATCGAAAGTAAAACCGCGTTGCGGTAGGGCACACCACATAATCGGGCATGCGTAAGCACATGTGCCATCGCACAAAGGTCATGACGCATAGCGTTGATGGATTGGCATTGGCAAAAATGCCATCACGTTGATGCCGATAGCTTGTTGGCAGATGGGCAATGTTATGGACAATCATTCAAACATAGAAAGGAATATCGGCGAGGGTCTCGCCAACAACTTTAATCAAGAAAAGTATTCGGCGAGGGTCTCGCCAACAACTTTAATCAGAAAAGTATTCGGCGATGGTCTCGCCAGCAACTTTAATCAGAAAAAGTATTCGGCGAGGGTCTCGCCAGCAACTTTAATCAGAAAAAGTATTCGGCGAGGGTCTCGCCAGCAACTTTAATCAAGAAAAAGTATTCGGCGAGGGTCTCGCCGAATACTTTTATATTGGAAAGGCGGCGAAAATGGGTATCGCCAGCATATAAAATAAGCCCATTAGACAATACATGCCAAAACAGGCTAACTTCAATAATTTTACAGGCAAAAAGATTGGAATGATGCAGGAGAAAATTAATAGAAGGCCGAGATTAAAACTAAATTTCTAAGACCGAAATACGAGTTCAAAAGAAATATATCATAATTTTGCAGTTGTTCGTTGGCTCTATAACCTTACAGAAGGCTATGCAATAATTTTTGAAATAAAAAAAGGAAAAATGTTTGCAAGGAAACTAAAAATATAGTACATTTGTGCAACTTTTTAAAAAGATTAACGCTTAATGAGACGGCTGAAAATCACGAAATCTATCACGAGCCGAGAAAGTGTTTCGCTTGATAAGTATTTACAAGAGATTGGGCATGAAAGCTTGATTTCTATGGAGGAGGAGGTGGCACTAGCTCAGCGGATAAAGAATGGGGATCGTGAAGCTGTAAAAGAATTAACGCGTGCCAATTTGCGGTTTGTCGTTTCGGTGGCTAAGCAATTCCAAAAATCAAGGTTTGGCACTCTCAGACTTAATCAATGAAGGGAATTTGGGGTTGATACGCGCGGCAGAACGATTTGATGAGACGCGTGGTTTTAAGTTTATATCTTATGCTGTTTGGTGGATTAGACAGAGTATATTTCAAGCGATTGCTGAGCATAGTAGGATAGTGCGCTTACCTTCAAATCGTATAGATTCTGTTAATAAGATACGGCGTGTATTGAATAGTTTTGAACAAGAGCATGAGCGCCGTCCCAATCTCGATGAGATTGCCGATAGAGTAGGGATGACAAAAGAAAAATCCTGGAAGCATTCCACGATGACAGTCATCAGCTTTTCGGTTGATGCACCATTTTCAGAGGGTGATGATGCATGTTGTTTGCTTGATATTTTACCCAATGAGGCAGCTGTTATGGCTGATAGGCATCTTGTTTTAGAATCGTTGCGTGCAGAAATTATTTCAGCATTGAGTTTGTTGAATGAAAAAGAGCGCAAGATAATAGAAGCTTTTTTCGGTATCAATCAGTCTGAAAAGACATTGGAAGAGATTGGGAATGAATATGGATTGACACGCGAACGTGTGCGGCAAATAAAAGAAAAAGCAATTAGGAAATTGCGTAATAATGCAAAGAATAAGGGCTTGAAGTCTTATTTAGGACAATAAAATGCAAGAAAATAATTAATATGAAAAGTAAGGATAAAGAAAAATGAAGAAAATATTGTTTTTATTAAGTCTTCTTTTTGCAGTGTAGCCAGTTATGCGGGAAGACAAACCGTACATCTCTATGGTTTTGCAGCCTCTTTTAATGATTCAATTGTTTATTTTACGGATTTGCAAACAATTGCTCAAGCGGCGATAGATAGGAATAATTTTTTGTATGGGCGTGAAGAGTATTCCAACCAGTTACGTGATTATTTGGCTGCACAGGGATACCCACATGCTACTTGTGTTACAGTTTGGGCAACTTCACGTGCTGCTTTAGAGAAGAAATATCAACGTATGCGTAGCCGCTATCTGATGCTGGCTAATCGACGTGCGAAGAAGAATGGCACAGCTTCTTACACCATTAAATATCTCACACCTGAAGAATTTAGCTATACTCCTGTCACTATCGAGAAAGAGGTACAGACTAAATAGTAGTTTGGATGTTGCGGTTGTCTTATTATTGTTCCACATTTTTAGTGATGCATGGATTATTATTTTGAAATTGCAGAGCATGTCTTGTGTATAAAGTCATCTTACGAATTGCAAGATTTATTCGAGGTTTTTCCTTCTTCGAGGAACTTTTATTGCAAAATAACTCCGTCATGCGAATTACTTTTCACACTAACAATAGATGAAAATTTAGATACTGTAGACGAAGCACTATGTCATACTATCCGAACCTTTGATACTGGGAACGGCGATACGGTGGTGGATAAAAATCAATAACAACGATTATCAATTCACCATTAAAGACATTTATGGTGAGACTTGCGCTCGATTGTTAACGGGCGCACAATTTACAGCTTATCGATGTGAGCTTTATGGCGATATTCATAAGCGATGTTTCGGTTTGAATAATGTTTTGATGTTGGCGATGGCCTTCGCTGGAAGTTTTAAAGACACCTTGTTGATTCATGCTTCAACGGTGCAGAACGGCGACTATGGTTATCCCTTTATTGCAAAAAGTGGAACAGGGAAGAGCACTCACGTAGGGCTGTGGTTGACTCATATACCTGGAAGCGAATTGCTTAATGATGACAATCCTATCATCCGCATTATTGATGGGGGAGCCTTTTTATCTATGGAAGTCCATGGAGTGAAAGACACCTTGCTATCGCAATAGAAAGGCAAAATTGGCTGCCATTACGCGTATTGAGCGGGCGGATGAAAATCGATTGGATCAGCTTCAAACAGTACAAGCATTCGCTTCGTTATTGCCCTCGTGCTCCTCAATGAAATGGGATGAAGTTATTTTTGATAACATCTGTAATGTGGTGAGTAAGTTTATTAAGCTTGTTCCCATCTGTGCGCTACATTGCCGTCCCGATAAAGCTGCAGCCGAATTATCCTATCAAATGTTGAAAAAATGACACAGAAGACCTTCTCAAATGCACAATTACTGCCCGAAGTAGTTAAGATGTTAAACGAAGGGCACACCGTAACGCTTCCTCTGAAAGGCTATAGTATGCGTCCTTTCTTAGAAAATGGGCGTGACAAAGCACTATTAATAAAGGTGCAACACCTTAAGAAAGGAGATCCCGTTTTGGCTGAAGTGCGACCAGGGCATTATGTGCTCCATCGCATTGTGGCTATCCATAGCAATCGTGTGGTGCTCTGTGGTGATGGAAATCTCGCAAACGAATATTGCCGACAGGAAGATGTCCGCGCTTCGGTAATTGGATTTTATCGAAAAGGGCGCACTACATTAGATCGTATTGATGGTTGCAAATGGCGTATTTACTCTATGATTTGGGTAAATCTTCGTCCTTTCCGCCGTATTCTTTTGAGCGTTTATCGCCGTTTTTGGATAAAATATTTTGGAGCACTTTAATGAAGAAAATTAGATATGAGAACAAAGAAAGGTTTTAATCTCAGAAATGTGTGCGGTGAAAAACATCATCGTCGCTGAGGGTGAAGAAAATATTGATTTTTAGTGATATCATTAGCATGAACGAAACGTCAGCCTATCTGTGGAAGCAAGTGCAGGGGAAAGAGTTTACCCCCGAACAGCTTGTTGAATTGCTAATGCAGGAATATGATGTTGCTGAGGGTGAGGCGCTACGTGATGTAGAGCAATTGATAAAAGTCTGGTGTGAAGCAGGAATTGCAGAGTAGGTGAAAGTGTTTTTCTACTCTACAAAGCTGATGGGAACTCTGCTGCTCGTTTCCTCAATAGGTTTGGCACTGGCGGGAGCTTCACCACTATAATTGCTTTCTAGTCAAGCTTTTAGTCTCCTTCTATTCTGAGCTAATTCTATAAAATTAGAGAAATTTATCATTCGAATACGCTTAAGACAAAATGTAAAAAAATCTCATTTTTCTTTTTCATTGGATGGACAAGATTTCCCTTTCCATTTTTTTATAAAGACCACAAAAATAAGTTGTTCATTTATAACATAATGTCAAATACTTAACTTGAGGTTCGCTTCTTTGATATAAATCAATAGAGGTTATGAAGGAAATGAAAAAGATAGAGATAATTTTTGTAAGTTTCTTGTATTTTTTTATACCTTTGCAGAAGTTTCCAATCAAAGAAAATGTTTAGAATACTCATTGTTTTATTTATAGGTGTCATCGTAGGTTATGTATTTCGCAATGTGCGTCATATAAAAGTTGTAGAGAAGACAGAGCATTACACTGTTTTTAGTCTTGCTTTTTGTATTTGGCATTTCCATTGGCTCTAATCATGATTTGGTGAGCAGCATTGGTTATTTCGGTTGGCAGGCTGTCGTCATAGCAGTGTTAGGCATGATAGGGAGCTTTGGTGCTGGTTATCTGTTCAATCGTTTTTATAAATAAGAAAGAAAAAGCAAATGAAAAAAATAATTTGTCATTATTGTTAGCGCTGATTGGTGGTATTTTTGTGGGTATGAGCGGCATTGCACCCGATTGGATGCATGATGAATCACTTCCTATGATGGTGCTCTGCGTGTTGATTCTTCAAGTGGGAATCGGTGTAGGCGCAATGGACAACCTCACGGCGATGTTTCGTTCTATTGATATTAAAAATGCTACTCTTGCCATTGTTTACGATTGTAGGTACCTTGCTTTTTACCTTATTTGCTTTCTTCTTTTTTCATCACGAAAGTATGTTCGATGTAATGGCTTTGGGGAGTGGCTTTGGTTACTACTCACTTTCTTCTGTGCTGATTGCGCAGTTAAAAGCGGCAACGGTTGGCGTAGCAGCAGCTACACAATTGGGCACAATCGCTTTTACTGACCAATGTTGCGCGCGAACTCTTGTCGCTATTTTTCTTGTCAAATATTGACAAAAAGGTGGTTCCTTGGCAGCTATCTCAACAGCTGGAATAGGTTCAATGGATGTATGCTTACCATCAATCCTTCATGCTTCGGGCTGATCAGCGTGTCGTTCCTGTAGCAGTCTTCCATGGGTTAATTTTAGAAATTAGTATCCCCATGCTCATCACTCTCTTTTGCTCTTAAGTTGTTTTGAGTTTTGTCTCGATAAAATTCTTGAGCACGACTGCTTGATTGTGCACTTCATCCTTTGCACCATAGAGCAACGTAACATTGTTTTTCCTTCAGTTGTCTTTCACACAGTGCGATGAAACTTTCTGTTTCAGGATTGGCCTCCAGTTCTTTAGTATATTTTTGCACGAATATAGGGAAGTTCTCGGGCTTATGTCCAAACCATTCTCTAAGTTCAGTCGAAGGGCAATAAACTTCGCCCAAAAAGCTATATCTGCTTTATCCCTTTGCCATACCTCTTGGCCATAGTTTATCGATTAAAACCCTGAAACCATCAGCGGCATCCTCTGGTTCGTAAACCCTTTTTATGCTAATTGTATTCATGAAGACAAAGGTACTAATATATATTAAAAAGCACGGAATTAACGTATTTAAAAATTGTTTTTTTCTTTATACTTTTGCAGCAAAAATTAATGTAGTAAGATATGATAAATATAAAGAATAAGAAGGTTGCTCAGGCGTTATCGCTATTTTCATGTTTCATGGTTATGGCCACTTTGGCTGTGGTACGAGATGGGCGCTTGTTTGGAGTTTCAGTGCATCGCCAAATACCGAACGTAGTGCAGCGTAATGTGGTTTCCGATACCTTGCAGCGTTTACCAGATGGAATGTTGGTTATTCGCACATTGCAATTGGGTAAGAATATTACTGGATATGGTGGTCCGGTTCCGTTGAAGATTTATATTAAAGACAAGAGGGTGGTTAGGATTGTTGCTGAAAAGAATCAAGAGACTCCCGAATTCTTTCATGAAGCCTGTCGTTTATTATCTGCCTGGAATGGTAAGAAAATCGATGAAGCACAACGAATGAAAGTGGATGCCGTGAGCGGCGCAACATTTTCGTCAAAAAGCAATCATTGGCAATGTTGAACAAGGATTAGCCTTTGCTGCAAAGAATGCACACGAAAAAGATATTTGGGAGCTAATAAATCTTGACATAAAAACCACAGCAGGGCTGATTGTGGTGTTGCTGGCATCAATTTTACCACTCTTTTTGCACCGAAAGAGCTATCGCACATTACAGTTGGTGCTCAACGTAGCCGTATTGGGCTTTTGGTGTGGTACATTTATCTCCTATGCACTTATGATTGGTTATTTGGCTAATGGTGTGGACATCTGGGCTTCACTCATCCCCATAATTATGTTGATTACAGCTTTTATCTATCCGCTGTTTGGAAAGAAAAATTATTATTGCACAAACATATGCCCGTGTGGCTCGTTGCAAGAACTAGCAGGAAAGGTAAACAAGTGGTATCGCTGGAGAATGCCAACAGAAGTTGTGCAAGCGCTAAATCGTTTTCGCGAAATTCTTTGGGCTTTGTTGCTCATGCTGATGCTGCTTGACATTACGTTTAAATGGATGGATTATGAGGTATTCTCTGCCTTCATCATTCAAAGTGCTTCTTGGATTGTTCTTACATTAGGTATTGTATTTCTACTTTTTTCCTTCTTTGTGCCGCGTCCCTATTGTCGTTTCTTATGTCCAACAGGGACACTCTTTAAGATTGCACAAAATTCAAAGTTTTAATTATATCTCGGGGCATAAGATTCATTATAATAATATATGGCACGCCAGATTACGTTTTGATATAAATCAATAAAAATCAAATTTTATGCTAAAAGCATTTAAAGAGTTGCTACATAAAGATGAATATGCTATCTTTTGCAAGCACAAAAGGTTAATAGATTGTTTAGGTTTTTTTAGTTATTAGGTTTTAAAACATGCGATCGAAAGGTGTTAGGCTTTTAAAGGTAAAGACTAAGATTGTTGGATAACCCGGCGAGCGATCGTCGTTTTTCAATGAAATTTCAATCACAAGATATAACAGCTTTGGAAGTGATTCCGGGGCTGTTTTTTTCTTTTATGTAAAAAGTTAGGCTTATATGACAAAAAGTGTGCTTATAAAGTTTCATTCTGGTAGTGTCTAAAAAAGTGTGTAAGCTCACCATAATTCTTATCTTTGCATTAAGTAATAAAAAACAACAAGAATATGGAACTTACACAAGGACAAATTTCGGAAATTATTTCGAATTACACAAGTAGCAGTGAAGGTTTTGTCACGCTTCAATCGTTGATTATGAATTCTTTAATGGCTCACGAGCGCGAGTTATTCGTCAAAGCGAATAAAGAATGAGCAATGCAATGGCTTTCGTCCTCGTCGTTGGTATTGTAAGGGCTATACGTTTGTCTCGCGAATTCCACGGGTTGTATAATTTCAATTGTGTCAAGGCTCTAATCCATAATCTCTTATCCTTCCTACATATGGATAATACAATTTTTATCATGTTTGATTCAATGAGAATCTTTCTTTCGGCGTAATGGACATTTGGTAGGCTGAAATCTCTCAGAATTCTTTTATTTACTACCTTTGCAGCATTTGAAAACCTATGAATAAAAAACTGTATCTTCTGTAATAGCTCAAATGTTAAAAAGAATGGGCATCGACGTTCTGTTCAGATGTATTCTTACAAGGATTGTGGCAGACAATTTCAAGGTGGTCTGCGTATAAATAATATTTCTCTATGGAATGATTATCTGACAGCAAATCGAACGATTTCTGCTCTATCCACTCTTAGAGCGAACCATACGACGTTGGTTGAGCTTAGTAGTAGATAGCTTTACTGCTACTTACCCCAAATCAGCAGTAATAATATTGGATACAACATACTTTTCCAGGACATTTGGTGTGATACTGTTTCAGGATGCTTCATCAGGCAAAATACTCTATCGCAAGTTTGTCAAAAACGAAACTAACAGAGATTATCTTGATGGACTTCGGTATATTGTGGAGCGTGGAACTGTGATAAAAGCAGTGGTGTGTGATGGGCATGTAGGACTTTTACAAGCTATAAGTTTCTGTCCCGTACAAATGTGTCAATTTCACCAATTTCAGATAGTTAGAAGGCTTCTTACAAACAATCCACATTTACCTGCAGGCGTTGAACTATTGGCCTTAATGAGAAGGATGTTCTCTATGAGAAAAGAAGAGTTTATAACTGCTTTTGATAAATGGTGTGATAAATGGAAAGAGTTCCTAAATGAACGAACTCTCCTGATCTCGGGTAAGACAACTTATACACACAGAAGACTGAGAACGGCAAGACGTTCTATTAAGACACATCTGCCATGGCTCTATACGTGTGAGGAGCATCCGGATATACAAATACCTAATACAACAAACTTGTTGGAAGGATTTAACTCACAACTTAAAAGAGCACTGCATAATCATAATGGATTGAATGAAGCTAACAAAAAAAGAAGTTTATAGATGGGCTCATAAATACAAAAAAAGTAGGCAGGAATAACCAGCCTACCAAATGTCCATTACTAAAACCCGAGAGGTTTTCAGCCTACCAAATGTCCATTACGCCTAGAAAAGTTATATGATCTCAGGCTGAAAAAGTAAAAAGGTAGACTATCTGTTAGCCTACCCTTTTACTTTTATGGACGCTGAACCTTTCTAATTATAAAATGTCCAGTACGTACGTTTGTAATTAAAACATTATTTCTTAAAGAACTCTTTTACCGCCTCATTAGGAACCATCTGTTCATCGAAGATATAGGCACCAGTCTTGGGGGCTCTTGACCATTTTGATAACTTTTCGAATATGCACGCCCATCCGTAGAACCTTCGTGGAGGGTTGCGACTGCTTTCTTTGCCATTCTTATTGCAATTAAGAGGTTATTTTTACTTAATTTCTTGTGAAGCGTCATTTTCTTCAAGATAGGATTATACTTCTTTAATTCAAGACGCTCAGGAGTATTTTTACGATTTTTTTGTTGTAACGTAGCGACTAGTTCCCGGCATTCCGCTATCTTTCATTTCTGTGCACTCTAATATAACCTGCACTCTATTGCCTTTTAGCTTTTTGCCATGATAATTATTCTCCTATGACTTTAATATCTTTCCAATCGCAGAAGCCCTTAGAAACGGCTTGCTTCAATGCTGCGTCAAGACCAACTTTATTAATGAGACGAAGACCAGCAGCACTGATCTTGAGACTAATCCAGCAACCTTCTTCTACATAGTAAAATTTCTTGCTGAAAAGGTTAACGTCAAAGCTTCTCTTTGTGCGGTGCTTTGAGTGAGACACATTACAACCTAATTGTGCCTTCTTACCTGTAATCTGACAAATCTTAGACATTGCTATCTTTAATTTTTGTTTTCGTTTATGATACTTATTCCAAACAGGCTGCAAAATTACAATTATTTTTGAATTATACAAAATAATGAAATGAAGAATGGCTGGAATTAAGTATTTTTTTTATTTTTCATCCTGATTGTGAGAATATTTCTCTTTAAGGGAAGTCAATAAACAGGCGTAGGGCATGATTAGTAGCTACAGCAAGATTGATATCGCGGCCATAGTCCGCTTCAAGTTTCAAAGTGTGCACTTCGGAAGCATTACCACATGCAATCCAAATAGTTCCTACAGGAATTTCTGGAGTTCCGCCTGAAGGCCCTGCACAACCTGTGACAGCTATAGCATAGTCTGTATGGAGTGTAGAGCAAGCACCTGCAACCATCTGCTTGGCCACAGCTTCGCTGACAGGACTCTCTTGCTCTAATGTTTCATGACTCACATGAAGTAGATTCTCTTTTACTTCATTCGTATAGGACACTATACCTCCTTTGAAATAATCGCTTGCACCAGGAACTGCAATAATTGCTGTGGCAATGCGCCCCCCCGTACAACTCTCAGCAGTTGACACTGTGCAGTTAATGTCGTAGAAATATTGCTGAATCTCTTTACTTAATATTTTAGTTTCTAATTCCATAACTATTGGATTTATTGAAATGTTACTTTTTGAAAAAGCAGGTGCATTAAGCGCACTAAACTCTTGGTGTACAAATTTAAATTGGCCGACGATAGCTATCATAGCAGCATTATCTGTCGTATAGCTAAACTTTGGAATATAGATAGTCCAGCCATACTTCTGAGCATGTTCATGAAAAGCACTACGTAACCCATTATTAGCTGAAACTCCACCAGCCACAGCTACATGGGTAATGCCCTGTCATTTTCACTGCTAAGCGTAGTTTCTTCATTAATATGTCTACGATAGTGTGCTCTAAACTGGCGGCCAAATCGTTTTTATGATGTGCAACAAAGTCAGGATCTTCATTCACCCAATCACGTAAATGGTAGAGAAACGAAGTCTTCAGCCCGGAGAACGAATAGTCGAAGCCGGCTACTTGTGGCTCTGCAAATTGATAAGCGTGAGGATTGCCTTGTCGCGCTAATTTATCGATGACAGGCTCTCCGGGGTAGCCTCAAACCCATAACTTTTTGAGCATTTATCTATCGCTTCACCCGCTGCATCGTCAATAGTTTGCCCCAGCACTTTGATGTCGTTGTAAGCATTTACTTGCACGATTTGTGAATTACCACCCGAAACGAGTAGACAAATGAAGGGTAGAGGTGGCGCACTGCTGTCGTCGTCGCTTTCTTTAATGAAATGTGCCAAGACGTGGCCTTGCAGATGGTTCACGTCTAACAAAGGGTATGTTGAGCGCGCGTGCAAAACCTTTGGCGAAATTCACTCCCACCAGCAGCGATCCCATGAGGCCTGGGCCACGCGTGTAAGCCACAGCGCTGAGCTTTTCTTTGGTGATGCCTGCCCGCCTGATGGCTCGATCGACCACAGGAACAATATTTTGCTGATGGGCACGCGAGGCCAATTCGGGCACTACACCACCGTAGGCACGATGCACATCTTGCGAAGCGGTGACATTGGAAAGAATGACACCATTTTTTTAAGCACTGCTGCAGAGGTGTCATCACACGAGCTCTCTATACCTAATATATAAATATCCTTATCCATAGTTGTTAATACGAAAGCACTTCAACGCCAGTTTCGGTCATGAGGAATGTATGTTCCCACTGTGCGCTTGGTTTCTCATCACCTGAAATTACTTCCCATCCATAAGGGTCGTCTGCATCAATAAAAACTTTCCAAGTACCCATGTTAATCATAGGCTCGATGGTGAACACCATTCCTGGCACAAGTAGCATACCTGTACCTTTATGGCCATAATGCAAAATTTCGGGTTCTTCGTGCATGGCCAATCCAACGCCGTGGCCGCAAAGGTCGCGTACTACACCATAGTGATATTTTTCGGCATGCTTTTGAATGGCATGTCCAATATCGCCCACAAAGCAATAGGCCTTAGCAGCCTCGGCTCCGATTTCCAAACACTCTTTTGCCACGTGCACTAACTGTTCCTTCTCGGGCGTGGTCTTTCCGCCAACGATAAACATGCGCGAAGCATCGCCAAAATAATTGTTTACGCTCAAGGTCATGTCGACATTCACAATGTCGCCCCTCGCGCAAGATGTCCTCTTTCTTGGGAATGCCGTGACAAACCACCTCATTGATGCTCGTGCACACGCTCTTCGGAAATCCTTCATAATTCAGACAGGCTGGAACAGCGTTATTATCCTTGCAATATTGCATGCAGACGTCATCAATATCTTGGGTTGAGATGCCGGGACGGATGATGGATGCCACAGCATCCAGACAGCCCAGTGTTCACCTTGCTGGCAATACGAATGCCAGCAATCTGCTCGGGCGTTTTAACTCATATCGCGCGTGGGCACCAACTTCCCTTATTTTTCCCAATACATCACCTGCTTATCAAGCTCTGTAATAGGCTGTCCTGGAAAGCAATGCCATCTTTTTCTTGAAATTCATATCCTGCTTTTTAAACTCATGCAAAAATACAACATATATCCGAGAAGAACATCATTTGTCACCAATATTTTTCGGTTCCTTACATCCATATGAGGTTTATCAACCATCATCAATATTAGTATTAAACAAAAATTACATCTAATTTTTCTCATATTCCATCATAATCTCTATCTGGAGATTATAGCTTCCTCCCATAGTTGTATAAAAGAGACTCTTTAGAAGCCTTAACTGAACCTTATGATATAAAAAGGTCCAAAAGATTTGTGTATATCATTAAGAAATACTAAATTTGCAAGCGTTTTAGAAAATGACTATCGGTTCCGTAGCTCAGTTGGATTAGAGCAACAGCCTTCTAAGCTGTGGGTCTTGGGTTCGAATCCCAACGGAATCACGAAAAGGGGTACAGGGGATGTATCCCTTTTTGGTTTTTACCAGCCGTTTTTATTCTTCCGTTTGATAGCAGACAACTTTGTTGCTTAGAGTTAAGGACGTCTACTCCTAATACGGAGGTCAACTCTTACAATTAACTATGAAAAAATTACTCTTCTATCTTGAATATTTAAGCAGCCCTGAACCTACAAACGGAGTAACAAAGGGTGGAAGTCGTAAGCATAGGTCTACGAATCAATAAAAAGCCCAGAGTGAGACATGCTTAAAGATATATATGAAATCAATGCGATGCATTGGCATGCTTTTTCAGGCGTAGTAGAGGAATCTTAACCTCATCGCCTGCTTTTAGAGGTAGGTTGTCGCTATTCAATGCTTCTATATAACATTCCATTCCAGGACCTAAATAAGCATGACTAATCGCATGTAGAGTCTGTCCTGATCCAACCTTGACTATCGTCTTTATACCAATGATATTGTAGGCACCTGTTCGTATTCGGACATCCCGTTGATTCATGGCTTCATATTCACTTGACTTAGCAATAACTTTAGATGTTACCATTGAGGACTGTACATCCTTGGTTGACTTTTCTCTTGTCTGGCGCTGTTGCCTATCAATCTGCTGCGCTCTTTCCACTAAAGAATCATTTTGGGCAAATTGTCGATTCATTGTTGTGGATGTGGCTGATGTTATTTTTGCTTTCGTATTTTCTTTCTTTAAGCGCTTTTGTTGCATTAGCATCATAAGGTTATCTATGCGATGATTGCGAAGATGGATTTCACCCATGAGATAGAAAACACATCCCCATTAGTACAATCAGTGAGCATATACAAAAGCCCATAGTCCATTTTATCCAGCGCTGTATTGGCTGATGAGAGGTTTCAAGTGCAACTTCGGTGTCTTGTTCTAATTCTTGTATTGGAGCAATCGTTTCTGACTGGTTGAAGGCTGTAGTTGGGGGATCGTTCTTTATTTGGGGAGTTAGAACAGCTGTTTCCCTTGTTAGTTTTTTTCCCTCTGCATTGATAGTTGAAGAAGGTGTAGGCTCTGGTTTATCTTTCATATCCGCCATAAATATATTTTCTCTAACCTCAGAGTCTCCCTTTTCTATTACATCAGAATTTACAGCTTGACTCTTGTTCTCTTCCTCTGCAAGAGCTACTACCAGTTTTTCATTGGCGATGCCGATTGAGCGTTCCTTCTTTTCCTGGTTAGAAGGACTAGCATTTTTTATTTCAGAGATATTTTCCTCCATCGCTTCGTCAAAAGCGACTCCTGCATTGAGCACTACAGTGTCGAATTGAGAAAATGGTCGATTGACTAAGTCTTTCATTGCATTATCAGGTGTAAAAGTAATCTTGTCCCGACCTTCAATTACAATGCGTTCACCCGTATTTACATCTATACTTTCACGTGCACTGATGGGCGTAAGTTTGAATGCACTGAGACCTTTTTACTTTAACCAATTTCTCGGACAACACACTATCTTGTAGTGTTTCGATAAATTGTGCTACAAAATATTCGGCATCGGCGGCCGTCAATTCATGCTTTTTCGACCAAATGCTTTGCAATATCTTTCAAATTAGTCATTCCCTTCCTCTCCACTCTTTAACCGTTCTTTTAGTGTCGTTACCGGTTTAAAACCTAAAACTAATTTTCGGTGGAACGAGCATACGTTGTCCCGTAGAGGGACTAACGATAATCCGCTCCAAACGTTTTTACCTCAAAAGTTCCAAAAGCCAGTCATAACTATATTTTCTCCCTATTCCGAAAACGATTTCCCATACCTTCGATAAGGGCATTAACCAATTTTTGTGTATCAGCTTGTGTGTAGCCTGTCCGTTGCGCCAGCTCGGCAATAAATTCTTTGTTGTTCATCGAAAAATATTTTATTTCACCACACGTCCAAACCAATCGAAGGCTTCGCTATCAGTAATCTCTACATTGTAGAAACTACCTACGCGCAAAGGCTTCTCTGCAGCAATCAGCACCTCGGGGTCAACCTCTGGCGAACTGTATTGAGTTCTGCCTACATAGTAATCGCCTTCCTTTCGGTCTATGATTACAGACATAATCTTACCAATGCTTTGAGCCTGGATTTCACTACTAATTTCTTGTTGCACGGCCATCAATATATCTAAGCGCCGTTGTTTTACAGCCTCTGGAACATTGTCTTGATAATGCTGAGCACTATAAGTTCCTTCTTCTTCTGAATAAGCGAAAGCCCCCATACGTTCAAACTTAGCCCATTTCACAAAGTCGACCAACTCGTTGAAGTCGGCTTCGGTTTCGCCAGGAAATCCCACCATAAGTGTTGTACGTAGGTAAATGCCTGGCACTTTTTTGCGTATATGCTTAATAAGTGTCATGGTTTCTTCCTTTGTTACATGCCGTTGCATGGCCTTGAGCATGGAATTTGAAATATGTTGTAGTGCAATATCCAAATAATTACAAACATTAGGCTTCTCACGCATGACGTCCAATAGCTCTAAGGGAAATTGGTTGGGATAGGCATAATGCAGGCGTATCCACTTAACCCCTTTGATATCTGCTATATCACGAATCAGGGTCGGCGATGTGTCGTTGCCCGTCAAGATCGACACCATAATAAGTGAGTTCCTGCGCAATCACTTGAAATTCTTTCACACCTTTTGCTACCAAGTCCTTCACCTCTTGCAAGATGTCTCCTTCTGACGACTGACATGCTTACCTGTAATGATGGGGATAGCGCAATAGGCACAATGCCGATCGCAACCTTCTGCAATCTTGAGATAAGCATAATGGCGTGGGGTGGTGAGATGACGGCTGCTGTTGCAAGCGACAATATCAGCCTTACCTAAATCATAGAGCAATTGCTTATAATTAAATTTACCATAAAACTTATCAACCTCAGGGATTTCTTTTCTCCAATTCGTTTTTGTAGCGTTGAGAAAGACATCCCATAACGAAAAAGTTTATTCAGACGGCCTTCTGTCTTAGCTTGCACAAACTCTAAGATGGTATGAATACTCTCTTCTTGGCCGACTCAATAAAACCGCATGTGTTGATAACGGCAATTTCGCCATCAGGATGCTTACTATCGTGTACACAATGGTAGCCATTGGCCTCGAATTGCTGCATTAAAATCTCACTATCAACCAGATTTTTTGAGCAACCCATGGTAATAATATCGATTTGGTTTTTCTTCATTATTTATCCTTACAGCATGATTAAGTGAATAGTGAATCGACAAATTCACGGCGATTGAATAGTTGTAAGTCATCCATCTGCTCACCCAAACCAATGTATTTTACTGGTACTTTTAGCTGATCACTGATACCTATCACCACACCACCTTTTGCCGTTCCATCTAATTTTGTAATAGCCAAGCTGGTAATTTGTGTAACAGCCGAAAATTGCTTAGCCTGTTCGAAAGCATTTTTGTCCAGTACTACCATCTAACACCAGCATCACTTCATCTGGAGCGGTGGGCGTCACCTTTTTCATAACCTCCTTTATCTTTTTAAGCTCGTTCATGAGGTTTACCTTGTTGTGTAATCGTCCAGCTGTGTCAATCAATACTACATCTGCTGCATTTGCCTTAGCACTTTGTAATGTGTCAAATGCTACACTGGCAGGATCAGCTCCCATTTGTTGCTTTACGACAGGAACACCTACACGTTCTCCCCAAATAGAGATTTGTTCCACGGCAGCGGCCCTGAATGTATCAGCTGCTCCAAGATACACTTTTTTACCAGCACTTTTAAATTGATGAGCCAATTTGCCTATGGTAGTAGTTTTACCCACACCATTTACACCTACCACCAAAATCACATAAGGCTTGTGATTAGCTGGCAATTCCCAATTATCATTATCAAGGGCATTGTTCTCAGCCATCAATGCCATAATTTCTTCACGAAGAATAGTGTTCAGCTCTGTTGTTGAGACATATTTATCGCGGGCAACACGTTCCTCAATGCGATGAATAATTTTGAGCGTTGTTTCAACTCCAACATCGCTGGTGATGAGTACTTCCTCTAAATTATCGAGCACATCGTCATCGATTTTAGATTTTCCTGCCACGGCGCGTGTCAACTTACCAAATACGCTCTCCTTAGTCTTTTCGAGCCCTTTATCGAGCGTTTCCTTGCTCTTTTTGTTGAATAGTCCGAATATTCCCATTTTGTTCTTTAAAAAAGTATTGATATTGTGCAGTGAATGCGCTTTTATTGTCGTTTTGTCTGCAAAAGATAATAAAAAAAGTGGGCATGCTCAAGGTTATTTTTATCAATTTATCTTTTCATCCTCTTTTTCTTTCAGTGTCCTTCACTCTTTCTGTTGAAAGCATGACCCTTTAATAGAAAAAAATAACATATGATAGTGCTCCTTGAAAATAGCATCCACATTTTCAAAAATAAAAAGGTATAAAAATGCACAAGTGTTGCATGGCTAACTGAAAATTATTGGTTACCTTTGGCGCATGAAAACGAAAAATCATTCTCGAGAAGAAAAGTTGCAAAGCCTTTTGCTCGTCTATTGGATATACAAGAACGATTACGGAAAGAATGTCCATGGGATCGAAAGCAGACATGTGAGAGTCTACGTCCCTATACTATTGAAGAGGTTTATGAACTCAGCGATGCGCTACTGAAGGGTGACGCACGAGAAATATGTAGGAGTTGGGTGATGTGTTGGAACACATTGTGTTTTATGCAAAGTTGGCTGAAGAACAGGGGCAATTCGACATTGCCGATGTTTGTGATGCCCATAGTGACAAATTAATGTATCGCCACGATTTCATCGACTGGAATAAAGGAGGGATATGGCGTGTGGTCAATCCTGAAATGGAAATTAATTCCGCTGGACAGGTAGTCTATAGGACTGATGAGGTTACAGCAACACATGCCAACCCTACGACAGCATCAGCAGTGGAGGCATCCTGGGAACAGCGCAAACAACGTGAGCGCCATGGTAATGAAACTGTACTATCGGGTGTACCGACTTCACTTCCCTCGCTCATTAAGGCCGCACGCATTCAAGAGAAGGCGCGCAATGTAGGATTTGATTGGAAGAATCGACGCGATGTATGGCAAAAGGTGCGTGAAGAATTGGACGAATTAGAAGCTGAGTTTGAGCAGGGTGATACAAAACATGCACAAGCTGAATTGGGTGATGTGCTTTTCAGCTTAGTGAATGCAGCACGTCTCTACCAACTCAATCCAGACAGTGCCCTTGAACAAACCAACCAAAAAGTTTATCCGCCGTTTTAGCTATGTTGAAGCACAGGCTAAAGCGCAAGATCGTGCGTTGAGCAATCTGTCGTTGGAAGAGATGGATGCACTTTGGAATGAAGCAAAACGAAAAGAAGAAAAATAATTGGAGGACAGAATATGAAGAAAATAATTTCCTTATGGTTATCGCTTTGGCGGTAGTGATTGTTAATGGTTGTAAACCTAAAACAGCGAGTAACAATCAATCCACAAGCGAGATGGCACAAATGGCTCAAAATGACACCACAACCTATGGAATATGTGCGGAGGGCACCTCTATGCACCATCTTGAACTTATCACCGATATGGGAGATACGTTGCATTATACATTGTTAGAAGAAGGACCAGATTCAGCTGTGATATTAGGTGGATTGCTCTGTGGTGATCGCTTAGCTGTAATTGGGCACAAAGTTGATGGAGAATCTTATGCAAATCGTGTAATAAATCTTACTACTTTACAAGGTAAATGGATAAGTATTGACAAGCAATTTGAAATACTTGAAGGCGGCATTGTGAAAAGTAGTGTAAAAGCAGAGCAAAACCCTTGGACAGAATGGAGAGTTTATAATGGTCAATTGTTACTCAACAGAGACACGTTTGCCATTGATAACTTAGGTGCTGATTCTTTGTATTTAGAAAATAAGGAGGGCATTTTCGCCTATCATCGCTTGCAATAGCTTTCTATTCAACAGAATGGTCACTATGAATACTTTTAAGATTCATATTTTTAGGTTGCGGTTCTGCCTTACCTACACTACGCCACAATGCTTCATCGCAAGTGGTTGAAATGGGCAATAAATTTTTCATGATTGATTGCGGAGAGGGCACACAAATGCAATTACGCCACACGCATATTCATTTCGCAAAGCTGCAAGCCATTTTTATTTCGCATTTACATGGTGACCATTGTTTTGGTTTATTGGGCTTGTTGAGCACGTTTGGAATGCTTGGTCGCACTGCTCCTATGCACATCTATGCTCCTCAAGAATTCGAAACTATTTTTCAGGAGCAGCTTGCTTTCTTCTGTGCAACGTTGGGCTTTGAGGTTGCTTTTCATGGGTTAGACACTACGCAAAGTAAAATAATTTATGAGGACAGGGGATTGACCGTGACCACCATTCCCTTGCAACATCAGGGTGCCTACATGCGGCTTCTTGTTTCGAGAAAAGCCCAAACTGCCACATATTAATCGTGCAATGATAGACTTCTATCATGTGCCAGTGAGCCAAATCAACAACATCAAAGCTGGGCAGGACTGGATTTCGCCAGCAGGAGACGTCATTCCACACGAACAATTAACAACACCTGCCAACCCAATACGGGCTTATGCCTATTGTAGCGACACGCGCTATATTCCCACGTTGCACACTTTGCTGCAAGGCGTTGATATGCTTTTATCACGAGAGCACCTATGCAGAAGATTGTGCAGCGCATGCAAAAAAATATTGGCATTCTACCGCGAAAGAAGCTGCCATGGTGGCGCGCGATGCGAGAGTGGGACGATTATTATTGGGGCACTACAGCTCAAGGTATGAGGACGAGCGTGTGTTGCTCAACGAAGCCAAAACCGTTTTCGAACAGAGTATGCTGTCTGACGAGGGATTAGTTGTGACACTTTAAGATATTCAAAGATTATTAACAAGAGAACTAATGTAGTGATTATATTTAGAACAAAAACATTGAATGCATATCGTTTCAGGATAAACGTATTTACTTTTTGATGGTTGTTTTTTTGTCGTAGCCTGTAAAGAGCGGGCCGACAATCCCAATGCAAATTTGCAATTATCGCACTATGCAACGCTGCGCCAATCGAACTATGCACTAAATTCACATCAAATACGGCGTTACATCGTGCAATTGAAGAGGAGCGATACTGACTCGATGATGCCCGACATGCGCTGTAAAGCCCATTATACGCGACGTGGAACCTTTTTGTGGATTACGCGGAATGGCGTAAATGCGCAGGCTGAAACGCTCTTAATGGCTTTGCAAAACGTGAAGCAGTTGGGCTTCCGACCAGAGAAATTCCGTGTGCAAAAAATCACCGATGATTTGCAGCGTGCACGCAATTTAGATTTTTCGGATAGCAGCCATGCCATCAACAAGGTTTTCGCCCGATTGGAATACAACCTCACCAAAGCTTATTATCGTTATGCTGCCGGCATGCAGTTTGGTTTTGTCAACCCTCACACGACATTCAACCGCTTGATTTGCTGAAGTCCGACTCACATCACAGTCTTATCGCAGCTTGTTTGACGTGCCCATGAAGCGGTTGAATCGCAGTTTTTTCAGCGTTTGTCAGCGCAAATTGGCGCACGACAGCTTGGCGGTATTCCTGCAAGAGATTCTTCCGCAGAGTGCATTATATAAAAGGTAGGAGGAGATGCTGCAAATCGAAACCAACCCGCAGCAACGTCTGCGCATTCTTTTGCAACATGGAACGTGCACGCTGGCGCACAGACGACAGGCCGTCGCAGCATACCAAATATGTGATGGTGAACATTCCCGCATTCCAGCTGCGAGCCGTGGATGGCGAAGACGTGATGGAGATGCGCGTGGGTTGCGGTGCCTTAGACACGAAAACACCCTTGCTCACGAGCCGTTTTATGCGCATGGACATTAATCCACAATGGATTGTGCCACGAAGCATCATCGAAAAATCCATTTTGCCACAAGCAGGAAATGCTGAATATTTCGAGGCGCGCAATTTCTTTGTACGACAGCGTTCGACAGGACGAAAAATGCCACTCGACCGGGTAACACCCAGTATGCTCGCATGAGCAAAGACTACTTGGTCATTCAATCGGGCGGGTAGGGAACTCGCTGGGGCGCATCGTGTTTCGTTTTAACAACAAATTCAGTGTGTTTTTGCACGACACTGATCAGCGCGACTTCTTTGCCAAAAACTCACGCGATGTGAGCCACGGCTGCGTCCGCGTGCAGCATCCCTATGCGTTAGCCCTCTTTCTTTTGGGCAAGAAAGACGAGCAGTTGGCCGAGAAAATACGATATTCGATGACGGCCGACATCGGGAAAAAGAAAGCGAAGCCCACCGATGGCGACGAAAAAGGTTGTCGAGAAGCAAGACACCTTGAAGCGGCAATTGCTGATAGGCTCGGTCAACATCACGCCCGAAGTGCCGCTCTTCATCACCTATTTCACGCTCTATCCCGATGCTAATGGCATTATGCGTTCCTACAGCGATGTCTATGGCTACGACCAAGTGATGTATAACATATTAAAGAATTATGGAGCACGATAACCCCCGTATGCAGCGCTATTTTCTTTATTTCAGCTATGATGGCACCAATTACCATGGCTGGCAGCTGCAACCCAATGGTATCTCGGTGCAGGCTGTGCTGCAACAGGCTTTGATAACGCTTTTGCGCACGCCCATTGAAGTGGTGGGAGCGGGCCGAACCGACACGGGTGTGCATGCCCGATTGATGGTGGCGCATTTCGATTTTGCAGAGGAAATGGACACAGAACAAGTGGTTTACCGGTTAAATCGCATGCTGCCAAAGGACATCAGCGTGCAAAAGCTGGTGCCAGTGGATGGCGACATGCACGCACGTTTTTCGGCAAAATGGCGCACCTATCGTTATTACATCCATACCGCGAAGTCGCCTTTTCTGCGCCACTATTCGCTGCTCGTCACTTTTCCGCTCGACTTCAAACAGATGAATGAAGGCTGCAAACTGCTGCTGGCACAGCACGATTTCGCCGCCTTTTGCAAAAGTGGCGGCGACAACAAAACAACACTTTGCGAAGTGACGACCTGCCAATGGGTGCAGACAGCGGCACACGAATGGTATTTTGAAATCACGGCCAACCGATTTCTGCGCAACATGGTGCGTGCCACAGTGGGCACACTCATGCTTTTGGGGCGGCACAAAATCTCGTTGTCTGAATTCCAGCGCATCTTGACGGACGGCAACCGCAGCCAAGCGGGGAGAGCATGCCCGGCCATGCGCTGTTTTTTTAGAAGACATTGTTTATTAGTCGGGGGAGGAAGAAATGAAGCGCTTAGACCGGAAATCTGTGTTCGGGACTCCCCGACGGGTTGCTTTTCTCAAAAATGCTTGTTCGGGAGTCCCCGAAGCATTGTTTTTCTCAAAAATACTTGTTCGGGACTCCCCGAAGCGTTGTTTTTATCAAAAATGCTTGTTCGGGACTCCCCGAAGCGTTGTTTTTATCAAAAATACTTGTTCTGGAGTCCCCGAAGCGTTGTTTTTCTCAAAAACAGCCGAAACACACCCTGTATCTCGTATGTTTTTTTCAAAAACGGACGTTCCAACCCCTTGGACGGGCAATTTTTCAAAAACGGATGTTCCAACCCCTTGGACGGGCTTAACAATTAAGAATATATTGCAATGTGGTTACTCTTAGCATTCCTTTCGGCGGCGCTGCTTGGCTTTTTACGACACGTTTAAGAAAAAGTCGTTGCGCAACAACGCGGTCATTCCCGTTTTGTTTCTCAACACGCTGCTTTCAACGCTCATTTTTTTCTCCCTTTCATTGTTCTGTCCGCTTCGTCGCACACCTTGGACGGCAGCATGTTTTATGTGCCTCAGATGGGGTGGGCGGCACATCGTTTCATTTTTGTTGAAGAGCCTTTTTGGTGCTGTCGAGCTGGATTTTTGGCTATTTTTGCCATGAAGCATCTTCCGCTAAGCATTGTTGGTCCCATCAATGCCACGCGCCCCGTGTTGGTGCTGGTGGGGGCGCTGCTGGTTTTATGGCGAGCGGCTCAATCTGTGGCAGTGGGCGGGTGTGTTGCTGGCCATTTTGTCATTCTTCTTGTTGAGCCGAAGCGGGCGGAAAGAGGGCATTGACTTTAAGCACAATCGCTGGATATTGTGCCTGATTATTGCAGCATTGTTGGGTGCAGCGAGTGGTTTGTATGACAAATATCTGATGGCCTCTGTGCAGGATGGTGGCGTGGGGCTGAATCGCATGGTGGTGCAAAGCTGGTATAACATTTATCAGATGGTTTTAATGGGCATCATTTTGTGCACCATTTGGTTTCCCAAACGGCGGCTGTCAACGCCTTTTTCGGTGGGATGGCGCGATTGTTTTCATCTCTATATTCCTAAGTCTTGCCGACTTCGTCTATTTTTATGCGCTAAGCCTCCCCGGTGCCATGATTTCGGTTGTGAGCATGGTGCGCCGTGGCAGTGTCATCGTGAGTTTCATCACGGCAGTGCTCTTTTTCCGGGAGCGCAATGTTAAAGCCAAAGCCGTCGATTTGCTGTTGGTGTTGCTGGGCATGATTTGCCTCTACATCGGCTCGCATTGACGGGATGGGGCAGCAAAAATAATACCATCAAGATGGCACCGCTTTGCAAGAATAATCGTATCTTTGCCTGCACGAACGAAAAAAACAAGTATTTATGGCACACAATATATTTAAAGGTTTAGGTATCGCGCTCATCACTCCATTTACATCCGAAGGGAGCGTCGACTATGATGCATTGAAGCGACTCATAGAATATCAGTTGGCGAACGGCGCCGACTTTTTGTGTATTTTGGCAACGACGGGCGAGGCACCTTGCCTGACCCAGCAAGAGCGTGACGACATCACGGCATTTATCAGAGAGCGCGTGGCAGGACGTGTGCCTATCCTTAAATATTGTGGTGGAAACAATACCGCCGCTGTGGTGGAAGAGATCAAGACGACCGATTGGACAGGAATTGATGGTATTTTGAGCATTTGCCCCTATTACAATAAACCTTCCCAAGAAGGAATTTATCAGCATTTCAAAAGCCATTGCCGAAGTGAGCTCGTTGCCCATTGTGCTCTATAACGTCCCGGGGCGGACAGGGGTCAACATGAAGCCCGAAACCATTGTCCGCTTGGCCAATAATTTTGCGAATATTGTAGGCGTGAAAGAAGCCAGCGGCAGCATGGAGCAGGTGGATGAGATTATTAAGAATAAGCCCCATCGTTTTTGACGTGATTAGTGGCGATGATGCTTTGACATTCTCCATGGTGGCCAGTGGTGCTGCAGGCGTTATTTCCGTGATTGGCAATGCGCTGCCGAAAGAGTTTAGCCGTATGATTCGCTTAGAATTTAATGGAGAATATGAGCCTGCACGGAAAATCCATCACAAATTCACCGAACTCTATTCATTGCTCTTTATCGATGGAAATCCTGCGGGGTGCAAAGCATTGTTGAATGATATGGGGATGATTGAAAATGTGCTGCGCCTGCCATTAGTTCCCACAACGATAACGACAAAACAAAAGATGGCGGCTATCCTGAAAGAGCTTCGCATATGATGTTGTAGCAAGCAGAGGAGGGTAGAGGCCGCCTTTACCAACGGCTGCTACCGATGGTCATTTTCTTTAAATCGTAGTAGCTGCCGTTATAGATATTAAAATCGACATAACCTTTTATACCAGGAATTTTTCCTGCATCGGTGTGTTGCCAAAATTTCCAAGCACCTTTATATTCCACCTTGTCTACATAGTAGTGAGCTATCCAATAGGGATAGTCATTGAAAACGGGTGCTGAAAGATATTGCTGCTTGAATTTGTGGTAGGTATAGAGTATGGGCTTCACGTGATATTTATCTTCCACAATGTGAGCCAAGTGAGCACATCGCGTTGAAAATCTTCGGTGCTTTGTTCAGGGCGTTTGTGCTCCACGTCTAAAACGGGTGGCAAATCACCATCATTAAGATGAACTTTATCGAGAAAAATAATAGGCTCGATCGCGTGCAGATGATTTGGTGCTCCAAAAAGTGATAGGCACCGCGAATGAAACCATAGTCTCCGGCACTCTGATAGTTTTTCATAAAACGTTTCGTCGAGCTTGCCCGTTCCTTCTGTGCTCTTCATAATGACAAAACGAATGGGATTTCCCTCAATCATTGCATTGGCCACTTTCTCCCAGTCGATGTTAGTTTGATAATGCGAAATATCAATGCCATGAATTTCATAGCCCTCGGGATATTTAGCTTCACCATAAAGCGCGCGCCAACGGAACCCCGTAGGCCCAACAAAGAAAATGATAAAAGCACCAAACGTAGACCGCTATCATGCCCACGGCTCCCCATGCAATAGTTTTTGCGTGAGAGATTGCGAAAGGGCGAAAAACGTTTTTCGTTTCGTTGATTTCTTTTTCGAGTCCGCCTATAAGTTCTTGTTGTTGTCATGCAAATAAGGATATAGGGAAAGGTTTAACTACTGTGTCTTTCCTTTCCCTATATATGAATTGATAATAACGTCGGATTACTTCTGTTCCAAAATCAGCGTTTTGGTTGGTCGATCGCAGACTTCAGCTGGCCCCCAATATTGAATAGGACCTGGATAAACATATTCTGTATTCTTAGCCCATTCATCGCGCTTCGCAGCAAATGCTTTGAAAGGCTTACCATCAAGTTCAACCAATGCCTTACGGATTACAGGTTTCATCTCACCATTTCTACGTTCCATATTCATCATCATTGTAATAGGCACACCACCAGCTTTCCAGTTGTCTGTTGTAGCTGTTGTATTCTTGACTATAGCCATGTAGCCTGTCTTTCCATTAGCAATGAGCTGGGCCGCACTGGTTCCTAAAGCATAACAATAGTCGGCATCAAAGTTAGATGGGGCAGCGCAACGTCCTTCATAACCGAAGAAGTGGTGTTGGGGTGCGAATTTACCATTGTATTTGCCTTCTTTTGCCCACTGCTGAAGCTTAACATCAACCATCTCTGAAAGAAGCTTTTCTGTCTCGATGAGTGATACTTGTACGTTGCCATGTGGATCACGATCCAAACTCAATTGGCGTGCAACGCCTTCTGGAAGAGTTTCAAAAGTTGCAGCATTTTCTTTTGACAGATGATTAAGAATATAAGTGCGCTGTGCATCCTTATCCAAATCTTTTATAGTCAGCACCATGAGTAGCGAGTAAATCGTTCAATTCTTGAATCAAACGACCAATAGCAGGAATAAACTCTATTAATCCCTCTGGAATAAGCACCACACCGAAGTTATTGCCTTGTGCAGCACGATAAGCAACAGTGTTGGTAATGTTTTCTACCACTTCGTTCAGCGTAAGATCGTTCTTCTCTATTTCTTCTGAAATTAAGCAAATGTTTGGCTGAGTTTGTAGCGCACATTCCAATGCAATATGCGAAGCCGAACGTCCCATAAGTTTCACAAAGTGCCAATATTTACGTGCAGAGTTACAGTCACGCTCAATATTACCAATCAACTCTGAATAGGTCTTAGTAGCAGTATCAAAACCAAAAGATGTTTCGATTTGGCTGTTCTTCAAATCACCATCAATAGTCTTTGGACACCCAATCACTTGAACACCATATTTCTTTGCAGCATAATATTCGGCTAATACGCAAGCGTTGGTATTTGAATCGTCACCTCAATAATAACAATAGCACTGATATCTAATTTGCGAATGATTTGCAATCCTTTTTCAAATTGTTCTTCTTTCTCCAATTTCGTGCGTCCAGAGCCAATCATATCGAAACCTCCGGTGTTGCGATACTGGTCTATAAATGTGGAGGTAATTTCAACATAATTATGGTCAACCAATCCACCTGGCCCCATTAAAAAACCATACAGACGATTCTCAGGATTGAGTTTCTTGACTGCATCAAACAAACCACTAATGACATTGTGTCCGCCTGGAGCTTGCCCGCCAGAAAGAATGATACCAACATTCATCTTCTTTTGACAGCTCTCATTCCCTGGGGCAAATTCAATCAACGGCATCCCATATGTGTTAGGGAATAATTTTTTAATCTCCTCTTGGTTGTCAACACTTTGTGTAGGTGCTCCTTCTACAATCTTCACCGCACCCTGAAGAGCTTTGGGCAATTTAGGCTGATACGCAGATCTTGCCTTCTGCAATGCGCTAATTTCCATCATTTTAATTTTATTCTTTTGATTATAAACTAATATTATGCAATAACACGGGCAAATTTACGGCTTTTTCCATGAAACATAAAAAAATAAAAAGGAATGAAAAACAAAAATTATGAGAAACTTTTTAAAGCATCCGTTTTGCAATTACGATTTTTTTGCTTATCTTTTGGCAAGTATAAATATAAAGGTTACTAAGATTATGGCTAAGAAGAGAGAATTAAAAAGGTCTATAGACTATGTTTGTAGCGACCTGTTTGCTGAGGCCGTAGCAGCTTCACTTTATGGTAAAAAGATTAATAAGGAAAATTTAGATGCTCTGTTGGCGATGATACTTTCTATTCATAGTGATTTTATCCGTCGTATTTCTCATCCAGAACCAGGACTTTCTGCAAAGGCTTATTACAAAGCTATTATCAATGATTTCAATACTCAGATAAATGAAGTCATAGACCATATTCAGAATATATAACAACGCATGCATATACAAAAATTTGCTAGTTGGCTTCTTTATCAGAAAATGGGATGGACAAAGCATGTTACCATCCCATTCCCTGACAAATTTATTATCTGTTTAGCACCTCATACAAGCAATTGGGACTTTGCATTAGGTCAATTATTTACATGGTCTGAAGGCATAAAGATTAATTTCTTAATGAAGCGTGAATGGTTCTTTTGGCCATTGGGCATGTTGTTTAGACGGTTAGGGGGCATACCCGTGTGGCGGAGTAAGCATAGTAGCATGACAGATAATTTAGTTCATACGGCTATACAATCGTCTAATTTCAAACTTTGTATTACTCCCGAAGGAACACGTTCACCCAATGCAGACTGGAAAAAGGGGTTTTATTACATTGCGCTTGGTGCGAAAATTCCCATTCTTCTCTATGGCGTTGATTATGAAAAGAAACAGATTGTATGCACGCAAACTTTTATTCCATCCGGTGATATTGAACGTGATATGCCTTTAATAAAAGATTATTTCAAGTCATTTAAAGGGAAAAAGCCAGAGAATTTTGCTTATTGAGAAGAGTTTACCACATCTACGAAAAGTATTGCTATTGTTATCACTGCTTTGGTATGGATTGTTTCTGTGGGCAGAAATGCCCACAGATTTAAACACCTATAAAGTGATGATGAACGGCTACTTTTCGAAATATTATCAAGAGAAGTTTGATTTTTCGGCTCTGATAGAGGTAAAGTCTATCACTTTAGATGTAAAAGGACGCCTCTTAGTAGAGTTCCATAGTGCTCCCGATTTACAAAAATATTACGCCTAAGCAATTGCATAAGCTTTTATAAATCGATAAAGAAACTACTTCCTACTTTCACACAGCATTATCAGCTGGAATTGCAATGTGGCGGGCAACCCATAGCGTATTTTTTTACCAGATGCCAAACTGCCTGCAGATATTGGTTGTCAGTTTTGGGGAGATATAGATTATGTCGATGCACCGTGGGTAGCAAATGCTTCACGTCCATTTGCTATTCCGCATGGCTTGTTTGGCCGCCATATTGCCCTATGGGCGAGCCATGGGCGCTATTATGACGTGAACAAAAGTAAATGGGTGTGGCAGCGCCCTGCGCTCTTTTGCACAACAGAAGATTTGTTTACGCAAACGATAGTCGTACCTTATCTCATCCCGATGTTACAACGTGCAGGGGCAGTTGTGTTCACGCCACGTGAGCGTGATTGGCAAACCGAAGAGCACATCATCGATAATGATATTTCAAAAGTGCCAGCCTATCAGGAGGAAAATATAAAAGGTGAGTGGACCACTACCGCCACTCCTGGTTTCTCTATGCATCAAGGAAGTTATGAAAATGGTGAAAATCCGTTTGAACAGGGGACGGCGCGCATGACGAAAGCCACGAGAAGCAAAAGTCCGTCACTTATTTCCTATCAGCCCACATTCCTGAAGGCAGGGCGCTTTGCCGTGTATGTGAGCTATCAAACGGTGGAAAAAAGTGTTTCCGATGCTGAATATATCGTTTATCATCGCGGGCTGGCAACTCGTTTTTTGGTCAATCAGACCATGGGTGGTGGTACATGGGTTTATTTGGGTACATTTGATTTCGATGCTGGCAGTAGCTTGGACAATCGCGTTGTGCTCACCAACCACTCCGCGCATCACGGTGTAGTTACAGCCGATGCTGTGCGTTTTGGAGGTGGAATGGGCAATATTTCGCGTGGCGGAATAGTCAGTGGTATGCCGCGTTGTTTGGAAGGTGCACGCTACTATGCGCAATGGGCTGGGGCACCCACGTGGGTGTATAATGGGAAATTAGGGTACCAACGATTATGGGGATGATATCAATGCACGTCCTCTGATGACCAACTGGCTTAGCGGAGGTTCATGCTATGTGCCCAACTTAGATGGTAAGCGCGTTCCGATCGAATTGGCTTTGGCGGTGCATAGTGACGCAGGCTACAACACCGATGGCAGTTTGGTGGGTTCGTTGAGCATTTGCACAACCCATTTCAACGAAGGCCAGCTGAATGCTGGCGTGAGCCGTTTGGTTTCAAAAGATTTTGCACAACAGTTGTTGGATGGGCTGCAACGAGATTTGTCGACTCCACAAATTCCATGGCCCCTTCGTTATCTTTTGGGACAAGAATTATGCTGAAACACGTTTGTCCGAAGTGCCGAGTGCCATTATCGAGACCCTTTCCCATCAGAATTTCCCCGATATGTTGTTAGGGCAAGCCCCCATTTTTAAATTTCTCATGGCACGCTCTCTTTATAAGACGATTGCTCGCTATGTGAATGGTGCACACGGACGTCCCACGGTTATTGCGCCCCTCGCCCCACAAGACTTTCGTCTCACTTTTGTGCAACCGCAACGCATTCGTCTGGCTTGGTCGGCTACTCCAGATCGTTTAGAACCCTCAGCCATGCCCCTCTTCCTACGTTGTCTACACGGCTATGGGCGACAAAGGTTATGACAATGGTGTTGTGGTGGGCACACCTTACACAGAAATCGATCTGCAGCCTGGCGTGCAATATAACTTCAAGGTGACGGCTATCAATCAAGGCGGTGAGATTTTTCCAACAGAGGAACTTTCGGCCTATTATGCGTTGGGTGCCACAAAAACGATTCTTGTGGCAAATGGATTCACTCGTTTAGCCCCACCATTCGTGGTGGATGATGGCGACCAGCAAGGCTTCGATATCGATAAAGACCCTGGCGTGTCCTATGGTTTAACAGCAGGATGGAGTGGGCGACAGCTCAATTTTGATAAGGCACGCATGGGAATTGAGGATGCAACAGGTTTGGGCTATAGCAGCAACGAGCTTGAAGGAAAATTCATTGCTGGTAACGATTTCTCGGCTGTGCGCAGCCATGTGGAAGCCCTTGCTGCTATAGGCACCTATAATGTGGCCAGTTGTGCGCTCAGCTGTGTAGAGAAGCGGCAAGAATCGCTCGCTCGCTATCAGGCTATAGACATTCTTTTGGGCTTGCAGAAAACCGACAGCTACGGTCAGACTTTCTCAAAGTCGTTGCAACAGCTGCTGCGCGATTATGTTGTTCAGCACGGACAACTATTGGTAAGTGGCAGTTATGCGGCCTCCGACCAGCGTAGCGAGTCTGACAGAAAGTTTCTTTCTGATGTATTCAAGGTTGAGTCAATCAGCTGCGATTCGTGCCATGCTGGCGAAACCGTTTACGCTGTGCGAGATAGCTTCGACATTTATCGCACCCCCAACGCTGAACATTATTCTGCAACTTCGGTCGATGCACTGCAACCTTTGGATGGTGCGGCCACGATGCTGCAATATAGTGACGGGCAGCCGGCTGCGACATGCTACCGCGGTTCAAATTATCGGGCGTGGCTCATGGGCTTTCCTTTTGAATGTATTCGGCAACGTTCGCAACGCACCATGCTGATGCGCACCATCATGCAGCAACTTTTTCAATAGATGAAATCATCCATTTATAATATAAGATATGTATAAAAATACAAGCAAAATCCATCGGGAACTCGTTCGATAGAACTCACCGAAGAGCATCTGCAAACCATTGATCGTTATCATCTGACGCGCAATTTGGTAGATAGTAATGGCATTGTTGATGAAAACGTGTTAGACAAGCTGAAATTCAATGTGCGTTCATTGCTCGAAAGCGACGAAGGTAACAATAAGCAGCTGCTGGATCTTTGTCTCGATGTGATTTACCATCCCAATATGAAGGCTTTTGGCTTGCACCAGTTGATGTTACTATTTGCCGATTGGAAGAGTAAGCAGGCAGGAGAAGAAGGGCGCGAAGCATAAAAGGATGCCTCCAGCGCACATTCTGCATGGTTTTTAAAAACGAAATGCCCTTTCGCGCGTTGTTTCTCGGGGACTTTTTCCCAAAACATCCTTTCGCGCGTTGTTTCTCGGGGACTTTTTCCCAAAACATCCTTTCGCGCGTTGTTTCTCGGGGACTTTTTTCCCAAAAACATCCTTTCGCGCGTTGTTTCTGGGAGACTTTTTTTCCAAATCACCCTTTTCGCGCGTTGTTTCTCGGGGACTTTTTTTCAAAATCATCCTTTCGCGCGTTGTTTCTGGGAGACTTTTTCAAAATCACCCTTTCGCGCGTTGTTTCTCGGGAGACTTTTTTTCAAAAATCACCCTTTCGCGCGTTGTTTTTTGGGAGACTTTTTCCAAACCACCCTTTCGCGCGTTGTTTTTGGGAGACTTTTTCCAAAGCACCCTTTCGCGCGTTGTTTCTCGGGGACTTTTGGCACAAGAAGCATTTCCGATGTGTAGAGAACATAGTTTAAATACAGACATAAAAAAAGAGATAAAAAGATTGGATTCACCGCATTATCAACTCACCGATTTTCTACCAACTACAAAAAAAGAATGCCTGCTCCGTGGCTGGGACGAGCTTGATGTTATTCTTTTTTTCGGGCGATGCCTATATCGACCATCCCTCTTTGGCGTGGCCGTCATCGGTCGCTCTTTAGAAGCTGCTGGTTATCGTGTAGCCATCGTGCCGCAAACCCGATTGGCATGGCGACTATCGTGATTTTTAAAAAGCTGGGACGACCAAGATTGTTTTTTTGGTATTTCGCCGGGCTGCATGGATTCGATGGTAAATAAATACACGGCTAATCGACGGTTGCGAGCTGTCGACGAATACAGCCCCGATGGTCGACATGACTGCCGTCCCGAGTATCCGACGATAGTTTATTCGCAGATTTTAAAGCAACTTTATCCCGATGTTCCCGTCGTCTTGGGCGGCATTGAAGCCTCTATGCGCCGCCTCACACACTATGATTATTGGCAAGATCGGTTGCGGCCGAGTATTCTCTGCGATAGTAAGGCCGATTTGATACTCTATGGTTCGGGGGCAAAGTCCATTCTTCAGCTTTGCCAAGACATTGATGCAGGCCGTCGCATTGCCGATATTCACGACATTCCACAGACGGTTTATCTGACGTCTGTTGCCCAATTTGCCAATGAAATCAAGACCGATGACATTGTGTTGCATGCTCACGAAACTTGCTTGCACGACAAACGTGCCGAGGCCGAGAACTATCGGCATATTGAGGAGGAGTCAAACAAGATTCATGCGCAGCGGCTTTTGCAGCAGGTAGGCAAACAATATGTTGTGGTCAATCCGCCTTATCCCACGATGACAAACCGATGAGGTGGATGCGCTTTTTGACCTTCCTTATACACGTTTACCCCATCCAAAATATAAAAAAATAAGCGGTTGCAGGCCTACGACATGATTAAATTCTCCATCAACATGCACCAAGGCTGTTTTGGTGGCTGTGCGTTTTGCACCATCTCGGCTCATCAGGGCAAGTTTGTGGCCTGCCGTAGCCAGCGTAGCATTGTGGAAGAAGCACGAAAGGTGACGCAGATGCCCGATTTTTAAAGGCTACATCTCTGACCTTGGCGGGCCGTCGGCCAACATGTATGGCATGCGTGGTCGCAACCTCAAAGTATGTGAGCATTGTAAACGTCCATCGTGCATCCATCCGCAGATTTGCCCCAATTTGAATGTGGATCATAGTCAACTGTTAGAAATCTATCGTGCCGTAGATGCACTTCCTGGCGTAAAAAAAGAGCTTCATTGGGAGTGGCGTGCGTTATGATTTGTTGTTGCACAAGAGCAAGGACGAGACGCTCAATGCGGCAGCAAAACAATATACGCGCGAACTGATTGTTAATCATGTGAGCGGACGCTTGAAAAATTGCTCCAGAACATACACAGGACGAAGTGCTTCAACTTATGCGGAAGCCCCTCGTTTTTCGCAGTTTTATGCGTTTAAAGAAATCTTTCGATCAAGTGAATAAAGAGGCTGGATTGAAGCAGCAACTCATCCCTTATTTCATCAGTTCGCATCCAGGATGTCGAGAAGAAGATATGGCCGAATTGGCCGTGATTACTAAAAAATTAAACTTCCAGTTAGAGCAGGTGCAGGATTTTACACCTACACCCATGACCATTTCAACCGAAGCCTGGTATACGGGCTACAATCCCTACACATTAGAACCTGTGTTCAGTGCTAAGACGCCTCAAGAAAAGTTAGCACAACGTCAATTCTTCTTTTGGTATAAGACGGAGGAACGAAAGGGGATTGCGCGCGAATTACGGCGTATTCATCGCGAAGACCTCATTGCAGCCCTTTTTCCCAAAGGGCAACCTGCAAGTCTTTCAAAGTCGCATGAAGCGCATTATGATGACCGTCCTATAGGTAGTACGTATACGCCCATGGCACATGGAGTGACTATAACCAAGCGAAGTGGTAGAGCTCAAAATGCACATCGGAAGATAACTGCCACACAAGAACCTCTGAAGGCTAAGGATAAGCCCAAGAGTTTTAATCCAAATTTTTAGACGGCGTAGAAAAATGAATCGCCAGAAATCTCTTTCACAATCCTTTAAATAAAATAGATGATCGATCTAAATTCACTTACTGATGAAGAGTTGGCATTGCGCTATGTGGCTGGCAACAATCACGCTTTTGATGAATTGTTGCGACGCAATCAAAGTCAACTCTTTACATATATTCTCTTCGTGGTTCGTGACCGGCATGTGGCAGATGATATTTTCCAAGAAACTTTTGTGCGAGCCATTAGCAAGTTACAGAATAATGACTACCGAGCGAATGGAAAAATTTGGTGCGTGGCTTACGCGCATTGCCCACAACGTGATGATAGATTTATTTCGCTCACAAAAACATAAAAACATCATTTCTATTGAAGATGATACGCTCACACAACTCTCAGCGAGAACAATTTTGGCTAACAATATTGAAACTGAGTGCATTAATGCACAAATACTGACTGATGTAAAACGAATGGTAGATTTGCTTCCTCCTGTACAACGCGAAGTTGTTTTCATGCGTTTTTACCAACAAATGCCGTTTAAAGAAATTGCAGAGCGAACCAATGTAAGTATCAACACAAGTTTAGGACGTTTGCATTATGCCATTCGCAATTTGCGAAAGATGGCACGAATGTACAACATCTCTTTGCATCTTGCTTGATTTTCAAATCAACATAATAACGATTCAAATTAAAGCATCTACTACATAAGTCTAACGTGTTTTAAGGAAGAGATGGTTTCAAGTGGGTTTTGACTCCTAAAAATATAACTTCCACTTACTAAAACGTCAGCACCTGCTTGAACAAGTGCTGGTGCTGTGTTTGCATCAACACCCCCATCTACTTGAATTAGCGTGCTGGTGTGTGCAGCTTCTATCATCTGTTTAAGCCGCTTAACTTTTTCTATTGTGTGTGGAATAAATTGTTGTCCACCAAAAACCGGGGTTTACGCTCATTAACAATATCATATCTACAATATCAATTACATCTTCTAACGTACTAATGGGGCTTGCAGGATTGAGTGTGACACCTGCTTTCATTCCAGCCGCATGAATTTGCTCGATAGTGCGATGTAAATGCGTACAAGCTTCATAGTGCACATTCATCATCATTGCTTGCAGGCGAGCCACTTGCTCAATATAGCGCTCGGGTTGCACAATCATAAGATGTACATCTAAAGGTTTCTTACATATTTTTTGTACAGCTTCAATTACAGGAAAGCCAAATGAAATATTGGGTACAAAGACACCATCCATAATGTCCAAGTGCAACCAGTCGGCATCACTTTGATTAATCATCTCAATATCCTTTTGCAAATTTAGGAAATTGGCTGATAAGAGTGAGGGAGAAATGAGTGTTTCCATATTGTTTTATTTCTTTTTAATTTAAATGAGAAGAAGTCATTCCACATTTTGATTTTTGTCGACTGATAAGCATAAGCCACTTGACGAATCAAGTGCAATACCTGCCAAGAAGGTTTTTAGAATCTCTTCTCTTTGATACTTCATACGTCTCTCTTTAATAAATAGTTATCTCTTTCTCTAACGTAACTTAGTTAATAATATTGCATTTTTCCTATAATCTTTAATGTTTTATTTCCAAACTAATTGTAAATTTGCAAGTGATATGGGGCATTTCCCTTACGTAAATAGTACAACTTCTGTAAACATTGAAAATGGTTCTAAAAAATCAACAGCTACCTTTGCAAATAAAGGTTTGTGGCTTGTGCAGTACTCGCAATATAAAAGATGTTTCAAATCTTTCAGTTGATATGATTGGTTTCGTTTTTTCACCGGAGTCTTCGCGTTTTATTCGTTTGCAGCCGAGTGGGGCAGGGCTTTTACCTGATTATGCAAAACCTCATCATGACATCTTGTTGAAGCAGCCAACTCAAACCTCTCAACAGCCTAAACGTGTTGGAGTGTTTACAAAAGCTATGCCACAACAAATAATCACCTATATCTATAACTACCAATTAGACTACGTCCAATTTGATGGGGATGTATCCCCCATGCTCATTGATAACCTGCGACGTAGCATTATTCCAGATATTCGTCCCAATCTTCATTTTATAAAAACAATTTATGTGGCAGATGAAGTAGATGTAATCAATAGCCAGCAATATGAAGGTCATGCTGACATGCTTTTATTTGATGCGAAAAGCAATCAAGGAGGGAGTATAGATGAGCCTTTTTAATTGGAATATTTTTGCATGCCTATCATGGCAAACTCCCTTTTTTTATTAAGTGGCGGGATAGGACCCTAATGATGTAACTGCACTTCTTCAGTTTTATCATCCGCAATGCTTTGGTATCAATATCAATCGCAAGTTTGAAATCATTCCATTTCAGAAGGATATACAACTATTACAGAAATTCATATCAGAATTCCAGAAGAGAGAAGTTTAATAGGATAGAATTAACATTTTTGTTTTTGTATATGGAGATAGAAACCTCTATCTGATTGCTGCGAAAGTTTGGTAATATTATGTAAAAAGCCTTAAATAAAGAGCTTAATGACTGAACTTTAGTACTTTTTGCATCCTACGTAACGCTTTTAAAAAAAGAATTATGAAGAAAAGTTTAATGATTACCATCCTAATGATTGCTTTTTGTTTCGATGGGCTTTGCACAAAAACAGGCAGAAATCAAATTTGATAAAACGACTCAGGATTTAGGTACTTTCTCCGAGAGTAATGCTGTGCAGCAAGCTGTCTTCACTTTTACCAATGTAGGCGATGCGCCTTTGGTTATCAATCAGGCAATAGCAAGTTGTGGTTGCACCGTTCCTTCTTATACAAAAAGCTCCTATCCAACCTGGACAAAAGGGACAGATAAAAGTCACTTATAATGGCGAAGGAAAGTTTCAGGACATTTTTAAGAAGAGTATCACTGTGCGCACAAATGCAAAAAAACAGAAATGACGCGCCTTTATATAGAAGGTGTTATGAATGAAAACCAGAAATAGATGATTTTTTATCTATCTGGTACAGGAAATAGCAAATGGGCTGCACAAAAGATAGCACAGCTCACGCAAGAAACGTTATATGCAATCTCCGAATTTACTACAGGAGATTGCAATTTTGCGTTAAAAGCAGATGAGCGAATTGGTTTCGTTTTTCCAGTACATGGCTGGCGCCCTCCAAAAATCATGCGCACATTTATGCAGAAGTTACAGTTGCATGCTGAAAATTTAGAGCAACATTTTTGTTATCTGTTGTGTACAGCGGGTAATGACATTGGGATGACAATGGTATATGCGCAAAAGGATTTGGAGAAGGGGGGACTCCATGTTCACGCCATGTTTTCACTCCTCATGCCTAATACCTACGTGGGATTACCATTTATGGACGTAGACCATGAAGGAGTGTCACAGCAAAAGAAACAAGAGGCTACTCAAGACTTGCAGCATTATGCACAAGCAATTTTTGATTGTAAACATGGGGAGGTACATTTGCATTTAAGCAAGTGGCCCCGTATAAACAGCTACGTCTTAGGAGGCTTTTTTACGAAGTTCCTTATCACGGACAAACCATTTCATGTCAATACACAACGCTGTGTGAAATGTGGTATTTGTAGTGCGGTTTGTCCTGTCGATAATATTGATGGTGGCTTTTCGGAAACAACCTATTTGGAAGCATAATCAAAAGTGCTTAACTTGTTTTTACATGCTATCACCATTGCCCAAAACATGCAATTGGTTATGGATGGGCAACACACAGAAAAGGCCAATATTTTTTCAAATAAACTCAAAACAAAACACATGGATAACTTAAACCTCGTGCAACAATGTTGTAAAAGATTTTTAAAAAGGCAATGTAGTGCATTACTTCTTGTGTGCATTGCCTTTACGCAGAGTGCATTTGCAGGTGAGAATGATACTACTTTCGTGAGACGGGACGATGGGAAAATCATTCCAGCACCGACATGGGATAGCCCAGAAGCAGCATTTATAACGCCGCGCAAGCACCCCGATAACAAACTATCTTCGGGGCAAGGGACACGAGTAGTTAATCCTGCCGCAAGTTATACACCACACACAGGCTCCCCGCGGATTCTTGTGATTTTAGCAAGTTTTTAAAGATAAGAAAATTAGTGTTGAACAGCCAAAAGATGCATTCTATGATTTCTTTAATGCAACAGGGAAACCACAGAATCGCGGTAATGGGAATCATCGTAATTTCAGCAGTGTCGCACAATATTTCAAAGCATCAAGTAATGGTGCCTTTATACCTATTTTTTTGATATTTACGGCCCAGTGGAACTCCCACATAACATGGCTTACTATGGTGGAACTAATCCAGATGATAATAGTGATGAGCGCCCTGAAGAGCTGACCCATGATGCCTTTGAATTGGTTAAAAGCCAAATTACAAATGTAAATCAATATGACAGCAATCATGATGGCTATTTTGATTGTGTCTATGTGGTTTACGCAGGATTGGGGCAGAACAATGGCGGCGTGGGTGAAAATATGTGGGCATGTGCCAGTTATATGACTGGCACAGCACCTGAACTTAATGGCAAGCGTGTCTTTCGCTATAGTATCGGTGCAGAGTTATTCCCCCGCATTGCCGATAGACACACAGGTAAGCCACAAATCAATAGCATTGGTGTTACGTGCCACGAATTTTCTCATACAATGGGACTCCCAGATATTTATCCCACTACGAGCTCGGCACAAGTACACAATCAAGAGATGGAATTTTGGGATTTAATGGATGGAGGAGAATATGCAGGAAATGGCGGATTCATCCCTATGCCCTATACCGCATGGGAACGTAAGCAAATGGGCTGGCCAGTCAACATTCAGCCCCTACAAACTGATCGACAGACTATCACGATGGATAAAACCCTCAATGAGGGTGGAACAGCCTATCAGATTGTCAATCCTAACGACAGCCGCGAGTATTTCTTGATGGAGAACATCAAGAAGGAGAATTGGTATAGCGGATTGCCTGCAGTGGGGTTGTTGGTTTATCGCATTACAGATGTCGATAACCTCGATTTCTATTACCATCCCAATAACGTACCCTAACAAGCCAACTATTGCTGTCGTTCCTGCCGATGGTTTGTTGTTTTCTTCTTATTTACAACCTGCTACAAATGGTCAACAGGTTTATATGAATCAAAATGAAGGGCGATCTCTTTGCTGGTCCGAACAATGTGGATAAACTCAATGACGATTTAAAATTGCCTAATTTTTTTGGTGGTACACAGCTGGTAGTACGACAGAACGATCCGAAGCTAACGCCAACTATTACAAGGTCAATCAGGGGTTGGATCATATTCAGCGTGATGTTGCTGGTACCATTACTTTTTACCTATTATGCCGATATCAAGAACAATCCTCCATCGGCCATTCATCATGTATCTGGTGAATTTAAATACGATAATCGCATTTACACTATAAACGGACAATATGTGGGAACATCCAAAGAGCATCTTCCCGCAGGTGTGTATATCATCAATCACAAAAAGATTGTTATTAAATAGATATTAAGGTCTCTAAAAGGAGTTTTGCTACGCTATCAACTATTAAAAAAAGCAGTTTTTTTAAAAGCTATTTTTGAGGGAAAGTTTACGAAAAAGTTTTTTTAATCGAAAAAAATGTATTACATTTGTCAACGTTATCCTGAAAACAGTCTTTTTTGCCTTAAGAGAGACTAGTACCTATTGAAGATTTGGAGCGATTACCCTGTGAAGGTCATCGCTTTTTTTATGCTGGTCACTTAAGTGAGGTCAAACGATTTTCCTTCTTATCCATCTGATTTGTATGGGGCTTAGAGCTACATAAAAATGAAATTATAAAAATGACGGAATTAGAAAAAGAATGCTATTCTTGATTTTTGTGTCTTCTGAGATAACTATTGATGATTTTTACAAGAAGATGCCTCAATATAAAAAAACGAGGATTTCATAGTCAAGAAATATAATGAAATTATTTTCAATAAAGATAGTAAGATATTGGGTTACTTGAGACTTATACCTTTAAGGAATATGAAGCTTTTTGAAAGTATCTATAGGAAATTGTTGTTAGAGGATTGGCATATAGAACATGAAGATATTATAGTTTTTTCAGTTGTATTTCAATAAAGACATTGAGAATATATATATGTTATTGAGTGCGTTAATTAATATACCTACATATCTTCAAGAAGATGAAGCAACTAAATATTCTTATATAAAGAAAATCATTTATGCTATTGGCGCTCAACCCCAGCCGGAGAGTCTCTCTGCATTAGAAAAATTAGCATCAGAAACAGACGATGAAGAGATAAAAAGGACTTGCACTACACCAGTTAGAAAAAGAAAAGACTCGGTAGATGGGAATATGAAAGAAAGCAACAAATAAGTAAATAGTTTGCAGAGAAGAATGGAATTTAGTTTATAACAAGATGTCTAAGGGAAATGAATTGGTAGTGTCTTAAAAAAGTATTCGGCGAGGGTCTCACCAACAACTTTAATCAGAAAAAAGTATTCGGCGAGGGTCTCGCCAACAACTTTAATCAGAAAAAAGTATTCGGCGAGGGTCTCGCCAGCAACTTTAATCAGGAAAAAGTATTCGGCGAACCCTTCGCCGAATACTTTTGATACTGGAAAGGCGGCGAAAAGGGATTCGCCAGCATATAAAAATTAGTTTTGAAGAGCGGCGGCTGTGGACGTGCGGGGTGCTCAAGATTTCTACAGCCATGAAAATGCTGTTTATGCAGGCTTTCAGTGTTCAGATGAGCCTATTTGTGCACACTTTGTTACTCGTGTTGGGATTTGCCGACGTTTTTTTTCGCGCAACTTAATGTCCTTTGAGCATGGGGGCTAAGAACTTTGCGGTGTATCCTTTTCCTGCCTTAACAATGGCTTCTGGGGTGCCTTGAGCAACAATCTTTCCACCTCCGCAACCACCTTCTGGGCCGATGTCGATGATGTAGTCGGCCAATTTAATAACATCTAAGTTGTGTTCGATGATGATAACGGTGTTTCCTTTGTCGACGAGCTTTTTGAAGCACATTCATCAAGATGCGGATGTCTTCGAAATGGAGTCCCGTTGTGGGCTCATCGAGGATGTAGAGTGTTTTTTTCCGGTGTCGCGTTTAGCCAGTTCTGTGGCCAACTTCACGCGTTGGCTTTCTCCTCCAGAGAGTGTGGTTGAGCTTTGTCCTAATTTAATGTAACCCAATCCTACCTCTTGTAGGGCTTTGATTTTGTTGAGGATGTTGGGGGTGTTTTTCGAAGAACTCCATGGCTTGATTGATCGTCATATCGAGCACGTCGGCAATGGACTTTCCCTTGAATCTCACTTCCAATGTTTCTCGGTTGTAGCGTTTGCCATGGCATACTTCGCAGGGCACCATCACATCGGGCAACAAATTCATTTCGATAGTTTTGTAGCCGTTTCCAGCACAGGCTTCGCAGCGGCCGCCTTTGGTGTTGAATGAGAATCGGCCAGGCTTATAGCCTCTGATTTTAGCCTCGGGCAGGTTGACGAAGAGGGCGCGAATGTCGTTGAACACACCTGTGTAGGTGGCGGGGTTGCTGCGCGGTGTGCGGCCGATGGGACTTTGGTCGACGTTGACAACCTTGTCGATGTTGTCGATGCCGAGGCATTCCTGATAGGGCATGGGCTGCTTGAGTGATCGATAGAAATGGGTGGAGAGGATGGGTTGCAAAGTTTCGTTGATGAGTGTTGACTTACCCGACCCCGGACACCAGTGACTACAATCAAATCGCCTAATGGAAATTGCACGTCCACTTGTTTGAGGTTGTTGCCTGTAGCGCCTTTGATTTGTAGCGTTTTTCCATTGCCTTTTCGTCGTTTTTGGGGCACTTCAATGGCTCGTGTCCCGTTGAGATAGTCGGCCGTGAGCGTATGTTGTTTGAGCATTTCGTCTGGTGTTCCTTGAAACACCACTTCGCCACCTTTGCGTCCAGCTTTTTGGACCGATGTCAATAATCCAGTCGGCGGCGCGCATCATGTCTTCATCATGCTCCACGACAATGACGGTGTTGCCTAAGTCGCGCAGTTCTTTGAGCGATCGAATGAGCCGTTCGTTGTCGCGTTGGTGCAGGCCGATGCTGGGCTCATCGAGAATGTAGAGCACGTTGACCAGCTGGCTTCCTATTTGTGTGGCTAAGCGTATGCGCTGACTCTCTCCGCCCGAGAGCGTGGCACTTTGTCGATTGAGCGAGAGATAGTCTAATCCTACCTCGGTGAGAAAGTTAACTCGCTTTTTGATTTCCTTTTAGGATTTCGGCAGCAATGCGTTTTTGCTTTTTCATCTAAATGTTGTTCCACCTCGTCGAGCCACGTTCTGAGTGTTGTGATGTCCATGTTGGCTAAATCGGCAATGCCTTTGTCCCAGATTTTTATACGATAGTGCTTCGCGATTGAGCCGCATTCCCTTTGCACGAGGGGCAAGTGACGATGGTTTTAAATTGGTCGGCCCATTTCTTCCCTAATGCGGTGTCATCGTTGTCGATGGTGGCTTGAAGATATTTGATGATGCCGTTGAATTCCACGAAATAGTCAGAATTGGAGTGGATGAGTTCTTTGTCGATGCGCACATTCTCTAACGCGCCATACAACACTTCGTCTAACGCTTCTTTGGGGATGTCTTTTATAGGCGTCTTCAGAGTGCAATCATGCTTGCGCAGCAGTGTGTCCACTTGCCAAAAAATCATTTGGTTTTTGTATTTCCCTAAGGGCGCGATACCACCTTCGTGAATGCTCAATTTGTCGTTTGGGATAACCTTTTGCAAGTCAATCTCGGTCACGTAGCCCAAGCCTTTACAATGGGGGCAGGCGCCTTCGGGCGAGTTGAAGGAGAAGATGTTGGGTGCGGGATCTTTATATGAGATGCCCGAGGTGGGACACATCAATCGTTTTTGAGAAATATTTTTCCATTGGCACAGCCTTTCTCTAACAGCATAATGAGCCCGTCTCCTTGCTTCATTGCTGCTTCAACGCTCTTGGTTAAGCGTTCGTGTGAGACGTCTTCTACCAACATTTTATCGATGACCAACTCAATGTTGTGGTTCTTATAACGGTCGACCTTCATTCCGCGTGTCAGCTCTTCAATCGCCCCATCTACACGAATGTTCATGTAGCCCTTTTTGCGCATACTCTCGAAGAGTTCGCGGTAGTGGCCTTTTACGGTTTCTCACCAGCGGCGAGAGGATGTAGATTTGCTTGCCCGCATAGTCGTGTAAAAATCATCTCGAGGATTTTTCTCCTCGGTATATTTCACCATTTTTTTCGCCTGTGAGATAGCTATAAGCTGTTCCGGCACGTGCATAAAGCAAGCGCAAGAAGTCATAGATTTCAGTGGTGGTGCCCACTGTTGAGCGCGGATTTTTATTAGTGGTCTTTTTGTTCAATGCTAATCACAGGACTTAGGCCTGTGATTTTATCTACGTCAGGTCGCTCTAAATTGCCTAAGAAATTGCGCGCATATGCCGAAAAATGTTTCAATGTAGCGACGTTGTCCTTCGGCGAAAATCGTATCGAAAGCTAATGACGATTTTCCAGAGCCCGAAAAGTCCTGTAATGACGGTTAATGAGTTGCGTGGAATCTCAACATTAATATCTTTTAGGTTGTGCACGCGCCCCCCATACATTTATCTTATTATTTTCTTTTGCCATACGTCTCGTTACCTAAATTCTATTCCTATTCGTTGTCATGTCTTGTGATGTTATCGCATGCAACGAGCCATAAAAATATGGTCGAACTGGATCAATCTTTGTCTATATAATGCGCACAAAGGTAGCAAAAAGATAAGAGTTAACATGTGAGATAAAGACTATTTTTTGTATTTTTGCAGCTGAAAAATCGTAAACTAAAGATTATGAGAATATATTATCGATACTTTTTATTTTTAATTCTTTTGCTACTTAGTAGTTTCTCGTTTGCTCTTTCAGCGCGAGCAAGCACGACAGGTAAAGGCCCCATTACCATAGGGTGTGATGTTACCTTTGCACCAGCTGGATGGCGACGGAAAACGCATGACCGAATATTATCGTGGTATGTTGATGGCATGTAATCAGTTGAAAACGATGGGTTATACGATTAACGTTCAAGCTTGGAATGTTGATGTGAACACAGATATAGAACAAGTGCTGCAACGTGAAGGGGTTGAAAAGTGTAATGTAATATTTGGACCTTTATATAGCAAGCAAGTAAAGCCATTAGCTAATTATTGTAAGTCGCGCCGCATCCGTTTAGTCATCCCTTTTTCTATCACAGGGAATGACGTTTCTACTAATCCGTATGTGTTCCAAGTTTATCAAGATGAGTCACGCCTAACAAATTCGGCAGTGAATGCCTTTTTAGAACGCTTCAGCAATTCCCATCCAGTGTTTATTGATTGCAATGATAGCATAAATCCTAAGGGTTCTTTCACGACAGCTTTACGAAAACAATTAGACATAAAGGGTATTTCCTACAATATTACGAATTTAAGATCTCCCGATGATGCTTTTGCGAAGGCTTTCAGTTCCACGCAACCTAATGTTGTGGTGCTCAACACGGCACGTTCGCCCGAATTGAATGCCGCTTTTGTAAAGTTGGAGCGCCTCGATCAATTGTATCCTGGCCGCGTAGTACGCATGTTTGGTTATACTGAATGGCTCATGTATGCATCGTATGATTTTTGCACATTTTTTTGCAAATATGATACATATATCCCTACAACATTTTATTATAATGCGTCAGCAGCAGCTACACAAGCATTAGAAAAAGAGCTATCGCAGTTGGTTCCATGAGTCGTTGATGCAGGCGTTACCGCGTTTTGCTATTACAGGTTATGACCATGCGCAGTTTTTTTCATTCGTGGCATTCTTCAATATGGAAATCAATTTACGGGCAATCGCTGGCAGCGGATTTATCAGCCCTTGCAAACTCCTTTGCAATTTGAACCTGTAGGGAAGGGTGGACGGCAAAATACAGCATTCCAACTTATTCATTATATGTATAATGGCAGCGTCGAAAGTCTTGCCTATTAAACGGATTAAAGATCTTTAGAAAAGAATATGAGATTACGATTAAAAATGCTGCTTTTTGCAGTGCTAAGTGTTAGCTATTGTTCAACAATTTGTGCGCAAATAGGGCAGCACCGTAGCGATTTCGCTGTGGGTATAAATGGTGGCTATGTGCTGAGCAGGGTTGGCTTTTATGCCCACTGTTCCGCAGAAACAGCATGGTGGAATTACAGCTGGACTCTCGATGCGCTACACGAGTGAGAAATATTTTTCGACTATTTGCTCTATTATGGGAGAGATTAATTTTGCACAAGTGGGTTGGACGGAAGATATTTTAGATGCAGATAATCGCCCAGTTGTGAATGCAGCTACTAATGTTGCAGAGAAATATAGTCGTAACCTCACGTATATCCAGGTACCGATATTTGCACATTTGGCGTGGGGAAAAGAGCAGAAAGGCATGCAATTCTTTTTGAATTTGGGCCCACAGTTTGGCTATATGCTAAGCGAAAAAACCAGTATGAATTATAGCTATGCGCAACGAAATGTTATCGATCGGGTGAGTAGTATTTCCGAACAAGAAACCATGAAAGTTGCCCGTCGTTTTGATTATGGTATAGCAGCTGGGCTTGGTGGCGAATATGTGCATCCTGCGGTGGGGCATTTTCTGCTCGAAGCGCGCTATTATTATGGTTTAGGCAATATCTTTTGCCTCGTCAAAACGCGATTACTTCTCACGTTCTAACTTTGGACACATCGTTATCAAGGCCACCTATCTCTTTGACATCATGCGAACAAACAAATAATCATTATTTAAATACATCAATCTATGTTTGAAAATCAACCTAAAGGCCTTTATGCGCTTGCATTGGCCAACACAGGCGAGCGTTTTGGTTATTACACCATGTTGGCCATCTTTACGCTGTTTATGCAGGCCAAATTCGGTTGGAGCGAATCGCAGGCCGGTCAAGTTTATGCCATTTTTCTTAGCCGTAGTTTATTTTGCACCGCTTGTCGGAGGTATGATAGCCGACAAGATAGGCTATGGCAAGTGTGTTACCATTGGTTTTGCAACGATGTTCTTAGGCTATTTGGGCTTGGCCATTCCTACTGGCGCTAACGAAGTGGGCAAGTGGGCTATGTTTGCCGGATTGGCCTGTGTCTCATTAGGAACGGGTCTATTTAAAGGCAATTTGCAGGTGTTGGTGGGCAACCTTTACGATGCACCCGAGTATGCCCACCAGCGTGACTCGGCCTTCAGTCTGTTCTACATGGCCATCAACATCGGCGCCATGTTTGCGCCTTCCACAGCGAAGTGGATCACCAACCTCTATCTCGGCCAGTATGGTTTCCATTATGATGCAGCCAACCTCGACCCCAAATACCTTGAAGTGCTCTATGGTGCTTATGGTCTCTGCTTCGGCGTGGCCTGCATTTCATTGGTGCTCTCGGCACTTATCTATTTTGGATGTCGCAATTGGTTCAAGCATGCCGACATCACGGCTAAGCAAGCTAAAACGGTAAATGCCGACGTGCAGGAGCTAACGCCCAAGCAAACCCGCGACCGCATAGTGGCGCTATTATTGGTGTTTGCTGTAGTGATATTTTTTTCTGGATGGCATTCCATCAGAATGGTTCGGCACTGACGTTCTTTGCTAAAAAATATACCAACCTAACCGTTTCGGGCGGCATGCGCATCTGGTTCAACATCTTTAGTTTAGCCTTGATAGCATTATCCGTCTATACAGGTTTTCGGTGCTATGCAATCAAAGACGCGGAAGAGTCGTCTCATCTGTGGCATGATTACTTTAGGTGCTTGGCTTGGAGCCGTGCTTTTGTTTTTTTGGGAATGAGCGATCCTACGAAAACTCAACCTTCAGATTTCCAACAGTTCAATCCATTCTTCGTTGTGTCGTTAACTCCCTTTAGCATTCTTTTCTTTGGAATCTTGGCTAAGAAAGGGCACGAAGTGGCTGCACCAACCCGCATTGCATGGGGGTATGTTTGTGGCAGCTTTTAGGGTTCTCGGTCATCACCCTGGCCTCAACCGATTTGATTTCTCCAATGGACTTGGGGATAAAACACAAAGTGTGTTATCGCCTGGTTGGCTTATTTCTACCTATTTCACACTCACTTTAGCCGAGTTATTGCTTTCGCCAATGGGTATTTCGTTTGTGAGCAAGGTTGCTCCTCCAAAATATAAAGGACTGATGATGGGTGGCTGGTTTGTCGCAGCAGCAATCGGTAACTATCTTAGTTCCATTCCTTCAATGCTTTGGAATAAGGTGCCATTGATGTACAACTGGGGTATTTTGATTGCATTGTGCTTGCTGAGTGCCTTAGTGATGTTTGCTTTGCTCAAAAAAACTCAAGCAAATGACCCTATAAGACGAAGTAGAGTCAGTAGATAAAATAGGAGACAGTGTTTCTAACTATTTTTCAAGTGATGATGTGTTAGAAGCACTGTTTCGTATTCATTTCCATTTAGAAATATGTTAGCAGGCGCTATTTACTCCTTTTCATCCAAAACATGTTAGTGAATAGTCCGCTATCAGCCTTGCTGATTTTCGTTTAGACTGTGTAATATGGCTTAGCTCAAATAGTCGTTTGTGCTTACCCATGGTGCCATGATAAAAACTAAATAATTAAGCACATCTTACAGATAGTTGCAAAGAATATTGTAATTTTGTAGTCTCAAAGCTGTAGAGATGACTGAACTGATTTCGAAATATTTTCCCCATTTAAGCGCACAGCAACAGGAGCAGTTTGCTCGGCTGGATGGCCTTTATCGTGAATGGAATGCAAAGATTAATGTCATATCGCGTAAGGATATGGACAATCTTTATTTGCACCATGTGCTCCATTCTTTAGCTATCGGTAAGGCTATTCGCTTTAAGAATGGAACGCGTATTCTTGATTTTTGGTACTGGTGGAGGCTTTCCAGGTATTCCGTTAGCCATTCTCTTTCCTCAATGTCAGTTTCGACTTATCGATGGAACGGGTAAGAAAATCACTGTGGCCAAGGCTGTTGCTTCGGACATAGGCTTGCAAAATGTAGAGGCAATTCATCGGCGAGGCGAAGAAGAAACGAGTAAATTTGATTTTGTGGTGAGTCGTGCCGTGATGCCACTCCCCGATTTGGCAAAAAAATTGTTCGTAAGAACATTCGACATGAGCAACGCAATGCATTTCCTAATGGTTTGATTTGCTTAAAAGGGTGGGACGTTGGTCGAAGAGTTAAAACCCTTTCAGCGCATAGCTGAAGTGATACCATTAACCGACTTTTTTTCGATGAAGAGTGGTTTAAGGAAGAAAAGAAGTTAGTTTATATCCCAATTCAATAAGTATGTTGACCATCAAGATTTTTTTCAATGTAATCCGTTGCAGGAGAATTGCTATGTGGTGAGCGACGAGACGCGTGCGTGTGTCATCATTGATTGCGGTGCGCGCACTGTCGACGAGTATCGTGTGATTTCCGATTATATTCGGCAGCAGCAACTTCGCCCGCAACATCTCATTGCAACCCACGGCCATGTCGACCACAATTATGGCAATGGCTATGTGTACGCCGAATTTGGCTTGACACCCGAGGTGCATGAGCGCGATCTGCCCTTGATGGAAACGCTCCATGAGCAATCGGCGCAGTTTATCGGTTTGGATGTTTTGGCGCCTGTTCCGCCCGTTCAGACGCGGTTGAAGGAGGGCGACAAAATAGACTTTGGGACACATCAGCTCACCGTCATCGAAACGCCGGGACACCCCGGTGGTATCGTCTTGTATGATGCCGCTGAGCACGTGGCCTTTTCGGGAGACACCCTTTTTCGTTCCTCCATTGGGCGCACCGATTTGCCAGGCAGTTCGATGTTTGAAATGATGCAGAGCCTTCGACTGATTTGTCAGTTGCCCGATGAAACCAAGGTCTTTCCGGGACATGGTGCCGCAACCACCATCGGAGAAGAGTTGATGCATAACCCTTATCTTGACCGTTAGCAATGCAAATGGGCAACAAGAGCGAGAAAAATCATTTTTGGGCATCGACCCCGGAACCAATGTCATGGGCTATGGTGTGCTGCGCATTGTGGGGCGAAAGGCCGATATGTTGTCGATGGGTGTCATTGATTTGCGCAAGATGAGCGACCCCTATCTGCGGTTAGGCCACATCTATGAGCGCGTGACGGGCATCATCGATGCTTATCTGCCCGATGAATTGGCTATTGAGGCGCCATTCTTTGGAAAGAATGTGCAGTCGATGTTGAAATTGGGGCGTGCACAAGGGGTGGCCATTGCCGCTGCGATTTGTCGCGACATCCCCATTCATGAATATGCTCCGTTAAAAATAAAAAAATGGCTATCACAGGGCAAGGACAGGCTTCCAAAGCACAGGTTGCCGATATGTTACAGCGTTTGTTGCGCTTGGATCGAGGCGAGATGCCTAAATTTATGGATGCCACCGATGCTTTGGCGGCAGCTTATTGTCATTTTCTACAGCAAGGTAATCCTACGACAACAGCTCGTCATTATAATAGCTGGAAAGATTTTGTTGCAAAAAATCAGAATGTGGTGCGCACCATGCAGCAAGCTAAGCGAGAAGGATAAAACTTTATTATTCAGCATTTCGCATCTACAGATAAGTTTATAGTTATAATTATTTAAACGAAATAGAAAAATGGGTTATTTATCTACCAATAAGCAAAAAGTTACCACAAAGGTCTTTAGAGAAATGAAGCAGCAGGGGCAAAAAGATAGCGATGCTCACAGCTTATGATTTTACAACTGCAGGTATTTTTAGACCGTGCAGGCATAGATGCAATTTTTAGTAGGTGACTCTTCTTCGAATGTTATGGTGGGCAATGCGACGACGCTACCCATAACGATTGATGAAATGATTGTTTATGCACGTGGCGTGGTACGCGCTTGCGACCATTGTTTAGTGGTTTGCGATATGCCATTTGGCAGTTACCAAGTGAGCCGAGAAGATGCTTTGCGTAACGCTGTGCGCATTATGAAGGAAACAGGTGCTGATGGTATAAAGATGGAAGGTGGAAGCGAGATTCTGCCAACTGTACAAGCTATTATTCAGACAGGGATTCCTGTGATGGCGCATTTGGGACTTACGCCACAAAGCATTCATCAATTTGGTGGTTATGGACTCCGGGCAAAGGAAGAGCAGGAGGCAGAAAAATTATTTAAGGATGCATGCCTATTGGATGAGGCAGGGTGCTTTTGGCATAACGTTAGAAAAGGTTCCTGCTGCATTGGCACAACGTGTTACGGCTGCAGTAAGTTGTCCCACAATAGGAATTGGTGCAGGTAGTGACACAGATGGGCAAGTTTTGGTTTACGCAGATGCTTTAGGTATGACACATGGTTTCAAGCCAAAATTTTTGCGTCATTTTGCTGATATAGAGGGTTGCATGACGCAGGGTGTGCAAGACTATATTCAAGCTGTAAAGAATGTGTCTTTCCCTAACGAAAACGAACGTTATTAAATAAATTGTATATCAATAGGTGCCCATGGATACGCAAAATACAGCCATTCATATTCGCTTGTGGCAACGGCCGTTCTGGCTGTTGTACATTTCTAAGTTTTTATTGTGCATGACAGTCTATATGCTTATCCCTATTCTGCCATATTGGATGATGTCTCAGGTGCAATTTGATGGAGCAACCATGTCTTTTGTATTCCTTTGTTATTTGGTAGGTGTAGTGCTTCCAGGCCCATTTAGCAGTTTTTTTGGTGCAACGATTTCGTCGTAACAACGTAGCCTTATTGGCTATACTCTGTATGACTCCTGTTTTTTTATGCACTCTTTTTCATTTCACAATTCCCCTTGTGGAGTCTTTATGTGTTGGCTTGTTGCTTTGGGGCATCTTTCGGATTTGTGCAGGAAGTTTTGAGTAGCACGTTGATTGTGGATGTCTGTGATTCATCTCATCGCACCGAGGCTAATTATGCTTCCTCATGGTTTGGACGAATAGCTTTAGCCATTGGCCCTATAATGGGAATATTGCTTTGTAAATACTTGAGTATTCAATATGTCTTTATTATCATGGTTGTGAGTTGTTTGTTGGCTTTTGTTACTCATTTCTATGGTTAAGTTCCCCTTTAAAACACCTGAAGATGAGATACATCTTGTAAGCCTCGATCGTTTTTTTCTTACTGATGGTAAGTGGCTCTTCCTTAATCAATTGTTTATCATGACGGCCGTAGGAATTCTATTATCGTTGTCACATTCTGTTTCTTTTTACGCATTGATGTTGCTGGGATTCTTATTTGCACTGCTGAGCCAGCGATTTGTTTTCGTCAATGCCGATTTAAAAGAGTGAAATAGTAACGGGGTTGTTTGCCATGTGTGCTGCTGTAGGTATACTTTTTCACTCAACAGGGAAGAGCGATGAGCCATTTGTCTCCAACGCTTGTAGGTTATGGAATTGGACTTATTGGTTCTCGTTTCCAAATGTTTCTGCTTAAATTGAGTCGGCATTGTCAGCGGGGAACCTCACAGTGTACCTATTTTTTTAGGTTGGGAGTCAGGAATCTCACTTGGTTTGTTCTTAGGATGGTATACACTTAAATCTAATGAGTTTGCTGCTCTCTCGGTATCATTGGGACTGCTATTGCTGGCACTTGTGTTCTATCATTTTTTTCACGCATCGTTGGTATGTACGACACAAGAATCGTTAAGTAAAGTTGTTTTTTTATTGTTGATTAAAAAAATTAGCATGGCGATAGACAAGCAAACCATTGAGAAGATTAAGGATGCCGCAAACATTGTTGACGTAGTATCTGAATTTGTAACTCTTCGCAAGTCGGGGAGCAATTATAAAGGGCTGTGCCCTTTTCACAATGAAAAAACCCCTTCATTTATTGTTTCACCAGCACGTGGTACATGTCATTGCTTCGGTTGCGGACGTGGAGGAAATCCTATCGGCTTTATCATGGAGCATGAGCAAGTAACCTATCCCGAAGCACTTCGATGGCTGGCAAAAGAAATATCATATTGAGATACGTGAACGAGAGTTGTCTGATGAGGAGCGCAAGGAACAGAGCCTGCGCGAGAGCATGTTTATTGTTAACGAATGGGCCGCAACCTATTTTGAGAATATTCTTCACAACCATGTTGATGGTGTGGCAATAGGTATGCAATATTTTCGTTCACGAGGCTTTCGTGATGACGTAATTCGAAAGTTTCGATTGGGCTTTGATCTTCCTGATCGGCAAGCTTTGGCACATGCCGCATTGCAGGAGGGCTATCAAACACAGTTTCTTTTAAGTACAGGCATTTGCTATCAAAACGACCACAACGAACTCATTGACCGTTATGCCAATCGCGTCATCTTTCCTTGGGTGGGGGTAAGTGGTAAGATTGTTGGTTTTGGGGGGCGTGTGTTGGATGCACGAACGAAGGGCGTTAACCAAAAATATGTCAATTCGCCCGATAGTGAAATCTATCATAAAGATCATGAACTCTATGGTATATATCAAGCAAAGCGTGCCATAGCCAAGGAGGATAATGTTTATATGGTCGAAGGCTATACCGACGTTATTTCTATGCACCAATGTGGTATAGAAAATGTGGTGGCCAATTCTGGAACGGCACTAAGCGTGCATCAGATACAGATGTTACATCGCTTTACCAACAACATTACGTTGCTGTATGATGGTGATGCTGCAGGCATTCATGCTGCGTTGCGAGGCACCGATATGTTGTTGTTAGAGGGGATGAATCTTAAAGTGTTGTTGCTACCCAATAATGAAGATCCCGATAGTTTTGCGCGACAGCATACTGCCGAAGAGTTTAAAGCCTATATTGAGACACATGCTACCGACTTTATACGCTTTAAAACGGCTCTGCTTTTGGATAACGAAACCGACCCACTGAAACGTTCTGAAGCAATCAATTCGATTGTAATGAGTATTTCGATGATACAAAATCCTATTTTGCGTGATACCTATTTACACGATTGTGCACAACGTGTCAGTATGAATGAAATGACGCTCATTAATCAGATGAATGCTTTAATTCGTGAACGAAAGGCTTCAGGCTCGATGCAAGTGGCAACGCCTGCCGTTTCTGGCTCACAACCACTGGATGCCTCAGTTGCTACACCCAAGCAATCGTTGTCGAGTAGTATTCAGACCGTTTCTGAAGTAGAGAAATTCATTTTGCAATTAATTATCAAATGTGGAAACCGTGTAGTGTTTTCCAATGTCGACGATGGTAATGGCAATATCATTTCGCTCACGATAGCCGAGTTCATTCAATACAATTTGGGTTGCGATAATCTTTCTTTCAGCAGCGATTTGTTTAATCAGATTTTTAAGAGAGGCCGTGGAGAGGGAGTAGACCGCGCCTTTCAAACCGAGCCCTATTTTTGTGCACCATAACGATATACAAGTAAGCACTCTGGCTATTGAATTGGCTGAAGAAAAGTTTAAACTCTCAGAAAGTCAACAAGTGAAGGACGATGAAGAGAGTCTGCGCAACCGCGTGCTACATCTCATGCTTGATTTTTCGTCGCGATTATGTGGAAAAAGCATATAGTTGCCATTAAGGCGCAGATTGCCCAAGCTCATGGTGACCAGCAAATGGAACTCATGGCAGAATATCAAAAATTGATAGCGCGACGTAATAAGTTGGCCAAGGAACTTGGAAGTAACATCATCGTGTAGGCTCACAACAGGCAAACTCTTTCAATAACAATTATGTTCTACATGCATTGGATTTTCATTATTATCTACGTTGCCATTGTTGTTTTTAGCATTGTTAGCAGTACTCATGGACAACCGGCAGCCCGCTAAAACAGTGGCGTGGGTGATGGTGTTGACTTTCATTCCCTTTGCTGGTATAGTGATTTATTTTTTCTTTGGGCAGAATTATCGCAAACAGCGTTTTATCAGTCAGCACAGTCTCGATGCACTCACTAAACGCAGTATGCTGGAGTTTGCCGAACAACGCAACCTGCATTTTCCCGAAAAAGCGCAACAACTGGTGCACCTTTTTGCTAATCAGAGTATGGCACTGCCATTTAAGGATAATGATGTTAAAATCTTCACCACTGGCTCAGATTACTTCTTGGCTTTGCTCAAAGCCATCGGGAAAGCCACCGACCACATCCATATCGATACCTATATTTTTGATGACGATGCCTTGGGACAGCTCATTGCCGATGCACTTATCGATAAAGCACACCAGGGAGTAGAAGTACGTATCATTTACGACGATGTGGGATGCTGGAATGTTCACAACCATTTTTTCAATCACCTAAAATCTGAAGGTGTACAGGTGCGTCCATTTATTCCAGTGCGTTTTCCAGCTCTCACGGGCAAGGTGAACTATCGCAACCATCGCAAACTTTGTGTCATTGATGGCGAGGTGGGATTTATTGGTGGAATGAATATTGCCTTGCGCTACATTCGTGGACGACGTGGCGTATCCTGGCGCGACACCCATTTACAAGTGCGAGGAGGAATTGTCTATTCGTTGCAGCGCGCCTTCCTCATCGATTGGTATTTTGTCGACCGCACATTGCTTACCGACCATCGTTATTATCCCGAAAACACCCACCATCTATCCAATAATTGTCTGGCGCAACTCGTCACGAGCAGCCCCATACAGCCGTGGCCCGATATCATGCAAGGCTATGTGCGCATTTTGCTCTCTGCACAGCATTATGTCTACATGGAGAGCCCTTATTTTCTGCCCACCGAGCCCATCCTTTTTGCCATTCGCACGGCTGCGCTCTCGGGCGTTGATGTGCGGCTCATGATACCGGCTCGTGGCGATGCGAAATTGGTGGAGTGGGCGTGTCCGTCCTATTTGGCCGACATCATCGAAGCCGGAGCCAAAGTGATGCTCTATCAACCAGGGTTCAACCATTCCAAGTTGCTGGTTTGTGACGATTATTTTGCCACTTGTGGCAGCACGAACATTGATTTTCGCAGCTTTGAAAACAATTTCGAGAGCAATCTCTTTTTCTACGATCGTGCCACAGCCCTGCGCTTTAAAGCCATTTATCTACACGATGAGCAGGCTTGTGTAGACATCGAAACCATTCGCGATTTCACCCATCGTTCGTTCCTTCAGCGCTTGTGGAGTAGCATCGTACGCTTGCTCAGTCCGCTGCTTTAATCCCCATGGCGTTTGTGTGTTTGTTTTTAAAAAAATGATTGTTCGGGGAGTGACGCTCGTCTATTTTTTTGATAAAAAAATGATTGTTCGGGGAGTGACGCTCGTCTGTTTTTTGATAAAAATGATTGTTCGGGGAGTGACGCTCGTCTGTTTTTGATAAAAAAATGATTGTTCGGGGAGTGACGCTCGTCTGTTTTTGGTAAAAAAATGATTGTTCGGGGAGTGACGCTCGTCTGTTTTTTGGTAAAAATGATTGTTCGGGGGTGCGGAACGCATGTTTTTTGATAAAAAAATGGTTGTTCAGCAGGTGCGGAACGCTTGTTTTTTGATGAAAAATGGTTGTTCAGCAAGTGCGGAACGCTTGTTTTTTTGATGAAAATGGTTGTTCAGCAAGTGCGGAACGCTTGTTATGGGGAAAAATGACATTTCCTCACCATCGAAATAAATGTTTTTAGGTCTGCCGCACAGCAGTTAGGATTTAAGCCTATGCTAACCACAAGTGCCAACGATTTTTTTATTACCTTTGCAGCCATGATGAATTTAGATTTACTCACAGCAGCCGAGGCCGAGGCCTTGCAGCAGCTGATAAATGGTGCTACACGCGTGGTACTCACCGGGCACAAAAAGTCCCGACGGCGATGCGTTGGGCTCGAGCCTGGGCTGGGCTTTTTTTATTTACGCCAATTGGGCAAGCAGGTGCAAGTGGTGATGCCCGATGCTTTCCCTGATTTTTGAAATGGTTGCCTGGAAGCGAAGCTGTTTTGCGCTTCGATAAGCAACCTGAGGCCGTGACTGATGCCTTTCGCCAGGCCGATTTGGTGTGTTGTTTGGATTTCGGAGAGCCCCATAGGGTAGAGGCGATGCACACATTGCTCGAGCAGGCCGAGGCTCCCTGCGTTGTAATGGACCACCATTTAAATCCCAATATCAAAGCGGCGCTGCTCATCTCCATTCCCGAACTGAGCAGCACCAGCGAAATTGTCTTTCGTGTCATCCATCAGTTGGGCGGTTTCGAAGTACTTTCCAAGGCTGCCGCCACGGCTATTTATTGCGGCATGATGACTGATACGGGCGGATTTACCTATAATTCGACGCGTCCTGAGCTTTACACTATCATCGGGTTGCTGCTGACGAAAGGCATCGATAAAGATAAGATTTACCGGTGCGTGTTTAACAATTACAGCCAGTCGGCCATTCGCTTCCGCGGCTATCTCATGCATCGCAGCTTGCACGTTTTTGAAGAATATCATGCGGCCTATTATTTGGTAAGTCGCAGAGACATGAAAGATTTTAATTTTATAAAGGGCGATTTAGAGGGATTGGTCAATGAGCCTTTGCGCATCAAGGGCATGCGATTGTCGATTTCGTTGCGCGAAGATGACCGTACGGAGCAGCTGATATGGGTAAGTTTGCGGTCGGTAGATGATTTTCCATGCAATGAAATGGCAACCGAATTTTTCAATGGGGGCGGCCATCTCAATGCCAGTGGTGGTCGGTTACAATGCACATTGACCGAAGCCGAGCAAGTAGTTCATCGTGCTATTCTGAAATATAGTGATAGATTAAAGAATTAAAAAATACATGGTGCAACTCGTTTGTCTGTTATGTTTTTTTATAACTTTGTGCCATTCGTTTAAATCGATTTAAAATGAAACATATCTCAATCTTACTTCTGGCACTCGCTGGATTGTTGACGCTTGCTGCTTGTGGCGATTCTGAAACCTATGCTGATAAGCGCAAACGCGAGCGTGCCATCATCAGTCAGTATCTCATCGACCAGCATATAAAAGTTATCAGTGAGGCGCAATTCAAGGCGCAAGGCTACACTACGGATACACTGCAACATGAGTTTGTGATGTTCGAAAAACTCTGGGGTCTACATGCAAATTATGCGACCTGGTGTGGGAAGTGTGCTCGGGAAAAATGAATCGGCTAACGTTCTTGTACGCTACACAGAGCGCAATCTGCTCACCGATTCTATCACTATGTCTAATGAGTATCCAAATTTCGTAGCGATGGTTGATGTAATGACCATTCGTACGCAGTCGGGGACACCTCATGCACAATTCATCTCTGGCACTTTCAAGGCATTCTATAATACAGAGAAAGTTCCCGATGGCTGGTTGGTTGCCTTACCATATGTGAAACTGGGTGGACTCAATCCAAATGGAGTAGCCAAGATAAAGCTCATTGTGCCATCTACGCAAGGAACGGCTGTTGCTTTCCAGGTAATGTTACCCCAAGCTTGTTTACTATTTCTTTTCAACGTGAAAGCTAATTAAAAATAAAATACGATGACATTAATCAAATCAATTTCAGGTATTCGCGGCACCATCGGAGGTGGAGCTGGTAATACGCTCAATCCACTTGACATTGTCAAGTTTACGGCAGCTTATGCCACATTTATTAAAAAAAGCAAAACCATGCTAGTAATACTATCGTGGTAGGTAGAGATGCACGCATTTCTGGTGAGATGGTAAAGAATGTAGTCTGTGGAACACTCATGGGTATGGGTTTTGACGTTGTGAATATAGGCTTGGCAACCACACCAACCACAGAATTGGCTGTGCGTATGTGTCAAGCAGCTGGCGGCATTATCATCACTGCCAGCCACAATCCGCGGCATTGGAATGCGCTGAAGTTACTCAATCACGAAGGCGAATTTCTGACAGCCGCCAACGGACAAGAGGTGCTCAGTGTGGCTGAGCACGAGGATTTCACCTTTGCCGATGTCGACCATTTGGGTAGCTATCGTGAAGACAACACGTTCAACCAGCGCCATATTGATAGTGTGCTGGCGCTGAAGTTAGTTGATGTTGAGTCCATTCGCAAAGCCCATTTCAAGGTGGTTGTCGATGCCATTAATTCTGTCGGCGGCATCATTCTGCCTGAGTTCTTGAAAGCTTTGGGAGTGGAATATACTATTTTGAATGGCAATCCGAATGGTGATTTTTGCTCATAATCCAGAGCCTCTGGAAAAGAATCTTAGTGGTATTATGGGCGAAATGAAACGAGGAAAATATGATTTAGGCATCGTGGTCGATCCCGATGTCGATCGTCTGGCTTTCATCTGTGAAGATGGGACTATGTTTGGAGAAGAATATACTTTGGTAGCTGTAGCTGACTATGTTCTGACACACACACCAGGTAATACCGTTTCTAACCTTAGTTCAACACGTGCTTTACGGGATGTTACAGAGAAGCATGGCGGCCATTATGCTGCTTCAGCTGTTGGTGAGGTGAATGTAACAACTAAAATGAAGGCTGAGCATGCCGTGATTGGTGGAGAAGGTAATGGCGGTGTGATTTATCCTGAGAGCCATTATGGTCGTGATGCATTGGTGGGCATTGGATTATTCCTCTCAAGTTTGGCTCAGAAACATTGCACAGTAAGTGCATTACGTGCGACTTTTCCCTCACTATTCAATTGCTAAAAATCGCATAGATTTGACACCGTCAACGGATGTTGATGCTATTTTTAATGGAGGTGAAGACACTTTATGGTAAAGAAGTTGGTGTACAAGTGACCGATATTGATGGCGTGAAATTAGACTTTCCAGATAAATGGGTGCATTTGCGCAAGAGTAACACTGAGCCCATCATTCGTGTCTATAGCGAAGCATCTACCATGGACGAGGCCGATGCATTGGGAAAAAGGCTCATGCAGGTGGTTTATGATATGCAAGAATAATTCATCTTCCTAATCAAAGAATTATATGTTATATAAGGTGCAAGTTCGAAAGAGTTTTGCACCTTTTTGCTATATGTGCGATCTATAAGCAGGGCATAAGCTCCTTGGAGTCACTTGGATATACTATTCAAGGTCTTGTATGCGATGGTTTTAAGGGACTTAGAAATCTAATATTGATATTTATCATAATATATATTATCTTTATATTTGGAAAAGATTGAAGCCATTTGGCATCTTTTAGTTTCGCATTTGTAAGAGCAAGCTGTTAAGTTGATTTTCATCTTGAATAAGTACTTCACGCGGTTTACTACCTTGCGCAGCTCCTACAACACCAACTTGCTCGAGCTCGATCCATCAATCTTCCAGCTCTGTTATAACCAATTGAGAAACGTCGTTGTATCATACTCGTCGATCCTTGTTGTGAGAGGACGACAGCATGAGCAGCCTCTTCAAAAATGGGTCTAAATTACTAATATCAGCAGTAGCATTGTTCATTCCACTACCTCCAGTATCTTCTATGGGTTCAGGGAGCTCCATAGGCTCTACAGGTCCAGGTTCGTGTTCAATATAATCGTTGATACGCTCTATTTCAGGCGTATCGACAAAGGCGCACTGCACGCGCACGGGCTCATTGCCATTCAAGAATAACAGGTCGCCCCGTCCTACTAACTGATTAGCGCCAGAACGATCAAGGATTGTGCGTGAATCTATTTGCGAGCTTACCCTAAAAGCCATTCTACCAGGGAAGTTAGCCTTGATATTGCCAGTGATGATTTTCGTCGTTGGTCGCTGTGTTGCTATTACCATATGAATACCTACGGCACGTGCTAACTGAGCTATGCGTGCGATGGGCAGTTCGATTTCTTTGCCAGCTGTCATGATTAAATCACCGAATTCATCGATGATAACCACGATATAAGGCATATAGTTATGCCCTTTAGTAATATCAAGTCGATGGTTTATAAATTTCTCATTATATTCCTTAAGATTTTTTGCACCAGCATTTTTGAGCAAATCATAACGATGATCCATCAAGGCACACAGGCTATTTAATGTTCGAACAACCTTGGTCACATCAGTAATAATAGGCTCTTCGTTATTCTCTGGCAGGCATGCCATGAAATGATCTGATATCTTGTGATAGATACTAAATTCAACCTTTTTAGGATCAACCAAAACAAACTTCAGCTCATTCGGATGCTTTTTATAGAGTAAAGAGGTAATGATGGCATTTAATCCTACAGATTTTCCCTGTCCAGTAGCACCAGCAACTAATAGATGAGGAATTTTGGCCAAATCTACCATAAACACTTCGTTGGTAATAGTTTTACCTAAAGCTAAAGGTAATTCCATCTTTGTCTCTTTGAATTTTTTAGAATTCAAGATGCTTTCCATTGACACTATCTGTGGCTTTTTGTTGAGGGACTTCAATACCTATAGTCCCTTTTCCTGGAATGGGGGCAATGATGCGAATACCCAGTGCCGAAAGACTTAGAGCAATATCATCTTCTAAATTACGAATTTTAGAGATACGGACTCCCTCGGCAGGAGTTATCTCATATAGTGTAATTGTTGGTCCAACAGTAGCTTTTATTTCACGTATGGACACTCCAAAACTATTGAGCACTTCAACAATGCGGGCATTATTAGCCTTAATTTCATCCATATCAACAGTGGGTTTATCGACATTGTCATACTTTTTTAATAGGTCAAGGGTCGGTTTCTTATATTTAGTAAATGGTTCAAGAGGATTAATAGGCGTACTAAGCATTTTGTCTATATCCAGAATACCATCAGCCTTTTCCTCTCCTTTTGGAACCTCAATGGTTAGTTTTCCTTCGTCAGAAGTCATTTTATCATCGATTTCATCGTTCTTTTGTAGTTGCATAGGAGACGATAGTTTCTCGTTTTTAAGAGAAAGAATGGGGTTTGTTGCAGATTCAAAATTAGTCAAATCAACAATTGGGGCTGGTAAGTCCTCTGGAAGTCCTTCCTCAATTTGGTCTGTTACATCTTCTTCAACAATACTCTTTTCGGTATCTGTATGCGACGATAGTATCTCATTTTCGACCTCTTCATCGCTCTTTAAATGATTCGTAACCGTCAATTTTACGCGTGAAGTAACATACTTCACAGGATTCATAACATATCTCACATAAGTAATTGTCTTTGCACTTAGATAGGTAAGAAATGTCAATGCTGTAAAGACTAAAAGGATAATTAAACCAGGTGTCCCAACCATATTTTCTATGGTTTGCATGCAATATAATCCATGTTCACCACCAGGATTAAAAAATAGATTCAGGCATAATGGTGTTAAGAATTTTGCAAACGAGATAGAACACCATTCCATGACAATCATTAGGTAGAAGAACCATTTCCAAAGGTTAGGCTGATAGATCTTCATTAGCTTTAGCCCTGCAAAAATAACAAACACAGGTATGAAGAAAGCTGAAATACCAAAAGTTAATGTGATGAGTTCATACGACAAGATAGCACCGATGGAACCGCATATATTTGTAAATATCCTATTGGAATTCAACCATTCTCCCGTACGCAGACTTTCTAATATACTTTGGTCTGCCTGTCCTGTAAAAAGGAAAGAAACCATTGCTATGAGTAAATACCCCGCGATAAAAAAGAGAATTAACCCAAGAAGAAAATCGGTTTTTTCACTATTTAAAATGTCTTGAAAGCCAACCACCTTTCCCAACGTATTGATTTTCGGTTAGATTTTTTTCTTTCCCATATCTATTCGTTACCTTCAAATTTCTTGCAAAAGTAGCGTAAAAATCCGATATGGGGTGTTCTTTTCATAACTTTTTTTTAATTTTGCAGTGCAGCAAACAAGGAAAATGAAGAAAACTATATATAGTCGATTTGACAAAAAAGCAATAACAGAACTACCACAAGTACTTTTTCCCTGGTAGGATTATTACGATTATAAGTGAAAGCGATGCCGAAAAAGTCGTAGACTATTTACTTACTTGTGATATTTTTGGGTGTTGATACCGAGACGCGTCCGACTTTTTAAAAAGGGCAACAACATAAAGTTGCCTTATTACAAGTTGCAACGCACGATACTTGCTTTTTGTTTCGATTATCAGATATCGGCCTACCCAAGTCCGTTATCCGTCTATTAGAAGACAAACAAATTCCCAAAGTGGGACTTTCCTGGCACGACGACCTTTTTATCGCTTAGCAAGCGCGAAAAGTTTACTCCAGGTTACTTCATTGATTTGCAAAATCTTGTTGGGGCAATCGGTATCAAAGATTTGAGTTTGCAAAAAGATTTACGCAAACTTGTTCCATCAAAAATAAGTAAGCGGCAACGTCTCACGAACTGGGAGGCCGATGTTCTCAACGAAAAACAAAAAAACTATATGCTGCTACAGATGCATGGACCTGCATCAATCTATATGAAGAAATTGTTAGGCTCACTCGCACGAAAGCCTATCAACTCATTGACACTTCAGAAGACATCGCTGAATAGTTAGAGGAATAAGAGGATGTAGAATAAACAGAATAAAATAGGAGCACAGATACATGTATAAGACAGTCTATCTAAAAAAAGGAAAAGAGGAGTCGCTCAAACGTTTTTCATCCCTGGATTTTTCTCGGGGGCCATTCACCATCTCGATGAAGAAATCTCTGAGGGTGAAATAGTGCGTGTTGTTACATTTATGGGCGATTTTTATCGCTATTGGGCATTATCAAATCGGTTCGATTGCAGTGCGAGTACTCTCTTTCCAGGATGTTCATATTGATGAAACATTTTGGGAATCGCATTTAGGTAGTGCCTTAGCCATGCGAAGAAGTATTGGTATGGCAGACAATCTGCAAAACAATACTTATAGGCTCGTCCATGGAGAAGGCGACAATCTACCAGGACTGATTATTGATTGTTATGGAAAAACGGCTGTTATGCAAGCGCATAGTGTGGGAATACACAACAATCGGTTTGACATTTGTAAAGCACTCATTAAGATTATGGGCGATAGAATCGAGCAGGTCTATTATAAAAGCGAGACGACTCTACCCTATAAAGCCGAGTTAGGACAGGAAAACGGATTTATCTATGGTTCTACCGAAGAGGATGTTGCCATCGAAAACGGCCTTAAGTTTCATGTTGATTGGCTAAAAGGACAGAAAACAGGCTTTTTCATCGACCAACGAGAAAACAGAAGTTTATTAGAACACTATGCTAAAGGACGTAGTGTTTTGAACATGTTTTGCTATACAGGAGGCTTTTCCGTTTATGCCATGCGTGGCCAAGCAAAATTGGTACATTCTGTTGATAGCAGTGCTAAAGCTGTTGAACTCACCAATCAGAATATTGCATTGAACTTTTTGCAGGACACACGTCATGAAGCATTTTGTGAAGATGCATTCAAATATTTAGATACGCATAATGACAAATACGATTTGATAGTGCTCGACCCTCCTGCCTTTGCCAAGCATCGGTCAACATTGAGAAACGCGCTAAAGGGCTATACTCGCTTGAATGTGAAAGGCTTTCAGCAGATAAAAAGCGGCGGAATTCTTTTCACATTTAGTTGTTCACAAGTCGTAACTAAGGAACAATTCCGCAATGCTGTTTTCACGGCTGCTGCACAGGCTGGCCGAAAGGTCAGAATACTTCATCAATTGCATCAGCCTGCTGACCATCCCATCAATATCTACCATCCTGAGGGTGAGTATCTAAAGGGGCTCGTGTTGTATGTGGAATAGCTATCTTCTGCGCGTAAAAGACTTTATCGAAAGCCAACAGCTACTGCAACACGATAAGCTATATATTGTTGCATTAAGTGGCGGAAGTGACAGCGTTGCACTATTCTATATGATGCGCGAATTGGGCTATCACATTGTTGCTGCTCATTGCAATTTTCAATTGCGAGGAGAAGAAGCCTACAATGATGAACGATTTTGTGAAACGCTTTGTGCTCAATTTAATATTCCTTTCCACCGCATTCATTTTGACACCAAAACTTATTCGCGGCTCCACCATGTGAGCATTGAAATGGCAGCGCGGGAATTGCGCTATCAATATTTTTGATAACTTGCGTGAAGATATAGCCGCAGAAGGCATTTTAGTGGGGCATCATCAAGACGATAGCGTAGAAACAATTTTGATGAATCTCATTCGTGGCACAGGAATAGATGGACTGCTGGGCATACAAGCCAAGAAAGGGTGCATCATCCGTCCACTTTTTATGCTTGACACAGAATGAAATCTACGATTATCTAAACACAAAGCATCAAACCTATGTTTTAGACCAAAGTAATCTCATTGATGACGTGGTGCGCAATCGGATTCGCTTAAACATCATTCCATTACTACAGGAAATTAATCCATCGGCAAGTCAAAACATCATGACCACGAGCAAGCGATTATCGCAGGTTTCAGAACTGTTTCAACAAGCTATTCAGCAAAATATTGAAGCGGTGACAAAAGAAAAAGACCGATGACGCTACCCTACTCGACCTTGAGCAATTACAACATCTCACGGCTCAAGAGTACACCCTTTTCTATCTGCTGCGCAATTTCAATTTCTCCCCCGAAACTATTGCCCAAATCTCCTCGCATCTGCATGCCCCAACCGGCAAACGATGGCTTTCGAAAACGCATGTTGCCAGCATCAACCGTTCTTATTTAATGATTGAAAAACGTTGTGTTGCAGATTTGCAACAATCATTGGTAATCCCCGAGGAGGGAAACTATATTTGGAACGCAAACTTGAAGTTTACATTCACCCAACAGCCAATCTCACCAACATTTCAACCCTGTCGTGCGGCTAATGAGGTCACTCTCGATGCTGACAAAGTGAAGTTTCCCCTAAAAATTCGTTATGCACACCAAGGAGACCGCTTTACCCCATTTGGAATGCAAGGAAGCAAATTGCTCAGCGATTTCTTAACCGAGAAAAAGTTCTCGCTCAATAAAAAAAGCAGCAACAATTGGTCATAGAAGACAGCACAGGGAGATTAATTTGGATCGTGGGACTGCGCACAAGTCAATATGCATGCACCAATCATCAGACGCGCAAAGTGCTGAGAATTTGTTGCATCCATGCCGATTAAAGTGTTCTTCAATGTGCCCTGCGCACGCCATATCGATTCTAAAACAGACGTTCCCGACCTCGGGAACGAACAAAATGATTTAAAAACGTTGTTCCCGACCTCGGGAACAGCTGAAAATGACAAAAATCATCGTTCCCGAGGTCGGGAACGCCCAAAAATGAGAAAAACAGCTGTTCCCGATGTTGGGAACACGCAAAAACATCAAAAATGATTGTTCCCCAACATTGGGAAGCCCCCAAAATGAGAAAAACACATGTTCCCAAAGTTGGGAACACGTGTTTTGTATCCTTTACAGGGCATCATGACAGAAAAATATTAAAGCTGATGCGCCCATTCTAAATTTATTTTACTATATTTGCAGCCGCATTCTTACATTTAATAAATTATATGATGGAGTTTACAGCGAAACAAATTGCCCAGTTTATTCAAGGTAAGATTGAGGGCGATGAAAATGCTAAGGTTAATACATTTGCAAAAATAGAGGAAGGTATTCCTGGCGCTATATCATTTTTAGCCAGCCCCAAATACACACACTACATATACGAAACGCAATCGACAATCATTCTTGTCGATGAAACAATTGCTATTGAAAAGCCCGTTAAAGCCGTATTGATTAGAGTAAAAAAATGCGCGCGATTGTGTGGCAAAACTATTGCAATTGTATGATGCTGCAGTCCATCCCAAGAAACAGGGCATTAGCGAATTGGCATTTATTGCGCCTTCGGCAAAAATTGGGAAGGACGTTTATATAGGCCCCTTCGCTTTTATTGGTGAGAACACAATCGTTGGTGATGAATGCCAGATTTATCCAAATGCAACGATTGGCGACAACGTTGCACTCGGTAATGCCTGCACTATCTACCCCAATGCGACTATCTATGCAGGCTGCCGATTAGGAAACCGCGTGACTCTTCATGCCGGAGCAGTTATCGGAGCCGATGGATTTGGGTTTGCTCCCAATGGAACTGATGGTTACGACAAGATACCACAAATTGGAATTGTAGAGATTGAAGATGATGTTGAAATTGGCGCAAACACATGTGTTGACCGCTCGACCATGGGCAGCACGAAGATACATCAAGGAGTAAAATTAGACAACCTTGTGCAAATTGCTCATAACGTAGAAGTGGGAGCCAACACGGTAATGTCCGCACAAGTGGGCATTGCAGGAAGCACAAAAGTGGGACAATGGTGTATGTTTGGCGGTCAAGTTGGCGTTGCAGGGCACATTGAGATAGGCGACAAAGTGTTTCTTGGCGCACAGAGCGGTGTACCTGGCAGTATCAAATCGAAGCAGATGCTCATAGGCACGCCTCCTATGGAACAACGCCCCTACTTCAAATCACAAGCAATATTTCAACGACTTCCAGAAATCTATCAGGAACTCAACGCATTGAAAAAGGAAGTTGCGCAATTAAAAGAAAACAGAAAATAAAATATGGAAGCTAAAAAGCAAACGACACTCAAAGGCAGTTTTTCTCTCTTTGGCAAGGGACTACACACAGGATTGAGTCTTACGGTTACTTTCAACCCTGCCCCAGAGAATACAGGATATAAAATCCAGCGTATAGATTTAGAAGGACAGCCTATAATTGATGCAGTTGCTGAGAATGTTGTTGATACGCAACGGGGCACAGTCTTAGGCAAAGGCGATGTTAAAGTCTCAACGATTGAGCATGGTATGGCTGCGCTTTATGCATCGGGTATAGATAATTGTTTGATACAAGTTAATGGACCTGAATTTCCTATTCTTGATGGCTCGGCAACGATGTTTATAGACCATATTAAAAAGGTCGGTATTCAAGAGCAAAATGCATCGAAAGATTATTATGTCATTCGCCATAAGATTGAGGTGAAAGATGAAAATACAGGTTCTGTCATTACCATACTTCCTGATGACCAATTTAGTTTGACAGCCATGTGCTCGTTCAATTCTAAATTCATCAATAGCCAATTTGCTACACTTGAGGACATGTCGACTTTTGACACAGAGATTGCGGCAGCGCGCACCTTTGTCTTCGTGAGAGACATTATGCCCTTGTTGGAAGCCAATCTCATTAAGGGAGGCGATTTAGACAATGCCATTGTTATTTATGAGAAGGAAGTGAGCCAGGAGAATTTGAATCAATTAGCAGATATCCTCAAAGTTCCTCATATTGATGCAAAGAAAATTGGTTATATCCAGCATAAACCCCTCATGTGGGAAAATGAATGTACGCGTCACAAATTGTTAGATATCATTGGTGATATGGCCTTAATCGGTCGCCCTATCAAGGGAAGGATTGTTGCTACCCGTCCTGGTCACACGATAAATAACAAATTTGCACGCCTCATGCGAAAGGAAATTCGCAAACACGAGGTGCAAGCACCCATCTATGACCCCAACGAGGCTCCCATTTTAGATAATAGACGGATTAGGGAGTTACTTCCTCATCGGTATCCGATGCAATTGGTTGATAAAGTTACAGCAATGGGACCAACCAGCATTGTAGGCATTAAAAATGTAACCGCCAATGAACCTTTCTTCCAAGGTCATTTTCCAACTGAGCCTGTAATGCCAGGCGTTTTACAAATTGAAGCTATGGCACAATGTGGCGGATTATTGGTGTTGAGTCAATTAGAAGACCCAGAAAAGTATTCTACTTATTTCCTAAAGATTGACGACGTGAAGTTTAGACAAAAAGGTTGTCCCTGGAGATACGCTATTATTTAAAGTGGAGTTATTGGGTCCTGTACGTCATGGCATCAGCTCTATGAAAGGTTATGTATTCGTGGGTGACCAGGTTGTTTCAGAGGCCACATTTACTGCGCAGATTGCAAAAAAATAAATAATGCATAAGAAATATGAATCAGATTAGTCCTTTAGCTTTCGTTCATCCTGAAGCACAATTAGGCGATAATAATATCATAGGTCCTTTTTGCTATATTGACAGAGATACTGTTATTGGCAATAACAATAACTTCCAGAATAGTGTAACAATCCATATTGGAGCACGCATTGGCAACAATAACGAAATTTTTCCTGGTGCGAGCATTTCAACCAAACCACAAGATTTAAAATTTAAAGGTGAGGCTTCGACTTGTGAAATAGGAAATAACAATAGTATTAGAGAAAATGTTACCATCTCCCGCGGAACAGCCTCTAAAGGCAAAACGATGGTTGGCAACAATTGCCTACTGATGGAAAACATGCATATTGCGCATGACTGCGTTATTGGTAATAATTGTATTGTAGGCAATTCGACAAAGTTTGCGGGTGAAGTTACCGTTGAGGATAATGCCATTGTGAGTGCCGCCGTACTTACCCATCAATTCTGTAAGATAGGTGGTTATGTCATGGTACAAGGTGGATGCCGATTTAGTCAGGATATTCCTCCCTACATCATTGCGGGTAAAGAGCCCACACACTATTGTGGAATTAATTTAGTGGGACTTCGTCGGCGTGGTTTTAGTAATGAAACAATAGAACACATTCATGAGGCCTATCGCCTACTCTATTCAAAAGGAGTATTGAAAAGAAGGAATTGAGGCGATTAGAAGTAATTTGGATATAACGCCAGAAATCCAATACATCATTGATTTTGTTGAGAATTCAAAGCGCGGAATTATACGTTGATGCCAACACTGATTGTCCTTGTCGGTCCTACAGGTGTGGGCAAAACAGCAGTGAGCCTTCAGATTGCACAACATCTAAACACTCCGATTATCAATGTTGACTCGCGTCAGCTCTATCGAGAGATTCCCATTGGAACAGCAGCTCCCACGACGATAGAACAATATATGGTTAAACATTATTTTGTGGGAACACAATCAATTAACGATTATTATAGTGCTGCAAAATTTGAGGCCGAAGCATTGCTTGTTGCACAGACTTACTTTGAAGGTGGTGGAGAAACACTACTTGCTTCAGGGGGTAGCATGCTTTTATATTGATGCGCTGTGCAAGGGCATCGACGACATTCCAACTATTAACGCGGAAACTCGTGAGTTACTGCGCCAGAAGCTAATTCATCAAGGATTGGCTGAATTAACGAAAGAGCTCAAGCTGTTAGATCCAGAATATTATGAGCTTGTGGACAAGAAAAATCCAAGGCGTATTGTACATGCCTTAGAAATCTGCTATATGACTGGGTGTACATTCTCTTCCTTTCGAAAACGAACAAAGAAGGAACGCCCGTTTAACATACTCAAGATAGGATTAAATCGAGACCGCGAAGAAATGTATGCACGCATCAATCAACGCGTGTTAGAAATGGTTCGAAATGGACTTTTTGATGAAGCGCTCGCCGTTTATTCACATCGTAATGAGAATGCCCTTAACACCGTTGGATATAAAGAGTCTTTCTTGTATCTTGATGGGCTTATCACTCGTGAAGAAGCTGTTCGGCAGATTCAATCCCATACGCGTGAATATATGCGTAAGCAACTTACTTGGTTTAAGAGAGACAAAGATATTCGATGGTTTCATCCCGATAACATACAAGAAATTTTAAAATACATTGACAAGAATAGCTAAGCAGCAATAAATTTGCTATTTTTTGCATAAACAAAAAAAGAAAAGATTGGCGTATGGATAAAAATAAAACAATTTTTTTCAGCTGGTGTATCAAGCATATACGTGGCTTTTTGGCCATGGTATAAGTCACTCTATCAAGACAAAAGCTTGGTATACGAAGGCACTCATAGGTTTTTTGCTCATTCCTTATTTCATTTATTGTTTACTTGGGCATGGTCGACATGAATTTCCTCTGGCTTTTTTTGGAAAATCGCCAGGCTACTTCTCTGGAATTATGGATCCACAGACCAGTGAGGCTTCAGAAATCTACAGTGCAGACGGAAAATTGATTGGTAAGTTCTTCAATGAAAACAGAACGCCAGTAAAAATACGAGGAAGTAAATCCCATCTTCTTCAAAGAGCTCATCGACACAGAGGACGAGCGATTCTACAAGCATTTCGGCATTGACCCCATTGGCCTATTTGCTGCTATGAAAGATGCTGTGGTGCATCGCGGTGGACGTGGCGCATCTACCATCACACAGCAATTAGCCAAAAAATATGTTCCGTGTACGCTCACAATATTCAACAGGACTTCTTGGCAAGATTCCTGGGCTGAAGATTTTAATTGTAAAGAGCAAAAGAATGGATTATTGCCACTAAATTGGAAACTGTTTATTCGAAGAAAGAAATCATTACAATGTATGCCAACACCGTTGATTTCGGTAACAATTCGTTTGGCATCAAGACGGCGGCCAAGACCTATTTCAACACCACACCACGCGACTTGACTGCCGAGCAGGCTGCCGTGTTAGTAGGTATGCTAAAGGCCACATCCTATTACAATCCCAAGAATAATCCCAAGAACTCACTGGCGCGTCGTAATGTTGTTTTTAGACAACCTCTACCATCATGGCGACATCTCGCGTCAGGGTGTGTGACTCGCTGAAGAATATTCCTATCAAGCTCGACTTCAAGGTAGAAGAAAACTATGACGGGCAAGCTAAATATTTCCGTGAGGCTATTGCCAATTATCTCAAAGAATGGTGTCAAGATAACGGCTACGACTTATATTCAAGCGGTCTGAAAATCTACACCACTATCGACACGCGCATGCAAAAAAATATGCTGAAGAAGCGGCGCGCAAACAGATGAAGCAGGTGCAGCAAAATTTCAACAACCACTGGAGCATCTATCGTAATCAGTCTACCAACTGGCTCAGACAAGAACCATGGCAAGATGAAAATCATAAGGTCATTCCCAACTTTATTCAGCAAATTGCCGAGCGGCAGCCCTTCTACAAGGCCTTGCTTGCCAAATATCCCAACAATATCGACTCGGTCAACTACTATTACAAAGTGTGGAAACATCCAGTGAAGCTCTTCGATTATGACAAAGGGAACCATCGTAAAAGGAAATGACATCAGAGGACTCCATCAAATATATGACCACCTTCATGCACTGTGCATTCCTTGCTATGGAGCCTCAGACTGGTGCAGTTAAAGCATGGGTGGGTGATATTGATTTCAACTCGTGGAAATATGACAAGGTAACGGCCATGCGGCAGCCTGGCTCAACATTTAAGCTGTTTGTCTACACCGAGGCCATGAACCAAGGACTCACTCCCTTGTGACAAGCGCCGCGACGAATATATCTCAATGCAGGTCTTCGACAAGAAAAAATCAAGAAGTAACCTGGACACCAGGCAATGCTAACGGCTCATTTAGCGGAGACTCCATTCCACTGAAAAGGTGCCTTTGCGCGAAGCATCAACTCCATAGCTGTGCGCTTAGGACAGGAAATGGGCATCCCGAGAATCATCGAAACAGCCAAGCGTATGGGCATCACCAGTCCACTTGACAATGCGCCCTCGTTAGCCTTAGGATCGAGTGACGTCAGCCTGTTAGAAATGGTTAATGCCTATTGTGTTATTGCAGACAATGGACGCCATCACGATCCTGTACTCGTGACGCGCATCGTCGACAAAGACGGGAACGAGGGTGTATGTTGGTCCCACGAAGAGCGAAATGGTCATCCCCTATAAGAGTGCCTTCCTCATGCAACAAATGTTGCAAGGCGGATTAAAAGAGCCAGGCGGAACCTCACAATCGCTATGGGGCTACGTGGGCAACTACCGCGACACCGAGTTTGGCGGAAAGACTGGAACGAGCAACAACCACTCTGATGCATGGTTTATGGGCGTGAGTCCAAAATTGGTTGTTGGAGCATGGGTTGGTGGTGAATATCGCTGCATTCACTTCCGCACTGGTGCCCTCGGACAAGGTGCGCGCACGGCATTGCCCATCTGCGGCTATTTCCTACAGGCACTATTCAAAGACCCAGCCTTCAAGCAATATCACGGCAAATTTGATAAGCCACATGACTCCGACATCACAAGTGATATGTATCTATGCCCCAGCTATTATCAGGCTGCAAAGCGCGACACCACGGCTACCGATAGCACAGTTGTCGAAGAAGAGGTGATGCTCGACGAAGACGGCAACCCCGTAAATGGAAATGGAGCTGAAGCTGGTGAGAGTGTCAATAAAGAGTCGAAAGAGGGACACGAAAGAGCCAGCAAAGAGATGTTCAAACCGCAAGAAGGTAAAAAAAGAAAAAGAAACGGAAAGGAACAGAGCAGCAAGTGAATTTAGACGACATCTAAGTCGACAACATAAGCATCAAGCAGCGGATGAACCATCAAAAGTTCATCCGCTGCTGTCTTTACCCTCTACCTTTGTGATATGGAACAATCCTTTATATTTTTACCTCATATGGATAACACGATTTTTTTAATCGTGCCGGCCATATGAGGAGCCTTTCTTCCGAGACAAAGTTAAATGATCTCAAAACGTTCTCCAAATTTTATTGCTAATTGTTGTGATATCTGAGCCCAGTTTGCAACTGTCTTAAGGTCACGGAGGAACTCCTTTTGATGCTTACTGCCAACGTGTTTGATAGAGTTGCGTATTTGATGGACAATACAGAGTTGGACATTTGTATTGGGGAATACACTCTGTATAGCATCAGGGAAGCCTTTCAGACCATCAATGCAGCATATCAGTATATCCCGGATACCTCTGTTCTGAAGGTCACTTAGAACCTCTAACCAGAAGTTAGCGCCTTCACTCTTGGAGACATACATACCAAGAAGTTCCTTGTGGCCTTCCTTGTTGATGCCTAAGACGTTGTAAATGGCACGTGAGACCGCACGTCCGGTTTCGTCCTTCACCTTATAATGGATGGCATCCAGCCAGCATATTGCATATACAGAATCAAGCATTCGTGAACGCCATGACTTGATTTCAGGCAGTACTCTGTCTGTGATGGAACTGATGGTTTCTGCAGATAGTTTAGTATCAAATTCACGCTCGAAATACTTGCTGATATCGCGAGTACTTGTACCAAAAGCATACATATTTATAATCTGATCTGCCATACCTTCAGCAAGGATTGTTTCACGCTTTTTGATAGTCTGAGGCTCAAAGGAACCATCACGGTCACTAGGCGTCTCAACAGTAACTGCACCATAACAAGTTTGTACTTGCTTAGGCATTTTACCATTACGTCGATTGCCTTGTGAACGCTATTCAGAAGTGAGATGGGCATCCATCTCACCTTCAAGAGCAGCATTTAAAATGCGCTCCAACATTGGTGCCAAAGCACCATCCTTACCAAATAACGATTCTCCCTTACGAAGATGCTCAAGCAGCTCGCTTGTAATCGATTTCATTGTTGTCCATAATAATAAACTGTGTAAAACTAATTTTATGTAGCATGACACAGTTTACTTTACACTCTCTGTATATTTTATCCTTTTAATGCAATGTTATAATTGTAATAATGTGAATCACCCGTCACATCTTTCAGCACCTTTATAAATGGAGGAAAATTCACAGCTTCTTGCTCTGTAATACCCTTTGTTTCTAAGATCATTAGTTCACTAATAGGGCGTTGAAAATTATCCAATTCGAAATATTGCCCTTTCCAAATAAAGCTCTTGCGTGTCTTTTGGATTTCTTGACGATAGGGATCTGCCTGCTGTAACAATGATTGATAGAGGTTACTACGAATTTGCCGCTCAGTTACCAACTGCTCGCCATTGGGTAAATTTTTCTTCGTAGTATGCACATAAACATTTTTTCCCTGCCATGCCCGCCTACGCAAACGTATTTCGCAACCAGGCTCGGCCACAAGATAGGTTTGAGTAATATCGCTTTCAATGCAATTGGGTATTTCACCAATTAATTCAACCACGTATTTCCTTTCTTCAACAATGGGTTGTGGAATGCCCTAAGACACTTGAAATCTCTTTTAATACACGATGCAATTTATTATTAAAGTCTTCATGGTTATTGATTACACGAAGATGGGGATGGCCTGTCCATGCATTAATCACCCTCTTATCGACCTCACGAGCCATCTCCAAGCCCTCTGTCCGCTGTTTGTTATTAGCCGTAGTATAATATTTCTCAGCACCATCTGCAGCCGAAACCAAATGGAGAACGGCATCATAACGATGATCACGCAAGTCAGTGGTTGAAATTCCTACAGCAGTTGTGATATCTTTCCAAAGCTGTGGCTCCATGTAGGCTGATATATCCATCGCTCCACGATCGCAAATAATCATTGTTGGTTCATTGCATTGCTCAGCCATGTGCTGAAACTTATCTTCCAAAGCCAACTGGATTTCAAGTGTGGCCTTCTCTCCTTCGTAAAACAGTGCACGATTTTGAGTTAGATAGTCCATACCAGATTGGCTAAACATCGTGGGCACCTCTGGGATAGTAAATACCTTATAACCCAAGCTTGAAAAATGCTCTATTACTTTTACTAAAGCAGTAGTCTTTCCTGCACAAGGACCACCTGTGAGTACAATTTTCTTAATCTTATTCATGTTATGAAGGAAATAAATATATGCCTTTTTATATCTACCATAGCGTAGGGAGATTTTCATCATTTTGCTTCAGGGACTTGCACAGCCATATTAGCTTTCCTATATTGTGCAGGAGTCGTGTTCTCATGTCTATAAAAGGCTCCATAGAAGCTTTGTCGATTATTAAATCCCACCATTTCACCAATTTCTTCTGTGCTGAGATTTGAACAGCGCTTTGTCGTTAGCAACAGCTTTGCCTCCCGAATGCGTTCAGCATTAATTAAACCGCAGTAATTGGTATGAAATCGCTCTGAGCAAACAGCAGAGATGTAGCGTGTATTCGTACCTAAATCTATTGCTAAACGCTTCAGGTTGTAACCTGGCTCTTTATATTTCTTTTTCAACTACAATGCACTGATAGATACCCTTTTGTAGCTCATCTCTCACTGTAGCACGCATTAACACTGGGTTAGCCTGAACTTTGTTTTTCTGTAATATTATATTTCGACATATTTTTTTAATAATACTATCTAATGGATAAGGTTTAAGTAAATATGAATAGGTTATACCAACTTGCAAAAGTAAGCAATAAAGCTTATAAACCGCACTTCCTTGTGACCAATATAAGATGCTACTACCACAAGTTGAAATAGCCTATTCTCATTTTAAAGATAACTCTCACAAAGCAAGGTTATTCTTCTGTATCAACTTCTTTTTCTTTCGGGTAGTACGCTTTGCACGCTTTGGTTTCACTTCAGTTGCTGCATTGTTAACTGTTACACCTGCCAATTCTGGATCAACTAAAATACGCCCACAATATTCGCAAACAATAATCTTTTTATGCATACGAATATCTAACTGACGCTGAGGCGGTATCTTATTGAAGCAACCACCACATGCATCACGTTGCACATATACAATGCCTAATCCATTACGTGCATTCTTCCGAATACGCTTAAAAGCTTGTCAATAAACGTGGTTCAATTTTCAACTCTAGTTCTTTTGCATGTGCTTTAAGCTTTTCCTCTTCTTCACGTGTTTCTTGCATGATTTCGTCTAACTCATCACGCTTCTCATCTAAATCTATTTGACGTTCAGAAATTGTCTTTTGGGCTATTTCTAAATCTCTTTGTCGCTCTTCAATCGCCATAGCTGCCTCTTTAATTTTCTTATTGGCCAGCTCAATCTCTAACGATTGATACTCAATTTCTTTCGTTAACGTGTCATATTCTCGATTGTTTTTCACCTCGTCAAGCTGATGCTGATAGCGTTCTACACTCTTTTTGTGCCTCTTGAATGAGCTGCTGATTACCCTGAATGGCAGCTTCTGCATCGGCGATGTCGTGCTTGATTTTTATCCACACGAATGTTCAACCCCTCGAGCTCATCCTCCAAATCTTGAACTTCCAAAGGCAACTCTCCCTTAAAGCTTTCTTTTTCATCAATGCCACTCAATGTTGTTTGCAATTGATAAAGTGTTTTCAATTTCTCTTCTACTGACAAGTCAGCTACTTCTTTCTTTGCCATATTGTTATAAATAAATAATGGGATTGGTGTTAATAGCACTCTGAATACATCGTACGCCACAACACTGCTCCGTTATGATTGTTTGAAATATTTCTGTCGTATATTGCTCACTTTGATAATGCCCAATAACGGCGATTTGTAATTTTTGATCATACCCAAAATATTCATGATAGTGCATCTCGCCCGTAATAAAAGCATCAGCACCACATTTCCACGCTTGTTCCAATAAAAATGAACCAGCCCCACCACAAATGGCTACACGCTGGATGGGGCGATGCAAGAGCACATTACATTGCACACATTCTGCATCAAATAGCCTTTTTAAGTTGTAAAATAAAATCGTCTGCGGCTAAGGGTGTAGGGTATTCTGCAATAACACCATCGCCCCCTAACGCCATCTACGATTTGTTGCTGTCCAAAGAATTGCATTTGCGCTAATCCTAACTTCTCGGCTATCTTAAAATTCACGCCACCACATGCACTGTCAATGTTGGTGTGCATTGCGTAAACCACCACATGCTGTTCGATAGCTTTACGTACAACACACTGCACTTCATTCTCATCAGCAATTCGCTTTAGCTTATGAAATATCAAAGGGTGATGTGCAACCACAAGATTACACTGCTTCTCAACGGCCTCGTCAATAATTGCAGGAGTCACATCAAGACACAATAAAGCCCCTGAAACTTCCACATCTGTTAACCCAACTTGCAAGCCTGCATTATCATAGTCGGCTTGCAAAGGCAGAGGTGCAAATCGCTCAAGGGCACAAATCACTTCCTTAATTGTCATGCTATGCATAAAATTGTGTTACAAAGATAGTTATTTTACTACGCTTCTAACCACAATCCTACCATGGTTTAACTTTTTTTATTAATCATTCAGTTACGCCTCTTCCTAGTCTTCTACGATTTTTTCCTTAGGAAGTAGACGTCCATACGCATCAAAAGCATAACGCCGAGTCAAGAACAAGCTGAAAATAAGTGCTAAAGGAGCCGCCGCAAGCATCGTCGCAATAGCAATAAGTTGCGCAAATACGGCATCATAGACGCTTGCACCAGCCAACAACATCGTCCACAACACCATGGGAGTCGTGCTCACAGCTATGTAAGACATGTGCCCGATTGAAGGCAAGAGTGAACGGGTTATGGCGCGTTTCATGAAAAAACGAACTGCCCGTGGGTGAGAAACACCGTTGCCCAACAAATAGTCATAAAGTGCATGGTGATGGTAAAGCCCCATATAATAAGTATCTAAAGCTTTGCCATTGCTCTCAAGAATACCTCCCACGCAGAACCCAAACATAGGCAAAAAATAGCGTGCACTAAGCAAATCTCCCATGGGTGACACGGCACATACTGCCACCATGCTGACCAAAACCGACACACATAACGTAGCGATCAACACAGGAACAAAATGATATCTCACTTTCCACCGGGCCCGATGAACAACCATGAACGATGCCAAGGCAACAACAACCAATAGACAAATGAGATTCAAAACGACAGCGTCTTGTTGTATCAGGAAACCAAGCAGTAGCCAAGCTGCCAACATGCTAATGGCCATTTTCCCAACTGCCAGAAAATATTTCCGTTGCAAACGAAGATGAAATAGAGCCGCAATTAAAACAGGAACACTGAATAGCAAAAAGCAAAAAGAAACCAAGATAAAAAAACATATCTATTCAAAAAGATTGAGGAGTTATGTGAAGTGTAGGACTTGATAACGTGCCCATACAGAAATTTTTCATGCTTTCATGGTTTGATGCCATGATGATAGCACCACCAGAATGCAGATAGTCTTGTAAATAATTTAACACTTGTTCAGACAGCATAACTTCATCGTCTAAATCCAACACTATATAAGCACGCTTCAACAATACAGCATATATGATGAGCAATGTCTGTAAAGTATTATGTTCCAATTTATTTAATGATTGTTCAAAAAGATTATCTCCAAAGCCAAATTTTAGCCATTCTGCTTTAATTTGCTCACATATTATCTGCCGATCTATTAACGATATATAATCTAACAATTCATCGACTGTTTCTAATAGGAAATCAAGTTGACGAGGCACAAAGGCAAGAAACTGATGGAAATAAGCTACAGATTGTGAATCTATTATATCCCCATCCATCGTGAAATATCCCTTTTTCAGTGGGCGTAGTCCAACAATCGTGTCTACAAGCACTTGTCTGATGGATTGCTCCCATGCATAAATACACAAGGATTCGCCCGCATTGAGCTTAAAGTTTATTGGTGATGTAGGGGTTGAAGATAAGATTCCACTTAATTCCCCGTCTTTAATTTCTAACATTCTACATTTATATTAGCGAGGCAAAGATAGGGATTTTTACGCTAAAATCGGAACAATTCGGAAAAAATAGCTAATTTTGCGCATGAGATATGTGCGATTTCAGGCTATAATTTGCACTATATTGCACAACGATTTAGCACGTTTTTAATTATAAAAAATATGAAGTTACGCTACAACGATTATAGACTTCCATCAGAAAGTGAACCACAGCAAGCTCTGATGTTAACATGGCCCCATCAAAACACCGATTGGAAAGATTATTTAGATGAAATAACAGCGGTTTACATTGCGATGGCAGATGTCATTACAAAACAGGAAGACTTGTGGATTGTCACGCCTCAAAAAGCAGATTGTCGGCCAGTTACTCGCGCAGCGCTTAACCGTGGAACAATGCCAGCGAGTGCGTTATTTCGATATGGAGACGAACGACACTTGGGCACGCGATCGTGCTGCGCTAACGCTAAAATGCGGAGAAGAATTTAAATATTTGGATTTCAAATTCAATGGCTGGGGCGAGAAGTTTGCATGGCAGAAGGACAATGCTATTACCAAGAAAATGGCCGAGCAGCAAGCCTTCTCGGGCATAGTCGAAGACCATAACGATTTTGTATTGGAAGGCGGAAGTATTGAGAGTGATGGTGAGGGAACTATTCTTACAACCTCTTTTTGCCTACTTGCACCACACCGCAACCAGCCACTGACACAGGAAGAAATTGAACAGAGGCTCAAAAAAACATGCTACATGCTGACCGAATTCTATGGCTCAATCATGGTCGCCTCCTTGGTGACGACACCGATGGACACATCGATACGATTGTTCGGATGGCACCCAATGACACGCTATTGTATGTAGCCTGCGAGGATAAAACAGACGAACAATATGGGGAATTCAAAGCTATGGAAGAAGAGTTGAAACTGCTGCGCACGCGCAAGGGAACACCCTATCGGCTCATTCCCCTTCCCTTCCCCAATGCTATCGTTGAGGATGGCGAGCGATTGCCTGCCACGTATGCAAATTTTGTCATTCTCAATGGTGCCATTCTCTGCCCCACCTATGCACAACCGGCTAACGATGCAAAAGCAATGGCGCAACTTCAAAAGGCTTTTCCCGACAGAGAAATTATCGATATCGATGCCCATACGGTCATCCGTCAACACGGTTCACTACACTGTTTAACAATGCAATTCCCAAAATAGCACATGAAAGAAATTAAAATAGGTTTTATACAACAACAGAACACGGCTGTGTCCGAAGACAATATGCAACGTCTATCGAAGAGCATTGCCGATTTAGCGAAACAGGGTGCACAACTCATCGTGTTGCAAGAACTGCACAACTCGCTCTATTTTTGCCAGGTGGAAGACGTGAACTATTTCGACTGGGCTGAGCCTATCCCTGGCCCATCAACACAATTTTATGGCCATTTGGCTAAACAGTTTGGAGTGGTCATCGTCACATCACTGTTTGAAAAGCGGGCGCCTGGCCTCTACCACAATACAGCAGTAGTAATAGAAGCCGACGGAACCATTGCTGGGAAATATCGCAAGATGCACATTCCCGACGACCCTGCTTATTACGAAAAGTTCTATTTCACCCCCGGAGATTTAGGTTTTCATCCCATAACAACAAGCGTAGGCAAATTAGGTGTGCTGGTTTGTTGGGATCGATGGTACCCTGAAGCCGCCCGCCTCATGGCCTTGCAGGGAGCCGAGTGCTCATCTATCCCACAGCCATTGGTTATGAAAGCAGCGATACGCCCGATGAACAAGAACGCCAGCGCGAGGCATGGACAACCATCATGCGTGGCCACGCCGTTGCGAATGGACTACCTGTGGTAGCCGTTAATCGGGTAGGATTAGAGCCCGACCCCAGCGGAAACACACAAGGCATACAGTTTTGGGGTAGCAGTTTTGTGGCAGGCCCTCAAGGCGAGCTTCTCTATCGTGCCAGCAACAGCGATGAAGAGAATGTTATTGTGCCCATCGATTTGCAACACAGCGAGCAAGTTAGGCGCTGGTGGCCATTCTTGCGCGACAGGCGCATTGATGAATATGGAAACATCGTCCGCCGATTCATAGATTAAACTGAGATGCGGACGCATCATTCTACCATTCAAAAAGGCTTCAAAAGGTTGTAAAGTGCGTTAAATATCGCAAAAACCCAAAAGGCTTATTTTGCCATCTGACGGCTATCTATTATATTTGCAACATCAAAAATTTTTGCATACCAACGAAAGGAAAAAGTATATGAAGAAAAGTGTATTTCTACTCACATTTGCTACCGGAGCACTGCTGTTGAGCAGCTGCGCCAGCAAAAAAAGGATTTAGAGAATTGTCAGAATGAAAATCGCGAACTCACGGCTAATTATCAGCAGGCACGCGAGCAATTAGCCGCCAGCAAAACTACGTGTTGCCAGCTTAGAGGAGCAGTTGCGCCAGCAAAAAAACGCGACTATGCAGCCTTGCAACAATCGCTCAACAAGAGCCTCTCGAGCGCCAACACCAACAACATCAATATTTCGAAATTGGTCGATCAGTTAATGAGAGCAACCAATATATCCGCCACTTGGTTGAAGTGAAAAGCAAAAGCGACTCGCTCAACATGGCACTCACCAACAAGCTCACACGCTCGTTGAGCCGTGAAGAGATGAAAGAGGTCGACGTGCAGGGTGCTGAAAGGTGTGGTTTACATCTCGTTGGCCGACAATATGCTCTACAAAACGGCCAGCTACGAGGTGAATGACCGGGCAGCAGAGACGCTGAGCAAGATTGCAAAAATCATCACCGACTATAAAGATTACGACGTGCTCATTGAGGGTAACACGGACAATGTGCCTGTAAACGCAAGCGCTCCCGCAATGAAAAACATCCGCAACAACTGGGATCTCTCGGCTTTGCGCGCCTCTTCTGTGGTGCAATTCCTGCAAACCCACTATGGTGTAGACCCCAAACGGCTCACCGTTGGCGGGCGTGGCGAGTATAATCCCGTTGCAACGAATGCCACCGAGGTGGGCAAACAGCGCAACCGCCGCACGCAAATCATTATCACGCCAAAACTCGATCGGGTTTATGGACTTGATTGATAAAGCGCCCGAAAAGAAATAGCACGGAGCGAATGGGGCATGCATCGGGCTGCTTTTAGAAAGCAGTGCACTGCCGCCCAATCAGTATAACGAGGATAGTTTGCCACAGGCCGCTATCCTCGTTTTTTTATTTTCATGGCGCGACCTCGGGCTTGCAGGCCAAAATGCTCAAAAATAAGTGTTCAGCCATGGCGGAACAACAGAAAATCTCAAAAACGCCCTTTCAACCCCACCGAATCAGTTGCTGCAACGATGTAACGGCGATTTTGCCCTCGAATCAGTTGTTGCAACGATGTAACGGTCATTCTGCCCTCCGAATCAGTTGTTGCAACGATGTAACGGTCATTTTGCCCTCCGAATCAGTTGTTGCAACGATGTAACGGTCATTTTGCCCTCCGAATCAGTTGCTGCAACAATGTAACGGTCATTCTGCCCGCTGTAATGGGGGCTCAAATCTCAAAAAATCCCTTTCAGACCCTCCGGATGGGCGTCTAATTTCAAAAACAACCCTCGCAGACCCTCTGAATGGGTGTCTAATTTCAAAAACAACCCTCGCAGACCCTCTGATTGGGCGTCTAATTTTGAAAACAACCCTCGCAGACCCTCCGATTGGGCATCTAAATTCGAAAACAACCCTCGCAGACCCTCCGAATGGGTGTCTAATTTCGAAAACAACCCTTTCAGACGCGTCTAAATACGTCTTACATCCATGCAACAAGGCTTCGAACGCGTCGTAACACGTGATTTCCATAGGAACAGGGAGTAAGCGGAATGCTATCTATTAATTATCGTTAAGTTTGGGTTATCGCCATAGCCGTTTTGCCTCCTGCACTCCTCCTTTTTATTACCTTTGCGACAATAAAATTTTAATTCCCCACGAAATGAGAATATTTCTACTCACGATAGTTTTTTTGATACCATTGGCTGTGCTGGCACAAACCGACACAACCATGCAAAAAAACAATATTGAAAGTATTAAAAAGCTGAGGCTGCACGAAAAAGCGGCCGAAGCGAAAGCTGCAGCTGAAAAAGCGCAACGTGCAGCAGAAGAAGCCTTAGAGGCAGCGAAAAAAAGCCGAGCAAGCAGCACAAGAACAGGGAAAGGCAGCGAAGGGATGGACGATTCCTGCAGAGACACCAACTAAGACGAAAGAAAGTAAAAACACCATCAACCCAAAAAAAGTAAACGAAGACGAGGCTTACTTGGTGGGTGCAGTGCCCGAGGTAAATGGAAAGGTGGTTTTCAACGAACGCTTTGCCCTCCCCGGAATGACAGCTGCCGAAATCTATCAGAAAACTTATTCGTTATTAACGGCACAGACGCACGATGAGCATCAAGCTTCGGGAAGCCGCATTGTGCTGGTGAACGAGGATGAACACACGATTGTGGGGAAATATTGCGAATGGCTTGTGTTTAACAATAGCTTGCTCTCGTTGAATCGTACTAAATTTGACTATACGTTGATTGCACACTGCGAAGACAACGCGATAGCACTGACGCTTTGCCGCATCAGCTATGCGTATGAGGAAAAATCGCTCGTCGGGATTTAAAGCATCGGCAGAGGAACTGATTTCTGATAGCGTGGCACTGAATAAAAAAAGCGCACAAAGCTGTTTAAAGCAAACGGGAAATTCAGAAAGAAAACGATTGACCGGGTAAATGAAATATTCAAAACACTTCAAACAAATTTAAAATAATGATGGAACAAGAATATAACGCGAAAAAAAATGAGCCCGAATATGCAGTGAAGCCGCATCACCGACTCAAACGCTTGGGCGAAGGTGGTCCTTCGATGTTGAAGGTGAGAAACATTTTAAACCTGGTGTTTATGGCCTTGGCTGTGGTGGGCGTAGTGCTTTATTTGCAAAGCGAACAACACACCATTGCAACAATTATCTTGATTGTTGCTGTAGTGATTAAGTTTGCAGAAGTAGCCATTCGAATGTTTCGTTCATGAAGAAAATTCTCGTAGCCACCGCTCTCTTATTGCTTACTCTACAGGGGTTCGCTCAATTTGATGATGGATTTAATCAAATTGATGAGATGGGAAATGTTACCCAGCGTAATAATTTAGCTAAAAAAGATTCAACCAACACACATCACGAGATTCCGATGGGACTCAAAGTGTGGACAATTGATTCGCGATTTGGCGATAGGAAGGCCGCTGTACCCGACACCTTGTCCTATATGTACATGAACACTATCTTCACCACGGGGGCTCTATGGGCAATATAACACTACGGGAAACTTAGGAGCACCACGCTTAAATCGCATTTTCATCGACAGGCAACCTGCGCAACAATTTATTTTCACACAGCCCTATGACTTTGTCATCACGCCCGTCTCGCAATTCCTTTTCACCAACACGCTCTCTCCTATTACCAATCTGAGCTATAACAATGCAGGTAATCGCAACAATGGTGAAGACCATCTCACTGCAAAATTTGCAGTAAACGCAGGCAAGCGGATTGGCGTGGGGTTCATATTTGATTATCTGTATGGGCGCGGATACTATCAGAACCAAAGCACGGCACATTTTAATTACACCATGTACGGCTCCTACTTAGGCGACCAATATCAAGCCCATCTGCTGCTTTCCACTTATCACCAGAAGGTGGCCGAGAATGGTGGTATTACAAACGACGATTACATTAAGCATCCCGAGAGTTTTAATGAGAGCTATAGCACAGACGAGATTCCGACAGCCCTCACACGCAATTGGAACAGAAACGATAATCAACATATCTTTTTCACACAGCGCTATAACGTAGGCTTCCACAAAAAAAGGAGCCTATGACCGAGGAGGAAATCAAGGCGAAAAAGTTTGCTATGGCATCGAAAAAGGAAAATGAAGAAGCGAAAGATAAAGATAAAACAGGAAAAATCGAAGCAAGACAAAACCATTATGACTGCTGGTCGTCCAGAAGACGCAAAGATTGCTGGGACCGAACCTGTTGACGGAAAGAAGGCTGCACAACGCGTGGTGATGGACAAAGCTACTGCCGATAGTTTGCTACAAGCAGAGAAGAAAGCGCAGCAAGATACTGCATGGGTGAAAACGGTGTTTGTTCCTGTCACGAGCTTCATTCACACTCTAAGTTTCGATAACTATCGTCGCATTTACCAAGCCTATGAGACGCCTGCCAATTTCTATGCAAACACTTATACGGTTGTTTCGCCTTATGGCGGCGCTGATATTTATGATAAAACGAGGTTTTATGAGCTGAAAAATACATTTGCAATCTCGCTCTTAGAGGGATTTAACAAGTGGGCAAAATCTGGACTGAAAGCCTTTGCAACATCTGACTTCCGACATGTTACGCTGCCCGATATAACGGATTATAAAACCTACAACGAGCATAATCTGAGCATTGGTGCCTCGTTGAGCAAGCAGCAAGGTAGCGTTTTTCATTATCAAGCCTTGGCAGAGACTTGGCTGACGGGGGTTGATGCGGGGCAACTAAAGGTAGATGCTACTGCCGACCTGAATTTTAAGCTTTTCGGCGATACACTCAGCCTGTCTGCGACAGGTTTCTTCCATCGCTTAACCCCAACATTCTACTATCGGCATTTTCATGGGCGACACGCTTGGTGGGATAACTCAAACCTGTCGAAAATACTGCATAGCCGCTTAGAAGGTTGTCTGTCCTATCAAAAGACACGCACGACACTACGCGTAGCTTTCGATAATATCAAAAATCATACGTATTTCACCTCAGCATATACCGTGAGCAGCGGTAATCGGATTAATCACGCATATGATGTGGTTCAGCACGCTGGAGGCATTAGCGTTTTCACTGCGTCTTTGACACAAGACTTCACGGTTGGACCGTTGAACTGGGAGAATAGGCTCACCTATCAAAAAAACAAGCAATGCAACCGCTCTTCCATTGCCCGATTTCAATTTTTATAGCAATGCCTACTTGCGTTTTAAGATTGCACGAGTGCTACATTGCGATTTCGGAGCCGATGTTCGCTATTTTACACGCTATTATGCTCCTGACTATGCCCCCAACATTGGGCAATACGCTGTGCAAGTCAATACCAACACGGTGGGTGGCGAGAGTCGCGTGCAAGTAGGCAATTACCCTATTGTGAATGTCTATGCCAACTTCTTTCTCAAACATACTCGGTTCTTCATCATGATGAGTCACATCAATTCAGGCATGGGTAACAAGGATTATTTCCTCACACCACATTATGCGCTCAATGAACGCATCTTGAGAATTGGGCTCAGTTGGAATTTCTTCAATTAACGATGCGAAACTCTGCAGTTACAACCAATTCCTTCCGTGCTTGGTGTCTGGCCATGCGCCCCAAGACCCTTATCAGCGCAATCGTCCCTGTAGCTTTGGGGGCAGCCTACGCTTTTAGTCAAACCAGCATTGAACAGTTCCAAAAACTTCCTGTTCTGCTCTGTTTCGCATTTGCCATCATCATGCAGATTGATGCCAACTTCATTAACGACTACTTCGACTGCTTAAAAGGAAACGACAAGCCCGAAGAGCGGTTGGGACCGAAGCGCGCATGCTCTGAAGGATGGATTACGCTTGCAGCCATGAGGAGAGCCATCATCATCTGCACCATTATTGCTGCGATAACAGGGCTGCCACTGATTGTCTACGGCGGTTACAAGCTGATTTTTGCCGGATTGGCCTGCATCCTGTTTTGTTTTCTCTATACAACGAAACTTTCTTATTGGGGCTTAGGAGATCTCCTCGTGATTCTCTTCTTTGGCCTCACGCCTGTCTGTCTCACCTACTATGTCGCTGTGCCGTCAGCGTTGCAAGCCTTTCCTTTAGAGGTTATTCTGCTGGCACTCGCGTGCGGCCTCGTTATCGACACGTTACTCATCGTGAACAACTACAGAGACCGAGATAACGACCGGAAAAGCGGAAAAATCACCCTCATTGTGCGTGTTGGTGAGCGGTGGGGCGCAAGATTATACCTACTTGCCGGAATCATCGGCGAACTTTTGCTGTTCTACGTCGTTTATGCACAGAACGAAAGTAAAATCGGCTCGATGCTCCTCATTCTGTATTTACTCGCACATTTTTATGCTTACGAAAAGATGATTCAGCTGCGTCAAGGTCGGGAATTGAATAAAATCTTAAATTTAACCGCGCGCAACATCTTTATTTTTGGCGCACTGTCCGTTTTTGCACTACTCCTATAAAGAACTTCTCAGGATGCAACAGCCCAACTTAGAACTCATTCAGTTTATTGAGACAAACATTCTTCCCCGCTACAATTCCTTTGGGAAAAGTCATGGAATACAGCATGTCAGCCGTGTTATCAAGGCGTCCATCACTTTAGCCAACCAAATTGGCGCAAACGTCGACATGGCTTATGCTATCGCAGCCTATCATGACTTAGGCATGAGCGGTCCTCGTGCGGTTCACCATCTTACAGGCGGGCGCATCCTGAATGCTGACTCGCGCTTGAAGAAATGGTTCAGTACCGAGCAGATAAAAATCATGAAAGAGGCTGTCGAGGACCATCGCGCCAGTGCAAGCCGCGCGCCACGCTCGATTTACGGCAAAATCGTTGCAGAAGCCGACAAAGATCTCGATCCCGACGTCGTTTTCACCCGTGCCATTCAGTACGGCATAGAGAATTATCCTTTGTTAGACGAGGAACAGCAGTGGAAACGCTTTGTTCAGCACATGAACGAAAAATATTCTGCTCGCGGCTACATTCACAGCTGGATACCGGGCAGTTCAAATGCAGAAAACCTCAAAAAAATACAAAACATCATCGAACAACGGGAGAAACTGCATCAAATCTTCAAAAAAACATTTATGTAAAAGAAAAGCGCCAATAAATTTGGCACGTCTATATATACCTTTGCAACGCATTTGCAAGCGCAGATGTTTAGGTTCGCCGATATGGCTCAGTTGGTAGAGCAATTCATTCGTAATGAATAGGTCCTCGGTTCGAGTCCGAGTATCGGCTCTCAAGGCGGAATTAGCACATCGGTAGTGCGCGAGCTTCCCAAGCTTGAAAGGCGGGTTCGACTCCCGTATTCCGCTCAAATGCTAACACAATGAAAACACAACGCAACATTTTTCTGACAAAAATCCTCCCTCAACTTGTGCTGCCCAGCGGTGCCTGACGAGTCACGCATTGGGAATAGGCAAAAAAATACTGAGCGGGAACACATTGCCAGCAGCAATGCGCTCCCGCTCAAAGATTCTGCAGAAAACCTTAGAAGCGAAAGTCAAGTTCCACGTCGACGAGGTTAAAATTGTGCTTTGACAAGCTCCGATCGTTCACGCGGGCATATTCCACATTGAGTTGCACGTTCTTATGGAACAAATAATCGGCGCCCACCTCATATTGTGTGCGCGCATGATTCCATTCTGCATTGGCACGATAGAGATCATAGCGCGCTTTTAGGTGAAATTTGTTTTTCACTACCGGTGCAATCACCAAACCATAAAATCCATCGGCTTTATCACCCAGTGCACTGATGTTACAGTTCTTAAAGTTAGAATCTTGCGCGTTAGTGTTCGTAATCGCGGTCGAAAAGGCCTTTCCCGTGGAGTGAACATACTCGGAACGCACCGTCCAGTCGTTTACCTTGTATTCACCGCTCAGCGCATAGCGATGTTTGGGCAATGACCGCACGCCACTGCGCAGAACACCAGCTGCATCGCTCCATGTTCCTCGGCGCGCGACAGAACCTTCCCAGCCAAACACACCTACGCGCATGCCTTTGACAGGCATCACCCAAATGCCGCCAATCACGTCCTTGCGCTGGTCAACATCCTTGGTGTTTATGCCTTGTCCGTTGAAGATTCCCACCTGATAGTGCAGCAACTTGCGACCTTCGGCATTGGGAAGCACATCGCCTTGCAATTGCAGACCAATGTCGCGGCCGTTACTGGGCTGCTCACCGCTGCGGTCGCTAAACCCAGCGAGTTTCAGCACCGCCTGACCAACGCTCATGAAACCCTGGTCGATAGGATGCAGGGGATTGTCGAAAGTGAACGGACGCTTAAACTGACCCACCTTGACGCGGGCAAAATCATACTTTTGCCACTCGGCAAAGAGGTCGACCAAGCGTGGGCTGCTGCCCAACGTCGAGGTATTGCCATTGATTTGCATCTGCGCCTTCCAGTAAAAGTCGTTACTCACGCGACCTTCCAACGACAAGCGCAGTAACCGCAAGTTAAAGGTGTTGCCCTTCGCGTTCTGCTGATTAGAATACTGGTACTGTGTCATGCCATAGCCTGACAGCTTAATACTCTTCACCCACTCGGGTGTTTCGGCCTGTGCCGACAATGTAGCGAGCAGTAACATGCTCGCCAGGATGTTTTTGTCTTCATGCGTTCATGAATTAGTGAAAGATATGTTATAAATTACTTTTTCTAAGAGTACCACGTTCTCCACGTGCGGTGTATGCGGAAACATGTCGACGGGTTGCACCTGCACCACCCGATATTGCGCATCCAACAGTTGTAAATCGCGTGCCTGAGTGGCTGGATTGCAACTCACGTAGACTATTCGCTGCGGTGCGGTGTTCAGGATGACTTTCACCACGTCGGCATGCATGCCAGCACGTGGCGGGTCGGTGATGATGACGTCAGGGCGTCCGTGCTCGGCAATAAAGTCGTTTGTCAGGATGTTTTTCATGTCGCCCGCATAAAACAGCGTGTTGTCAATGTGGTTAATGGCGCTGTTCACCTTGGCGTCTTCAATAGCTTCGGGAACATACTCAATTCCGATGACTTTCTGCGCTTTCGCGCTACGAAATTGGCAATCGTGCCTGTGCCGGTGTAAAGATCATAGACTAATTCGCTGCCCGTGAGCGCGGCAAAGCGGCGCGCCACGTCATAGAGGTGAAACGCTTGCTCGGTGTTGGTTTGATAGAAACTTTTTGGCCCGACCTTGAATTTCAAGTCCTCCATCGTCTCGTAAATGAAGTCGGTGCCTCGAAATGTGATTAAATCCAAGTCGGCAAAGGTGTCGTTGCCCTTTTGATTGTCGACATACAGCAAGCTACTAATCTCGGGGAAGGTCTGCGCGACGTGTTCCAATAGTTTTTTTCTGCACGCTCGGCATCGTCGGGCGCATCATAGTGGAATTGCACCAACAGCATGAACTCGCCCGTGTTAGAATTGCGCATCATCAAGCTGCGCAACAGGCCATGCTGCGCTTTAATGTCATAGAAACTGAGCTGCTCGGCCACGGCGTAGCGATAAATCTCGTTGCGAATGCGGTTTTGAAGGTCGTCCATCAACCAACACTTCTCGATAGGGTAGATTTTATCGAATGCACCCGTGATGTGGAAGCCCTATTGCGCTGTCGTTCAAATGTCCTGCACCATCCTCGGTGTGTGGTGGCAAGGCTGCGAGCTCTTCTGCCGTGTACCAACGCTTGTTAGCGCAGCCAAACTCTAATTTGTTGCGATAACCCAGCACTTTCACGCTGCCCAGGATGGGGCTGACGAGTGGCAGCTCGACTTTGCCAATGCGCGTGAGTTGGTCGACAACTTGCTGTTGTTTCGCGGCCAATTGAGCCTCGTAGGGCAGATTCTGCCATTTGCACCCGCCACAAACGCCAAAATGCTGACAAGTTGGCACTGCGCGCACGTCACTATAGGCCTTGAATTGCACAACAACGCCCTCCATATAGTTATGTTTCTTGCGGGTAATTTGAACATCGACCACGTCACCTGGCACACAGAACGGAACGAACACTACATGCTCGTCGACATGGAACAAACTCTTTCCTTCGGCTGCAACAGCCTCGATGACCACGTCTTGCAACAGTGGCAATGGCTTATGTTTTCTTGTCATTCGTCAAAAATGTTTTTATTCAAAGCAATGAAGCCTGCAGACGGATTAGCCGCAGCCTTGTTCTGCTTTTCACAGCATGCAAAATTAGCAAAATATTCTCTAAAAAAATGCCTATCCTACCAATTGATTGGCTGAAAAAGAAGCGAAAAAGCAGTGAAGCCATACAAACATGGGCAGAACGCACACAAGCAGCACATTCACCACTTCGGTACAATGCAGTTTCGGGGTGGAAATGCACAATCCCACCTCGGTACAATGCAATTTCGGGGTGGAAATGCACAATCCCACCTCGGTACAATGCAGTTTCAGGGTGAAAATGCACAATCCCACCTCGGTACAATGCAGTTTTGGGGTGGAAATGCACAATCCCACCTCGGTACAATGCAGTTTTGGGGTGAAAATGCACAATCCCACCTCGGTACAATGCAGTTTTGGGGTGAAAATGCACAATCCCACCTCGGTACAATGCAGTTTTTGGGGTGAAAATGCACAATCCCACCTCGGTACAATGCAGTTTTTGGGGTGAAAATGCACAATCCCACCTCGGTACAATGCAGTTTTTGGAGTTTTTGGTCGTCGTGCACAAGTCGTTACTTGACTGGCGAAACTCGTCTTTGTTGGTTCTGCGTCATGCAAGATGCCTGCACGCTGGCGCGCTGCGCTAATGCTTGTTGCACCATGGCTCGCACGATGAAAACAAGCACAACCTCGCATGGAGATTGTGCTTGCTCAATGGGATTGAGGAAATTGTCGACCCTCTACCCTACTCCCCACTCGATGGTCGAGGGCGGTTTCGACGAGATGTCGTAGCAAACGCGGTTGACGCCCTTCACCTTGCGGATGATTTCGTTAGAAACATCGGCCATGAAGTCATAAGGCAGGTGTGCCCAGTCAGCCGTCATGGCATCCATGCTTGTCACTGCTCGTAACGCTACAGGATGCTCATAGGTGCGCTCGTCACCCATGACGCCTACCGACCGAATCGTGGATAACAAGACCGTTCCCGCCTGCCAAATGTTGTCGTAGAGGGTTGTTCCGTCGGGCATTTGGTAGTTAAGCATCTTGCTGATGTAAATGTCGTCGGCTTCCTGCAAGATACTTACCTTTTCGCGCGTGATTTCGCCGAGTATGCGCACGGCAAGTCCCGGACCGGGGAACGGATGGCGCTTTATCAAGCGTGTAGGCATCTGCAATTCATAGCCCACGCGGCGTACCTCGTCTTTAAAGAGCCATTGCAGCGGTTCGCAGAGCTTTAACTGCATGTCTTTTGGCAGACCGCCCACGTTGTGATGGCTTTTTATGGTCATACCAGTGATGCTTAGGGCCTCGATTCGGTCGGGATAGATGGTGCCTTGCGCCAACCACTTCGCGTCGACGATTTTACGTGCTTCGTCATTGAACACTTCGACGAAATCCCGACCAATAATCTTGCGTTTCTCTTCAGGATCGGTCACGCCCGCTAAATCACTGAAGAATTTTTCGCTTGCATCGACGCCAATCACGTTTAACCCTAAGCCTTCATAGTCCTGCATGACCTGTGCGAACTCGTTCTTGCGCAGCATTCCGTGGTCTACGAAGATGCAGGTGAGGTTTTTACCGATAGCTCGGTTGAGCAGCACGGCGCAGACCGATGAGTCGACGCCACCCGACAGACCGAGGATGACTTTGTCATTTCCCAACTGTTGTTTGAGCTCGCTCACGGTGGTTTCGACGTATGACGCCGCGCTCCACGACTGGCGACTGCCACAAATGTCGATTACAAAGTTCTTCAAGAGTAGGCTGCCTTGTATTGAGTGGTAAACCTCGGGGTGAAACTGCACGCACCACACGCGCTTGTCCTCGTTGGCAAAGGCAGCGTACTCGACATCGTCGGTTGAGCCAATTACCTTGTAGTCACTCGGTATGCCCGTGATGGTATCGCCGTGACTCATCCAGACTTGCGAGCCGCACGCAAAGCCTTTGAAGATTCTCGACGTGGAATCGACAGACGAGAGGTGGGCGCGCCCATATTCGCGCGTACCTGCTTGTTCCACCTTCCCGCCGCAGGCGTTTGCAATGAATTGTGCGCCGTAACAGATGGCTAATACAGGATACTTACCAATTAATGCGCTCAAATCGGCCTGAAAAGCTTCTGCATCGTGCACTGAATAGGGACTTCCGCTAAGAATTACGCCGATCACCGACGGATCGTCCTTGGGAAACTTGTTGTAGGGCAAGATTTCGCAGAAGGTGTCTAATTCGCGCACGCGCCGGCCGATTAACTGGGTGGTTTGCGAGCCGAAATCTAAAAATAACGATCTTCTGTTGCATGTATATTGTGATTTTTAAAGAGTGATTTGACCTGTACCGTTGAGGGACTCAACAAATTTGTGGGCGGCGTCGAGTGTTTCGACCTTGCCCACGTCAAGCAGCTGCAAATTTTGCGCAACACAACCCTTGATAGCTACCTGCCGGCAATTTTTTAGATAAAAATCGATGATGGAAAAGCGATTTGCAAACGATTCCATCAAAGGAAAGAGCGTGGGCGCGAACAAATGGATGCCCGAGAACGCAAACAGCTGGTAGTTGTGCTGAATGGTGTCGATCGAGGCTTGTTGCACCTCGGTAAAGGGGCTTTTCACCTCGCCCGTTGCAAGATTTACCCAGCCAACGAGCCGCATTTGGTCGTTGAAGAGCAGATAGCGTTGTGTGACGCGCTGACTCACCAAGAGCACGGCCGATGCCTGCTCGTGAGGGACGCCGCACGTGGGGCACATCATCATGCGATCGGTGGTGTAGAACGCGCGCAGGTCGATGTTGCTCATAATGTCGACGTTATGGATTAAAATTGGCTCGTCGGGGCGAAAAAGCTGTTGGGCATGCTTCAACCCACCGCCAGTCTCCAATAACTCGGCGGTTTCATCGCTCACACGAATGTCGACACCAAAATTATCGTTGGTTTTGAGGTAATCGATGATGAGCGGGGCAAAGTGATGCACGTTGATGACGATGTGGTCGCATCCCGAGACCTTTAACTTCTCGATGACGCGCTTGAGCAGTGGTACGCCGTCAATCTCGATGAGGGCTTTGGGCAATTTGTCGGTGAGCGGCTTTAAGCGGGTACCCAATCCCGCTGCAAATATCATTGCTTGCATAATGTTGATGAGGAAATGTGCTTGCAAGGTGGATTTTTGTCAATCCCCCATGCTGCACTGGTGTTGCTACGCTAATTTCGCGCCTTTAATACTTGTTCAATGTGCTGTTCTCGATGTAAAATTTGCACTTCAATGCCAAACTTTTCGTGGATGTGTTGTGCCAAATGCTGTGCACTATAGACAGAGCGATGCTGGCCGCCTGTGCAGCCAAATGAGAACATGAGATGGGTGAAACCACGCTGCATATAGCGCGCTACATGGTGGTCAGCGAGCTGATAGACGTGTTCTAAGAAATGTAATATCTCGCCATCGTCCTCCAAGAATCGAATCACGGGTTCATCCAAGCCGGTAAGCGCTTTATAGGGCTCATGTAGCGGCCAGGATTGTGTGTGCTTCGGCAATCAAACACGTAGCCCCCCACCATTACCTGATGGATCTTCGGGAATTCCTTTGCGATAGGAGAAACTACACACGCGAACAACCAAAGGACCTTTGCCGTCGTACTTAGAAAAGGTGGCGGGACCGTCTTCTGGATGCGCTTCGTACACAGTACTATCGGTGGTTTTGTATCCATCTGTCCGTGCCTGCACAGGTACGGGGGCATCTTGGAACTGCGGCAAGGCTACGAGTCGTGTCAACATCTCGACTAAGTAAGGATAAGGGAAAAGCGCAGCTTGTGCAGCAAGTAACTGGCGCAAACTCTCTATGGCAGGCTGAATAGAGTCTAAGAAATGCTTCTTTCGCTCAAAATAACCGCGAAAACCATAGGGCACCAAGCACCTGCAACAAGCGAAACAGCACAAACAACGACAAGCGATTGGTAAATTCATGGACGGGCGGAACTTCTATGTATTGACTCAATGAATTATAATAGGCTTTGATGAGCTTCACCTTCAGTTTATCGGGATATTTCGCCGAAGCCTGCCAAAGAAAACGAAGCTAAATCGTAGTAATAAGGTCCGCGCCGACCACCTTGGAAGTCGATAAAGTATGGATTTCCCTGCGCATCGAGCATAATGTTGCGTGCTTGGAAGTCGCGATAAAGAAAACTATCGCCTACCTCTTCGGTTAAGTCCTTGGCAAGCATGTGGAAGTTTGCCTCCAACTTTAATTCGTGAAAAATCTAAACCTGTCGCCTTCAGAAAACAATATTTAAAGTAGTTCAAATCAAAGAGCACGCTTTCTACATCAAAGGCTGGCTGCGGATAGCAGTTATTCCAGTCTAAACCGCGTGCGCCACGAATCTGAATATTGGGGAGTTCACAAATTACATGCTGCAACAGTGCTTGCTCGTCTTGATTATAACGTCCACCAGCCTCGCGTCCGCCCCGAATAGCATCGAAGAGCGATTGTGTCCCTAAATCTGTCTCGCAAATAGCGCAATTCATCATTGCTCACAGCCAGTATTTCTGGGACAGGCAATTTTCTAAGCAAAAAATGACTGTCTAAATAAATAAATGCATGATTTTCATCACGACTTGTCCCTATTACACCAACGATACTATCGCCGCTGTCTGATATAAAACGATAATATTGCCGGTTACTACCAGCACCATCTATTTTTCTCAATCTTCGCAGGCGAATGACCTGTAAACTGCTTATAAAGTGAGGTTAATTGCTCCATTGGTTAATTCATTTTGTTGTGATTACGCCGTTTATCTTCCCACTGTGCTAAAAGTGCATCAACCAAGAGTAGAATCATCATAATTCCCAATGACATTAAAAAAGAATGGGTGTTGATGAGCAATAATACGGACAAGACAGCAAATAATGCGACACGTTTCCAATTGAATTTTATTTTCATACCTGCAAAGATAAAGATAATACGAGGAAATTCAAAAGAAATAAATAAAAAAATCGGATGTCATCACGACAACCGATTTCCAAAAAAACAAACTACTTAAAAACTAATCTACTAAAACAAATCAAAAATATCTTTTTTTGGAGTAACACTCCTTAAATTTCGATTTTGTAGTGCAAAGATAGAAAAATAAATGACAAGCTCAAAGAAATTGCCTCATTTTTTTATTTATTAACCTCAATTTTGCAGAGAAAGGAGCAATTTTTGCCATAATCTTTCATATATTATTGCTCTTAATACGTTCTACTCCGTTTGCAAATCCATTCTCCCCTCTATTTTACTTTTTAAGCGAATGTCTTTTGTGTAATCACGTATAATTTTAGATAAGCAAGTATTATACATTTTCCAAAAAGATGAAGATATCAAACGAATGGGGTATATTCCTGTACCATATTACAAGAAAAAGGGACATACCCACTATGGAGTATATCCCCTGTTTTTATTATTATGAATAACTCTTGCTTACATCATACCACCCATTCCTGGTTGTCCAGCAGGCATAGCGGGTACATTTTCTTCAGGCTTATCCGTAATCAAACATTCTGTTGTCAAGAATAATCCTGCGATAGAAGAGGCATTCTCAAGTGCTACACGAGCAACTTTTGCGGGATCAATGATACCTGCTTTACGCATGTCTTCGTAAACGTCTGTGCGTGCATTGTAACCAAAATCACCACTACCTTCAGCTACTTTATTCACAACAACCGAACCTTCACCACCTGCATTAGAAACGATTTGTCGAAGTGGTTCTTCAATAGCACGCTCCACAATCCTAATACCAGTCGTTTCATCGGCATTATCACCCTTAAGAGTCTTTAGAGCATCGAGAGCCCGAATGTAAGTAGTGCCACCGCCAGCAACAACTCCTTCTTCCATAGCAGCGCGTGTTGCACATAGTGCATCATCAACTCGATCCTTCTTCTCTTTCATTTCTACCTCAGAGTTTGCACCTACATAGAGTACAGCTACGCCACCAGCCAACTTAGCTAAACGCTCTTGTAACTTTTTCTTTGTCATACGAGCTGGTAGTGTTTGCAATCTCATTCTTAATTTGTGCAACTCGGTCGGCAATACTGTCTTTCTTACCTGCACCGTCAACAATTGTAGTGTTATCTTTCGAAACAACAACCTTCTTTGCTGTGCCACACATCTCGAGTGTTGCTTGTTCTAATTTTAATCCCTTTTCCTCGCTGATAACAACGCCACCCGTGAGCACTGCAATGTCCTCGAGCATAGCCTTGCGACGATCACCAAAGCCAGGAGCTTTCACTGCACAAATCTTTAAACCACCACGCAAGCGATTTACAACAAGCGTTGTCAAAGCTTCAGAATCAACATCCTCTGCTATAACCATCAGGGGCGTCCACTTTCAGCTGCAGGTTGGAGAATGGGTAAGAAATCTTTCAAATTGCTAATCTTCTTATCGTAGATGAGAATATAGGGATTTTCCATCACACATTCCATCTTGTCAGCATCGGTTACAAAATAACCGCTCAAATAACCACGGTCAAACTGCATCCCTTCAACTACGCCAATGCTGGTATCACGTGTCTTACTCTCTTCAATGGTGATAACACCATCTTTAGAAACGCGCCGCATCGCATCAGCTAAAAGCTTACCAATCTCAGGATCATTATTGGCAGAAACTGTAGCTACCTGTTCTATTTTATCATAGTTATCGCCTACTTGCTCTGCATGCGCCTGAATATAGTCAACAACAGCTTTCACCGCCTTATCAATTCCACGCTTCAAATCCATTGGATTTGCACCTGCGGTCACATTTTTCAAGCCTTCATTTACAATGGCTTGTGTCAAAATCGTTGCTGTCGTTGTACCATCTCCGGCATCATCACCGGTCTTGCTGGCAACACTCTTTACCAATTGTGCCCCTGTATTTTTCAAAGCGATCTTTCAAGTTCAATCTCTTTTGCTACGGTTACACCATCTTTCGTTATCTGTGGAGCACCAAATTTTTTCTCAATAACTACATTACGCCCTTTAGGTCCTAATGTTACTTTCACTGCATTAGCTAATTGATCAACGCCTCTTTTCAATAATTCGCGTGCATCAACATTATATTTAATATCTTTTGCCATAATCTTTTTAGTTTCAAATTGACTCGTTTAATAATCTCATTTTAACAAATTAAATGTTTAGCCCAATACTGCCAAAACATCACTCTGTCTCATTATCAAATACTTTTCTCCTTCGTATTCCAGTTCTGTCCCTGCATACTTACCATATAATACGATGTCATTTTCTTTTAACACCATAGTTTCATCCTTTGTGCCTTGACCTACAGCTATTATACGGCCACGTTGTGGTTTTTCTCTTTTGCTGTATCAGGAATAATAATTCCGCCAACTTTCTCTTCTGCTGGTGCAGGAAGCACCAAAAACTCTGTCTGCTAATGGTTTGATATTCATTTCTTTTTATGATTTAGTTGTTTAATATTCAATTTTACTCATTGCCTTATGCGAATATTATGCCAGAATTCATATATGACAATTTTGTCAGTTTATACCGACAAAAATTGTCAGTAGACTATCAACTTTTTGTCAGTATCTTGTCTTATAATAGTATTCTCTTCTAACAAAATAAATGAATTCGTAAAGAGTCATTACAAATATTTTTTTCATAACTTTGCAATCATATATTAAAGAAAAAGGTCAACTGTATACCCACAATTGTGTTTTTGGCAATAGACTTTGGTAACAAACAACCTATTTGTAAAATGTATGAAAGATTTCTTTTAAGCATGTTTTGGCCACGATTGTGGGCCTACTTATCTTCGCAGGTATTACAACTATATTTGGTTTCTTAGCCATCATGGGCTTACTGATTACAGCTGGAGACACCTCTTCGAGCAGCATCAGCAATAATTCTATATTGGTTATTCAGTTAAAGGGGCTAATGACAGAACAGCAAGAAAGTGATATCTTTAGCAGTCTTAGCGACGAGTCCACCTTGAGTTTTGAAAAATGTCATGAAAGCTATTTACCACGCGAAGAACAACGACAATATTGTTGGCATATATCTTGAAGCTGGAGCCTTCTCTGCGGATTTGGCACAGGTACAAGAAATTGAATCGGCATTGCAGGATTTTAAAAAATCAGGCAAATGGATTATAGCCTACGGCGAAAGTTATAGCACATTGGGATATTATGTAGCTTCTGCTGCCGATAAGATTTATATGAACAAAGAAGGTGTGCTCGATTGGGCTGGTATCGGTGGCGAGCGTATTTATTATAAAAACTTATTAGCTAAATTAGGCATCCGGGTTATTGCTACGAAAGAAGGTAAATATAAAAGTGCCGTAGAACAAACAACAGCAGACAAGATGAGTGATGCTGATCGCGAACAAACACAACGCTATCTTGATGGATGGTGGAAAATCATTCTCAACACAGTAGCCAACAATCGAAAAATAAATTCTTCCTTGCTCAATCGATATGCGGACAACGTGATTGGTATGGATGCACCAGAAACATTGGTAAAGTGCCATATGATAGATGGACTCCTTTACAATGATCAAGTGAAAAAAATTATCAAATGGAAACTACAAATTGATAACGATGAAGAAATCAATAAAGTAAGTGTAGATAAGCTTACTGCAGATAATAATGCTTCTACTGGGCAACACATCGCCGTATATTATGCTTATGGTGACATCGTAGACCAAGCCTCGACACAAGGACTATTTCAAGATAATCATCAGATAGCTGCAGATAACGTGTGTCAGGATTTAGAGAACTTAGCCAACGATGATAACGTTGAAGCCGTGGTCATTCGTATCAATTCAGGAGGTGGTTCAGCTTATGCCTCAGAACAAATATGGCACCAGATTTCTGAACTAAAGAAGATAAAGCCTGTAGTTATCTCAATGAGTGGCGCAGCAGCTTCAGGCGGCTACTATCTCAGTAGCAATGCAGACTGGATTATTGCCAACCCTTCTACAATCACAGGAAGTATCGGCATTTTTGGTCTATTTCCCGATGTTAGTGAGTTAATGACAAAAAAGTTAGGACTACACTATGACGAGGTTAAAACTAATCGTAATGCTGTCTTTGGTGCAAATGGGCACCCTTTCACTGCAGAACAATTAGGACTTTTGCAGCACCAGATTAATCGTGGCTATAGACTGTTCAAGAAACGTGTGGCCGAAGGTAGGCATCTTTCTATGAAACGTGTAGAGCAATTGGCTCAAGGCCGTGTATGGTTGGGCGAGGATGCTATCCGTATTGGGCTTGTGGATGAATTAGGCGGATTAGACAAAGCTATCACAAAAGCAGCCGAATTAGCAAAAACCAATTCAAAGGCTACACGTTCCTATCCTGCTCCTATTAGTGCATGGGAACAACTCTTTAGCGGCTACAATGCTTCATCTGATTTGCTCAATGGTCAATTACGTACTTTGCTTGGTGAATATTATGAGCCTTTCAAGATGGCAAATGACTACCGACACATGGATAAGATTCAAGCACGCATTCCCTATATTATAAATTCAATAAGCATGAGGACTGAAGGCGATTTTATACATATCAATGAATGGCTACTGCCCTTAAGCTGGATTTATGGACTTGGCGTAGGAATACGCAACCAAATGTTTGACTTGGGACTACTCAAACAACATAGTTTCAACACGCCCATTATTGCGGTAGGTAATATCACTGTGGGGGGATCTTGGAAAAACGCCACATGTAGAATATCTCATCAATCTATTAAAAGATAAATTGCAATTGAGTGTACTCTCACGTGGATACAAGCGTAAGAGTCATGGTTACCAGTTGGCACAATCAGAAAGTACGGCACGAGAGATTGGAGATGAGCCTTACCAAATGAAGAAAAAAGTATCCACATATTCACATTGCAGTAGATAAAAAACGCGTGAATGGTATCAAACATATCATCAACGACGAAGCGACACAAGATACCGATGTCATTTTGTTAGATGACGCCTTCCAACATCGCTATGTGAAACCTGGTATTAATATACTTTTAATAGATTATCATCGCCTCATTATCTACGACAAGTTATTGCCTGCTGGAAGATTGCGCGAGCCACAGTCAGGTAAAGATAGAGCCGATATTGTAATTATCACGAAATGTCCAAAAGATTTAAAAACCAATGGAATTTCGTGTGCTCACAAAAAGCAATAAATCTCTATCCCTATCAAAATCTTTTCTTCACTACCATCGACTATCAAGACCTAACAACACTCTTTGATAGCGAACAACCAGGGCCAACACTCAATCAAATCTCTGATACATCGGTCTTGCTATTGACAGGAATTGCCTCACCCAAACAAATGATTCTCGATCTCACCCCGAAAGTAAAGCAAATACAATCGCTTGCTTTCCCTGATCATCATGCTTTTTAAGAAGAAGGATATTGAACGAATTAACAACACGTTTCAAGCTATCAAAGGCAAGAAAATTATTATAACGACAGAAAAGGATGCTTCGCGTTTAGAGCATTGTACCGAACTCAGTGAGGAGGTAAAGCGCAATCTTTATGTGCTACCGATGCGCATCAAATTCATGCTCCATCAAGAGGAGGAATTCAATCAAAAAAATTATAAATTATGTACGAAGAAATTCAAAAGACAGCATCTTGGCTAAAAGAAAGGATGACAACAAATCCTAAAACAGCCATCATTCTGGGGACAGGCCTCGGACAATTAGCTTCAGAAATAACCGACAGCTACGAGTTCCCCTATAGCGAAATACCTCATTTTCCTGTGTCGACAGTTGAAGGCCATGCGGGAAAGCTCATCTTTGGAAAGTTGGGCGGAAAAGATATTATGGCCATGGAGGGAAGATTTCATTTTTATGAAGGCTACAACATGAAAGAAGTTACCTTCCCGGAGCGGGTCATGTATGAATTAGGCATTGAAACACTCTTTGTCAGCAATGCTTCTGGCGGGATGAATCCACTATTCAAAATCGGAGACCCTCATGGTCATCACCGACCATATCAACTTCTTCCCCGAACATCCTTTACATGGCAAGAACTTCCCCACTGGTCCACGTTTTCCAGATATGCACGAGGCCTATGACAAGCGACTTATCGCCTTGGCTGACGATATTGCAAAAGAGTTCGACATCACCCTACAACATGGTGTGTATATGGGTGTGCAAGGCCCTACATTCGAAACGCCGGCAGAATATCGCATGTATCATCTCATGGGTGCTGATGCTGTGGGCATGAGCACAGTTCCTGAAGTTATCGTAGCACGCCACTGTGGCATCAAAGTATTTGGAATGAGCATCATCACCGATTTAGGCGGCTTCGATACACCTGTTGAAGTGAGTCACGAAGAAGTGCAAAAGGCAGCTAATGGCGCACAGCCAAAGATGACAACCATCATGCGCGAAATGATTCGCCGCGCATAAATCCTATCATCCTACGTTATGACAGATATTGCTACACTGGGTGAGTTTGGGCTCATTAAACGACTCACAAAGGATATTCAGATCAAAAACCCCAGCACAAAGTATGGTGTGGGGGACGATTGCGCTGTGCTTCATTATCCCAAGACCGAGGCACTCGTCACCACAGACATGCTTATGGAGGGCGTTCACTTCGACCTCACCTACATGGATTTTTTCACCTTAGGCTACAAATCGGCGATGGTTAATTTCAGCGATATTTTTGCAATGAATGGTTTTCCACGGCAAATCATTGTCAGCATCGCATTAAGTAAGCGTTTCACCATCGAAGATATGGATAGCTTTTATCAAGGCATGCAAGCTGCTTGTGACAAATGGCAGGTAGATATTGTAGGCGGTGACACCACTTCCTCGCGCACAGGATTGGCCATCAGCATCACATGCATTGGCGAGGCTGCGAAAGAAGATATCGTTTATCGCAACGGAGCAAAAGAAACCGACCTCATCTGCGTCACGGGCGATTTGGGAGCGGCCTATATGGGATTGCAAATCTTAGAACGCGAAAAGGCGGTGTATTATTCGCAGATTGAAGACTACAACAAAAAGGTGAACCAAGCGAAGGAGCTACATGATGAAGCCAAATTGAAGGCCTTGCAACAGCAGCGCCAAGCTTTCGAAGATTTTCAACCCGACTTTGCTGGAAAAGAATATCTTTTAAATCGCCAGCTCAAGCCCGAAGCACGCGGCGATATGATTAATCGTTTGCGCGCACTTAACATCCACCCCACTGCCATGATGGATATTTCAGATGGTCTGAGCAGTGAATTGATGCACATCTGCGAGCAAAGCAATTGTGGCTGCCGCATCTATGAAAAAGAAATTCCCATTGACTACCAGACTGCCGTCACAGCAGAGGAATTCAATCTCAACCTCACAACCTGTGCGCTCAATGGTGGCGAGGACTATGAGTTGCTCTTCACTGTTCCCATAGGCGATCACGAGAAGATTAAAAAAATATGGAAGGTGTGCGGCAAATAGGATACATCACCAAGCCCAATTTAGGCTGCATGTTAGTTACGCGCGATAACAATGAGTTTCAATTGCAGGCACAAGGATGGAATCCATTGCAACAGAAATGAAGCAAAGAAGCTAAATCATAAAACTTTTCGGTGCTTGCCCAAGCTTGAGCAAGCACCGATTTTCTTTCTTGACGTTTGCTAAGTTGTTAGCAGCCCCATTTTTTTCATTTTCAGCCTTGCTAATTTGTTAGCAAGCCTCAAAATTGTTTTTTTTGCCCTGCTAAGTTGTTAGCAGCCCCTTTTTTTCCATTTTCAGCCTTGCTAATTTGTTAGCAAGCCTCAAAATCGTTTTTGCCCTGCTAAGTTGTTAGCAGCCCCATCTTTTCCATTTTCAGCCTTGCTAATTTGTTAGCAAGCCTCGAAATCGTTTTTTTGCGGCTGCTAATTTGTTAGCAAGCCGCTTCCAATAAAAATGGTGCTTGCTCAACCATCGGCAAACACTAAAATCTTTTTATACTATTCCATGCGCAACGTTAGAAGGGCACATCGCCACCTGTTTCTTTGAATGGAGCGTCACTTAATGGATAGCTCTCCGGCGGATTACTCTCACCGCCATTCATGCGCGATCCAACGATTTCGCCACCATCGTGCATCGAATGATAAGACTCTTCGGGATTGCGAAAACTGGTGAACTCACCTTTAAACGTGAGCAACACATCGCCCGTCGCACCCTTTCTGTGCTTGGCAATGATGATTTGTGCCATGCCGTGCAAGTCATTTTTATGTTCGTCTTCGTAAATATGATAATATTCGGGACGATGCACAAAGATCACCATATCGGCATCTTGCTCAATAGCACCCGACTCACGCAAATCACTCAACACGGGACGCTTGCCATCTGGACCATCACGATTTTTCCACATTACGACTTAATTGCGACAAGGCCAAAATGGGAATATCCAATTCTTTAGCCAATCCTTTGAGTGAACGCGAAATGGTTGACACCTCTTCCTGACGACTGCCAAATTTCATGCCGTTGGCATTCATGAGCTGCAAATAGTCAATCATGATTAATTTCACTCCTTTTTCACGCACCAATCGACGAGCCTTTGTCCGCAATTCAAACACCGAGAGATTGGCTGTGTCATCCACATAAATGGGTGCTCCTGTGAGCCTCCCCAAATTTTTGTCTAAACGTTCCCATTCATCGGGGGTAAGTTGCCCACTTAAAATTTTGCTACCCATCACCTCACACGTGTTTGATATCAAACGATTCACCAACTGCACATTGTTCATTTCAAGCGAGAAAAAAGCAATGGGAACCTGATAATCGACCGCTATATTTTTGGCCAAACTCAATGCAAATGACGTTTTGCCCATGGCTGGACGGCCTGCAATAATTACCAAATCACTCTTTTGCCAGCCGCTCGTTATTTCGTCTAATTTTGTGTACCCCGTCGCAACACCTGTCAGCCCATCTTTGTTGGCTGATGCCTTTTGCAAAATATCAATGGCCTCTTTTATGACAGGATCAATCTGGGTGTAATCCTGCTTCATGTTGCGCTGCGAAATTTCGAAGAGCGACCCCTCGGCTTCCTGCATTAACAAATCTACATCCACCGTTTCGTCAAAGGCCTTCTCCTCTACTCTGCTGGCAAATTGTATCAGTTGGCGCGCAAGAACTTCTGCGCCAAAACGTGTGCATGATACTCTACATTGGCTGAAGATGCCACGCGGTCGCTAATCTCCATCAAATAGGCCAAACCACCCACCTCTTCAAAAGTGCCATTGCGTTTCAGCTCCTCCGTCACCGTCATGATGTCAACAGGACGCTCGGTCATATTCAGGTTCTGAATCGCTTGATAAATCTTTTGATTTCGAGGCTCATAAAAAGTCTCTGGACGTATCACTTCTGAAACAACCGAAAAAGCATCTTTATCAATCATCAACGCACCTATCACAGCCCGCTCAATGTCGGTAGCCTGTGGCTGCAAATGCCCATAGGTGGTGTCTATCTGTTGTGTTCCCTTTCGGCGCCGAGCACCGTTAGTACTACTTTCTACCATAAAATTTTTTGATTTTCGGCAAAGGTAATCATTTTTTTAAGTATAGGCCATCTTAGTAAATCTATTTTTTGTATTTTTGTAACCCATAAAAATAAGCATAAACACATGATTTTATTTCCCACCGCAAAAATCAATCTCGGGCTCAACATCGTTGAAAAAGAAGCGATAGCTATCACAATATTGAGACCATTTTTCTACCCCATTCCACTATGTGATGCACTCGAAATTAAAAACATGGACGAGAACTTCCCGTCGACAACCGATTGCGATCTTAAAATAACGGGAAATCAGCTGGAAGGCAATGAACAAGACAACCTTGTGGTGAAAGCCTATCAACTGCTGAAACGCGATTTCAAATTGCCGCGCATCCACATTCATCTCTACAAACAAATACCCTCACAGGCAGGATTAGGCGGCGGATCGAGTGATGCCGCATTCATGATAAAATTATTAGATGAGCGCTTCCGCCTCAACTTAGGCTATGCAGAGATGGAACGATATGCTGCAAATTTGGGCGCAGATTGTGCTTTTTATCCGCAATGAAGCAGCTTTTGCAGAGGGAATTGGTAGTAATTTGTCGCCCATGGATGAGCTCCAAAATCTCTTACAATCCTATTATATTGGCATTGTAAAACCGCCTGTTGCTGTTTCTACGCAGAAGCCTACTCCCATGTGGTACCACAACGACCCGCAACATGCTGCAAAGACATCGTGAAACAACCTGTTGAAACATGGAAGGATGAGTTGAAAAACGATTTCGAGACATCGGTATTCAAAAACCATCCACAGCTGAAAGAAATTAAGGAAGAACTCTATCGGCAAGGTGCATGCTACGCTTCGATGAGTGGCAGTGGCAGCAGTCTTTACGGACTCTTTAAGGAGAATCCCAAAGATTTCTCCTCCTCATTTCCCAACTGCTACACTTTTTGCAGGCGAATTGTAACGAAGAGCCGTATAAAGTTGAAAAAGAAATAATACATTCTTTTTTTCTAAATTATATTATCTACCTTTGTGGCTATCATTTTTCATTAGATATTTTTCATGAAACCATAACAGCATTAAGTTTTTTTCAAATCATGAGTTTAATTGACTACAACAACATAGACATTTATCAAGAGGATAATCTCGTCTTGAAAGATGTGATTTTTTTCAAGTTGAAGAAGGAGAATTTATTTATATTATCGGCAAAGTTGGATCTGGAAAGACAAGCTTGCTCAAAAACATTATATTGCGAACTTGATTTATACAAGGATGCTGAAAAGAACGAACAGAAAGCCGAAGTTCTGGGGCGCGACATGCTGACTTTAAAACGAAAAGAAGTACCGGCCTTGCGCAGAGAGCTTGGCATTATCTTTCAAGATTTTAAACTGCTACACGAAAAAAGTGTACGAAAAAACCTTGAGTTTATCCTAAAGTCTACGGGATGGAAAAATGAGCAAGAAATAAATGAGCGCATTGAAACAACACTTTCTGATGTAGGCCTGTTGGATAAAATCGATAAATATCCACATGAACTATCGGGAGGAGAGCAGCAGCGTGTTGCTATTGCACGAGCAATTTTAAATGAGCCCAAAATAATCTTGGCAGATGAGCCGACAGGTAACCTCGATCCTGAAACTGCAAATGATATTGTTCATTTGCTCAAGAATTTAACAAAATCCAATACAGCTGTTGTGATTACAACACACAATATAACAATGCTGAATAAAATTCCAGGAATTGTATATTGCTGTAAGGATGGCGCCATTGCAGAAGTTACAAAAGAATATAATCATTTAGATCTCACTGAAGATATAGAGATAGTTCCTAACACAGAAGCATAACGCGACAATAAATACAAGATGAGCATAAAAGTTATGAAATTTGGTGGCACTTCTGTTGGTACAGCTAGCCGCATGAAGGAAGTCGCATCATTAGTTACAGCATCCTCAGAACCTACGTTTGTTGTTCTTTCTGCTATGAGTGGTACAACGAATGCATTAATTGAAATTGCTGATTACCTTTATAAGAAAAAAATCCTGAAGGTGCAAATGAAGTTATCAATAAGCTCGAAGATAAATATCTGCAACACGTGCAAGATTTATATTCTACAGAGGAATATAAATTAAAGACTAAGGAGTTCCTGATAAAGAAATTTGAATATTTACGTTCATTTACAAAAAGACCTATTTACCAGCTTTGAAGAAAAGAATATTGTTGCGCAAGGAGAAATCATGAGCACCAATATGGTTACAAACTATCTCCGAGAAAAAGGGATTAAGGTGATATTGCTTAATGCACTTGACTTTATGCGTACTGACAAAAATGGCGAACCTGATTCTGAATTTATTAAAAAGAATTGGGGAAAGCTATGGAAGAACATAAAAGATTTTCAAATTTATATCACACAAGGATTTATCTGTAGAAATGCCTATGGTGAGGTTGATAATCTCCTACGAGGAGGAAGTGATTATACGGCATCACTTATTGGAGTTGCACTTTCTGCAAGTGAAATTCAGATATGGACTGATATTGATGGCATGCATAATAATGACCCAAGAGTGGTAAAGAAAACAGAAGCCTTACACCAACTCAACTTCGAGGAAGCTGCCGAACTAGCCTACTTTGGTGCAAAAATCTTACACCCTACATGCATACAACCTGCTAAGTATGCAGGAATCCCTGTTAGATTAAAAAATACTATGGAGCCCGAAGCAGAAGGAACCATTATCGATAATACCATTGTTAAAGGGAAAATAAAAGCTGTTGCGGCTAAAGACAACATTACTGCTGTTAAAATTAAAAGTAGTAGAATGCTTTTAGCAACAGGCTTCTTGAGAAAAGTATTTGAGATTTTTGAAAGTAACCAGACTCCTATAGACATGATTACAACCAGTGAAGTTGGCGTGTCTATGAGCATAGATTCTGAAGCTCGCTTAAATGAGATTGTAAATGAATTGAAGAAATATGGTACAGTCTCAGTAGACCATGATATGTGTATTGTTTGTGTTGTAGGCGATTTGGACTGGAAGAATTTAGGATTTGAGACATTAGTCCTTGAGGCTATGAAATCAATTCCCGTCCGCATGATTTCTTATGGTGGAAGTAACTACAATATTTCCTTTCTTATCAATGCTAAAGACAAGCAGCGTGCACTTCAACAACTTAGTGACGTGCTTTTTCCAGCATTAATATTCTTTATTAAAGAAAAATAAATGCTTATAGATAAAAAAATACATTTTACGGTTTAAAGGTATTCAAACTCCATTTTATTTCTATAATATAGAGCTACTAAAGAAAAACTCTCCAAGAAATAAAAAAGAGATTTCTTTCCATAAGAACTATTTAGTTCATTATGCCATTAAAGCAAATGCAAATCCAAAATTGCTTCAACTCATAGCACAAGCAGGATTTGGTGCGGATTGTGTAAGTGGTGGCGAAATACAAAAGAGCTTTAAAGACTGGATTCTCGCCATCAAAGATTGTATTCGCTGGTGTAGGAAAAAAAGCGATTGGGAAATAAATTTGAGGCTTAGATAATGACATATTCTGCTTTAATGTAGAAAGTGAGCCTGAATTAGAAGTTATCAATGAATTAGCTAAAGCAAAAGGGAAAATCGCATCCGTAGCTTTTTAGAATTAATCCTAATATTGGTGCACATACACATGCCAACATTACAACTGGCTTAGCTGAAAATAAATTTGGGATTGCTATGGATGATATAGAGAGAATCATTCAAAAAGCAGAGCGGCTTAGCCATGTTCACATTTTAGGATTGCACTTTCACATCGGGAGTCAAATTTTAGAAATGAATGATTTCATAGTGCTTTGTCAACGTATTAATCTGCTTATATGTCAACTAAAAACAAAATCACCATCAACTTAAGCATATTAATGTTGGCGGCGGCTTAGGAATTGATTATGAGCAGCCAGACAAACACCCCATTCCAAACTTTTCTTCCTATTTCAATACCTACGCGAAATATTTAAATTTGTCTGATGAACAACAGTTACATTTTGAATTAGGGCGAGCAATTGTTGGTCAATGTGGTAGTCTCATTACACGGACACTATATGTAAAACAGGGTGCCACAAGACAATTTATCATAGTTGATGCTGGAATGACCGACTTAATTCGCCCTGCACTCTACCAGGCTCATCACCTAATAAAGAATCTTAGCAGTGATGGAGACCTGGAAAAATATGATGTCGTTGGGCCAATTTGTGAATCGAGCGATGTCTTTGCTAAAGATATTTTATTACCCAAGACAAACCGTGGCGACTTGATAGCACTTCATAGTGCAGGAGCATATGGAGAAATTATGGCCAGCCAATATAATTGTCGTCCATTACCTCAAAATTATACTTCAGAGGAACTCTCGGACGTAAAACCATAGGTATGGATAATTTATTTTTAAATTCTATTACTATCATCAGTGGTACAATCCTACTGATAGCAATACTTGCAGTATTAACAAGTCCGTTTTTTGAAAAAAATTAAAAAAATCCAAAAGACTGCTGATACTTGCCAACAAAATGTGGTGCTTCCTCAAATTAGCATCGTAATATATGCACATGAGCAGGCTACAGTTTTAGCCCCAAAATTTGCCTGCTTTACTTGAACAGGCATATTCTTCCTACTATCAAGTCATCGTCGTTACTGACAAAGATCAACTTGATACAGAAGAATTAATGAAACAACTCTGTTCTAAATATTCTCATTTATATGTCACCTCATTACCAAATTCTTCGCGCTATATGAGCCGCAAGAAATTAGCAATAACACTTGGGGTGAAAGCTGCGCAAACAGAATGGATACTTATAACAGAACCAACATGTAGGCCTTGTCACACGGGCTGGCTGACAGCCATGGCAAAACATATGACAGATTCTGTTGGCTTTGTCATGGGGTATACCGCCTTATCAAGCGATTCTCCGAAGTCATGGCAGTTCGAACATGCTATGCAGGCTTATCTACGCTTGTTCTCAGCTGTACATCAACGCCCTTGGAGTACAAATTCTCCCAACATAGCCTTACGGAAAAGTATGTTCATGAAAAAAATGAAGGGTTTAGAAATAATCTGCAGTTCATTCGTGGAGAATATGATTTTTCTGGTAAACGAATATGCACGTGAAACTTCTACAAATATTGCTATTGATAAAGACGAATGGCTATATGAAGATAAACTAAATAAAGCGGAATGGAAAAAAATCTTCATACAAACTTCTTGGCAATTCGTTCCAAGCTTCATGGGCAAGTACAATATCGCACAAAGATATTTTTTTATAGTTTGCTATCACATATCAGTATTATTATTTCATCTTTAGGCATTGCAGGAGGAATTATCTTGAAGCAATGGATTCTTTTTAGGTGCTTCGGCTTTCGCACTCCTTCTGCTCGTCCTTCTACAAACATTATTGGCTAGACGTGTAAATAAATTTCTCGAAACTCCTGTTGGAAATGCGAGTTTATTCTTCTGTGGAATAAGCTATTGTTGGCGTAGTCTTGGCTACAGATTCCAATATTGGCGCGCAGACAAGGTTAGTTTCAGTAGCCACAAGCTTTAATACAAATATGAGAATTAAAATCTTAACTTCATTACCTCACGCTGATTTACAAGCAATATCCTTCTTAGGGCTTCTGAAAGAAAAAAATGGGATAATAACGATATTACAATTGTTACAGATGGATATTATGATTTTTCTTCATGTTATTGGATTACCTACCTCGTCTGTCATACGCCATTTACAGCAAGAGAGAGAGACTTATCCCGATAGCTTATTCTCCATTAGGCACAATCGCTCCATGGAGCAAAATCCCATTTCCCAAAACGCTGGGTAAATATGCTGCTTGGCATGCTTGTGGTAAACATGAATATGAATATTTACAACAACAGTTTACCCCAACAACCATCACATGGTTAAAAAAATCCTGTGACGACAACTGACCTTACTGCGGCCGATTTTTGCTTCTGCTATACAGAGGTTTTTATCAAGAGGTGTTAGAGCATCACGAAGATTTTTATTTGGAGTTTGATTCGCCAACGTATTGGTCTATTACATTTTGAAGGAAGAGCAGCCTGAACTCTTTTCAGGTGTTACAGCAAATCCTCTATGTAGAATATAAGTTCAAACGCAAACAAATTCTTTTCGTCGAATATAGAGGAATTGGGGCATTTGATGCACGAAATGGAGTATGACGAGGACGAATTGGCTAATAGCCTCCTAGCCCTCCACACTTATGATTTTATGGCCAGCTTAGAACAAGTTATGGAGGAACGGAAACTACTTTCTGAAGGATTTATGCCCATTCCTGCTCTGCAAAAACCGAATTACAAAGAAAATAAATAAAACTATCATATGAAGAAATATAACATAGAAGGACATTCGCTACCTGCAATTACTGTCGAACTCCTTTCCTACAATTGCCGATGCGAGTACAGAGATTATCAATCTACAGGCGATTATGAATTTACCCAAAGGGACAGAGCATTTTTTTAGCCGACATCCATGGTGAATACGAAGCCTTTCAACATGTGCTCAAGAATGCTTCTGGAAATATCAAGCGCAAAGTGAATGAGCTTTTTGGGAACACCTTGCGCGAGCAAGAGAAACGTGAACTTTGCTCGCTGATTTATTATCCTGAGCAGAAACTTGAATTGGTTAAAGAAAACGAAACTGATATCCAAGATTGGTATCACATCACACTCCACCAATTGGTGGCTGTCTGCCGAACCGTTTCAAGCAAATACACACGTTCAAAAGTGCGTAAATCGTTGCCAACAGAATTTTTCATATATTATCCAGGAGTTGCTCCATGAGCACACGGAAAATAATTCTAACAAAACGGCCTACGTTAATGTCATTATCGACACAATCATCTCTACAGGCCGCGCAGATGATTTCATTATAGCCATCTGCAAGGTCATCCAACGATTAGCTATTGATCAGCTTCACATTTTAGGTGACATCTATGATCGAGGCCCTGGCGCACACATCATCATGGACACGATGGCCCACTATCATAGTTGGGACATTCAATGGGGCAATCACGATATTCTGTGGATGGGAGCTTGTGCAGGCAATAACGCGTGCATCTGCAATGTTATCCGATTAAGCCTACGCTATGCTAATCTCACGACTTTAGAAGAAGGATATGGTATCAACCTTGTCCCATTAGCCACTTTCGCCATGGAAGTTTATAAGGATGACCCCTGTGAAGAGTTTATGCCCCGGCTCAGTGGCGGGGCTAAGAAGGTTGACGAAAAAACGATGCGGCTGACTGCACAAATGCATAAAGCCATCGCCGTAATACAATTCAAGGAAGAGGCGCAACTCTATGAGGCACATCCTGAATGGAACATGCACGATCGTGAGCTGTTTAAACACATCGACTACGAAAAGCAAACGATTCGTATTGACGGGAAAGACTATCCCCTAACAAGCTGTCATTTCCCAACCATCGATTCCAAGCATCCATGCCAGCTCACCTTCGAAGAGAAAATGCTCATGGGCAAGCTCCACCACTCGTTCCACGTGAGCGAGAAGCTCAATAAACACATCCGCTTATTGCTACAGCATGGTGGCATGTATGCCGTGAGAAATGGAAACCTACTTTTCCATGCCGCAATCCCTCTTGACGAGAAAGGAAAATTGAAAGATGTGATGGTCACACTGGGAAAGTACTACAAAGGCAAGGAGCTATTCCAAAAATATAGGCATGCTCATTCGCTCGGCGTTCCAAGACGACAGCACGCCCGAAGAACGGAAGTACGCCATTGACTATTTCCTCTACCTGTGGTGCAGCCCTCAATAGTCCACTTTTTCGACAAGAGTAAAATGGCAACATTTGAACGCTATTTTATTGTCGATAAAGCAACACATAAAGAAGAGAAGGGAAATTATTTCCTCTTGCGTGACGATGAAGCCATCGTGGACTACATCCTCGACGCTTTTGACGTAAAAGGTGACAATCGCCACATCATTAATGGACATGTTCCCGTGCATGTGGCCAATGGCGAAAAATCCCATTAAGGCCAATGGAAAGCTCATGGTTATTGATGGTGGATTTTTCACAAGCCTATCACAAAGAAACAGGTATTGCAGGCTACACGCTCGTATTCCACAGCCGCGGATTTCAACTGGTTCAGCACGAGCCCTTCACCAGTGCAGCCGATGCTGTATTGCGCGGAACCGACATCAAATCGACTATTCAAATTGTTGAAATGAGCAGTCATCGCATGTTGGTGGCTGACACCGATAAAGGTGTAGAACTAAAAAAACAAATTGCCGATTTGGAGGAACTACTCTATGCTTACCGGCATGGTATCATCAGTGAGCAGGAACAGAAGAAATAACTCCTTCCCTCATTGTACCCGTGATGCACAACAGCACCATTCCCGATTATAACTTTTCTCGCATTGTGTTGCATTCATGAGCTCACTACTCCACCTTTTTCTCATTTTACCGTAACTTTATGTTGGGGATTGCATCTCTTTTGAAAGGATGCTTCCCCCGAAGTGTGGCTCCACCATATAGAAGATATAGAGGCTGTGCGCCAAATTACAAGCCAATGCCTTAACTTAGACTCATTCTCTCGTTAATCAGTAGCTACGAGTTATGCCTTCTGAACATTGAAAATGAGCATATCTTTATCGAGGTCTTTATCAATCGTGATAGTATCGCCATTGTTCAATGTACCTGACAGAATCTGCTCGATCACTCCATCTTCAATATAGGTTTGGATGGCACGCTTCAAAGGACGAGCACCATACTGTACATCATATCCTTTCGTTGCTACAAAAATTTTAGCAGCATCAGTAATTTGTAGTGGATGACCTAAATCTTGCATCCGCTGCAATAAGTCTCGCAACTCGATATCGATTATCTTTTTAATCGCTTCCAAATCTAATTGGTCAAACGTAATAATCTCATCTAAACGATTGAGAAACTCTGGTGCAAACTGCTTGCTCAAGCTCTTTTGAATAATGCCCCGCGCATATTCCTTATCTGATGCAGTCATATTCACCCCATTGAGACGATTGGCCGTAAAACCAATTCCCTGACCAAAATCTTTCAACTGACGTGTTCCCGTGTTAGAAGTCATGATGATAATCGTGTTACGAAAATCAACTATTCGCCCATTTCCATCGGTAAGCCTCCCTTCATCGAGTACTTGCAGCAGCAGGTTAAAAATGCTAGAATGCGCCTTCTCGATTTCATCCAAAAGCACGATAGAATAAGGATGACGGCGAACACGCTCGGTCAGCTGCCCTCCTTCTTCATAGCCCACATAACCAGGAGGAGCACCGATGAGACGTGATGTATTGAAGCTCTCGGCATATTCACTCATGTCGATACGGATAAGTGCTTCGTCAGAGCCAAACATATATTTGGCCAATTGCTTTGCCAAATAAGTTTTCCCCACACCCGTCGGCCCTAAAAACATGAATGTTCCTATGGGGCGATTAGCATCTTTTATGCCCACTCGATTGCGCTGAATACCCTTTGTCATCCTTTCAATAGCTGCATCTTGTGCAACCACACACTGTTTCAACTGCTCGGGCATTTTCTTCAAACGCACGTGCTCATCCTCAGTGATACGTTGTACAGGAACACTCGCCATCATCGACACCACATCTTCTACATCGCGCTCTGAAACACGATGCCAATCTTTGCTATCTTCGTCGGCCCACATCCGATTTAATTCCTTTAACTCTCCTTCGAGTTTCGTTTGCTGATCGCGACAGCGCGCTGCCAATTCAAAATCTTGACTCTTCACCGCTCGCTTCTTCTTAGCAATGACACTATCCAGTTCACGTTGCTTATCAGTAATCTCGGTTGGCATTTTGGCATGCTGCAAATGCACGCGTGCACCAACTTCATCTAATGCGTCAATGGCTTTATCCGGAAAAAAATCGATCCGTGATGTAACGTTGTGTCAATCTGACGCAGGCTGACAATGCTTCCTCGTCAAAATAAACATGGTGATGTCGCTCGTAATGGCCTTTTATGTTGCGCAGAATAGCTAGCGTTTCCTCACTCGTAGTCGGCTCAACCAGTACCTTTTGAAAACGGCGCTCCAATGCACCATCCTTTTCAATAGAATTGCGATATTCTTTCAGCGTCGTAGCACCAATAAATTGAGTGCACCACGTGCCAAGGCCGGCTTTAAAATGTTGGCTGCATCCATACTTCCCGATGAATTTCCAGCACCAATAATCGTGTGTATCTCATCAACAAACACTATGATATCGGGATTTTTTCTCTAATTCATTCACCAAAAGATTGAATGCGTTCTTCAAACTGTCCACGATATTTCGTACCCGCAACAATCGAAGTGAGATTGAGACAAACCACCCGTTTATTAAATAAAAAAACGGTGTCGTCTCGTGCTTCACAATACGCTGAGCAAGTCCCTCTACGATGGCACTCTTCCCCACTCCAGGTTCACCAATTAAAATGGGATTATTTTTCTTTCGTCTACAAAGAATCTCTATCACCCGCTGGATTTCGTGCTCACGTCCCACCATAGTATCTAATTTTTCCATCAGCTGCAGCGCGTGTTAAATCAGTTGTGAAGTGGTCAATGAAAGGGGTCTTACTCGTCGTCTTATCTTGTGCAACATCGGCTGACTTGGATTGCGTGTCTTCACTCTTATCATTGGCCATATCATCTTCGGCCTCATTGGGTATATCAAGGCTATCAGCGGGGACTTCACTCTTCTCGCCCTTTTTCGCCCTCTGCCCTAATAAAAGCCAGTACGTCTATATATTCCATTTTGTTTTTTTCTAATATTTCCTTGGCACCATTGTCTGAGTGGTCGTGCAAAATCGCTAAAATTAAATGCTGTACTTCCACTATCTCCGAACGCAAAATACGTGCTTCTAACACTGAAAGACGCAAAATGTTACTTGATTGCTGATCAATACAATCTCTGTTTCTTCTTGTAGCACACTGGTACCTTTTTGTATCGACTTGCGATTCAAGAGCACGTTTTACCTCATCTTCATTGATATTCATACGTTCAAAAAAAGTGTATGAAGCAAGTTATCATCTTCTTTAAGCATACCTAAGAGCAAATGCTCGGGCTCCACTGATGGACTGGAGAGACGAATGGCTTCTTCACGACTAGATGCTAAAACCACGGAAACATTATGTGAGAATTGAGTTGTCATATTGTCATTCCTTTTCTACTTTGAGGCACATAGCCTCATTGTTTCTACTAATTTCTCCTCTTATTCTTAATACTTTCCTATCATTCTTGCAAAGGCTATGCCAAAAAGTATCTGATTGGGCACACTTTTTTTGCATTATTAGCGCAAAAAGTATAAAAAGAAAAATAAAGGAGATTTAAAATATGGCATTTATTGATTATTATAAGATATTAGGCGTTGACAAAAATATTCCGCAAAAAGATGTGAGGGCAGCCTATCGAAAGAGAGCAAAACTATTTCATCCAGACCTGCACCCCAACGACCCGAAAGCAAAGGCTAAGTTTCAAGCGCTCAATGAGGGCCTACGACGTAATCAGCGACCCAGAGAGAGAGCTAAATATGACCAATATGGTGAGAAATGGCAACAAGCTGATACTTTCCAAGGACAAGCGGGAGGCAATGCTGGAGGAAACCCATTTGAGGGATTTGACTTTAGCGGGTATGGAGAAGGCGGCGGAGGTTTCTCTAGCTTTTTTCAAGATTTATTTGGAGGAGGTGCACACTTCCGGACAGCTGGCTTTGGCTATGGCACACAGGGACGTCCAGATAGTGGACAGATGGAAGCAAAGGTGAATATAGACCTCTACACTGCTTTATTGGGTGGTGAGATTACAATCCAACTCAGTAATGGGCAGAAATTAAAATTAAAAAGTTAAACCCGAAACACAAAATGGCACGAAGGTACGTGTACGTGGGAAGGGATATAACAGAGGTGATGGTACTTTTTGGTGATTTGATTATTAATTACCAAGTGAAATTGCCGACAGGACTCAATGAACGTCAGAAGCAACTTCTACGTGAGATGCAACAAGCATAATTATGTCACAATGAGGATTGAGAAGAAGAGAATTCTATGGATTCTCTTTTTATGCTAATCTGACAGATAATCATTTTCTCCGAATTTAAGTTGATGGGGAGGTATTATAGAGTCCACCACTTTCCATTCCTATTTTTGCTGCTTTTTTTGCAATAAAGTGGTATACCTTAAATGAAAATATGCACCATTTCCCTACAAGAGATGGTGCATATTAAAAATTCTTTCAATCATCCATGTACACAAATTCATGATTTGATGATGATTGTAGAAAACAAGATGAACATAGGATTTGACTTTAGAGCAATTTAAAGTACCAAAATTCTACTTTACAATCTTTTTCACTCTACGTTCATGTCTACCACCTTCAAAAGTAGCACTAAAGAAACTATCTAAAATTTCGGCGGCAGTCTTGTTATCTATAAAACGCCCTGGCAACACAATTACATTAGCATCATTATGCTGGCGAGTGAGCTGTGCAATATCTTTGTTCCACGCCAATCCTGCCCTTACACCTTGATGTTTGTTAAGCGTGATAGCCATTCCTTCACCACTTCCACAAATTGCAATCCCTGGATAAACATCACCATCCTCTATTGCATTAGCTAAGGGATGAGCAAAATCGGGATAATCCACACTCTCATCGCTAAACGTACCAAAAATCTTTTAAGGCATAACCTTTCTTTTTAAGATATTCGACTACGAATTGCTTCAAAGGAAATCCTGCATGATCGCAAGCTATTCCAACAGTTTTAACTTCCATAGGCTTGTATATTTAAAGGTGAGAGGGATAGCCTGAAATGGCCATCCCTTATTAATTCTTATCGATTAAGAAATACTTTTACTTCTTCATAAATGTGTTCGGCGGTATAACCTAATTTTTTTCATCCAAAACTTTATAAGGCGCAGAGAAGCCAAAGGATGACATACCATAAATGGCACTTGATGAGCCAGTTCCAACCAGTCCTTCAAAGTAACGGGAAGCCCTGCTGTCAAACCAAACTTCTTTACCGACATAGGGAGCACAACCTCCTGATAAGCCTGTGACTGTCTACGGAATAACCCTTCAGAAGGAGCACTCACCACACTCACACGCACGCCATCGCTGCGTAACATTCTACTCGTTGCCACTAATGTCGATACTTCAGAACCATTAGCCACTAAGATAATATCGGGATGCACATCCGATTCACTAACAATATAAGCGCCTTTCGCAACATCTGCATAAGGATTACCTGCTGGCAACATATCCACATTTTGCCTTGAGAGAATGAGCGCAGTTGGTGTATCTACATTCTCCATAGCCAACTTCCAGCATTCAGCTGTCTCATAAACATCTGCAGGACGGAACACGCGGACACTATCATAGCCTGCATGGTTTTTAACTTCTCCATCAACCTTATTTGAGCTTCTTGCTCTATTGGCTGATGGGTTGGTCCATCTTCCCCAACACGGAAAGCATCATGGCTCCAAACAAATTTTACAGGTGTTTGCATCAAGGCTGCTAATCGGATAGCTGGCTTCATGTAATCAGAGAAAACAAAGAATGTTCCCATTGCTGTTACTACACCACCATGAAGCATCATCCCGATGCACATATCAGCCATGGTCAACTCCGCTACGCCCGCTTGGAAAAATGCACCACTGAAATCACCACGCACCAATTCTTTTGTTTTCTTTAAAAATCCATCTGTTTTATCCGAATTACTCAAATCGGCCGATGCACAAATCATATTGGGCACCTTTTCTGCTAAAATCCCTAAACATGCAGCACTCGCTACACGTGTGGCAGCACCTTCTTGCAATGTAAGCTCACTCCAATCAACCTTTGGAGCACGCCCACTAAACCATTCATCCATCTGCTGTGCTAAGTTAGGGTTAGCTTCACGCCATGCACGTTCAGTAGCCCGACGCTCTGCAACTAATTGATTTAATTGTTCTTTTCGCTGTGCATAAAGCTGCGCTACATCCTCAAATATTTCAAAAGGATTTTCAATATTCCCGCCTAAATGTTTTATAGTGTTGGTATAGGCAGCTCCACCAAGTGGTGCACCATGCGTTTTAACACTATGCTCATAGCTACTCCCATCTTCTTTCAAAGCCCCTTTTGCCATGATTGTTTTGCCGATTATCAACGTAGGGCGTTCAGCCTCAGCAGTAGCTTCATCTAATGCATGGCGAATTTCATCTACATCATGGCCATCAATTGTAATCACCTTCCATCCCCACGCTCTATATTTCATGGCTGTATCTTCAGTAGTAACCACATCACATTTTGTGGAAAGCTGCACATTGTTAGCATCATAGAATACTATCAAATTATTTAAGCCCAAACTGCCTGCAATACGCCCAACGCCCTGAGAAATTTCTTCCTGGACGGCACCATCACTAATATAAGCATAAATTTTATGCTGCATCATGATAGAGCCCAGCCGCGCTTCAAGGAATTTTTCAGCAACAGCAGCTCCTGCAGCTAATGCATGCCCCTGTCCTAAGGGACCGGAAGAGTTCTCGATTCCACGCAATACATCAACCTCAGGATGCCCTGGCGTAGCAGAACCCCATTGTCGAAACGCTTGGAGCTCATCTAAAGAAAAAAATACCCCCGTAAAGCTAATGCTGCATAAAGCATTGGACTCATATGCCCTGGATCTAAGAAAAAAATCTGTCGCGTCCTACCCAGCCTGGATCTTGAGGATCATAAACTAAATATTCAGAAAAAAGGACATTGATAAAATCTGCGCCACCCATTGCACCACCAGGATGCCCTGAATGAGCCTTCTCTACCATTGCTACAGCAAGAATACGAATATTATCTGCTGCGTGGTTCATTACGTTAATGTTGTTCATTGCTCTATTATTGGTGCACAAATATACCATTTTTCATTTAGATAGGCAACCGCAATTACACGTTTTTTTATCTTTTCGTACTATAATTTTTCTGTTTATTCTAAGTTCTACCAGTGATAACTCTTCAAAATACAAAAATCCCCCATGGCTAATTGCCATAGAGGATTAACTTTATGTATGTAATGTCTTATCGAATCCGATCTGCTGCCCGCACTAATTTTTCATCTGCCAAAATAGCATGCCGCGCTAAAATATAAAGCAACAATGATATTAATGGGAAGAATGCTGTGACATGAATCTTTAATGTTGTATCTTGAGATTCAATGCTAAAGAATAGGAAATAGATAGCAGCAATATGCCACAACACCAATAAAATAACGTTTATCAAAGCATAACTTTGCTTGGAATCTGCGCATTTTAAATGCCAATATAGCCCATAGGTTGAGTGGCAGTGTAAGTAAAAAGCAACACAAATAGTGGCGCAGTCTTAAAGTTGAGAATTCCACGCCCTAACCTTTTCACACAGATTAGTTACCAGCGTATCCATATGCAAATCATCGCAGACAAATGTCGCCAAAGGAAAGGAAAGGCAGACAAATGTTAATACTAATGCGATAAACAGAAATAAAGTTTGCTTGCGCTGTATCATTAACCCTCCTGATTGTAGTTATCTCGTGTGGGATCGCGCCAGTAAACACTCCCCTCTTCAAACTCTTCTGTGGCCAGAAGTGTTGGCTTAGGAAGTTTTTCATAATAGCGAGAGATTTCTATTTGTTCACGATTCTCAAAGACCTCTTCTAAAGTATCATTATACGAAGCAAACTCAGATAACTTCTTATTTAAATCTTGTTTAATCTCTACAGAAATTTGATTCGCTCGCTTTGCAATTATAGCAACACTTTCGTAGATATTTCCTGTTTCTCGACTTAAGTCCATAATGTTGCGCGTTACTGTATTTACAGGCGCTTTTGATTTCTTATAGTCCATTTATTTATATAATTTTTATAATTGATTTTCGTTAGAATGACGCATTGTAAACCTCTTACATCGTGCGATATTTTTTTCTGCCGTCGCTTTTTTTCCTTTGAATCTGGATATTGATTAATAAAGCCGTAACATTCATCTTCTGCATCCTGATAACGTTCTAATTTCTTTGCTTCAACACTCTGTTCTGCTAATTCAAACTTGCTCTTCATAATCAGTACAGAGAAATCTTCACGCAAATTAGAATACGGATAATCTTTCAATGCATTCTGACTGGTGACAATACAAGCTTCATAATTATTTCCCCCTTCAGTGCAATTACCGAAATATGTTCCAAGATTAAAAATATAATTTTGCGGAATAAAGTTCCTTCAAAACTAACTTATCTTGCAACTCGAAAAGCCGATGCTGTGCTTCATCTTTCAATTTCCCATCCGGATAGAGATCTAAATAGGTTTGGAACGCAGCAATTGCAGTAACCGTCATCGATTGATCTAAACGTGGTTCAGGCGTTCCCATGTACAAACTTTGTCCCTCATAATAATGTGCCATTTCAGCCAAATAACCTTTTGGATACGACTGATAATAACGCTTAAAAGCTTGCGCCGCACCCTCATAATCCATACTATTATATTCGGCCATGGCCAACATATAGAGACTCTCTTGGGCATTATCTGTACCTTTTTCTATATTGATAAGGCCTGTCAACAGAGTAATAGCTTGCGCAAATTTTCCTTCTGCATAACATTCCTTGGCATACTCATATTTATATTGAGCATTCTCCGTTTTATAGACCTTAGCAAACTCTTGCGCACAACTTGCAAATAGAATCGCCATGAAGCACAAAAGTATTCCGTTCTTTTTCATATTGGATAATTTGTCGCAAAGGTAGCTACTTTTTCATAATCTACAAAGCAACGAAAACACTTTTTAGTACTTTCACCGTACGACAATGCTTTTTATACAGTCTCTGCAGGCCATTTCTTAAAAAAAGAGGTAACTTTGCATCTCATTACAAGGATACACAAATGAAATTTGAACTTACTTCACCCTATAAACCTACGGGAGACCAACCTCAGGCCATACAACAATTAGTTGATGGGCTTAATGACGGAACAACTTCACAAGTGTTGCTTGGTGTCACAGGTTCGGGTAAAACCTACACCATGGCCAATGTCATTGCACAAGCTAACAAACCCACACTTATCCTGAGCCACAACAAAACTTTAGCTGCACAGCTCTATGAAGAGATGAAAGGCTTTTTTCCACACAATGCCGTAGAATATTATGTATCGTATTATGATTACTATCAACCCGAAGCCTATCTTCCCACGACCGATGTCTATATTGAGAAAGACTTAGCCATCAACGACGAAATCGATAAGTTGCGATTGCGTGCTGTTTCGGCACTACTTTCTGGACGAAAAGATGTCGTCATTGTTTCGTCAGTTTCTTGCATCTATGGAATGGGAGCACCTATTGCGATGGAAGAAAATATCATTCGCATTCAAAAGGGAAAGCAATTAGACATGAATGAATTCCTGCGTCGACTGGTAAATGCGCAATACGTAAGAAATGACATTGCACCAGGACGCGGCATGTTTCGCGTGAAAGGCGATACGGTAGACATCTTCACTACCTACAGTGATAATGTGTTGCGCCTCATATGGTGGGATGATGAACTCGACAGCATCGAGGAAGTTGAAGCTGACACGTTTCATCGCCTCGAAAGCTTCGAACAATATGAGATCTATCCCGCTACTCTATTTGTCACCACCCCCGAACAAACCACACATGCCATTCGTGCCATCCAAGATGATCTTGTCGAGCGTATTGCCTATTTCGAATCGACTGGCGATAACATCAGGGCACAACGCATCAAGGAGCGCGTAGAATACGATATGGAAATGATTAAAGAGCTTGGCCACTGTAGCGGCATCGAAAACTATTCGCGCTATTTTGATGGTCGACAGGCTGGCGATCGTCCCTATTGCCTGCTCGACTTCTTCCCAAAAGACTATCTCATCATCGTCGATGAGAGCCATGTGAGCATTCCGCAAATCGGCGCTATGTATGGTGGTGACCGCTCACGCAAGCAAAACTTGGTAGAATATGGATTCCGACTGCCTGCCGCATTTGATAACCGTCCGCTAAAGTTCGATGAATTTCACAGCATCATTCACCAAATCATCTACGTCAGTGCCACACCAGCCAACTATGAAATCGAGGAGGCCGAAGGCATAGTAGTAGAGCAAATCATCCGACCTACTGGGCTCTTAGATCCCGAAATTGAAGTGCGTCCATCAGAAAACCAAATCGACGATCTTATGGCCGAAATACTCCATCGCATCGACCAGCAAGAGCGCGTATTGGTGACCACACTTACAAAGCGAATGGCCGAAGAGCTGACCGAGTTCCTTTTTAAATCATGACATCAAAACCAACTACATCCATAGCGATGTAGCTACATTAGATCGGGTGAAAATCATGAACGATTTGCGTGCTGGCGTCTACGATGTTTTAGTGGGCGTCAACTTGCTACGCGAGGGACTCGACCTGCCAGAAGTGTCGTTGGTGGCCATTTTAGATGCCGACAAAGAAGGTTTCTTGCGCAACCATCGCAGTCTGACACAAACGGCTGGCCGAGCTGCTCGCAACGTGCATGGCAAAGTTATTATGTATGCCGATAGCATCACCGAAAGCATGCAACGAACCATTGATGAAACGGCGCGCCGACGCAGCATACAAATGCAATACAACGAAGCCCATCATATTGTGCCCAAACCCATTGAAAAGAAAATTGGATCGTCGCTCACCATGCAGACCGGAAGCACTGAGACGGCGCAACAGAGAGGAAAAGCCTCAGGCACAAAATATGCGCAGCTCAATCCAACTGGCGAAGCCTTCGTGGCCGACCCCATCAGCCGCAGCATGAGCAAGGAAGCACTCAAAAAGAGCATTGCCAATACCACAGCACTCATGAAACAAGCTGCAAAAGAGCTTGATTTCCTACAAGCTGCTCAATATCGTGATGAAATCGTCAAGCTCGAATCCCTGCTCAACGAAAAAAATAAGTTCATTCCCTCCATCGCTACCTATTTCTGCCAAGTTTTTTTGATGCAGTCAATTGTGCATGACTCACAATGGCTTCCCAAACAACTGAAATAAAAAAATGATTGAGATACTGGAGGAATCTCAAAAAATCCCATTACTCACAGCAACATGCCGTGGAATTGACTATTGCAAATCGTGTTTCACTTTTTGTTATGGGCTGAATTACGAATTGTCTTTGAATTCATCGCGCAAAATGGGCAATGAAATGTGGTATTTGATGGCTAGAAGCGAATGCAACAGATGGCTAAGAAGGTGGCGATAGAAGTAAGCCCCACATTGACCTCGAGCTTGAAAAGCAGCCAGTAGAGCAGTCCGCCAGCTACACTGGCCATGGCGTAGATATCTTTTTGAAAGATGACAGGCTCTTGGTTGAGCAACACATCACGGATGATGCCACCCGCAACTCCTGTAATGCAGCCCATGATGATGGCCACCCAAAAAGGGTGGTCGTATTGCAAGGTCTTTTGCAAGCCTGCAATGGTAAAGAGGGCTAAGCCAAAGGTGTCGAAGGTGAGCCAGGCATTCTCCCAGCGGATGAGCGATTTGGCAAAAAAATAATCACCACCAACATGGCAATAATGGTGCAAATGATGTAGATAGTTGAAGTCATCCAAAAGGGGGTGGCACCCAACATCACATCGCGAATCGTTCCACCACCGATGGCCACCGCAAAACCACAAACAAAGCCTCCGAACCAATCGAAATGCTTTGCAGCGGCCATACGGATGCCAGAGATAGCAAAAGGCAAATGTACCAATGAACTCGATGATTTGTTGCACCGTATGTGCTAACTCTAAATTTGCAGGCAACATGTTTTGTGAGCTTAGGGATTGACAACATTCTGCGGTGTACCTGCCAGGAAAGCTTTAACATTCTCAATACAAATGTCAAGCAACCGTTGGCGTGCAGCCTTCGTGGCCCAGGCAATATGGGGTGTGATATAGGCATTTGGTGCATGAAGCAAGGGACTGTCGGCTGCAGGTGGCTCAAGTGTCATCACATCGGCACCATAGCCACCCAATTGTCCTGTAGCCAAGGCTTCAGCCACAGCTTGTTCATCAATCAGACCTCCACGGCTGGTGTTGATGAGCAGTGCACCATGCTTCATTCTCTTTAGTGCTTCGACATTCACCATCTCTTGTGTGCCGGCAGTCAAAGGAGCATGCAAGGTCAAGATGTCGCTCGCTGCGAGCAGCCCTTCCCAAGTGGTTTTTGAATACCTTCGGGCAGATCGGCAGCGTTGCGACTGGTGAGTGCAAACACATCCATGCCAAATTGATGGGCTATCTGTGCCACCTTGCAGCCGATGTTGCCCAGTCCTACGATGCCAAGCGTTTTGCCATGCAGCTCTATCAAGGGTGTATCCCAATAACAGAAGTCAGCATTTTTGCTCCATCGCCCTTCGCGATTACGTTGCGCATAGTGAGCCACTTGGTTGGTGAGATTGAGAATGTGAGCAAAGGTCATCTGCGCCACGCTGTCGGTGCTGTAGGCAGGAATATTGGTTACGACAATACCCTGTGCTTTTGCCGCTTCAATGTCGACCGTGTTGTAGCCCGTCGCCATCACACCAATATAGCGCAGTCGAGGCAACTGTGCCAGGACATCAGCTGTGAGATTAATTTTGTTGATGAGCAACATCTCGGCATCTTGTGCGCGCGAGACAACATCGTTCGCATCTGTGCGTTCGTAAACAACAAGTTCACCATAAGCTTTTTAAGGCCTCTAAGCTGAGGTCGCCTGGATTGACGGCATAGCCATCTAATTCTACAATTTTTCATGATTCAATATTTTTTTATCAGGTTTTAAATCGGTCGCCCCAATTTTTCACCATTTGTTGATTTAATTTTTCTTCAGCCGCACTGTGCTGCCCCACCCAGAAACGCGTGCCCTGCAATGCCTCGGGCAGATATTGTTGCGGCGTGAAGTTGTCTGGATAGTCGTGTGGATAGACATAACCATCATGATAGCCCAACTCGGCCATCAGCTTGGTGGGTGCATTACGCAGATGCAAAGGCACAGGGAGATTTCCTGTTTCGCGCACTTTTGCTAAAGCCGCATCGATAGCCAAATAAGCCGAATTGCTCTTGGCACTTGTGGCCAAATAGGTCGTCACCTCAGATAAGATGATGCGCGCTTCGGGCCACCCAATCTTCATGACGGCATCAAAAGCTGTGTTGGCCAACAACAAGGCGTTGGGATTGGCCAAACCAATATCTTCTGCGGCGCTAATCATTAAGCGGCGTGCGATGAATGTGGCGACTCGCCTCCTTCAATCATGCGCGCCAGCCAATAAAGCGCAGCATCAGGATCGCTTCCTCGGATGCTCTTGATGAAAGCTGAGATGATGTCATAGTGCAATTCACCCTCTTTGTCATAGGCCATGGGATTGGTTTGGAGACGCTCTTCAACCAGTGCATTCGTCACAACAACATCCTTTCCCGATACCTCGACGACTAACTCTAAAAATGTTTAAAAGTTTACGAGCATCTCCCCACTATACCGCAGCAGCGCTTCAGTTTCTTGCAGCACGATGTGTTTTTCTGCAACTCAACATCCGTATCGATAGCACGTTTCGCCAATTGCAGCAAGTCATCCTTGGTCAAAGCCTTTAAAAACATAAAGTTGGCATCGTGACAACAATGGACGAATAACTTCAAACGAGGGATTTTCAGTCGTGGCACCTATCAAGGTAACAACGCCACGTTCCACTGCCCCGAGCAAAGAATCTTGCTGCGATTTACTGAAACGATGAATCTCGTCAATAAACAATATCGGGGAGGCCGTGTTGAAAAAACGATTATTCTTTGCTTTATCAATCACTTCACGAACCTCCTTTACGCCGCTCGTGACTGCACTCAGCGTGTAGAAAGGTGTTTCCAACTTGTGAGCAACAATTTGTGCTAAAGTTGTCTTTCCCACCCCTGGAGGCCCCCATAAAATAAAAGAAGAAACATGTTTTTGCTTCTATCATTCTACGCAAAAACAGCACCTTCACCAATTAAATGTTGCTGCCCCACATAATCATCAAGCGTTCGAGGACGCATTCTTTCTGCTAATGGCTCGCTCATAATTCGCTGCAAAAATAAAGAAATCGCATGATACCGCAAAAAAAATATCAATTAAAAGTTTGTGCATGTGGCCCAAAGTATATACTTTTGCAGCAAAGAAAATAGTATGTATGAAGCAACAAAAATCTCTTACTTTACGGACTCTAACAAAGAGTAATATTTGGGACATTCAGGAAAATGATGTATTTCGTCTTTTTAGACACTGCCGAGCGCGAAAGCGATTTGAGAGAGAACATGCGTCATTATGTAGATGTGATTAAAAGTGCTTTCGATATTGAGGAAGTAAAAGTTGACAAGCCTGAAGTGATTGCCAAGTTTGAAGAACGCGGGTTTAAGGTGGGCCTTGTAAAAATCGATGACAGCACTAAAGTGAAATGGGCTATCAAGAAGAAACCCATTTTGCGTGTAACCGACCTCACTTATGAAAATATCCGCCACATCTCGGCTACTAAACTGTTGGAGGTGTTAGACCGCAATTTTTGGTAGTGGTTGGGAAGGCTTGTCGCAAAGCATTCAAGACATCATCGAACGGGGCTTTGACATCAGCACCACAACGCTGCCTAAGGACCGTCTGCACAAACCCGGAGGCATGTATGAAAAGAAGCTCAAAGATGGCTATGAGGTGTTAGAAATTGAAAAAGGAACTTGGGTCGAGGCTATCTTTGCGAAAGAAAAACCCGAGTTGAAAACAACGAAAAACATCGCTGACGAGGATGAGGACTTTGACGATGAAGAAAACTTAGATGCTGACGCTGAAGATGAAGTTCTTCTCGACGAAGAGTTTAATGAAACCGATGAAGACGACGAAGATTCCTTTGACGAAGAAACATTGACCGAAGAAAGTTATCGAACCACTTATGATGAAGATCCTGACAATTTAGATGTTGAGGAATCCTCGATGAGTGATGACGAAGACTTTTAATGGCAAAGCCCTTGCCTGCACATGCCATCAAGAAAAATGTTTGGGCAAGGGTTTCGCCAACACATCAAATGAAAAACACACCTGAGCAAAGCGCTCGCCACCACATTCAATAAAGAAATCTATTCAGGCGAAGGGCTCCGCCGCCGATAACCAATGCTCGTTATCGCGAAAAATGCCCTCGCTCGCGATAACCAACTCTCGTTATCGCGAAAATTGCCCTCGCCCGCGATAACCAACGCTCGTTATCGCGAAAAAAATGCCCTCGCCCGCGATAACCAACTCTCGTTATCGCGAAAAATGCCCTCGCCCGCGATAACTACCTCTCGTTATCGCGAAAATTACCCTCGCCCGCGATAACCAACGCTCGTTATCGCGAAAATTACCCTCGCCGCCGATGTGGCAGCAAAGTGGGTTACCAAAAATGGCGCGTTCGGCAGCATCACAGATAGTTGCCGCGGCGGAAAGGCTGTGTTTGGCCATTTGCAATCGCTTCGCTTCTCGCAAACTTCAACGAATTGATGTTCCCCCAACTTTAGAACCCGTTATTTTTTAAACATCCCATCGTCTCCCAACCCCACCAATTGCACCTTTCTGATTTAAAACATGTATTTTGCAAAATGGTTTCTTGTCTATTAGCTTTTTTTCATGTAACTTTGCCCACGAAATATGAATTCATTAAAAAATTTACTCGCGATTTTTCTGCTGCATGCACTTCCTGGAGGAGTTTTCGCACAGCGTCTGACAGTTGCTTCTGATTATAGAAGCAAAACATTTGTAGAGCGTTATACAGATAGTTTGCGCATAGCACAGCAAGCACTCGACATGAATAATACGAGTTACAATGGTGACTCCACAAAATTATTCGTTCCAAAGGGCAAATACGCGCCATTGTTCTTGCCACCGACCTACTATGGAAAGATTGGCGAACGGATGCTCGAGGCAAAAGACTTTTCACAAGATATCGCGACAAACGCCCTTGCCCGCACCTTACTTTATGTGTATTTACATCGCCCCGACTTGGTTCAAACCACCGATGACTATCTAAATAAAATAGGGCCATCAAAAGCTATCGACAAACCTTTAGTTGCTGTTAACAAGCAATTGCCTATAGAAAAAGTTTCGAAAATAGAAGAACCGAAACCTGAAGCGCCAGACATCAAGGTTTATAAGCCCAATTTCTGGACTTATCATGGTGATTTCTACCTGCAATTCATTCAAAAATTATATCTCCGACAACTGGTATAAAGGCGGAGAAAGCAACTATAGTGCCGTAGGAGCGGTTACATTAGCAGCGAATTATAATAATAAGCAAAAGGTCAAATGGGATAACAAGTTGGAAATGAAATTGGGCATACAAACTTCCCAAACAGACAATCTGCACAAATTAAAAACAAGCGAAGACCTGCTGCGCTACACCGGAAAAATTGGGTTTCAAGCCACAAAGAAATGGTATTACACCATACAGCTCATAGGCAACACGCAATTCCTTCATGGAGTTAAAAATAATGACCCGTTCGTTTATAGTGCTTTCGCCAATCCGCTCAACGTAAATCTTTCGCTTGGTATGGATTATAATGTGGAATGGTTTAATAAACGTTTGGTTGGCTCCATACACATGGCACCGCTCGCCTATAACTTTAAATATGTAAGCCGGTTGTCACTAAGCGAACGCAACGGATTAGATGCAGGCCATCATACCTTACATAATTTGGGTTCGGAATGCACTTTTGACTTGCAATGGAACTTTAGCGACAGAGTGAAATGGCAGACACGCTTATACGGCTACACCACCTATCGCCGCAGCGAAATAGAGTGGGAAAACACATTCATTTTGCAATTCAGCCGCTACCTCAGTAGTAACATCTTTATATATCCTCGCTTTGATGACGCAGGATTACGCGATCATAAATTTGGCTATTGGCAAATAAAAGAATATGCAAGCTTTGGTATAGCCTATTCTTTTTTTAGGAAAACAGGGCAACGTTTGGAAAAAGAATATAATTTTTATAAATGAATAAAAAAAGTAATTACACGTGGCTGAAACAAAATATATTTTTCGTAACAGGTGGCGTTGTTTCCTCATTAGGAAAAGGAATTATTAGCGCCTCAATAGGTAAACTTTTTACAATCAAGAGGTTACAATATTACAATACAAAAGTTTGACCCCTATATTAATATCGATCCAGGCACACTCAACCCTTATGAACATGGAGAATGTTATGTGACGGTTGATGGAATGGAAACCGATTTAGATTTAGGGCACTATGAACGATTTACGGGTATCCAAACCACGAAAGCTAACAGCATGACGACTGGACGGATATATAAATCGGTCATTGATAAAGAACGCCGAGGTGATTATTTGGGCAAAACCATACAAGTGGTTCCGCATATCACAGATGAAATTAAGCGTAATATAAAGCTCTTAGGCCAAAAATATCATTATGATTTCGTCATCACTGAGATTGGTGGAACAATTGGAGATATTGAGAGCGCACCATTCATGGAGGCTATACGTCAGCTTAAATGGGAATTGGGCAAACGTGCCGTTAATATCCATCTCACCTATGTTCCCTATCTGAAAGCTGCAGGAGAACTCAAGACAAAGCCCACCCAACACAGTGTAAAGGAATTGCAGAGCATAGGGATTCAGCCCGATATTCTCGTTTTACGAACCGAAAAGCATTTGAGCAATGATGTCAGAAAAAAGGTCGCTGCATTTTGTAACGTTGATTTAGACTGCGTCGTTCAATGCGAAGATTTACCTTCAATCTACGAAGTCCCCATTGACATGCAACAGCAGCGATTGGACGAGGCTATCTTGAGAAAGACGGGAGAGCCTATTGGTGCAACACCAGAATTAGGTCCTTGGAGAGAATTTATCAATCGTCGTAAGAAGGCAAAAGACAGTGTCAACATTGGACTTGTTGGAAAATACGACCTACAAGATGCTTATAAAAGCATACGCGAAAGTCTTTCTCATGCAGGAACCTATAATGATTATAAGGTAAATATTAATTTCCTTAATTCAGAAGAGATAACCGAAGCCAACGTAGCAGAGAAGTTGGCACACCAAGATGGAATTGTAATTTGTCCAGGATTTGGCCAGCGTGGTATTGAAGGAAAGATTATCGCTGCTCACTATACGCGCACACACGATATTCCAACCTTCGGTATTTGCTTGGGAATGCAAATGATGGTAATAGAATTTGCACGTAACGTCTTAGGATATGCAGATGCCAATAGTCGCGAAATGGATGAAAAGACACCACATAATGTTATTGATATTATGGAGGAACAAAAGAACATTTCTAATATGGGTGGCACAATGCGTCTTGGAGCATACGAATGCAATTTAAAACAAGGTAGCCGAGTTTTTGATATTTATAAGAAAGAAAAATATTCAAGAGCGCCATAGACATCGCTATGAATTTAATAATGAGTTTCAAACAGAATTTGAGAAACATGGCATGATGTGTGTGGGAAAGAACCCCGAGAGTGATTTGGTAGAGATTGTTGAAATACCAGGATTAAAATGGTATATAGGCACACAATACCATCCAGAATATCAATCAACCGTTTTAAAACCTCATCCCCTATTCCTCGATTTTATTAAGAAAGCAATAGAAAATAAAAAGAAGTAATGGATAAAAATAACATCATTGGATTTTTACTAATTGCAGTAGTCCTTATAGGATTTAGTTGGTATAACCAACCTTCTGCAGAAGAACAGCGCGCTGCTTTCGTACAAGATTCTATAGCACAAGCTAAAAAAGAATTAGCAGCTAAACAGGCTGCTAATCCCAACAATGTAGACTCTGCAAAACTACGCGCTAACGCTGATACCACGTTGTCTTTTCATCAGGCCCCTAAAAGGTATTGCACAAGATATCATATTAAAAAACAATAAGGTTGAACTCACTTTGAGTTCAAAAGGGGCTATCGTAAAAAAAGCCATTATAAAAGGCTATGTCGGACATGACTTGCAACATCAAAGCAATGCGGATGACAAAAATTATGTAACATTATTTGATTCAACCAGTCAAAGTCTCAATTATAGTTTAGCTACGAAAGAGGCTAATATAAATACGGCCGACCTTTACTTTGAGCCTTCATCCCACACCGATTCTACAGTCACCTTTACCGCAACATCTAAAATGGGGCAAAGCATTGTTATGCAATATCGCTTAGGAAGTGATTATTTATTACACATGAGCCTCAAGGTTCAGGGTATGGATGGAAGTTTCGCACCCAATTCACAAGCACTATATGTTGACTGGAAAGATAGAATTTTCCAGCAAGAGAAAGGTTTCTCTTTTGAGAATCGCTATGCTACACTTACCTATCATGCTACAAAAGGGGGCACAGATTATCTAAGTGAAGGTAAAGAAGAAGTTGACAAAGCCATTGAGGAACCTATTGACTGGGTAGCCTTTAAAAACCAGTTCTTCAGCGCAGTAATGATAGCTAAGAACGGATTTGAGTCGAATGCTTCTATGACATCAATCCCTGAAGAAAAAGGAACAGGTTATCTTAAGCAATACGGCGCAAAGCTAAAAACAAAACTTGACCCATCAGGTCGTATTCCTTCTGAATTTGAATTCTATTATGGTCCAAATGATTTCCGCATCCTACAACGCGTAGAGAAAGAAAGTACATTTGGCAAGGATTTACAATTACAACGTTTGGTTTATTTAGGTTGGCCCCTATTCCGCATCATCAACCGTTGGTTTACACTTTATGTCTTCGACTTCTTAACAGGCTTAAATATCAACATGGGAATCGTTTTAATTCTCATTACACTGCTATTAAAAGCTCATCACCTATCCGATGGTAAAGAAAAGCTACATGAGTAGCGCAAAGATGCGTGTGTTGAAGCCGAAATTAGACGAGGCTACAAAGCAATTTAATAAGCCTGAGGATCAAATGCAAAAACAGCAAGCCATGATGGCTGAGTATTCAAAATATGGAGTCAGCCCCTTATCGGGATGCCTGCCGATGCTCATTCAAATGCCCATCTGGATTGCAATGTTTAATTTTTGTTCCCAATGCCATTCAATTGCGCGGTGAACACTTCTTGTGGATAAAAGATTTGAGTACCTATGACCCTATCTACGAGTGGGGACATCATATTTGGCTGATTGGCGATCACATTAGTTTGACTTGTATCTTGTTCTGCGTCGCCAATGTGCTCTATACAATCATGACCATGCGCCAACAAAAGGATCAAATGGTTGGGCAGCAGGCAGAGCAAATGAAAATGATGCAATATATGATGTTTGCTATGCCCATCATGTTCTTCTTCATGTTCAACGATTACAGTGCCGGACTAAACTTCTATTATTTCATTAGTTTGTTCTTCAGCGCAGCCATCATGTGGGTACTTCGCAAGACAACAAACGACGAGAAGTTGCTCGCTATGCTTGAAAATCGTTACAAAGAAAACAAGAGCAATCAAAAGAAAATGAATGGCTTGGCCGCACGTTTGCAAGCTATTCAAGAAATGCAGCAAAAACAATTAGAAGAAACGCGGCGCAAGCAAAATGAACTGAATAAAAAGAAAGAAAAAAATAATTCATCATACATTGCAATAGATTCTATAAGAGTTGTGGAGAAATATACTGCACATTGCGACATCTTATCGCATAAAAAGTCTTAGCTTTCCAACTCTTGTAGCATCTATTGCTTTTTACCGATATTCCCATGAATAAAATTTCAAACTTGGTGCTTGCTGCAATCATACTGGCAACACCACTATCAATGAACGCAAAGATGACTCAGACTACATCTACAGCACAGACACAACAACGTAATATGACTGCAGAGGACTTATGGCAGTTGGGACGTATTGGCACTTCTGCGACTTCCCCAGATGGAAAATATGTTGTTTATCAAGTGTCCTACTACAGCGTTCCCAACAACAACAGCCAAACTAAATTGTTTATTCAGGAACTTAATGGAAAGAATAAACGGCTACTCACCAAGGATGATCAACGCGAAAGCGATGCTGCTTGGTTGGGAAATAAAATTGTTTTCCTACGCGGTGGCGAGATATGGTCAATGGATATAACCGGTGAACAGCGTCAGCAACTGTCTCACACTGGTGGAAAAGTAGAAGGATTTGCTTTCTCGCCCGATGGAAAAAGGGTTGTCATGCTGCAAAGTCTCCCCTATCATGGTACAATCAAAGAAACACCAACAGATCTCCCTAAGGCGACAGGTATGCTCATCACCGATATGAACTATCGACATTGGGATCGTTATGTTACTGAAATCCTGCACCCATTTATTGCAAATGTTACAGGAAACAGCATTACAACAGCTACAGACATCATGGCAGGTGAGCCTTTTGAAGCCCCCATTGCACCCTTTGGCGGTATAGAACAAATTGCTTGGAGCCCCGATTCTAAGTTTATTGCCTACACCAGCCGCAAGAAAGAGGGCGTGCAATATGCCATCTCCACCGATACAGATATTTATTTGTACGAAGTAAGCTCGGGAAAAAAACCACCAACTTGTGCAAGCCCGAAGGCTATGTCGCTCCACAGGTTGATGCGACAAAATCGCTAAAACATCAGCCAGTCAACCAGCAACAAGGCGATATGCAAGTGGGCTATGACACCAATCCCAAGTTTTTCGCCCGATGGTAAATATATTGCTTGGCAGAGCATGGCGCATGATGGTTATGAAAGCGATTTGAATCGTTTGTGCATCATGGATCGTGCTACAGGCAAGAAACAATACATCGTCAATCAGCAGAATTTCGACAGCAATGTTGACGAATATGTTTGGGCTAACGACAGTAAGAGCCTTTATTTCTTGGGTTGCTGGCACGCTTGCGTCAACGCTTATCAAGTTTCGCTTAATGGGAAAGTGATGCAACTGGTGACGGCTGGTATGACTTTGGCCGCCTATCGACAATTGCCAACAGCAACAATTTGTTGGTGTCACGCCATTCGATGCTGCAACCCGACGACTTATATTTGCTCTCTCCTGCCAAGGCTGAGAAGAAAAGCAAGCTCACCCAAATCACATTCGAGAATCAGGCGCTGTTAAGTCAGTTGGCCACTCCCAAATTGCAACAGCGCTGGGTAAATACTACTGATGGCAAACAAGAGTTGGTTTGGATTGTATTGCCACCCAACTTTGATGCAACGAAGAAATATCCCACTTTGCTCTTCTGTGAAGGTGGACCACAAAGCCCCGTGAGCCAGTTTTGGAGCTATCGTTGGAATTTCTTCCTCATGGCTTCAAAAAGGCTATGTTGTTGTGGCACCCAATCGGCGCGGTTTGCCTGGTTTCGGGCATGAATGGAATGAGGCTGTGAGCGGCGATTGGACGGGACAATGTATGGACGACTATCTCAGCGCCATCGACGATGCGGCCAATAATCTTCCCTTTGTTGACAAAGAGCGTTTAGGCTGCGTTGGAGCCAGCTTTGGTGGTTTCTCGGTTTATTATCTTGCAGGGCATCACAACAAACGGTTCAAAGCATTCATTGCCCACGACGGCGCATTCAACCTCGAAAGCATGTACACCGATACGGAAGAGGTTTGGTTCTCCAACTGGGAGTATGACGATGCCTATTGGAATGCTGATGCCACAGAAGCAGCAAAGAAGACCTATGCCAATAGTCCCCACAAGTTTGTTGATAAGTGGGACACCCCCATCCTGATTATTCACGGCGAGAAAGACTATCGCATCAATGCCAACCAAGGTATGGGTGCATTTAACGCAGCACGTTTGCGTGGCATTCCAGCCGAGATGTTGCTCTTCCCTGATGAAAAACCACTGGGTGTTAAAGCCTCAGAATGGAATTCTTTGGCAACGCACCTATTTCGATTGGTTGGACAGATGGCTAACCACAAACAAGTAAATCAAAACAATACAAAAATATGACAGAATTAATTCAAAAAGCTCAGTGACAGCACTGGTGCGCGTTGGACAGCACTACTCATCGTGGCCTTCACGATGATGATGGGTTACTTTATAACCGACGTCATGTCGCCACTCGAGGTGTTGCTCGAAACGCCAAAAGCCCAAGGCGGCTTAGGCTGGACAGCCGGCGATTATGGCATTTTTGCCGGTAGCTATGGTTTCATCAACGTGTTCCTTTTTAATGCTCTTCTTTGGCGGAATTATCCTCGATAAGATGGGCATCCGCTTCACAGGCATCATGGCTTGCAGCCTCATGGTTATTAGGGGTGTTGATTAAATATGTCGGTGTTTCTGTTGACTTTGGCGATAGCCAGTTCACTCTTGGCACATTCTCTTTGCCCATGTCGGCCGCTGTGGCTTGCTTAGGCTTTGCCATTTTCGGAGTGGGATGCGAAATATGCGGCATCACCGTTTCTAAAGTCATCACCAAATGGTTCACTGGTCACGAGCTGGCATTGGCCATGGGCGTGCAAGTGGGTTTAGCCCGCATGGGCACTTTTTGCAGCCATGAGCTTCTCCTTGCCTGTGGCACGCGCCTTTGGCAACCGTGTGAGTGCCCCCGTCTTGTTGGGTGCCGTGCTGCTCATTGTGGGACTTTTTAGCCTTTATTGTCTACACCGTGATGGACAGAAAGCTCGATGCTTCGGCCGCAGCCATCGACACCGAGACACAGCACAGCGCTGACGACGAAGGATTCCACTTCGCCGATTTGAAGTTTATCTTCACCAATCCTGGGTTCTGGTGCATTGCATTGCTCTGCTTGATGTTCTATGGAGGCGTGTTCCCCTTCTTGAAATTTGCAACAAAGCTCATGGTAGCCAACTATCATGTGCCCGCACAGTTTGCAGGCACATTACCTGGTTTGCTCCCCTTAGGCACCATTGCCCTCACGCCCATTTTCGGCATCATCTACGATAAAATTGGCAAAGGCGTAACCCTCATGCTCATTGGCAGCACCATGCTGGCTTTGGTTCACTTCATTTTCATGGTTCATCTGCTGCCCGTCGGTTGGTTTGCCGTGGTGATGATGATAGTCCTTGGCATAGCCTTTTCGCTGGTGCCCTCGGCTATGTGGCCCAGTGTGCCCAAAATCATTCCGCTGAAACTCTTAGGTTCGGCCTATGCCATCATCTTCTTCATTCAAAACATCGGCTTGAGCCTTTTCCCCGTAGCCATTGGCAAGCTCAATGAAGCCGACCCCACATTTAGCCGCATGGAGATGCTGTTCATGAGCTGCGGCATCATGGCCATTCTGCTGGCCTTTGCCCTGTTGGCGTTCGACAAGAAAAACACTACGGACTGCAAGAGGCCAACATCAAAAAATAAGTGTGGTGCGATGTTCGCCACCCTGCACACAAATGGGAGTGTTCCAACTGGAATACTCCCGTTTTCGTTGCTACATAAACCTTCTTATGCCTTCCGCAACCCAAACCAGGAAGCGCTGGCATAACCTTATGACTGCCGCAACCCAAAGCAGGAAGCATTGGCATAACCTTATGACTGCCACAACCCAAACCAGGAAGCACTGGCATAACCTTATGACTGCCGCAACCCAAACGAGGAAGCGCTGGCATAACCTTATGACTGCAGCAACCCAAACGAGGAAGCATTGGCATAACCTTATGACTGCCGCAACCCAAACCAGGAAGCGCTGGCATAACCTTATGACTACCGCAACCCAAACCAGGAAGCATTAGCATAACCTTATGACTGCCACAACCCAAACCAGGAAGCGCTGGCATAACCTTATGACTGCCGCAACCCAAACCAGGAAGCATTAGCCAGAAATGATGCCACCCTTTCGCTTAAAAAAATTACATGTGATATTGCTGTGCGAAGGCTTCGCCCAAATCAAAGCCCTCCTGATAAAGGCGTTCCAACTTCTCTACATCGCTCTCCATTCGCCCCACTTCTAATGGACGAATGGGTCGGATGCAAACAATTTTGCCTTCGGCCTCCAAACGATCCACCAAATCGATTTGACGATTATAAACCTCATGCCGACGGCTCAAGGCCAAGCGCAAACGGGGATACTGACTGTAAACAAAGCGCGGTTGCTTGAGGTCGGGATTCGTGTCGCGCCACCCCTTATTGCGCGTGAGCACCACCACGTTGGTAGCGTGTCCCTGAGCAATAGCCCTCTCCACGGGTATGCTGTCGACAATTCCTCCATCGAGCATGGGAATGCCATCCACCATCACAATGCTACTCACATAGGGCAGGCTGCTCGAAGCACGCAGAATGTCGATAGCACGCTGGCGCGATTGCGTCTCAGTGAGATACATCGCACGCCCCGTAAGACAATTCGTTGTCACCACTTCGAAGGTGTCGGCATGCTGAAAATATTCATCAAAATCTACGGGGATGAGATGATTGGGAAACTTATTATAGAGCAAATCGCGGTCGAAAAATGCACCCTGCTGAGCCAAATGGCGCAAACCAATGTAATGATAACGCGACAGATAATCAATATTGGCTATGCGCGCGCGCCGGGGCTGCCTACTCACATAGCTCATGCCATTACACGCTCCCGCCGAAACAGCAACTACATAGCGAAAATAAATGGCATGTTTCATCAAGGCATCGAGCACACCACTTGTGAACACGCCACGCATGCCGCCACCTTCCAAAAACTAACCCTGTTTGATGATTTATTTCCATCGCTAACTAATAATTTTATAGCTTTAAGCTTAATTTTTATTGCAAAGATAGAACTTTTTAGGCGAAAAATATATAACTTTGTAGCCAAATCAATGAAAACAAAAATGTTTGATACTGCTACTTACGTAAGACGGCGCAATGAACTCAAGAAGCTCGTTAACGAAGGTGTCGTCATTCTTTTTGGCAACAATGAGTCGCCAGTTAATTTTCCCAACAACGGTTACTACCCTTTCCGTCAAGACTCGTCATTCCTCTATTATTTCGGTTTGCAACGTGATGGACTGGTAGGCGTTATCGACATTGATAACAACCGCGACATCTTGATTGGTAACGATATCGACATTGAGGACATCGTTTGGTATGGCTCTGTTCATAGCATGCACGATATGGCACAACAATGTGGTGCCGATGAAACATTGCCCATGAAGCATCTGAAGCTCATCTGCAATGAAGCACTGCGCACACACCGCAAGATTCATTTCCTACCACCCTATCGTCACGATATAAAAAAATTCAAATTTTCGATCTCCTCGGAATTCATCCTACACAGCAGAAAGAGGATGCAAGTATGGATTTGATTCGGGCCGTGGTGAAAATGCGCTCCGTGAAAGAACCACAAGAAATTGAAGAGTTGGAACGCGCTGCCGTCATTGGCTACGAAATGCATACCACAGCCATGCGCCTGACGCGCCCTGGAGTAACCGAGAAATTTGTGGGCGGACAAGTTGATGGCATCGCAAACTCATACGGAGCAATGGTGAGCTTCCCCACCATCTACACACAACATGGTGAAATTTTACACGGCAACCCTTCAATGAATAAGCTTGAGGCCGGACGCTTAGCACTCTGTGATGCAGGAGCTGAAACCATCAACAATTATTGCAGTGACAACACGCGCACGATGCCTGTCTCTGGAAAATTCTCGCAGCGGCAATTCGAAATCTATTCCATTGTTGAAGCCTGCCACGACTACACCTTAGAAGTAGCCAAACCTGGCATTCGCTATGCCGATGTCCACTTTGCCGTTTGCCGATTAATGTTTGACCGATTGAAGGATTTAGGTCTCACCAAAGGCGACACAGAATCCGCCGTGCAAGCTGGTGCGCACGCGCTATTCATGCCACATGGTTTAGGGTCACATGATGGGTATGGATGTGCACGATATGGAGAATTTAGACCAAATCAATGTAGGATTTGACGAGGAAACTCGTCCAAACCTCACGCAATTCGGTACAAATAATCTGCGCATGGGTCGCCGATTAGAAGAAGGTTTCGTGGTGACCGACGAGCCCGGCATCTATTTTATTCCGGCCTTGATAGATGAATGGAAAGCCAAACAACATTGTGCAGCCTTCCTAAACTTCGATAAGATTGAGAGCTATAAAGATTTTGGTGGCATCCGAATTGAAGATGATGTGCTCATCACACCTCAAGGTTGCCGCTTTATAGGGTGCACAGCGCATACCCTATCATCCAAAAGACGTTGAAGAGTTCATGGCCGCACATCGTTCAGAGTAAACAATAGATAATTGCAATTTTAACATAAACATTATATTTTGAATAAATGAAAAAAAGTTTTTAGTTATGGCGCTTGTAGCACTTGTAGCTTTCGGTGCACAGGCTCAAGAAAAGAAAGACAATAAAAAAAGAATGCTAATAAACCAGTCTTTACTACCATCAAAGAGAACAAAATTACAAGTGTTAAGAACCAGAGCCGCAGTGGTACCTGTTGGGACTATTCAACACTGAGTTTCTTAGAAGCTGAGATATTAAAGAAAACGGGGAAAACATATGACCTCTGCGAGGCCTTTGTTGCAAATAAGACATATTTGGATCGTGCCATTCAGGTGGTACGCATGCATGGCGATGCACAATTCGCTCAAGGTGGAAGCGCTTACGATCCCATCTATTGTTTAAAGCATTACGGCATGTGTCCAGAAGAAGCCATGCCACTTCCAGGCACACTATATGGAGACTCCTTGAACAATTTCAATGAATTCTTCGCTGTCATGACACCCTACGTACAAGCTATAGCCAAAACAAAGAGCGACAAACTTTCTCCGCAATGGAAGGTGGCACTGCAAGGTATTTTAGACGCATACTTAGGTAAATGTCCCGATAGATTTACCTATCAAGGAAAGAGTTATACCCCACAAACATTTGCACAAAGTTTGGAGATTAATCCCGATGATTATGTAAGCTTCACAAGCTACACGCACCATCCTTTTTGGACTGCTTTCGCCGTTGAAGTACAAGATAACTGGCGCAATCCACTTTCATGGAACCTTCCCCTCGATGATATGATGCGCATCATTGATAATGCTGTAATGAATGGCTATACAGTTGCATGGGGAGGAGATGTTTCAGAACCTGGATTTACACGTGACGGATTAGCCTACTCCATCGACTCAAAGAAGGCACAAAGTTTGAGTGGTAGCGATATGGCACATTGGCTGAAAGCTAACACGCGCTGAAAAAGAAAAAAATGTGCTTGATTCATTAGGATGCACCGTCCCTGAAGTAACACCTACACAGAAGTTACGCCAAGAACGTTTCGATAATTGGGAACTGACTGACGATCATGGCATGCTCATCTATGGTATCGCAAAAGATCAGAATGGAAAAGAGTATTATATGGTTAAAAACTCATGGGGTGAAGTCGGCGACTATAAGGGTATGTGGTATATGACCAAAAACTATATTGCAAATAACACCATGGACTTTATGGTTAATGTGAACGCCGTACCCAAAGACATTAGAAAGAAATTAGGTATATAATTTCTTTCAATGACAAAAAGAATACGAGACTTAGCTTCAGGGCTACGTCTCGTTTTTTTGTTTTCTGAATAATTTTTGCTTACCTTTGCAGCCAATTAATTCATTATTAAGATTATAAAGAAGATGATAACACTCACCAATCTTGCAATCCAATTTGGAAAGAGAGTTCTATACAAAGATGTAAATATTAAATTCACTCGAGGCAACATCTATGGTGTCATTGGGGCTAATGGAGCTGGAAAATCAACGCTACTTAAAGCTATTAGCGGCGATCTTGAGCCCAATCATGGAACTGTGGAATTAGGGCCAGGAGAGCGTCTCTCTGTCTTGGAACAAGATCACTTTAAATACGACGAGTTTAAGGTGCTTGACACTGTACTCATGGGTCACCAACCGCTTTGGGAAAATATGAAAGAGCGCGAACGCCTCTACAGCAAAGAAGAAATGACTGAAGAAGATGGTAATCGTGCTGCTGAATTAGAAGAAAAATTCGCTGAAATGAATGGTTGGGAAGCTGAAAGTGAAGCTGCACAATTACTGCAGAATTTAGGCATTGGAGAGGACTTGCATCAAAAAATTGTTGGCGAATTAAGCAATACCGAGAAGGTGCGGGTCATGTTGGCCAAAGCCTTATTTGGAAAGCCCGATAATTTGCTACTCGATGAGCCTACTAATGACCTTGATTTAGACACCGTAGAATGGTTAGAAGATTATTTAGGAGAAATTGACGAGAATCAGACGGTACTCGTTGTGAGCCACGATCGTCACTTCCTTGATGCCGTTTCCACGCAAACCATCGATATCGACTTTGGAAAAGTTACAGTGTTCGCTGGTAACTATTCGTTCTGGTATGAAAGTTCGCAATTAGCATTGCGTCAGGCACAAAACCAAAAAGATGAAGGCCGAAGAGAAGAAGAAACAATTAGAAGAGTTTATTCGCCGTTTCTCGGCTAATGTGGCTAAGAGTAAGCAGACCACCTCACGCAAAAAGATGTTGGAGAAATTAAATGTGGAAGAAATCAAACCTTCAAGTCGAAAAATATCCAGGTATCATCTTCCAGATGGATCGTGAACCAGGCAATCAAATTCTCGAAGTCGAAGATTTGAAAGCTGTTGATGCAGATGGAGGCGTGCTCTTCGACCATGTAAATTTCAATATTGAAAAAAAGGCCAAAAGGTTGTGTTTTTAAGTCACAATCCCAAAGCTATGACAGCACTTTTTGAAATCATCAACAAAAACCGAACACCTGATGCTGGCACATTCAAATGGGGAGTGACCATCACCACTGCCTATCTTCCACTCGACAATACGGCATTTTTCAACTGCGATTTAAATCTCATCGATTGGCTCAGCCAATATGGTGTAGGCAACGAAGTGATGATGAAAGGTTATTTAGGGCGTATGCTCTTTAGTGGAGAAGAAATCCTTAAAAAGGTTAACGTTTTGTCTGGTGGCGAAAAGATGCGCTGCATGATTGCGCGCATGCAACTACTAAAATGCGAATTGCCTCATTTTAGATACTCCCACAAACCACTTAGATTTGGAAAGTATTCAGGCATTCAACAATAACCTCACACAATTTAAAGGCAACATTCTTTTCTCAAGTCACGACCATGAATTCATCGAGACTGTGGCTGATCGTATTATTGAGTTGACACCCAATGGCACAATCGATAAGCTCATGCCCTACGATGAATACATCCATGACGAAGGAATCAAAGCACAACGTGCGAAAATGTATCAATAGAAAGCCAAAATCGCAAGGATGGTGTAAGTCTTGCGATGATAACCAAGTGGATGTACCTTTCCGTACATCCATTTTGCCTACAATATCTTGGCATACTATTTGCATTGATGCACAAAATAACAAATAAATAAGACAAACAATATGGCAAACTTTGAAAAACCTCTCAGAAGAAGCTACAAACAAAGCTAAAAGCAGAGGATAATCAACAGACAGAGAAGACTGACAAGTCGTCAGCTTCGACTGACAAACAGGACGAAAAGGAAAAAGAAAATAAATTAAGTCCTTTAGAGCAATTGCAACAAGAGAACGAAAAGCTCAAGGATCAATTGCTACGCACGATTGCCGAATTTGATAATTTCCGCAAACGAACAACAAAAGAGAAGTCCGATTTAATCTTAAATGGCGGTAAGAAAACAGTCACGGCTATCCTGCCTGTGCTCGATGATTTCGAACGTGCTCTGGAAGACGGCAGCACTGACGTTGAAGCTGTAAAGGCTGGCATGCAAATGATATTCAACAAGTTTATCAAGACCTTAGAAAGCATGGGGGTGAAGAAAATCGACACCCAAAAAGCCGACTTCAACACCGACTATCACGAAGCTGTTGCTATGGTTCCTGGCATGGGCGATGAAAATAAGGGTAAAGTGATTGATTGTGTGCAAACCGGCTACACGATGAACGACGAGGTTATTCGGCATGCCAAAGTGGCCGTTGGACAATAAAAAGTTAAACACATTATGGCAGAAAAAAACGAGATTACTACGAGGTGCTGGGCGTTTCGAGAACAGCAACAGACGAAGAAATTAAATTGGCTTATCGCAAAATAGCCATTAAATATCATCCCGACCGAAACCCTGACGACAAGGACGCAGAAGAAAAAAATTTAAAGAGGCCGCCGAAGCCTATGATGTGCTGCGCGACCAACAAAAAGCGCCAACAATATGACCAATTTGGCTTTGCCGGTGCACAAGCTGGCGGCTTCGGAGCTGGCGGAATGGATATGGACGACATCTTCTCTGCGTTTGGCGACATCTTTGGAGGGCACGCAGGATTTGGCGGCTTTGCCAATGGGCAACATCAACGCCCACAATATCGTGGCAACGACCTCCGCCTCAAGGTGACTCTCTCCCTTCAAGAAGTCCTAACGGGCGTCACAAAAAAATTCAAAGTGCGCAAAGATATCACTTGCAACCATTGTCATGGTTCTGGTGCCGAGGCTGGAAGCGGCAGCGAGACCTGCCCTACTTGTAATGGACGCGGTGCGGTAGTTCGCACCGTACGCACCATGTTGGGCATGATGCAAACGCAGACAGAATGTCCGGAATGCCATGGCGAAGGCACTATCATCAAAAATAAATGCAAAGAATGTGGCGGTACGGGCGTTGTCAAAGGCGAAGAAGTGGTTGAGATTAAAATCCCCGCAGGTGTTGCCGAGGGCATGATTGTCAATGTCCCTGGAAAGGGAAATGCAGGCATGCACAATGGCATTCCTGGAAACATCCAAGTGCTCATCGAGGAGCAGCCCAACGACACCTTCGTGCGCGATGGGCAAGACGTCATTTATAATCTGCTGCTCGATTTCCCCATGGCTGCCTTAGGCGGAGAAGCCGAAATCCCAACCATTGACGGAGGCAAAGTGAAAATTAAGATTGAGCCCGGAACCCAGCCTGGAAAAAAACATTGCGTCTGCGGCACAAAGGACTGCCCGCCGTACAGGGGTTATGGCGACGAAATGGGCGACTTGGTGGTGAACCTCAGCGTCTATGTTCCCCAAAACACTCGACAAAGCCGAGAAGCAAGCCATCGAGAAACTAAAGGACAGCGACAATTTCAAAGGCGATAGCGAGACGAAACGAACCATTTTTGAACGCTTTAAGAATTATTTCACCGCCTAACACAGGTTCGGAGAAAAACGGAAAAGAGCGCATGCCGACTAACAAGCTTGCGCTCTTTTCTTATGACCATTCCCCGTGGTGTTAAAAAAAGTGCTGCAGCCATACCTTTGCATCCAACCCCATGATGTGCCTTACCATGCCCGCGCAGCTGCGTTTCCATGCAGAAAACACATAAACAATCTCCACACACAACAATCGGGGGCGGAAATGCATCGCACCTCCCGCCCCCTCAACTCTAAATGAATGGAATTTTATGATTTTGGCGTCACCGTGACCGAACCATGTTCGCCACCGAGCTTACCCTTGTCATCGCCACCCTCGCCAGGCTTCTTGTCATCGGGCTTCGGCTTGTCGCCACCCTCGGGCTTCTTGCCCTCTTTGCCCTTCTTATCCTCAGCCGGCTTCTTGCCCTCATCCTTTTTCTTCGCCTTGGGCAATGCCTCCTGTTTGTAGCGGTCGATGTGCTCGTTGAGGAACAAGTTCAAAGCATCGTAGTCCGAAGTGCCTGAAACCATGGCCAACGCATTGACGAACTTCACGAGATGGCGATAGGCTGCATCGGTAGCCAAACGCGCCGCACGCAATTCGCCTGCAATAATAGCCGATTGCGCCGTGGTGCGGCCAACAATAAACTGCTCCACCTTAGCATTCGCCTCCTTCAGTGGCGCAACATAGAGCGTGAGCCCCAACTTGGTTACCTCAGCGGCATACTTCGTTTCCAAATCGGCAATGAAATTGTGCAGCAAACCCGTTTCACGATCCAACTGCATTGAGGGTTTGATGGCATAACTATTCATACACAAAGCCAACGTCTTCGCTGCCCGTGCCACATCAAGAACCGGCGCTTGTGCAAAACCAGAGAGTGCCTGACGCAACGAACGATAAATATCGTCGCGCGTGGAATCGGCCTGGCGAATATCCTCGGTCATAAGGCTCTTGCGCGAAATCGCCAAACAGCGATCCTCCTCCTTCAATGCGGCCGTCAAAGCCTCTATGGCCTTCTTTGCCGTAGCATTTGCACTCAACGCCGTCTCGCTTGCGAAACGGTCGTTCACCACTTTCATAAACTCATAATGCGCGCCATTGTTCAACTTTGGTAAGTCGATTGTTTTGATGTCTGTCATATTTTTTTATTTCATTTAATTGTTAAAAAGCGAGCAAGTAGCTCCATTTTTATTTCATTCTTTTTTTAGAAACGCTTGCGGAAGCTCCGCAAGCGCCAAATTTCTTGTTTTGCCATTTGCGGAAGCTCCGCAAGCACCAAATTCCTTGTTTTACCATTTGCGGAAGCTCCGCAAGCCTCAAATTTTTCTGTTTTGCCATTTGCGGAGCTCCGCAAGCACCAAATTTCTTGTTTTTGACCTTTTGCGGAAGCTCCGCAAGCACCAAATTTCTTGTTTTGCCATTTGCGGAAGCTCCGCAAGCCTCAAATTTTTTTGTTTTTGACCTTTGCGGAAGCTCCGCAAGCACCAAAAATTTTTTTGTTTTTCACCTTTGCGGAACGGCGACAGATGTTGGAATGGTAGGGGCGGTGCCTGTGTGCCCGCCCGAACGTCCGCGCAGCAGCGTTTCCATGTCAAAAATATATTTGCGCATCACGTATCATGCACGAGGATTTAACGATCGATGCGCCCTTGTGGGGCGACACGGGCGGGCACATAGGCACCGCCCCTACCAAACTCCATCATACCCATTTGCACCATTCCATTAAACGACATCATCCATCCACGTGCAATCCGCCCATAATCAACGGCCACTTCGGCCACGTTCCTGCAAAATCATTCATCATTTAGAAATGAACGAAAGAAAAAACGACACCATAGTAAGCGTAACATTCAGACCATTCATAATGTGTAGGTACAGCGATGTAGTTGCCTCCCATCACTAAGTAATAAAGGTAGTAGTCATTAGGAGCTTCTGTTGACAGAAAAATTCCATAAGCCCCCCAGGGAGAAGCTCCCCCTGCATTAGTAAAAACAGCATCGCCTTTTGAATGGTCAGCACCCATATTACCCGGATTATTGCCATCCCAGTCAAAGAATTTTTTTGCCATATAGTTCCATTCACCCAATGCTGGCAGATACCACTTTCCTACGTTTTCGCCTGTCACTGTTACACCTGGATTATAATGAGCAGCCGCATAGAAACAATTATAATCACTATTGTTGGCCTTGATCTCGCCATTCGTTGTACCAGATGCTTCCCAAGTCCACTTGTAACCCTCCATATCATTAGCGGCATCTGTTGCATTATATAGAGTAGTATTTGCATAACGCGGACCACCTGAATACATATCACTCCAAGAGCCCCACCATGAAGCAGCTTGTAATGCTATAGCTGTCCCCTCGGAACTTGAAGTTTTCTCTTTCACTACCACTGCAATGGGTGTGCGTGTGCCTTTGTCGCCGAGATAGCCCACGGTGCCATCTTGATAGAGATAGAGTGGGTCTTTGGTTTTAAAGGTAAGTTTAATGAGATAGGACTTATTGGGAAGTAACTGGGGAGTGGTTGCATTATTTACAAGACCGAATTGTCCAGGGAATGCATAGAAATCTTTACCATAGACTCTTACATTGGGCTGATAGTTTACGTAATGTGTCTGAAAGTTCTCTCCTGGTGCGACAGGAACATACCAATAGCCACTTTGCACTTTGAAAGGTTTCACGATTGAAGAAAACTCTTGATTGCCAACGCGACTAAAAGTTGTGTTGGTGTGCAAGAAATGGAATACTCCACCACGAGTAGGATTTCCACCTTTGAGATTCATGAGAATATCCGTATACAAAGCAGAGTCATCATAAAAATCATTTACCGTATGGTCTACATCCACATAGGCGGTATAAGACGTTATTTCTGTTCGGAAGCGTGCAGAATAGTGAATCATTTGGAATGACACTTCATCCAAATCACCCGAAACGGCTTTTGTAGTCACGCCAATCATGGGATTAGCACAATCTTCACCTTCAATGGCTAAGCCCGTTCCTTTATCGGTTACGGCATCGTTGAAGCATACAAAAGTGTAAGTACCAGGAGCAAGGCTGATGCTTTTATTTTGGTCGGGAACGAATTGGCCAGCTTGCACTGTGCCCGATAGTTCATCGGGCATGCGAGTGCCTGATGCATCAAGTGCAAAAATGGTATAGTGTCCTTCTGCCATTGCAGCACGTGTAACAGCAGATTCTTGTGCCGTAGTGGTGTCGGGCAGGATGGTTCTTTCAGCAATAATACCATTTCCCATGTCTATAGTATCGCTTTTAACCACATCACCAGCGCGGGTTGTGCGCTGTTCGGCTGAAAATGCTTCTTCACTAATTTTGATGGTTAACTTTTTCCCATTGAGCGTTATTTCATTGGGCTTCTTGGGAACAATATCATCGTTCGTAGAACAGCCACTCACGGCTACAAGGATTAAAAATCCTAATAGTACAAATATGTTAGAATTCTGTTTCATTTTATATTTCCTTTTGTTATTAAATAGTAATTTCTTCATCAATTCCTATTTCTTCATTATCCCAGTCCTGTTCGGTGGATTGTGGATAATTGTGGCTGACTCAAGTTTTTCTGTACCAATAATTCTTCCATCATTGGGAAGACTTCGCTCGTGGGAGCTACATACTTTTTTTTCTTCATCTTGTTAAAACTATTTTTTTATTAAACGTTATTGAATCCTTGTTTTTGCACACACAATCCATTCATTTATGCACGCAAAAAAGGTGTGCATGAAGTTATGAAAAAACTTCGTGCACACCCTTTGTATGTAAGCGTTTATGTTGTATATTACGCGTGCGTCGCGCGTACCTTTATATTGGTCTCGCTCCTGTGTGTGTGTGTGTGTGTGTTTACACAATTATTTGGATTGACCAAATAAACAGGCATAAAAAAAGCGGCAGAAGAGAAATTCTTTTGCGCTGCGAAGGTTGCCTTATGGTGTAAACTATTCATCACTTCACTTTTTTGTTTCACGAGCGCAAAGTTATAAACTTTTGACGAAAGCGAAAAAACTTTGCGCCCGATTTTTTTATGTTGCTGCTGATTTTTTTGCCGTTTATAGCCCACGTTGCAAGCGCGAAATGTCGGCTGCAGGCTGCTGCTTCTCGGCATAATCGCCTAATTTGATGGTCAGCGACACTCCAAACTGGCGATAGCAGGAGCGATTGAAATGCAAGGAATAGCCATTTTGTTGGAAACGCGGATGGGCAACAGCTGTGCGAAAACAGGTCGTTGGCAAAGGCATGAAGGCGGGCACGTTGTTTCCAAAAATCCCAGTTCACGCCCACGTCAACACTCCCTGTGGCAGGAATATCCCAAGTGCCTTGTTTGGTTTTAGTTTGCACAGATGCATCGAGCGTCAACGCAAGATGATGTAGGGTGGAAAGTGTGACCACATTCTTGAGTGCGGCTACGCCATAGATTGCCACTCGATTGAACGCCATATAGCGCACGGCATGATTGAAATCGCGTTGCCAAATGCCCATCAATGTGAGTCGGCTGTCAATCATCTGCCCCACCTTTTGTGGAATCACTGCTTGCAAGCCTGCCTGCTCTCGATATTCTAAATTGACAGGCAGCAGTAAGACACTTTCTGCTGGAGATAAATTCACACTGGCTTGACGCATGATGCATTCGTCGGTATAAGTATACCATGCCGTGAACTGATAGCGTTGTTTCAACAAATAGGTTAGCTGCGTCTGATAGGATGTGGCGGGATGCAAGTCGGCATTTCCCACCAACAGATTAAAGTTGCCTCGAGTTGGCATTATGATGGGCTGCATCGCCCAATAATCGGGATATTGCAAGCTTGAGCTTAAACTCAATAACCACATGTGGTTGGCATGCGGCATATAGGTTATATTCAATGTGGGAAGGGGACGCCAATCATTGAGCGCATCCAATCTTGGCAGGTGATAATATTCGGCCGCCAACGAAGCATCAACGTTTAACTGCTCGCTAAACCGCTTGCTAAATCCTGCATAGGCATTGACAAGCGTCTCTTGGCCATCATGGTGGTATTCTTCGCTATAGAGTCTGCTTGGAGGGGCAATTTCATAGCCATGGCGTGATTGACTTCATCGTGTGTTGTTTTTAAGCCAAGCTCCATAGTGCAGTTGCCAACCACGGCTCAAATTGTGGGTTTGCTGTGCATAAAATCGCCAGCTTTGTACATTCATCTTGCTTTCGATGCCTTCATAAAGTGTTCCCGACGACAAACTCGCTGCAAAGAATTGGTCGACAGGTGAGCGAAACCATGTTCCTTCAACGCCCACTTTTAGCCCAAAGGGTGCTTGATAGTCAAGGCGCACGTCATGAAGCCACGGACGATATTTTAATCGGTCATTGCCCGATATGTAGCCAGCAAAAATTGCGCTCAAACTTTTTGATGATTGTAATCGCCTTGATATGCAAACGACAACTGGTTGTTGGTTGCAAACTGATAAACTGCACCCAATTGGTAGGTGTGAGCAAAGACATGTGCATGGGTATCTTCGTTGCTCATGATGGTGGGGAGAGAACCTGCTGCTGTGCGATAACCCAAAGTTTCGTTTTCGAAACCAAAACGTAGGCCATGCGAATGCAGATAGAATGCGTCCAAGCTGAACTTTCCTTTGTGATAGCGGCCCGCTATCCGCTCTCCGAATAATGCGTCGTGGTCTTGATGATAAACCAAATTCAGTTCTCCTGAAAAGGTTTTACTCAAGTCTTCACTGCGTTTTAAAACAAGATTGATGAGCCTGCCATGCACCTGATATTGTGCAGGAGATGCATACATCACATCTACTTGCTCAATGCAACTTGCTGGAATACTCTTTAGCTGTTGTGCCACTTGCGTAAGCGATAGGGCAGAGACCTGGCCATCGATGGCAAACGAAACGTCTTGACCCAATAATTGTAAGGTGCTGTTCGTTTCAATGACTCCAGGTAACAACTTTACGGCTTCCCAAGCATTATCAGCACCTCTCTCTTGGAGAAGACGTTGCAAATCATAGCTGATGGTGGCACCTTTAATCTGTGCAATGGGTGCCGCTCCTCGAACCATGATTGTTGGAAGTGTCTGGGTAATGCTATCCATACAACTCAATCCCATTGATGTTTGCGCTCCGACACTGCAGCTAATAGCAAGGGATAATCCCAGCACATAAGCTTTTCTTTTTGTGTTCTGATTCATAAAAGTAATGTTTAAAGGAGATATTAAAAGTTTAAATGCTTACTGATTAGTCCTCTCTGCCCTACATTATTTCTTGCGCAGGCCAAAAGCAAAGCCAAACCACTAAAACCGCAATCATTGTGATGTTGGTCAGCAACACTATACCCAAGCGGTTGATTTCGACTTCTACCATAGGTGTGATGATAGCATCTGAGGAAGCCATTTTAATAGCGAGGAGAATATGCTCTTTAGCCAATTTCCAATAGTGGAAATCAACCATCATTAAACCATGGAAAACAATTAAGAGGACGATTTTTGTAAAACGATTCATTGGTTTTCTGAAAAAAGGATTAAAAGGATTTAGAAGTGCTGCAACTCTTCATAGACGCGTTGCACAGGAAGCCCCATCACATTATAGTAACTACCATTCAACGCTGTGACCCCTATATAGCCTATCCACTCTTGAACACCATAAGCACCAGCTTTATCGAATGGTTTATAGGTATCTACATAATAATTGATTTCAGCTTGCGAGAGCGTTTTGAATGTTACATCGGTGGTAACTTTAAACGCTACTTGCTTGTGTTGTGTAGTCAGGCTAACGCCTGTTACTACCTGATGTGTGCGACCACTGAGCAAAGCCAGCATGGTTTTAGCATCGGCTGCATTTCGAGGCTTCCCCAAAATTTTATTGTCTACAATAACAATCGTATCGGCAGTAATAAGCAGTTCATTAGGCTGTAGTTCTGCACCATAGGCTTTCGCTTTCAATTTCGATAAATAGAGCGGAACCTCCTTTGCCGGCAAATCGTCAGGATAGTTTTCATCAATACCAGCCTTTACACGTACCTCGAAAGGCCAATCCAATCCTTTTAAAAGTTCTTGTCGGCGAGGTGAGTTGCTCGCCAGAATTAAGTTATAATTCATACGTTTTCATTTTACCATCCAAAAGCTTTTTCATCAGCTAGCCACTTGCCTTGTGCACGCAACACTTGTTCTATAACATCGCGCCCTACTCCATCTCCTCCACATCGTTGACTCACATAGGTGGCAATGGCTTTAATATCTGTAGCTGCGTCGGCTGGACAGCAAGCGCAACCACACTCGCGCATCACTTCGTAATCGGGAATATCATCGCCTACATAAATCACTTCATCATGGTTCAGTTGATACAGAGCAAGAAACTCATGATAAACCGTTTGTTTGACAGACGCTCCCATAAATATGTCAGTAACACCTAAGCCCTCATAGCGTTTTCTCACAGCCTCCGTTTTTGCCACCTGTAAGAATCGCTATACGCAATCCTATCTTGATAGCCAATTGAATGGCATAGCCATCTTTGATGTTGATGGTTCTAAGCGGTTCACCTGTGGCCGAAAGTACAATAGTTTCTGCTGAAAGTACACCATCAACGTCAAAGATGATGGCCTTATTTTTGACAAATCATAATTAATCATACACTTCCTAATTTTTGTGCAACAACATGTATAGACTGGCTCATAAGCTCATAAATCTTTTGCAAACGAGGATGATGGCGTAGCAGTTCGAGTTGCTTGTTAATGATATTCTCATCGAAACGGACAGCAGGCCCTGTTTGAGCGACCTGAGGTGTCAGCGTGTTTACCTTGCTCGCTGTTTCATTGATTAGAGGTAATAGCGTGGAGAATGGAATCTGCTCGGTTTGCAACACTTCATTGGCCAACGCGTAACAGTGATTTGTAAAATTGCAAGCGAACACCGCTGCCAAATGAATAACCTGACGTTGTGGCGAACTCATCCAGTGAATTGTCGAAGTAAGTGTTTGTGCAAGCTGCTGAAGTATAGCTGCAGTAGCTTCATCTGATGCTTCTAAGAAACAAGGTATGTGCTGAAAATCGACCTGTCTTTGCTTTGAAAACGTTTGCAAAGGATAGATTACTCCATAATACTTCGCATATCCTTTAAATACATCCATGGCAACACTACCTGCTGTGTGCACAAAAATCTTATCCATTTTGCCTGCACAAACCACAGGGATTGCCTCGCATAATGCACTATCTTTAAGTGCAAAAACATAGAGATTAGCGGCATTGGTAATAGCTTCCCATTCTGATATGGGCTGCGCTTGCAGTTGTGAAGCCAAGATTTCAGCATGCGCTTGCGTGCGACTATATACCTGTATGATACGATGTCCTGCTACCTTCAGTGCCTGTCCCAAGTGCGTAGCCACATTTCCCGAACCAATTAATGTTATATTCATTTTAAAGAATTGATTTGAGTTTCGAGCTGTGCTATCCCCTTTTCTGTGCAAATACTGCGTATGAAGAGTAAGAGTACGTTGTGGAAAATGTGTTGCACCCCATACTTTTGATATAGTTGCGCTTCCATTACATATCTCATCACAACTTGCTCGATATCACTCATCAGCATGATATTGGCATCAACACAAAAAGAATCCCTGCTTGACGCCTGTTTCAAAGAAATCTTTCATCTGCACGGAGCGTTGTGTGTGTAACTGCGTCAAATAGGCTATTATTCGGTGATACTTATGTAAATCTGAAAAGAACATTGGATTTAAGTCCTTCACTGCGTCCATTCGCAGCTTGTAATATAGTGCCATCACATCAATTACTGTGACAGCCTTTGTTGCCATAAACTTTTTTATTTGATGGTCATAATCCTCTTCTCTCTGCTTAATCCCCTCGAAAAGTAAAGCCTCTTTATTCGCATAAATTTCGTAAAGCGTGCGCTTTGAAATAGCTAATTTCTGGGCTATATCATCCATTTTTACTTGTTTGATGCCTCGTGCACAAAAACTCTTTCATAGCCGTTTCTAAAAATGCGCCCACGCAATTGTTCTCGATATTCAGTTGGTGTATTTGTTTTATACATGCGCCATTACTAAATAATAATTGTCTGATAATTTTGATGCAAAGTTACAAAAAAACATAGAAAGCTATTAGGGTATAGGTCGTTTTTAGTAACTTTGCACGCATAGCAAATAAGCATACGACGATAAAAAAATAATAGTATTTTTTAAAAAAATATGGTAAAGATTACGAAAGAAGCAGCACTGGAATACCACTCAAATGGGCGTCCAGGCAAAATTGAAGTAAAACCCACCAAGCCCTATAGTACGCAAACTGACCTGAGTTTAGCCTACTCTCCAGGCGTGGCTTTCCCATGCCTCGAGATACAAAGCCAACTCAGATGATGCCTATAAATATACTGATAAAGGCAATCTTGTGGCAGTTATTAGTAACGGAACTGCAGTTTTAGGGCTGGGCGATATAGGTGCCATGAGTGGCAAACCTGTGATGGAAGGCAAGGGATTGCTATTTAAAATCTATGGTGGAATAGATGTTTTTCGATATAGAAGTAGCCGAAAAAAAGACCCCGAAAAAAATTCTGTGAGGCCGTGGAAAAGATTGCGCCCACTTTTGGTGGTATCAACTTAGAAGACATCAAAGCCCCTGAATGTTTCTACATTGAAGAGCGTTTAAAGAAAACGTTAGACATACCGGTGATGCATGACGATCGAGCATGGAACAGCAATCATCTCTGCAGCAGGCCTACTCAATGCACTTGAAGTGGCAGGCAAAAAGATTGAGAATGTGAAAATTGTTGTGAATGGTGCGGGCGCTGCAGCCATTAGTTGTACAAAAGCTTTACATTGCATTAGGGCGCAAAGCTCGAAAAACATTGTGATGCTCGACTCACATGGCGTCATCAATATCAATCGTAAAGATTTGAATGCTCAGAAAAAAAGCAATTTGTTACCCATCGCACTGATGTGCACACATTAAAAGAGGCAATAAAAGACGCCGATGTATTCTTGGGCTTGAGTAAAGGCAACATCCTAACACAAGACATGGTACGCAGTATGGCAGAGAATCCCATCGTGTTTGCATTAGCTAACCCTGTACCCGAAATTTCTTATGAGGATGCTTTAGCCAGTCGCTCAGACGTGTTGATGAGCACAGGGCGCAGCGATTATCCCAACCAAATCAACAATGTTATCGGCTTTCCCTATATTTTCCGCGGAGCATTAGATGTGCATGCCAAGGCCATCAACGAGGCTATGAAGCTGGCCGCCGTGAAAGCGATAGCAGACTTGGCCAAACAACCAGTCCCTGACGTCGTGAATGAGGGTATATCGTGTGACAGATCTCATCTTCGGCCCGAAATACTTCATTCCCAAACCTGTTGACCCTCGCTTGATTACAGAAGTGAGTTCAGCCGTGGCTAAAGCCGCAATTGAGGTGGCGTGGCACGAACTACTATCACCGATTGGGAAGCTTACAAGCAGAATTTGCGCCAGCTGCTGGGACAAGAAACTGCACTCACACGTAAGCTCCACGAAACAGCGCGCCTACATCCACAACGCGTGGTGTTTGCAGAAAGGTGGACATGCCACCATGATGAAAGCTGCTGTTCAAGCTAAGCAAGAAGGTATTTGTGATCCCATTCTATTGGGTAATCCCGACCGCCTCAATCGTCTGGCGGCTCGTCTGAAGTTGGATCTCACTGGAGTAGAGATTATCGACATGCGAGCTGATCGAGAACAAGGACGTAGAGCTACTTTTGCCAAACAATTGGCCGAGCGACGTGCACGTCAGGGTTATACTTTTGAAGAGGCCTATGACAAGATGTATGAACGCAATTATTTTTGGTATGAGCTTAGTTGAAAACGGCTATGCCGATGCTTTCATCACTGGTCTCTATACCAAATATAGCAACACCATCAAAGTAGCTAAAGAGGTAATTGGCATCAAAGAAGGTTACAAAACCTTTGCTACGATGCACATTTTGAACACCAAGAAGGGCGTCTATTATGTGGCCGACACGCTCATCAATCGTCATCCCGATGCCGAGGTGCTCACCGATATTGCCAAACTGAGTAAGCAGACCGTGGAGTTCTTCAACGAAGAGCCCGTGATGGCCATGCTCAGCTATTCGAACTTTGGCACCGACGAAGTGGGTAGCCCCACAAGAGTGCACCAGGCAGTGGAACAGATGCAAAACGAATTTCCTAACTTGGCCATCGATGGTGAAATGCAAGTAAACTTCGCTCTTGACAAAACACTGCGCGACGACAAGTTCCCTTTCAGTCGACTGAAAGGGAAAGAAGTCAATACGTTGGTATTCCCCAACATGAGTAGTGCCAATTGCAGCTACAAACTATTACAGGCCTTGAATCCCGATTGCGAAATCATCGGTCCCATCCAAATGGGTTTAAATCGTGCTATCCACTTCACCGACTTTGAAAGTTCTGTACAAGATGTGGTCAACATTACGGCTGTTGCTGTGATTGACGCTTATGTAGAAAAACTGACCAACGCATAGGCAAGCCAAGCTATATGCCGAAAAGGTATTTGGATTCGGCATCCCATCTATCGGTTTATCAGACGTAGGACATAAGTCCTCTCTGATAAACCGATTTTTACATTCACCTCCCCGAAGAAGGCTCCGCATTAAGCTTTAGTGAAACAAGTCTCACAGCTATCGTTCCAGCTGATAAACATATAGTGGAACGAATCATCATTTTTTAGTTCCCATTGAGTGATCGTGCTATCATTTGCACTTGATTTCGTCTCGGAGCGCTATTGTACGCCTATAGAGAAGACAAAAGAGAGAGAGGAGTAGAGTTGCATTGCAGCGATATAGAGTACAAACAAGGGTGCCAAGATATTAAACCCCACACAAAGCATAGAAAAAAAGCTTGTACGAGTGACGTGAGACGCCCCGAAAAAAAAGCATAACTAATGGCCACAATGCAAACTGAAAACGATAGATAGGGAATAAGACTATCCGAGAAACTGCTGGGAAACAGATGCCCATCAATGTTGAGTAACACCGCGTGAGGCAACAACGTAAGCAATGTGAGAACAGCAAGGAAAACAGCTAATTCAAGCATCACTATGCGCAAAGCCAGCCATTGTCTAAAGTCTAAAGGACGTTTTAATTGTAGTAGTCCGCTAGAGGTGAGACATCCGTATCCCATTGTGGCAACCAGCAACCAAACCAAAATAGGCGATGAAAGATTGTTAGAGAATTGTCCAAAAAACCAACGAATTCCTTCGCTGCTAAGCAACGATCGCAGTGGCAAATTGGGTTGAGCGGCAGTAATGAGCCACGAGCCTAAGATCACGAGTAGCTGGCTTACAAGTAGTAATAACATCATCACAGCCAAGAAGTGTTGCACTCTCCTACTCTTCATCGGCATGCAAATTATCGATGTCTAAAATGCGCAATTCTATGGCACGCACCACCAAGCGAGTGGCATTGATACCTGTGCTACTCTCATGAAATAGCTTCTGCACCAATTCACTCTGTCTTTTCTCTAAGCTCTTCACGCCAAATGGCATACCACGCAAGTTAGTGATTTGCTCTTTGGTGTAGCCTAAAGCCAAATGGCGCAAAAAAACGCTCATCATATTCATCTATTTCATAATTTACCAAAGCTTCTTGCCGCATGAGCTGATTGGTAACTCCCATTTTAAAACGTGCAACTATCTTCTCTAATATGGGCTGATTGAATACTAATCGTTTACCATCCATGACACTAGCAACATCGTTGCGGGTAAGCATCTCGCCACTCTTGAGAATAATGCCGTCACACCCCGCATCAAGCGCATCAACCCATAGTTTCTCATTGAGAATTTCTCCTGTGAAGATGAGTACCTTTACATGAGAATGCATCTCTTTCGTATGACGGCAAAGCTCAATACCAATAGTGGTACTACCCCCCAAGCCTAAATCGAGCAATACCAAGTCTGGTACTCCTTGTTTCAGACATTTCCAATAGGCTACTTCATTTTCAGCAGTGCCAATGATTTGTGCCTCAGGAATGTCGTTTCTAAGTATTCCCTCTGTACCTTTCAGTTCAAGAGGCACATCTTCCACAATAATTACTTTAAATGGATTCATAATTCAATTATTTTTTTTATTCTTCGAGGTAAGGTGATGGTTATGAGAGTTCCACCTGTCGTGCGTTGACGTGCTTGAATGCCACAAGCACGCAAATTTGTAGCATCACCAATCTCACGCACAATCTGACGACACACCATAAACTCTATGTTGATCGATGACGGCGTGAAAAGCAATGCACACTCATCTGCTGAGAGTTGTAAGGCAGGTAGTTCTATTTCAACCACAATATAGTGTTCATCTTTTTCAATCATATGGCAATGCATATGGGACTCATGACTGATTTTTTTGATTAAAGACAACAAGTATTTCGTTAGTTCAGGTGTTACCTTAAGATTTCTCTCAATCTGTAGCATAGCCTGTTGACTCAAAAATAGCATAAAGCTGCTTATAATAATGAGCAACTTCACTGATTGATACCAAATCCTTTTTCATCAGCATCTACCAATTGCTTGATACGAGAGGGTAATACATTGTCTCATGTTTCAGAGTTGAAAGACAATTGTCGAGTACATTATTACTCACATGCAATTGTTGACATTCATATTCAACGCGATGGAGTTCGTCTTCTGCTAATTCCAAAGCTATACGTTTTTGTTGTCCTGAAGCCATACTACTTTTCAAGGCAACACGAATCCGCTCAACTACTTCATCGAGCCTTGAATCGGGTGCCTTCAATAAGAAATTTGCTCTATTCCAAAGTTTATCAATAGTACGCAACTTCTCTTCAATTGGTAAATTGGCTGATAAAACTGCATTGATTTTCCCCACACGATCAACAGCCAATCGATAATAAAGCTGGTAGCGATAATAGAGAAAATAATAAGCTGGGAAAATCGACATTAGTAAAATAAAAAGCAACACAATTGCAACATTCTTGCTATTCTCAGAACGCTGCATCACACGAACATATTCACCCAAAGAGTTATCAGCTGATGTCTCTTTAAATAGCTGTGTGTATACACGATTGTTATAATGATAGGCAACCCACTGATGCAATGCCAAATCAGCAACGGCCGTTTCATTACGCATATCCAAAATAATGTTATAATCTATTTTTCACTTTCTGTCGAAACCAATTGATTTCTGCAGGAACCACTTCTGCACCGACATAGCGCAGCGTATCAACAGCCTTCGGATAACTAATTAGATAATAACGATTTAAACTTTTTCCGACAACTATCTGCATAGGATAATGTCTTCTCATAGTGTCCTCTGAGATTAGAGAAGTAGGCACTATCGGCAAAGCTTGCAGCCTGTTTGAGTAGATAATGGGGGCCAGCCCATGATGAAATAGTACCCAGTAGCACACTCAACAGCAATAACACGCGTTGTAGACCTTGTGGTAACCGAAATTTAAAAGTTACTCCCTTTACCTAGCTGGCTATCTACAGTGAGTGAACATACTGAGAAGATGTTACTTATTTTACGATATTTTTCAATAATCCCTTTGCAATTCATAAGTCCAAACCCATGCGATTGCTCAATATCTTCTTGTTCTTTTCCTGGGAAAGACTCATCCGCAATTATCTTATGCTCAAATAAATGAGTTACTTGTTCAGACGACATTCCTTCACCATCATCTCGAATGGCAATTTCAACGGCATTCTCCTCTTCAAGAATTTTACTCGAAATCCAAACATGCCCCCCCATATGCGTATACTTACGTGCATTGTCGGCCAACGTATTAAGCATGAAAAGTGTGAGTGTTTTATCAGCCTTCACAATAGCAGTTGAAGGCTCAATTATCAACTGAATACCTTTTCTTTTGAAACTAAAGCTGCTCTTTTCAACGATAGTAAATAAATCTTGCAAGGCAAAACGTTCAATATTAAGACTGAGTTGTCCCTGCTTCAATTGAATCCACTGAGTTAGAACATTATTATATTCGTTAATTTTGCTGGCTAACTCTCCTATGTAGGTATAACGTACAGCACGATCTGTAGCTTTCTCCTGCCGATGCTTCAACACATACACTTCATGTAAAATGCGATCGATAAGTGGTGTGATAACATTTACCAAAGCAACTTTGGCACGCTGTTCTATATTGCGCCGTAAATTATTCGACAAATGGAGCTCTGCTACCACACGCTGCTCTTCCACAACTTGCAACGCCTCATCGATTTGCTCTAATCGTTTTTCTTCTTCTACTTGCCACTGTTCTAAAGGTGCCAGCAACTGCTCTATCGAAAATTGTTTATCACGATGGCGACGCATTTGATCAAATACTACTAATAAAAAAATAACACAAACACAATCATCGTGGCAACAGCAATAAGCATGCCATTAAGCAAAGTTGCCGACTTATTAAGTTGATCAGCACGTGCCTCAAGTTGCTTGTCTTGTCGAGTTTGTTCTTGCAGATCTAAATAAATATTTCTATTATAATCGCTTTGTGCCTTATCATCAATAGCAGCAAATACCAATGACATCTGCTCACGGATGGAAGACACCAAGTCAGGAGCACGATTAATAATCGTATCACTCAAAGCATTATCTAAAACACATTCGTGCCGATTTATAATCTCCAATTTGCCAATAGCATTGCGCCAAAGTTCGATAGGCTCCAGCAATCTGATAGACATCACCAAACTTTAGGAACATGTTGAGCGAGCGCCGTGCTAAATTACCAGCCAAAAAGCGAGTCAGGCATATTATCAATATTGATATGCAGAATGAAAGGAATATTGTTACGAATTAGAAATTTGCGTTCAGAAGGATCTATTAAAAAGCTCGCTAATAGCCTGCATTGCATTTGCTTCCCAAAAAAATATAATGGTTGTGACGTGCTAATTCATAGCAGCGCATCAAACAATCGAATTCTTTTTGTGCAATCTCTTCACTACTCCCCTTATCGATGATATTCCCTGTACCTAAGTTGTAATAATAGGAAAGTAGCTGTGCTGTGTCTTGTTGAATGGCTCCATAGGGATCAATTTGTTTTAAAGCCTCCATAGATTGCCTTTTCAAGCCTACATAATAATAATAGGTAGATGTGATAATATCAAATTCAGTTTCAGCATAAGTAAATCGCCTTTTCTGTGACTTGGTCAGGTATTTCCACTCTTCACGAATGCGATGCAATCGGCGAAGTGCCAATTCACGATAAGTGTAGAATGCTTTTATTGCGTGACTGGCGCTGACAAAGGCGCATCGCTTGTACATCGCTCACGAATAATTCTATTTGGTTGTCAGTTATCTTCATTGCCTTGTTCAACAGTGCATTGGCTACATGATAATTCATACGTGCTGTAGCTACAAATGCTAAGTTATTGAGTGCCTCGGCTTGGCCTTCATTGTCGTGTAAACTCAAAGCAAGTGCTCGATTGGCGTAATACTCGGCAGAATCTAAATTGCGATAGTGAAAAGCATAAGATTTATGGTTGAGCATATCAACCTTTTGCTTCTGTGAAGAAGTACAACCACTTAGTAGCAGTAGGATTAGGCTGATAAGCATGAGCAACAGCTTATGGGCTAAATTGTGATATAAAAAAATATGATACGTGCCAATGTTATGATGAAATTCGTAATTAGCATGACAAAAATAGCAAATTCCATTGACATTTGAAAGTAAAAGCCTTATTTAAGAGCTTATAGTATTAAAGATTCACCACAAAAAGATCTATTTAATCTCTATATTTTAAATTGATAAAGGACATATAGGGCTTTTTGCCACTAAATGTCCTTTATGAGAAAATATTGATAGCAGTAAATACAATCAATAGACTCTTTTGTTAGAGGATATTCGTACTAAAGATGCTTTTTTTCAGTCCAAGCCCTTAAGTTGTAGTTCTACTTCACCATTAATACGTTGTGCAAAAATCATCAATGGGCATTGTTCCTTGCTCGCCACCACCTTGCTGACGCATTGAAACTAAACCTTCCGCAGCTTCTTTCTCGCCGACAATGAGCATATATGGAATACGTTTTAATTCATTATCCCTTATCTTACGACCTATTTTTTTCATTACGATCGTCGATAATCGCACGTACGTTGGCTGTACGAAGCTGCTGCTCCACTTTGCGTGCATAATCATTATATTTCTCCGAAATTGGGAGAACTGCTACCTGATCTGGAATAAGCCACAAAGGGAAATGTCCTGCAGTATGCTCGATTAATACTGCTACGAAACGCTCAAGTGAACCGAATGGGGCACGATGGAGCATCACAGGTGTTTTTCTTGCTATTGTCTTCTGCAGTATATTCCAATTCGAATCGTTCTGGCAGGTTATAATCCACTTGGATAGTACCCAACTGCCATTTACGACCAATAGCATCTTTCACCATGAAATCTAATTTAGGCCCATAGAAAGCAGCTTCTCCAACTTCTTCATGTGCCTGTAAACCCTTTTTCTTTGCAGGCCTCTCGGATTGCATACTCACTTTTCATCCCAAATTTCATCTGACCCAATATATTTTTTTCTTTATCATTAGGATCACGCAATGAAATTTGTACCTCGTAATTATTAAAATTGAAAAATCTTGAAAACTTTAAGAATAATATCAATATTATTCTCAAATTCTGTTCTTACCTGATCTGGACGTACAAAGATATGTGCATCATCCTGCGTAAATGTACGCACACGTGTTAGACCATGTAACTCACCGCTCTTCTCATAGCGGAAAACGGTTCCAAATTCTGCAATTCTGAGGGGTAAATCTTTATAAGACCTCGGCTTACGTGCATACACTTCACAATGGTGGGGGCAATTCATAGGTTTAAGCATATATTCCTCATCTTCCTCTGGAGTATGAATAGGCTGGAATGCATCCTTTCCATAATGAGCATAATGCCCAGATGTAACATAAAGGCTTTTTGCCACCGATACCTGGTGTAATCACTTCTTGATAATTGTAAGGACTGAGTAGTCCACGTAATAACTCTTGTAAGCGGAGACGTAATTGAGTTCCTTTGGGCAGCCAAATAGGTAATCCTTTACCCACGCGCTCAGAGAACATGAACAATTCCATTTCCTTTCCAATTTTACGATGATCGCGTTTTTTTGCCTCTTCCAGCAAAAAGTAGATATTCATCTAATAGTTTCTTCTTGGGGAAAGATATACCGTAGATACGTGTCATTTGCTCACGTTTTTGCATCACCCCGCCAAAAAGCACCTGCAACATTTGTGAGTTTCACTGCTTTGATGAGCCCTGTTGACATCAAGTGTGGCCCACGACAAAGGTCTGTAAAGTGCCCTTGCGTATAGGTCGTTATAGTGCCATCCTCCAAATCTTGGTCGATATGCTCGTATTTATATTCTTGACCATCGGCTTTAAAAGCCTTTAGTGCATCTGCCTTCGAAATCTCTTTACGAATGACAGGCTCATCTCTCTTAGCCAATTCCAGCATCTTAGCTTCGATTTTTGGAAGATCATTTTCTGAAATGACCTGGCCTTCGGCAGGCATGACATCATAAAAAAAGCCATTCTCTATGGCTGGACCAAAGCCAAACTGGATGCCAGGATAGAGCTCTTGTAAGGCCTCTGCCAGTAAATGAGCTGATGTATGCCAGAATGTTTTCTTACCCTCCTCATCATCAAACTTGTAAAGCGCAATAGTTGCATCTTTATTAATAGGGCGATTTAACTCGATTGTTTCTCCATTAACGCCGCATGACACAACACTACGCGCAAGAGCTGGTGATATGCTCTCTGCAATTTGGATTCCTGTTACACCCTGCTCATAATCACGGACAGAGCCATCAGGAAAAGTAATTTTAATCATATTGAAATTTGTTTTTATCCATCTTTATACCATGCAAAGTTACGTAAAAAGGGCGATATAGAGAAACATGTATCTAACAAATTCTACTTTTTACCCAATTGTTAATCTACGTTCTTCCTTTATCTTCAATTAAGAAGGCCTTTTTAAGAGTGATTATAACCATCCATTCTGCTTAAAAAAAACTTCATAAAGTGGCATAGCTATAGCTTTTTGCATCTGGGTGGGGAGCCCCCGTTGTCCCTAAAGCTCGTAAATCAAAAATGTTTCCAATCGTGTAAGAATGCAGTATGAATAAGTTCTGTATTTACGTCTAAGGGCAATACTGCACGTGCCTCTTGTGGCTTCCTCCCCAATGCAATGAGTTGCATATAAGCAAATTCGGCAGCAAGATTAGCAAACAGCCAGGCATCAAAGTCCGTCCAATTCGTACTACCATTACTATCGGCTATAGAACGGCAGTAGTTTATAAACTGCATATTGAAATTGCCTGCTTGTTCTGTCGCAGAAAACTTCTCACAGTTGGTAATCCATTCTGGAACGTTAATATTAATTTCACCCCCAAATTTATCTTTACCATAATTACAATAGCGTGTAGACTGCTCTGCCATAGAGTGTGAGCGATGACGATTAAATTCGCGTGTAATGGAAACTTGTGTGGTAAAAATGAACTGTGATACGTGGTTCATGCTGAGGTTGTTGCTTAGAAAAGACATTGCAAATCATCCATCCACCCCTGCTCTACCAGTACACGGAGATTGGTTGTAATATAATTTTTCGTATTAAATGTATGGACAACGGAGAATGGATTTTGGATATATCGTTCAGCCAATTTTACTTGTTCTGTAACCAAATATACCGTCCCATGTTCGAGCATGGCTGTATGTTTTGAAGCTATGAGCCGCTCAACAAAGGGACGTGCTGACTGATTATCTACATGATTTTCACTTTTGTAGCATACACGTCCTGCTCGTTCTATCATACGATAGATACCATCAATTCCTGCCTCTTGCTGCCATATTTCAAATAAGGGTTGTAGAAATTTCATTGTTTCATCTATTTATATTTTTTTATACTTCTGTTATTGATGCTATAATCTCTTCTTTATTCTTTCGAAAAAAAGGCTTTAATGCCATTTTGGGAATACCTAAAGTTATTAGCTTTTTGTAAATCGTTCTCTGCCTTTCCATATTGTTTTTAAAGTAATCCAAATATCTGCACGAGCCAGCAGATAATCTGTATTATCAGGTGAACGTCGGATAGCCTCCGTATAATCAAATATAGCTAAATCATATTGCTGATGCTCACGTTCTAAATTTGCACGTGCAGCATAGGCAAGCGTACTATCAGGAAATTGCATCACTAAGCGATTTAGTCCGTCTAAAGCTTCTGTATGATGATTGTCCCTTTCATTGAGTAGTGCTAATCCCAACTGTGCTTCAAAATTACCAGGAACGAGATAGAGCAAGTGCTCATAGTCTAAGCGAGCAAAAGAATAACGATGAAGCTGTTCATTGACAAAAGCACGGAAATATAACGCTGCCAAATTATTTGGCTCCTGTGCAAGCACTTTATCGTATTCACCTTTAGCATAATCCCATTCGCCAAGTTGGACATTCCAGGATGCTTTCTTTAACCTTAAATCAAGGCTATCTGGGTGATAGTTAAGAGCCTCTGTAGCCACTTTTAAACTATCCCGTAGGGGATTATGTTGAGCATAAGTGCAGAGGTTATGTACTAAGACTAAGAGAAACATAAGACACTTATTCATAAACCTCATCTATTTGATTACCACTCGAACCGTTATCTTGATTCTTACAAGGGTCAAATCCATCAGGTAAGTCGAATTTAACTTTACTACTATAACCCAAAGTGTGATCATTATAGACCTTTCGCATGAAATAGGCCCATATGGGTAATGCCATTGTTGCACCTTGCCCCATGGCCATATTATCGAAGTGAATATCCCGATCTTCACCTCCTACCCATACGCCAGAGACTAATTGGGGTGTAAAACCAATGAACCAAGCATCACTATTGTTATTGGTTGTTCCGGTTTTTCCACCAATTTCACCTTCAAAGTTGTACTTATAGCGTAATCGACCAGCCGTACCACCATCAACCACACCTTGCAACAACACCAACATTTTATTGGCACTTTCTGCGCTAATAACTTCGTTCATGCGTGGCTGAAATGTTGCAATAACATTCCCTTCATTGTCCTCAATACGCGAAACAAATAGAGGTGCCGTCCGGATACCATGATTGGCAAAAGTAGAATAGGCGCTCACCATCTCTGCAACACTTACATCACATGGACCTAAACAAAGCGACATCGATGGATAGATATTGGGAGTATTAATACCAAATTCGTGTAGTGTGGAAACAAATAGACGTGGATTCAGCTTACTCATAAGATAGGCCGAAATCCAGTTATTACTGTTTGCTAATCCCCATTTCAGCGTAACCATTTGGCCATAGCGTGCACGCGAGGCATTACGTGGCGTCCAAGGCCTACCTGCTACAGTATAAGTCTTTTGAACATTTGGAGCAACATCACAAGGCGAAAAACCATTTTCCATAGCCAAAGCATAGAGGAAAGGTTTAATAGTTGAACCTACTTGCCGACGTCCCCCTGTTACCATATCATACATAAAATGATTATAGTCCAATCCACCGACATAGGCTTTGACAAATCCTGTCTTAGGATCCATACTCATGAATCCTGCACGTAAAAAGCTCTTATAGTATTTAATAGAATCCATAGGGGTCATAGTTGTGTCTATATCCCCATGATAGGTAAAAATTGTCATATCAACAGGCCTATTAAAAAGCAGCCTTAATTTCTGCCTCGCTAGCTCCTGAAGCCTTCATATCGCGGTAGCGTTCACTTTGAAACATATTGCGATTAAGAATTGAATGCAATTGTTGGGGTGTTAACTTCTCCGTAAAAGGTGCGTTTTTACTCTTATTCTCGCGATTAAAAGCTGGTTGGAGGAACTTTGCAACATGTCCATATACTGCTTCCTCCGCATAAAGTTGCATGCGGCTATCCAATGTTGTGAAGACTTTCAGACCATCCGTATAAATATTATAGGGACTCCCATCTTTCTTAAAATTCTTATTGCACCATCCATAAAGTGGGTCTGTCTCCCAAGCCAAAGAATCTAATGCATATTGCATGCGATTCCATGCTGGATAACTCTCTAATTTGGGCTTTTCTGCCATCATATATTGGCGTAAAAAAACTCTAAAATAAGTTGCATTTCCATCTTTGTGGTCTGTGCGATGGAAATTTAATGCTAAAGGCATCTCACAAAACTCTGAGTACTCATCTTCATTCAAGTAGCCAGCCTTTAGCATTTGACGCAAAACAACATTTCGGCGATCCCGTGCACGCTCAGGAAAACGGACAGGATTAAATAATGATGGATTCTTGCATAATCCCACTAACATAGCAGCCTCTGTTGTCGTTAAGTCGGCTGGTTCTTTGTTGAAGTATGTGTTTGCTGCAGTCTTAATCCCTACAGCGTTATGCAAAAAGTCGAAGTAATTGAGGTATAAAGCAATAATTTCCTCTTTGGTATAATAGCGTTCTAATTTCACCGCTATAACCCACTCTATAGGCTTTTGCAAGAGACGCTCTAAAGAACTATGTACCTGTATAGAATATAATTGTTTAGCCAATTGCTGGGTAATGGTTGAACCTCCACCAGCTGATGCCTGGCCAAATAGACCTCGCTTTATCAAAGCGCGCCCTAAGGCTATAAAATCAATACCGCTATGTTCATAGAAGCGTTCGTCTTCCGTTGCCACTAAGGCATGAACCAAATGTTTCGATATCTTATTATAAGGAACGACAATACGATTTTCTTTATTTAAATTATAGGTTCCCATCACTTTGCCATCCGCTGAATACACTTGCGTTGCAAAACGATTGATAGGGTTTTGTAAATCTTCAATAGCGGGCATATAACCAATCCAGCCATTCCAAATGGCTGTGAAAGCTAAAGCGGTTCCTGCTATTGCACATAACAAAAATCGTCCACAAGGCGTGGACAAAGACTTTTCTCATTTCATTTAATTTTTGGGCAAAAATACAATTTTTTTCTCTGAAATACCATAGTATAATCAGAATTTATCCCTACCTTTGGACTGGTTTTTCAACATCAATAACATAACAATATGCACAATTTTGTGACCATTGCCGATTTGACGAAAGAAGATATATTGTATCTCATTCAAATGGCACAAGAGTTTGAAAAGAATCCTAACCGAGAATTATTAAAAGGGAAGGTCGTAGCAACATTGTTTTACGAGCCATCCACACGAACACGGCTTAGCTTTGAAACGGCGGCCAACCGATTAGGCGCCCGCGTTATTGGTTTCAGCGATGCCAAGGCTTCGAGTGTGTCAAAGGGCGAAACGCTGAAAGACACTATTCTCATGGTGAGCAATTATGCCGATGTCATTGCCATGCGACATTATATAGAAGGTGCGGCACAATATGCTTCAGAAGTAACGCGAGTGCCTATCATCAATGCAGGAGATGGTGCGCACATGCACCCTTCGCAGTGCTTGCTTGATCTCTACACCATTTATCAGACGCAAGGGAAATTAGAAAATCTCAACATCTATCTTGTCGGCGACTTGAAATATGGGCGCACGGTGCATTCTCTTATCACGGCAATGCGTCATTTTAATCCGACATTCCATTTCATTGCACCTAAAGAATTGAGTATGCCACAGGAATATAAACTTTATTGTAAACAACATCACATTGTTTACCACGAGCATACTACATTCGATGCAGAAACCATTGCCGATGCCGATATTCTGTATATGACACGTGTACAAAAGGAACGATTTTCGGACTTGATGGAATATGAACGGGTGAAAAACGTGTATATTTTGAGAAATGACATGCTGCAACACGTGAAAGAGAATATGAAGATACTTCATCCCCTCCCGCGCGTAAACGAAATTGCTTACGATGTGGATGACAATCCACATGCCTATTACATCCAGCAGGCACAGAATGGACTTTATGCACGCGAGGCCATCTTCTGCCATTGTTTGGGAATCACATTAGAAGATGTCAAAAACGACAAAACAATTATTCAGTCAAAATTCTAACATTATGGCGAAAAAAAGAAATGCAGGTGACAGCCATTGAAAATGGCACGGTAATCGATCATATCCCGGCTGAGAAAACCTATTTAGTGGCCGACCTCCTTGACTTGAAGGCTTCCACGATGCCCTGTCACCATCGGCTATAATCTTCCATCAAACCGCATTGGGAAAAAAAGGAATCATTAAAAATTACAAATAAATTTTTTTCACCGATGAGGAAATTAGTCGCCTCAGTGTTGTTGCGCCCAATGTGGTACTCAACATCATTAAAGACTATGAAGTGGTGGAAAAGAAAATGGTTGAAACGCCCCAAGTGCTGCGAGGCATTGTGCGCTGCAACAATCCTAAGTGCATCACCAACAATGAGCCGATGGCCACACTTTTTCCATGTTGTCGACAAAGTGCACGGTGTAGTGAAATGCCACTATTGCGACAAAGAGCAAAATATGAACGAAATCAAGCTCGTATAAGAATTGTCATTTATCCGTAAAACATAAGGTAACAAATATGAGAAGAGACCAAGAAATCTTCGATTTAATCGAACAAGAGCATCAACGACAACTCAAAGGCATTGAACTTATTGCTTCTGAAAATTTTTGTCAGTGATGAAGTCATGGCGGCCATGGGGTCATGCCTCACCAATAAATATGCCGAGGGACTACCCGAAAAGCGCTATTACGGCGGCTGCCAGGTGGTAGACCAAGTTGAAACTTTGGCCATTGAGCGGGTGAAGAAGCTATTTCATGCGGCTTATGCCAACGTGCAACCTCACTCGGGTGCACAGGCCAATGCAGCAGTGTTGCTGGCGGTGCTGAAGCCCGGCGACACATTCTTTGGCCTGAATTTAGAACAGGGCGGCCACCTTTCACATGGCAGCAGCGTCAACACCTCAGGCCTACTCTATCATCCGGTGGGTTACAATCTCAACCGTGAAACAGGCCGTGTAGATTACGATGAAATGGAACAATTAGCGCACCAACACAAGCCCAAACTCATCATCGGTGGCGGTTCGGCCTACAGCCGCGAGTGGGACTATGCCCGCATGCGCAAAATCGCCGATGAAGTGGGCGCTTTGCTGATGATTGACATGGCCCATCCGGCAGGACTTATCGCTGCCGGCTTGCTGGACAATCCTTTAAAATATGCCCACATCGTAACCAGCACCACCCACAAAACATCGCGTGGTCCGCGTGGCGGAATCATCCTCATGGGCAAGGATTTTGAGAACCCATGGGGGCTGACCACCAAGAAAGGCGAAGTGAAAATGATGAGCACCCTGCTCAATTCGGCCGTTTTTTTCCCGGCACACAGGGCGGACCGCTCGAACATGTCATCGCTGCTAAGGCTGTGGGCTTTGGCGAAAACCTGCTCCCCGCGTGGAAGACCTATGCGCAGCAGGTGAAAACCAATGCCGCAACATTGGCTGCCGACCTTATAGAACGTGGTTTCACCATCATCAGTGGCGGAACCGACAACCACTCTATGTTGGTGGATTTGCGCAGCAAATATCCCGAGCTCACGGGTAAGATGGCTGAGAAAGCGTTGGTTGCGGCCGACATCACAGCCAACAAAAACATGGTGCCTTTCGACACACGCAGCGCGTTCCTCACTTCGGGCTTGCGCCTTGGCACAGCAGCCATCACCACCCGTGGCGCGAAAGAAGATCTGATGCATCTCATCGCCGCGCTCATTGAGGACGTGCTCAATCATCCTGAAGATGACCGCGTGATAGCTCAGGTTCGCGAGAAGGTGAACGCCACAATGAAGAACTATCCGCTGTTTGCCGATTAAAAGCACCGTGGCGGTTGCATGCGCAGCCATGTAAACACCGCACTATGGAATGCAGAAACAAGGAAGGAGCACACAGAGTGGCTCCTTCCCTTTTTGATAGCATAGCGGCATATTTTTTTCAAGAAAACATCCCAACTACACCCCCGTATCTGAGCGATTTTTTTCAAGAAAACATCCCAACTACACCCCGTATCTAAGCGATTTTTTTGAGAAAAACACCCCAACTACACCCTGTATCTGGGTGGTTTTTGAGAAAAGCACCCCAACTACACCCTGTATCTGGGTGGTTTTTTTCAGGAAAGCACCCCAATTACACCCCGTATCTGGGTGGTTTTTTGAGAAAAAGCACCCCAACCACACCCCCGTATATGGGCGATTTTTTTCAAGAAAACACCCCAACTACACCCCGTATCTGGGCAATTTTTCAAGAAAACATCCCAACTACACTCCGTATCTGGGTGGTTTTGGGTATCGGGAAGCGGCATAGCATCTGTTAAAAAAAGCGGATGCGACGACTTCTTATTGCATTGTATTTGGGTACGAGAACGAAGGAAAAGAAGCGACAGATAGCTGCTACAAGCCGTTGACATAGTGTTGCGCCATCTCGGCACAGCGTTCGCCATCCATACCCGCAGAAACGATGCCACCGGCATAGCCTGCTCCTTCGCCACAAGGGAAAAGTCCTCGCAGGCGCACATGCTGCAAGGTTTCGCGGTTGCGTAAAATGCGGACAGGGCTCGATGTTCGGGTCTCGACGGCCATCATCACCGCTTCATTGGTGAGAAAGCCATGCGCTTGCCGACCAAAGGTTTTAAAACCCTCTTGCAAGCGTTGCACAATGAAAGGCGGAAGCCAAAAATGCAGGGGACTGCTCACCAATCCGGGGGCATAAGAACTTTTGGGCAAATCATAACTCAGCCGACCATTCACAAAGTCGGCCATGCGCTGTGCCGGTGCGGTTTGCCGCATGTTGCCTTGTTGCCAGCAGAGCCGTTCTACATGCTCTTGAAAGCGCATCACGCACAAGGCATCATCACCAGCTTCGGCAAAGGCCTGCTGACAATCTTGCGGTTCCATCTGCACCACCATGCCACTGTTGCTCCATGCTGTACCGCGGTTGCTGGGACTCATGCCGTTCACCACAATCTGCTGTTTGTCGGTGGCGGCAGGAATAACAAAACCTCCTGGGCACATGCAGAAACTATAGACACCACGCCCTTGCGCCTGGGTCACAAACGAATATTCGGCTGCAGGAAGATAGCGGCCACGACCATTTTTGTTGTGATATTGAATTTGGTCAATAAGCTGGCTGGGGTGCTCCAAACGCACGCCCACGGCTATGCCTTTGGCTTCGATTTCGATGTTGGCATCGTGCAAATAGTGGTAGACATCGCGTGCGCTGTGCCCCGTAGCCAAAATCACCGGTCCGCGGAACGTGCGTTGTGCATCGTTTTGCAAGTCATGGGCTTCCACACCCACCACTTCTTCACCTTGTATTAAAAGCCTCGTCATTTGCATGAGGAAATGCACTTCGCCACCACATTGCAAAATAGTGTTGCGCATGGCCTCTATCACGCGTGGCAGCTTATCAGTGCCAATATGGGGGTGCACATCCGAGAGAATGGCTTCAGAAGCACCATGCTGACAAAACACTTGCAAAATCTTCTCCACGCTGCCGCGCTTTTTGCTGCGCGTGTAGAGCTTGCCATCGCTGTAGGCTCCAGCTCCACCCTCACCAAAACTGTAATTGCTCGTGGCATCCACCCTGCTGCGTCTTCGTGATGAGTGCCAAATCCTTCTTGCGGTCGCGCACATTCTTTCCACGTTCCAGCACAATAGGACGCAAGCCCAATTCAATCAGCCGAAGTGCTGCAAACAAGCCACCCGGGCCGGCACCCACCACGACAACCGATGGTTTTCCCGAAACATCGGGATAATCGACACGCGCAAACGGCTCGTCTTGCGGAAACTCATTGATGTAAACGCGCACTTTGAGATTGATAAAAATCTGCCGTTGCCGTGCATCAATACTGCGCCGCAACACACGCACCTGGTGAATGGTGCGCACATCAATGCCATGCGTCTCTGCCACATAGGCCTTGATGCTGTCTTCCGTAAATGCTACGGCAGGTGTAACTCTTATTTGCCATTCTTGAATCATGCGTGCAAAGTTACCCAAAAATGGCCACACCCTCGCAATCTCTCGCCCTTTTTGTTGGGGATGCGAGCAATAATTCGTATTTTTGCATCGTGCTCTTCGGGGGTAACATCATTCCCAATTTAAATGTATTTTTCATGAAGGTATTAAAATTTGGAGGAACATCCGTAGGCTCTGTAGAAAGTATTCTGAGCCTAAAACAGATTGTTGAAAATGAAGCGCAGCATGGCCATGTTGTCGTGGTGGTGAGTGCTTTAGGTGGCATCACCGACCAGCTGTTGGCCACTTTCGCTATTGGCGCAGCAACATCGTGACGAATGGAAAGCATCATTCGACGCCATGGTTGCACGCCATCACAACATGATTGATTGCATCATAGGCAACACAGACGTGCGGCAACAGTTAGCACAGCAATTAGACTCCTTGTTTGAGCAACTCCGTAGCATCTATTTTGGCGTTTATCTGGTGCACGACCTCAGTGAGAAAACCACCAATACGATTGTGAGTTATGGCGAACGTCTGTCGAGCCTCATTGTTGCCACACTCATAGAGGGTGCACAATGGTTTGACAGCCGCAGATTTATCAAAACAGAGCGCACCAATCACAAAAAAACATGTTAGACAACGAGCTCACCAACCAATTGGTGAAGCAAACATTTGCTCAGCAGCCTCACATTGCCTTGGTGCCAGGTTTCATCAGCACTGACCGCGACACGAGCGAGATTACCAACCTCGGGCGTGGAGGAAGCGACTACACAGCCGCCATCATCGCTGCGGCTTTGGATGCTGAGGTGTTAGAGATTTGGACCGATGTCAACGGCTTTATGACAGCCGACCCACGCGTCATCAAAGAAGCCTACACCATTGCCGAACTCAGCTACATCGAGGCCATGGAGCTGTGCAATTTCGGTGCCAAGGTGGTCTATCCGCCAACCATCTATCCCGTTTGCGTGAAGAACATTCCCATCAAAGTTAAAAAAACACCTTTAACCCCACGAATCCTGGTACCACTATAAAGGCCGAGATTAGCGACGACCATAAACCTATCAAGGGTATCAGTTCCATCAATGGCACGGCGCTTATTACCGTCACCGGCCTCTCAATGGTGGGCGTGATTGGTGTCAACCGGCGCATCTTCACCGCCCTGGCCAATCGGGGCATCAGCGTGTTTATGGTGGCGCAGGCATCGTCTGAGAACTCTACAAGTATCGGTGTACGTGACGAAGATGCGGAAAAAGCCGCACAAGTGCTCAACGAAACCTTTGCCGCCGAAATCGAAGATGGTGCCATGTTCCCCATGCATATCAAGCGCGGTTTGGCCACCGTGGCCATCGTGGGAGCCAACATGAAGAACTTGCCCGGAAGCGCGGGCAAACTTTTCGGTACTTTGGGGCGAAGCGGCATCAGCGTCATCGCCTGCGCACAAGGGGCGAGTGAAACCAATATCTCGTTTGTGGTAAAAAGCGAGAGCCTGCGCAAGGCGCTCAACGTCATCCACGATTCGTTCTTCCTCTCCGAATACAAGGTGCTCAATCTATTTATCTGCGGTGTGGGAACCGTGGGGGGAAAACTCATCGAGCAAATCCGTCAACAATACGAAACACTCAAAGCGCGCAACCAACTGCAACTAAATGTGGTGGGCATAGCTAGCTCAAAACGCGCCATCTTCAACCGCGAGGGTCTCGATTTAGACCATTATCATGAGGCATTGCAAACAGCTCAACTTAGCACGCCCGAGACATTGCGCAACACCATCACCGAGATGAACATGTTCAATAGTGTGTTTGTTGACTGTACCGCCAGCAAAGAGATTGCCGCGCTCTATCAGCAATTCCTCGAACATAATATCAGCATCATCGCAGCCAACAAGATTGCTGCCAGCGGACCATTCGATGCGTATGCCGCGCTCAAGCAAACGGCGCTGCAACGTGGCGTGAAATTCCGCTACGAAACCAATGTGGGCGCCGGCCTCCCCATCATCAGTACCATCAACGACCTGCGCAACTCGGGCGACCAAATTCTGCGCATCGAGGCCGTGCTAAGCGGCACGCTGAACTTCATCTTCAATGAAATCAGTGCCGAGGTGCCTTTTTCTGAAGCTGTGCGACGTGCCCAAGCAATGGGCTACAGCGAGCCCGATCCACGTATTGATCTCAGTGGCATCGATGTAGTACGTAAGTTGGTCATCCTTGCCCGCGAGGCAGGCTATGTTGTCGAACAAGCTGATGTCGACAAGCAACTTTTCATTCCAAAGCACTATTTTGAGGGTACGCTCGATGAATTTTGGCAGATGCTGCCACTGTTGGATACAGAATTTGAGGCTAAACGCCTGCAGCTTGAGCGCGAAGGCAAGCGTTGGCGCTTCGTGGCCACAATGGATGGGCAGAAAACGTCGGTGGCATTGAAGGCCGTCTCCCCATAGCCATCCACTCTATCAGTTGGAAGGTAGCAACAACATCGTACTGCTCACTACTGCACGCTATAAAGAGTATCCCATGCTCATCCAGGGCTATGGTGCAGGAGCCAGCGTCACGGCGGCCGGCGTGTTTGCCAATATCATGTCAATAGCTAACATCTGACATGCCATTTCCACGTTCCACAACCCTACTTTTCAAAAAGGCAAGAACAATCCCGCCTGAGATGGATTTTGCGCACAGCCAGTCTGTTACTGCGCTACACCGATATGCTTATCGGCGAAAGTGGCCAAGTGCAGTGGGGGCGGCTCGCGCACCAACCTTTATTATAGGTTTCAACGCAACTACAACTATCCGCCTTCTCAAGAACGTGAAAAATGCCGATCACGACCGCCTGTGGAAATATAGAATCATAGAGTGAAAATGCGTAAAAAAAGGGTAATTGCAAACATAAACCATCGTAAAGACAAAGAAAAAGTTGGGAAAGGACTGCTTTTTAGCAAAATAATTGTACAAAAAGATTTGATTTATTGATTATTTTTATATATTTTTGCGAAGACATAAGAAATCAGTTAAATTTAGTATTATGGCGAAGTATAATATTACCGAGAAGCGGGAGAAAGAAGCGGCCTATCGCACCTTAGTCAATCCGAAATTGATGGATGAATTAAAAGAAAAGATTCTCAACACTATTCTTATCCAAAAAAAGTATAAGGATAGAGATTATTCTGCCAAGCAATTAGCAACCGACTTAGGAACCAATACCCGCTACATCTCAGCCGTTGTGAATGTGAGATTCCACATGAATTACACATCGCTCGTCAACAAGTATCGCATTGAAGAAGCGATGACCTTGCTTGTCGATCGACGTTATAAAACACCTAAACATGGAAGAAATCTCAGATATGGTTGGATTTTGCTAATCGTCAGTCGTTTTATGCTGCTTTCTTCAAAATCAATGGGTGCACGCCGCGGGAATATAAGTTAGCCAACTTTCGCAGTCATCCTCGTCTGAATGCTGAACCCAAGAAACGTGGTAGAAAACCTGGAACGAAGAACAAAGTTAAGACACTTGACAAAAATGCGTAAACACTATTCAAAACAAAACTGTCCACAGAAGAACATAAAAAAATCTTGTTGTGGACTTTTTTTAATTTTTCAGTACATCAACAAATGAATTATATTGACGAAAAAAATTTGCCGACATACAGATGTTGCGCTATGAGTTGACAGGATTTGAACAACTCACACGGCAGCAGAAAGTTTATATTTATTACCTATCCCAAGCAGCTTTAGCTGGTCGCGATATCACGTTTGACCAATTCGGGCGCTACAATCTCATGGTCAGGAGGGTGCTAGAGAGCATTTTCGAGCACTACACAGGGGCACGCGACACCGAGGCGTTTCAGCAACTTGTCGTTTATCTTAAACGCATTTGGTTTTTCGAGTGGCATTTATCATCATTACAGCTATGACAAGATTGAGCCCCAGTTTAGCGAGTCGTTTTTCACTTCGCTCTACCAAGCACTCCCCTTCTCCACCTTAGGCTTTCAAACAGCGCATGAGAAAGATGCGACGCTGCCACTTATGTGTCAATTACTTTTCAACAAAACATTCATGCCCAAGCGTGTAAACAAGCGTGATGGTATGGATCTTGTCCGCACTTCAGCATGCAACTTTTATGAAAACTTGACGCAGCAAGAAGTGGAAGCCTATTATGCTGCCGAGAAAAAGCGCACGGGAAACAACCACATTTCGCATGGCTTAAAACACACGGCTCATCAAGAAGGATGGCGAGATTGTGGCACAATGCTATCGTGCGGGGGAGTATTATGGCGATAAAATAAGCCAAATCATCCATTGGCTGACCTTAGCCAAAGACTGTGCCGAGAATAATCAGCAGCGAAAGGTGATTGCTCTTTTAATCCAGTATTATCAGACGGGCGACTTAGAAGTGTTTAATGCCTATACCATTGAATGGCTAAAAGCGCAGGCAGGCGATGTTGATTTTATCAATGGTTTTATCGAGGTTTATGCCGACCCCTTGGGGTTAAAAGGCTCCTGGGAAGGGTTGGTGGAATATAAAAACCATGAAGCAACCCAACGCACGCAGCTTATCAGTCAAAATGCGCAATGGTTTGAAGACCATTCGCCTGTCGATGATGCCTTTAAAAAGAAAACTGTGAAAGGCGTTACCGCGCAGGTCATTTGTGCAGCGATGCTCGGCGGCGATGAATATCCGTCAACAGCCATTGGCATCAACCTGCCGAATGCTGACTGGATCAGGGCTGAATATGGTTCGAAAAGCATCACCATCAGCAACATCACAGATGCCTATAACAAAGCCTCGCGGCATAGTGGTTTTATGGAGGAATTTGTTATCGATGCGCCAACGTTGCAGTTGATACGGCAATATGGCGATTGCTGTGACGATCTGCATACCGATTTGCACGAATGTTTGGGACATGGTAGTGGGCAAATGCTACCCACTACGCCTTCGAATGCCCCTCAAAGCTTATGGCAATACGATAGAAGAAGCGCGTGCCGATTTATTTGGTTTATACTACATTGCCGATGAGAAATTGGTGGAATTGGGGCTCACTCCCAACCAAGAAGCTTACAAAAGTCAGTATTATACTTACATGCAAAATGGGCTGCTCACACAGTGCGTGCGCATCAAGCTGGGCGAGGACATTGAGGAAGACCACATGCGAAACAGGGCTTTAATAACTAATTGGGCTGTCGCTTTAGATGCAAATCACGAGACTATAGAGATTGTAGAACATGAAAATAAACATTTTATAGCCATAAAAGACTATGCCAAATTGCGCGAGATTTTTGCTTTCCAACTCAAAGAAATACAACGCATAAAGAGCGAAGGAGATTTTGAACAAGCGCGATGGCTCGTTGAGAAATATGCTATTCATATTGACAAGGCACTCCATCAAGAAATGCTCGAACGTTATCAACGACTCAACATTTCGCCCTATAAAGGTTTTATTAATCCCTGGATAAAACCTGTCTATGGAGAAACAGGGCAGGTTGTAGACGTCACGATTGACTATACTGAAAGTTATACACACCAAATGATGCGCTATTCAAGCGAATTTTAAAGAGAACAAAAATGAACACAGCAGAAGCATTGCAAGAGATAAAACGATCTTTCCGACTGTATATGAATGGACCTGCTGCGCAATCGATGCGGCAAAAAGGGCTGAATTATAAACTAATATGGGGGCGTTTCGCTGACCGATTTAAAGGAGATTGCTAAGGAATATGCACCAAATGCCGAATTAGCTCAGGCTCTTTTTCAAGAACCAATTAGAGAATGTAAAATACTATCGATTCTCTTGATGCCCATTAAAGATTTGCAAGAGCATACCGCAGAAGTGTGGATGAATCAGATAGAAACGCAAGAATTGGCAGAGATTTTTGTGTTACATTTACTACAGCATGAACCATACGCCAACACGTTGGCTTGGCGCTGGATGGAAAGCAACAGACCATTGACGTTACTATGCAGTTTTAATCTTGTAGGAAGGTTATTTACACAAGGCGTACGACCGACAGAAATGCAATGCGAAAGTTTTATTCACACAGCGCAACAAGCACTCTTGGCAAACGATATTTCTCTGCAACATACGGTGGCAAATGCCATTCTAAGTCTATATGAGACAGATGAAAAAAATTTGCAGAGACAATGCGTTGGCACTTCCCACAGATTGTAGAATGGTAGAACCAAATAAACGGCGTTATATTTTTATCTTTAAACTATAATGCTTACCTTTGTGCGGAGATAAATGCAATGGTGTTTCAAGGATGAATATTTATAGAAGCAAGTGTACATCATTTTAGTGCCGAACGTTGGTTTCTTAAGACTATCACAAGAAACCATCACAAAGTAAAATTAAAGTAATAAGAGAATAACTAATTTTCTATCAAACGATATGAATACGATAAGTAAAGTAGACGTCTTGCTGGGATTGCAATGGGGCGACGAAGGGAAAGGGAAAGTCGTTGACGTGTTGACACCCAACTATGATGTCGTTGCTCGCTTTCAAGGTGGCCCCAATGCGGGGCATACTTTGGAGTTCGAAGGTCAAAAAAATACGTACTCCGGTCTATCCCGTCAGGAATTTTCCAAGGCGGAAAGGTCAACATCATTGGTAATGGTGTCGTGCTGGCGCCAGATTTATTCATGAAAGAAGCCATTGAGTTAGAAAAGAGTGGACATCCTTTGGAAACACGACTACATATCTCGAAAAAAGCTCACCTCATTATGCCTACGCATAGACTATTGGACAGAGCCTATGAAGCACAAAAAGGCGATAAGAAAGTGGGAACTACAGGAAAAGGAATCGGCCCTACCTATACAGACAAAGTGAGTCGAAATGGCTTGCGTGTAGGCGATATTCTCTCTGATTTTCAGGAAAAGTATCTGGCTCACAAGCAACAACATTTAAAAATGTTAGCCGCATTGGGTTGGACAGATTTCTCAACCCTTGAGGCCGAAGAGAAAGTGTGGATGGAGGGTATAGCGTATCTTCGTCGTTTTCAGTTAGTCGATGCTTCGCACGAAATAGATGACATGCTCAAACATGGAAAGCGTGTGTTGTGTGAAGGAGCACAAGGTACGATGCTCGATGTTGACTTTGGCTCCTACCCTTTTGTTACATCTTCTAACACGATTAGTGCGGGTGCCTGCATCGGACTGGGCGTTGCTCCTAACAAAATCGGCGAGGTTTATGGTATCATGAAAGCCTATTGCACGCGTGTAGGATCTGGTCCTTTCCCCACAGAATTGTTTGATGAAACAGGAAAAAAGTTACGTGATTTAGGCCATGAGTATGGTGCTGTAACCGGACGTGAACGGCGTTGTGGCTGGGTAGACTTGGTACAATTACGTTATTCTGTGATGTTAAATGGTGTGACCCAACTTATCCTCATGAAAAGTGATGTGCTCGACACGTTTGATACCATTAAAGCGTGTGTGGGCTATCAGCTGAAAGATGGAACGACGACAACCGATTTCCCATACGAGATAGGCGATGTTACCCCCATTTATCAAACGTTTGAAGGTTGGAAGACAGATTTGACTCACCTCACATCTTCCTCGGAATTTCCAAAAAGCATTTAGAGATTATATTGCATTCTTGTCGGACTTTCTTTCTACACCAATCAAGATTATATCATTAGGTCCTGACAGAGCGCAAACCATTATATTATAAAAATAAAGACGATTATGGCACAGAAACCATCCATTCCAAAAGGTACAAGAGATTTTGGACCTGTGGAAATGGCAAAACGAAATTATATTTTTAACACTATCCGAGAGGTTTATGCACGCTATGGCTTCCAGCAAATTGAAACACCTGCCATGGAAACATTGCAAACCTTAATGGGGAAATATGGCGAAGAGGGCGATAAACTGCTCTTTAAAATTTTTGAATTCGGGTGATTATCTCAAAAAAATAAACGATGAAGAGTTATTGGCTCGTCAGCCTATTCATTTGGCTACCCTATTGGCCGAAAAAGGATTGCGCTATGATCTGACCGTACCATTTGCACGATATGTAGTACAACATCGCGAGGAATTGCAACTTCCATTCAAGCGTTATCAAATACAACCTGTCTGGAGAGCTGATCGCCCACAAAAAGGACGCTATAGAGAATTCTACCAATGTGATGCAGATGTGGTAGGGATCTGATTCACTTTTTAAACGAAGTTGAGTTAATTCAAATTATCGACACTGTATTTACTAAATTTGGAATCCGTGTACAGATAAAAATTAACAACCGTAAAATCTTAACAGGAATTGCCGAACTTATAAATGAAGCAGAACGTATCACAGACATTACAGTAGCTATTGACAAAATAGAAAAAGATTGGAGTTGAGAAAGTAATAGAAGAGCTTCAGTTGTCAGGTATCTCTGATACAGCTATCAATAAACTAAGACCAATCCTGATGCTCGCGGGAAGTAACGAAGAAAAATTGGAGACCATGGAGGGGCTCTTGCAGGTTTCTGAAATTGGAAAAAGGGGACTTGACGAGACACGCTTTATCCTAAATACGCTGAAGACTGTAGGATTGAAAAATGAAGTGCAACTCGATTTATCCTTAGCACGTGGATTAAATTATTATACGGGAGCCATTTTCGAAGTAAAAGCCTTAGATACCCCTATGGGTAGTATCACGGGCGGAGGACGCTATGATAATCTTACGGGTATATTTGGTATGCCAGGATTAAGTGGAGTTGGCATATCATTTGGTGCTGACCGCATTTATGATGTACTCAACACCTTGGGTCTCTATCCCAAGGAAGCTATAACCACAACCCAACTGCTTTTTATAAATTTTGGAGAAGCAGAGACTACCTATAGTCTTCCATGTGTGGCTAAAGCGCGTGAAGCTGGTATACGAACAGAAATTTATCCTGATTCAGCTAAAATGAAAAAGCAGATGAGCTATGCCAATGCAAAAGAAATCCCCTTTGTTGTATTGGCCGGTGAGGAAGAAATGGCTGCAAATAAATTCACACTCAAGAATATGAAAACGGGTGAACAGGTCACACTCACAAGTGAAGCACTTATTCAAACCGTAGCCACATATCAACAGCAGTAAGATGGGAAGTGTACTTTTGACAGGTAGAACGTAAAATAAGACAAAGGCTATCCATCATATTTGATTTATCGCCCAATGCATTTATGTAATGGGCGATAACTTTTCTGATATTGCACATTCAAAAAGTAACTCTTATCAGAAATTAATATATTAAAAAAAGAAAGAATACTTCTCCATATTGATAAAATGAAGTAAATAGTATAAAGGGATGTATTCTGTTTTGATTGTGTATAAAAAAAGCACGATGGAAAGAAGCATTTAATGGATAGATAGGATTTCAAATATTATTTTTTAATCAGCGGACAAGACAATGCAAAATCAATTTTCACGTACACAACTTTTAATTGGGAAACCTGCTATGGACACCTTAATGGGGAGCAGAGTGGCTGTTTTTGGTTTGGGTGGCGTAGGTAGTTATGTGGTAGAGGTATTAGCGCGTAGTGGTGTAGGCGAATTAGATATTTTTGATGATGATCGCGTATGCCTCACAAATGTTAATCGTCAGCTTTATGCTGTGCTTTCCACCGTAGGCAAGCATAAAGTTGATGTAGCCGAAGCCCGAATTCATGACATCAATCGTCAATGTATTGTACACAAATATCAGATGTTTTTATTTGCCTCAAAATGCCGATTCCATCGATCTCTCACTATACGATTATGTAGTGGATTGTATCGACACTGTCTCCGCCAAGATTGAACTTATCAAACGTTGTCATCAGCTCAATATTCCAATGATTTCATCGATGGGTGCAGCCAATAAGCTTGATGCTACGGCCTTTCGTGTTACTGATATTAATAAAACGAAGATGGATCCGTTAGCAAAAGTGATTCGTAAAAAACTGCGCAAGCTAAATATTCCACATCTCAAGGTTGTTTATAGTGAAGAAGTGCCACTCAAACAAATTGACGACCCAACGATTAGTTGTCGCTTTCATTGCATCTGTCCCGACAAAGATATGCGTAAATGTACTGACCGACGTGATATTCCTGCCAGCAATGCATGGGTTCCTTCTGCTGCAGGTTTGATTATTGGTGGCGAGGTGATAAAAGACTTAATTGCACATGCTGGCACAATGCGTATTCAACCCCAAGATATAGAGAGTAGCACAGCAGCGCAACATGCCGCACAACGAGCACAGCAAGCGCATGAAAAATATAGAAAGATTGTTGCCGAAAAGAAAGCTGGTACATGGATTGATGATAAAGTTGTGATGAAACTTCCCGAAGGATTCTAAATGGGGCGTCGAACAATTCATATCTTTAATCCTGGGCACGAGTTTGCTTTTAGCTGAAAATAAATCTTATGTTACGCTACCTCGGGCAGCTCAACAATTACAAAAATGACTTAGCCTTTTCTGCCTGCTTTGTGGGCAAAAAGCAGATGATTTTGTATTAGTGAATCATGCACATTATGCTCAAATACCCTCCAATTTATATCCTTATATAAAATGTAGTAACTTCATTGCACCATCAGAAATCAGCTCTCTCCCACTTGATAATGTGCAGTTTGAGCCATGGGGATGGGACAAGCCTCTGCGCCAACAGCTCATATTGTCGCTTTCAGAAAAAAGTGAAAAGCTACTCCCAAGCGAGGATACACTTGATGTATTACGCAAAATAAGTAGCCGTCAGTGGTCTGCACAACACTTGCTCCCAACGATAGTAATGCAAAATGACAATTTAGTAGGTTGTGCACATGCATTTGATGATGTTCAAAATGTGATGGAAGTGATGAATAATGCCCCTCTAAATTCTCCCTATCAGTTTGTGCTAAAAGCACCATGGAGCAGTAGTGGACGAGGAATGCGTTATGTAGATGTGCATGGCGAAGGAATCACAGAACATCTAAAAGGCTGGATCAAAAATGTTATCCGCCGGCAAGGCTGTGTGATACTTGAACCCTTTTATCAAAAGGTGTGCGATTTTGGAATGGAATTTTATGCACACAGCAATAGTGATATTAGCTATATGGGTATCTCGCTTTTTAATACGACAAATGGAATTTACACAGGCAATCGCTTAGCTTCAGAGCGAGAGAAAGTAAAACTGCTCACTAAACATGTCAGGTTGGAATATTTAAAAACTATCCGTCAGCAAATTCAAAGTATCATGCGTATCCAACTTCATGGTAACTATGTAGGGCCATTTGGTGTGGATATGATGGCATTGCTTGATGGAAAAGTTCATCCGTGTGTAGAATTAAATTTGCGAAGGACTATGGGGCATGTGGCATTGGACATCAGTAAAAAGATAGCAGAACCAGGGATGATGCAGATTATCTTTCAATCAGGGCATTACACACTACACATTACTCATGATGATAAGGCTCACCTTTTATGATTGTACAAGCTCGATAAAGCTGCTCTGTAAAAATTAAACGAACCATTTGATGACTAAAAAGTCATCTTCGATAGTGAGAGCTTTTTCCTGCGCACGATTATAAACAGCTGGAGAAAAGCCATAAGGCCCACCAACTACAAACACTAAACGCCGTGTTAGTTGTTGCTTTTTTTGTAACCATGATGCAAATGCCATGGAATCCCATTCTATGCCATGCTCATCTAAAAGTACCACAGTATCTGTAGGTTGCAGACTTTTTAAAGATTAAATCACCCTCCCGTTCTTTTCTGCTGATTTTTTTACTCAAACTCTTGGTATTCTTTAATTCTGGAATTACTAAGAGTTCAAAAGGCATATAATGATGGATACGTGAACAATAATCGGCTATGCTTGCAATAAAGTTTTTGTCAGTGGTTTTACCAACAACTATAAGTATACTCTTCATTACTTTTTTTCGGATCAGCATCATCAGATGAACATTTTTTTCTTTCGTTTTGGGAACCAACCTTTTGCTACGCGTTGCTTTTTGTTCGAACAACTCACCAATACTCCACAAGAAAGATGCACCCAAAACTCCCAAAACAGAAGAGGTTATAATATTCTCGATACAAAGCGATGCAATGACCGAAATGATGCCAAAGATGAGAAAAAGAAACCATGGCCGTGTGCCAAAATAATATTCCGTCTTAATTACGATGGGATGAAATATACCTATAATGAGAAAGGTTGACAAGGCTATGATAATACCTGTAAAATACATATATGAGATTGATAATTCGTGAGCGAAATTACAAGTATTTAATGCTGTTTTTTTCCGCAAAAATGATTAATTTTGCCTTGTAAGCTAATAACAAAAAGTAATATAATATGGCACATAATGCAGAACTTATTGCGCAATGCGAAGCAAAAAGCAAAACAATGGCTCACACCAGCTTTTTGATAAAGAAACGCATACAGAAGTAGAACAAATGCTCACATCTACTGACAAAACAGAGTTGATAGAAAGTTTTTACAAGGACTTAGAGTTTGGAACTGGAGGCTTACGAGGCATCATGGGAGCAGGAACAAATCGCATGAATATTTACACCGTTGGAATGGCTACACAAGGCTTTGCAAACTATCTTAAAAAAACTTTTAAAGATAGACCTACCATTTCGGCTGTTGTTTGCCATGATTGCCGTAACAATAGCCGCAAGTTTGCAGAAACAGTGGCAAATGTTTTTCTCAGCGAATGGTATCCATGTATATCTGTTTGACGATATGCGCCCTACTCCTGAATGCTCATATGCCATTCGGCATTTAGGATGTCAAGCAGGCGTTAATATCACAGCCAGTCACAATCCAAAAGAATATAATGGATATAAGGCATATTGGGAAGATGGTGCGCAAGTGCTCATGCCTCACGATGAAGGGATTATCAATGAGGTAAATAAAGTGACCATAAATGATGTTAAGTTTGCTGGAGATGCAAAATTAATAAAACTTATAGGAAAAGACATTGACGAGGCCTATCTTAAAGAGATTCATACATTAAGTATTGATCCGGAAGTGATAAAGCGACAGCACGATTTGAAAATCGTTTATACACCACTTCACGGGACAGGCATGATGGCTATTCCGCAAAGCCTGAAGCTATGGGGATTTGACAATGTGCATTGTGTTGCCGAGCAAATGCAGCGCAGTGGTGATTTCCCAACCGTGAAAAGCCCCAATCCAGAGAATGGAGAGGCTTTGGCTTTTGGCCATACGAGATGCAAAAGCACTCGATGCCGACATTGTGATGGCATCTGACCCCGATGCCGACCGCGTGGGCATGGCTTGTAAGAATGATAAAGGCGAATGGGTACTTATTAATGGCAATCAAACTTGTCTTCTCTTCTTATATTATATCATCACCAATCGCAAAGCAAAGGGATTGCTCAAGCCCACAGACTATATTGTAAAAACAATTGTTACTACAGAGGTAATTAAAAAGGTTGCAGATAAGGCTGGAATAGAGATGCGCGACTGCTATACTGGCTTTAAATGGATTGCACGTGAAATCAGAATTACGGGTAACAAGCAAAAAGTATATTGGTGGCGGCGAAGAGAGTTACGGCTTTATGGCGCAAGACTTTGTGCGCGATAAAGATGCTGTCTCGGCCATGTGTTTACTTGCTGAGATATGCGCTTGGGCAAAAGATCAAGGCAAAACTCTCTACGATGTACTGATGGACATTTATATCGAATATGGTTATTCCAAAGAGTTTACCGTGAATGTTGTACGTCCAGGGAAAACTGGTGCTGAAGAAATCAAGCAGATGATGACCAACTATCGCAACCACCCTCCAAAAAGATTTAGGTGGTAGTAAAGTTATACTTTATAAAGATTATCAAACTTTAGAAGCAACAACATGGGAAGGCATAAAGACTAAATTAGATATGCCTACCACCAGCAACGTGTTACAATGGTTCTGCGAAGACGGAACAAAAGTGAGTGTTCGCCCTTCAGGAACAGAACCCTAAGATTAAGTTCTATTTAGAAGTAAAAGGCGATATGAAGTGTGCACAAGATTTCCCCATGCTTGAGGAGAAAGCAATGATGAAGATAGAGGCCATCAAAAAGAGCCTCGGATTAAATTAAAAAATTGTATCTGATGGATAAATTAGTAATCAAATCCTACGATGAGTTCGCATCACATTTGGGAAAAGAGTTAGGCACATCCGAATGGCTGAAAAGTAGTATCAAGAGCGTATTAATCAATTTGCAGATGCTACTCTCGACCATCAATGGATTCATATCGACGTACAACGTGCCAAAGAAGAAAGTCCGTATAAAAGTACTATCGCACATGGCTATCTCACACTCTCACTTCTTCCCTATATGTGGAACCAGATTATTGATGTGAGGAATCTAAAAATGATGGTCAATTATGGCATGGACAAAATGCGTTTCGGCCGACCTGTCATCACTGGTAGCAGTATTAGATTGGTCACCTCACTCAACGCTATTGAAAATCTTAGAGGTGTTTGTCGTGCACGCATCGGTTTCAAAATAGAGATTGAAAACGAAAGGAAGCCCGCACTTGAGGGTGAAGCGACATTCCTCTACTATTTTTGAATAAAACAAGATACTTCCATAAGGAATAATACTTAAATATTAACAGGTAGACTATCTTCAGTCTACCTGTTAATATTTAATACGCTTGATAGGATTCTTGCGATTCATGGTTTTCCGTGTATGCATAATAAATGTACATTAACAAGTTAAAGTGCACATTACAAATAGTTTATTCATGATTGTTTTGGGAATAATAGTTGCTTGTCAATAGCTAAAGCAGGCTCTGCCCATGCTATAGGAACAAAGTGCCAATTATTGTGAGGTTCAGGCGCTATAGTACCATTCGATTGAATATAATCCATAATTATCTGACGCTGGTCTTTGCGACTCACCCACACAATACGTTGCGGAAGCTCCTCAAAGGGAATTCCAGCTCCACGAGTAAGTAGTTCACCTCCACCATTACCACGATAGCTGTTCATCGCCACACGATAGCTTTGATTGAGCATGAAAGGAGCCCCATTGCTCAACCGAAGGATGTTTATTTTTCTGCCCAATAGGCTGTCTTACATCGACTTCATAATCAATACCAGCCACCGTATCAAAGTTAAATGCTAAGTTCTGCTAACTCCAATGCCCATCACTCCCCTGCTCCATACGCATGAGATGGTCTGTAGGTTCATGCATCGTTTGCGTCCAAAGAGCGTAGCTGTACTCTAAATATTGTTTGATTTCTTGCCCCGTCAAGCGCAACACATACAGTTGGTTTTCGTAAGTGTAAAGATTAAACAGGTCGTAAACATAAATATTACCTGGCGTAATAACTGCGTCAAACTTCAGCGGTGCATTGAATGAGAGTGTGGCCGGAGCAACAGATAATTGTACATCGTGAATAAAATCACTGAAGCGCGACGAACAGAAGAAACTGTCTCGCGTGCGCAAAGCATAGGCGGTGCGACCAACGATTTGCTGCGTATAGTCCTCCACCTGTTGCTTGTCAGCAGCAAAATGTTGCATGAAAACATCACCTATCGGTTGTTTTTCAAGCGAAACAAGCTCTCCCTTACAATCAATCTTCTGCACTTCCTCACTAGTAATTTGTAAGTTAAGCGTTAACTCAGCCATCAAGTGAGCATTACTCGATGGATTAAGCAACAGAGTAGAAGAACCATCAGCATGACCAACAACCTCCTGCTTTTGCTGGTGATCATGCCCAAAGAGTATTATATCTATTCCCATCGTCTGCTGTGCAACGACTTTCACTTCATTCTCAGGATAACGCGTATCAGCTATTCCGCCAGTATATCCCGAATGAAATAGTCCTACTACAAAATCTGCTTGCTCATTGCTGCGCACATGATTAACCCATCTTTGCAAACACGAGGCAATGCTCTGAAATTGCATTCCTTGCCACAAACTCTCGTGTAACCAATAGGGAATCGCAGCTGTGACCATACCGATAACCGCGATACGCACACCATCGACAACAAATAGCGTGTAAGGTTTAAAATAAGGTTCGCCAGTCCGTGCGTCCACAATATTAGCCGCTAACACAGCATAGTTTGCTTCACGGATATATTTATCGTAAACTGCATGCCCCGTTTCAATGTCATGGTTGCCTATGGCCTGCGCATCATATCCCAATTCGTTGAGCACGCGCGCCGCCATATTTGGCTGATCTGGTGCCACGAAATTGCTGTAATAACAGGTGGGCTGACCTTGTAACACATCTCCCCCATCGAGCAATAACAACCGTTTTCCGTAGCGTGCACGCTGAGCTTTGATGTAGCTTGATGCCCGCGCAAGACTTCCTGTGCACGGCTTTCGCTCAATGAAATCATAAGGAAAAAAGCTGCCGTGAATGTCAGTTGTGTAGAGAATCTTAATTGTGGAGTACCTGCTCATAATAATGAAGGTATTGCTGTGCCACCTTTATATAATCATGGTGAGCTTTTACATAATCTATACTTTGCTGCTTCAACGCATAGAGTTGTTCGGGATGCTGGATAAATGGCACGAGCTGCTGATAGCAATTTTTCCTCGTTGGGCTGCACATTGATTACCGGACGCAACAGCCTTTTCACCTAAAAGCTCATAACTTTCAGGCTCACCTCCGCCCACACAAACCACACCATAACTCATGGCCTCCAAGGCATTCATGGCAGGTGTGTAGCTATAAAGTTGATCGAAAAGCAAATCGCATGGCTGCATGGCTGCCACATATTGTGCAAAAGGCATATCACGCGCCACACACAGACTGAATTGCTGTGGAAAGTCACGCTGCAATTGCTCGGCTACGCGCAACATGCGGTCGGTTCCTTTGTAAGCACTGCGCGCCTGATTAATGCCGATAAAAGCCCTCAAAGCACCCAAAACAGGAGCTGGGCGAACCGCTTTTGGAACGATGGGCAACGGACAGTAGACCGTTTTTCGAGGGTAAAGCGGTTGATAGCACGCCCAATATTCATAAAGTCCTGCTATAATCAAGTCACAATCCTGGGCAATATATTGGTTGAGTGCGGCTTTCGCCGTTCCGCTCCATTCCGCGATATGACGTTGTGCCTCAGCATCCTTGCGAAGTGCATTCCCGATATTAAAATCGCTGTAGCGCAACGGAATGCGCGTGATATTCTCGTGCACCCAATAATAATCCATGCCGAATGCGCCCAAGATAACACGCCTATTGTGGCGGCGCAAATAACGATAGAAGAAAAAGGCGCTCGGCTTTCAATTCAAAAACATGGGATTGATGAGCTGCACTATGTCAAATCCGCGCCACTGAGGCAACAACCTTAAAAAGTTTTGCATAAAGTCGCAAGCCGCTCAAAGCCCCGGGATGACGGCTCACATCCACATCGCGTGGATAGTTTTTCCAGAAATCTCCATTCGAGACCACCACCACCCGATGCCCCAAAGCGCGCAGACCTAAGGCCAGTGTGTGGTGCACATTGCTATATTCGCCCAATAATAAAATTTTCATTTCAACATTGTTGCAAGGATTACCTTTCGCCCCCAACTATAATTGATGAGGTTTCTGAAAAGCGAATATTTCTTGGTGTAATGCTTGTTAGGCAGCGGAAAAAGTCCATATCTGCGCATCCGTTCGCAAGCATCGGTGAGCCGTTCATAGCTATGGGTGAGGCGTGCTGTGAGATAAAGATAATCCATCGTGAGTTGCAAGATACGCCGTTCCAACGCCTTTTGTTCAGAATGCGTAAGCGTTTTCTTTTTCTCCAATAGTGCAAGAATCACCTCCTCGGTGTCTTGCAATCGAAGCAACTTATTTTTAGGCTGCTTTTGATGCAGCGCAGAGGCTGCATGTTGCCGATAGAAATAGGCTTTGGCCGAGGTGGAGAACAAATGCTTCGATTGCAAAATAAGTTGTGCCGTGAACTCTTCATCTTCAGCATAATGCCGCATGGTTGTGAAACGAAGGCCATGCAACAAATGCTTGCTAAACAGATAGCCACAAGCTGTGCCTCGCAAATTGTGCGTCTGCATATATTCAACGCCCATGCAAGGCCCTTCATAGTCATCTGCAAGGGGCACCTTAGGCGAGGTCGACAGCTGGAACAAAACCAAATCGGGCTGATGATAGCGCGCCAAATCCAAGCAATGTTCATAGGTGGATTGCAACAAATAGTCGTCGCCATCAACAAATTGCAAATACATGCCCTGCGCCATGCTGATGCCTCGATTACGCGCCATGCTCAGGCGCTGGTTGGGCTGCCGCACATAAATCAACTCATCGCAAAAAGTCGAGCAGCACATTGATGGCAGGCTCGCGGCTTCCATCATCAATCACTATCAGCTCACGGTCATTGTGGCTCAACGAGAGCTTCAGAATGCTTTCAACGCATGCGCGCAGCTGTCGCGCGTCGGTGTTGCAAGTGGTAATGATGAAACTCACCAACGGTTTTGAAGCAGGGCTTTGTAGATTTTGTGAATGAAGCATAGACGTTGTATTCCGATTAATGAATAAATGTAGAGTTTAAACGTGCCGAGAAAAAGGCGGCCGATGGGGCAAGAGAATGGGACCGCCTTGCCGATAAACATCCAATTGCACATTTAAGATGCACGCAAAGTAGGCTTTGTCGCAAACCTTTTTCATCGTGTTTACATGCCAATGCAGCAGACTTTCTAACTGAAAGGATGATGCTTTGGCCGACAAACCATGTGGGTTTTGCTGGTAGTGATAGCAGCCCTCGTTCATGGTGGCTATACACGGGCAAGACGGGAGCAACCGCATCAAAAATTCGATATCCTCGAATGCCGCACCCATTTTAAACGGATGCCGCATCACCTGCTCGCGGCGATAGATTTTATTCCAAGCATAGCCGTGGATATAGGCTCGCGTGCGCAGCCAATAGTGCCGCCAATCGGTGTAAAGCCGTGGTGCGAAAGCCAATTGATGCGCTTGCGCACCCCCTCGCCTACAAGGACGGGAAACTCTAAAAAGTGCTATCTCTGGATGCCGCTTCAACATTGCAAAGGCTGCCGCATAAGTGCCTGGCACCACGGTGTCATCGCTATCCACAAAAGTAATATATTGTCCTTTCGCCACTGCAACACCCGCATTTCGAGCACTGCTCAACCCCTGATTGTCTTGGCTGACGCAGCGCACATTCTCATGCCCCGCAACGATATCAGAGGCAATCTGCCGCGCATCGGCCGGTGCACCATCATCAACCAAGATAATTTCCATCTCATCCACCTGCTGCGCTAGCACAGAGGCCACACTTTGACGAAGCGTGGTGGCCGACTGATAGAATGGGATGACGACGGAAAGTAACATGGTTGCAAAAGTAATAAAAAAACCCATGAAGGGGAAAAGGCTTGCCCGTATATTTTTGTGCAGCCAACCCAAATGCACAAGGAATGTAGCCTTGCGACCCTCGATTGTTACGGGAATTTTTCTCGTGCGAACGACCCTCAAAACCATTGAGAAATTTTATTTTTCGCGTTGGAACGACCCTCAGAACCATCGAGAAATTTTATTTTCGCGTTGAAACGACCCTCAGAACCATCGAGAAATTTTATTTTTCGCGTTGGAACGACCCTCCAGACCAACGAAAAAATTCATTTTCGCGTTGAAACGACCCTCAGAACCATCGAGAAATTTTATTTTCGTGTTGGAACGACCCTGATGCCGCAAAAAGATTAAGAGAGCAATAAACAAAGCAAGTGTTTTGTCTATTGCCTGAAAATTGCTACTTTTGCAGCAAAAGAAAAAGAGATATGAAAGAGGTGAGAATGGATGATAAGGTGTTGCAGATGGCGGCCGAAAAAGGTTATGATGAGTTTGTTTCAACCATCACGCAGGCCCTATTAGATGCTATTGGTGGCGAACTGAATGGTGAAAACATGGCGCAACTCAACGCCGACCAAATCACCCTGCTGGCCTATCATTATTTGCACGAAGAAGTGATGGAGGGCGGCTTTGTGCAGCTCATTCACAATGGTTTGGGCGGTTTCATCTTCCTCAACCCCACAGGCAAGGCCTTTCGTGAATGGGGCTTGCAAGAACTCTTTAAAATCTTAGGTAAAACGCATCGCCTTTTATTCAAAAATACCACGCTGAGATAGAGCGCGATTGCGATGACGAAACGTTTATGGCAATGTATGAGCAATTTTCCGAGTTCGACGAATTCGACGAACAGTTTGTTGAAAATGAAGAGCTTTTCACGCGGCAAATTGCGCATTATGTTGACCATCATTTAGATCATTTTGTAGCGATAGCACATGAGTAAGTAAAATAAAAGTGGCAGCAAAGGCAGCCCCGTTCAGATTAGGAACAAGAAAGCTTCGTTTGAATATTTCTTCACCGACACCTACACCGCGGGCATTGTGCTCACGGGAACCGAAATCAAGAGCATTCGGGCGGGCAAGGCTTCGTTGGTAGATTCGTTTTGTGTGGTCTACAAAGGCGAGTTGTGGGTGAAGGGCATGAACATCAGCCCCTATTTTTATGGTTCGTATAGCAACCACGAAGCGAAACGCGACCGCAAATTGTTGCTCACCAAACAAGAATTGCGCCGCTTGGCCCGATGCTGCGGCACAAATAGGCTTTTACCATCGTCCCCACGCTGCTCTTTATCGATGAGCACGGACGCGCCAAAGTCAATATTGCCGTGGCAAAGGGTAAAAAGGAATTTGACAAACGGCAGACCTTGCGCGAGAAGCAAGACCGAAGAGAAATGGATCGCATGATGAAACATTATTAAATGTTTCGCACCATCCGTTCACGATGCATTAAAATTTATGAAGAAATTACAAGATGTTATTCAGGATAGAATCTTAATCCTCGATGGCGCTTTTAGGAACAATGTTCCAAACTTATGCGCTTTCTGAGGAGGATTATCGCGGAACGCTGTTTCAAAACTGCCCACAAAAAGCAGTTAAAAAGGCAATCACGATTTACTAAACCTCACCCGGCCTGATGTGGTGCTCGATGTGCACCGCCGCTATTTGAAAGCCGGAGCCGACATCATTGAAACCAACACTTTCTCAGCACAACGTATCTCGCAAGCCGATTATGGCTTGGAAGCGGATAGCTATAAAATAGCACTCGAAGGCGCTCGCTTAGCCAAAACGGCTGCGATGGAATTCGCTACCGAAGAGAAACCGCGCTTTGTCGCAGGCTCCATTGGTCCGACAAACAAAAACCTGCTCGATGAGCCCCGATGTCAATAGTCCTGCCACACGCAACCTCACGTATGATGAATTATATGATGCTTATGCCGAAGAGATACGTGGATTATTAGATGGCGGTGTGGATGCCTTTCTCATAGAAACGATTTTCGACACGCTTAATGCAAAGGTCGCTATTGATGCAGCTATCGCAATGATGGCCGAATACAAAAAGAGCTCCCCATTATGATTAGTGCTACGATTAGCGATTTAGCTGGTCGAACGCTGAGTGGCCAAACGTTAGAAGGCTTCTTGGGCAGCCTCAGCGGCTATCCCATCTTCTCCGTAGGACTGAACTGCTCGTTTGGCGCACGGCAAATGAAACCTTTCTTAGCCTCATTAGCCCACAAAGCTCCCTATTATATCTCGGTTTATCCCAATGCTGGTCTGCCCAATTCATTGGGACAATATGACGAATCGGCCGACAGCATGGCACAACAAATTGAGGAATACTTAGACGAAGGCTTGGTGAACATTGTGGGAGGATGTTGCGGTACAACCGATGAATTCATTGCTAAGTTTGCCCAATTAGCCAAAAATAGAATGCCTCACCAGCCAAACGCGAAACCCGACGTGATGTGGTTGAGTGGCTTAGAGCTGTTGGAACTCACACCCGACATTCGCTTTGTGAACGTGAGCGAGCGATGCAATGTTGCCGGCAGTCGCAAGTTTCTGCGTCTCATCGAAAACAAACAATATGATGAAGCACTTGCCATTGCGCGCAAGCAAGTGGCCGATGGTGCCATGGTGATTGATGTCAACATGGACGATGGCCTGTTAGATGCAAAGAGCGAGATGGTGAACTTCCTAAACTTAGTGGCTTCTGATCCCGACGTGTCGCGCGTGCCCATCATGATTGATTCCAGCAAATGGGATGTAATCCTTGCTGGATTGAAATGCATTCAAGGCAAAAGCATCGTGAATTCCATTTCACTCAAAAATGGTGAAGAGATGTTCCTTCGCGAGGCACGAGATGTAAAACGCTATGGTGCCGCTGTGGTAGTGATGTGTTTCGACGAGCAGGGGCAAGCTACATCCTATGAACGCAAGATTGAAATTGCCGCACGTTCCTATCGCTTGCTGACAGAGAAAGTTGGTATTAAGCCGCAAGACATCATCTTCGACCCTAATATTTTATCAATAGCTACGGGTATTGAAGAACACAACAACTATGCTGTAGATTTTTATTAAAGCAGTCGGTTGGATAAAGAAGAATCTTCCAGGAGCCCACGTCAGTGGCGGTGTAAGCAATCTTTCGTTCTCTTTCCGTGGTAATAATGATATTCGCGAGGCCATGCATGCCGTATTTCTCTACCACGCCATCCAGCAAGGAATGGATTTCGGTATCGTTAATCCCGCTACCAAAATGGTTTACGCTGACCTGCCCAAAGATTGGCTTAAAACCATTGAAGACGTGGTGCTCAATAAAGATGTAGAGGCCAGCGAACGCTTGATTGACTTAGCCAATCGTGTGAAAGCTGAACAAGAACAATTAAAAAAATGGTACTCGGGCTGTTACTGAACAGCATGAAGCATGGCGAGAAACTAACATAGCACAACGATTGGCCTATGCCTTGCGAAAAGGAATCAGTGATTATTTAGAAGCCGATTTGGCCGAAGCACGCCAACAATATCCACATGCAGTAGACATCATTGAGGGACCACTAATGGCTGGCATGAACGAAGTAGGAGAACTCTTTGGCGTGGGTAAGATGTTCTTACCCCAAGTAGTGAAGACTGCGCGTACCATGAAACAGGCTGTAGCTATTTTACAACCTTTCATCGAGGCCGAGAAAGCCGAAGGAAACTATGTAGCAGGCAAAATCTTGTTGGCCACCGTCAAGGGCGACGTGCACGACATTGGTAAGAACATTGTAGGCGTGGTGATGGCTTGCAACAACTACGAAGTGATTGATTTAGGCGTGATGGTTCCTGCAGAACAAATCGTGGCCGAAGCCATTGCACATCGTGTCGACATAATAGGACTGAGCGGTTTGATTACCCCCTCGTTAGAAGAAATGGTGCATGTGGCACAAGAAATGGAGAAAGCTGGTTTGCATATTCCTATTATGATTGGCGGCGCCACGACAAGTCAACTACACGTAGCATTAAAGATTGCTCCCGTGTATAATGGTCCTGTAGTCTGGATGAAAGATGCATCACAAAACGCATTGGTTGCTGCACACTTGCTAAACGATGAGGCGCGCGAACGGCTGAAACGTGAGTTAAACGCGAAATATGATGAATTACGCCAGCGTTTTGAACAGCGTCAAGCCAAAACGATTTCACTCGAGGAAGCTCGTGCCAATAAATTGAATCTGTTTCCTACGCCCAATGCATAAATTCACATCACCCATAACTATTCAAACAAAATGATTGATTCTTCAGCTTTTCAAGGAAAGAAAGCAAAATACTATACACTGGGCTGCAAACTAAATTTCTCAGAGACCTCCACTTTTGGCAAAATGTTGTCTGACATGGGTGTGCTCACGGCTGAGAAAGATGAGCAGGCTGACATCTGCCTCATCAATACCTGCAGCGTGACCGAAGTGGCCGACCATAAATGTCGACAAGCCATCCACAAAATGGTGCGCGAGAATCCTGGGGCATTCATCATCGTCACAGGCTGCTATGCACAGTTAGAGAGTGAAAAAGTGAGCCAAATTCAAGGCGTCGATTTGGTGTTGGGTTCCAACGAAAAAGCCAACCTCATTCAATATCTCAACGACGCGTTCTTGCACAAAGATGACGATGCCCTGCATCAATACCACAGTGTCAAGACAAAGGATATTAAAAGTTTTCAACCATCGTGCTCACGAGGCAACCGAACGCGCTATTTTCTAAAAGTGCAAGACGGCTGTAACTACTTTTGCACCTATTGCACTATTCCCTATGCTCGCGGCTTTTTCGCGCAATCCTACTATCGCCTCTCTTGTGCGACAGGCCGAAGAAGCTGCCGCCGAAGGCGGGAAAGAGATTGTGCTCACGGGGGTAAACATTGGCAATTTTGGTGAAACCACCCATGAAAGCTTCCTTGATTTGGTAAAAGCACTCGACGAAGTAGATGGCATTCAGCGCTATCGCATCAGCAGTTTGGAGCCCGACTTGATTGATGATGCGCTCATTGATTATTGCAGTCGCAGCCAAAAGTTCATGCCCCATTTTCATATTCCTTTGCAAAGTGGCAGCGACGAAGTGCTCAAGCTTATGCATCGGCGCTATGATACAAAGCTTTTTACGGAAAAAGTGATGCGTATCAAACAACAAATGCCCGAAGCTTTCATCGGCGTTGATGTGATGGTGGGTAGCCGTGGCGAACGCCCCGAATACTTTGAAGCCTGCTACGACTTTCTCAACGGCCTGCCCGTGACGCAGCTCCATGTGTTTCCCTACAGCGAACGCCCAGGCACACAAGCGCTCAATATCCCTTATGTGGTGGACGAAAAAGAAAAGAAACGCCGTGCCAAACGGTTGCTCGCCTTGAGCGATGAGAAAACACAGGCCTTCTATGCACAATTCATTGGTCAAGAAAAACAAGTGCTTTTTCGAAAAAAAGCGCCACGCGGGAAGGCTATGCATGGATTTACGGACAATTACATTCGCGTGGAACTTGCCCCTGCGCTGGCGCGTGAAGAATATGATAACCAGCTCATGACCATCAGACTGGGAGAATTCAACCACGACCACACGGCACTCAGGGCACAAAAATATTGTTGAGGAATGAAGACTGTAGCCATTGTTATTTTAAATTGGAATGGGCAAAAAATGCTCGAACAATATCTGCCCGCACTCGTGCGTAACACCCCACAACAAGCCCAAATCATAGTGGCCGATAATGCCTCGACCGATGACTCCGTAGCTTTTCTCGCTGCCCACTATCCCAACATCCGTTGCATCGAACTCTATCAAAAACTTAGGCTTTGCCGAGGGATATAACCGCGCATTGCAGCAGGTGGAGAGCGAATATTACGTGCTGCTCAATTCAGATGTCGAAGTAACCGAGAATTGGCTCCAGCCCCTACTCGATTACATGGAGCATCATCCCGACGTGGCAGCATGCCAACCCAAATTGCACGCGGTGGCACAACCCACGCAATTCGAATATGCCGGTGCGGCTGGCGGTTTCATGGATTGGTGGGGATACCCCTTTTGCCGTGGTCGCATGTTTGAAACGGTAGAAACCGATCATGGCCAATACGACCAGCCTGCTCACACATTTTGGGCTACGGGTGCCTGCTTGTTCATTCGCGCTACAGACTATTGGGCCGCAGGAGGTTTGGACCAACGCTTCTTTGCCCACAGCGAAGAGATTGACCTTTGCTGGAGGCTCAACATTCAAGGGCGCAAAATAGCGTGTGTGCCCAGCAGCATGGCTTATCATGTTGGAGGTGGAACGCTACCCAAAGGCAATGCGCGGAAGACCTATTTAAACTTTCGAAACAACCTCACCATGCTCTATAAAAACCTTCCATCAAATCAACTTTGGCCCGTAATGGCCATGCGCTGGCTGCTGGACTATGTGGCAGCTTGGCAGACGCTTATTACGCAAAGGAACGTAGCCGACTTCAAAGCCATCTATAAGGCGAGACACGATTTTTTTGGACTTGGCGAAACGAGTTTAAGGACGATCGCCGACGAATTCAGTCGTGGCGCAGTGAGAAAAGTTGCGATAAGCGCTATCGACACGCCATCTTGTGGCAATATTATATACGCCATCGTAGGACTTTCGCCTCACTTCCTCAACACAATGAATCCTAAACAAGCCATAACAGAGTTGGTGCCTTCCAACTTCTTGAGAGGCGATTCTTACCAAAAACAAGGCTGCGGAAAATTCCGACGAGCCATTTTAAGCAAAAACAAGGCTGCGGAAAATTCCGACGAGCCATTTTTAGCAAAAACAAGGCTGCGGAGAATTCCGACGGGGCATTTTTAGCAAAAACAGGGCTGCGGAGAATTCCGACGAGCCATTTTAATCAAAAACAGGGCTGCGGAGAATTCCGACGAGCCATTTTTAGCAAAAAAACAAGGCTGCGGAGAATTCCGACGGGGCATTTTTAGCAAAAAAACAGGGCTGCGGAGAATTCCGACGGGTCATTTTTAGCAAAAAAACAAGAGAGTGGACTATGCTATCGGTTCCATGCGCCACAATTTGGACACCGCCCTTGCGACGCATGGGTTTCCCACAATTTCCGCAGATGAAAAGCGTTCGGTTTTTCGTGCTATACTGATAGAGCGCAAAAATAAACATAGGCCACCAGCAGCAAATAGCCCACATAGTAGAGACTCGAAATGCTAAACACGATGTAGTTGACGGCACAGATGCCCATCAGACCGCAGGTGTAGAGGATGGCCTCGGCGACGGGCAGTTTGTGGAAAATGTCGTCGACAGCTGCCATCCCCACAATGAGCATCGCCCAAACCGACGAAAGGAAGATGGCCAAAAGGGGCGGAACGGAGAAGGGATTGAGCGTGGGATGGAAATAGAAGTGCCGCCACACGTCGGGCGCGAACAGCTGAATGCTGGCATAAAAGGCGGCCGAGGTGGCCACGATGATGGCCAGCAAGGTGGGATAAAAACGAATCGATGTCCTTGAAATGCACCAAATGGGCGTGCTTTGCGCATGAGTTTGCGCACCATGTAAAACGCAAAGATAAGCACAAGCGCTATGAACGACAGCAGCAGATGCACGTCGGAGAAAAAGCGAGATAAATTGTGAGATGGGATCATCGGGCACCACATTTTTTAGCAAATTGTGCTCATGCGTCCAACCAAAAGTGGCCTGATCGCGCGCCACCTGTATCCAAACTGAATCGACCTGGTCGCTGGGAACAATACGAATGTCGGCCACCACCAGATGGTTGTTGCGATATACGTAGATGGTGTCCAACGGCAAATCGGCATGTGCTTCCTCGGGTTGCTGACGCACCAACGGGAAAGAGTCGGCCTTCACCAAGAAATTATAGTTGTTAGTGTAGTGGTGTTTCGCCTGGAAAGAGAGCGAATCACGCTGCTTCGCATCATACATGGTCCACGCATCGGCCTTTGAGGGTTGTGCATGATGGCAAGCTGTTGTGAGGAGCAGGCAGGCAAGCAACATTAGCAATGGCTGGAAGCCAAATGGGGCAATTCTCTTCATATCGTTCTCCTTCTATTGATAGGGATTATGTTTCAGCGTAAATGTTCATCTGACAAGCCGTGCAATCGAAATCCAGTAAACCGACGGCCATCGCCCAAACGCAATGTCAACGGCTCTTTTCCACGTAGGGCGCTGCCCTCCCCGTTTCACACAAAAGCCTAACTCGTAGCGAAGACAATGGCGACATTGCATGATGAGAGGCTTTGTCGGCGGCGCAAGTTCAAAAAGCAGGCAGCAAATAGTCTAACCCTTCGGCCGCATAGAAATCACGGGCTGCGGCGTTGGCTATATTATAAAGGTAGGGATGTTGCTGATAAGTGGCAGGAAAAAGCGTTGAGATGGCCTGTTGAAATGGCTTGGTTTTGGGGGCAATGAGCAACTGATTGCGCAAAGGTTTCAGCGCTTTTTAATTGTGTCACAACACCACGACGCAGTTGCGCCAACAAGCTCGAAGGCAAAAACAGCTGCTCGACGCCATCTGAAAAAGTAAGCTGCCGGCACACAAATTCAGTTCCACCCAGCTTGGTGAGTTGCATTCTCATATTGTCTGCCTGCAAGCTTTTTGCCTTCTCGTGGGCGAAAGTAATGGTACAACTTACCGCCTCTTCCATTCCATCGTGCTTGGCTTGCAAAAAGAATCCATCTACGGTGGTGCCCAATAGCATGTCAAGTGCCATGCGCCGTTCGGCCGTAGTCTTAGCCAAAATCTTATCAAAGGCGACATCTTGATTGCGATTGAGGCGCATCCCCTCGCGCAGTTGTTGCGGCATGCGCTGAGGATAGAGCTTATTCCCCTCAACTCTGTTCACCCTAAACCCTTCTAACTCACGCTGTGCATTAACGAAACAGAGTCCGTCGCCATTAGAGAACGAAGCCAGCCCCGCCACAATCAATGCGTGACCACGAATGGATTTCACGGTACCCACAAACTCACCCATAGCCTTGGGCGTGTCGAAGTTGGCGATGTGAGACACGCGTCCGTCAAGAAAATAATGGGTGTACCCACGATTGAACGTTTTGTTTAAATCGGGCGTAAAATGATAATCCACCTCGCCCCATGAAGCACGACGATAGCGTTGCGGATGCTGCTTTACAACAGCATTGAGTTGCTGGCTGTAGGCACTCACGACATTCTTCACATAGTCGGTTTCTTTTAATCGACCTTCAATCTTGAAAGAACAGGCTCCAGCCTTCACCAACTGCTCGATTTGGTTCAACTGGTTGAGATCTTTCAGCGAAAGTAGATGGCGTTGGTGCTCGATTTCTTTTCCTGTAGCATCGACCAAATCAAATTTCATGCGACAAAATTGTGCACAAGCTCCACGATTAGCGCTACGACCAAAACAATGCTGCGAAGCATAGCAAACCCCAGAATAGCTTACGCATAGCGCCCCATGCACAAACACTTCTAACTCCATCCCTGGCACTTGGGCATGGATGGCTGCAATCTCCTCAACCGAGAGCTCACGTGCCAACACCGCACGCTGAAAGCCTAAAGCCTGCAACCAAGCCACTTTGTTTGCCGACCGATTGTCGGTTTGTGTAGAAGCATGTAGTTGAAAACGCCATTTTTCAGCAGTAGTCCACCGCTTAATCAGTGCATATACGCCCATATCCTGCAACAACAGCGCATCGACCTCTATCGCGTCCAAAGCACAAAGTAATTGTTTCAGTGCTGAGATTTCGTTCTCATAAACTAAGGTGTTGATGGTAACATAAACGCGAGCACCAAAGGTGTGTGCATATTGGCAAAGTTGCGCTATATCTGTAATACTATTTCCTGCCGCAGAACGGGCACCAAAGCTCTCTGCACCAATATAAACCGCATCGGCACCATGCCGAATGGCTTCAATGCCGATTGCAGCTGTTTTGGCGGGTGCTAATAATTCTAACGTCTGCATTTACTTAATATCATTGACATTATAGGGCGTCGCCTGATAAACATAGTAGTTGATCCAGTTGCTATAAAACAAATGGGCATGTGCACGCCAACGCACCATAGGCGCTGCATTACAATCATCATGAGTATAGTAATTCTGCGGCATATCGACATCGTTGCGCACACCCAAATCACGTTTATATTCAACATCAAGCGTCATTGGGGAGTATTCCAAATGACCCGTGATGAAGAATTCACGACCATCACGCGCCATGACCATGCCCACACCGCTGACCGATGACTCGGCTATAATCTGCAACTCGGGATGTTGCAATAGGTCACTGCGCCATAATTCGGTATGGCGACTTTGCGGCATAAAGAATGTATCATCGAAACCACGGAAAATGGGAAGTAGCGGCATCAGTGCCTTTTGCGCATAAACGCCAAACATTTTCCGCGCTAACGCATGTTTTGGGATGCCATAGAAATGATAAAGCCCGGCCATAGCCGCCCAACAAAGGTAGAGTGTACTCGTAACATGAGTGCGTGCCCAATCGAAAATCTGCACGATTTCATTCCAATAGCCCACAGCCTCATAATCCATTGTTTCAACGGGTGCGCCCGTAACAATCATGCCATCAAATTTTTGCTGCGACAGTTCTGCAAAGTCTTTATAGAACATCATCATGTGCTCAATGGGCGTATGCTTAGGCGTATGACTCTTCAGCCGCATAAAAACAACCTCAATCTGCAAAGGTGTGTTCGAAAGCAAGCGGATAAGATCGGTCTCTGTTGTGATTTTAAGCGGCATCAGGTTCAAAATCACAATCCTTAGCGGACGAATATCTTGGCCTTGTGCACGCGCTTCGCCCATGACAAAAGATATTCTCCTGTTTCAAAATATCGATGGCCGGCAATTTATCGGACAGCTTCAGCGGCATAACGTTACTGCATTTTTAATCATGCCCACAAAGTTAGCGCTTTTTGCTGAAACGGAGAAATTATCGTTTTTAATATGCTATGACACTACAATAATCATTAGTGATAACTCCTAACAAAAAAAGAGCACCTAAAAGGGCACTCTTTCATAGCACTTAAAATCTATCTACACAAAAATAATAGAATCCCTACACCTCAAAATGGCAAATCTCCATCATCAGACTCCTCTTTTGCAGACGGCTGTGAAAATGGTTCTTGGACAGGTGGGGCTACAGGGGTAGACATTTCTATAGGAGCTCTGAGCAGGTGCTACGCTAGCACCTAAAACAGCAGGGTCAATCTGACGGACATCAAAAGCGCGTATACTATTAAACCAACGTCCTTGATATTCGTGTGCATCTATATCAAAAAGAAACATTCACTTCTTGCCCAATCTGTATATTGAAGCGTTGTAGACGATCTTCACCAAAAACTGTAAAAGCCATTTTTCGTGGATAACTCTCATGCGTCTCAATTACAAAATCTTGCGCTTTCCACTCTCCACGTGCTGATGTTCCAGTACGCACATTTAGTGCTGCTATAACTTTTCCTTGCAACTCCATAATTTGAATGTATTTTTTTATTATTTTATTGATGCATTATTCTTTAAGGCTCTACAACCTTACTTTTTGCTTTGCGAAATTAATAAAAATTGTTCTAACGAATGCAATATTTCAAGCTTTTTTTGTTGACTACACAAGAAATTTGTATTTTTTTGTGTTCAAAATAAATATAATATAACTATTAAACAGGGAATACTGATGAGATTTACATTATCAAGTAGTGCACTCAATGCACGTCTACAGTCACTCGCAAAAGTAATTAACAGCAAAAATGCATTACCTATTCTTGATAGCTTCCTCTTTGAAGTAAAAAGTGGACAATTACAATTGACAGCTTCAGATAGTGAGAACGTTATGACAATAGTGATGGGTCTCGATAATAGCGATGGAGATGGGAGTTTCGCTGTACCTAGCCGTACTATTTTTAGATGCAGTAAAGGAGCTTCCTGAGCAACCTCTGGCTTTTTGAGATTAATCTCAATGTACCTACAGTGACTATCAATTATCAGAATGGTGCATATAATTTCACTGCACAAAATGCAGAGGAATATCCACGAACACAAATTGTACCTGATAGTGCTACGACTATTACTCTCAATGCAACAACTTTGATTAATAATGTTAGTCGTACACTATTTGCAACAGCTACAGATGAGTTACGCCCTGTAATGAATGGTATCTATTTTGACTTACAATCCGATTATTTGGCTATTGTAGCTACGGATGGTCACAAATTGGTACGCAACAAAATTCTTAATATTAAAAGTGATACGCCAGCTTCATTCATATTACCGAAAAAACCCGCAAATCTAATTAAGACTGTGCTTACAAGAGGTGATAGTAATATCATCATTAAGTTTGATGATAGAAGTGCCGAAATAAAGTTTGATGGTGGACAGCTTGTTTGTAGACTACTTGAAGGTAGTTACCCTAATTATAATAGTGTAATTCCCGAAAACCCTAACAATATGAGTATCGATCGTAAAAGTCTAATTTCCACATTGCGACGTGTTCTCCCATTTGCAAGCGAAAGCAGTCAACTCGTCCGCCTTCATATTGAACCTGGGAAGTTGGAAGTATTATCTGAAGATATTGACTTTGCTACAAGTGCTCATGAACAAATAGTATGTGATTATACTGGTCCTACTATGAATATAGGATTTAAAGGTAGCTCACTACAAGAAATATTAAATAATATAGATTGTGATGAAGTCATTTTTCCAATTAGCTGATCCAAAGCAGAGCTGGTGTTATCGTTCCTACTGTTCAGCCTGAAAATGAAAAATGTTTTTAGCGCTTATAATGCCTATGTTGCTCAGCGACTAAAGTCAATAATATCATTTATATGAAACTCAATTTAAAAAGCCCCTCGTTGTTTTTCGACCTCGAAACAACGGGGCTTGACATTATAACAGATAGAATTATTCAGCTCTCTTATATTAAAGTAACTCCTGAAGAAACAGAAATCAGGGGCAATCATCTCATAAATCCAGAAAGAACTATCCCAGCTTTTTGTAACGGATTTAACAGGAATTAGTGATGAAAATGTAGCTAATCAGCCGACATTTAAGGAGATTGCTCCCTTATTAGCGGAGAACTTTAAAGGTTGCGATTTTGCAGGATTCAATTCAAAACCGATTTGACGTTCCCATCTTGGCAGAAGAATTCTTAAGGGCAGGTATTGATTTCGACTTTACAAAATGCAAATTGATAGATGTGCAAACAATTTTTTCCATAAAATGGAGCCTCGAAATCTTGCTGCAGCGTATAAGTTCTATTGCGGACGAAAAAAATGGATGAAGATTTTTGAAGCTCATCGTGCGGATCAAGATACAGAAGCTACTTATCGCGTATTGTTGGGTGAGTTAGAAATGTATAGTGAGGCCAATCAAGACAATCCGGAACGTGTGCTACCCAACGACGTGAGTAAGCTAGCAGCCTTTTCAAAGCAAAATGACAACGTTGATTTTGCCGGAAGGATGATTTGGGCTCCCATAGTCGATAAAGATGGAACGCCACTATCTAATGCCGATGGGACCCCACAACTGCAAGAAGTATTTAACTTTGGTAAATATAAGGACATGCCAGTGTCAGAAGTCTTGCACAAAGATCCCGGCTACTATTCTTGGATGCTCGGAGCCGAATTCCCTAACAACACCAAGCAAGTTCTCACTCGCATCCGGCTTAGGGAGTTCAATAAGCACTAATGGGCATAACTGCTCCAGCAATCACACGTACAAGACAGCAGCGGTAATGCTTACAGGAAAGAATATTGTTTTAGGAATTACAGGCTCTATCGCGGCCTACAAAGCATGCTCTCTCATCCGGGAGCTGGTTAAGTGCGGTGCCGAAGTACAGGTCATCATTACCCCTGCCGGGAAGGAATTCATCACACCTGTAACGCTTTCGACACTTTCCCATCGTCCCGTTATTAGCGAATTCTTTACACAGTCCGATGGTACATGGCACTCGCATGTTGATTTAGGTCTTTGGGCCGACCTCATGCTTATTGCTCCGTGTACTGCCGGCACCATTGCAAAGTTGGCTCATGGTGTGGCTGATAACATGCTCATAACGACTTACCTGAGCATGAAAGCACCTGTGTTCATAGCACCAGCGATGGATTTAGACATGTTTCAACATCCTACAACGCAAGCCAATCTTCAATTGCTCCAATCCTTTGGTAATCACATCATCCAACCAGCATCAGGCTTCTTGGCCAGTGGCTTGGATGGGAAGGGGCGTATGGAGGAGCCGCAACGTATCGTTGCAACCCTCAAAGACTTCTTCTTTCAGGCTCACGAGCAGGAAGAGGTCGGAGTAAACCACCATCAAGAGGCGCACGATTTAGCAGGCAAACGCGTGCTCATCACGGCAGGACCTACCTATGAGAAGATCGATCCCGTGCGCTTCATCGGTAATTACTCCAGTGGAAAGATGGGTTTTGCCATCGCCGAAGAATGCCTGCGTCGGGGGAGCCGATGTGACACTCATCGCAGGTCCGGTAGCCCTATCGTGTTCATCTGCCATCCACCGTATCAATGTCGAAAGTAGCGATGAAATGTATGCCGCAGCCGTTAGCCATTTCACCACGGCCGATGCAGCCATCCTCTGCGCTGCCGTTGCCGACTTTCAGCCTCCATGTGGCAGAGGAAAAGATCAAGCGCCACCAAGACGACCTCGTGATACGACTGCGTCCCACCCACGACATTGCAGCAGCCTTAGGGTGAAATGAAACAGCCCCATCAACGTTTGGTGGCCTTTGCCTTAGAAACGCATGATGAGGAGCAACACGCTATCGACAAGCTACACCGAAAGCATGCCGACTTTATCGTACTCAACTCCATGTGCAACCCGGGCACAACGTTCATCAGTGACGACAACCAAATCACCATCATTCATCAACAAGGGAAGAAAGATTATGCGAAAAAGCCCAAGGTTCAAGTGGCGCATGACATTATTGACGAGCTTGCTTTTGCTGCTTTAGCACTTCCATCCTATCGCAAGAACTGCAAGCTACGGTTCACATCAATCATTCTAAGATTCAAGGCGTTGAGGCCACGCGCTTCGACCACTTACAAACCGCACTCACACAGTTTCTCAATGACCAGAAATGGACGCCGCTCCACTTCCTGACGGTCGAACGTATCCCGTGTAGCTTCAGCATCACGGTGAACGATTACGACCATGCCAATGGTTTCAAGTGTAGCGCCATAGTGCAAGCCAACCGTCCCGTCTATCGCACCACCTACAGCACAATCATTTACAAAAATGTGGATGAACACTTTGATTTCGACTACGCCGATCTGTCACAGCTCACTTTCAGCGAAGATCACGTCGTCCAACAGCTAAGCGCGCTTTGTGCCTACTATGCCTATCTCATCATCGGCATCAACTTGGACAGTTTTGCCCCACTTGGCGGAACCGACGTGCTGCAACGTTGTCTCAACACCTCACATGCCGCACAAGCTCTTCCTTATAAAGGCTGGGAAAGCTTTGCGAACGACAAGAGTCGTTTTTGCCTTCATCAATGATTACATGGATGAGCGGCTACGCCCGTTTCGCCAGCTGCAATATGCCTATTATCGCACGGGATTAGACCAAATGAGCCAACAGGTTGAGAAGGCTCGCGTCAACATCTCGGCCGCCCTTACAAACCTTCTGTCGTCAGCCCACCAAAACCGTCCCAACAGTCTGCTGCCCCAACTGTGGACCGACTATAAGAGAGACGAATTGGCCGCCATTTACGACGGAAAAGGCACAACCAAAGAGAAAGAACAACTATATATCATCCTCTTCTCCATCAACGCCAGCCAAAGTGGCGCATGGGAGAGCATCAAACGATAAACAACATGCTCAAACAGTTATACATTAAGAACTTCACGCTCATCGACGAGCTCAACATCACGTTTAATAGCGGGTTCTCCGTCATTACCGGAGAGACCGGTGCGGGCAAAAGCATCATCCTCGGCGCAATCAATCTCCTCCTGGGGCAACGTGCCGACAGCAAAGCCATCAAGACAGGCGAAAACAAGTGCATTATTGAGGCCCATTTCAAAATCAAAGGCTACGGCATGGAAACTTTCTTCGATCTCAACGAGATTGACTACGACCCCGAGGACTGTATCCTTCGGCGCGAGATCAGCAGCAATGGTAAATCGCGTGCTTTCATCAACGATACCCCTGTATCACTCACAACCCTGCGAGAGTTAGGTGAGACCCTCGTCGATATTCACAGCCAACATCAGAACCTTTTGCTACAGAAAGAGGATTTTCAGCTCAATGTCGTCGACATCATGGCACACAACGAAGCGCAGCGGAAGCAATTTGCCCAACGTTTCGAAGCCCTCCGCGCTGCACACCAAGCACTTGAGCAACTCAAGGAACGCATCAGCCAAGACAAAACACAACAAGACTTCATGGCCTTTCAGTTTGATGAGCTCACACAAGCAAACCTCCAGCCCGACGAACTTGCTACCCTCGAACGCGAGACAGAACTGCTCTCGCATGCCGAAGATATTAAGGCCGCACTTTTCGAAGCCGACCGCCAACTCAATGGTGACAACGAAGGTGCACTCACCCCTGCTGAAACGTTCCATCGGCGAATTGCAAAGCATTGCCAAAGTCTTCCCGCGGGCCAACGAGCTCGGCAGTCGTTTGGAGGAATGTCACATCGAACTCAAAGACATCGGGCAAGAGATAAACCAACAAATGGAGGCCGTCGACTATGACCCCGACCAGCTCAATCGCTTCCAGTGAGCGCTTAGACCCTGCTCTACAGTCTGCAACAAAAAGTATCATGTCGACGGGATGGAAGCGCTGATAGCCATACGCGATGACTTAGGCGAAAAAGCTCAACGTCATCGAGAATGCCGACGAGCAACTGGCCGAGCTGACCACACGCTTCCAGCAGTTGGAAAGCGAATGTAAGGCCTTGGCCGCCGTGCTCACGCAATCGCGCATGAAAGCAGCCAAAGCCATCGAAACGGATATGGCCAAACGTCTGGCGCCCTTGGGCATTCCCAACGTGAAGTTCCAGATTGACTTTGCCAACAAGCCGCTTGCCAACGACGGTTCCGACCGCATTGCCTTCCTTTTTCAGCGCCAATAAGAGCATGCCCCTGCAACCCATTACGCAAGTTGCCTCAGGGGGTGAGATTGCGCGCGTCATGCTTTCGCTAAAAGCGACGATCAGCGGCACTGTGCAGCTGCCCACCATCATCTTCGATGAGATTGATACCGGTGTGAGCGGCCGTGTTGCCGAGATGATGGCGCAGATAATGCACGAGATGGGTGCGCATCATCGCCAAGTCATCAGCATTACGCATCTGCCACAGATTGCCGCACGGGGAGCCTTCCACTATAAAGTATCAAAGACAGAGACGAGCAAAGGCACCAATAGCCAGATGCAGTTGCTTAACGAGGACGAGCGCATTCAAGAGATTGCCCAGATGCTAAGTGGCAGCAGCGTCACACCCGAAGCCATCAGCAATGCCAAATCGCTGCTCAGCCACACATAGGTATCCCTGCCCCACTCTCCTTTTACGTCCATTCAGAACAAAACAAAACGATCACATAATGAGAAACAAAATTGTATTGACACTATTCGCGGTGCTCATGGTTATCACCGTGAGCGCACAACCAGCGGCCACACAGAAAGCCGCTAAAGCAGTGTTTTTCACTAACCACTTTCAACGCTGCGGGCGATATCATTGCCTCCGCCCATGGCACGTTCGTCAGTCCGCAAGGCGAGGCCATCGCGCCTTGGAAGCCCTTTGTCGGGGCTGCCCGTGCCGTGGTAATCGATGCCACGGGAACCGAATATCCCGTCGTGGCGATGATTGGTGCCAACGAGCTCTATGATGTGTGCAAATTCACCATCGAGCACAGCACGCCAACCGTTTCGCTTGCGCCACAGGCTGCAACGAAGACAGCCTGGCTACAGCCTTACAGTGTGCAGAAAGCCAGCCGTTGCCGCTGACCATTCAACGCATTGAGCAGTTTAACGAGCGGTTCAACTATTACGTGTTCAACCCTTCAACCCTTTCCGCGCAGCAAGTGGGTTGCCCTATCGTCAATGCGCAAGGACAGCTTTGCGGACTCTTGCAGACAACCTCCGATGGCACTTTTTACAGCGGTCGACGCCCGTTTCGCTTCCGAGATGCAAGCCAACAGCCTTGCCCTCAGCAATGCCACGTTACGCACCTGCGCCATTCGCCCTGCCCTGCCCGCTTCGCTTGACGACGCGACGGTGGCATTGCTCATGTCGGCCAATCTCACAGACTCCTTGACCCACCAATCGCTCATCGACGCCTTCATCCAGCAGTTTCCCGCCGCCAAGGAGGGTTACACCAACAAGGCGCTGAGCCTCGTCGATGCCGGGAAGGACGAGGAAGCCGAAAAGGTGATGCAAACGGCTCTCGAGAAGGTAGAGAGAAAGGACGAGGCCTACAGCGAATACGCCAAGGTCATCTTGCAAAAGCAAATACACTATCCCAACCGCGCCTTTGCACCATGGTCGTTAGACAAAGCACTGCAAGCAACCGAAAAGGCTGCCACGATTCAGCCGCTACCGCAATACATCCATCAGCAGGCACAAATCTACTACGCTAAGCAAGACTATCAAAAAGCCTGCGACCTCTTTATGCAACTCACCCACACACCGCTGCGTAGTGGCGAGTTGTTCTATGAGGCATCCCAATGTAAGCGAATGTTGCACGCCCCCATCACTGAAGCACTGGCACTCTTAGACAGCGCAGTGGCTGTTTGTCCGAGACCACTGAATAGCATAGCCTCCACCTACCTGTTGGCACGCGGTGCAACCTATCAGGAGATGGGCCAATACCGCTTGGCCGTGAAGGACTACAATACCTATGACAGTATTGCTCAAGGGCCGTCACGCTACCGAGACTTCTACTATCAACGTTACCAATGTGAGTTAAAGATCAAGCAGTTCCAACAGGCACTTAACGACTTGGCGCGCACCATTCTTCTCAACCCAGAGGAACCCGTCTACTATGCTGAGATGGCTTCGCTCTGCCTACGGGTGAAACGTAATGAAGATGCCGAACAGGCAGCCCCTACGCTGTACGGAAATAGCAACCGATTATGCAGACGGATTCCTGCTCTTAGGTATCGCACGGCAGGAATTGGGAAAACCAGAAGAAGCACGCAAGGCACTGCTCCGTGCGAAGGAACTCGGTGACAAGCGCGCCGATGAATACCTTAAAAAGAGATAACTTTTGCAATGGAAATCATATCCTTCTGAGAGTATTATTTAATCTTGTATTTATTTAGTAACTTTGCAGTGTAAAAATTGACATTATAACATAGCTATAATATGTATAGAACAAAAACATGTGGCGAGCTAAGACTTGCCGACGTAGGAACCTCTGTCACCTTAGCAGGTTGGGTGCAGCGAATTAGAAAAATGGGAGGTATGACATTTATTGATCTCCGTGATCGTTATGGCATTACCCAACTTGTATTTAATAGTATCAAAAACAATTCACTATTCGATGAAGCAAATAAATTGGGGCGTGAATATTGTATTCAGATTATAGGAGAAGTAAGTGAACGAGAAAACAAGAATTCTAAAATAGATACTGGGGATATTGAGATTCTGGTAACTCAGTTTCAAGTGCTTTCACCATCATTAGTTCCACCTTTTACTATAGAAGACGAGACCGATGGAGGTGATGACATCCGCATGAAATATCGCTATTTAGATTTGCGAAGAACTGCTGTTCGGCGTAACATCGAATTGCGTCACCGTATGACTATTCTCATTAGAAATTTCCTCGATGCACAACAATTCATAGAGGTTGAAACACCTATATTAATCGGAAGTACACCTGAAGGAGCACGTGATTTCGTTGTACCTAGCCGCATGAATCCAGGCCAGTTCTACGCCTTGCCACAAAGTCCTCAAACATTGAAACAATTACTGATGGTTGCTGGATTCGATCGTTATTTTCAAATTGCGAAGTGTTTCCGCGATGAAGACCTCCGTGCTGATCGTCAGCCAGAATTCACGCAAATCGATTGTGAAATGAGCTTCGTCAACCAAGATGACGTCTTAGAATTATTTGAAAGCATGGCTCGCCATCTCTTTAAAGAAATTCGTGGTATTGATTTGCCACCTCTAGAACGGATGACCTGGAATGAAGCCATGAAACGTTTTGGCAGCGATAAGCCTGATTTGCGCTTCGGCATGGAATTTATTGAGCTTAAAGAGACTTTCTCTGGTAAAGGATCTTTCTCGGTTTTTGACGATGCACAATATATCGGTGGAATATGTGTACCAGGATGCGCACACTACAGCCGCAAACAATTAGATGAACTCACTGACTTCGTTAAACGTCCACAAATAGGAGCTAAAGGGCTTGTTTACATTAAATATAATGAAGACGGAAGCATCAAGAGTTCCATTGACAAATTTTATGGTGAAGAAGTTTTACGCCATGTACTCCAAAAAGCAAATGCCAAAGCAGGCGATTTAATGCTGATTCTTTCGGGCGACAAACCCAATAATACACGCATACAGTTGTGTGCGTTACGTTTAGAGATGGGTGATCGTCTCGGACTACGGAATAAAGACATATTTAAATGTTTGTGGATTATCGATTTCCCACTATTTGAATGGAGCGATGAAGAACAACGTCTTATGGCCACGCATCATCCATTCACCATGCCCAATCCTGATGACTTAGCATTGTTAGATAAGCACCCTGAGCAAGTGCGTGCTAAAGCTTATGACTTTGTTTGCAATGGAATAGAAGTCGGTGGAGGGTCGCTCCGAATTCATGACACCAAACTACAAGAAAAGATGTTCGAGGTATTGGGGTTCACAAAAGAGCGTGCTGAGGCACAATTTGGCTTCCTCATGAATGCTTTCAAATATGGTGCTCCCCCTCACGCAGGTTTGGCTTTCGGTTTAGACCGCTTTGTAAGCATCATGGCTGGTCTCGATTCTATCCGCGATTGCATTGCTTTCCCAAAGAACAACAGTGGGCGTGACGTCATGTTAGATGCTCCAGGCACACTCGATGACAAACAGTTAGAGGAGTTGCAAATTCGCTTAAATTTGAACACAAAAGATTGACATAGGTCAAAATCTATTGCGACGATTCCATCAAATCGCTATTTTTATGGTCATTATCACAACCATTTGAATAGAATTAAGTACTTTTGCAGCGTCGAATATCCATTTCATTTAGAATCGGTTTCGATAAAAAGCACAATAATTAATAGAGTCGATTATGACAGAAAAAAAAGCTACGTCAAAAGCTACGTCAAAAGCTACTGCACCAAAGAAAGTTGCAGTGAAGAAAGCTGCAGCACCGAAAAAAACGATTTCTGCGGCTCCCGTCTTGTATATCAATGCCGAAAGCGTAGGATTTCGGGCTGGTGATGTTTATCAGGCATTAGCTGCTGCAGGAAACGCACTTTCTGTTACCGAGATTGCAAAAAGCTGCAAACATTAGTGTTGAAGAAGCCTACTTAGGGATAGGTTGGCTCTTCAAAGAAGGAAAAAAATTAAAGATGAGAATAACTTGCTAACACTTGCATAATCATTCTCAAAAGTCTTATTCACAAAGGGGGAACTGTTGAAAGAAAGGCAGTTCCCCCTTTTAAATGTTTCGTTTTGGATTACCATCAAGAAATATTGCGCATTTTAACTGAAGCCGATAGCAATGGCCTCTCCGTTAAGAAAAATTGCCAAACACGTTTATAACGCGTGCAACAGCCTGTTTGCGCCCATCAGCTATGATAGTGTTTACAAAGCGGTGGTGCAAGATTTACTTACCAATGCGCGAAAACCTAATTCTCTGATTGTACGTACGGAGAAACGCGGAACCTACCGCATCAACACAGAAAATCCACTCTCAAGCCAATTATTGCTACAATTTAAAGCGCACGAAGAGGAAGAGAAAAACACAATTGAAACGGAAAAGGAGATTCCGCTTAGCCTTTTTCGACGATGTGATGCCCACGCACGATTAAAAGCAAAGCAGAGTACTATTTTTTTCTCACTGCCCAATGGCACTCGAATTAATAGACAGCCAGTGCCCCACTCCACCATGGGCTTCATTCACTCAGTATAAAATTGAATGAGCCGACGAATGGCGCGCTGGCAGACTGGACAAAATTCAGGATTTTTCATTGGTGCGCATGCGACAGTCCATCATAGGACGATAGACGCCATGCAAAGCATATCCTCCCCTTCATAAACACCAATACGCTGCTGATTTTTTGCCACTTGCGGCGTTGGGATGGGTATACGAGCAGGAAGCATGTCCTTCCATTTATCGCCAAAATGCACCAAAGTTGTGAGATTAGGTTCCCAAGGTTCCACGTCATGCGGATACATCGGTATTTGCTCGTTAGCATAGCCATACTCATCGGCTAATCCTGCAAAACTATGCCCAAACTCGTGCACCACCACGGGGCGCGTGAGCGGATGATGCGCCATCGAGAGGTTGTAGGAATTAAGAATGCCACCGCCGCCATAATGGGCCGTATTGACCAGCACAATGATGTGCTCATAGGGTATGCCAGCAAGTTGGTCGTGCAAATCTTTGAGATTAAGCGTAGTGAGATAGCGCTCGCTATAAAACGTGTCGAAATGGCTACTCAAAGCTGTCTGTTTCAAATGCCCTTTGAAGGAATACTGGTTCCGCTGTCTATCGATGGTGCTTGTACGGCCACAACCGAAAAAGCGATCTTTGAGGCTTTTTAAAAAGGTTCGTGGGCGAAAATAGCTTCCATCGAGCTTGTTGCATCGGCGATGAATGTGGGCATTTCGCTGGGCTGATAGCCCTCGGCAATAAATGCAATATGAATGCAACGCGACGTGTCTTTTGGCGACAGCAGTTGCACAAATGGTGTGCGATGGTGCTCGCCGATGTGGCGAATGAGAATATCGGTAGGCACTACTTGATGGGTGAAGGTAGCCATCACCGCTCGACGATTATTATAGAGTTCAAGGGTGATATCAACCGTATCCTTGGGCATAGGCACGAGAAACACGTTTTCAAAACTGCGTGCCGTGTGCTGCGGTTCGTCATAGCTGAGCCACTCTTGGAACAGCGTAGAGAACGACTGCCGATAAATCTCCTTTCTGGTAGCATGATGGCGCACAATGATTTGCCCATTGCCTTCAACAGGAACTTCGGCAAGCCGTTGCCGCTTGCCATACCAGCGAGGGGAGCTATTGAGTTTGTCGAGTGTGATGCGCTGTTGGTGCACATCGCCCGAGAACGTGTAATCGATGCGCAGCGTGGCATCGTCGAAATAATCATTAAACTGCTGTGCATGGACTTGCAGCCCCAGCACGCAAACCAAAAAGAGTAGAATTTTCTTCATTTGCTATGTAGTTCTGTTAACAATTCTGTCACGTAGGAGCGTTGCCAATCGGCCTCGTGCAGCCGCTCGCCACCATATTCCAACACGTCGATATCCATCTCTATGCAGTGGGCTGCACGTTTCTCTCGCGTGTTGCCACATTGTGTTTCAATCGCTTTAAGTCGCATTTGCAATGCTGGCAAGGAGAGCAACGTGACTCCCATGGCAAGGCAATTCAAAAAATCAGCCGAGTGCATGCCGATGGGCGTCGTCAGCCGCGACGAAGAGAAAACGACATCGCCCAGAAGCACGCTCAAGAGCGCTTGTGCCTGCTGCATATTTGCATGGCGATGATGGTTGGTTCCTAAAGCCAAAATGAGCGGTTGTTTCGTCGACATGGTGCAAAACTACTAATATTTGATAAAAGAAATCGGCTTTTATGGTTTTTTTTTCCATTATGCGTAATTTTGCGCCATGACAAAAAAATGCATTCTCCTCCTTTCACTCCTCCTCTCCCTGCATTTGCAAGCACAAATGCGCTGGAATTCGGTTTATCAGAGTTACATCGATCAATATAAAAAAACTTGGCCATCGAAGAGATGTTGCGCTACAACATCCCCGCCAGCATCACTCTGGCGCAAGGCCTCTTTGAGAGCGGAGCTGGGCGCAGCGAGCTTTCTATCAAAGGCAACAACCACTTTGGCATTAAGTGTCACAACTGGACAGGCCCCACCGTTTATCACAACGACGACGCGGCCAACGAGTGTTTTCGCTCCTATGACAACGCGCTGCAGAGCTACGAGGACCACAGCCGCTTTTTAAAGCAAAATGGCCGCTACAGCAGCCTCTTTCAACTCGACCGCACCGACTACAAAGGATGGGCACGCGGGCTGAAGGCTGCCGGATATGCCACCAACCCACGCTATGCCGACAAGCTCATCGAACTCATCGAGCTCTATAAGCTCTACACCCTCGACCAGGCCACAAGCTATGACAAATTCATGGCCAAGCGAGGCGGAACCGATAAGCCGGCCAGCAACGGCATGTTGTTGCACCCCATACACCTTTATAATAAGAACTACTACATCATTGCTCGACCGGGAGACACCTTCAAGAGCATCGGAGAAGAAATCCACATCTCCTATCGAAAGATTGCAAAATACAACGAGCGCAACAAGGACGATGTGATAACGCCTGGCGAGGTGATTTATCTGAAAAAGAAGCAGAAACACGCCGAAAAACGCTACAAAGGCATCTACCACACCATTCAGCCTGGAGAAAGCATGTATGCCATCGCACAGCACTATGGCATACGCCTCAAGAGCCTCTACAAGCTCAACAACCTCTCGCCCGACTATCAAATTCAGGCTGGAACGCTACTCCGCCTCTATTAAAAAGTGTGCGGCGTACCCTACGCCGCATAGAACTGACCGAAAAAGTGTGCGGCGTACCCTACGCCGCAAAGAACTGGCTCAAAAAGTGTGCGGCGTACCCTACGCCGCATAGAACTGACCAAAAGAGTGTGCGGCGTACCCTACGCCGCACAGAACTAACCGAAATAGTGTGCGGCGTACCCTACGCCGCGAAGAACTGGCCAAAAGAGTGTGCGGCGTACCCTACGCCGCATAGAACTGGCCGAAAGAGTGTGCGGCGTACCCTACGCCGCACACTTTTTGTGGCATAGTTCTTGCATAATACCATTCGTCGGCGAATCTAATTCAAAGATACACCTAAAAAATTAGTTTTTAAAAATTTATTATGATGCAATCTAACTCTTTACCCCGCTTTATTGCGGTTGAGGTCGGGAACACTCGCCTCACAGCTCCTCTCCACATGGAGCTCCAACAACAATTGTATGCCTTAATGGCTGCGTGTGACAAAACCAAATTGCAGCTCGACGAAACGCTCGTGAAAGCCTGGAAAGCCGCCATCGACGTGGAACTCGAAATCAACAAGGTGGAGTCGGCATCGCTCATCACCAAACGCTTGAGCGAACTCGACGACGTGCGCGACAAGTACATCACCCACTTCTTTGGCATGCTGCGTCAACTGCAACAATCACCCGTGAAAGCCCAAAAAGAAAATGCCGAAAAGGTCTACTACGCCCTGCAAAACTATGCTGGCATTCAGAGCGAATCCTATGACACCGAAACGGCACACATCGACGGACTGCTGCACGACGTTGAGAAATTTGCCACCGAGGTTGCCGCACTCAATTTGGCCGACACCATCACTGAGCTCAAAGGCGTGCACAAAACCTTTAAGGAGCTGAGCCTGCAACGCGTGGGCGACGCTGTGGCCACCGACCTGCCCACCTCGAAAAAAAGCACGGCACCAGCACCGTCAAACCCAAAACAACCACCAACGAAAGCCCATCGGCAGGCAACATGGGCGAAGCAACGGTGACCCCAAAGGGCTGACGGAAGCCAAAAACCCAACTGACGATGTGGCAGAACTGACAGAACCGACAACTTGTCACACTGACAACATCGCAACCCCTCTGACAGCAGGAATGTTTCGCATATTCCTGCTGTCGTTCGCTTAAAAAGCAGAAAAATGCAAGCTCCACCTTACAAAAAAACAACCTAAAAAAAGTTTGGCGTCTTTTTCATAAATGTGTATATTTGCAACAAATTAAATAAAACAATATAAAACATTTTTTTATACACCTAAGCTACTATGAGCGAGAAAAGAGTTTATACGTTTGGCAACGGCAAAGCTGAGGGAAGAGCAGACATGAGAAATCTGCTCGGCGGAAAAAGGCGCCAACTTAGCCGAAATGAATTTGATTGGCATTCCTGTCCCTCCAGGATTTACCATCACAACAGATGTCTGCAATGAGTATTTCGAAAAAGGAAAAGAAAAAAAGTTGTCGCACTATTAAAAAAACGAAGTCGAACAGGCCGTAAAGCATGTTGAAGGCCCTCATGAAATCGAAGTTCGGCGACGTCGAAAAATCCTTTATTGGTAAGCGTTCGATCGGGCGCGCGAGCCAGTATGCCAGGCATGATGGACACCATCCTCAACCTCGGCTTGAACGATGAAGTCGTTGAAGGGCTTGCACGCAAGACGGGCAACGAACGATTTGCCTACGACAGCTACCGCCGCTTCGTGCAAATGTATGGCGACGTTGTCCTGGGCATGAAACCCGTGAACAAAGAGGATATCGATCCCTTCGAAGCCATCATCATTGAGGTGAAAGGCATGCGCGGCATCTCGCTTGACAACGAAATGAATGTCGACGAGCTCAAACTGCTGGTGAAACGCTTCAAAGAGGCCATCAAACAGCAAACAGGAAAAAGACTTCCCCACCGACCCCATGGAACAATTATGGGGAGCTATCTGCGCCGTGTTCGACTCGTGGATGAACGAGCGTGCCATTCTCTATCGCAAGATGGAAGGAATCCCAGCAGAATGGGGAACAGCTGTTAGCGTTATGGCTATGGTCTTTGGAAATATGGGCAATACATCTGCAACGGGCGTTTGTTTCAGTCGTGATGCAGCAACAGGCGAAAATATCTTCAATGGCGAGTATTTGGTTAATGCTCAAGGAGAAGACGTGGTAGCAGGCATACGAACACCACAGCAAATCACCAAAGAAGGTTCCATTCGCTGGGCACAACTGCAAGGAATCGACGAAGAAATTCGTGCAACAAAAATATCCTTCAATGGAAGAAACGATGCCCGAGATTTTTTTGCACAACTCGACAATATTCAAGCAAAACTCGAACGCCATTATCACGACATGCAAGACATGGAATTTACTGTGCAGGAAGGCCACTTGTGGTTTTTACAAACCCGTAATGGTAAGCGCACAGGTACGGCTATGGTAAAGATAGCAATGGACTTATTGCATGAAGGCGAAATCGATGAAAAGACAGCTTTGGAACGCTGTGAGCCCAATAAATTAGATGAATTGCTCCACCCTGTATTCGACAAAGAAGCATTGGCAAAAAGCTAAAAACCTTGACGCGTGGTTTGCCCGCCAGTCCGGGTGCAGCCTGCGGTCAGGTGGTGTTCTTTGCTGACGATGCAGAACGCTGGCACGAAGAGGGTAAGCAAGTGGTGATGGTGCGCATAGAAACCAGCCCTGAAGATTTAGCAGGTATGAGTGCTGCTGAGGGAATTCTAACAGCACGAGGTGGCATGACGAGTCATGCTGCTGTGGTTGCACGTGGCATGGGCAAATGTTGTGTCAGCGGTGCTGGAGCACTCAACATCAACTACAAAGCACGCACAGCCGAAATCGATGGTAACATCATTCATGAGGGTGATTATCTCTCGATTAATGGCTCTACAGGTGAAATTTATTTGGGAGAAGTAACGACAAAGCCTGCCGAAGTAACGGGAGATTTTGCACAACTCATGGATTTATGCCATAAGTATAGTCGTCTCAAAGTACGAACCAACGCCGACACACCACATGACGCTGAGGTAGCACGCAACTTTGGTGCAGAGGGTATTGGCTTTGTGCCGCACAGAACACATGTTCTTTGAGAACGAGAAAAATCAAAGCAATGCGCGAAATGATTCTTGCCGACAGCAAGGAAGGGCGTGAGCGTGCACTCGAAAAGTTGCTCCCCTATCAGCGGCAAGACTTCTATGGCATTTTAAAAGCTATGGATGGCTATCCCGTAAACGTACGTCTCTTAGATCCTCCACTTCATGAATTCGTACCTCATGATTTAGAAGGTCAACGCATCATGGCTGAGGAAATGGGTGTTTCTATAGAAGAAATTCAGCGCCGTGTCAATTCGCTGAGCGAACACAACCCCATGCTGGGTCATCGTGGCTGTCGCTTGGGAAACACCTATCCAGAGATTACAGCAATGCAGACACGTGCCATCTTAGGCGCAGCCATCGACTTGAAAAAGGAAGGCTATAATCCGAAACCCGAGATTATGGTGCCATTGATAGGTATTGTTGATGAGTTTGATGCGCAAGAAGAAGTCATTCGTGCTACAGCAAAAGATTTGTTTGAAAAAGAAGGTATAGAAATTCCATTCAAAGTTGGAACAATGATTGAAATTCCTCGCGCAGCCTTAACAGCAGAAAACATTGCCAAAAAAGCCGAGTACTTTAGCTTTGGGACAAACGACCTCACGCAGATGACCTTCGGATACAGTCGTGACGACATTGCCAGCTTCTTACCTGTTTACTTGGAAAAGAAGATTCTAAAGGTCGACCCCTTCCAAGTGTTAGACCAAACGGGTGTTGGGCAACTGGTAGAGATGGCTGTAAAGAAAGGTCGCTCTACTCGCCCCGACCTCAAGTGCGGCATCTGTGGTGAGCATGGTGGTGAGCCCAGTTCGGTGAAATTCTGCCATCGTGTCGGCCTTGACTATGTCAGCTGCTCCCCTTTCCGTGTACCTATTGCACGCTTAGCGGCGGCACAAGCAGCTGTTGAGGACAAGTAATCATATTTGTTTCATCACTATAACCTGGTGGGATACCATATTACATAAAGGTATTCCACCAGTTTTTTTATGAATATTATCACCATCGTCTTAACAGCTCTCGTTGCAATAGAACACCCCTATATTATGTATTTAGAGACGATTGCCACCGATAGCACAATGACTTCGCGCACACTCGGTTTGCCACGCGAAACGCCGAGAGACAAAAATATTGCAAACATTGTTGAAAATCAAGAAGCACACAATGCACTACTGGCCGTTCTCATCTTCGTTGCCCTATGCGTGCAAGACTTGTTTTTGACTACGCTTACTTCTATGGTTCATCATCTCAGTCGCAGTATTCGGCAGGCTCACAAGCAATCCTAAAATTATCTTCAAACAAGGAGGTTTGGCTCTTCTTGCATTCATTGCCAGCCTTCTTTAAGCAGAATTTATGGCTTCGGGCGCACCCTGAAATCTTGCTGCAGGGTGTAAAACCTCGTTCAGGGCGCACCCGAAACCTTGCTGCAAGGTGCAAAACGTGTTCGGGCGCGCCCGAAGCCTTGCTGCAAGGATGTAAAACTCGTTCGGGTGCGCCCGAAGCCTTGTTGTAGGATGAAAAACGTGTTCGGGCGCGCCCGAACACGTTTTTGCACGAATGTAACTGAGAAACAGACTACTCAGGACACGCTTACAAAATGCAATTTGCTGCCATGTGAAAATTACACAGCGTTATTTAAGATGGTTTGAATGAAAAAGGGGCTTAATCCATCTTCATTGCCTTTACCATCGATAGAAAATGTCGATGCACCGTGGTATCAGTAAGTAATTCTGGATGGAAAGCCGTCACAAGTTGATTGCCCTGTTGGGCTGCCACAATGTGCCCATCAACAGTAGCAAGCACTTCGGCGTCATTTCCAACCTTACTAATATAAGGTGCACGGATGAATGACATGGGAATAGTTTGTCCTGCGAAATTATCTTCGGTGAAGAAACTACCTGTTTGACGCCCATAAGCATTACGCTTCACTGTGATGTCCATTGTCCCCAGCCGCTCACGCTCATCATTCTCCACATACTGGGCCAAAAGTATGAGTCCTGCACAAGTGCCAAACACTGGCAACCCATTGCAAATGTCCTGTCGCAATGCATCAAGTAGATGCAACTCTTTCAATAGTTTTGATTGCACAGTACTCTCGCCACCTGGAAGAATTAATCCATCTTTTGATTGCTTCCAATCGGTAGCCTGCCTCACCTCAAAGCTCTCGACCCCCAATGTCTGTAACATTTTTCGATGCTCAGCAAAAGCTCCTTGTAAAGCTAATACGGCTATTCTCATTTGCCTCGCTCTGCCATTAAAAGTTCTATTTCATGTTCGTTGATGCCAACCATAGCCTCGCCAAGATCCCTCACTGAGCGCAGCTATTAATGCTGAATCCTGATAATTTGTAACAGCTTTCACAATGGCAGCTGCGCGCTTAGCTGGATTTCCGCTCTTGAAGATGCCACTACCCACAAATACGCCTTCAGCACCTAATTGCATCATGAGCGCAGCATCAGCAGGCGTTGCGACTCCACCTGCAGCAAAGTTTACTACAGGAAGCTTGGCATTATCATGCACGTAGCACACTAACTCATAAGGTACCTGCAATTGTTTTGCTGCTTCATAAAGTTCGTCGGCGGCCATGCTTGATATACGGCGAATTTCACTTTGCATTGCACGCATGTGGGTTACCGCCTGAATAATATCACCTGTTCCTGGTTCACCCTTTGTACGAATCATTGTTGCACCTTCAGCTATACGGCGCAATGCTTCTCCAAGATTCTTTGCACCGCAGACAAAAGGAACCTTAAATTGGGTCTTGTCGATGTGGTAAACACCATCGGCCGGAGACAACACTTCGCTCTCATCAATATAATCAATATCGATAGCCTGCAACACTTGTGCCTCTACGAAATGACCAATACGGCACTTCGCCATGACGGGAATAGACACCGAAGCTTGAATTCCTTTAATCATCCGAGGATCACTCATACGCGAGACTCCTCCTGCTGCTCGAATATCAGCAGGGATTCGCTCTAAAGCCATCACGGCACATGCACCAGCTTGCTCAGCAATCTTAGCTTGCTCAGGAGTGGTGACATCCATAATAACTCCGCCTTTTTAGCATCTGTGCTAAATTACGATTCAACTCTTGTTGGTTAACTTCTTTCATGTTTCTTATTATAATATTTAATTTACTAATCTAATGAGTGGCATTCATCATACACTGAATTTCAGAATGCACATACCAAAAAGCTGGAATATTGACATATAATGCCGCATCACGCCTAAGTTGTAGCTCTACCATTACATTTGTCATCAAATCACAAGCTTTGACATTGCACTCTTGGAGCTGACAACAATCAAAGGCATGTGCTGGCAAGAAGACGCCCGTAAGTTTATCCTCTGAAGCAAAAATTTACAGCCACAAGCAGTTTATCATACTTTGTGTGACGAATAAAAGCATACTCAGTATGCACATCAAAATCATTGCGATTAAAATTAGCATACATCAGATCAAAAACTCCCCTTCCTGAATAACTTCTTCCTCTGCTGCTATTCGTAATAACTTCTCATAACATTTTTGCAATTGCAGTTCGGCTGATGTAAGCTGTTGTGGAACAGCCTGTGCCCGCTGAAGTGTGTCTAATGCCCAATAATCAAAAATGGTTGTACGCCCATCAATACCGCTAAACCCTTCTTTATCCATTCCACGCTCACCATACTCTTGCCCAAAATAAAGCATAAAGGGATTTGTTCGCAATAGCAGAGCTATAGTAGCAGCAGGCAATGCTCGCTGCCCATCGTGAGCAAAAAAGTCACTGGCCACGCGTTGCTCATCATGATTTTCTAAGAAATAAAGCATATGAGTATGGATGTCATCGGTTGCTTGCCAAACTTTTGTGATAGCTGTAGCATCACATTCACCACGTACTACACTCCGCAAGCAATCATACATGCCTACCTTATCATAGAGATAGTCAAAGCCACTTTGGAGATAAAGCCTATACAACGAGGGATTGTATACCTCGCCAATAAACACTATATGCGGAAAACGTTGTTTCACTGCAGATGTTGCATATTGCCAAAAAGCCGCAGGAACCATCTCTGCCATATCACATCGAAATGCATCGATGCCTTTTGAAGCCCAGAACAATAGGATATCGAGCATCATCATCCATGTACGAGGCATCGGTGAAAAATGCTCACTACACCCACCTGCATCACAATAATCGACACCATAGTTGAGTTTAATGGTTTCATACCAGTCATTTCTCTGTGGTGTTGCATTAAAACAATCATTTCCCGTAGCCTTTGCTGGTTGCTCTACATAAGAAGAATGTTTTACAATATTCTCCAAATTAAGAGGCTTTCCCCAACAATAATAGAAGTTGTTCTGCACAGAGAAATGCTTACTGACATCGTCTTCCTCACCCAAATCATGTATACCTGCAGGCTTTGCAATCGATTGATACTCCCGCGCTACATGATTAGGAACAAAATCCATAATTACTTTTAAGCCAGCGGTATGTGTACGATTTATTAGAGCTTCCCATTCTTGCATACGACACAGAACATTATCAGCTAAGTCAGGATCAACATCATAATAATCGGCCACAGCATAAGGCGATCCTGCCCTTCCCTTCACAACGTCTGCATGTTGCTGAGGTATATTAAAATCGCTATAATCAGTTTGAGTAGCATGCCGCAACACACCCGTATACCAAATATGAGAAAAGCCTTGTAAACTGAGTCGTTTTAATCGGTCTAAGGTAAAAGACGAAAACTTTCCACAACCATTTTCGGCAATCGAACCAAACTCCTTGCGAGTCTGATTACGATTGCCGAAAAGACGTGGTAATACTTGATAAACAAGGAGTTTATTCTGCATTACACCAGACCATGAGCATTAACTCCTTTGCTAATACGGGCTATCATGCCCTGCAACGCCTTACCTGGTCCACATTCAACAAACTCTGTCGCGCCCATTGTAATCATCTCTTGTACGCTGGCTGTCCAACGAACAGAACTTGTTAATTGAGCGATTAAGTTTGCTTTAATCTCAGCAGCATCGATATGTGCCTTTGCATCCACATTTTGTATGATAGGACATTTTGGAGTGTGAAAGTCTACTTTTTCTATAGCTGCTTGCAACTCATCTTTTGCAGGTTGCATCAAGGGAGAATGAAATGCTCCACTAACATTCAATGGCAATGCACGTTTTGCACCAACTTCTTTCAATTTTTCACAAGCTGCATTCACTGCATCGACATTCCCTGAGATAACTAATTGCCCTGGACAATTAAAGTTTGCCGCAACAACAATATTCCCAGTACTGCTCACCTCTTGACAAATAGCTTCAACCTTCTCATCTGGCAGGCCTATGATTGCAGCCATAGTACCAGGATTCTTCTCACATGCTTTCTGCATTGCATTAGCACGTGAAGCAACTAAACATAGACCATCTTCAAAGTTCAAAGCACCAGCAGCCACCAAGGCTGAGAATTCTCCCAAAGAATGTCCTGCAACCATTGCTGCGTCAAAAGCACTACCTAAGCACAATGCTTGAATAACGCTATGCAAGAAAACAGCTGGCTGCGTAACCTTTGTTTCTTAAGCTGCTCATCGGTTCCTGCAAACATGATATCGGTTATCTTAAAACCTAAAAGTTCATTAGCCTTATCAAACAATTCTTTAGCTTTTAGGATTTGTTTCATAAAGCTCTTTTTCCCATACCAACAAATTGGGCTCCTTGCCCTGGAAACACAAATGCTTTTCATATCTTTATTATTATTGATTTTAATTGATTGCACAAAAGTACAAAAAAAGCAGACATTAAAGCATTGAACACAAAAAAATCCTGAGAACCAATAATAGGTCCCTGGGATAGATATAGATTTGCTTTTACAGTGCAATACTGAATAATTTGCTTATTCCGCTGCCGATTCCTCAACAACTTCGACAACTTCTTTCTCAGCCGGAACTACCTCAGGTGCATTTTTCTGCAACTACTATCACAGGGACTCTAACTTCAACATCCTTGTGGAAATGAATAGTAGCCTCACCTTCTCCAACTTTCTTAATATCACGCATAGTTATAATCTTACGATCAACATCTATGCCCTTTTTAGCCAATTCTTCAGCAACAATAGCTGCATTTACAGAACCATACAATGCTCCTGTTGCACTTACCTTTGCTGTAATAGTTAAAACAACGCCATCAAGTTTAGCACCTCGCTTCTCTGCTTCTGCCTTAATTGCTGCTAACTTATGCGCCTTCTGTTTCAAATCCTCAGCTAAGACTTTTTTCGCCGAGGCGGAAGCTATAACTGCTTTCCCTGTAGGTATAAGGAAGTTGCGACCATAACCGCCTTTTACATTTACAATATCATTCTTGTATCCAAGTCCGATAATATCTTCTTTTAAAATAATCTCCATACCAATGAGTCCTCCTTAATTATTTCATCAAATCGGTTACATAAGGGAGCAATGCAATTTGGCGTGCGCGCTTAACTGCCTGCGCTACACGACGCTGATACTTCAAAGAAGTACCTGTAATACGACGTGGTAAAATCTTACCTTGCTCATTCAAGAACTTTTTCAAAAATTCAGGATCTTTATAGTCAATAAACTTAATCCCACTCTTCTTAAAACGACAATACTTCTTCTTACGTGTCTCAATTGAAGGAGCTGTCAAATAACGGATTTCTGATTTCTTTTGTTCTGACATAATTAAGCCTCCGCCTTTTTTGCATATTTACTTCTACGCTTTTCTGCATACTGAGCCGCATACTTATCTAAGCGTGTTGTCATGTAACGAATCACTCTCTCATCACGGCGATAGCCTGTTTCGAGTGTATTTACAATTGTTGGTTCGCCCTTGAATTCTATTAGACAATAGAATCCTGTAGACTTCTTGTCAATGGCATAGGCCATTTTTTTCAGTCCCCAAGCCTCTTCATTCAGAATCTCTGCACCATTATCGGTTAGTAGACTCTTGAATTTAGCGACCGTTTCCTTCATCTGTTCATCAGACAAAAACGGGAGTTAAAATGAAAAACGGTTTTCGTATTGATTCATACTAAACTAAATTGAATTAATTAATTATATACATAAAACACATTAGAGATATCGCAGAAAAAAACAGCTAAAGCCTCTAAATGCGCTGCAAAAAGTACAGCCTTTTTGCGACATAAACAAATTTTTTTGTAACTTTGTCGAGAAATACATATATATATGAAACGACATAGATTATATCAGCTTCGACTTCTCTACGGGAAGATTAGTCTACCTCTTGTTTATATAGGAGTGCTACTCCTCACTTCGACAAGGATTTCATTTTTACAACACAACAACTCCCTACTCATATTAGGGCTTAGTTTCAATTATCACAGGGACTGCTGGTTACTTCTATAGTTGCACACAACAAAATTAACCATCAAGCATGGTGCTTTCGATAAAAGCATGGTTTTTACTTTGTAACATTGCCTACATTATGACATAAAAAAGGCCATTTCATGCGGTGAAATGGCCTTTTTCATATATACTAATCCTCCTCAGGCGTAATTAACTTATAACCTTTACCATGGATATTGATAATCTCGATTTGGGGATCATCCTTTAGATGCTTGCGCAACTTTGTGATATAAACATCCATTGAACGTGCATTAAAATAATTATCATCTATCCAAATCGTCTTCAAAGCATAATCACGCTGAAGAATTTCATTGGCATGTGAACAAAGCAATGCTAACAACTCATTTTTCCTTGGTCGTTAGTTTTGTTTGCTTTTTCTCCAATAACCAACAGCTGCTTTTTGCGTGTCGAAAAGTAAACTCACCAATATGATAGAGTGTGTTCTCTTTACTCTTTTTACCATGCACACGACGCAAGATAGCTTCTATTCTAAACACAAGCTCTTCCATAGAGAAAGGCTTTGTGATATAGTCATCAGCACCTATTTTAAATCCTTCTAATATATCTTCTTTTAACGTTTTCGCCGTCAAAAAGATGATAGGCACCTCAGAATTAGCTTGTCTGATTTCTTGCGCAAGTGTAAAACCATCTTTTTAGGCATCATCACATCAAGCACACAAATATCAAACTTATTCTTCATAAACTCTCTATACCCAACCTCACCATCTGGACAGAGTGTTGCAGAAAAGTCTTTCGCTTGTAAATACTCGCGTAACAACATACCTAAATTTTCATCGTCTTCACACAATAAAATTTTCAATTTGTCTTCCATAACTCTTTTCTTTAATATTTAATTTACTTACTGGATTCCTCTATGATGCCAAAAAAATGGTAATTTAATGGTGAAACAGGTTCCCACGCCATATTCACTATCTACTTGAATAGTGCCACCATGTAAATCGACCATCTTTTTGACATACGCTAAACCTAATCCAAATCCCTTCACATCGTGAACATTACCTGTATGGACACGATAAAAATTTGTCAAATATCTTTTTTAAATTATCTTTCTTAATTCCTAACCCTGTATCACGGACTGATAAGCAGACATTATTCCCTTCATTCCATGTATGTAGATAAATATCTATAGGCTCGATTCGCCTTTTTTTATATTTTTACAGCATTATCCAAAAAGATTAAAAATTATATTTTTGGAAATGCATCTCATCGACATATATTTCAGAATCTACAGCTTCTATGTTTATATACACTTTTTCCCCCTGTATGTTCAACGCGCAAGGTAAAAGAATGACCAATGCTTTCTATCATTTCATTTAAGTCAATTCGCTTTTTGCTTCAGCACAGCCTTCTTACGGTCATACATACTCATCTGTAGCACTTTTTTTCCACTAAGAAACGGAGGCGACGGCTTTCATCGTTAATCACACCACCCAAATGTGAAAGCATCGCTTCATTTTTTGCAACACTACGATCATTCAGCATTTGCGCAGCAAGTGAAATACTAGCAATAGGCGTCTTTAGCTCATGCGTCATATTATTGATAAAATCGTTCTTAATTTCACTATAACGTTTTGAGCGGAAAATGATAACAATGGTAAAAATAAATGTAACCAAAAGCACCAACGTAAAGACTATACTGGGAATCATAAAACGTACACTCGAAAATATATAATGATTCATATCTGGGAAATGGATACGGACAACTCCCATTTTTTTGATTGTGGATCATTACGAAACAGCATTTGTGAATAAGAGTATTCCTCACCATCATCAGAATAATCAGGACATCGATATACCTCACGCCCATCTTGTGTTAATACTGTAAAATGATAAGGTATGTTGATACCATTATTCATCAATTCTGCTTTTTAAATCCCTGATCCAGAAGTTTAAAAATTCACACGTTCCTTCAAAGGTTTATCTGAGGCAGAATACAAGATAGAATAAACTACTTCGTCTAAAAGCGCCTTCTGATAAACATAACGATTTTTTATTATTTCTTGTAACGACTTTGATGCCTCTGAAATAGAATTCTTATCAGATTTAAGTATCATTGCCTTAGGCATAGAAGATGGCTTTTACGGCAATCGTTTTTCAATTCGAAAGAAGAATATATAGTTCCATCCTTGCCTATAGTGGCATACTGATGACTTTGTTGAACCGTCCCGTCATTGGGTTGGCCAGACCGCGTACCCATTGAATCAACTGAAAAAGAACGACGTTCTGACTCCCTTACATCTTTTTTTCTAAATAGCGTAGAGTCTCATTCAATTCTAAATTCCGGGATGCCTGATAAAGCGCACGATTGACAGATTCATCGAATTGTTCTTTTTTTCATCTTTGCCATCTCTTGTATATAGCGTAGCTGTAGAAATAACAATCCCATAAACGAAAGCCCCATTATAACGGCTATAGTCCATATCGTTCTTTTCTTCATAGTGACAAAGATAACGATTTTTATTTCTGATTAACAATTAATTGTTAACAATATTGCAGGAATTAACTTTTTTTATCAAGATAAGTACTATTTAATTATATATACAAAAAAATAGGCGAGCCATATAACTCGCCTATTCTATATAAAACAACTATCTATTCTGCTTTTTTTCTACCAATTCTTTTTCGTGGGCTGCAATCAAAGTCGCCTGAAGTTCTGCGGGAACAAGCTCATAACTTGCAAACTTTGTTGTGAAAGAGGCTCGTCCTCCTGTCAAAGAACTTAACGAAATGCTATAGTTACTGAGTTCTTTTTAGAGGTATTTTAGCTTGTAGTTTCTGGTAACCAGCTTCAGTGTCCATCCCTACAATCAAAGCTCTTCTTCCTTGCAAATCACTCATAACATCACCCATAAAATCAGCAGGCACATACACCTCTAAGTCATAAATGGGTTCAAGAATCTTTGGTCCAGCCTCTTTGAAAGCATCAGAGAAGGCATGGCGTGCTGCCAACATAAAAGAAAGCTCATTACTATCAACAGGATGCATCTTACCATCAACCACTACAACGCGTACATCCCGCGCATAACTTCCTGTTAGTGGGCCATGTTCCATACAATCCATTACACCTTTTAATATAGCAGGCATGAAACGAGAATCAATAGCACCACCAACAACAGAATTGATAAATACGAGGCGCCCCCCCCACTCCAAGTCAATAACTTCTTTACCTTTAAGGGTAACTTTAAATTCTTGCCCATTAAAATTATAAGTAGTAGGATCGACCATTCCTTCAGCATAAGGTTCAATGATAAGCTGTACCTCACCAAATTGTCCGGCACCACCACTTTGCTTCTTATGGCGGTATAGCGCCTTTGCTTTTTGGAAATAGTTTCTCGATATGGAATTCTGGGCTCTGCAAAGATTACTTGCAGCTTCTCGTTGTTTTCTAAGCGCCATTTCAATGTGCGCAGATGGAACTCACCTTGTCCGTGTACAATGATTTGTCGCAACTCTTTACTCTGTTCTAATACCCAAGTTGGATCCTCTTGACTCATGCGTTGAATGGCAGCAACCAGCTTTTTCAGTATCTTGGCTGTTAACAGCTTTCACCGCACGACTATACTTCGAATTGGGATATTTTTATAAAATTATAATGCCAGTCACAGTCTTTTTTTCATTCAAAGCATTTCCCGTCTTTACATCCTTCAATTTCACAGTGCAACCAATATCACCCGCTTGCAAGCTGTCAACAGGTAACCGAGTGGCACCTGCACAAACATAAATCTGTCCAATGCGCTCCTTACTTCCACGGTCAACATTCGTTAAATCCATTCCGGCAGATATGGTTCCACTCATCACTTTGAAATAACAAACTTCTCCTATATGCGGTTCCATTCCCGTTTTAAAGAAGTACAGACTTGTTGGACCAGAAGCAACAGGAACGACTTCCTCACCACGAGAATTATGCGGGACAGGCATTTCGTTTACAAAAGGAACAACATTACCCAAGAATTCCATCAGACGTTGAACTCCCATATCTTTTCCTGCACAAACACAGAATACAGGGAAAATGCCTCGTGTAACTAACCCTTTGCGGATGCCTTCGCGCATTTCATCTTCAGAAAGTGCTTCTGACTCAAAGAATTTCTCCATCAACACTTCATCATGCTCTGCGGAAGCTTCAACTAAAAGCCTTATGCCAGGCTAAAAGCTTTAGGCATTTCCTCTGAAGGAATATCCTCTATGATGGGCGTACCACCTTCTGCCTTCCAGGAGTACTTCTTCATCACAAGCACATCAATTAGAGAATGAAAATCAGGACCTGTTTGCAAAGGATACTGAACAAGAACACATTTCTTTCCATAGATTTCTTGCATAGATGTGAAAATCGCATCAAAATCACATTTATCACTATCTAATTGATTAATTAAGAATATAACTGGTTTTTTAATTTTTTTCTGTATATCGGAAATTGTTCTGTGTCCCTACTTCTAGTCCATACTGCCCATTAATCAATATAACAGCTTGGTCTGTAACATTTAACGATGTAATTACCCCACCAACAAAGTCATCACTGCCAGGACAATCAATGATATTCAGTTTCTTGTGGTTCCATTCGACATGCGTGACCGTCGGAAAAACAGAATACCCATACTCCAATTCTACTGGGAAATAGTCGCTTACCGTATTCTTAGTAGCAATACTACCTCTACGTTTAATAACACCTGCTTCAAACAACATGCACTCGGCCAAAGTTGTTTTACCACTACCCGAACTTCCGAGTAGAGCCACATTTTTGATTTCACTCGTTTGATAAACCTTCATACACAAATTAGATTTAAAAAATTTATAAATTGTTTTGCCGTTAGGATGCAAGATAAACTTGCACTTTCATGGCCCTAAGGTAGAAAAAATATTATATTCCGCAAAAGATTTGAGTAAAAAAATGTACTTTTGCTACAAAATATACATATGCAAGGTTTATATATCCACATCCCATTCTGCACTAATCGCTGTATTTATTGCAATTTTTACAGCACAACAAACCAACAACTACAACAGCAGTACATTGATTCGATATGCAAAGAGCTACAACTAAGAGCTAAAGAAGCACAACATATCTCTACGATATACATTGGAGGAGGAACTCCAAGCATATTAACTTTTGAGCAGTTAAATCAGCTCTTCACTACAATTGAAAATTTATGGGGAAAAAGAATGGACTGAAGTTACACTCGAATGCAATCCAGACGACCTTACTTTTTACTTTCATAGAAAAAGCTTATGACACTTCCTGTAAACAGAATAAGTATGGGAGTACAAACCTTTGATAATAATCTATTACAATTTCTCCACCGCAGACACACTGCTCAGCAAGCTATTGATGCAATTGAAATGCTGCATGAAGCAAAACTCCACAATATCAGCCTCGACCTAATATTCGGATTGCCAAATCAAACATTGAAACTATGGGACAATGATATCAATCAAGCTTTGCAATGTAATGTCCCACATATTTCAGCCTATAGTTTAATGTACGAAGAAGGGACACCACTAACAAAAATGCGTAATAGCGGAAAGATACATGAGATTAACGATGGATTGAGCCAATCCATGTACGCTTTGTTGTGCCAAAAGCTCAAGACTGCAGGATATGAGCACTATGAAATCAGTAACTTTTGTAAGCCACATCACCGCAGCCAACATAATAGTAGCTATTGGCATGAAATTCCTTATATTGGAATAGGTGCTGCAGCCCATAGTTATGATGGGAGGCACCGCAAGTGGAATATTGCAAATATCACGCAATATATGATTGCTATTGCACATAAACAATTGCCTCAGACAATTGAGAACTTAGATATTTATACTCGTTACAATGACCTCATCACTACAGCATTACGTACCCAAGAAGGCATCGATCTCAATCAATTGACACTACAATATGGACAAAAAAATTAGTACATTATATAAAAACAAGAGGCTCAAGAACATCTAAAAAAATGGAAATCTTATAATCAAGAACAACCATCTGAGCATTAGCGAGCAGGGATTATTCATATCTGATGAAATTATGAGTGATCTCATTTATCTTAAGGCATAACTTATTACAATATTTGTTCTCTTTTTGATGGATACACAATACACCTGTCATGGAAGAGCTATCATCACTCAGGTTCTTGTGGTTAATTATCGTTAAAGTACAATGTTTCTACAATCAGCTTCTATAATTTTCACGAAAATGGTGTACCTTTGCAGGCGATTTATTCCGGTTTAGGCTCAATAAAGTGTTGGTGGCTACCAATCGCCTATCGGAGAAAAACCGTTTAACAATAAAAAAATGTACGCAATTGTAGAAATTAACGGTCAACAGTTTAAAGCTGAAGAAGGCAAGAAGCTTTTTGTGCATCATATTAAAGATGCTGAAGCAGGTAAAACTGTTGAATTCGACAAAGTGTTGCTCATTGACAACGATGGCGCAGTTAAAGTCGGTGCACCCACAGTAGCTGGGGCAAAAGTAGTAGTAGAAGTTGTTAACCCACTTGTGAAAGGTGACAAAGTTATCGTTTTTCAAGATGAAGCGTCGCAAAGACTATCGCGTAAAGAATGGTCATCGCGCACAATTCACTGAGGTTACAATTAAATCAATTAACGCTTAAAACGAGGAGGAACAAGAAATGGCACATAAAAAAGGTGTAGGTAGTTCTAAGAACGGACGTGAATCAGCTTCACAAAGATTAGGCGTAAAAATCTGGGGCGGTCAAAAGATTATTGCAGGCAATATTATTGTTCGCCAACGTGGAAACAAACACTTTGCAGGTGAGAATGTAGCCCAAGGAAAGGATGACACATTATATGCTTTTAGCTGATGGCGTTGTTTATTTCCACAAAGGTAAATTCAATAAGAGTACAGTATCCGTCCTCTCGCCCGAAGTTTACGCAGCTAAGACAAAAAGGTGAAGCATAAATAAGAAAACTTATTCCAAACAAACAATAAAATCCAATTGCGACTATGCAATTGGATTTCTTATTTTTCAATCATGCCACATCCTTTAGCTATCAAGGAAAGCTCATAATAATATTTTTGCACATCGAAAAAAAATAGTAACTTTGTACCATCAATAAATCATTAAAGGAGAAAGAAATCAATGCTCACACTCAAATTGATTAGTGAAGAAACAGAACGTGTTATAAAAGGGCTTTGAGAAAAAAACATTTTCAAGGAGCACGTGAGGCTGTTGAAAAAGTACTGGAATATAACGAGATACGCCGCAAGGCGCAACAAAAACTCGATGTAAACAAGCAACAACAAAATCGGCTTTCCAAGCAGATTGGTAGCTTGATGAAAGAGGGATATAAAGCTGAAGCTGAGCACACAAAGGAACAAGTAGCCGAATTAAAAGCGGCAGACAAGGCTTTAGACGAAGTAATGGAGAAAGCACAAAAGGATATGACTGAAGTGCTGCTTTCTATCCCAAATATTCCTAATGACGATGTGCCCGAAGGTAAAGATGCCAACGACAATGTTATTGTGAAAGAAGGTGGTACGAAGCCAGACCTCGGCGCTGAGGCCTTGTGTCATTGGGATTTGCTGAAAAAATACAACTTGGTTGATTTTGACTTAGGTGTAAAGATTACAGGAGCTGGCTTCCCTATTTATTTAGGTAAGATGGCACGGTTTCAACGCGCATTAGAAGCATTCTTTTTAGATGAAGCTCGTAAGGCTGGCTATTTAGAAGTACAGCCGCCTTATGTTGTCAATGAAGATTCGGGCTATGGAACGGGACAACTACCCGATAAGGAAGGCCAAATGTACCATGCCAACTTAGATAATCTCTTCCTCATCCCCACAGCCGAAGTGCCTGTCACAAATATCTTCAGGGATGTCATTCTCGATGAGAAAGAGCTCCCCATCAAGCGATGCGCCTATTCAGCGTGCTTTCGCAGAGAGGCTGGTTCTTATGGAAAAGATGTGCGCGGACTAAATCGCTTGCATCAATTTGACAAGGTTGAAATTGTAAGAATTGATAAGCCCGAACACTCTTATGAGTCGCTCAACGAAATGCTACACCATGTTGAAAGCTTGGTACAGAAATTAGAACTCCCCTATCACATCCTTCGATTGTGCGGTGGTGATATGAGTTTCACATCTGCTATTTGCTATGACTTCGAGGTATGGAGTGCAGCACAAAAACGCTGGTTGGAGGTTTCTTCTGTGTCCAATTTCGAAAGCTATCAAGCCAATCGCCTAAAATGTCGCTATCGCAAGCAAGAAGATAAAAAGATAGAGCTATGCCACACACTCAATGGGTCGGCACTAGCCTTGCCTCGAATAGTTGCAGCCATTATTGAGAACAATCAGACGACAAATGGCATCCGTGTTCCAAAAAGTGTTAGTTCCCTATTGTGGGTTCGAGTACTTAGACGATAAAAAAATTTTTGATTAGAAAATGAAAAAGCCAGCACAGGAAGAGTTTCGTGCTGGCTTTTTTTCCCCTATTATCAAAGAAGAATCTTTCTTCACGTGCTCTCAATAATCTTTTAAAAGGAATCCTATCTTGCAGGAGATTGTAACTTTTTCGCTCGATATCGTAATCGCTTGATAGGGATTACTTCTCCTTGCTGTTATTTTATCTCCCATCGTTTGAGTACTTTTGCATTTGTATTTTTCAAAACGCCCATAGTTCTATATCAGAAACATCTTGTAACGCCCAATTTTCAAAAAAATGGCAGCATATGGTGGTATCTAAAAAAATAAAAGACATTTGAATCCCTATCAAATATCTTTCATGCGGAAAGGATAGGATTCGAACCTACGAAACGCTTTAGGCGTTTACACGCTTTCCAGGCGTGCCTCTTCAACCACTCGAGCACCTTTCCTCGTTTTTAAAGTGATGCAAAGCTACTATTTTTTTATTTGGATTTTCAACACTTTCTATGAAAAAAAGTAAAACCAGAATAGCCATTTCATTTCATTTCACTATCATTGGATAGTCTACCTTTAATAGAAAAAAAGCGTAACTTTGTATGCACAAAAAGGATAATTCTTATGGATGAAACGATTGATATAAAAGGGGCTCGAGTTAATAACCTCAAAAAAATATTTCATTAAGTATTCCTCGAAATCAACTCATTACAATTACCGGAGTATCGGGCTCTGGCAAGTCGTCTTTGGCTTTTTGACACTCTTTATGCCGAAGGACAACGCCGCTATGTAGAAAGCTTATCTGCCTATGCACGTCAGTTCTTGGGACGCATGGGTAAACCTGAGTGCGATTTCATTCAAGGTTTGCCACCAGCTATTGCCATTGAACAGAAAGTGATTTCGCGAAATCCACGTTCAACAGTGGGTACAAGTACGGAAATCTACGAATACCTCCGCTTGCTTTATGCGCGCATCGGACACACCATATCCCCCATCAGCGGAGAAGAAGTGAAGCGCCACACACCAGAAGATGTAGTTAACCGGATACTTGAATATACAGACGGAACATCCATCCTCATTTTAGCTCCCCTTACATATTGCAACTAACCGCACACTCAAAAAAACAGCTCGAGATGTATATGCAGGAAGGGTATTCTCGGGTTTTTTTATCAACCAAGAAATCACGCGCATTGAGGATGTTTTTAAACAATGCGCAGCAACTTCAACAACCTGCCGAAGACTTCTTTTTGGTCATCTCACGCATACGAGTTGATCGTACAAAAGATACCCGCACTCGCATAACGGACGCAGCAGAAACGGCATTCTACGAAGGCAATGGAAATTTGCGTATCAGTATTCAGCCTAGCAATATCTCTTTCGATTTCTCCACCAGGTTTGAAGCCGATGGCATAACATTCGAAGAACCCAACGACAATATGTTCTCTTTCAATTCGCCCTTAGGGAGCCTGTCCCACCTGTGAAGGTTTTGGGACCATCATCGGCATTGATGAGAAATTAGTCATTCCCAACACTTCCTTGAGCATCTATGAAGGTTGTGTGCAATGCTGGCATGGTGAGCGCATGGGGATGTGGCAAAGCGAATTTATCCGCCGAGCAGCTCAAGACAACTTCCCATTTTTTTGAACCCTATTACAAATTAGATAAGAAATATAAGCGAATGCTTTGGCATGGACTCGATTGCGAAAAAGGGCTTAGATATTCATGAAAAGATTTGTATTGATGCGTTCTTCCATATGGTGAAAGAAAATCAATACAAAATTCAATATCGAGTAATGCTAAGTCGCTATCGTGGAAAAACCATCTGTCCCGATTGTCAGGGAATGCGCTTAAAAAAAGAAGCAACGTGGGTGAAAGTGAATGGGAAAAGTATAACAGAATTGGTTGAAATGCCAGTGAGCCTACTCAAAAAAACTGGTTTGACCATCTAAAAGCTTTCTCCGCAAGAAGCTGATATATCTAAACGCTTAGTTACCGAGATTCAAAACCGTTTAAAATATTTATTCGAGGTGGGATTGGGCTATCTCACGCTCAATCGCCCTTCCAACACACTTAGTGGCGGTGAAAGCCAGCGTATCAATCTCACCACCTCGCTCGGATCATCACTTGTAGGTTCTCTTTATATCTTAGATGAGCCAAGTATAGGCTTGCACAGTCGAGATACCGACAGACTCATCCATGTGTTAAGGGAACTGCAAGAAGTTGGTAACACTGTCATTGTTGTTGAACATGATGAAGAAATTATGCGGGCAGCCGATTACCTTATTGATATAGGCCCAGACGCAGGCAATTTAGGTGGAAATATTGTTTTCCAAGGCAGTACAGAATTACTTTCCAAACAATCAGCTAACAAGCTTATCGCAGACTACCCACATTCCTATACCATAAAATACCTCACCCATGCTGAAACAATTGCCGTCCCTGCGTCCAGAAGATCATGGAATCAATCTATCGTATTGAAAGGTGCACGCATGAACAATCTGAAAGGTATTGATGTAATAATTCCCCTTAATGTGTTTACGTGTGTCACAGGTGTCTCTGGTTCAGGGAAATCTTCTCTCATTAAAGGCATCCTCTACCCTGCTCTCAAACGCCAACTTGATGAGGTTGCTGATATACCAGGAGAATTCACAGCCTTAGAGGGCGATGTAAAGGCTATCAAGCACATTGAATTTGTCGATCAAAACCCTATAGGAAGAAGCACCCGCTCCAATCCCGCTACATACGTAAAAGCCTACGAGGCCATTCGACAATTGTTTGCCGAACAACCATTAGCAAAGCAAATGGGCTTCACCCCGCAATATTTCTCATTCAATACTGAAGGAGGCCGATGTGAAGAATGCAAGGGTGCAGGTGTTATCAATGTGGAAATGCAGTTCATGGCCGACCTTGTATTAGAATGTGAGTCGTGCCACGGACAACGATTTAAACGAGATATTTTAGAAGTTAAATTCCACAATAAGGATATCTGCGACATTCTGAATATGACTGTCTCTGAGGCCATCAACTTCTTCAACACACACAAACAAAAAACTATTGTTAATCGTTTGCGTCCTTTGGAAGATGTAGGATTGGGTTATATCAAATTGGGACAGAACTCCAGTACACTTTCTGGTGGTGAAAACCAACGCGTAAAACTGGCATACTTCATAGGACAGGAGAAGCAAGAACCTACACTTTTTCATCTTCGATGAGCCTACGACAGGACTTCATTTCCATGATATCCAACGTCTACTAACAGCATTCTATGCACTCATCGAGCGCGGGCATACAATTCTCGTCATTGAGCATAATTTAGATGTTATTAAGTGTGCTGACTATGTGATTGATCTCGGTCCTGATGGAGGGGACAAAGGCGGAGAATTGGTTTTCCAGGGAACACCAGAAGCTTTAATAGGATGTAAACATAGCATTACTGCAAAATTTTTAAAAGAGAAATTATAAAAGTAGTATCCCATATGCAAAAGGCAATTAGTATACTCATCCCGTGTTATAACACCTATTGTGTGGAATTAGTGAAACAACTCGCTGAACAATGCGAAGATATCGAAGGGTTACATTATGAAATTATTGTAGCTGATGATGGTAGCTGTGATGAACATACACGCTTGCGCAATAAAGAGATTTTAGAACTCGACCATGTCAGTTATCTCATACGCAAGGAGAACGTCGGTCGGGCACGCATCCGCAATCTTCTCATACAGCAAGCACTTTATCCCGCACTTCTATTTATTGATGCAGACATGATAATTCATCATGCAAATTATATCTTGAACTATGTTCAGCTCAGCGATACCACCTCCGTGGCCTATGGAGGTTATGTGTTAGCACAAGGGAGTAAAAGCAATTTAAGATTTTGCTATGAACAAGCCACAAGCAAACAAAATCAGTTGAGAGAACGGACAAAACATCCCTATAGCAAACTGCGTACATCCAACTTATTCGTTATGCGCAATGTGGCGCAACAACATCCTTTTGATGAGGACCTACGTCAATATGGCTATGAAGATATGCTCTTGGGTATAGAATTGAAAAAGGCTGGTGTTCCTGTTTTACATATAGAAAAATCCAGTTCTGTTTTTATCGATATGAAAACAATGCACAATTCCTACAAAAAACAGAACAAAGTTTGCAGAACCTTTTCTTCTTACAACATCGTCTAAGCGATTGCTCACGATTGCTCAACTTAGTACATACACTTCAAAAATGGAAAGTTGATTGGCTATACATGTACTATTGGCGTAGTAAGCAAGAGACATGGAAAGCACAGTTGAGGGGAACGGCTCCTAATTTAAATATTTTCAAACGCTACAAATTAGGGTATCTTATTTCACTCTTTGAGGCAGCTGATTCAATTCGACCAACCAGCGCTTGTCACGAAGTTTAAGGTTAAGGACATAAACTGCCCTTTCAAGCTGATGTGCCGCCATTCCCAGAGTATCCATCACTAAGAAATCGGAAACCTCCACTTTGGCTATCATTTGCTCATCATTCTTACCATATTGAAGTGAGAGCACTTCATATTTAGCTGCCGATGGCATAGCACGCAGAGCCTTGACATCTTCTTCGTGTACCTGTGATGCAGCATATTCTAACCAACGCTTTGAGAGAGGCGTTACATAAGGCATGCACGCTTCATATTGCCAATTGAAATAATGCTGAGAAAACGAATCGACACAGGCATCAGCTGCACCTTCGTCTGTGAAATGTCTACATGAAGAGACTGAAAAACATAAGCATATCAAAACAAGACAAAAACCAATTTTATACACAGGCAATGAATTAAATAGGGTGAAATAAAACTCGTTAGCGAGGCAAAGTTACTGAAATTACTTGGTATACTCAGCTTTTCTTAATAAATTTGTCGCAAAAGAAATAGGACGAAATGCTGAAATTTATTTCATTTGGTAGTGGGAGTAGTGGTAATTGCTACTGCCTTTACACGGAACAAGAGGGGCTGCTCATCGATGCAGGAGTCGGAATTAGAACTTTGAAAAAAACATATAAAGAACTACGGACTCTCCTTAAATAACATGCACAACCTACTCATCACACATGATCATGCCGATCATATTAAGTCGGCAGGCTGGTTAAGTATTGATCCTGGAGTAAACGTGTATGCGACACAAAATGTACACCAAGGCATAGAGAATAACTATTGTGTGCGCAAGAAAGTAGCTTCAGAACATATTAAAATTATTAAGGCAAATGTTCCTTTCAACATTGGTGAATACCACATTACTCCTTTCCAAGTGCCCCATGATAGCACAGATAATATGGGCTACAAAATTGTTTATCACAACATTACATTTGTACTCATAACTGACGCGGGGCATATTACCCCCGACATGCAACATTTCATTAATGAGGCCAACTATTTAGTAATAGAAGCCAATCACGATGAAATAATGCTCACTCAAGGACCTTATCCCACACATCTAAAAGAGAGAATATTAAGCCCTAATGGCCATCTGAGTAACCAGGCATGCGGTGAAGCATTGGCACAATGTGCTACACCTGCACTGAAGAATGTTTGGTTATGTCATTTGAGCGAAGAAAACAACCACCCCGTTTTAGCACAAAAAACCATTGAAGACATTCTGAAAGCACATGGCATCATCACAGGAATAGACTTTCATTTAGAAGTGTTGAAACGGAAAGTGCCCAGTGGCTACAAAGAACTTATTTAAATTTTTAAACAGAGAATGACACTCTATCAGCTACAACAAATTGAGATTTAGTATCTAGTATAAAACATCCTTTGATACACATACCATTCGTTTAGAAGTAAACAAAGTAGAACTACTCTAACAGCGTTGTTGCACGAACACGACTCAGTGTCTCTGGCGTCATTTGTAAATAACTCGCTATATAGAGTAATGGTGCACGCAAAATAACTTGTGGCATGAGTTTGCTCATACGCTTATAGCGATTGCTCGCAGACTCGAAACGCACCAAATCGGCATGTACCTGCGAAAGAATAAGACTCTCCTCCAAAATCTTACGATAAAGAATTTGAATATTCACATTATGCAACGCTACCTGTTCTAAATGCTTTTTAGGTAGCGCATAAATAATGGAGGTTTCTAAAGCTTCAGCTTGTAAATGACTAGGGACTTCTTTAAATAAACTTTCTATACACATAAAAATAGATCGATCGGCACCCAAATGCTCAGTCATATCTTTCCCATTCTTGAAATAATACTGTCGAATAAGGCCTTTGTCAATGTAATAAATATTCTCACACACGTCACCATCTTTAAGAATAGCTTCGCCTTTAGTAAACTTCATCGGCACCAGCACACTCTCTAAAATGTCTAATTCATCGTGTGTCATTGTGCTATACTTTCGCGCAAGTTCACGTGCTATATCGCGCGGCGTATTCATCAATTCTTTCATAAATAAGGATTCTTCAAAAAAAGTTAATTATAGGGGTTGCTTAATCCAATTTCAATACAGCTAAGAAGGCTTTTTTGTGGCACTTGCACGTTGCCCACTTGCTTCATGCGCTTTTTACCTTGCTTTTGCTTTTCCAAGAGTTTTCGTTTTCGACTGACATCACCACCATAACATTTGGCCGTAACGTCTTTCCGCACTTGCTTAACCGTTTCACGAGCGATAATTTTAGCTCCAATCGCTGCCTGGATGGCTATGTCGAACTGCTGTCGAGGGATAAGCTCTTTGAGTTTCTCGCACATCCTGCGTCCAAAGGTCACGGCATTACTTTCGTGAGTGAGCGTCGAGAGTGCATCAACGGGCTCACCATTGAGCAAAATATCTAATTTAGCCAACTTCGACGGACGAAATGAATCGATGTGATAGTCGAACGAAGCATAGCCTTTTGAAATGCTTTTGAGTTTGTCATAGAAGTCTATAACGATTTCACCAAGCGGAATATAAAAGTGTAATTCCACCCGATTGCCGCTCACATATTCTTGCTTAATGAGCTCCCCACGCTTGTCCAAACAGAGGGTCATAATGGAACCTATGTAGTCGGCCGCTGTGATAATGGTAGCACGAATGTAGGGCTCCTCAATATGGTCGATAAGCGTTTGTTCGGGCAAGCCCGATGGATTGTGCACCTCCTTCACATTGCCCTGTTTGTCGTAAACCATATAGGACACATTAGGGACGGTGGTAATAACATCCATATTGAACTCCCTATCCAAACGTTCTTGAATGATTTCCATGTGCAACAGCCCCAGGAAGCCACAACGAAAGCCAAAACCTAAAGCTACAGAACTCTCTGGAGAAAAGGTTAAAGCGGCATCGTTAAGCTGCAACTTTTCTAAAGAAGCACGCAAGTTCTCATAGTCATTGGGATCGATAGGATAAACGCCTGCAAAAACCATAGGCTTCACCTCCTGAAATCCGGCAATCGCTTCGCGGCAGGGATGAGCAACAGAGGTAACCGTATCACCCACTTTCACTTCGGTTGCCGTTTTAATGCCGCTGATGATATAACCCACTTCACCCGCTGTGAGCGCCTGCTTGGGCATCATATCCATCTTCAAAACACCCACTTCATCGGCCGTATATTCCATCCCCGTGTTGAAGAACTTCACCTTTTCACCCTTCTTGATGCAGCCGTTAACCACTTTGCAAAGCACGATTACACCACGGAAACTATTAAAAATGGAATCGAAGATTAAAGCTTGGGCAGGCGCTTCTGGGGCGCCGACAGGTGCAGGAATACGCGCGATAACAGCCTCTAAAATGCACTCCACACCCTCCCCCGTCTTGCCCGACGCACGAATAATTTCTTCGCGCTTACAACCGAGAAGCTCGATAATCTCGTCTTCCACCTCGTCGGGCATCGCATTGGGCATGTCGATTTTGTTGATCACGGGGATAATCTCCAAATCGTGCTCAATCGCCATATACAAGTTGGATATAGTCTGTGCCTGCACACCCTGCGTGGCATCAACCACGAGCAATGCGCCTTCGCAAGCTGCAATCGAACGCGAGACCTCATAAGAAAAGTCTACGTGTCCTGGTGTATCAATTAAGTTTAGAATGTAATCCTTACCATCTTGTGCCTTGTAACCCATTTGAATGGCATGGCTTTTAATCGTGATGCCGCGCTCACGTTCCAAATCCATGTCATCCAGCATCTGGCCTTCTGTGATTTGAATCGTTTTTGTCTTCTCCAACAAACGATCGGCAAGTGTAGATTTGCCATGGTCTATATGTGCAATAATACAAAAGTTTCGTATATTATTTATCGTTTCCATTCGGCTGAAAAATTACTTTTACGCGCAAAGTTAACGAAATTCCTTTAATAATTTAGTAACTTTGCGTGAAATAAAATTGCCGAACAATGAAAAAAAGCATTATTCTTAAGCGCAGTAATTTCACTGCTTGTAGGCTGCCAGCACGAGACCGTTGACGACAGAGCTGCCCGGGAGGCATCCGACTATACGAAGCAGATGTGCCCCACACCTATTGAAAACTTCACGCGGACAGACAGCTTGGTCTTCAACCGGGCGACGCGCACCCTCATCTATTACTGCGCATTTAGCGACAAAATGGACGACGAAAAAATGGTGGCTATCAACCGAAACAAGCTCGTTGAGGGTTTGAAGGCTGGCATTAAAAACGACATCGGGCTCAAAACCTATCTTGAAGCGGGCATACACGTGATGTATGTTGTGCATTCTACAAAAGAGCCTCAGAAAGTGCTCTTCAAGGAGCAAATCTACTAAACCCTTGCAGGAGCCTTGCCCATAAAAGCATTCAGCCATGCGTTTATCGAGCTTCCTAGGGGATAAAATTAATTTCCGAAATGCTTGCGGAGCTTCCGCAAATGGCAAAACAAAGAATTTAGTGCTTGCGGAGCTTCCGCAAATGGCAAAACAAAGAATTCAGTGCTTGCGGAACTTCCGCAAATGGTAAAACAAAAAATTCAGTGCTTGCGGAGCTTCCGCAAATGGTAAAACAAAGAATTTAGTGCTTGCGGAGCTTCCGCAAATGGCAAAACAAAGAATTTGGCACTTGCGGAGCTTCCGCAAGCACTAACATAAACGTTTTCTTCGTTTTTATGCGTTCCGCAACGGATAAATGGGTGTCGTTCGGGATTACGGTTCAGGATTTGAGCAAAATAAAAAAGAGTGGCAACACAGTCGTGCGCCACTCTTTTCGCTTTTATCATGCAATGATTTATTCAACCACCTCTGGTTTCATGTTGGTGTAAACTGTTTGCACATCGTCAAACTCTTCCAAACGTTCAACCATCTTGTCAATCGTTTCGCGCTCTTCGGGCGTCACGTCTTTGAGGTCGTTTGGTATATAAGTGAATTCAGCTCCCGTCACTTCAAAGCCCCTCAGACTCTAAATGTTTTTTTGAATGTTGCCAAACTCTTTCGGGTCGCCATAAATGGTAACCTCATTGGTCTCGTCGTCTTCGTCATACTCGTCTTCAACACCATAATCAATGAGGTCGAGCACCAACTCGTCCATATCCAGCCCCTCCTTTTTTTCTTAAAGGTGAACACACATTTGTGATCGAACAGGAATGACAGACTGCCCGTTGTGCCCATGTTGCCATTAAACTTGTTGAAGATGGAGCGCACGTCGGCCACGGTGCGCGTGGTGTTGTCGGTCAAGGTGTCTACAAAAACGGCCACGCCGTGAGGGCCATAACCCTCATAGGTCACTTCCTTATATTCGCTTTGGTCTTTTTCCCATCGCGTTCTTAATTGCACGCTCAATGTTATCCTTCGGCATATTCTCGCGCTTGCAATTGGCAATCAAAGCACGAAGTGTCGGGTTGTTTTTCCGGTTCAGGTCCGCCAGCCTTTACAGCGATTGCTATTTGCTTACCCAATTTCGTAAACACGCGGGCCATGTGCCCCTCATCGCTTTTAGCTTTGTCGCCTTGCGATATTCAAAATGCTCTTCCCATTTTTTTATTCTATTTTTCTTATGATTTATACTTGGTTTGTTAGCGTAATTCAGCACCCAACTGCGTAGTGAGCTGCTTAATCAACTTCTGCATGATGGCATCAATCGCTTTATCGTTGAGCGTTTTCTCGGCATCCTGCAGAATGAAGTTCACCGCATAACTCTTTTTTTGCCTGCGGGCAAGTTTTTTTGCCTTCATACACATCGAAGAGTTCAACACGCTGCAACAGCTTCTTCTCGGTTTGCTTTAGCGATTTGCACAACCTGTGCAAACGAAACATCCTTATCAAGCAACAAGGCCAAATCGCGACTCACGGCGGGATATTTGCTGATTTCCTGGTACTCAACCTTATGTTTGCGCACCTCACGCATCAGTGCCTCCCAATCAACGTCGGCGTAATACACGGCTTGCCCGATAGAAAATTCTTTGAGCACAGCCGACGACAAGACACCTATCTCGGCAAGCACCTTGCCGTTGCGTGTGCTGTAAGTCAAGCCTGCACTGAAAATGTTGTTTTCACTGGCTGTGACACTCAGTTTCTCGACCGAAACGCCCACGCGTACAAAGATGTTGTGCAGATAGGCTTTCAATTCAAACACGTTGCTGTCGGCATTGGCTTGCAACCATGAGCCTTCAACCAGCTTGCCCGTCAGCCAGAGCGACAAATGCAAATCCTGGCTATAGGCTTTGTCGGGATGGTCGCTCTCCCACTTCTCTTTCGTATATTGATAGACATTACCAAATTCGAAGAAGCGCAGGTTGCTGTTCTTGCGGTTGATGTTGCGCACCAAACTTTCCAAACCGCCGAAGAGCATCGTCTGGCGCATCACCCCTAAATCGGTGCTCAAAGGGTTCATTATCTTCACCGTTCGTGCTTCGGGATAGGCCGTCCATTCGCACCCTGCATAATAAGAAAGTTTCGTGAGCGAGTTGTTCAATATCTCATAAAATCCATTGCCCACCAACTGCTCGGCTATCAGATTGCGCAGATGATGGCTCTCATCCTCTTCGCCCGCAATGACCAAAGCGCTGCTCAAGTGATTGGATATTTCCACATTATTATAACCATAGATGCGCAGAATATCTTCCACCACATCGCACGGACGTTGCACGTCGCTACGATAAGCGGGCACGAGCAATTCCAACCCCTCTTCATTTTCCGAGAGCACCCTCATCTCCAAGCTCTCAGCAATGCGCTTGATGGTGTCGGCGCCAATCTCTTTTCCGATGAGCCGATGCACATAATCGTAGGACAAGCTCACGCGGCTCCCCTCGATGGGCGAGGGATAAACGTCGTTGATGGACATGGAAACCCTGTCCGCCCGTGAGTTCTTTGCACAAGATGGCCGCTTGCTTCAAGGCATAAACGACATCGTCGGGATTGATGCCGCGCTCAAACCGATAGCTGGCATCCGTGCTGAGTCCGTGCCGACGCGCCGTCTTGCGAATCCAAGTGGGATGGAAATAGGCTGCCTCCAACACCACGCTATGGGTTGTTGCATAGGTTCCACTACCCTTTCCACCCAACACACCCGCAATGCACATGGGCTCGCGGGCATTGCAAATGCAGAGGTCGTGCTCGTCCAACGTGCGCTCTTCGCCATCTAAGGTGACGAATGGAGTTCCTTGGGGTTCGGTACGCACCACAATCTGATGGCCCTCAACCATGTCGGCATCAAAAGCAGTGCATGGGCTGTCCGTAGAGCCATCATGACGTAGTTGGTGATGTCGACGATATTATTAATCGGTCGCAGCCCCACGGTGCGCAATTTGTTTTGCAGCCACTCGGGGCTCTCTTTGATGTCGCAGTTGCTGATGCTCACGCAAGCATAGCGCTTGCAAGCGTCGCGGTTCTCAATCTCCACGGCAATAGGAAGCGACTCGTTGTCCACGCGGAACGCCTCGCAATCGGGACGATGCAACCGTGTTTCATAGCCATTTTGCTTGAGCCAAGCATAGAGATCGCGCGCCACGCCATAGTGCGAAAGCGCATCGCCACGGTTGGCCGTGATGTCAATCTCAATCAGCCAATCGCTCTCCACGTGATAATATTCTGCAGCCGGAGTGCCCACCACTGCATCGTCGGGCAACACAATGATGCCGTCGTGCGACGAGCCCACGCCAATTTCGTCTTCGGCACAAATCATGCCCATCGACTCCACGCCACGCAATTTGCTCTTCTTGATGGTGAAGCTTTCGTCGCCATCATAGAGCACGCAGCCCAAATCGGCTACAATCACCTTTTGCCCGGCGGCCACATTGGCAGCGCCGCAAACAATCTGGCTCGGCACATCGCGTCCCAAATCAACTTGCGTGATGTGCAAGTGGTCGCTGTTGGGATGCTCCTCGCACGAGAGCACCTGCCCCACGAAAAGCCCTTTCAAACCACCTTTTATGGTTTGCACCTCTTCCAAGGCATCAACTTCTAAGCCGATTGATGTAAGCGCATCGGCCGTTTCCTGCGGAGTGAGCGTGAAATCGACATACTCCTTTAGCCATTTATACGAGATATTCATTTCTAATTTTTCGTTTCGTCAAAAACCGAGCACAAAGTTATAAAAAATCATATTGATACGCAAGAACAATATAAAAAAGGTGGAAGCTAACGCCTGTTCGCCGCGACAACAAGCCCGATGGGCCCGCCTACTCCCTGCGATGAGCCGTTTTTGTCCGTCGGCGAACTATTCACCGGCAACCTTTTTCTCGTTTTTAGTCTGTCGGCAAACTATTCGCCACGACTATAAACGCATTTTAGTGCAGCGGCGAACTATTCGCCACGACTATAAACTCATTTTTGTGCAGCGGCAAACTATTCGCCACGACTATAAACTCATTTTGTGCAGCGGCGAACTATTCGCCACGACTATAAACTCATTTTTGTGCAGCGGCAAACTATTCGCCGCGACTATAAATTCATTTTTGTGCAGCGGCAAACTATTCGCCGCGACTATAAACTCTTTTTAATGCAGCGGCAAACTATTCGCCGGCAACCTTGTGCGCTACCAAATTCCCATTCGGGTTGACGAAAGCATGCGTTTGTGATGGTGCACTCCCGCTTGGCCGGCAATCACGATGACCTCCATTTTCTGCCTCACAAAAAAACGAGCAAAGAAAAAGGTGCAGATGGGCTTAAAATCGCATAAATGTTAGGAAAATGTTCCACTATCTGCGTTTTTATTTTTGTAATTTTTGAACACAGATTTCAGCGTTTCACAACTCGAAATCAGCTTGATAGCACCAATCAATTATTCGCATACGGAAAGGTAGACAGACATGCACTTTAAATGGAACTATATAGCCCCCACGGCACAAGAACAGGCCGCAGCCCGCGAATTGGGCGAGAAGCTCTCGATGAGCCCCATCCTTGCGCAGCTCCTCATTCAACGCGGCATCACAACCGAGTCAGCGGCGAAACGATTTTTTTCAAACCGCAACTCTCCAACCTCATCAATCCTTTCTTAATGAAAGATATGGACGTGGCCGTTGATAGGCTCAACGACGCCATGGGGCGCAAGGAGCGCGTCATGGTTTATGGCGATTATGATGTGGATGGCTGCACGGCGGTGGCCTTGGTCTATAAATTCCTGCGCCTGTTCTATTCGAACATCGATTACTACATTCCCAACCGCTACGACGAGGGGCTACGGGGTGAGCCGCAAAGGCATTGAGTATGCGAGGGAGACGGGCGTGAAGCTCATCATCATTTTGGATTGCGGCATCAAGGCCATCAATGAAATCGCCTACGCCAAAGAGTTGGGTATCGATTTCATCATTTGCGACCACCATGTGCCCGACGAGGCAATGCCGCCAGCAGTAGCCATCCTCAATCCCAAACGCCCCGACGACCGCTATCCCTTTAAGCATCTCTGCGGCTGCGGCGTGGGCTTTAAATTCATGCAGGGTTGGGCTAAAAATAATGGCATTCCGTTCTCCAAACTCTCTCCGTTTCTCGACTTCTGCGCCGTGTCGATAGCTGCCGACTTGGTGCCTGTAATTGAGGAAAATCGCATCATGGCCTATTATGGCTTGAAACAGCTCAACCAAAACCCAAGCCTCGGACTGAAAGCCATTATCGAGGTGTGCAATCTGGCCAATCGTGAGCTGTCGATGAGCGAAATCTGCTTCCGCATCGGTCCTCGCATCAATGCATCAGGGGCGCATGGAGAACGGTCGGGAGAGCGTCGAGCTATTGGTTGAAAAACGATTATGCCAACGCCCTCGAAAAAAAGCGCGGCACATTGACCAATACAACGAGCAACGCAAAAGACATTGACAAGCAGATGACCGAAGAAGCCAATCTCATCGTCTCAAAACTGGAAACGCAAAAGCATCAATCGAGCATCGTGCTCTATGACGAGAATTGGAAAAAAAGGCGTCGTCGGCATCGTGGCCTCTCGCCCTGACGGAGATTTATTATCGGCCAACGGTGGTGCTCACACGCGATGGTGACTTAGCCAGCGGTTCGGCACGCAGCGTGGCCGGGTTTGATGTCTATGCAGCAATTAAAAGCTGCCGCGACCTGCTACTCAATTTCGGCGGCCACACCTATGCAGCCGGGTTGACCCTGCGATGGGACGATATTCCCAAATTCAAAACATTGTTCCAGCAATATGTGGAAGAACATATTGCACCCGAACAAACCGAAGCAACATTGCACATCGACGCGCTGATTGACTTTAAGGATATTAGCAAAAAATTCTTCCACGATTTGAAAAACTTTTCTCCCTTCGGGCCTGAATGCACAAAGCCCGTGTTTGCCACATTGGGTGTCTACGACTACGGCACCAGCAAGGTCGTTGGCCGCGAGCAAGAGCACATTAAATTAGAATTGGTCGACTCGAAATCGAGCACCATCGTCAACGGCATTGCCTTTGGGCAGAGCGCCGCTGCACGCTACATCAAAAGCAAACGCGCTTTCGACATTGCCTACACCTTAGAGGGCCAACGTCTTTAAACGCAATCAAGTTCAATTGCAGATTGAAGACATCAGAGCCGAAGAATCCAGCACACCTACTGACACACCACCCGAAGAATAGCTACTCAGCATGGACTATCGCCAAATTCTGCGCGAATATTGGGGCTACGACAACTTTCGCGGCATTCAGGAAGAGATTATCCAAAGCATTTGTAGTGGTAAAGACACATTGGGACTGATGCCCACGGGTGGCGGAAAGTCCATCACGTTTCAAGTCCCGGCCTTATCTTTAGACGGCGTGTGCATCGTCATCACACCGCTCATTGCACTCATGAAAGACCAAGTAGACCATTTGAAGGCCAAGGGCATCAGCGCAGCAGCTATCTACTCGGGTATGACACGAGACGAGATTCTAAAGACCCTCGAGAATGCCGTCTTCGGTGCTATCAAACTGCTTTATGTTTCGCCCGAGCGCATCGGCAGCCCACTCTTTCAAAAGAAAGTGAGCCACATGCACGTGAGTTTCATCACCGTTGACGAAGCCCATTGCATCAGCCAATGGGGCTATGATTTCCGACCTGCCTACTTACAAATCACCAACCTCAGAAAAATAAAACCCGAAGCTCCCATCCTGGCACTCACCGCAACTGCCACACATAAAGTGATTGACGATATCCAACAGTGTTTGGCCTTCCGCGAGAAAAACGTGTTCAGAATGAGCTTCGAACGCAAGAACTTGGCTTACGTTGTGCGCATTGCCGCTGATAAGGAAGCCGAGTTGGTGCATATTCTGCAAGCTGTTCCTGGTTGCGCCATCGTTTATGTAAGAAGCCGCAAGAAAACAAAGGAAATAGCACAGCTGCTGCAAGAAAACAACATCACGGCTACTTCCTATCATGCGGGGTTAGAACATGTCACAAAAACCATAAGACAAGAAGAATGGATGAGTAACAAAGTACGCGTCATCGTGGCTACAAATGCGTTTGGAATGGGCATCGATAAATCTGATGTGCGCCTTGTGATACACATCGATGGTCCCGACTCCATCGAAGCCTATTTCCAAGAAGCGGGACGTGCTGGAAGAGATGGGAAAAAAAGCCTATGCTGTATTGCTGTATAATTCGGTTGATGCACGAAAGTTGCAAAAGCGCATTGACGATAACTTCCCCCCAAAAGATTATATCCGAAAGGTATACGACAGCTTAGCCTACTATTTTCAAATTGGCATTGATAGTGGCGCTGGCTACACCTTCAATTTCGATATCAATAAGTTTTGTAAAATCTATCAGCTCTCTATCACCTATACGCTCTCTTCACTCCACATCCTATCCCAGTTAGGTCACATCGTCTACGAAGATGATCCCAGTAGCGCTGCTCGTATCCAATTCTTACTCTCACGCAACCAACTCTATTATTTAGACCATCTTACTCCAAAAGAAGATGCGACTATCGAAGCAATCTTGAGACTCTATGGCGGATTGTTCAATGACTATGTCTACATTGACGAACAGCTCATTTCGCAACACGCAGGCCTATCCCCACAAGAAGTTTATCTCATATTGAAAGGGCTTACCGAACAGCGCATCGTGCACTTCATTCCACAACGCAAAATGCCCTTCATCCACTATCTACGAAACAGAATCGACGGCTTTCGACTAAATATCACATCCGAAGTTTACGAAGACAGAAAGCTCGAATATGAAAAAGCGTATTCAAGCTTTCATCAATTACGCTGAAAATAGCCATATATGCCGTAGCCGTCAACTATTAGAATACTTTGGTGAAACAGTGCAGAAAGATTGTAATCAGTGTGATGTGTGCCTTGGAGAAAAAAACAACATATATCCGATAAGATAGTAGCTTGCCAAACAGCAATCATACAACTACTGCGCGATGGGAAACCTCATTGCACAGCAGAAATGCATGCTCTACCTTTTGCCCAGAAAGATATCGAGAAGGCGATGGAACAACTGCTGAATGAAGAGCACATAGATTTTTGATGGTACATTCATGCAACAGAAATAAATATAATTAAAATATAAAATGAAATATCTACTGGTATCCGACATTCATGGCTCATGGCCCACATTAAAAAAGGTGTTGCTACACTTCGACAACATGCATTGTGACATACTCTGCATTTTTAGGAGATATCATTAATTATGGTCCGCGTAATGGCGTGCCCGAAGGATTAAACCCAAAGGAAATCGCCGAAAAGCTCAACGCTATAGCTGACAAAATTATAGCTATCAGAGGTAATTGCGATTCTGAAGTTGACCAAATGTTACTCGACTTTCCCATCATGCAAGACTATATGCTCTTAGTTGATGAGGGGCACAAGATGCTGCTTACGCATGGCCACATATATAACAAGGAGCATCGCCCAAAAGGCCAGTTCGATGCTATCATCTATGGACATACTCACCTTTGGGAACTATCGTGCGATGCCAAAGGAATTGTCTGTAACACGGGCTCTATTACCTTTCCAAAAGGAGGAAATCCGCCAACATTTGCCACTTATGAGCATGGTTCATTCACCATATTCACACTCGATGGCCTCCCACTAAAGCAAATCAATATTAAAGAAAAATGAATGATATCTGGCTATCACGGAGAAGAAATAAATGAAACGTCAGCATCTTATAGTGCCATTTGCAGTTGTGCACTTTTATTTAGCAACATACATAGTAAAAATATGACAGTGACATTTAGAGCCTGGAGTAAAGGCTATAAAGAATTACAAAGTGAGGACAGTACACTATTTAGGTTAGATGGCTACAACAAAACTCGCTACTCTCGACGCAAGAAGAAAGAGGGGTTGTTGGAGTTTGCTTCTCGCGAAGCCCACGAGAAGCAAGAGGTCTACTTTGCAACGATACTCAATGATGATGGCAGCCCCTACTGCGCCATTGAGTCCAATGTGGGATACTTTGGACTGGACTTCTTGAGGGAGAATTACGATAACTACTTATTATATGAGTATAGGGAGTACAATGAACATCCCAGGAAGTTATTCCTAAAGGCCATCTTCTTATTTGAATGTTATCCAGGAACGGATAAGAAAATGCGTCGAATAGATTACACCTATGCTCAAGAAGGAAGTTTTAAAACTGTCATCTATCAAGGGGAGATGATTGATGGCACTTATGAGGAAATCATAGCAGAGCATCCCCCATCTCAAAAGAGGAGCTGGAGAAGCTTTGGGTAGATTATCCCAAGTTTGGTGAATATGACCAACTCATACGTTTGGATCGCATTCCTTTGCAGGCTCGGGAACGTATTCTTGAGTATACGGACAAGGAATTTCCGGCATTTAGGCAGTATCTCCAGCGAGACATTGCACGCTATCAACAGACTAAGAAGTAAAGATGCTCACCTTCAACAAGGCACGTGCCAAGTTCTATCCTTATAATGAGGTTTATTTAGAAGCGCCGAAGAAAGCTATAAATCTGCCAGAAGGGACTCCTACAAAGCATCAGTATGTGAGGTTAGATTCATATAACCCTCACACAGGCGATATAGTCTCTCGTAAGTATACCCAGCTTAGTGAGGTGTCAGAGGAGACTGCAATTCGTTACTTAAAGGAACTATTGGATAAATATGCACCGGGTTCGATCATTGCTGATGTGCCTTCAAATAGAACAGGAGTTAATAAAAGGTATCTTCGAGGTTAACCAAGGGAATGACTTAAAAAGGGAAATGATTCTCGAGGTGCCTGTACAAAAGAAATCAGTACCAAAGAGCATATTGAAATATGCTCGAGACAATAAGATTCAGATTAGAGATATTAATGGAAATGTATATAAATAGTAAAAAAATATGACAGTGACATTTAGGGCCTGGAATCAAGGCTATAAAGAATTACAAAGTGAACAGGTCTCATTATCAAATTTAGATCGCTACAACAAAACTCGCTATTCTCGTCGCAAGAAGAAAGAGGGCTGTTGGAACTGGCCTCTCGCGAAGCTCATGAGCAACAAAATGTTTACTTTGCAACGATTCTCAATGATGATGGTAGCCCCTACTGTGCTATTGAGTCCAATGCGGGATACTTTGGTCTCAATTTTCTACAGACAATTACATTCATTACTTGACTTTTTCAGTATCAAGAGGAACGCAACCAGAATGGCAAGCTATTTCTGACAGCAATTTTTCTTATATGAATGCAACCCAGGCACAGATAAAAAGGATCGAGACGTATAGACTTCTCATATACCCACCAAGGAGGGTGTTCGTCTGTCATCTATCAAGGGGAGATGATTGATGGCACTTATGAGGAAATCACAGCAGAGCATCCCCCCATCTCAAAAGAGGAGCTGGAGAAGCTTTGGGTAGATTATCCCAAGTTCGGTGAATATGACCAACTTATACGCTTGGATCGCATTCCTTTGCAGGCTCGGGAACGTATTCTTGAATATACGGACAAGGAGTTCCCAGCATTTAGGCAGTATCTCCAGCGAGACATTGCACGCTATCAACAGACTAAGAAGTAAAGATGCTCGCATTCAACAAGGCACGTGCCAAGTTCTATCCTTATAATGAGGTTTATTTAGAAGCACCGAAGAAAGCTATAAATCTACCAGAAGGGTCTCCTACAAAGCATCAGTATGTGAGGCTGGATTCCTATAACCCTCACACAGGCGAGATTGTTTCTCGTAAGTATACCCAGCTTAGTGAGGTGTCAGAGGAGACTGCAATTCGTTATTTAAAGGAACTATCGGATAAATACGCACCTGAGACAAAAAAATAGCGGATGTACCATCCAATATAAGCGGCGCTAATGCTGGTATCTTTAAAGAGAATAGGGGAAGAACTCTTCATGGACAAATGATCCTCGAGGTGCCTGTGCAAAAGAAGCCAATCCCACAAAATGTGATAAACTATGCAGATAAGCTTCGCATAAAAATCAGAAATACGAATAATAAATTATATAATTAGTTATGAAGACAATATTTAATAGTACTTGGGTAGGTAATCATATTTGTACAGAAGAAGCAACCCTATTCCAATTAGATAGCTACAACAAAACTCGCTATTCTCGTCGAAAGAAAAAAGAGGGTCTGTTGGAGCTTGCTTCTCGCGAAGCCCACGAGAAGCAAGAGGTTTACTTTGCAACGATACTCAATGATGATGGCAGCCCTTATTGCGCCATTGAGTCCAATGTGGGATACTTTGGGGTAGACTTTTTTAGGAGAGGATCTTGACAATTATCTCATCTATACGTTTAGAGACTTCGCACAAAAAGGGAAGACGTTATTCTTGGATACCATTAGACTACAACCCAAGAATCCGCAAAACTATGATACGATTTATAGCTTTATGTTTTACTTTAATGAGGATAAAACATGGGGAGTCGTGAAATATAAGGGAGGTGTAGGCACGTGGAGTGAGTGTACCGAGACATCGGAGTTCCCTCTCTCTGAAGAGGACTATTCCAAACTTTGTCTAACCTACCCTGCGTTCGGTGAATATGACCAACTCATACGCTTGGATCGTATTCCGATGGTCATTCGAGAGACGATATTAGAAGTCACAGACAAGGAGTTTCCAGCATTTAGGCAGTATCTCCAGCGAGACATTGAATGTTATCAGAAGGCAAAATAGTAAGCTATTTGTTGTAGTAAAAATGTTAAATCAATCGGGTCGTGTCACAACAAAATTAATTTTATTCTATTCTATTTATACCCTATAAATTTATCTTTAGTGTCTATTCAACTTAGGGCTCTGCATAGACACAGGCTATATAAAGTCTACAATTTTGCTTTGAGTAACGCTACTTTACGATAGAATATTGGGGCAGAAATGTGATTTGATTTTCCTTCGTTATAGACACATTCACAAATATATAGCAAATCCTCTATATTGCCGTGCAACTCCATAATCCTACGGGTTAAATTATTGCGTGCAAACATACGTTTCATAAAATAGGCTGAGAGGCGTGCTGGCAAGTAAAACAACCATAATTTATCTCGAAGGAGTTTCAAGTTTATTCCTCGTGAAGCCACGATTTTCAAGGTTTCTCGGACAATTTTAATCACTTCCGCGAGCAATGTGGTAGAGTTCATCAGCCTACGCGCCGCTTGTGCGCTATCATTGATATCGGTAGCTACCCCGGCAACAGTGATCACTGCAGCATTGATAGCCATGTGCAGGGCCATCCACTCTATCATATCATGAGGCTGCTCTAATTGAATATGACAGGAAGCGAATAGTTGACACACATCTGTTCCATTCGTAATGCCCACGCTGGATACATTTTCCAACATGAAATGGTCAAACACGCAAGCATCTAATTTTGCCTGCGAAGGGATAGAATCGCCCCTGCTTTCCAAGCGACCTCCGGCTACTGGAAAGCCTAAAATGTAATGATAGCCCTGCATCATTCGGTCAAGAGTGGCCCTGTCAAGCCACAAATTACAGCATATCAAGAGCGTTCCCTCGAATTGCTCCTTACGAATTTCCTGCATCACGGATGAGATTTTTCCCTGTGCCACGCTCACAAAGATTAAATCGTATCGTTTCTTTGAACAAAGCGCAATGTCATATTGCCCCTCCGTCCGAATTCCTTCAGCCGACTTTCGCCCATCCAATAGTGACACACTCAACTGTTTGATGACCTTCTTGTGGCTTTCATTGCGCAAATAGTGCTCCACATGGTGTCCTGCCTGCTTAAAAAGAAAGCCATAAGTACTACCGATAACTCCCAGTCCAATGATTAATATATTCATGATTCCACTTATCCTTTTTATGCCCTTAGTCCATTACATTATTAATGCTGAAGCAGCACAAGTTACTAAAATCTCAGAAAAATAGCCGCTTTTTGGCATCATTATGGCTTCAATCGTGTGCAAATCACACGCATTTTTCAACAGAAAGCAATAGAGATTAGTCCCCCTTCTACAACACAAAAAGAGGATGTGCCGATAAGCACATCCCCAATCTCTCATTTCATTACGTTTGTACAAATTACTTTGCAGAATCTGCAGCTGCAGAATCAGCAGGTGCTGCATTTGCAGTGTCAACCTGTGCAATTGAATCTGAGTCATTGTTACCTGCGTTGTTAGCAGTTTTGTCATGACAAGATGCGAGAGAGATAGCTGCAACAGCTACAAACATAAATGCTACTAATTTCTTCATTTTTCTTTGCTTTTTTTAAATCTGTAAAACAATCATTTGTTATTAAAAACACTGCAAAGGTAAGTATTTTTTTGATATGCGACCTAATTTTTTTAACTACTTTTTTTACGTTTTTGTGTAACTTTTTTTCTAAGATACTAATTTACAATCACTTATAAAAACACATTTTAAAAAGGAGCTTTTATATATGAATTTTAGAGGAATGGATTATTACCCCTGAAGATTTACCGAGAGGCATCTTTTTGGAGATAAATCCATCCCACATATCTTCCACTACTTAATATTCATCCCAAGATTTAATGTCTATATCCTCTAATCTTGTTGAACAAAATGCTTGAATAAAAGCACTTGCCAAACGACTATTCGTTAATAGAGGTATATTTAAATCTATAGCTGCACGCCGTATACGATAACCATTTGTTAACTCATGTACTGTCAAGTTCTTTGGAATATTTACAACCATATCAATCTTTCGTTCTCTTAGTAACTCTAAGGCTTGCGGATTTTTGATTGGTTTCCGATGGCCAGTAAACGCGTGTATTAGGAACCCCATTCTCAGAGAGATAAGCACTCGTTCCTCCTGTGGCATAAAGCTCATAGTGATTCGCAATCAATAGCCTCGCTGTTTCTAACATTTCAGCCTTTTGCTTGGCTCCCCCCGTTGACAACAACACTGATTTTTTAGGAATGCGATAACCCACAGAAAGCATGCTCTTTAACAATGCCGCATTGGTATCATCCCCTAAACATCCTACTTCACCTGTAGAACTCATGTCCACACCAAGGACAGGATCGGCCTTTTGAAGACGATTAAAGGAGAACTGACTTGCCTTGATACCGACATAATCGAGATCAAAGAGATTCTTATTAGGTTTCTCTACAGGCAGCCCCAACATCACTTTCGTCGCTAAATCAATGAAATTCAGTTTAAGTATTTTACTTACAAAAGGGAAAGAGCGGCTGGCACGAAGATTACATTCAATAACCAAAATATCATTATCGCGAGCCATAAACTGAATATTAAATGGCCCATTAATATGTAAATTCTTAGCTATTTCACGACTAATGCGCTTAATACGTCTTACTGTCTCAACATAAATCTTTTGAGGTGGAAATTGAATAGTTGCATCTCCAGAATGAACTCCAGCAAACTCTACATGCTCACTGATAGCATAAACAATAATCTCCCCATTCTTTGCAACTGCATCCATCTCTATCTCTTTCGCATTTTCTATAAACTTAGAGACTACAACAGGATGATCCTCACTAACATTAGCTGCCAAAAGTAAGAAACGCTTTAATTCATCTTCATTAGAACAAACATTCATTGCTGCACCTGACAACACATAAGATGGCCGGACTAAGACTGGATAACCAACACGATTAACAAAAGACTCAATATCTTCCATATTACTCAAAGCTTGCCATTCTGGTTGATTAATACCATGTTCTGTGAGCATTGCTGAGAATTTAGCACGATCTTCAGCACCATCAATATCTTGAGCCTGAGTACCCAAGATAGTAACATGTTGTGCATCTAATTTTAAAGCCAAATTATTTGGTATCTGGCCTCCCGTGCTAACAATCACTCCATGTGGACATTCCAAATCTATGATATCCATAACTCGCTCAAAAGTGAGTTCATCAAAATACAAACGATCACACATATCATAGTCAGTCGAAACAGTCTCTGGATTATAGTTTATCATTACCGAGCGCCAACCTTCCTTACGAATCGTATTAAGAGCCTGTACCCCACACCAATCAAATTCTACTGAACTTCCGATACGATAGGCACCTGAACCTAAGACAACGATGGAACGTTTGTCATTTGAGAATGTTACATCATGAGCTGTACCTCCATAAGTAACATAAAGATAATTGGTTTGCGCTGGATACTCAGCAGCTAAAGTGTCAATTTGTTTAACTACAGGGAGAATATTATAATGCTTACGTAGATTGCGCACCAACAATGAAGCCTCGTGCATATTACTGACTTCATTTTCTAAACCAATAGCACGTGCAATCTGGAAATCTGTAAATCCATAAACCTTAGCATTCGACAAAATATCTTTATCTAAAGTATTGATATTAAAATGATGTAGCTCTTCATTAATATCCACTATATGCTGCAGTTTTTGCAGAAACCATTTATCAATTTTTGTTAGTTCATGTATTTGGTCTACAGTATAGCCATGTTGAAGTGCTTTCGACAAGACAAAGACACGCTTATCAGTTGGTTCCCGTAGGGCTGCATCTATATCTGCAATGGCAAGTTCTTTATTATCAACAAAACCATGCATCCCTTGCCCTATCATTCGAAGTCCTTTCTGAATAGCTTCTTCGAAATTCCGTCCAATGGCCATCACTTCACCCACAGACTTCATACTTGACCCCAATTCCTTATCTACACCATGAAATTTGGATAAATCCCAACGTGGAATCTTACAAACGACATAATCAAGAGCGGGCTCAAAGAAAGCACTCGTAGTTTTTGTTACAGAATTTTTTAATTCAAAAAGTCCATAACCAAGACCTAACTTTGCAGCTATAAAAGCTAATGGGTAACCTGTTGCCTTTGAAGCTAAAGCAGATGACCGCGAAAGACGAGCATTTACTTCTATCACACGATAATCTTCACTCACAGGATCAAAAGCATATTGCACATTACACTCACCAATAATGCCTATATGCCGAACAATTTTTTATAGATAATGCACGCAACTTATGATATTCATGATTGGTCAGTGTTTGTGAAGGGGCAACAACGATACTCTCACCTGTGTGAATTCCCAATGGATCAAAATTCTCCATATTACAAACAGTGATACAATTATCATACTGGTCACGAACGACTTCGTATTCTATTTCTTTCCACCCCTTCAGACTCTTCTCGACTAATACTTGTGGTGAAAAAAAGAAAGCTTTCTCACAAAGTTTATTTAACTCATCTTCATTATCTGCAAATCCAGATCCTAACCCACCTAAAGCATAGGCAGCACGAATTATAACAGGATAGCCTAAATCAGATGCAGCTCTTCTCGCTCCTGCAATATCTTCACAAGCTTCACTCTTAATGGTATTAACATCAATTTTATCTAATTCTTCTACAAAACGTTCTCTGTCTTCTGTTTTCATTATTGCAGCAACAGGCGTACCTAATACTTGTACCCCATATTTAGCAAACACACCAGATTGCTCTAATGCTACGCCACAATTTAATGCAGTCTGTCCACCAAAAGACAACAGAACCCCATCAGGATGCTCTTTCTGAATGACTCGCTCAACAAAATAAGGTTGAACAGGAAGAAAGTAAATATGATCAGCGACCCCTTCTGAAGTTTGTACTGTTGCAATATTAGGATTGATTAAAATGGTTTCAATACCTTCTTCGCGAAGTGCTTTTAAAGCCTGTGAACCAGAGTAATCAAACTCTCCCGCTTCACCTATTTTTAGTGCACCAGAACCTAATAGCAACACCTTTTTAATATCTTTGTGCTTCATTATACTAACTATTTTTAATGTCTCTATAAACTTATCAAAAAAATAAACTCTGTATCAACAGGACCAGAACAAGCTTCAGGATGGAATTGGCAACTAAACCAGGGTTTCTCTTTATGTCGAATACCTTCGTTTGAACCATCATTCATATTTACAAACAGCTCATCCCAATCATGCCCCAAGGTCTTTGCATCAACAGCATAACCATGGTTCTGACTTGTTACAAAACAGCGATTTGTATCCTTCATACGAACTGGTTGGTTATGTCCTCTATGACCATATTTCAACTTATAAATTGTTGCTCCTGCAGCCTTTGAAAGCAATTGATTCCCCATGCAAATACCGCAGATAGGCTTATTACTCTCATTCATCTGCTTGCGTAACACTTCAACTGCAGCTAAACATAAATTAGGGTCTCCTGGTCCATTTGATAAAAATAACCCATCAAAATCCAAGTTTGTATAGTCATAATCCCATGGAACTCGAATAACCTCTACCCCACGCTGTATCAAACAGCGAATGATATTTGCTTTTGCGCCACAATCAAGCAAAACAACCTTTTTTCCAGCACCTTCATTATAACGGATAATCTCCTTGCAGGATACTTGATCAACAAAATTTATACTGGCATAATCAACCTCTTGATTTCGCTTCCATCATTATCAAAGACTAGTTTTCCCATCATTACACCATGCGAACGCAAGACCTTTGTCAATTCACGTGTATCAATTCCTGTAATACCTGGAATCTTTTCGCATTTCAACCAATCCGACAAACTTCCCTGGGCATTCCAATGACTATAAAGTGAACTATAATCATTCACGATAAGTCCTGAGACATAAATTCGGTCACTCTCCATAAAAAAAGTGGGAGTCCTTGCTCATCCATTGAAAAAAAGCAGGAACACCATAATTACCTATTAGAGGATAGGTTAACACCAATAATTGGCCTGCATAAGATGGATCCGTAAGACTTTCTGGATAACCAACCATTGCAGTATTAAATACCACTTCTCCTGCAACAGAAGCTTCATAGCCAAAGCTTTCTCCACAGAAAGTGGTACCATCACTCAAGACCAACGTCACGTTCTTCATTTCACTATGCTATTTTTAATAAGTTGTTACTCGATATTATACGTATATACGCAAGAAGAATTAGAGAATTACTTCCCTAATTCTTCTTGTTCATAATAATTAATAAAAGATTGGTTACACGATTTTTGTTCCACCCTGAGTAGGATAATATCCCGTAAAATACCAATCACCTTGATGCTTCGGTATGGCATGATGAAGCCCCTCTATACTTTGAAATACAAGCTCTATAGGAGTCGTAACACCTGAAGGACGGAGCATCTTAACAATCTGTTGATTAATCTCTTCTACAGAAAAAAAGGCTCATAAAGCATACGAACACAATTTTGCATTGGGACATCTTTTGCTTTCAACTGCTGTAAGCAAAATTTATATGTGGCATGTATGATATGTGCTAAGCCTCGTTCTTTTAATAAGGCAATCGTGGCACGGAATACACAAAATTCCTCTAAACGTGGCATATCTATACCATAATAGTCTGGATAGCGTATCTGTGGAGCACTACTTACTATGACAATTTTCTTTGGATGAAGACGATTTAAGATACGCAGGATACTCTTTTTCAAAGTTGTACCACGAACAATACTATCATCTATAACAACCAAATTATCAACATGGGGTTCAATACTCCCATAGGTTATATCATAGACATGACTAGCCAAATCATTACGACTATTACCTTCTGCTATAAAGGTGCGCAGTTTGATATCCTTCCATGCTACTTTCTCTGCACGCACACGCACATTCAATATTGCTTCCAACTCTTCATGAGTTGGAATATGTCCTAAGCACTCTATCTGCTTTATTTTTTGTCTGTCTAAATATTTTGTCAGGCCATTCTGCAAACCATAATATGCAACCTCAGCTGTATTTGGAATATATGAAAATACTGTGTGTAGCAAATCGCCATCAACAGCTTTCAGTACCGAAGGAACTAACAACTCGCCTAAACGTTCACGCTCGGCATAAATATCTCGATCGGATCCACGACTAAAATAGATTCGTTCAAAAGAGCAGGGGCAGTTTCCTTTGGTGTTATAATTTGTTCTACCAAGCATTCTCCATCCTTTTTTACCATTAAGGCTTGACCTGGCTGGAAGCTCTAACACATCATCACACTCTAAGTCAAATGTCGTTTGCAACACAGGTCGCTCACTGGCTAAGACAACAATTTCATCATCTTTATAATAGAATGCGGGACGGATACCCCAAGGGTCACGCATAGAGAACATCTCACCGCTACCTGTCACCCCACAAACAACATAACCTCCATCAAAACGCGGCATCGTTGTTTGCAATACGTTTTTCATATCCACGTGCTGCTCTATATAAGACGTAATGGCTGTATTCTCTAGTCCATACTCCTTTGCGGCGTTGAAATTACGTTCTACTTCGCGATCCAACCGATGTCCCATTAGCTCCAACATTATATAGGTATCGCTATAAATGCGCGGGAATTGACCTTGCTGTGTAAGTTGATGAAAGACTTCATCTACATTGGTCATATTGAAATTACCACAGAAGCAAAGATTTTTTGCTTTCCAATTGTTTCGGCGCAAAAAAGGATGCACATAGGTTATACCGCTCTTACCCGTAGTGCTGTAACGAAGATGTCCCATATAAAGTTCGCCAGCGAAAGGAAGATTTTCTTTTGCATATTCCACATCGACCAAATTCTGAGCTTCAACAGCTGCATAACTATCATGCACCTTACCAAAAAAATCTCAGTGATAGCATTCGAACCTTCTGCACGCTCCCGAAACATATATTCAGAACCAGCCTCAGTATCAAGCTTTACACATGCCATTCCTGCTCCTTCCTGTCCACGATTGTGTTGCTTCTCCATCATCAAGTAAAGTTTATTTAACCCATACATCCATGTGCCATACTTTTCTTGATAATAAGATAAGGGTTTTAACAACCTTATTAATGCTACACCACAATCTTCCTTTAATTCTTCCATGCCGAAAACACCTTTACTGAATATTTTTAAACAAAAAAAGAATGAAAACAACAATGCTTTTTCCATTCTTTTAGTTTCTATCACCGCAACACTGTAACCATGAACGATGCTAAACTCACAACTATTCCTACCAATGAGAACCACAGTGAAGTAGAATTACCTATCATTGAGTTTTGAGATTGTACCGTGTTGGGTTGTACATAAATAATATCATTTTGCTGCAAATAGTAATAAGGTGAATTGATGATATTTGCATCATTCAAATTCAAACGATGATATTCTTTTTCTCCATCAGCTTTCTCACGAATTAGAATGATGTTATCACGCTTTCCGTATATAGTTAAGTCTCCAGCCTGTGCCAAAGCTTCTATAATACTAATCTTCTCGGTTGATACAGGTATCACACCTGGTGACTTCACCTCTCCCGTAATAGTCACACGATAACTTGCCATACGCACTGTAACTACAGGATTTTCATTTGCAGCTAAATAAGGAGCAATTTTATTCTTAATCATATCTTCACACTGATTCTTGGTTAACCCTGCCACATGCAATTTCCCCACGACTGGAAAAATTAATATTACCTTGATTGTCAACCAAATAGCCATCTGTTGTTGTCGTTGTCCCTACAGCCTGTCCACCTTTGCTACCTCCTGTTCCATTATTAAACGGAGCAGACACCTGAGGATCGGTAGTATTCACCGTTACTAATATCAAATCTTTGGGCATAATATGTGCATCATACAAGCCTTTTGATGCCGCCAAGCTCACCTCATCTATATTTTTGAAATAGGCAACTTTCTTCACTCCAGCACATGCACTTAACAATAAAACTCCCAGGCAAATATAAAATAGGGATAAGACTTTTTTTCATACGTAACTTCTAATATTTTATCGTGTTGCAAAAATTAAATTTATTTTTTTGGAAAAAGACAAATATTTCTCTCATTAATATAAGTATAACACATAGCGGCTTTGTCTATGGGCATGTTACACATACCAACACTGCAATCGTAATGTTCCAAAATATAAATAGACTATTGGCATTGAAATTCAAAAACAACACATACCCTAACCAAACGACAAAGCTTCTTACTCGTATCGTTCTATTTAT